>Ga0193726_1000010_pt1 | contig 706918 bp, 667 predicted proteins | sample H2c1metaG_FD_144928 | JGI IMG/M metagenome (GOLD analysis project Ga0193726, IMG submission 144928) | Soil microbial communities from a riparian zone of the East river system, Colorado, United States - H2c1 | ecosystem: Environmental > Terrestrial > Soil > Riparian zone | place: USA: East...
GGTCTGGACCTACTGGAAGCGCCGCGATCCGGCGCTGTCGCTGGCGCTGTTCGTCACCGCGACCTTCCTGTTCACGCCCTACATCCTCAACTACGACATGGTGGTGTTCGGCTTCGTGGTGGCGCTGTTGCGCGAGCGCGCCGACAACACGATGCGCGACCATTGGCTCTTGATCGCGGTGTGGACGCTGCCGGTGACCATGATGTTCGCGGGCGCGATCGGGATTCCGCTGGCACCGGTCGTACTGATGACATTCGCGTGCTGGCTGCTGCGGCGCTTGGCGCAAGGCCATGGAAGCGAAGTCCGGGCGCTGCCGGAAAAGACGATACTTGCGTCCAGCTAAGAACTTGCCCCCAGCTAACTAGCGCGCGAACTCATAAAATAAACGCGCAATTTGAAATGCCCAGGGTTGCTTGTGATCCATAAGCGAGATGACGTGGGCGGCTTGGTGATGTGCAGCTCCGTCGTCACCTTTATTTGATCCGGCAGGCACCGCTGGCAGCTTTCGCAGTCCGGCGTTCGTCGGCAGAATGCCAAAGTAGGAATCTCAGCTCGCCGGGATTTGATTGGGCTGATTGTTCGACCGACCAGACCGATTTTGAAAACGAGGCCGATAAGGTTCTCGGCCTCAAACATGGAGGCTAATCATGTCGCGCATTTCGACGGCCCGGAAGAGCAAAAACATCCTGGCGATTGTGACTGTGTTATCGCTCGCCGCCTTGGGCGGCATGGCGCTGGCGGCGCCTGACAGGTACACGCTGAAATTGGGCAAGCTCTCGTTTTCCGATTTCAAAGGATACGAAGACTGGCGGGATGTCGCGGTCAGTCAGACCGAAACTTTCATGAAAGTGATCGTGGCGAATGACGTGATGATGAAGGCGTATCGGCAAGGCCTTCCCGCCGACGGCAAGCTTTTTCCCGAGGGCTCCAAGATTGTGAAGATCGAGTGGAGTTTTAAAAAGAACCCCGTGGCCCCGTATTCCGTGAATGTGCCGGACACCCTGAAAGCGGTTGCGGTGATCGAAAAAGATACCAAGAGATTCCCCGACACGCACGGATGGGCATACGGCAATTTCAACTATGATGCCGCGTCCGACACGTTTACGCCTGAAGGAAACGACGCCAAATGCGGGTTCGCGTGCCATACGACGGTGGCGGCGAAAGATTACATTTTCACGGCCTATCCCAAGAGGTAACCGGCACGGCCGCGTCGGTGGCCAAATAATACCGGCGCCACCATTGGCGCTCGGCCTTTGGCGGCAACGATATCTACCGGCTTCCTGGCTGCCGATCAGATAACCACGTTCGATCGCACCGCGCGCATGTGCGTGGGGGGATCGCCACATTGATCTTAGGCGTCAGTTGATCGCGTCCGGATGAGGAGGACCGCAATGGCTCGAAGCCATCAGCCAGGCGAAGCCGTTTTCAGATCGGTGCTGCCCGAAGACATCGACTGGAAGCCGTTCCCGGCCTTCCCGCCTTCGGTCCGCCTCGCCGTTGTCGTCGGTCAGCCCTCGGAGCCCGGCCCCTACGTGATCAGGGTCAAGGTGCCCTCCGGCGTGAAGCTGATGCCACACAAACATCCGGAGGACCGGATCTACACAGTCATGTCCGGGGTTTTCTATATCGGCCTGGGCGATCGGTTCGACGGCGATAAGGTGCAGGCTTATCCGCCCGGCAGCGTCATCGTTCTGCCCGGCGATACCTGGCACTTCCACTGGGCGAAGTCCGGTGAATACGTCACCCAGGTCTCGGCCATTGGTCCGTTAGGCCTGGAATACCTGGATCCCGGCGACGATCCGCGTAAGCAAAATCGCCGATAGCCCGTTCCATCAACCCAGTCCCGACGAAGACCGATCCTTGTCGCACCATTTTCTGGGCCTGACGTCGGTTTCTCCACGGCGATGCCCGTCTCAGCCCCTATCAAAGCATTCATTTAACCCGATACGATGCCGTTTCTGGAGCCAAGCGGCGGAACTGCCCCTATGCCGGCGCAAAAGAAATAGTCCGCAAGCGGAGTAACGGCGATGAAATCTTGGCTTCGCATGGCGACGGTGTCCGCGTGTCTCGCCGCGGCACCGAACGCCTACGCGCAGACTTATCCGTCGAAGCCAATCACCATCATCGTGCCGGCGTCGCCGGGGGGCGTGACCGATATGCTCGCGCGCATCCTGGCGCAGCACTTCAACGCCGACTGGGGCGCCCAAACGGTGGTCGAGAACAAGCCGGGCGCCAATAACCAGGTTGCGGCGGAATATGTGATGCACCAGCCGGGCGACGGCTACACGCTGTTCATCGGTCCGGAAACCACCTTCATCGTCAATCCGACGCTTTACCCCGAGCTACGCTACAAGCTTTCCGATTTCACCCCGATCACCGGTCTCGTGCAGATCAATCATGGGCTGATCCTGCATCCGTCGGTACCGGCGGACAGCGTCAAGGAATTGGTCGCGCTCGCCAAGGCCAAGCCCGGCCAGTTGAATTACGGCACTTACGGCGCCGGCTCGAGCGGCCATCTCAATATGGAAATGTTCAAGGCCGTCACCGGCACCGATCTGGTCGCCGTGCACTACAAGGGCGCGGCGCCGGCGATGCAGGACGTGATCGCCGGCCACATCCAATTGATGTTCGTCAGCGTCGGCAACGCCGTGCCGCAATCGAAATCCGGCGCGGTCAAATTCATCGCCGTCGGCGCGCCGAAGCGCATGGCGCTGTTGCCGGACGTGCCGACCATCGCCGAGGCCGGCTATCCCGGCTTCACGGCGGTGTCGTGGTTCGCGCTGTTCGGGCCGGCCGGCGTTCCGCCCGACGTGGTCGCCAAGATCAACGGCGAGGTGCGCAAGACCTTCGCCGATCCGGCCGTCCAGAAAACGTTTCTCGACGCGCAATATTTCGAATCTATCGCCGGTTCGCCGCAGGAACTGAGCGAGCGCATCGGTGCCGAAGAGCCGCAATGGCGCAAGCTGATCCGCGCCGCGCATATCACGGTCGAGTAGGCGGGATCGCTTGTCGGATCTTGCATGATCGCTCATGGGCCGACGCGACGGTTAGCGCGGCGCGGCGCTTTGTCTGCGAGGCGTGATATTATCCGCTTATGGCGAAGGTCGTGACTCCACCGGGGGCGGTCGTATGGTGATCCACGTCGGCAGACGGCAATTCATAGCCGCGCTCGGCGGCGCGGCCGCTGCGTGGTCGTTTGCCGCGCGCGCCGAGGATCAGTATCCGACGCGCACCGTTCGCATCATCGTGCCGAGCACGCCCGGCGGCATCACCGACCTTTTGGCGCGCATCATCGGGCAGGGCCTGTCGCAGTCATGGGGCCAGCCGGTCGTTATCGAAAATCGGCCCGGCGCCGACGAACTGATCGGAACCGAAGCGGTCGTGAAGGCGCCTGCCGACGGTTACATGCTGCTCGTCGCCAGCAATGCGGCCATCACGGCCGCGCCTAGTCTGCACAGCCGGATGCCCTACGATCCGCAAAAGGACCTGACGCCGATCTTGATGCTGGGCCAGATCACGCCGGTGATGATCGTGCCGTCGTCGTTGCCGGTAACATCCGTGCAGGAGTTCATCGCGCTGGCCAAGGCAAAACCCGGCGAGCTGAATTACGGCTCATTCGGCAACGGCACCTACCCCCATGTCGCCATGGAAGACTTCAAGCTGCGCACCGGCACGCAGATATTGCACGTCCCATACAAGGGGGCGACACCGGCGATCACGGCGCTGTTGCGCAGCGAAGTCGCGGTGCTGATCGTGAACATGAGCAGCGTCGATGCCTATGTCAAAGCCGGCACGTTGCGGATCATTGCCGCCGCCGGCGCGGAAAGAATTCCGATGCGTCCGGACCTGCCGACCATTGCGGAGTCGGGCGTGCCGGGCTTCTCGACCGGCGGCTGGTGGGGGCTATTCGGGCCAGCCGGTCTGCCCCAGCCGGCGGTCGACAAGATCAGAGTCGATGCTGCCAGCGCCCTGGTCTCGCCGGATGCGCGCACCATGTTCGCGACCAACACGTTCCAGCTGGTTCGCAAGACGCCGGAGCAATTCGTGCAATTCATCGCCGACGACCTCGGCAATTGGGCGAGGCAGATCAAGGCCGCCGGCATCCAGCCTGATTGAACGGGTGAGCCCCATATTCTGGTGAGTGTCATGCTGTTGTTTCGGCTTTCCAAGATCGCGATGATCGCCGCGCTCGCGACTTTTGCCTTCATCGTCGCTTACGACAATGTGGTGGATTACGACTCAAACTACGAATTCGTCCGCCACGTCTTGAGCATGGACACGACGTTTCCCAATAACGCATTGATGGGCCGCGCCATCACCGACAAGCGTATCTGGACGATCGCTTACGCGGCGATCATCGCGGTCGAGGCATTGACCGGCCTCCTTCTGTCGGTCGGCGCGCTGGCATTGCTGACGCGGCTTAAGGCGCCGGCCGAGCGCTTTAACCGCGCCAAGGTCTGGGCCGTCGCCGGCTTGACGGTAGGCTTCGGCCTCTGGTTCTTCGGCTTCCTGGTGGTTGCGGGCGAATATTTTGCCATGTGGCAATCGCAGACCTGGAACGGGCAGGAGGCCGCGTTCCGCATCGTCATGGTGATGCTCGGCGTGCTGATTTTCGTTACTCTGCCCGACCGCGATGCCGTGTGAGGAATACGTTAGCTTTTGCGCGGGCCTGGGCAGTGCGAATCGGGGGGCGATTCATTGGCTTCGAATGAAGGCATGACCATCGAGCGCACGGACGATGCCCTGATCGTTCGCTCGCACCGTCACGGCATCAACTGGCTCGGAGCGGCGTTTGCTGCTTTCTCGCTGTGCTGGACTTTGTTCTGGAACCGACATGATGCCCAGGGCGAGGCCGCGTATTGGTCCGGACTTGGAACCGGAATTATTTTCATTTTGATTGGCGTCTTTTTGATGCTGCCACGCTCGGTTCTCACGATTTTCGATCTCCGGTCCGAGCGCGTTCGCCGCAGTGTGAGTGTGTTCGGCTGGACCTATCGAGATCAAACCTGTCCGTTTGCCGATATCGCCGGTGTCGGCATCATTGCGGGATCCCAAAGCGACAACCGCGACCCCACGCCGGTCCTCCGGCTCAAGGCCGGGCCCACGCTGTCGCTCGATACGGTCAGGACGTATCGCCTGGATGTCGGCGAGTCGGAGAGCATGAGATCGGTCGAGACTATCTGTGCGGCAACCGGGCTGCCGAAATTGGGCACGTAATATTGCCTCTCGATCGGTTTCTTTCTCGAGGGGTCGAAGGCTACAGATCGAATCGATTTTTCACAGTGGCCGGTGCGTCCGTCCGAGCAACCAACCGACGCCAAGTGCAATTACGGCGGTGGTGTAGGGCTGCGTCTCGATGGTGCGCCGTAACCACTTCTCAAGCGTGGCGGCAGTGTCTCGGGCGGCGCCGGCCGCGTCGGCTGCGCCGTCCCGGGCTTGGCCATATAAGTCCTGCGCGGCGCCTGCAGCTTGATTCACAAGCCCTTCGGCTCGCGTTTTGGCGTCGCCCGTGACGCGACCGAAACCTTCTTCTACTTTGCCGCCTACATTTCGGGCGGTGCCTTCGATGCGATTTTCGTCCATGGCTATTACTCCGATGACAACATCCTTGGGGATTCCTGAGGCCAACTAATCCGAACGCGGAATGGTTCCGATCAAGACCTCGGTCGGCAAGCGAGAATGGATTCTGCATCCACCCATGCATCGGCATGGGTGGATGCAGATGGCGTTAATGTCCGCTTCGGCTCATGAACTGCCTCGCCGACAACACAGGGCCGCGTCAGCTAGACTTTCGATAACGGACACGAAGGCAGACGGTTACTTCTTGTCGGGCACCCAGGTCGTGGAGGCCTTGTCATAACTGAACCCGGAAGCGCCCTTCAGCTCGTCCTTCGTGGTGTTCATGACCAGGTACCATTTATTGTTGTCCTTGGTCGTGATGCGCACGGCGTCGAAGGGAACTGAAACATCCTTCTCGCCAGCGCCAAGAAACCCACCGACGCCGACGATGAACGAGGTCACCTTTCCGGACTTGTCGACCAGAACGTCCATGATCTCGCCGATCTTGGCGTCCTTCGGGTCATAGACGCTTTGCTTGTACCAGTCGGTCACCGTGAAGGAATTGGCGGGAATGGCGTGCTGCGTGTTGCCCTCAGCAAAAGCAGCGGCGCTGAGGACGGCAATAAAGGCGGTCGTGCAGGCGAGTTTCAACATGAACGTTCTCCCATTGAAGGTGTGTCTTTTGCTTGGGGCGTCTTAACCGCGCCGAGCATCCAAAAATACAAGCGCTGCGAGGAACGAACGTTCCACGTCGACGCACGAGGTCGTCAGTATTTGCCCAAAAATGCGACGAGGCGGAACTTAAGGATTGGCCGCCACTTGGTGTCGCAATACGCAGCAACGAAATCTGCGCAAGGCGCTGCACGTGAGCCACAGGGCTTCAATGCACGTGCTCAATGCCCATCAACAGGAGTTCCTCATGGCGAACCAACCAAAGAAACTGGACGAGCTTTTTCACGATACGTTAAAAGACATATACTTCGCGGAAAAGAAGATCCTTGCGACGCTGCCGAAGATGGCGAAGGCCGCCCAATCGCCCGATCTGAAAAAGGCCTTCGAAAAGCACCGCAGCGAAACGGAGGGCCATGTCGCGCGGCTGGAAAAGGTTTTCGGCGCGATCGACAAAAAGCCGCAGGCCAAGACCTGCGACGCCATTATGGGCATCACCGACGAGGGCGCCGAGATCATGAAGGAATACAAAGGCTCGCCCGCGCTCGATGCCGGCTTGTTGGCAGCAGCGCAGGCGGTCGAGCATTATGAGATCTCGCGGTATGGGACGCTTCGGACCTGGGCGCAGGAACTCGGCCTGAACGACGCTGTTCGGTTGCTGGACCAAACGCTCGACGAAGAAAAAAAGACCGATGCGGCGCTGACGAAGATTGCGGAAGCCGCGGTCAATCAGCAAGCGGAAGCGGCCTAACGTCTCCGTCTCCGTATGCGTGGTGAGAAAGGGTCCCGTGAGTGGCGCTTCTAAGGCGGCGGGAACTTTCTCGATTGTGTCGAATTATTAGGCGGGACCGTTGGTCCCGCCGGGAGAATATAAATGGAAACCGATCTGCGTGCTGCGTCCACGATCGTGGACGCACAGTCTGCCGTGTCTTGGGGAGCGATCGCCGCGGGCGCCGTTGGCGCGGCGGCACTGGCGCTCCTTCTGATCGCCTTCGGAGCGGGGCTTGGCCTGTCGGCCGTATCGCCGTGGAGCGATAGCGGCGTTTCGGCATCGACATTCAAGACCGGCACCGGAATATACCTCGTGTGCGTCGCCGTGATGTCGTCGGCCGTCGGCGGCTATCTCGCCGCGCGATTGCGGACCAAATGGGTGGGCGTTCACACCCACGAGGCTTTCTTTCGCGACACCGCCCACGGCTTTATCGCCTGGGCCTTCGCAACGCTTTTGAGCGCGAGCGCTTTGAGCTCGGTGACGGGGTATCTCGCCAATGGCACCGCGGCCGGCGTGGGCGGCGCGGCATCGCAGGCCGCCCGCTCCGTCAATCCGGCGGATATTTATGTCGACAAGTTGTTCCGCCCAGACACTGCCGGCCAGCCGGCATCCGCGCCCGCCTCATCATCCGCCGCCGGCAACCCCATTCCTGCCGCGCCGAGCGGCGCAAATTCCAATCAATCGCGGGCGGAAGTCCTGCGACTGTGGACGGCGAGCTTTCAGGGCAATCAAGACCTCAGCGCGACCGACAAAACCTATGTGGCGCAAGTCGTGGCTGCTCGCACCGGCATGAGCCAGGCCGATGCGCAAAAGCGCGTCAATGACGTGATCGTCGAAGCGAAGACCGCCGCCGACACCGCGCGGAAGGGTGCGGCAAAGCTTTCCTTCTGGTTGACCGCCGCCATGTTGTTCGGCGCATTCGCAGCAAGCCTTGCGGCGGTCGAAGGCGGCTCGTTGCGCGACGGTACCTGGAACGATCGCGTTCTCATCCCCCGGCCAATATAAAGGAGCACATCATGGGTCGAGGCATTCTTCTTTGGCTGCTTGGCGTTCCGATCCCGATCATCATTCTGCTGGCGCTGTTCTCACACTGACGACATAGCAAGCTGCGCCGCAAGGCGCAGCTTGTCCCTGCAACAAACACATCGAATTTAGGAGACGATTTCATGTCGCTCGGAACCATTCTGCTCATCATCTTGGTCATCATCTTGCTTGGCGGTTTCAGTGGATTTGGCGGCGGCCCCTTCTACGGCACCGGCTACTACGGCGGCGGCGGCCTGGGCCTCGTTATCGTTGTGCTTTTGATCTTGATTTTGCTCGGCAGGATTTGAGCGAGGCAAAGATTTGCCGCTCGCTCGCTTCCACCGGCGAAGCCAGAATGCGTGATGGATGATAAAGCCCGACGACCGCGAACGGATTCTGACCCAAGCTCGGAATCTCAAAATGGCCCGCTCCGCGCATGCTTATGTGCGCGGAAGTACCGTGAGCTTCTACGAATGGCTGCAGAGCAGCCGCCGCGTTAAATTACCGGAGGGGCCTCCGGTGTGGATTTGCGGCGACTGTCACGTCGGCAATCTCGGTCCGCTTGCCGATACCAAGGGTCGCGTCCTGGTGCAGATCAGGGATCTCGATCAGACCGTGATCGGCAATCCCGCGCACGATCTGGTTCGGCTCGGCCTGTCGCTAGCATCGGCGGCCCGCGGATCGGACCTGCCCGGTGTGACGACGGCACGGATTCTCGAAGAGCTCATCGCGGGCTACCTGGCGGCACTGGCGACCGGCTCCGAGATCGACAAAGACAAGTCCCACCGGCCTAAATCAATTCAGGCGCTGCTGGCGCAAGCCACGCGACGTCGATGGCGACATTTGGCAGAAGAGCGGCTCGACACCGTCAAACCTACTATTCCCCTCGGCAAGCGTTTCTGGGCGCTGATACCCGAAGAGCGCAAGGCCTTGAGCCATATGTTCGCCAGCGATGCCGTGAGGCCCACGCTCACCTCGCTTCGCGGTCGAACGAAAGACGATCCCATCGAGTTGCTCGATGCCGCCTATTGGATGAAGGGCTGCAGCTCGCTGGGGCGGCTGCGCTACGCCGCTTTACTGCGTATCGGAAAAGACAAGGATTCGAGCTTCTGTTTGGTCGACGTGAAAGAGGGAGTGACGGCAGCAGCTCCCACGGCATCGAAGGTGGAAATGCCGCGGGATAATGCGATCCGCGTCGTGACGGGTGCGAAAGCGCTGTCTCCCAACCTCGGAGAACGGATGATGGCGGCAAGGCTGCTGGGAAAAGCGGTCGTTGTCCGCGAACTCATGCCGCAAGACCTCAAGATCGAGATCAATCGATTAAGCCGGGACGAAGCTATGGGCGTAGCACGCTATCTTGGAGGCGTCGTCGGGCGCGCCCATGGTCGCCAAATGGAACCGGGCCAACGCCGGGCATGGCGTGCCGATTTGACGAAAAACCATAAGGCTTCGCTTGAGGCCCCGTCTTGGTTGTGGGCAGGCGTCGTTGAACTGATTGCTTTGCACGAAGCCGCGTATCTGGATCACTGCCGGCGATTTGCGCTGTCTGAGGCGGCTTGAGCTGCGTCATACGGGCGGCGTCTATCCAAGCGTTTTGCTTCTGATGGAGCTTGGTCTTTTCCGAAAGCCGGCATCCATCTCCGGACAAGTCCAGGGGCAGCCATTTTCAGGACCACGGTCTAGGCCGCGCGCTCGTCGGCTACCTTCTCCGGAACCAGCCGCACGCTGTCGAGCGCGCTCTGCACGCCGGACTCCCCCGCCTCGTGATATTGGGCGTCTTCGTTGACGTTCCAAACGTCGTAGAGCCGTTGCCCGGCGAGGATGTTGCGGGCGGTGAGCATCGCCGTCATCATCGCGTGGTCCTGGTTGTTGTATTTGTGCATGCCGTTGCGGCCGACCATGTGCAGCGTCGGATAGCTGCCCTCGAGGTCGAGCCGGATGGCGGCGACGTTGTCGCGATAGTCTTCGTCGTAGACTGGATAGGCCTTGGGCTGGCGCACCACTTGGGCGTCGACCACGTCTGCGGCGGCGATGAGGCCGATCTGCGCCACTTCTTTTTTGGCCAGCGCGATCAGGTCGTCGTCGGACGCATCCCACAGATTGTCGCCCTCGAAGCAAAAATATTCGAGACCGAGGCAGCTCATGCCGGTGGGCACCATCTCGGGCGACCAGGAGCGGTAGTTCTGCACCCGGCCGACTTTTACGCTCGGGTCGTGGATGTAGATCCAGTTGTCATCGAACAGCTCTGCCTTGCGCACCATCAGCGCCACGGTGAGGAAGTCGCGATAGCGCAGCGCGCGGGCATGCAGGAGCGAGAGCGGCACCGGCTTGATCCGCGGTACCAGCTCGCGTACCGGCGCCGAGCTGACGACGTGGCGCGCAGTAAAACTTTCGCGCTCGCCCTTCGCAGTTTCGACCTCGATGCGCCAGAGATTGGCGGTGGCGTCGAATTCGAGCGAGACAAGCTCGCGCCCCATCAGCAGGCGACCGCCCTGGGCCCTGATCTTGCGCGCCGCCGCGTCCCACATCATGCCGGGGCCCTTGCGCGGGTATTGGAAGCTTTCGATCAGGCTCTTGACGGTGTCGCCGTTGGCCTTGGGCTTGCGGCCGATATGCAGCGAGCGCTTGAGCCCGTTGATGACGGCGGTCAAGAGATCGAGGCCCTTGATGCGCTGCGCCGCCCAATCGGCGGAAATCTCGTCGCACGACATGCCCCACACCTTCTCGGTGTAGGTCTTGAAGAAAATCTGGAACAGCCGCTCGCCGAACTGGTTGCGCACCCATTCGTGGAAGGTGCGCGCCGGCGCGACGGGAAACATCCTGGCATAGGCGTAAGACGCCATGCAGGCGGTCGAGGTGAAGACGCCGAGCTTGAGCAGCGCTTCGAACGCCTTCAACGGGTAGGAGAAGAACTTGCCGTTGTAATAGATGCGCGACAGCCGCGGCCGGGCGATGAAATCGTCGGGCAGGATCTCCTGCCACAGCGCCACGATCTCCTTCGACTTGGAGAAGAAGCGGTGGCCGCCGATGTCGAACAGGAAATCCTTGTATTCGACGGTACGGCTGATGCCGCCGACATAGATCGGGTCGCGTTCGATGATGATGACGGAGCGCGCCTCCTTGGTCAGGCAATACGCGGCAGTGAGGCCGGCGGGCCCGGCACCGATCACGAACACTTCGGCATCGACGCTCATAAGGACTGCTTTCAGACGGGGGTTGGTTGGCGAGGTGGCGGGGTGCGCGGCCGGAAGGCGAACAGCGCCTGGCCGCTATAGGAGACCAGCGCCCCGCAGGCGGCGCCGGCGATCACGGCGAGCTGCGGCATCGCGGCCGGCACGGTGACGACGAGGGCGGCGAAGACGGCGTAGCTGACCGCTTGCGCCGAGGCGGCGACGGCGGCGTAGCGCATGGCTTCATCGGCGGTGCGCCGGCCGCTGTGGTCGAAGGTCAGCGCGCGGTTGAGCCGCCAGGTGACGAGGGTCGCGATGGCGAGCGAGGCGAGCCGCGCCAGCAGCGGGTGGGGGGTTTGGGCGATGATGAGGGTGAAGACCGCGAGATCGGTGATCAGGCCGAGCCCGCCGACCCCGAGAAAGCGCAGCGGCCGCGGCAAAACCGCAAAAAACCGGCGGACGGGGTCATGATCGGAGATGGCGTGGCAGGGCATTTCGCCCGCCGCCGCGCCCAACTCGACATGACTGCGACCCATGACGCCTTCCACTGGCGGGCAGCCGCTCTGGCGCCGTTTCCGGCAGGCCTTCGGCCCATTGTCCCCGTTACCCGCGTCATCCGTGGCAGGCTTTTCTTAATGCCGGGCTAGCGCGAGGGTGCGAATTCGTGGCGCGGCGCGACACCGTTAAAAGACCCTCAATCCGCTGCGGCACCCGTTGCCGCGACCGGGCCGATCGTTTGGCCAATCCTTGGGTCGATCCTTGGGCCGATCATTTGGCCGATCGCGCAATAACCCAATCGCTCATACTGTCTTGCGGCCCGATACCGCCCTCCTATATGAGCCAAGGGAAATCGGCTCGCGGCAGCGGTCTTCAGTCTTGGACTGCGCCCGGGACGATTTAGAGTTGAATAAGGGGGTCGGACCAAGGGCGCCTTTCGGGCCTGCCCCGACCTGCCGCAAGAGAGAGGATTTAGGACCATGGGCAAGGTCATCGGTATCGATCTCGGGACCACGAATTCCTGCGTCGCCGTCATGGAAGGCAAGACGCCGAAGGTCATCGAGAACGCGGAGGGGATGCGCACCACGCCATCCATCGTAGCTTTCACCGACGAGGGCGAACGGCTCGTCGGCCAGCCGGCCAAACGCCAGGCCGTCACCAATCCCGAACGCACCATTTTTGCCGTCAAACGCCTGATCGGCCGTCGCTACGACGACCCGATGGTGGAGAAGGACAAGAAGCTCGTTCCCTACAAGATTTCGCGCGCCTCCAATGGCGACGCCTGGGTCGAGATCGAGGGCAAGAGCTATTCGCCGTCGCAGATTTCCGCATTCATCTTGCAGAAGATGAAGGAGACCGCGGAATCCTATCTCGGCGCCAAGGTCGACCAGGCGGTCATCACCGTTCCGGCCTATTTCAACGATGCGCAGCGCCAGGCCACCAAGGACGCCGGCAAGATCGCCGGCCTCGAAGTATTGCGCATCATCAACGAGCCGACGGCAGCCGCGCTCGCCTACGGCCTCGACAAGACCAAGACCGGCACCATCGCGGTCTACGACCTCGGCGGCGGCACGTTCGATATTTCCATTCTCGAAATCGGCGACGGCGTGTTCGAGGTGAAGTCGACCAACGGCGACACCTTCCTCGGCGGCGAAGATTTCGACATGAGGCTGGTCAACTACCTGGCCGACGAATTCCAGAAAGAGCAGGGCATCGATCTGCGCCGCGACAAGCTGGCGTTGCAGCGGCTCAAAGAGTCAGCGGAAAAAGCCAAGATCGAGCTGTCGTCGACGACCCAGACCGAGATCAATCTGCCGTTCATCACGGCGGACGCCGCGGGGCCGAAGCATCTGACCATGAAGCTCACCCGCGCCAAGTTCGAGGCGCTGGTCGACGACCTGGTGCAGAAGACAATTGAACCTTGCCGGCAGGCCATCAAAGACGCCGGTCTCAGCGCAGCCGAGATCAACGAAGTGGTCCTGGTCGGCGGCATGACCCGCATGCCGAAAGTGCAAGAGGTCGTGAAGCAATTGTTCGGCAAGGAGCCGCACAAGGGCGTCAATCCCGATGAAGTCGTCGCGATCGGCGCAGCGATCCAGGCCGGCGTGCTGCAAGGCGACGTCAAGGACGTGCTGTTGCTCGACGTCACCCCGCTGTCGCTCGGCATCGAGACGCTGGGCGGCGTGTTCACCCGGCTGATCGACCGTAACACCACGATCCCGACCAAGAAAAGCCAGACGTTCTCCACGGCGGAAGACGGCCAGACCGCGGTGACGATTCGCGTGTTCCAGGGCGAGCGCGAGATGGCGGCCGACAACAAGATTCTCGGCCAGTTCGATCTCATCGGCATTCCGCCGGCGCCGCGTGGCGTGCCGCAGATCGAGGTCACGTTCGACATCGACGCCAACGGTATCGTCAACGTCTCGGCCAAGGACAAGGGCACCGGCAAGGAGCAGCAGATCCGCATCCAGGCCTCGGGCGGCTTGAGCGAGGCGGACATCGACAAGATGGTCAAGGACGCCGAGGCTCACGCCGAGGACGACAAGAAACGCAAGGCCGAGGTCGAGGCCAAGAACCACGCCGAGGCTCTGGTCCACATGACCGAGAAGACCTTGGCCGAGCATGGCGCGAAGGTCGGCGAGGCCGAGCGGCGCGCTATCGAGACCGCCTTGGCCGACCTCAAGGAAGCCTTGAAGGGCAGCGATGCCGAGGCGATCACCACCAAGGCCAACGTGCTGCAACAGGCTTCGATGAAACTCGGCGAGGCGATGTACAAGCAAGCCGCCGAGCAGCAGCCTGGCGGCCCCGGCGGTCCCGACGGCGGCGCTTCGGCCGAAGCTCCGAAGGACGACGTCGTCGACGCCGAGTTCACCGAGGTCGACGACGACAAGAAGAACAAGAAATCGGCCTGATCGGACCGGATCGTTCGATGCCGCTGCGAACCTGCAAATCAGCACCCCCGCCCGCAAGACGGGGGTGCGTATTTTTTTTAACCGATTTTTTGTCTAGGAATGATTGGACATCATCAGGGACGGAATGATGGCCAAGCGCTGCTACTACGAATCGCTCTCAGTCGAGCGCACCGCAAGCGACGGTGACATCAAAGCTGCCTTCCGCAAGCAGGCGATGGTGTGCCACCCGGATCGCAATCCCGGCGATCAGGGCGCCGAGCATCGCTTCAAGGAAATCAACGAAGCCTACGAGGTCCTCAAAGACCCCGACAAACGCGCGGCCTATGACCGTTACGGCCACGCCGCGTTCGAGCACGGCATGGGCGGCGGGGCCGCGGCCGGCTTCGGCGCCGAATTTGCCACCACGTTCTCCGACATTTTCGACGACCTGTTCGGCATGGGCGGCGGCGGCCGTCGCGGCCGTGGCGGCGGGCGCGAGCGCGGCGCCGACCTGCGCTACAACATGGAGATCTCGCTGCAGGACGCTTACGTGGGCAAGGCTGCGCAAATCCGCATTCCGACCTCGGTCACCTGCGAGGCCTGCTCCGGCTCCGGCGCCAAGGCCGGCACAAAACCCAAAACCTGCCAGATGTGCGGTGGCCAGGGCAAAGTCCGCCACGCCCAGGGCTTCTTCACGCTGGAGCGCACCTGTCCCAATTGCCAGGGCCGCGGCCAATCGATCGACAGTCCTTGTGCGTCGTGCTCAGGCTCCGGCCGGGTCACGCGCGAGCGCACTTTGTCGGTCAACATCCCGGCCGGCGTCGAGGACGGCACGCGCATTCGCCTCGCCAGCGAAGGCGAAGCCGGTGTGCGCGGCGGGCCGCCGGGCGATCTCTATATCTTCCTGTCGATCGGCTCCCATCCGTTCTTTCAGCGCGAAGGCGCCGACCTGCATTGCCGGGTGCCGGTTTCCATGGTGACGGCGGCGGTGGGCGGCGAGTTCGAGGTGCCGACCATCGACGGCGGCAAGACCCGGGTGAAGGTCCCGGGCGGCACGCAATCGGGCCAGCGCTTCCGGCTTTCCGGCAAGGGCATGCCGGTGCTGCGCGCCCGGCAAAGCGGCGACATGTACGTGCAAATCCTGGTCGAAACCCCGCAGAACCTGACCAAGAAGCAGCGCGAGCTGTTGGCCGAGTTCGACAAATTATCGTCGTCCTCGACGCAGCCGGAATCCACGGGATTCCTGGGCAGGGTCAAGGAGTTCATCGACGCACTCGGCTCCCGCGCCAATTCCGAATGAGCCTTTTGCCGGGTCGGGCGTTGATGCCAGGGCGGCTGGTCTTTGGCGCCCGGATGTTTTAAAAACGTCAAGATTTTGTCGCGTGGGGCGCCATGCCGTTGCCGGCACTACAGAAGTTTGAACACCAGATCGGACGGCAGATTCGTCTCCTTGAGCTCAGGAAGAACATTATCGAGCGCAAGATTGAGCGCCAGATCCGGCTGTTCGAGCAAAAGCGCGACAGCATCGGCAAGAAAATCGAAGCCCAGGTCCGGCAGTTCGAGCAGAAGCGGGGCATCCGGCTCGACGACGAGGTGCGCTTCATCCGCTCCTGGATCGAACGGCCGCTATCGATCGGCGCGGTGACGCCGTCGGGAAAAATTCTCGCCCGCGTCATGGCCGGCTATGTCGACCCGAATAGCACCGGGCCGGTGGTCGAGCTCGGCCCGGGCACTGGGCCGGTCACCGAGGCGCTGGTCGAAGCCGGCGTCGATCCGGCGCGCCTGGTGCTGGTCGAATTCAATCCGTCGTTCTGCCGGATTTTGCAGAAGCGCTATCCCGAGGCCACCTTGGTGCAGGGCGACGCCTATAGCATGCGCCGGCTGCTCGAAACGCTGCTCGTCCAACCCGCCGCCGCCGTCGTCTCCGGCCTGCCGCTGGTCACCAAGCCGATCAGGATGCGCTGGCGGCTTATTCGTGATGCCTTCGACCTGATGGTCCCCGGCGCGCCGTTCGTGCAATTCACCTACTCGGTCGCGTCGCCGCTGCCGAAGCGGCTCGGCGGTTTCACGGTGGAAGCCTCCAAACGGATTTGGATGAACCTGCCGCCGGCGCGAGTCTGGGTGTATCGGAAAGCCTGACGACGGAAGGCGGACAACAGACGACGGAACATTGCTAATCTGTCCTCCGTCGTCCGTCCTCCGTTGTCCCAACTCCGGTCGTCATGTCTGCTCCGAAGATTCTTGTCATTCCCGGCTCGCTGCGCACCGGCTCGCACAATGCGAGGCTTGCCGCGTTGGCGACCAAGGAGCTGGTGCTGGCCGAGGCCGAGGTGACGCGCATCTCGCTGGCGGATTATCCGCTGCCGCTGTTCGACGCCGACCTCGCCGCCGATTCCGGGCTGCCTGCCGCGGCGGCGCAGCTCAAGCGCATGGTGATGGCGCACCAGGGCGTTTTCATCACCAGCCCGGAATACAGCGCGTCGGTGACGCCGCTGTTGAAAAACACCATCGACTGGATTTCCCGCGGGCGCGACCGCGGCGAGGCGAACTACACGGCCTTCAAGAGCCGCGTGTTCGCCATCGGCGCGGCGTCGAGCGGCTCCGGCGGCGGCATGCGTTCGCTCATGGCGCTACGGCAGATCCTCGAGCTCGGCTGCGGCGCCCTGGTGATTCCGGAACAGATTGCGGTGCCGCGCGCCGATCAGGCGTTTGACGACATGGACAATCTGAAGGATGAAGCTCTTGCCGCCGCTCTCAAAGCGGCGGCGCGCCGGTTGGTCGAGCTGGCGGGCGTGCTGTCGTGACAACGTCAAGGGATCGGTCGATGCCGATGGAGCCTCGCGAGCGTCTGATCGTCGCGCTCGACCTGTCTTCGGTCGAGGCGGCGCGGGCCATGGTGGCAAAACTCGGCGACGCGGTGTCGTTCTACAAGATCGGCTATCAGCTCGCTTATGCCGGCGGGCTTGGCTATGTGGCCACCCTGATTGATTCCGGCAAGCGCGTCTTTCTCGATCTGAAACTCCACGACATCGGCAACACCGTGGCGCAGGGCGTCAAGAGCGTGGCGAAGAGCGGCGCGAGCTTCGTCACCGTGCACGCCTATCCGCAGACCATGAAAGCCGCGGTCGATGCGCGTGAGGGGAATTTGCGCATTCTCGCCGTCACCGTGCTGACGTCCTATGACGACGCCGATCTCGCCGCGGCCGGCTACCACGCCACCGTGCCGGAGCTGGTCGCCGAGCGCGCCGCGCAGGCGCGCGACATCGGCGTCGACGGCGTCGTTTGCTCGGCTGAGGAGGCGGCAAAGATTCGTGACATCGTCGGCGCGAAAATGGCGCTGGTGACGCCGGGCATCCGGCCGGCCGGCGCCGAAGCCGGCGACCAGAAACGCATCATGACGCCGGCTAAGGCGATTGCCGCCGGCGCCGATTATCTCGTGGTCGGCCGGCCGATCCTGGCCGCGGCCGATCCCAAAGCCGCAGCGCTTGCGATCGTCGCGGAGATTGCACTCGCAAAAAACTGAAAAGGGAGACGACACATGGCGAAAGGCTACTGGATCGCTCACGTCGACGTGCACAATGACGACGGCTACAAGGCCTATGCGGCGGCCAATCCGGCGATCTTCAAGACATTCGGCGGCCGCTTCGTGGTGCGCGGCGGAAAATTCGAAAATCCGGAAGGCGCAAGCCGCTCGCGCAACGTCGTCATCGAGTTTCCCGACTATGCCGCGGCGCTGGCCTGCTATCGCTCGCCGGAATACCAGGCGAACATCAAGGTGCGGCAGCCGCACGCGATTGCCGACATCGTCATCATCGAAGGCTACGACGGCCCGCAGCCGTAATTTTTTGCCGCCATCCTTCGAGGGAGCACGCCATGCCCAAGGGCTATTGGATTCCGCAGATCGATGTCAGCGATCCGGAAGGCTATAAGGCCTACATGGCGGCGACGCCGCCGGCCCATGAAAAATATCGCGGCACCGCGCTGGTGCGCGGCGGCAAATCGGAAGTGGTCGAAGGCCGCGCCCGCTCGCGCAATGTGCTGCGCGAATTCCCCGACTACGCGACGGCGCTCGCCTGCTACCACTCGCCGGAATATCAGCGCGCCCAGCCGCTGCGCCTGCCGCATTCGCAAATCGATTTCCTCATCGTCGAAGGTTACGACGGTCCGCAGCCTCAGGCTTCAGGCTCGCCGCCCGCGGCCGCGGCCAACAAAGGCTATTGGATCGGCCACATCGATGTGACGGATGCCGAGGGCTACAAGCCCTACATGGTGGCCGACCAGGCGCCTTTTGGCGTGTTCGGTGGACGCTATCTGGTCCGCGGCGGCAAGCAGGAAACGCCGGAGGGCAAATCACGCAGCCGCACCGTAGTGTTGGAATTTCCGAGCTACGATGTGGCGCTCGCCTGCTATCGCTCCGCCGGCTATCAGGCGGCAAAGAAGCTGCGTGACGGCAAGGCCGAATTCGACCTCGTCGTGGTCGAAGGCTACGGCGGCCCGAAGTTTTAGCGCCGGCCTAAATCCCTCCCCCTTTCAAGGGGAGGAAAAACGGCTATACCGCCCGAAACCGGAGAGAAATCCATGGCCGACATGCGGGTGGTGATTGCGGGCGCCGGCGGTCGCATGGGGCGCACGTTGATCCAGGCGATTGCCGCGACGAAGGGTTTGGCGCTGGCCGGCGCCGTCGACGCGCCGGGCTCCGCCGCGATCGGCCGCGATGCCGGCGAGCTTGCCGGCCTCGGGCCGAACGGCATCAAGGTGGCGAGCGATGTCGCGCCGTTGCTCAAGCAGGCCGACGGCTTGATCGAGTTCACCATTCCCGGTACGACGCTGGCCTTTGCCGAACTGACTGCCGCCGCCGGCCTCGTGCACGTCATCGGCACCACCGGCCATTCCGCCGCAGAGGAAGCGGTGATTGCGCAAGCGGGCAAGCGCGCGACCATCGTAAAATCCGGCAATATGAGTCTCGGCGTCAATCTGCTCGCGGCCTTGGTCAAGCGCGTGGCGCAAACGCTCAACGACGACTACGACATCGAAATCTTCGAGATGCATCACAACAAGAAGATCGACGCGCCGTCCGGCACCGCGCTGCTGCTCGGCCGCGCGGCAGCCGAAGGCCGCGGCATCGATCTGGCGCAACATTCGGCGCGCGGCCGCGACGGCATGACCGGCGCGCGTAAGACCGGCGATATCGGCTTCGCGTCGCTGCGCGGCGGCACCGTGGTCGGCGAGCACAGCGTGATCTTCGCCGGCCCGGCCGAACGCGTCGAGCTCACCCACCGCGCCGAGGACCGTTTGATTTTCGCCCGCGGCGCGTTGCACGCGGCGCTGTGGGCGCGCGGCAAGAAGCCCGGGCTTTATTCGATGGCGGACGTGTTAGGGCTGGGCGACAACTGAGAACGCCACCATGACGCCGCAAGACGTCAAAACCAAGCAGCGCATGATCTATCTGCTCATTGCCTTGGGCTTTGCGGGCCTGATCGGCGCGCATGAAGTGGCGGTAAACTGGCCGTCGACCGAAGAAGATACGACGATCATAACGGTGCCGTTTATTCTGGCGGCGGCTGGCACACTCTGTTTCGTCGCTGCCGGACTGTTGGCGCGCAGGCTCATGAAGGGCGGCGTTTCGCGATAACGGGTGCCGCCGCCGCCCTCCGCTGGCTGGACTAATTCAGCTTCCGCGCGTTAAATTCGCGGCAGCAGCCGGGGCGACGCCTCATTCGAGTGCAGGCCATGGTCGACAAAATCACTGCACAACGCGACGTGGAGTACTTTTACGAGCTGCTTGCGAAAGAGACCGACGAGAACCAGCGCGCGATACTAAAACGCTTGCTCGCCGAAGCAGAAAAACTGCGGCAGTCGGAAGACCAACGCCCCGCTACTCCGCCGCCATCGCCGGGTCGGCGATGAATTGCGACGCCCACACCTTGCGGCGCTTCAGGTTGGCCCGGTAGAGCGCCTCGAATTCGGCTTCCGGGAAGGAATGGGTCGAGGGCCGCGCCATCAGCGTGTCGGTCCAGGTTTTGAGCCGCGGGAATTTCTCGATTGTACCGAGCGGTTTGACGCGATCGAGGAACACATAGCGCTGCAGGAACGGCGCATAGGCGGCGTCGACCAGCGAATATTTGGCGCCGTTGAAGAACGGCCCCGCGCCTTGCTTCTCCAGCGCCCGTTCGAGCCGCTCGAACGGCAACGGGATTTTCTCGGCCGCGGCCTTGTAGGCGGCCTCGTCCTCGGCATAGCCGGTCGCCGTCACCGCGCTCGCAAAGGTCGGCACAAAATCGGTCCAGGCGCGGTTGATGGCGCGCAGCACCGGATCGTCGGGATGCAGCCGTGGCGCGATCGTCTCATCGAGATATTCGGCGATCGCATTCGACTCAAACAGCGACACCGCGTCGTCGACGCGCAGCACCGGCACTTTCTTGTGCGGCGAAATAGCGAGGAACCAGTCGGGACGATTGTCCGGCTCGATGTGGCGGAACTCGAACGGGATGTTTTTCTCGCGCAGCACGATTGCCGCGCGCTGCACCCACGGGCAGGTCTTGAAGCTTACGAGCAGGTATTTCGCCATGATGTCCTCGCTGACGCGGTCGCGGTGTTTCCTGGAAATACTATTGCACTTTGACCGCCAGGGAAACAGCGTCCCAGTTCAAAGCTACGTCCGCGCGCCTACTGACTGCGCTGCGCGGCGTCGCTCACGATCTTATAAGCCTCGGCCAGCGCTGGCTTCTCCTTCGAAATATCGGCGCCGACGCTGGACAGCATCTTCAGCAATTCCGTCTGCTCGTCGGCCGGCAAGCTGATCAATTCGCCACCGGCATCGGTCCAGACCTTGGCCGCCGCGCTGTCGATATCGTTGGCGCGCGATTGAAAGCTGGCGACAGTGCCGGCGGCATCTTTCTCGACGATCTGCTGCAGATCGGGCGGCAGCGTATCGAACCATTTCTTGCTGAGCTCGACCAGATAGAAGATGGCGGCGTGGTTGGTCATGGTGATGTATTTGGCGGCGTCGTAGAAATGCAGGCCGCTGAGCAATTCGACGCCGGCGACCGAGGCGTCGAGCGAGCCTTGCTGGAGCGCCGTCATCACGTCGCTGGGCGACATGGCGACCGGCGTCGCGCCGAGCCGCTTGAACGACGCCGACTGGAACTCGGAGGCAAAAATCCGGATTTTCTTGCCCTTGAAATCGGCCAGATGGCGGATCGCGTTCTTGGCGACCACCTCCGAAGGCTCGGCATAGGCGACGGCGACGCCGTGCAGCCCTTTCTCGGCGCCGAGCGCGAGGTAGAATTTCTGCACCGCCGGATCGGCGGCAACGCGATGGCCCTGGGCGGCGGAGGTCACGAGGCCCGGCGCCGCCAGCACCTCGAAACGCTCGTCGACGCCGACGAAGAACTCCGGCGGGATGATGGCGCACTGGATCGCGCCGAACTGCGTGCCTTCGATCTGCCGCGGGATCGCGCCGAGCTGGCTCGCCGGATAAATCTCGACCTTGATGCGGCCGCCGGAATCCTTCTCGACCGCGGCGCCGTAGGCTTTGGCATAAATGTCGAGCGCCGCATTGAGCGTCGGCGTCGTGATCTTCATCGTGAAGGTCTTGTCCTGCGCCTGCGCCGGCCCGACCGTCAGCGCCACCACAAGCGCGCCCGCGGCCGCCACCGGGCCTGCCTGCCACTGCCTGCACGAAAAGCTCATCTCGTCCTCCCTGTCAGTTCTTTGGCTGGTTGTTTAGCGAGTTTCGCCACGATCGCAAATCTACTGCGGGTTGTCAGGGCTGCGGCAAAGCGGCCGCTCAATCGGCGCGCAGCAGCGAGTGGCCGGTCATGTCCTTGGGCTTCGGCAGTTCCATCAGCTCCAGCAAGGTCGGCGCGATGTCGGCGAGGCGGCCTTCGGCCACCAGGGCCCGGTTGCGGGCGCCGAGCAGCAGGAGCGGCACCGGGTTCGTGGTGTGCGACGTGTGTGGGCCGCCGGTCGCGGGGTCGCGCATCATCTCGCAATTGCCGTGATCGGCGGTGACGAGCAGCGCGCCGCCGGATTTCTCGATGGCGTCGGCGATGCGGCCGAGGGCGGCATCGACCGTCTCCACCGCCTTGATTGCCGCCGGCAGGCTGCCGGTGTGGCCAACCATGTCGGGGTTGGCGTAGTTGAGAATGATCAAATCGTATTTGCCGGAATTGATCGCCGCCACCGCCTTGTCGGTCAGTTCCGGCGCCGACATTTCCGGCTGCAGATCGTAGGTCGCGACTTTTGGCGAGGGCACCATGATGCGCTCCTCGCCGCGATAGGGTTTTTCACGGCCGCCATTGAGAAAATAAGTCACGTGCGGATATTTTTCGGTCTCCGCCATGCGCAATTGGGTGCGGCCGGCGTCCGCCACGACTTCGCCGAGGATGTGGGCGAGCGGCTGCGGCGGAAAAATCGTCTGCATGAATTTGTCGAGCTCTTCGCTGTACTGGGTCATGCCGACAGCGGCGGCGAAGCGTATGACGCGGGGGCGCGGAAAACCGGAGAAATCCGGATCGAGCATGGCGCCGAGAATTTCCCGCACCCGGTCGGCGCGGAAGTTGAAGCACAGCACGCCATCGCCGTCCTTCATGCCGCGATAGCCGCCGACCACCGCCGGGATAATGAACTCGTCGAATTTTTTGTTGGCATAGGCATCGGCGACGACGGCCGGCGCGTCCGAAAAACGCGGCCCTTCGGCTTCGACGATGGCGTTGTAGGCCTTCGCCACGCGCTCCCAGCGCTTGTCGCGATCCATGGCGTAGTAGCGACCGCACACGGTGGCGATCGAAACGGACTTCGGCAGCGCGGCGATGAGGCGCTTGATGTCTTCGGCCGCCGATTGCGGCGGCGTATCGCGGCCGTCGGTGAGCGCGTGAACCAGTGTCGGCACGCCGGCGTCGGTGAGAATCTTCGCCAGCGCCGCGGCGTGATCCTGATGCGAATGCACGCCGCCGGGCGAAACCAGGCCAATGAGATGACAGGTGCCGCCGCTGGTTTTGAGCTTTGCGATCAGCTCGACCAGCGCCGGCATCTGCTTGATGTCGCCATTGGCGATAGCGCCGCCGATGCGCGGCAGATCCTGCATGACGACGCGCCCGGCGCCGATATTGAGATGGCCGACTTCGGAATTGCCCATCTGGCCGTCAGGCAGGCCGACGTCGTTGCCCGAGGTGCGCAAAAAGCCGTGCGGTCCCTGCCATAGCCGATCGAAGGTCGGCGTTTTGGCCTGGCGGATGGCGTTATCGGCGGGATCGTCGCGCCAACCCCATCCGTCCAAGATGACCAGCATGACGGGCCGCCGCCGCTGCATTTTTGAAGATCCTCATCGATGCGGACTGATATTGCGGATTGCGGCGTTATCGTCAATCAGCGCAGGCGAGACCGTGAGGATGGGTTCAATGGGCAAGCGAATTCTCATGCTCGTGCACCATGGCCAGAGCGGTTGTTCCCTTGCATGTCGTGAGCACTGCCAAACGATTCTTATTCTTGAAAGAATACTGTTGCGAAAACACTAGGGCTAATCGACTAAAATGGGCTTGGTATTGTGGCATTGCAGTCGTATGCTCAATTAGCGCAGACGCACTTGGGCGTTGTATTCATGTTCAGATCTCTAAAGGTACTATTTCAAAGCCCTGTATTAGTTTCTATTTTCACGACGATTGTTACCTCAGGTGTCATTCAGTATTTTTCTCTCATCTGGCCAATAGAAGATTTGTCAATATTTTATCGCGGGAAAAATCTGGATCAAATAGGGGAAACTGACTTTGGGGTGGCTTTTTCGATATTAAACCGAGGTCGACAATCGGCTCTAATCGAAGAGCTTGGATTAGTTCAAATCGTTGGAAAAAATATTGAACTTGAGATTTGTACCAACAAGTCAATCCCTGATTTTATAGCTGGGCAGTTACTTTTTATCGGAAATAGAGGCCATATTCAGAAGCTAGGCAATGATATGGAGATGTCCTACGTTTCGCCTCGCGAAATCTTTATTGATAACGTACAGGCGTTTTCGGCTGCTGTCGCGGTAGATGAGGGAAAACTACGAAAGCTTGATATGGTATTCAGGCTAAGCGCGAAATACGACTACCAAAGATCCATCGGGTTATGTCCAACGATTCATTTCTTCGATAATTCCGGAAAGTCTTTCCTCGCCGTTTGCGAAGGATGGCTCAAGAGTCCGGCGATACCCCCAAATACAGGTTTTAACATTGCAGAAGTGAGTAGGGCAATGCGCCTTCTGCCGATCAAAGGTTCGTTTTTGGACTTTGCTTTAGGCCATCATCAAAACGCGAGATGCAGTACCACCGATAGCTCCTGACTATATTTAATCAACTTCCTCAAAACCAATTTTCCTGCGTTTATGACATGCACGGCTGTGCGATTCGATAGTTAGGTTAGAATTGGATTCCCTTGTCTGTCGTGCCGGCACATTTGTCGGACACGGCCACGGGTTGTGTCTACGCCGCAGCCCCAACCTGCCCCGCCTCCCAGCCGAGCATGGCGCGCTTGCGGGTGATGCCCCAGTGATAGCCGGTCAGCTCGCCCGACTTGCCGACGACGCGATGACACGGCACCACGAACGACACAGGGTTCTTGCCGACCGCGGCGCCGACGGCGCGCGCGGCGGCGGGCGAGCGCACTTTGCCGGCGATGTCCGAATAGGTGACGAGGCGGCCCATCGGGATTTGCATCAGCGCTTCCCAGACCCGCACTTCCCAATCGGTGCCGATCAGCACCACGCGCAGCGGCTGGCTCTCTTGCCATTGCGACTGATCGAAGATGCGCTTGGCGACGACCGCGGTGCGGGCGCTGTCCTCGACATAAGCGGCCCGCGGCCAGCGCGCCTTCATGTCGGCGAGCGCGGCGCGCTCCTCGCCGGGATCGGCAAAAGCCAGGCCGGCCAACCCGCGCTCCGTCGCCATCACCAAAGCGCTGCCGAATGGCGAGGGATGAAAGCCGAAAAAAACCGTCAGGCCTTCGCCGCCGGTTTTCCATTCGCCCGGCGACATCGCTTCATGGGTCACGAACAGATCATGCAAGCGGCCGGGGCCGGACAGCCCGACCTCATAAGTGGCGTCGAGCACGCTCGCGGAATCGCGCAGCAATTGCCGCGCGCCGTCGAGCGTGAGCGCCTGCAGGAACGCCTTCGGCGTCAGCCCGGCCCAGCGGCGGAACAGATGGTGCAATTCGGTCGGCGTGACGCCGGCGGCCTCGGCGATGGATTCGATCTCGGGCTGCTCGCGCCAATGGCCGCGGATATGGCCGATGGCGCGGCGTACGACGTCGTAATCGGCGGCTGCCGCGGCCAGCGGCATCGGGTTTTGGATGCGATCGGGTGACAACATGGGAGCCTCCATTGATTACTCCCGATCTAGGCCGTGACCATGGCTCAAACCACCCGATTTCTGGGCTTTATTCCAGCACCGTCCGCGTCGGGCCTCGCCGCGCCTCGCCGAGGGCCGCCGACAGCGCGGTGGCGAAACTTTTCTTCTCGTCGGGGCCTAAGAATCCGGCGATCGACAGGCGGCGGCCGTGGGAGACCAGGAACAGCCGCTCGATGCCGAATTCCTCGTGCACGATACGGTCGAGCCGCACCCATACCGGATTGAGCGTCCATTCGCGCACTTCGCCGCGCTGGCTGATCTTGCGTACGGTGAGCTCCGTGGCGGTCACCGTCACCTCTTCGTAGGCGCGGGCCGAGCGATAATTGGCGCGGAACGCCCAATACACCAGCGCCATGTCGAGGCCGAAGAAGCCGAACACCGGCCAGGCGCCGAGCATCAGGAACACGATGCCTGCGGCGAAACTGATGCCGCCGATGCACAGCATGAAGACGAGAAAGCCGGTCGAGCTCAACGAGCGATGCGGCGTGATGATCGCCGAAAAGAGCGCCGGCTCGGCGGGCGGGTCGCTGGTGTCGTCGTCCATGGCGGTTATTATATCGGCAAGATGGCGCGCAAAACACCTCAGCTAAAGAAAAGTCCAAAGGCCGCCCGCAAGGGCAACGCGGCGCGTCTCAAGGACCGCAAGGCGCAGGCCAAAGCCGACGTAAAGGCCGCCCACGGCGAACTGCCGCAATGGACTAAAGCCGAGATCGAAGAAGCCTTCCGTCGCTTCGCAGCTGCCAATCCGGTACCGCGCGGCGAACTGCAGCACATTAATCCATTTACGCTCCTGGTCGCCGTCGTGCTGTCGGCGCAGGCGACCGACGCCGGCGTCAACAAGGCGACGCCGGCTTTGTTCGCGCTCGCCGATACGCCGGAGCAGATGGCAAAGCTCGGCGAAGCCCGGGTTCGCGATCTGATCAAGACCATCGGCCTGTTCCGCACCAAGGCCAAAAACGTCATCGGCCTTTCGCAGCAGCTCGTTGAGAAACACGGCGGCAAAGTTCCGCACGATCGCGAAGCTCTCGAAGCCTTGCCGGGCGTCGGCCGTAAGACCGCGAACGTGGTGCTCAACATCGCCTTCGGCGAGCCGACCATCGCCGTCGATACCCACATCTTCCGCGTCGGCAACCGCACCGGGCTGGCGGTCGGCAAGACGCCGCTCGACGTCGAGATGAAGCTGATGGAAGTCGTGCCGGAACACTACCGGCTGCACGCCCATCACTGGCTCATCCTGCACGGCCGTTACACTTGCATCGCGCGCCGGCCGCTGTGCGAAAAATGCATCATCGCCGATCTGTGCAAGTGGCCGGGCAAGACGGTCAACGCGCCGCCGGCTGCGGAAGTACGTTAGCTCGAGACGCGCTCAGCGAACTCCCTCTCCCCAGAGGGGAGAGGGTTGGGGTGAGGGGGTTCGGACGTATGAGAAAAACTTCAGCGTCCGAACCCCCTCACCCTCGCTTCGCTATCGCTCGCATAGCCGATCCTTCGGATCGGCGTTCTTTACTTTAAGAACGGCGTCCGAAGGACGCCTACGCTCTCCCCTCCGGGGAGAGGTGAAAGTGGAACCAGCCGCTCCTCCGCCATAGCGTGCAGCGCCGCACGATCGAGCTTGTTGGTCGAGGCGAGCGGCAATTCGTCAACGAACCAGACGAAGCGCGGGTGCTGGTAGGCCGGCGCATTGGCCAAGGCGAAACGTTTTACGCCCTCGTCGTCCAGCGCGTGGCCGGGTTTCTTGATGACGAAGGCGACCGGCTTTTGGCCCTTGATGTCGTCGTCGATCGGCACCACCGCGGCCTGGGCAATGTCGGGATGGCGCTCCAGCATGCGCTCGACGTCGGCCGGATAAATATTTTCGCCGCCGGAGACGAACATGTCGTCGGTACGGCCGACGAAATAGTGGAAGCCGTCGGCGTCGCGGCGAAAAACGTCACCGGTGATGTAAAAACCGTCCGGCGTCAGCGGCGGCGCGACGTCGGGGCGATTGTGATAGCCGAGCATCAAGGCCGGGCATTTCATTTCCAGCACGCCTTGTACGGTGTCGCGGTTATCGCCGTCGACGAGGCGTAGCGAAACTAAAGGATGCGGATAGCCGACCGACAGTTCGGGCTGCGGCAACCCTTTGGGATGCGGCCCGAACACCACCGGTCCGGCCTCGGTGGTGCCGTAGGCATTGGTCACCGCGGCGCGCGGCAGCGCGTCGTGCAATGCCGCCATCAGGCTTGAGCTGACCGGCGCTGAGCCCATGCGCACGAACGCGACGCTGGACAGGTCGGTCGCTGCCAGAGCCGCGGTTTCGCGCAGCATCATGGCGATCATCGGCGGCACCGCGGTGAGCCAGGTGCAGCGGTACTTTCCGACCGCCTCGATATAGGCGGGCGCGGAAAATTGCGGCAAGAGCACGATGGTGGCGTGCGCCGCGCAGGCGAGTTTTGCCAGCGCCAGCGCGTTCATGTGGTAGAGCGGCGCGGCGATGAGATAGCGATGGCGGTCGAGCTCCGGCGCGAGCCGCGTCTCCACCACCCAGATGTGGCTTTGGTGCGAAAGCACCACGCCCTTCGGCGTGCCGGTCGATCCGGAGGTGTAGAGGAACATCGCCGGCTCGTTCGCCGCCGGGATCACAGCATCGAACGGGCCTGGATCGAGAAAGGCATCGAACGCTGCGCCGAATGTCACGCTGGCGATATCGAGCGGACAATCCGCCGCGCGCGGCGCATCGCAGAATATGAGTTTCGCGCCGGCATCGCGGATGATGAAATGAATAGTCTCGCGCGGGAATTTGAAATTCACCGGCACCGCGATGAAGCCGGCGCGCATGATGCCGAAATAAGCGGCGATATATTCGGCACGGTTGGCGGAGAGCAGAGCGATCGTGTCGCCGCGTTGCAAGCCGCGTTTGATAAGCGCGCGCGCGACGCTGTTCGCCATGGCGTCGAGCTGCGCGAACGTAAAATCCCGCGGACCCTGTTCGCCGCCGAGATCGACGATCGCGATTTTTGTCAGATCGCGATCGCGCCGGATCAGGTCACCGAGGTTTTTGAAACCCGCCATTTAAGGATTGCGCGACTCCAGGAATGCCGCCAGCGCGATCATGTCGCTGTCCGTCAGATTGGCGACGACCGGCTTCATGAATTGGACGGCGACGCCCCTGCGGGCATCGTTCTTGATGTCGTTGAGCTGGCGGTACACGTAGGTCGCGGGCCGACCGACGATGGACGGGACTTCGCCCGAGCCTTTGAGATCCGGACCATGGCAGAGCGTGCACGGAATGGTCTTGCCGTTGTCGCCCGTCATGGCCAGCGCTTGGCCCCTGGCGATGCTGCCGCTCGGCACGTTGTCGATGAAACCGGAATGCGGATCGCGCAGTTTTGCCTCGGTTTCGTCCTTGGGCAGCACGATGATGCGATCGCCGATCGGCTCGGTCTCGCCGCCTTCCGTCGCAAACCGCATGCCGCCGGCGCCGACGTGGCTCTTGGTGACGGTGTCGGTTTCCTTCACGGTGTTGTAGCCGGCCGTGGGCTTGAGGCCCGCGAAGTACGCGGCCGCTGCTTTGATTTCGTCGTCGGACAGCACCTGCGCCATGGCGATCATGACACCGGCGCGCGGATTGTTGCGCTCGCCGCGCTTGAACGTCGCCATCTGGCGGATGATGTAATTCGCCGGCAGCCCGGCCAGGCTGGCGGATTCCGGATGCCCGTCGCCCGATGGCAGATGACACTGCGCGCAGGCCCGGCCGGCGGGTTTCGGTCCGCCATGGGCGACGATCTGCGGCATGGCCGGGTGCTCGGTGGGAAACCAGTCGGGCGGATTGAACGGATCGTCGATCTGCGCCTGGGTGTATTGCTGGGAGCTGCCCGGCACCGATTTCATCGTGACGGTATCGAGCTGTCCCGGCGGCGGCGTCACCGGATAAGCCCAATCGGGATTTTCGGCGGCGAGCGCCGCTGCGCCCAAAGCCGCGGTCAGCGCGAGCCCGATCAAGATTTTCATGGTCGTTTCCCCTTGAGTGTCATGGTGTTTTTGGCGATGCGGTCAGATAGGTGCCGCGGCCGCTGGCGATCAGCTTGCCGTCGAGATCGAAGATTTGCGCTTCGGCGGTGGCGAACTGCGAGCCGGAGCGGACGACCTTGCCGCGCATGATCAGATCGCCGGGCATGGCCACGCGATGATAATCGACGCGCATGTCGATGGTCGGCACGCCGCGACCGGTCTGCTTTATCAGCGCGAAATCGGCGGCGAGATCGATCAAAGCGGCGAGAATGCCGCCGTGGGTATAACGGCGTTCGACATTGACCACCCATTCCTCACGCCACTTCGCCCTGATCTCGATGCTGTCGTCGCCGACCGCGATAACCGTAAGCCCGAGCCACTGATGAAACGGCGCGCGGGTGATGATGGCTTGGACTTGCTCCAATGTCACTTGTTCGCTCATGATTGCACCTGACGACGGACGACAGACGACAGAGGACGGATGAAGAGCAGGCGAACCGCATTAAATCCGTCGTCCGTCATCCGTCGTCTGTCCTCCGTCACGGCTTCACCACCACTTTGCCGATGACCTCGCGGTCCTGGATCAGGCGCAAGCCTTCGCGGGCCTGCTCGAGCGGCAGCACCTTGTCGATCACCGGTTTTATCTTGCCGGCGCCGATCAGATCCATCAGCGCGGCGAGATCGTCGTCGTAAAAACTGTTGGAGCCGATGATTTGCAGCTCAAAACTCCAGACATAGCGCAGGTCTTCCTTCGGGTCGTAGCCCGCGGTGGCGCCGCAGACCAACAGCTTGCCGCCGCGCTTGAGGCAGCGCAGCGACGGCACCCAGGTGTCGCCGCCGGTGAAATTGATCACCACGTCGACGCCGCCGTCGTAAGTGCGCCGCTGCGGCTTGCCGTATTTTTCGACCGCCCATTTCGACCAGTCGGTGCCGGTGTAGTCGATCACCTCGTCGGCGCCCATGGCTTTGAGCCGCGCCAGTTTTTCCGCGCTCGACGCGCAGGCGATGACCTCGGCGCCAAGCATTTTGGCCAACAGCACGCAGCCGGTGCCGACGCCGCCCGAGGCGCCGAGCACCAGCACCTTTTCGCCGGCTTTGACGGTGCCGTGGGTGATCAGCATGCGGTGCGCGGTGCCGTAGGCGACCGGCAGCGATGCCGCCTCCTCGAAGCTCACGCCCGCCGGCATGGCGACGAGCTGGTCGGCTGCGACGGCACAATATTCCGCCATGCCGCCGTCGAGCATTTCGCCCATCAGGCCTTTTTTCTTGTTCACCGGATTGACCAGCACCCGGTCGCCGGCCTTCCAGCCGCGCACCCCCGCGCCGACCTCGGCGATCTCGCCCGCCATATCGAGGCCGATGATCACCGGCAGCGGCACCTTGATGCCCGGCATGCCGCGCACCGTGAACACGTCGTGGTAGTTGAACGAGGCCGCGCGCACGCGGATGACCACGTGGCCGTCGCCGGCCTGCGGCATCGGGTAGTCGTCGACCACCTCGAGTTCGTCGAGGCCGCCGTGGCGGCGCAGCACCAGGGCTCGCATCGTTTTGCTCATCGAAAGACGATATAAGAGCTTCCCGGCTTTGCCCACCCGCCTGTCACGACCGGAGATTTGGATGCAGGAAAACTTCCGCCAGTTCCTCGACCGCCTGCGGCAGACCGGCGAGCTCGTCGACCTGCACCAGCCGGTCGACATCCGCCATATCGCGACGCTCGTCGACCAGGCCAAGACCGCGCTCTATTTCCACAATGTCATTGGCTACGACATGCCGGTGGTGTCCGGCATCATCCGCTCGCGCGAGCGCGCCATGATGGCGCTCGGCGCCGAGACTTATCGCGAGATCGAGGACAAGCTCTCGCAAGCGATCGCCAAGCCGATCCCGCCGAAATACGTGAAAACCTCGCCGGCCCGCGAAGTGACGCTCGTCGGCGACGACGTCGATCTCTACAAGCTGCCGATCCCGATGTCGTCGATCTACGACGGCGGGCCGATGATCACCGCCGGCGTGGTGATCGCGCGCGATCCGGAGCTCGGCTTCAATTCCGGCATCTACCGCTTCATGGTCAAGGAAAAGGCGCTCACCGGCATCGACTTGGTGACGCCCAACAATATGCGGCTGTTCGTCCAGCGCGCGCTGGAACGCGGCGAGCCGCTGCCGATCTCGATCTCCATCGGCACCCATCCGGTCGAGATCACCGGCTCCGGCTATCGCGCGCTGCTCGGCGTCGACGAGATGGCGATCGCCGGTGGCATTCGCGGCGAGCCGGTGGCGCTGGCGCCGTGCCAGACCGTCGACGTGCCCTACATCGCCGACGCCGAGATCGTGCTCGAGGCCGAAGTGTTGCCGACCGGCTGGACGTTTCCGGAAGGCCGCTTCGGCGAGTTCACCCGCCTGATGGGCGGGCTGCACTGGAATCCGCAGGTGCGCATCAAGGCGATTTCGATGCGCAAGGACGCGATCTACTACAATCTGCACATGCCGTGGGAGAACACCTGGCTCGCCGCGCCGACGCGCTACGCCACCATCCGCGCGGCGCTGCGCACCGCCGGCGTGCAGGTCAAGGACATCAATGTCACGCTCGGCGGCTGCGCGTTCTGGCACGCGGTGATCTCGATCAAGAAGCAGCCGGGCGAGGGCAAGAACGCGCTGCTCGCCGCATTGTCGGTGATGGATCTCAAACATGTCGTCGTGGTCGACGACGACATCGACGTCAACGATCCGGCCGAGGTGGAATGGGCCATCGCCACCCGCGTGCAGGGCGACCGCGACGTTATGATTGTTTCAAACGCGCGTGCCAAGCCGCTCGATCCCAGCCTGCCGCAAGGCTACGGCGTGGTGCCGACCGGCGCAAAGGTCGGCATCGACGCCACCATTCCGGAAAACATTCCGCGCGAATATTACGAGCGCATCACCTACGCCTATGCCGACCGCGCCAAGATCGACGACTATGTGGGCGGCAAGAAGGACGCGCCGGGCGAGGCCGGCGACGAGGCCGCGGTGGCGGCGCTCGGCGCCGAGATATTGCAGGTCATCGGCAAGGAGCCGCTCTACTTCACAGACGTTGCCGAAAAATTCGCGCGCTACGACTTCAACACCATCGCCCGTGCCATCGGCCATCTGCACGCCACGGAAAAGCTCTGGCAGGATCCGCGCGGTCGGCTCTGCGTGCGCGGTTCGGAATTCGCAGCCAAGCCGCCGCGAAAATAATTTTCCGCCCCCGCGACAGCGGGGGAGGGGGACCACTGGAGCTCGCGAAGCGAGCGAACCGTGGTGGAGGGGGCGCAGGCCTCAAGGCGGCGAAGCGTTCTAAATTTTCTCGGGCACGCGAGCCCGTTCTTCAACGGCAACGACGCTACGAGTCAGGCGCCCCCTCCACCACGCTTCGCCACAGCCGACGCTTCGCGTCGGCGTTCTTTTCGTCAAGAACGGCGGCCGAAGGCCGCCTATGCCCCCTCCCCCGCTATCGCGGGGGCGGATGAAGAAGAGGTTTCCCATGAAGGTTGCCGCCTATCAGGCCCCTCTTCTGCCCGGCGGCTCCATGGCGGCGCTCGCGCTCATTTCCGATCGCGTCAAATGGTGCGAGAGCGAAGGCGTCGATATTTTGTGTTGTCCCGAGGCCGTGCTCGGCGGGCTTGCGGACGATGCGCAATGCCCTGCCGATTTCGCAATCGACGCCGGTCAGCTGAATGCCCTGCTCGCACCTCTCGCCAGCAAATCGGTGACGACGATCGTGGGCTTCACCGAAACGGCCGGCGCCGGAACGCTGTACAATGCGGCCGCCGTGTTTCGCGACGGCAAGGTTTTCGGCATCTACCGCAAGCGCCATCCTGCGATCAGGCGGTCGGCGTACAGCGCCGGCGACCAAAGCCCGGTCTTCACCGTCGGCGCGCTGTCGTTCGGGATCATGATTTGCAACGATTCCAATTTTCCCGCGCTTGCGACCGACATGGTCGCGCGCGGCGCCAGGGCCATTTTCGTACCAAGCAACAACAGCCTGCCTCCGGAACGGGCCGATGTGGTGGCTTTGAGCAGGGCCGTCGACATCGCGTGTGCACGCGACAACGCCGTGACGATCGTTCGCGCCGACGTCGCCGGTCGCACCGCGGACCGCGTCTCGTTCGGCTCGTCCGCTATCGTCGATGCGCGCGGAATGGTGCTGCGAGCGGGAGAGGCGCTGCGCGAGGACACCCTCGTCGCGGAAATAAGTAATCTGCCCCCGCTATAGCGGGGCGGATTCGCGCGTTCCGAGTTTTTCCCGCAGCGCCTTGTTCTCCGCCTCGAGCTGCGCGAGGCGCTCGCGCACCGGTGCCAGCGCCGCATCGACCTCCGCCTCGGTAAAACGCTGGGTAATGTGTTGCGGGCAATTCCAGTCGAAGGCGTCGAGGTGGAACTTGAGCACGCGCTCCGGCTTCGCCTTGTAGCCGGGCATCGCCACCGCCGCGGCTAGCTCCGGATTGTCGGCCAGGTTCTTGACTTCGACGTGAGCAAAGATTTTCAGCCGCCGGCGGTTCGCATAATCCATCAGGATCAGCGAGGCGCGGCCGCCGGCCGCAACATTGCCGACGGTGATGTATTGCCGGTTGCCGCGATAATCCGCGATGGCCAGTGTCTTGTCGTCGAGCATGCGGATGAAGCCCGGCGGGCCGCCGCGATGCTGCACATAAGGCCAGCCGCTTTCCGAAACCGTCGCCATGTAGAAGCTGTCGCGCGCGGCGATGAACGCCGCCTCGTTTTCGGTGAACCGGTCGAAGGCGCGCTCGCCGTGGAAGCCGGCCCAATAGTCGGCGCTGCCGTTTTCCCGCTGCGCTTCCTTCACGCTCGCGGTCGCTGCGATATCGAGAAAGCCATAGGCCATGTCCGGCCCCTCCTGAGACAGCCGATCGGCTGTGCCAATCCGCAAAACCCTAAATATGGCCCCTATTGTTCATAGCAAGCGTAGCACCAAAAACCTTGACGTTCCGCGCATCGTTGCCCCCATGCGGGGGGAGCCTGCGCGCTATTGGCGTCATCGATCGCCGTCCCTATCTGTCGGTAAGGGACAGCCGGGCGGCCCACATGGCCCAACCAGGAGAAACCAGGATGCCGAGCATAAAAATTGCGCTTGCCGCCGCAATCGTTCTCAGCGCCACGCTGACGGCGTCGGCCGCGACCGACCATCGTCGCGTCACCGGCGGTCACGCCGTGATCTACAACTCCGCCCCCGCCATCATCAGCGATGCGTGTCAGCCGGTCGGCCCGCCGTGCCGCACGCACCCGGATGGTTGGTGACGGGCCGTAGCCGGCATGGCGTGACTGCTCTATCTTGGCGTCAGGCTGCTGTTGCCGCGGCCGCCAAACCGGGAGCACGCCATGTCAACGTTACGCTTCGCCGCCATCGGCGGTGCGGTCATTGTCGCATTGCTCGGATCGCCATCGGTCGCCGATGTCATTTCAGATTGGAGCACGGCGGTTGCGCCGCCGCCGCCGGAGCTCAAAGAGGTTACGGTCGATCCTTCGACCACGGCGCTGCTGCTACTGGACATCATGAAAACCGGCTGCACTGCGCGGCCGCGCTGCATCGCCGCGATGCCGACCATCAAGCGCATGCACGACGAAGCGCGCGCCCATGACATGGTGGTCTGGTACAGCCTGGTCGGCTCGAACGGCAAGGCGACGCCCGATGACGTCATGGATGCCGCGATAAAACCGCGCGCCGGCGAATGGTACCGCCAGGGCGGGCCCGACAAGTTCCTGGGTTCGACGCTGGAGCCGACGCTGAAGCAGGCCGGCATCCAGACCGTGATCATTTGCGGCAACTCGTTCCAGGGCGCCACCGTCGGCACATCACAGGAAGCGGTGCAGCGCGGCTACAAGGTCATCGTCCCGGTCGACTGCTCGGCTGGCGAGACCGTCTATCATGAGCAATACGCGGCATTTCAGCTCGCCAAAGGCGGCCCCGTCGGCATCACCAGCAACGTCACGCTGACGCGCAGCACGATGATCAAGTTCTTGAGCCCGTAGGCTGGAGGGGCATGCGATGTTGCCGCAATTGTTCGGTGTGGACGTGCCTGTGCCGGTACGGTTCGCCATCGCTTTTTGCGTGATCATGATTGTCATCGTTGGCGTTTTCGCTGCGGCGCGTTTTCTTATCAGGCAGCGAACACGACGGTGATTTTATGCGGCACCGCCGACGCGGTTCCGCCGTTTCTTCGGCCGTGCCAGGACACCCTTCCGAGCCATGCTCTTGAGCGGCTTAGACTACGCTCGCGACCTCAGCGCGCCCTGACGCGAACCGCGGCGAGCGCCATTCTCGGCTGCAGAGTTACCGGCTGCATGAACAGCCATTCGAAATAAGTGGTGGCGCGTTCGCGCTTAAGTGCCGGCGCGACTGCGATGTGGTCGCGGCATTGCTTCGAGCAAAAGTGCCGCTTGCCGAAAAGGCCGCGGCGGTGAGAGACGAGGCCAAAGCTGTGATTGCAGGTGGGGTTGGCGCATTTCATGACACTCTCCCGCGGCATTCGCTGGTGTCCGAACGGTGGACCTATCGGTCTGACAGCCGGCGCAGGCGGAGGTTCAAACGCATTGGTGCTTTTGCGATCTAGGAATTTATACTTGACAACAGGCCTATTTTCCTAGTAACGATGCGAATCTTTCCCGCTTACCGCGAGGACACCGGCTGACGATGCCGGCCGCCCGCGGGGCGGGAGCGGAGCTCGCGCAGCGGCGGTCGACAGTCGCAGCGGGGAACCGCGATGGTGGAGCGCCGGGAGGCGCAGCGCGCCCGAAGCAGGCGGTCCGCGCAAGCGGATTGTTCTGTGGCGCGCGCCACGCCCGAAGCGTGGGCGGGTGGCAACATCCGTCCGCGTGGCGTGGCCCACGACCCCGGCGCCTCCCGGCGCTCCACTCGGAACGCGAGTGGCTTTCGTGCGAGTGGCTTTTCGTGACCGTGGCTTTGGCAAAACTCGGGCGCAAACAAAACGCGCCGCGAGAACGACGAGGTGCGTCTACGGAATTTGTTGATGAGCACGCCGCGCATAAATGATCAGCGCGACGGCCGCATTGGCGACGACCAACGCCGCCGGCATGACGCAGGTGGCAAGCGAGAGATTGTCCATGGCGAAGAACGCCGGGATGAATTTGATGCTGTTGAGCGCGAACGTGGTGATGCTGTCCGAATGCGGGCGCTGCCAGGCCTTTGTCACTGTGGGACCGAAGCCCAGCACGCTAACGGCCGCGGCGAGGACTGCCGAGATCGTCGGCTCACGCGACCACAGATAAAATATGAAGATGACCGCAGCGGCGAACAGGAACGCCCACTCGTACCAGGGAAAGGCTCGCTCGCCGCGCCAAAAGCTCATCAGGCACAGCAGCAAACAAACAATCGCGGTGATGCCCATGACCCAGCTGCCGGGTCCGGCTGCTTCGTCGCGCTGCACCAGATAGGCGGTGCCGGTGAGAATGCCGAAAATCAGCCACGACAGCGGATGCGGCCGCGCCTCGCCGCGCAGCGTCTGCCAGACGTAGATGCCGTAAGCGACGAGCGTGATGACGACGGCGAGCGCCCCCATCGCGTCTTTGAAGGTGAGTGCGCTCACCGGGCGAAAGAATTATTCCGCCGCGGCTTTTGCCGCGCGTTGCGGCAGCCGCTCGCGGAAGTGCGGCAAGATTTCCTCGGCGATCGCCGTCATGTTGGCGCGCGCCATTTCGTTTGGCATGGTGCCGAACTGGGTCTTGGTCAGCGAGGTGTTGAAGCCGGCAAGATCCTGATATTCGGCGAGCTTTTCGCGCACCGTCTCCGGACTGCCGATGATCACCACGCCGGACGCGATGAGGTCTTCGATCGACGCCGTCTTGCCGGTGACCTTGACGGCGCGCACGCGCTTCATCGACGCGGTGTCGGTGTAGCCCGGCGGCAGCAGCATCTCGGTCGGCATTTTCAAAAGATAATTGACCAGCGCTTCGAGATGCGGCTTTGCCTCTTTCACCGCCTTCTTGTCGGTCTCGCCGACATAGATGGTATTCGACCAGGCGAGCTGGTTGGGCGACGCTTGGTAGCCGGCCTTGTCGGCCTCGTCGCGATAGAGCTGGAAGAATTTCGCCACCGCCGCGATCGGGCTGAGCGTCTGGCAATAGGTGTAACGCATCTTCGCCGCCCAGCGGATGGTCGAGCTGGAGCCTTGCGACGGAATCCAGATCGGCGGATGCGGCGTCTGGTAGGGCCGCGGCCACGGATTGACGTAGCGGAACTGATAATGTTTCCCGGAATAGGAAAATGGCCCCGGCTCGGTCCACGCCCGCACGATCAAATCGTGCGCCTCGGCGAAACGCTCCTGGGAATTGGCCGGGTTGATGCCGGTGGCGTGATATTCGGCGCCAATGCCGCGCACGAAGCCGGCGATGATGCGGCCGCGGGTGAGATTGTCGAGCATCGCGTATTCTTCGGCGATATTGAGCGGATTGTTCTGCAGCGGCAGCGCGCGGCCCAGAATGGCGATCTTGGCGTGCTTGACGCTGCGCGCCAGCGCGCCGGCCAGCACGCCGGGGATCGGCATCATGCCATACGCGGTCTGATGATGCTCGTTGAGGCAGACGCCGTCGAAGCCGAGCTGGTCGGCGAACTCCATCTGGTCGAGATAGTCGTGATAGAGCTCGGCGCCTTTCTCCGGGTCGTAATGGCTGTTCGAGAACGTCACCCAGGCCGAGCCATTCTTGGCGATGGCGTCGAGATCGACGTGCGCATACGGCATCAGATGAAAGTTGAAAAATTTCATGGTCGTTCCTCACGCCGCCTTCTTGCGCGCGCCCAAAAACGTTTCCAGCGCGGCGACGAAGACGTCCGGCTTCTCGATCTGCGGGACGTGGCCGCATTCCGGCACGATCACCACTTTGGCGCCGGGGATCGCCTTCTGATAGGCGAGCGCGTGCTCTTTCGGGAACATGCGGTCGTGGTCGCCCCAGATCAGCAAGGTCGGCACGTCGATGCGGTGCAGCCATTTGGGCAGATTCGGGTCGTGACCGCGCGGCTGCCAGGCGATCTTGGCGACCGTGGTGCGGTTTTTCAGCGTGACGTCTTCCAGTTCCGGCCGCAGCGCGCGGGCGATAATGTCGTCGGCTTTTTTCTGATCGTAGAAGAAGTCGCGCAGCCGCTGCTCGTCGCTGCGCAGGAACGGATCGAGCTGCTCGACGCCGGCGAGGTAAAGCCCGGCGGCGCCGCAGAGCGTCAGCGAAGCCAAGCGCTGCGTGTTGCGCACGGCGAGTTCCGTGGCGATCCAGCCGCCGAACGACAGCCCGACCAGGTTGACGTCCTTGAGCTTCAGCTCATCGAGCACGTCGAGATAGAAATAGGCGAGATCGTGGATGTTATCGAGCCAGTCCGGCGTGTCGGACTCGCCAAAGCCCGGATGCTCCGGCGCGATGACGTCGAATTTTTGCGCGAGCTGCTGCATGAACGGCAGGACATTAGCGCCAGACGCGCCATGCAAAACGACGAGCGGGCTGCCGGCCCCGCCACGCATCAGCCGGATGCGGCAGCCGCGAACCGCAAGCACCGACGTCAAAAAATCCACCATGGGGGAAGCTTGCGGTTTGGCAGCGAAGGCGTCAAGGAGGTCTCCGTCATTCCGGGGCCGCGCGCAGCGCGGAACCCGGAATCCATAACCACGGGCGGTGATTATGGATTCCGGACTCGACGCTTCGCGTCGATCCGGAATGACGGGCTAGAACAAAAAATAACGCTGCGCCATCGGCAAAACTTCCGCCGGCGCGCAGGTGAGCAGTTCGCCGTCGGCGCGCACCTCGTAGGTTTCCGGATCGACCTCAATGTCGGGCGTGGCGTCGTTGTGGATCATGCTTTTCTTGGAAATCTTGCCGCGGGTATTTTGCACCGCGTAAAGCTCCTTCTGGATGCCGAGTTTTTTGCGCAAGCCGGACTGCACCGCGGCTTTCGACGTGAACACCACCGACGACGCCGTGCGCGCGCGGCCGAAGGCGCCGAACATCGGCCGGTAATGCACCGGCTGCGGTGTCGGGATCGAGGCATTGGGATCGCCCATCGGCGCGGCGACGATGGAGCCGCCCTTGATGATGCAATCGGGCTTGACGCCGAAAAACGCCGGCGACCACAGCACCAGGTCGGCGAGCTTGCCCTTCTCCACCGAGCCGATGAGTTTCGACACGCCGTGCGCGATCGCCGGGTTGATGGTGTATTTGGCGACGTAGCGTTTCACCCGCATATTGTCGTTGTCGCCTTTCTCCTGTTTCAGGCGCCCGCGCTGCTTTTTCATCTTGTCGGCGGTCTGCCAGGTGCGGATGATGACTTCGCCGAGCCGGCCCATGGCCTGCGAATCCGACGACATCATCGACAGCGCGCCGAGGTCGTGAAGAATGTCTTCCGCCGCGATGGTTTCCTTGCGGATGCGGCTTTCGGCGAACGCCAAATCTTCCGCGATCGACGGATCGAGATGGTGGCACACCATCAGCATGTCGAGATGCTCGTCGATGGTGTTCTTGGTATAAGGCCGCGTCGGATTGGTCGACGACGGCAGCACGTTTTTCAAACCCGCGACTTTGATGATGTCGGGCGCATGGCCGCCGCCGGCGCCTTCGGTGTGGAAGGCATGAATGGTGCGGCCCTTGAACGCCTTGATGGTGTCCTCGACGAAGCCGGATTCGTTGAGCGTGTCGGTGTGGATCATCACCTGGATATCGTAGTCGTCGGCGACCGAGAGACAGCAGTCGATCGCCGCCGGCGTCGTGCCCCAGTCCTCGTGCAGCTTCAGCGCGCAGGCGCCGGCCTTGATCATTTCCTCGAGCGCCGCCGGGCGCGACGCATTGCCCTTGCCGGCGAAGCCGAGATTGACGGGAAAATCGTCCGCTGCCTGGATCATGCGCGCGAGGTGGAACGGGCCGGGCGTGCAGGTGGTCGCGAACGTGCCATGCGCCGGGCCGGTGCCGCCGCCGAGCAGCGAGGTAACGCCCGACATCAGCGCTTCGTCGATCTGCTGCGGGCAGATGAAATGGATGTGGGTGTCAAAACCGCCGGCGGTGAGGATCTTGCCTTCGCCGGCGATCACCTCGGTACCGGGCCCGATGATGATGGTGACGCCGGGCTGGATGTCCGGATTGCCGGCCTTGCCGATGGCGAAGATCTTGCCGTCCTTCAGCCCGACGTCGGCTTTGACGATGCCCCAATGGTCGAGGATGAGCGCATTGGTGATGACGGTGTCGACCGCGCCCGCCCGGTTGGTGATCTGCGATTGCCCCATGCCGTCGCGGATCACCTTGCCGCCGCCGAACTTCACCTCTTCGCCGTAAGTACAAAAGTCCTTCTCGACCTCGATGATAAGATCGGTGTCGGCGAGGCGCACGCGGTCGCCGGTGGTCGGGCCGAACATGTCGGCGTAAACGGCGCGGCTCATCTTCGAAGGCATGACACTCTCCGCATGTGATGGACCCGCATGTGATCAATCCCCAAAGTTATCCCCAATCGGCTCCCGGGTTTTTGCCGGCACGCTTTAACTTGCGACCTGTCCTCGGTGCGCTATCATCGTTGTCAGATCGCTCGCGTTTGGTTCTGCCGGATGTGACGATCGCCAAGGTCGGGTCGGCCTGGGTGCGGAGCCGCTATCGGCAAGGCACCACGTGGTAGATTTGATCCTGGTTCCCAGCAGCGGATAGCAGCGCTGTGAACGTGACGGGCGGGCGCAAGCTCGCCCGTCATGATTCTGACGACCGGATTTTGCCGCCGCGTCATTTCTTCAGCTTGCCCATGATGGCTTGGCGAAAACCGTAAACGGTGCGCGCGCCCGCAACCGCGACCAGCGTCACCTCGCGGCTCTGGCCAGGCTCGAAACGCACCGCAGTGCCAGCCGCAATGTCGAGACGCATGCCGCGCGCTTTGGCGCGATCGAATTGCAGTGCCGGATTGGTCTCGAAGAAATGATAGTGCGACCCGACCTGGATCGGCCGGTCACCGCTATTGGCGACGGTGAGCGTCAGCGTTTTGCGGCCCTTGTTGAGCTCGATTTCGCCTGGCTTGATGAAATATTCACCGGGGATCATCGCCACCTCATCGGATCGGCTCGTGCACGGTGACGAGCTTGGTGCCGTCGGGGAACGTCGCCTCGACCTGGATTTCGGGAATCATCTCGGCAATTCCCTCCATCACCTGGGCGCGGCCGATGACGTGGGCGCCGGCCTCCATCAATTCGGCGACGGTGCACCCGTCGCGCGCGCCTTCGACGATGAAATCGGAGATCAGCGCCACCGCTTCGGGATGGTTGAGCTTGACGCCGCGCTCGAGCCGCCGCCGCGCCACCATCGCCGCCATGGCGATCAACAGCTTGTCTTTCTCGCGCGGTGTGAGCTGCATGGTTCCCTTCAGTTCAGCCACAGCCGCGGCAACGGCGCGGCATCGAGCGCGGTGAGCACGGCAACGAGATTGCGGCGTAACGCGGCGCTGTCCGTCGCGACCAGCCGCACCACGACGAGCCCGTTCCAGGCCGATATGCCGACTTCGCCGGCAAAGCGGTCCTGCATGGTGCGGACGGCGTCGGCATCGCTGTCGTCGCCAGGATATTTTATGACGCTTGCGACGGCCACGCCGCCGCCGGTGATCGCACGTTGCGCCAGGCGTTGCGCAATGTCGCCGTCGAGACGCAGAGTCTCGGCAAAAACCAGCGCGCCGCCGACGCGCAGCCGCCAGCGGTCGAAGAAGCGACCCTGGACCACGGCTTCGCCCATGGCGGAACGGCCGAACACGGCGGCTTCCGCCAAAAGCAGATTGGCGTCGCTCGCCATTTCAACGTCGATTTTGCGCCGCAGCCGCGCCTGATCGAACACGATCGTCTCCTGCGGCAGCCACGCCAATGCGCCGCCAGGACCGACGTCGAGCTTTACGCCGATGTCCGTGTCCGGCCCGAGCGAGCGGTAGATTTTCTCCGCCGCCGCGGTGGTGACGGTCAGCCGCGCACTGGCGCCGACTTTGATGTCGACGTCGAAGCGATCACCGCCGGTCATGCCGCCGCCGGTATTGACGATGACGGCTTCCAGCGCGGTTTTGCTATTGCCGTTGGGAAAGCGCACCCGCAGCGAGCCTGATTCGTGGACGCGGCCGCGCCGGCTGCCGCCAAGCCCCGCCGCGACCGTGAACGCGATCCTGCCGACGGCGCGATTGCCGGCGAAGATTTCGTTGCGTAGCGGCGCGCCCAGCATCGGATCGCCTATCAAAAATCGAGCATCAAATCGCCATGGCGCGTTTAAGCGCGCCCTCGTCGAGATCGTCGCGGTTGCAGGAATAGACGACGGCGCCGCGGTCCATGACGGCGAAATGGTCGCCGAGTTCGCGGGCAAAGTCGAGATACTGCTCGACCAGCACGATGGCGATCTTGCCGAGCGAGCGCAGATAGGTGATGGCGCGGCCGATATCCTTGATGATCGACGGCTGGATGCCTTCGGTCGGCTCGTCGAGCAGCAGAAGCCGCGGCCGCATCACCAGCGCGCGCCCGATGGCGAGCTGCTGCTGCTGGCCGCCCGACAGGTCGCCGCCGCGCCGGCGCAACATGGTTTCCAGCACCGGGAACAGCGAGAACACGTCGTCTGGCACGCTGCGCTCGTCGCGCGGCAGCGGCGCGAAACCTGTGCGCAGATTTTCCTCGACCGTGAGCAGCGGAAAGATCTCGCGGCCCTGCGGCACATAGGCGATGCCGCGCCGCGCCCGCTCCGGCGGTTTCAGCGCGGTGATGTCGCTGCCTTCCCAGGTGATGGTGCCGCGGCTCACCGGCTGCTGGCCGGCCAGCGCGTCGAGGAGGCTGGTTTTGCCGACGCCGTTCCTGCCGAGCACGCAGGTGACTTTGCCGGGCTCGGCTTTCAGCGATACGGCGCGCAGCGCCTGTGCGGCGCCGTAATGCAGGTCGATGGCTTGCGCATCGAGCATGGTTTATCGCCCCAAATACACTTCCACCACGCGCTCGTTTTGCGACACTTGGTCGATCGAGCCTTCGGCGAGCACCGAGCCTTCGTGCAGACACGTCACCTTGACGCCGAGATCGCGCACGAACGTCATGTCGTGCTCGACCACGACGACGGTGTGTTCCTTGTTGATTTCCTTGAGCAGCTCGGCGGTCTGCCGCGTCTCCACATCCGTCATGCCGGCGACAGGTTCGTCGACCAGCAGAAGTTTTGGATCCTGCGCCAGCAGCATGCCGATCTCGAGCCATTGTTTCTGGCCGTGCGCTAGGCTGCCGGCGAGGCGGTTGCGCACCGCAGTGAGGCGAGTGGTCGCCAAAATTTCGTCGATGCGGCGATGCTCGGCCGGCGTCTGCCGCCACCACAAGGTCGTCCGCGCGCGGTGATCGCCCTTGAGCGCCAGCTCGAGATTATCGAAAACGGTATGACTGTCGAACACGGTCGGCTTCTGGAATTTGCGGCCGATGCCCAGATTGGCGATCTCGGTCTCGTCGAGCTTGGTGAGATTGTGGACGCCGCTGAACATGACGTCGCCGCTGTCCGGCCGGGTCTTGCCGGTGACCACGTCCATCATGGTGGTCTTGCCGGCGCCGTTCGGGCCGATGATGGCGCGCATCTCGCCGGGCGCGATGGTGAAGGACAGATTATTGAGCGCCTTGAATCCATCGAACGACACGTTGACGCCGTCGAGATACAAGAGCGCGGTGGTGAGTGCTTCCATCCTCATTCCGCCGGCAGCGGCTCCCTGACGCCATCTTCGGCGGCGGCCGAGATACGGGCGCGGCGCAGCGCGGTCCAGTGATGCAAGGTGCCGATGACGCCGCGCGGCAATAGCAGCGTCACGCCGACGAACAGGCTGCCGAGCATGAACAGCCAGTACGGCGCCAGCACGCCCGAGGTGAAATAGGTCTTGCCGTAGTTGACCAGCACGGCGCCAAGCGCGGCGCCGGTCAGCGTGCCGCGGCCGCCGACCGCGACCCAGATCACCGCCTCGATGGAATTGCCGGGCGCGAATTCACCCGGATTGATGATGCCGACCTGCGGCACGTAGAGCGCGCCGGCGATGCCGGCCATGCAGGCCGACAAGGTGAACACGAACAGCTTGTAGGATTCCACCCGATAACCGAGGAAGCGGGTGCGCGCTTCGGCATCGCGGATGGCGATCAGCACCTTGCCGAATTTCGAGGTGACGACGGCGCGGCAGACCAAAAAACCCGCCATCAGCGCCACGCAGGAGATCGAGAACAGCACGTTGCGCGTGGACTCGGCTTGGACGTTGAAGCCGAGGAGATCCTTGAAGTCGGTCAGCCCGTTATTGCCGCCGAAGCCGAAATTGTTACGGAAGAAGCCGAGCATCAGCGCGTAGGTGAGCGCCTGCGTGATGATCGACAGATAAACGCCGGTGACGCGGCTGCGAAACGCGAACCAGCCGAATACGAAAGCGAGCGCGCCCGGCACCGCGACGATCATCACCAAGGCATAAGGGAAATGCTGGAAGCCGTACCAATAAAGCGGCAATTCCTTCCAGTTCAGGAACACCATGAAGTCGGGCAGGATCGGATCGGCATAGACGCCGCGGGTGCCGATCTGGCGCATCAGATACATGCCCATGGCATAGCCGCCGAGCGCGAAGAATGCGCCATGGCCGAGCGAGAGAATGCCGCAATAGCCCCAGATCAGGTCGATCGACAGCGCCAACAGCGCGTAACAGATATATTTGCCGAACAACGCCACCAGATAAGTCGGCATATGCATCGCGGACGATTGCGGCACCGCCAGATTGAGGACCGGCACCACGACCGCAATCGCCGCGACGACGATGAGGAAAACCATCGCGCTGCGGTCGAGGGAACGAATGAGAATATGCGAGGTCATGCCTCGACCGCCCGGCCCTTGAGGGCGAACATGCCGCGCGGCCGTTTCTGGATGAACAAGATTATCAGAACCAGGATGGCGATCTTGCCAAGCACCGCGCCGGCGACGGGTTCGAGGAATTTGTTGGCGATGCCGAGCACGAACGAGCCGACCAGCGTTCCCCACAAATTACCGACGCCGCCGAACACCACGACCATGAAGCTGTCGATGATGTAGCCCTGGCCGAGATTGGGGCTGACATTGTCGATCTGCGAGAGCGCCACGCCGGCCATGCCGGCAATGCCCGAGCCCAAGCCGAAAGTCAGCGCGTCGACCCGGCTGGTGCGGATGCCCATCGACGCCGCCATGGCGCGGTTTTGCGTCACCGCGCGCATTTCCAGGCCGAAGCGGGTGAAGCGCAACAGCCCGAGCAGCGCGACGAAGACTGCGAGCGCAAAGCAGATGATCCACAGCCGGTTATAGGTGATGGTGATGCCGCCGAGGTCGAAGGCGCCGCTCATGAACGATGGGTTGCCGACCTCGCGATTGTTGGGGCCGAACGTCGTGCGCACCGCCTGCTGCAAAATCAGCGAAAGTCCCCAGGTCGCCAGCAACGTCTCCAGCGGTCGTCCGTAGAGAAAGCGGATGATGCAGCGCTCGATCAGGATGCCGATGAGGCCCGCAACCAGGAACGCCAGCGGAATGGCGATGGCGAGCGAGTAATCGAACAGCGCCGGATGACTGGTGCGGATCGCATCCTGCACCACGAAGGTGACATAGGCGCCGATCATCACCATTTCGCCGTGCGCCATATTGATGACGCCCATCACGCCGAAGGTGATGGCAAGGCCGATGGCCGCGAGCAGCAGCACCGAGCCGAGCGAAATGCCGTACCAGGCGTTCTGCACCGTGTTCCAAATGCCGAGGCGGTTGCGGATGGCCGCCGCGGCGCTGGCGGCGGTTTTTACGATCGGCGCCGCGGTGCCGGCGGGAAGACTTTGCAGAAGCCCTAGCGCGTCCTGATCGCCGCGCTGTTGGATCACCGTGACGGCTGCGAGCTTGTCCTCGTCCTTGGCGTCGTCGCTGGTGAGGATGATCGCGGCGCGCGCCTGCATCAGTACCCGCTTGATCCGCGCATCCTGTTCTTTCTCGATAGCGCTCTCGAGCGTCGGCAGCGCGCTTTGGTCGCGGGATTTGAACACCGCCTCCGCCGCGTCCAGCCGCTTGGCCGGATCGGGCGACATCAGCGTCAGCGCGCCGAGCGCGGCGTCGATGGTGCCGCGCAGCCGGTTGTTGATGCGGACAGTGTCGACGTCGGCCGGCGGATCGCCGGCGACCGGCTGCCCGGTTGCGGGGTCGGTCAGCTTGCCGTCGTCGTCCTGGATGTAGACCGCCTTGCGTTCGGCGCTGAACATGAGATGGCCGTCCTGCAAGGCGCGGATGACGGCTTCCGCCCGCGGGCTGCCGCTCGCAGCGACGTCGCCGATGCCGTCGTTGGTGTCGCTGAAATCGTCGGTGGTGAATTTCGCCAGCGCGTCATCGAGACTCGCGGCGTGCGCATTTGTGCAAGCCAAGCCTGGGACTAAGACCAAGCCGACGGTCAGCAGCAGCGCGGCGAGACAAGCTCGGCAAAAACGCATTGCGAAAAAATCCCGGGAAGATGACGCGGGAAGGCGGATCGCCGCCTTCCCGCAAACTTGAACGTCAACGTACCGTCGTTACGACGCGCCGCCGCACTTCGACGTCACCTTGTTGTAGTTGCCGCACTTGAGCTTCACCCAGTCGGCTTCGAGATCCTTCGAGCCGGGCAGGTAAGGCGACCAAGCCGCGCCGGGAATGAGCTCCTTGGTCTTGAACACCACGTTGAACTGACCGTCGGGCCTGATCTCGCCGATATAGACCGGCTTGGTGATGTGATGGTTCGGCAGCAAGGTCGAGATGCCGCCGGTGAGGTTCGGCGCCTGCGTGCCCGGCAGCGCTTCGATCACCTTGTCGGGATCGGTGGTTTTGACTTTCTCGACCGCCTTCACCCACATGTTGAAGCCGATGTAGTGCGCCTCCATCGGATCGTTGGTGGTGCGTTTCGGATTCTTGATGAAGTCGTGCCACTCCTTGATGAAGGCGGCGTTCGCCGGCGTCTTGATCGACTCGAAATAGTTCCACGCGGCGAGATGGCCGAGCAGCGGCTTGGTGTCGAGACCGGCGAGCTCTTCTTCGCCGACCGAGAACGCCACCACGGGAATGTCGGTCGCCTTGATGCCTTGGTTGCCGAGCTCCTTGTAGAACGGCACGTTGGCATCGCCGTTGATGGTGGAGACCACCGCCGTCTTCTTGCCGGCCGAGCCGAACGCCTTGATCTTGGAGACTTCGGTCTGCCAGTCGGCGAAGCCGAACGGCGTGTAGTTGATCATGATGTCCTCGTCCGCCACGCCTTTCTGCTTAAGGTAGGCTTCAAGGATCTTGTTGGTGGTGCGCGGATAGACGTAGTCGGTGCCTTCCAGCACCCAGCGCTTCACTGAGCCGCCGTCCTTGCCCATCAGATAATCGACGGCGGGAATGGCCTGTTGGTTCGGCGCGGCGCCGGTGTAGAACACGTTGCGCTCGCTCTCCTCGCCTTCATACTGCACCGGATAGAACAGGATGCTGTTGAGCTCCTTGAACACCGGCAGCACCGACTTGCGCGACACCGACGTCCAGCAGCCGAACACCACCGCGACTTTGTCCTTGCTGATCAGCTCGCGGGCCTTCTCCGCGAACAACGGCCAGTTCGAGGCCGGATCGACCACGACGGCTTCGAGCTTCTTGCCGAGCAAGCCGCCCTTCTTGTTCTGCTCGTCGATGAGCATCAGCACCACGTCCTTCAGCGTCGTCTCGCTGATGGCCATGGTGCCGGAGAGCGAATGGAGAATGCCGACTTTGATCGTGTCCTCGGCCTTGGCGGGCAGCGCCGCCAGGAGACCAAAGGCAAGACCCGCCGCGGCGGCAAGCCAGCGGCGAGGCGGTCGCCCGGCGACCGCGCCTATGGGATTGAGCATCGCGATGTCCTCGTGTTTGACGCGCGCGACCGGCCCGGCACCGTCCCGCTAGAGCCTAAATCGCAAGGAGCGTGCCAAGCAGCGAGCGGCCATAAGGCGCTGGACGGACAGTCCGAATCGGCGGAGCGCGGGACCGCTGCGCTGCTGGCGCTTATTTTGAATCCGGCGATGGAGGAAAATTGCCTATTTCCTAGGCGACGGCATGAAAGAATAGGAATGGCGCTGCCATTTCCGTAGGCAAATCTTCTGCGATGGGTTATGCCCGTTTATGCCAGTAACCCGGCCCGCAGCGGGCCGTTTGACATTGGCGTTTGAGCCGGGCTTCGATCCGGGCGCCATAAACAGTGCGGCGCCCACGACCAAAACAATGACCAATTTCGTCAACCGACGGCAGTTCATGATCGAATGGGGCCATTGCGACCCGGCCGGCATCGTTTTCAACAGCCGGTTCTTCGAGTTCTTCGATTGGGGCACCTGGACCCTGTTCGAGGCGGCGCTCGGCGTGAAGCCGCACGAGCTCGGGCCGACCTTCGGCATCATGGGTATCCCCTTGGTCGATGCCGGCGCGCGCTTTCTCGCTCCGGCGCGGTTCGGCGACGTCGTCGAGCTGACGTCACGAGTGAGCGAGTTCCGCCGTTCGAGTTTCGACGTCGAGCATCAGTTGCTGGTGCACGGCGCGCTCGCGGTCGAGGGCAAGGAGACCCGCGTCTGGGCAGCGCGCGACGCGGCTGATCCCTCGAAGATCAAATCGCAGCCGATACCGGCTGATGTGATGGCGCGGTTTGCTGTGTTGGTGAGCGAAAAGGTTTTCTGAGAGCGCGGCGAAAGCGATCAAGGCCGCACCCTGATCCGTGAGGTATCGATCCCGGACTCGCGGGTTTGAACGCGCTCGCGGTTATTGCTATTGAGTCGGCACAATAAAAGAAGCCATCGAAATCGCCCATGGCGCGCATTCTGCAGCTCACGCTCAACGGCCGCGCCCGCACCGACGCGGTTCCCGACAACGTTTTGCTGCTGGATTATTTGCGGGAACAGGTCGGCCTCACCGGAACGAAAACGGGATGCGACGGCGGCGAGTGCGGCGCCTGCACCGTGCTGGTCGACGATTCCCCGCGCCTATCCTGCCTGATACTCGCCGCCATGGTCGAAGGCTGCCGCGTCGACACCATCGAATCGCTGGCGACCGACGGCCACCTCTCCGCGGTGCAGCGCGGCTTCCATGAAAAGCTCGGCTCGCAATGCGGCTATTGCACGCCGGGTTTCATCATGGCGTCGGCGGGACTGCTGCGGCGCAATCCGCGGCCGACCGACGACGAAATCCGCGACGCGCTCGGCAGCAACATCTGCCGTTGCACCGGTTACGTCAAAATCATCGAAGCGGTGCAGCACGCCGCAGCGTTGCACGCGGCGGGAGTCTCACCGTGAACGAGATCGTACCGGCGCATAACATCGGCGACTACGTGCCGATGATCGATGGTCCGGAGAAAGTGTCCGGCCGGGCTAAATACACCGCCGATCTCATCGCTCCGGGAATGCTCGCCGGGCGAATCTTTCGCAGCCCTTATTCGCATGCCGAGATTCTCGAAGTGGATGTGTCGGAAGCGGCAAAGCTGCCGGGCGTGAAAGCTATCGTCACCGGCGCCGACTGCGACAAGACCTTTGGCGTACTGCCGATCGCCCGCAGCGAGCATCCGCTGGCGCGCGATCGCGTGCGCTATCGCGGCGAGCCGGTCGCGGCTGTTGCGGCGATCGACGATGCGACGGCGAAGGAAGCGCTGCGGCGCATCAAGCTGAAAGTACGCGAGCTGCCAGCTTATCACACGTCTGCCGAAGCGATGGCGCCGGACGCCATCGCCATTCACGACCGAAAACCGCAAAATCTCGAGCGCGACGTTTTGTTCGAGCTCGGCGATGTCGCGGCAGCCTTTGCGTCGTCCGACCTGATCCGCGAAGGCACCTACAACTGCGCCGAGGTGTGCCAGAACCAGATGGAGATGCACGCCGCGGTCGCCGATTATGATGTCGAGCGCGCGCGCATCACGGTGCATGCTTCGACGCAAGTGCCGTATTACGTGCACCTGATGCTGTCGCAAATCCTCGACATGGACATGTCGCGCATCCGCGTGGTCAAGCCCCATGTCGGCGGCGGTTTCGGTTGCCGCACCGAGACGCTCAATGTCGAGCTGATCGCGGCGCTGCTCGCCCGCAAGGTCGGCGGCTGTGTGCGCATCATGGTCAACCGCGAAGAGACCTTCATCACCCATCGCGGCCGGCCGGAGACCGATATCAAGCTCAAGATCGGCATGCGCAAGGACGGCGTCATCACCGGCGTCGAATGCGAATGCATCCAGCGCGGCGGCGCGCATTCCGGCTATGGCGTCGTCACCATCCTCTATGCCGGATCGATGCTGTACGCGATCTACGATCTCAACAACGTCAAATATTTGGGCAAGCGCGTGCTGACCAACACGCCGCCATGCGGCGCGTTCCGTGGCCACGGCACCGTCGATATCCGCTTCGCCTTCGAAAGCCTGCTCGACGACATGGCGCGCGGGCTCGACCTCGATCCGTTCGCCGTGCGGCGCGCCAATCTGCTGAGTGCGCCGACGTTCACGCAGAACGATCTGATGGTGAACAGCTACGGCCTGCCGGAATGCCTCGACTGGGTCGAGCGCGAGAGCGGCTGGCACGCGCGCAAAGGGACGCTGCCGAAGCGCAAAGGCCATGTCAGCAAAGGTCTCGGCATGGCGTGCTCGCATTACATCAGCGGCGCGTCAAAGCCGGTGAACTGGACCGGGGAGCCGCACGCCACGGTCAAGATCAAGCTCGATTTCGACGGCTCGATCGTCGTTTTGTCCGGCGCCGCCGATATCGGCCAGGGCTCGACCACGATCCTCGCGCAATCGGTGGCCGAAGTGCTCGGGCTCGACCTTGCGCGCGTTCGCGTCGTCACCGGCGACAGCGAAGTGGTGCCGAAGGACAACGGTTCCTATTCGTCGCGCGTCACTTTCATGGTCGGCAATGCCGCCATCGATGCGGCGCAAAATCTGAAAGCCGTGCTGATCGCCGCCGCCGCGCGAAAGCTCGAAGCCAAGCCGGGCGAGATCGAGTGCCTGGGCGAGCTCTATCGCGCCGGCGCGCAGGACAAGGGCCTCACCTTCAACGAGGTCGTCACTGAAGCGCTCAAAGACACCGGCACCATCACCGTCACCGGCAATTACTCGACCATTCCGGAATCTCACGGCGGCAAGAAATATCGCGGCTCTGCCATCGGCGGTACCATGGGCTACAGCTACTCCGCGCAAGTGGTCGAGGTCAGCGTCGATGAGGAGACCGGCGTCGTCACTGTCGACAAGGTCTGGGTCGCGCACGACTGCGGCAAGGCGCTCAACCGCCTCACCGTCGAAGGCCAGGTGCAGGGCTCGGTATGGATGGGCATGGGCCAAGCGATGAGCGAAGAGGCGGCCTATCACGAAGGGCTAATGCTCACCGCCAACATGCTCGACTACCGCGTGCCGACCATCCAGGATTCGCCACCGATCGAAGTCGGCATCGTCGAGAGCATCGATCCGCACGGGCCGTTCGGCGCCAAGGAAGCCGGCGAGGGCTCGCTGGCGGCGTTTCTGCCGGCGCTGACCAACGCCATCGCCGATGCCGTGGGCTTGCGCTTCAACGACTTGCCGGTGACGCCGGATCGCGTGTTTGCGGCGCTGGAAAGGCGCGCGCGAACGAAAGGCAACGGCGCAAAGCAGAACGGCGGTGCGTAGTGGACGCGCTGCCGCAATTCGATCTGCTCCGGCCACGGACGCTTCCTGAGTTGGTCGCGGCGCGTTCCGCACACAGCGACAGCCAGTTGATCGGCGGCGGCACCGATCTCATGGTCAACATCCGGCGCGGCATCGTCGCGCCGCCGGTGTTGATCGACATCAACGGCATCGCCGAGCTGCGCGGCATCAATGCCGACGCACACGCGCTCGAGATCGGTGCCGCGGCCACTCTCACTGAGGTCGCCGCGCATGTCGATGTGGCAAAGCATTATCCGGTCGTGGCGCAGGCCGCGGCGCATATCGCCGGTCCGACCCACCGCAATATGGGCACGGTCGGCGGCAATCTCGCGCTCGATACGCGCTGCATTTTCTACAATCAGAGCGAATGGTGGCGCGACGCCAATCATCATTGCCTGAAAACCACCGGCGACATCTGCCACGTCGCGCCGAAAAGCCGCGGCGTCTGCTTCGCCACCTTCAGCGGCGATCTGGCGCCGGCCTTGTTGACGCTCGATGCCGAGATCGACGTCGTGGGGCCATCAAGCCGCCGCACGATGCCGCTCGCCGATCTCTATATCGGTTATGCGCGCCAGGACGAGCCGGTCACCGAAACCCGCGGCGACGGCAAATATTTTCTCTCGCTGCGCGCCGGCGAATTCATCGCCGCGGTGCGAGCGAAAAATATGTCCGGCCTGCGTTCCGCCTACGACAAGATCCGCATCCGCCGCTCGATCGAATATCCGGTCACCGGCGTCGCCGTGGCATTGCGGCGCGAGGCCGACAAGCTTACGGATTTGCGCGTCGCTTTTACCGGCACCAATCCGCGGCCGGTGCGACTTGCCGGCACCGCGGCCTTGTGCGGCGGCGCGCTCGACGATGGCGTGCTCGCCGGGCTCGACGCCCTGGTGCGCGATCAGATCATGGCGATGAAAACGACGTTTACGCCCGGCCATTACCGCCGCCGCGTCGCCGGCGTGCTGGCGCGCCGGCTGGTGCAGCGGCTGTTCGCGGACTGAAATTTGGCAAAGCAAAAAATCTATTCGCCGAACCAAGTCATGGCCGGTGCGTTGCTCGGCGGCCCGATGGCGATGGTTTACCTGCTGTGGAAGAACTTCCAGGTTCTCGAAAACCCCCACGGCATGCGGCAAATCCTGATCTGGGGTTCGATCTTCATCATCACGATGGTAGGGTTCGCGCCCTTGCTGCCGACCAATTGGCCGGATTACGCGCTTCCCATCTTGTATTCGCTCGGCGCGCGGTCGCTGGCGGAAAGTTTTCAAATGTCGAAGCAGGCGATCGGTGAATCGCTGGACTACGAGTTTCAATCCGCCTGGAACGTCATCGCCGTCTCCATCGTGTTTTTGCTTGCGATGATCGCCTTCACCCTCGCGTTGCTCCTTGGATTGGCGACAATCGGCTTGATCTGATTTGGACGGCGCTGGTGCGATGTCGTTCGAGGTCCAATCGAACCGGCTGTCGTCAGGTCCAAAAGCTATAAGGTCTTGACTCTCACTCAGGTATGTTCTCTATTTGTTCTCAGGACACATCCTATGTCTTGGGGGGTGCAGATGGTCTTCGCTCTTGATACGTTAGGTTACGCAAAGCATCTCCGTGATCACGGAGTGCCGAGTGATCAGGCGGAAGCTCACGCTGAGGCCGCGAGGGATTTCATCATGACCGAGTTGGTCACCAAGTTGGACCTCGAAGCCGCACTTGATCGGGTCACGCTGCGAATGACTGTGCGGTTTGGCGTCATGCTGGTCGCGGGGCTCGGGGCGCTCGCGGCGCTCTTGAAGCTTGCGTAACGGCGCTACGATTCCAATTCCCGCAATTTAAACCGCTGGATCTTCCCCGTCGCGGTGCGCGGCAGGTCGGGCCGTATGTCGATCCAGCGCGGATATTTCCATGGTCCCGCGCATTCCTTGACGTGCACGCGCAGCGTCTCGATCAGGCGCTCGTCGGCGGCAAAGCCGGAGCGCAGCACGATGAAGGCCTTCGGCTTGATCAGGCCGTCGGCATCCGCCTTGCCGATGACAGCGGCTTCGAGCACGGCCTCGTGCGACGCCAGCGCCGCCTCGACCTCGAACGGCGACACCCACATGCCGGAAACCTTGAACATGTCGTCGGTGCGGCCGCAGTAATGGAAATAGCCGCTTGTCTCGCGCACATATTTGTCGCCGGTGAAAGTCCATTCGCCGGCAAAAGTGCGCCGGCTCTTGGCGCGCTGGTTCCAGTAGCCTTCGCCGGCGGTCGGTCCGCGCACCACGAGTTCGCCGATCTCGCCGTCGGCAACCTCGCGGCCGTCCTCATCGACGATCTTGAGGTCGTAGCCGGGCACCGGCTTTCCCGTGGTGCCGTAGCGCACGTCGCCCGGCTGGTTCGACAGAAAGGTCTGGAACATTTCGGTCGAGCCGATGCCGTCGAGCACGTCGACGCCGGCCGCGGCGCGCCAGCGCTTGCCGAGGTGGCCGGGCAGCGCTTCGCCGGCCGAAACGCACAGCCGCAAGCGGTTGGAGCCGGCGCCATGAGTCATGTCCTTGTGCGCAAGCAGCGACGCATAGAGCGTCGGTACGCCATAAAATATTGTCGGCCGATGCCGGCGCATGATGTCGAACACGGCTTCCGGCGTCGGCCGCTGCGGCAGCAGCACGGTGGTGGCGCCGACCGACAGCGGGAACGCCATGGCGTTACCCATGCCATAGGAGAAAAACAGTTTCGCCGCGGAGAACACGACGTCGTCCTCGCGGATGCCGATCACGCGCTGTCCCATCAGCCGCGCCGCCGCCATCGGCGTGGTGTGGATGTGCTTGACGCCCTTGGGATCGCCGGTCGAGCCGGACGTGTACAGCCAGAATGCGACTTCGTCGGACGATGTCGGCGCGGTGACGAGATCCGGCTGCCCGCGCGCCAGAAGGTCGGCGAAATCATGGACGTCGCGGCCGCGGAACTCAGCCTTGTCGTCGGCGCTGGCGCCAATGAGGATGATCGTGCGCAAGTGCGGCAGGCGATCGAGCACCGGCACGAGCGTTTTGGCCAACGACGCCGAAGCCACGATCGCCGCGGCGCGGCTGTCGCCGAGGATATAGGCGTATTGCTCGGCGTTGAGCAGCGTGTTGAGCGGCAGCACGACGATGCCGGCGCGCACGCCGCCCCAGAACGCCACCGGAAAATCGACGGTGTCGTAGAGCAGGAGACTCAACCGCTCTTCCGGGCACAGTCCGAGGTTTTTCAGCGCGCTGGCGAAGCGGCAGGTGCGCGTTTGCAGCTCGCCGTAGCTGAGCGAGCGATCGGAATCGATAAAGGCTACCTTGTCGCCGCGGCCGCGCGCGACCTGGGCCGCGACCTGGGCATCGATGAGGTCCGTAACGGCGTTGTACGGCCTGCGAACGAGGAGGTCTTCCAGCATCAAACGGTCCCACCCTGCGGTTGAATATATCACGCTGCGGGCCGGTGGCGCGCCAGTGGTTTCCGCATTAGGATTAAGGGCATCAGCATGGGGGGACCAATGTATTCTTACCGTTCCAAGTGGGGGCGCGATGCTGCCCTGGTGTTCGTCCTGTTCGCGCTCGTCGTTTTCCGTCCGGTGTCCGGCAGCGCCGATGGCGCGATCGCCGTCGGGTTGCCGCCCGACGTGGTCAAGCAGGGCTTTGCCTATGGCTATGTCACCGATTACCCCGACGCCAACCAGGCGGACGCGGAGGCGCTGAAGAAATGCCGCGACACCACGATCGCGGGCGTGCGGCCGCTCTGCGAGGTGATCCAGGACTTCAAGAACCAGTGCGTCGCCGTCGCCATGGATCCGCAGGCCGGAACGCCCGGCGTCGGCTGGTCCGTCGCGCCGGATCTGCACACGGCGGAGGCTCAGGCTTTGTCGAAGTGCGAAAGCACCGCCGGTCCGGGCCGCCGCGCCGCCTGCGCGGTCGATCATTCGTCATGTGACGGAAGTGCGAAATAAACATCACACCCGGCGCGGTTGAGTGGCGTTCGCGGCACTGATGCTCCGACCCGTGGCGCCGCGCCGGTTTCCGCATTATCATGATCCACTCATCATCGGAGGGGCGTATGCGTTCTTATCAGTCGAACCGGCTTTATGCGGCCGGTGCGTTTCTCGTGTTGTTTCTGTGCTGCGGCGGCGGCGCTCTCGGTCCGAGCCAGAGCATGGCCGCCGGCGCGCTCGCCGTCGGCTTGCCGCCTGACGTCGCCAAGGGTGGCTTTACCTACGGCTATTCCAACAACAACGACGACGCCAATCATGCCGAGCTCAAAGCCCTCGACGCTTGCCGCACGACGAAAGACGCGGCGAACGACGTCAATCTGCGGTCGCTCTGCAAAATCATTCAGGACTACAGCAACCAATGCATTGCGGTCGCCATGGATCCGGCGGCGGGTACGCCGGGCGTCGGCTGGGCGGTGGCGAACGATTTGCTCTCCGCGGAACGCCAGGCGCTCGGCAAATGCATGGACACTGCCGGCCCGGGCCGCCGCGCGGCCTGCGTGGTCGACCATTCGTCCTGCGACGGCAACGCGAAATAGACTTCGCGCCGCACGATAAGCTTTGCATGACGGGCGTTGCGTAATGAGCCGCAGCAACGCCATCGCCCGGGCCCATGCCTGTTTCGACGACGGCCGTTTCCTCGCCGACCTCAGCCGGCGCGTCGCCATCCCGAGCACCAGCCAGGAAGCGGCGCGCGCCGGCGCGCTGCGCACCTATCTCGACGATGAGATCGCGCCGGCGCTGACGCCGCTCGGATTTACCTGTCGCGTCCTCGACAATCCACACGGACCGCCGGCGCTGGTCGCCGAGCGCATCGAGAATCCGGCTTTCGTCACCGTGCTGGTCTACGGCCATGGCGACACCATCGCCGGCCAGGACGAACTGTGGCGGGCAGGGCTCGAGCCTTGGCGGGTCGTCGTCGAGGGCGAGCGCATCTACGGCCGCGGCACCGCCGACAACAAAGGCCAGCACAGCGTCAACATTGCCGCCCTTGCCGCCGTGCTCGAAGAGCGCGGCGCGCTCGGCTTCAACTGCAAAGTGCTGATCGAGATGGCGGAGGAAGTCGGCTCGGCGGGCTTGCGCGAACTGTGCATGCAGCATCGCGACGGCCTGCTCAAGGCCGACGTGCTGATCGGCTCCGACGGCCCGCGCATTGCGCCGGGCGAGCCGACGATTTTTCTCGGCGCGCGCGGCGGCTATCCGATCGATCTGATCGTCGATCTGCGCGAAGGCGCGCATCATTCCGGCAATTGGGGCGGGTTGATCGCCAATGCAGGCATCGTGCTGGCGCAGGCGCTCGCCACCATCACCGACGCGCGCGGCACGATCAAGATCCCGGAATGGCGGCCGCCGTTGCCGCAAGCGGCGCGGCAAGTGCTGGCCGGCGTCGAGGTCGATGGCGGCGCCGACGGGCCGCGCGTCGACCGCGACTGGGGCGAGCCGGGTCTGTCGCCGGCCGAACGCGTATTCGGCTGGAACAGCTTTGAAATTTTGGCCTTCATCACCGGCACGCCGGAGCGTCCGGTCAATGCCATTCCCGGCAGCGCCCGCGCCCATTGTCAGCTTCGCTTTGTCGTCGGCACCGACGTCGATGACGTCATTCCGGCGTTGCGGCGCCATCTCGACCGCCACGGCTTCCATAACGTCGAGGCGCGTGTCGGCCGCGGCAGCTTCTTCAACGCCAGCCGGCTCGATCCCGCCGATCCGTGGGTGACCTGGGCGAAACTGTCGTTGGAGCGCACCGCCGGCAAATTGCCGACCATCCTGCCCAATCTCGGCGGCTCACTGCCGAACGATATTTTCACCGACATTTTGCATTTGAAAACGATCTGGGTGCCGCACTCCTACGCCGGCTGCTCACAGCATGCGCCGAACGAGCATCTACTGGCGCCGATTGCGCGCGAAGGCTTGGGCCTGATGGCCGGATTGTTCTGGGATTTTGGCGATCCCGATATGCCGCGGCCGGCCCATTAGCGGCCGAAGCGGCACGCGCCGCGCCGGGCCGCATTGCCTATGCGCGCCGTGCGATGGCGGGAAATGATCGTTGCGTTGAGCAAAATTTTCAACGTATAATTGCGCAGGGGCGCATTTTCCGGGACCGGATTTTTTGTCGCGACATAACGATCCTGACCAGGCGAGCGCGCGCGATAAATTGCATTGGCGCTTACGACATAACGCGTCGGTCGCCGGCGGTGATGCACAGATGAGAGGGTACGCTCATGCTTAAAACGTCATTCAGCAAAACGCGTCGTCCATTCGGGCAGCCCGTGGCCGAAGCCAAGGGTCATCCCCGATATGTCAAAATTCCAAAGGCGCCGCCGCAAAATCTGGTGCTACCGCTGGAAACTGTGATTTCCGGCATAACGACTAAACTCGCTGACGCCGGCAAGCTTGTGTTTCACACCTGCGGCGATACCGGACCCATCAAAGGCGAAGAGGTCATAAAATTGGTTGCGCAGCAGATGGAGGCGCAATTTATCGGCGCTCCAAAGCTCGGCGTTCCGGCAACCCTGAACCCCGACAATCCGATGTCGACGCACCCTGAAAAAGGCGATCCCAGCTTTTTCTATCATCTGGGAGATGTGGTCTATTTCAACGGGCTCGTCAGGGATTATCAGGCTCAGTTTTACGAGCCTTACCAATTTTATCCCACGCTGATCTTCGCCATTGCCGGGAACCACGACGGCGATACCAAGACTCAGAAAAACGATCAGCCCGATAACGAGCCGAGCCTCGAAGGTTTCTTCGACTACTTCTGCGCTACGCAGCGGCAACATCTTTCGGCCTATCGAGAGACCATGACGCAGCCCTACGTGTATTGGACGCTCGACGCGCCTTACGCGACCATCATCGGCCTCTACTCCAATGTCGACGGCTCGCTGGATCCTCTCGGCGTAGCGCAGCAGCAGGCCTGGTTCGAGCAGCAGCTAAAAGCGGCGGACCCGAAGAAGTGTTTGATCTTGGCTGTGCATCATCCGTGTTTCTCGCTGGATGACGATCATGGCGGCTATCCGGACATCCTCGCGTCGATCCAGGACGCAGCGGCCAAAGCCAACGGCCGCTGGCCGGACCTGGTGATGGGCGGCCATGTCCACAACTATCAACGCTTTACGCAGATATTGGGCGATGGAAGGCAGATTCCGCACTTGGTGGTCGGCGATGGCGGCTATGCCGATACCGTCGCGGCAATGCACAAATTGCAGCGGGATCCGGCCAAGGGCAACGCCCCCATCACGGCGAAATTTGCCACCGACATGGAAGGGGTCACGTTGGAATCCTATAATGAAATCGCCGGCGGGTTTGGGCGCATTACGGTGGACGATCAAAACCTGACTTTTGAATATTTTGCCTGTCCGCTCACGGGAGCTACGCCGACCAAGCCGTTTGATTCTTTCACCTTGAACTGGAAGACGCAAAAGATCACGGCGTCGAAGCCGGGCTTTGGGGTCGATACCAAAGCCAAGACGCCGACCGTTCCCAAGCGCCGTGGCGCCGGCAAGGTGCCGCAGAGTTGGTCAAAGGCCGGGCCAAGCCGGGATCGCCGGCCTAATCCGAAGTCGTTGTAGTCAGGCTCGCGCGTCGGCGGCGGCGCTCTACTCTGCCGCCATGACCGGCGTTGTTTGCCGGGCCTGCCGTTCCATCTCGCGGCGGATGCGGACGGCTTGGGCGCCGTCGTCAAGCGCAACGTCGGCTGCGGTCACGAACGCACCCGCGGCGACATTGCGCACAAGCTTGACGTGATGCGCCAGCCCGATCGGCAGGGCGCCGAGTTTCAGGCTGCGCGCCGCCGGAATGAGTTTTGCGTAGACGCAATAGCCGCCTTCGCCGTCGAGCATTTCGCCGGCCGTCAGGTTGCGCTTGGCGACCGTCACCGCATCGCCACGCCAGGCGCGGCAGCTCCCGGTCGGCTCGCCGCGTAGCGCGACGTTGAGCACCGAGATCGACAGTTCAAGCCCGATCAGATGATAAGGCTTGTACATCGCCGCGTAGCGGCCGGTCGCATCGGTCGGCAAGCCGTATTGCTTGAAGCACGCCGCGGCGTAATCGTTCTCCGCCTTGAACACCACATAGACGCCCCAGCGCAGATCGCGCTCGACCGGCTCGCCGTTACGCTTGAGCGACGACACCACCTCGACCACGCCGTCGCCGGCCAGCACGCCGCCCAAAGTTTTCGGCCGCAGCACGCTGGCGAGCTCGTCGGCGCCGCATGGCGGGAACACCAGACCATCGTGCGGCACATCGAGCTCGCAAGCGTTGGCGACCGCGGCCATTTCGATCGCCGACTTGGTGCCGTCGAGAAACGAATTGAACATCTGCGAATTCATGCCGGCGCGCTTGGCCTCCTCGGCGGTGAGGCCGTAATGCTGCCACACGCCGTCCGGTGTGACCGTGTGATAGGCCGGCAGATATTTGGTGCCCTTGCCGGCTGCGGCCACGGTAAAGCCCGCCGAGCGCGCCCAATCGACCATTTCGGCAATCAAGGCCGGCTGATCGCCATAGGCCATGGAATAGATCACGCCTGCCGCGCGCGCCTCGCGCGCCAGCCACGCGCCGGCGAGCGCGTCGGCTTCGACATTGACCATGACGATGTGTTTTTTCGCGTCGATCGCCTCGATCGCATGCGCGATGCCGGCTGCCGGATTGCCCGTCGCTTCGATCACTACTTCGACGCGCTCGTCGTTGATGGCATCGTGCCCGCGCTCGGTAAAACGCGTGCGCGCGATGCGGGCCTCATCCCAGCCGACGTTGCGGCACGCCGTTTTGGCGCGCTCGGGATCGAGATCGGCGATCACCGCGACTTCGATGCCGGCGATCGACGGCACTTGCGCCAAAAACATCGAGCCGAATTTGCCGGCGCCGATCAGCCCGACGCGGATCGGCTTGCCGGCCTCGACGCGAGCAGCGAGCTTGCCTTGCAGGTTCATGGCTTGACCTCCGTAGGCTCTTTCGCCGCTGCAAGCGCGCTGGCAAAGGCTGTGAGATTTTTCTGCGTCTCGCGGTCTTTCACCGCCGCCGGTGTTTCCGCGATCAGCTTGGTGATGCGGGAACGGTCGTCCGGCATGATATATCCCGCCCAGACATCCCGCGTGTCCCGCAAGGCGCCGGCGATCAGCCGGGCGTTACCGGGTTTCATGCCTTGCGTCATCGCCGTAATGGCGCCGGTGATGGTTTGCGCCGCGCCGCTGCGGGCCTGCTGCAGGCCGGCCGCGCGCGTCGGCGTGCGCTGCTCCGCCGGCAGCTGATCGAGGAACAAAGTCAGCGTCGTCGCCTGGCGCGCTTCGAAGCGGATCAAAAAACTCATCGCCGTGGCGCACTGGTCTTCGTATTCGCTCATATTGCGCCGCATCACCAGCTGATCGATCGGCTGGCCTGGCTGCAGGCCATACAAAATGATGCGCTTGTAGCTTTGGTCCACGGCCGCGCCCCACTGCAGCAGCCAACGGATGTCGTCCGCTTTGGCAGGCGGCAGTGCTTTCAGCGCCGCGACGTCGAAGATATGGCGAAATAGATCGGCGGCGGGCGCCTCGTTAAAATCAGGCTGCCCGCCGGCTTTCAAGATGCCGTCAAGATAAATCCCGAACGCTTGCGCGGCGTTCTGCGCGGTGGCCGCGTCACTTGGGCCGTCCTGGCTATGGGCCGGCGCCGCGAGCGCGGCGAGGAGCAGCAACGATCCGAGAAAACGCACCCTCGCTCCTACTCCGCCGCTGCGATCAGGCCGCGGTCTTTAGTTCACCGCGAAGCAGTAGAACAGCCCGTCGCCGCCGGTGCTCTTGAGGTCGTTCTGGCTGCAGCCGCCGTCCGGCCCGCGCGAAGGATGCGATGAATTCCACGACTTCGACGCATCGTCGTCACGCAAGCCCTGGCGATCGATGTGACCAAGCATGGCAGCGCCTTTGGTGCTGCTGGTCCAATTGCCGCACGTGCGATCCTCGCCGGCTGCAAACGCCGTGCCGTCCGGTTGCGTGCCGGTCAAGGCGTCATGCCGGTTGGGCGTGTCGCCCCGGCCATTGATGACGTCGCCTTTTTCGGAAAGCGAAGTCTGCTTGGTCAAGTTATTCTGGCCATGCAGCTCTGCGACATCCTTGGCGACGACGACGCCCTTGGCATCGGTCCAGGGACCTTTGCCGATGCGATCGCGGGCATTGGCCGCCGGCTGGCCGTTGGCGGCCTGGGTGCTCAGATAGGCGTGCCAGGTATGGCCGCCGGCACCGGCGGCTTGCGCGAGCTGCTGGCAACGCTGGTCGGCGCCAGCCAGCCCTCCGAGATCGGCGCCGTTGCCGGAGCCGACGCTGGTGACGAAGAACGTCATGGCAGCCTGCTGCGCGATGGTGCTGCCGCTCATGGCGAGCGCCAGCATTGCGGCGGTTGCGGCCAGTGAAGTTGCGGCCAGTGAAAAAGTCGCCCTGCGATTCATGTTTACTCTCCCGGTTACGTGTTCAAGCTTGCAAGACGATAACAAGCCGGGCGTGCGATTATTCCGCCGCCACTCGGTGCGCGCGCGCATAGGCCAACAGCGCATCGTCGGCGACCGGCACGATCGGCGTGAAATCGCGGTGCGCGATCCATTCCGCGCGCGTGAACTTGGTGATGTGGTTCGAGCAAGCGCACAGCGTCAGATAGACGATCTTGCGCGGATAGGGCGTGATGTTGGGCGGCGAGGCGTGCACCAGGTTGCCGTGGAACATCAGCACCGAGCCCGGCTTGCCCGTCGGCGCCACGATGCCGCCTTCGGCTGCGAGCCGCGTCACCGTCTCCTTGTCGAGCGTCCACAGCGGATAGGACGTGGTCAGTGTGTCGTGGCCGGCGTTGAGCACGCCCTGCTTGTGGCTCTTCGGAATCAGCAAGAGCGGCCCGTTGATCGGCATCACCTCGTCGAGGAACACCGCGATGTTCATGGCCCGCGCTTGCGGCATGCCGTCGTCGCGCGCCCAGGTGCCGTAGTCCTGATGCCATTGCCAGACGTCGCCCTCGAAGGCGGCTTTGGCATTGAGCTTGAACTGATGGACATAGACCTCTTCGCCGAACAATTGGCGCAGCGGCTCGACCACCCGCGGATGGCTGGCGAGCAGGCGGAACGTCTCATTGAAGGTGTGCGCGGCAAAGGCGGTGCGCGGCGCGCCGGTCTTCTCGCGCCACACCTCCTGGCGGTCGAGTTTCAGGATCGCCTCGGCATCGTCGCGCAACAGCGCGATCTCTTCCTCGCTGAAACAGTTCGGGAAAAACAAATAGCCTTGCTCGTCGAACTCTTTCAGCTGACCCGGCGATAGCTTCATGGCGTTTCCAGACGTGGTGTTGTCGGCCCGCAGCGCGGCGCGGGGAACGGCCTGGGACCTAATTTATCCCATAGAACCCGGACGATCCAGATTTGGCTGTCAGGCCCGCGCCGGCAGCGGTTTCCGGGGAACTTCGCGGCCCGAATTCGGTTTATACTGCGCCCGAAGCCGCTTGTGCCACATGGCTGCTCCATATGGCCGCTTCGGGCTGGAGCCTTCGTTGAGCTTATTCGGTGACGCACAACAGGGCCAGCCACCCAGCGCCGACCGGCTCGCACCCATCACCCTCATCGCGGCGCTCGGCATCGTCTACGGCGATATCGGCACCAGCCCGCTCTACGTTTTTCAAGCCATCGCCAAGACAAACCACGGCCATTTCGACGAACTCAGCGCGCTCGGCAGCCTTTCGCTGATTTTCTGGACGCTGATCATCGTCGTTTCCATGAAATACGCCCTGGTCGTCATGCGCGCCGACAATCACGGCGAAGGCGGCATCCTCGCGCTGATGTCGCTGACCCGGGCAAAATGGCGCGGCCGCAACAGTTATATTATCGCCTTCGGATTGATCGGCGCGGCGCTGCTCTACGGCGACGGCATGATCACGCCGGCAATCTCGGTGTTGAGCGCGGTCGAGGGGCTGAAGCTCGCAAGTGAGGATTTCGCCCCCTACACGATGCCGATTGCCGCCGCCGTCCTGCTGCTGCTGTTTCTGGTTCAGCGCTACGGCACCGCCGTCGTCGGCCGGGCATTTGGACCGGTGATGCTGCTTTGGTTTTTGGTCATCGCGATCCTCGGCGCGATCGGCATCGGCCGGGCGCCGCACGTCATCGTCGCGGCCAATCCGCTCTATGCGGCGTCGTTCCTGATCCATCACGGCGTTGCCAGCCTCGCCGTCCTTGGCGCGGTGTTTCTTTGCGTGACCGGTGCCGAAGCCATGTATGCCGACATGGGGCATCTCGGCCGCGAGCCGATCCGGGTCGCCTGGACGGCACTCGTGTTGCCGGCATTGCTGCTCAATTATGCCGGTCAGACAGCCGTTGTGCTGCAAAACAGCGGCGGCGACGCCAATCCGTTTTTCGTGTTGGTGCCCGATTGGCTGCTCTACCCGATGATCGTTCTGTCCACGCTCGCGACGGTGATCGCCAGCCAGGCCATCATCACCGGCGCGTTCTCGCTCACCCGGCAGGCGATGCAGCTCGGCTGGCTGCCGGGAATGCACATCAATCAGACGTCATCGGAACAGTATGGCCAGATCTACGTGCCGTTCGTGAACTGGCTGATGATGCTGGGGACGCTGGCGCTGACGGTGATATTCGCGCAATCGGATCGGCTCGCCGGCGCCTATGGCGCGGCGGTGTCTACCACCATGCTGATGACCACCGCGATCCTGTATCGCATTATGCGCGTATCGTGGCGGTGGCCGGCATGGCTTGCGATCGGCGTCTTCTCCCTCTTCATCACCGTCGATATCGCATTCTTCGCGGCCAATATCCTGAAGGTCGCCCAGGGCGGTTGGATACCGCTGGTCGTCGGCGGACTGCTTTTCACCGTCATGACGACGTGGCGCGCCGGCATGGATGCGATCCATCGCACGCACCAGCGCGACACCGTGACTATCGCGCAATTCATCCGGCGCTTGCACGACCACAAGATCGAACGCGTTCCCGGACGCGCGATCTTCCTGACGCGGCTGCGCGGCTCCATTCCACCGCTGATCGCCGATCACGTCCGCCAATTCGGATCGCTGTACGAAGAGGCGATTGCGCTGACGGTGAATTTCACGATCCGGCCGCGGGTGCGGCCCAACAACCGGCTTCATGTCGAAAAGCTGGGCGAGGGCTTTTGGCATGTGACGGTTCGCTTCGGCTTTGTCGAAGTCCCGAACGTCGCCAAGGCGCTGCACCTGGAAAAATCCAAGTGTCCGATCAATCCGGACGATGCGATTTATTTCAGCGAACACGACAGCGTCGTGGCGCGCAAGGGCAAGCCGCGGCTGGCCGCCTGGCGGCGGCAGTTGTTTTCGTTCCTGTCCCGCAACTCGATCCATCCCGCCGATCGCTTCAACATTCCGGCGGAGAATTTTGTGCAGATCAGCCGGCAGATCGAGGTTTGAGCGGCGCTCAGCCATGCCTACCGCGGCGGTCGTGCGCGGTTGCCAGCCGACGGGTTTTGGAGGAAAGTCGGGCAAATCAAGAATCCGTGGAGGATGCTCTCGTGGAAATCATCCCGCTGGGTCCAGGTTTTGCCGCCGAGCTGCGCGGCGTGACGCTAGCCGATGTCGCGGCCGATGATGCCGTTTATGCGGCGGTGCGCGCGGCGTTCGAGGACCATTCGGTCCTGCTGTTTCGCGGCCAGGAGGTGAGCGGCGAGGGCCAGCTTGCCTTTTCGCGACGTTTTGGACCGCCCGAAGTGACCAAGGTCGGCTCGGTGGGTACCGGCACCAATTTCGTCATCCTCACCACCATCGGCGACGACGGCAAGGTCGTGCCGGAAGATCACCGCTATGCCATGCGCAACAAGGCCAATCAGCTTTGGCATACCGACTCTTCGTTCAAGAGCGTGCCGGCGCTGACCTCGGTGCTCTCCGCGCGCACGATTCCGGATCACGGCGGCGAGACCGAATTCGTCTCGACCCGGCTCGCGTTCGAACGGCTCGATCCGGCGTTGCAGGAGAAATTCGAAAATTCATTCGCCTGGCACCACTACGGCCACTCGCGCGCCAAGGTCGCCGCCGGCCTCGCCACGCCGGAGGAGCTCGATGCGCTGCCGCCGCGCTGCTGGCGCCTGGTGTGGCGCAATCCGGTCAACGGCCGCGGCGCGCTCTACATCGCCTCGCACACTTATGCGATCGAAGGCATGGAGCGGGCGGCGGGAGAACAGCTGATCGCCGAGCTCACCGCCGCGGCGACGGCGCCCGGCACGACCTACGAGCACAAGTGGAAGAGCGGCGACGTCATCATGTGGGACAATCGCGCCACCATGCATCGCGGCCGGCCGTGGCCCGGCAACGAGCCGCGCTACATGGTGCGCACCACGATCTCGGCGACCGCGGCGGACGGCGTCGAAACCATGCGCCCGCCGTCACTGCAGGCGGCGGAATAGCCGCAGTGAACGTTCATCTGGTCGGCAGCATCGGTCTCGACACCGTAGACGAAGTTTTCCGCACGGTCGGAGAATTGCTCGGGCCTTATCTGCACCGCGTTCCCGACGGCGAGGTCGGCGGCCGAAAACTGTGGATCAGCTGGCAATATCCGCTGCTACGCGCCAGCGTGTTCCTGCGGCCGGATCCGTCCGGCGCCGTCCGTCCGACCAATCGCTTTCCGCTACTGACCCTGGCTGAAGGCGTCGCGCCCTCGGACGTGCGTTTCGGCGAGCTGGGCTACGCGCGTGAGGCGCGCGCTTCCTATCTCGATTTTGTCACGGCGCGCGACAACGGCACCCTGCCGAAGGGCATCCGCTTTCAGGTCTGCCTGCCGACGCCGTTCGCGGTGGTGAGCTCGGTGGTGGTGCCTGCCGTGCTGCCCGCGGTCGAGGCCGCTTACGAGCGCGCCATGATTGCCGAAGTCGCGGCGCTCTGCCGCCACATTCCGCATCGCGATCTCGCCATCCAGTGGGACGTCTGCAACGAGATGGTGGTGTGGGACGGCCAGGCGAGCGATGCCGTGCCCGCGGACGTGCCGCGCGAAGAGCTGATCGCGCGCATGCAGCGGCTGTGTGCCGCGATCCCGGACAACGTCGAGCTTGGCCTGCATCTTTGTTACGGCGATTTCGGCGCAAAACATTTCGTCGAGCCGAAGGATGCGGCGAAGATGGTCGAATTCGCCAATACGCTTGCGAAATCGATTCCGCACAAGCTCGCCTATATTCATATGCCGGTGCCGATCGAACGCAACGACGACATGTTTCATCGCCCGTTCCGCGATCTCAAGCTCGGCGAAGGCACCGAGCTTTTCCTCGGCCTGGTTCACGCAAAGGATGGCGTCGAAGGCACGCGAGCCCGGCTCGCGGCGGCGCAGCGCCACGCGCCGCAATTCGGCATCGCCACCGAATGCGGCATGGCGCGCGCCCGTTCGGAGGAGACGGTACGCGCGCTCCTGAAAATCCACGCTGATATCTGCGCCAGCAGCTAAGGATACATGCAGTGACGGGATTTTTCCGCATCGCGTTTTGCTGCGCCATAATCGCGCTCTGCTGTGCATTGATCACACTGAGCGGCGGCGCCAGCGCCCAGACCTGGCCCAGCCGTCCGATCAAGCTGATCGTGCCGACCGGGCCCGGCGCCGCCACCGACGTGATGGCGCGGCTCGTTGCCGACGGCGTGTCGCGCACGCTAGGCCAGGCGATGTTCGTCGAGAACGTCCCCGGCGCCTCGGGCATGCTCGCCCACGAGGCCGCCGCGCGCGCCGCGCCGGACGGCTACACGCTGTTGTTCACCAACACCTCCGGCATGGCGATCAATCTCATTTCGTTCAAGCAACTGCCGTACGATCCGACGCGCGATTTCACCGCCGTGGCCGTGGTGTGCAATCTGGCGCCGCAAATGCTGTCGGTGAACGACGCGCTGCCGGTCACCACGGTTGCCGAGCTGATCGCCTATGCCAAGGCCAATCCGGGCAAGCTCTCCATCGCCTTCGACAACACCGCGGGCGCCGCGACGTTCGGCGCAAAGCTGTTCAACAAACGCGCCGGTCTCGATCTGATCGAAGTGCCGTATCGGTCCGCCGCGCAAATGGTCCAGGACGTTGCCGGCGGCATCAACCAGGTGATGATGAGCTCGATCGCCGCCGCCAATGCGGTGGTCCAGGCCGGCAAGGTGCGCCGCCTCGCGGTGACCTCGGACACGCGTTTCCCGGGATTGCCGGACCTGCCGACGCTGCGCGAGACGGTGCCCGGCGTGGTGATGAACGGTTTCTTTGCCGTCGTGGCGCCTGCGGGCACGCCCGCCGAAATCGTCGCCCGGCTCAATCGCGAGATCGGCCAGTACCTGAGTGGATCCGAGATTCGGGATCGGCTGTTGGCGTTTGGCCTCGCGACCGACGGCGGTGGCACGCCTGAGAGCAGCGCTGCAGCCATCCGCAAGGAGCAGGAGCAGTGGCGCGCGTTCGGCAAGGAACTCAACGTCGAGCCACAGTGACGGCGTCGCGCGAGCGCAAGGAGACATCATGACGCGCAACGTTTACCTCGTCGGCAGCGTGCCGATGGCGAATGCGGCGGAAGTGTTCGAAACTGTCAGCGCTGCCCTTGGCGCGCGCATCAAACGGCTGCCGGACGGCGAGACCGGCACGCGCGGCGACTGGATCACCTGGCTCGAGCCGGTGTTTGCGGATAATCCGGCGTTGCAAAAATCCGGCGAGTTCTTCCGCGTTCACGCCAGCGGCACCGGCCGCGAGCGCTATTCACTCAGGCCTGGATTTCGCGCCGAGGACGTGCGCTTCGACAATTTGTTCTATGCCGATATCGCAAAACTTGCTTACGCGGATTTCAAGCGGCTCAAAGATGCCGGCAAGATCGCCGCCGGCACGAAATTCCAGGTCGATCTGGTGCCGGCGCATTCGGTCATCTGGTTATTCCTGGTCGATGCCCTGCACGCGCCGCTCGATCCGCTCTACAACGACGCGCTCAAGCGCGAGATCGACAAGATCGCCGCCGCCATCCCCCATGACGAACTGGCGATCCAGTTCGATGTTGCGTCAGCCGTATTCGCGCGGCTCGAACGCAACGAGGTGTCGAGCTATGGCCGCAGCAAAGCCGAAATGCAGGAAACGTTCAGCGCCATCGTCGCCGCTCTCGGCAACCACGTGCCGGCCGGCGTCGATCTGCTCTATCACCTCTGCTACGGAGATTCGAACCATCGCCACGTGGTCGAGCCGACCGATATGGGCGACATGGTCGAATTCGCCAATCGCCTGACGCGCAACATCAAGCGGCCGATCGCGCTCATTCATATGCCGGTGCCGCGCAACCGCGCCGATGACGCCTATTTCGAACCTTTGAAACGGGCGGTACTACGGCCCGAAACCGAACTCTGCCTCGGCCTCGTCCATTACACCGATGGAGTCGATGGCACGAAGCAACGCCTGGCGACGGCGAAGAAATACGCCGGCAATTTTTCCATCGCCACGGAATGCGGTTTTGGCCGGCGCGACCCGAGCACGATTCCTGAGCTGCTGCGCATCCACGCCGAAGTCGCCGATCTGAACTAGCAGCGTGAACTCATAAATGCAGGCCATTCGAAAATGTTCGGTTTGCGCAAGAAAAGGGCCTCACGCCACTTGGGGTCTCCACGCGATGACGCCTTCTGTCCGCGCCCGCACTTCGGGCGAGGCCAAACAAGTGGCGACCGCCTCGTAGCCTGGGGCACCGGGATATGGGGCGACGCTGATCGGGGGACTGTGATTGGCGGGACAGAAAATGATCGCCTCTTCGGCACCCACTGCGGCCAAGTCCAGGATCGCGCAAGAGCGCGTGAGCAGGAAAAGCGGCCGCGCGCCGGGCCCGCGGCGGCGTAGGTGGGCGATGAGAGCCTCTTGTGCGGACTGCTCCAGCCCCTGTTCCACCATGTCGACGACCACGATGGCGGCGCCTTCGGTTTCCAGTCCGACAAGAAGGGCAACGAGGGCCTCCGAGGCCGCAGCACCGTCTTCAACGAGCCAAGCCAAGGCCTGATCGACTCTGGATTTAAGTGCCGGGTCGGCGTTCAGTTGTGTCCGCGCCGCCGCGCCGCCGTGCTCCAAGCGATCGAGGCCCAAGAAGACGGCGTTAGGCAGGGTTTCAGCCAGACGCTTGGCCAACCGTGTTTTGCCGCTGCCCAACGGACCGATGATATAATTCAACGGCCGCACGTCCCTTAGTTCGAACCGTTCGCCGCCCCAAGGCCAAGGAAGATCGAAGGCAACGCTGAACGCGGCGGGCGGTCTCAGCAGGCGCACCAGTTCTCCGGCTGTCGGGGACTTGCCCTGCGCGAGACCGGCCCGAAGGTCGCGGACCTTCTCAACCGCGCCGGCCAGCTGGCGGATGCGGCCTTCGAGTATTGCCTGGTGCGCGGCAAGGGCCGGCTCCAAGCCTTGAGGATCATCTCCGAGCACCCTTGCTACCCGGGAGAGGCTCAATCCGAGCGCGCGCAGGGCTACGATCTCGGCGGCTCGGGCCATCTCGTCCGGACCGTAGGCCCGCCATCCGGCCGCAGTGCGGCCGGGGGTTATCAGGCCGTGTTGCTCATAGAGCCGCAACGCCTTTGCGGAGACGCCAAGCCGCCGAGCCGCCGCGGAGGGGTTTAGGAATTGGGCGGAAGCGCTCACGAATCACCTCGGTGTTTGCCGACCGCTGTCCTTATCGGGCCAGTCCCAGGGGCCGGGTCAAGCGGGTGTTCGCGGCATTCGGCAGTTTTCTCCGCGGACCTACGCCTCCGCAACAAAACGATTGCGCATCCTGCCGAGGCCTTCGATCTCGGTCTCCATCACGTCCCCCACATTGAGAAACGTGTTGGTGCCCTGGCCGACGCCGCCACAGGTGCCGCAGCTGAAGAAGTCGCCGCTTTGCAGGCTCAAAATGTCGGAGGCGTATTCGATCTGCTCCTCGGGCGTGAAGATGAATTGCGAGGTGTTGCCGTTCTGCTTGATCTCACCGTTCACGGTGAGCCGGATGAACAGATTCATGTGGTCGCCCACGAAGGCGCGCGGCACCAGGAACGGGCCGGTCGGTGCGAAATTATCGTGGCTTTTGCCGTTGAGCCAATCCGAGCGCAGGCCCGGACGGTCGGTGCGTATCTGCAGATCGCGGGCGGAAACGTCGTTGGTCGTCATCCAGCCGGCGACGTGATCGAGCGCGCGCTCCGCCTTGATGTGCTTGCCAGGCTTGCCGATGACGCAAGCGATCTCCGCCTCCCAATCGATCTTTTTCAGCCCGGTCGGGATCGCGATGTCGTCATGGGCGCCGGCCAGCGTGCTCGGGGCTTTCAGAAACAGATACGGACGCGACGTCGATTTCTCGCCGGTGAATTTCGGGCCGGTCGCCGGCGTCATGCCGGCGCGGATCATCTCGTCGACGTGCTCCTGAAAATTCTGCGCGGCGTAGAACATCTTGCCGGGCCGCCGCACCGGCGGCAGCGCGTGCAAGCCGCCAAGCTTGACCGCGCCGGGCCGGCCTTCTTTTTCGAGGGTGGCGACGATCTCCTGCAGCGCGGCAAAGTTGGCGTCCCAGTTGTCCAACAAGCCGTCGATGCTATCGGTCGTGCTCAGCTTGCCGCCGCGCGCCGATTTGAGATCGACGACATCGTCATCGAGAACAATGGCGGCGAACGCTGCGCCGCCTTGTTTGGCGAAAGTGCCGAGCTTGAAAGGCGTGCCGTTCATGGCTTCTTTGCTTCCGTGTAGGGATAGATCATGTCGCCGGTCTTATATTCCTTCGGCCACACGATGACTTCGTGAGTGGTGTCCTTGAACTGATCCATGCCATTGCCGGTGACGTGCTGGAACTGGGTGAAGAAGACCCGCGACTTCGCCCACTCGCCGTCTTTGCCGAAGGCGATATCGCCGACCACGGTCTTGAACGTGTGGCCGCGCATGTAATCGGCGAGCTTGGCGTGGTCGAGGCTCTTGGTGCCTTCGACCGCTTGCGCCAGCACCTGGCCTGCGGCGTAGCCGAGCGGCGGGAACGCCCAGCCGCCCGGATCGATGCCTTGGGTCGCGGCGGCGGCCTGGTACTTCGCCAGCAGTTCCTTGGTGCCGGGGAACGTCAGGCTCGGCGCCGGCAGGAACACTTCGTTGTTGACGATGCCGTTGGTGAGCGGCCCGAGCTGCGCCTTGATCGGCGTCACCAGGAGCCCGATGAAGGCGCCGCCGAACATTTTCGGCGTCAGCCCGACTTCGTTGGCGGCGCGGATGATGCCGACGGAGTCCGGCGGATAGGCGGCGACGAAGACGATGTCGGGATTGAGCGCCTGCACCGCGCGCATGATCGGCGAGTAGTCGGTCGTGGTCGGTGGATATTTCTGGTCGAGGACCAGGTCGAAACCGCCGATCTCCTTGATGCTTTGCCGCGCGCCGTCGGCGGCGTTCTGGGCGAATTCGGCGTCCGCGGCAATGATCGCGACCGTCTTCGGCCGCGGCGTGGCCGCGGCGGCGAGCTCGAAGAAGCCGTAGGCAAAGGCCTTCTGCGGCTCGGGCCCGGTCGGCAGCATCGAGAAGTACTGGTCGTAGTGGAATCTGCTGTTGGCGGCGTTGGCGAGAATGCCGATGGTGGTCATCTTGTGCTGCATCATGATCGGAATGGCGGGCGCCACCATATTGGTCGCATACGGCCCGATCACCAGATCGACTTTGTCGACGTCGATCAGCTTGGTGTAGAGCTGCGGCACGTTCGCCGGATTGCTCTGATCGTCATAGAACACCAGCTCGACCGGGCGCCCCAACAGGCCGCCTTTGGCGTTGACGTCGTCGCGCCAGATTTGCAGCGCGGTCAACACCTGCTTGCCGATCGGCGCCACGCCGCCGGTCAGCGCCATGGACATGCCGATCCGGATCGGATCGGCGGCCTTGGCCGTGTTCGGCATCATGTTCGGTACGATCAGCGCGGCAATGGCAATCAGCGCCATCGCACGGGCTCGAGCCCAAAAGCTGCGCATAGTCTCTCCTCCCTTGTCTTCCCTTTGGGCGCTCTGCGGCGCCGCGTTTTATTTTAAAGTGACGTTAGTCCTCCTCGATCGGCTGCGCCAGACGGGTCAGCTGCCGCGGAATGTCGCCTTGCGCTTGGCATGGAACGCCTCGACGCCTTCGCGGAAATCGTCGGATTGGCGCAACCGGCTGTAGCAATGGCCTTCGAGCTCGATAGCGGCTTCGAGGTTGGTGTCTTCGGTTTCGTTGAGCAGGGTTTTCGCCGTGCGCTGTGCCAATGGCGAGAAGCCGCGCAGCTCCTCAACCAAGGCGTCGGTCGCGGCTTCGAGCTTGTCGTCGGCGACGCATTCGGTCGCGATGCCCCAGTCGTAGGCCTGCTTGGCCGCGATGCGTTTCGACCGCATCACGATGTCCTTGGTGCGGGTGATGCCGATGATCTTTTGCAACCGCGCCGAGCCGCCCGAGCCGGGGATCTGGCCGAGCCGTTGCTCAGGCAGTGCATAGAAACAGGTCTCCGAAACCAGGCGGAAATCGCAAGCCAATGAAATCTCGAAGCCGACGCCGAAACAGTAGCCGCGATTGGCGACGATCACCGGCTTCGAACAGCGCGCCGGCGCCGCGATATTCCAGGCGAGCTTCGACACGTGCTCGGGCGAGGCTTCGAGAAAGCCCGCGATATTGCCGCCGGAGGAAAAATGCTGGCCGGCCGCCCGCAGCACGATGACACGCACGCGCGTATCCTCGTCGAGCGCTTCGAAGACGAGACGAAGCTGGTCGCGCTGCCCCATTTCGATGACGTTGAGCGGCGGCCGGTCGAGAATGATATCGGCGCGTTCGCGGGCCGGATCGATCTCGACGCGAAAGCCGTCGAGGGTCTGCAAACGCGGATCGGAAAATTCACTCATGCGGCCGTTCCTTGCTGAGGCGAGACGGTTTCGTATTCACCGGCAACGAGCTTGCGGCGAAGCAGTTTTCCAACCGGCGATTTCGGAATCTCGGTGACGAAGACGTAGCGCCGCGGACGCTTGAAATTCGCCAGGCCGGAATTGCGGCAGAACGCGTCGAGCTCGTCGGGCTCGACCGCGCGACGGCATTTGACGAAGGCGGTCACGATTTTGCCCCAGCGCTCGTCCGGTAAGCCCACCACGGCGACCTCGGACACCGCAGCGTGCAGCGACAGACAGGATTCGATCTCCACCGGCGAAACATTCTCGCCGCCGGTGATGATCATGTCGTCGACCCGGCCGGTGACGAAGAGGTCGCCGTCGCCGTCGACGGCGCCGGTGTCGCCGGTGAAATACCAGCCCTGGCGCAGCGCCTTGGCGTCGGCATCAGGCCGCCGCCAATAGCCTTCGAAGGATTCATCGCCGGCCAACAGCGCAATGATCTCGCCTTCTTCGCCGACGGCGGCGATCTCATCCACCGATGTGGCGCCGAGCCGGACGACGCGCACCATTTGATTGATGCCGGCGCGTCCGGCGGAGCCGGGTTTTTTCGGCGCGTTCTGGTCGGTGGTGAAGGTGTAGACCTCCGACGAGCCGTAATGATTGACGAACAGATCCGGCTTGAACGCGGCCTGGAGCGTCTGCAACAATCCGTCGGTCATCGGCGCGCCGGCAAATCCAAGCTTGCGCACAGAACTCACGTCGCCCGTCGCGAACAGCGGGTGATGCACGAGGTCATGATAAAGCGTCGGCACCAGATAGAGGTTGGTGACCCTCTCGGCTTCGATCAGCGCCAGTGCGTGCGCGACGTCGAACCGGCGCAGGCAGATAAAAGCGCCGCCGATCAGCGACATGGCAAGGAGTGAGCGCACGCCCATGGTGTGATAGAGCGGCATGACGCCCAGCGTGCGCTCGCCGTGGGCATAGAGATTCTGCGCCACATGGGCCAGCGCCGCGGCGCGCTCGGCGTGCTGGCGGCGCGGCACGCCTTTCGGCCGCGCCGTGGTGCCGGACGTGTAAAGCATCACCGACCAGGCTTCGGCATTGACGCGCGCTGCCGCATCGGGTGCGGCGCGCGACGTAAGCGCGGCAAACGCGAGGGCCGGCGGCGGCGCCGGATCGAGCGCGATCCGCGGCAGCTTTTGCGCCAAGGCTGAGCCGGCGACAGCCGCGGCGGAAGCGTCTTCGTAAACAATGGCCTTGGCCTCGGCATCTTCGAGATAGAAATCGATCTCGCTTGCCGTCGAGCGCCAATTCACCGGCGTGATGATGATGCCGGTGAACTGGCAGGCCCAGTGCAGGCTCGCCGCCTCCCAGCGATTGGTCAGCGCGGTGACGAGATGATCGCCAGCGTTGAGCCCGATCGCATCGAAGCCCGCCACCAGCGCCGAAATGCGCCGATACCATTGCGCGTAGCTCAGGCGCACGTCGCCATCGACAATGGCGAGCGCACCGGGATCGCGGGCAACGCTGCCGAGAAAGCTAAGACCTAAGTCGAGCATGCGGGAAAAGCGCAGGTTATGGCCGTTCCCGCGATGATAAGCCTTTGTCCGCGGCTGACAAACCGCCGATGGGTTGCGTTCCTCGACTACCGTCGCGTCGGAAACAGCGCCGCCGGGAAATCCGCGGCTGAGCGGCGGGGCCGCTCACGCGGCTGGTAGTCCGGGTGCGGATTGGCATCCGGTTCGACCGCCCGGCGATAGAGGTGCCAGGTGGCGTGGCCGAGCACCGGCATCACCACCGTCAAGCCGAGGAAGAACGGGATCGAGCCGATCACGAGCGACGCGGCGACGATAAAGCCCCACAGCGCCATGGTCAGCGGATTCCTGGCAACTACGCGGATCGAGGTGAACAGCGCCACCGCGGCGCCGACGTCGCGATCGAGCAATAATGGAAACGAGACCGCGCTGATGGTGAGCACCAGCACGGCGAACAGGAAGCCGACACTGGTGCCGACCACGATCAGCATCCAGCCGGCACGCGTATTGAACACGTCGCTGATGAACTGGCCGATCGAAGCCGGTGCGTGGTAACCGAAATTGGCGATATAGATCGCCTGGGCGACGGCGAGCCAGATCAGGAAGATGGCCGTGAGCAGCAAGCCGAGCGCCACGATGGCGCCGAGCGACGGCGAATGCAGCACGTCGAAGGCGTGGCTGGTGGAACTGTCCAGACCCGCTTCGCGGCGCCGGCTCAACTCGTAGAGACCGATCGCGGCGAGCGGACCGACCAGCGCAAAGCCGGCGGCAATCGGAAATGCCAGCGGCAGCATGGAATTTCCCAGCGTCATTCCGATCAAAGCGAGGCCGAGCAGCGGATAGATGACGCAGAGAAACACGGCGTGACTCGGCATCGCGGTAAAATCGTCGATGCCGCGCGCCAGCGCATCAAACAGATCGGACGGTGCGATACGGCGGATGACGAGGTTTTCGGGGCCCGTGCTCGCGCCGACAAGCATGTGTGAGTAAGCCATGGCGCTTTCCTCCTGAACCTTTTGAGGTTTGGGTCCGCGCCGGCGGCCGCGAAAGGCCGCCACGCGGCCGTTCTTATCAACCGCGATCATGCCACTGCCGTCGCCGCGACGCTACGAGCAACGCCGCGGTCGCAAGGCTGTTCGCTTCACAATGCGGTGTGTTGGAACGTGGTGAATCTTTTGTGCGATGCAGCGCATTTGCGGAAATGTAGAACCGGCCGCGGCGCGTTTGTCGCGCCTGCCTAATCGTTCCATTCATTCAGCAGCGACGCGCAATCCTTCAGACGCTTCCTCATGCTCGGGCTTCTTGCCGCTCAGCCAGGACTGGAAGCGATCCAGATAGAGATAGATCACCGGCGTCGTGAACAATGTCAGAAGCTGGCTCAGCGCCAGGCCGCCGACCATGGCATAGCCGAGCGGGTGGCGCAGTTCCGATCCCGAGCCGGAGCCGAACATCAGCGGCAGGCCGCTCAACAGCGCCGTCATGGTCGTCATGGTGATCGGACGGAACCGCAACAGGCAGGCCTGCCGCACCGCCTCGCGCGGCGGCAGGCCGGCGCGTTCGCGGCTGATGGCGAAGTCGACCAGGATGATGCCGTTCTTCTTGACGATGCCGATCAACAAAATGATGCCGATGATGCCGATCACCGACAGATCGAAGCCGCCGAGCCAAAGCGCCAGCAGCGCGCCGACGCCGGCCGACGGCAGTGTCGACAGGATCGTCAGCGGATGGATGTAGCTCTCGTATAGCACGCCGAGAATGACATAGACGACCACCAGCGCGGCCGCGATCAGCACCGGTTCGTTCGACAGCGCGGCCTGGAACGCCTGCGCATTGCCTTGGAAGCTGCCGATCATGGACGAGGGCATGCCGATCTCGTCGGCCGCCGTCTGAATGGCCTCAACCGCCTGGCTGAGCGCGACACCGGGCGGCAGGTTGAACGTCAAGGTCACCGCCGGGAATTGCCCGGAATGGGAGACCAAGAGCGGCCCGATATGCTGGGTGTCGGCTTCGACCAGGGTCGACAGCGGGACAAGTTGCCCGCTGCCCGGCGCCTTGACGTAGATCTGATTGAGCGTGCCGACGCTGCCCTGCAGCTCGGGCAGCACTTCGAGAATGAGATAATAGGAATTGTTGGTGAAATACTGCGTCACCTGGCGCTGGCCGAACGCATCGTTGAGCGTGTCGTCGATGAGCTGCGGCTGGATGCCGAAACGGGATGCCGCATCGCGATTGATGTTGATGGTGAGCTGCGGCGCCGCGTTCTGCGCGTCACTCGCCACGTCGGCCAGTTGCGGCAATGTCTTGAGCTTGGCCAACAGGCGAGGCGCCCAGGTATTGAGCTCGTGCAGGTCGGGGTCCTGCATGACGTATTGGAACTGGCCGCGGGCGATGCGGCCGCCGACGGTGATATCCTGCGCCGCCTGCAGGAACAGCCGCGCGCCTGGAATTTGCTGAAGCTTTGGGCGCAGTCGGTCGATGATCTGCGAAGCGCTGACGTTGCGGTCGTCGCGCAGCTTCAGGCCGACGACGAAACGGCCGGTATTTTGCGTATTGCCGTAGCTCGGGCCGAAGAACGAGACGAAGTCGGCGACGTCGGGATCCTGCTCGATGATTGCGGAAAGCTGACGCTGAACGTCCATCATCCGTTGCGGCGAGATGTCTTGGCCGGCCTCGGAAATGCCGAGCAGCATGCCGATGTCCTGGGTCGGGAAAAACCCTTTCGGTATCATGACGAACATCACGCCGGTGATGCAGACGGTCGCCAGGAACACCAGCAGCGTCGGAAACTGATGCTGCAAGACGAAATCGAGGCCGCGGCGATAGCCGTCGAGTACCTTGTCGAACCCCCATTCGACGGCGCGATAGAGGCGGCCGTGCTCGCGGTCGTGCTCGCTGACCAGAAAGCGCGAGCACAGCATCGGGGTGAGCGTCAGCGACACCACGACGGACACCGCGATCGCCGCGGTGACGGTGATGGCGAATTCGTGAAACAGCCGGCCGACGATTCCGCTCATCAGCAACAGCGGAATGAAGACTGCGATCAGCGAAACGCTGATCGATATGACGGTGAAGCCGATTTCGCGCGCGCCCTTGATCGCCGATTGCAACGGCGTGGTGCCGGCCTCGAGATGGCGAAAGATGTTTTCGACGACGACGATCGCGTCATCGACCACGAAGCCGACGGCGATGGTCAGTGCCATCAGCGAAAGATTGTCCAGGCTGTAACCGCAGAGATAGATGATGGCGGTGGCGCCAAGCAACGACAGCGGCACCGCGGCGCCGGGAATGAGCGTGGCCTGGATGCTGCGCAGGAACAGCAGGATCACCATGACGACCAACGCGCAGGACAGTAACAGCGTGAACTCGACGTCCTTCACGGATGCGCGAATGGTCTGCGTGCGATCGACGATGATGTCGAGATGAATGCCGGGCGGAATGAGCGAGCCCATTCCCTTCAGCGCATTCTTGATATTGTCGACGGTGTCGATCACGTTGGCGCCGGGCTGCTTGAACACCAGCAGCACCACGGCGATGTGGTCGCGATGCAGCGCGCCGAGCGTCACGTCCTGCGGTCCGTCGATGGCGCGGCCGATGTCGCGGACATGCACCGGCGCTTCGTTGCGATAGGCGACGATGACATTGTTGTAGTCGTCCGCCTCGGTCAGCTGATCGTTGGCGGTGATGGTGAGGCTTTGCTGCTTGCCGAGGAGCGTGCCCTTGGCCACGTCGGTCGTGGCATTGGTGAGGGCCGTGCGCACGTCCTCCAACGTGAGCTGGCGCGCCTGCAATTTGGCCGGATCGACCTGGACGCGAATGGCCGGCTTCTGCTGGCCGCCGATGGCGACCTGGGCGACGCCGGGAATCTGCGAGATCTGCTGGGCGACGACGTTCTCGGCAAAGTCGTCGACCTTGGGCAGCGGCACCGTGTCCGAGTTCGCCGACACGATCAGGATCGGCGAGTCCGCCGGATTGACCTTGCGATAGGTCGGCGGCTGCGAGAGATTTTTCGGCAGGCTCGATCCGGCCGCCGTGATCGCGGCCTGCACGTCCTGCGCGGCGCCGTCGATATTGCGGTTGAGATCGAATTGCAACGTCACCACGGTCGAGCCGAGCGAGCTCACCGAGCTCATCTGGGCGACGCCGGCGATCTGGCCGAACTGGCGCTCGAGCGGCGTGGCGACGGTGGCGGCCATGGTTTCGGGGCTGGCGCCGGGCACCGTGGCGCTGACCTGGATGGTCGGGAAATCGACCTGCGGCAGCGGCGCGACGGGCAACAGCGGAAACGCCACGATGCCGACCAGCGCCAGCGCCGCCATCAACAGCGACGTGGCGATCGGCCGGCGGATGCAGATTTCCGAGATGTTCATCAGTTCTTGTCCGCCTGATGCTGCACGCTTGGCGGCTCGCCCGGCGGCGGATTCGCGGTCTTGATGGCGACATGCGAGCCGACGTCGAGCCGCGATTGCCCGTTACTCACGACGCGCTCGCCGGCGGCGAGGCCTTTGGTGGCGATCGCGGTATCGTCGTTGACCATCTGCGCGCCGATGGGACGCTGCTCCGCCGTGTTGTCGGGCTTGACCACCCAGACATAGAAGCCGTCCGGGCCGCGCTGCACCGCGACCGGCGGGACGGTCACGGCATCCTTGTAGGTCGTGATCAGGATGCGGATGCGCACGAACTCGCCCGGCCACAGCCGCTCGTCCGCGTTGGCGAATTCCGCCTTCAGGCGGATCGAGCTGGTGTTCTGATCGATTTGGTTGTCGATCAGCAGCAAGTGGCCCTCGGCCAGTTGCTCCTTGTCGTTCTGATCGAAGGCGAGAACGGAGACGGCACCGTGCAGCATCGCTTCGCGCACCGGGCCGAGGTTGCTTTGCGGCAGCGTGAAGATCACGTAAGACGGCTTGATCTGGGTCAGCACCGTGAGCGGATTGACATCGGTGGTGTGGATGATGTTGCCGACGTCGACCTGGCGAAAGCCGACGACGCCGTCGATCGGTGCCACGATCGTCGTGTAAGCGAGTTGCGTCTGCGCCGCCTCGATGGCGCCCTGGTCGGCGTCGATCGAAGCCTTGAAATGATCGACCTTGGCTTGCTGCAGATCGACGTTCTGCTGCGTCTCGAAATTCTTGGTCGCCAAGGTTGTGAACCGCGAAAAATCCTTCTGGGCACTGACCAATTGCGCTTGATCGTCGGCCTTCTTGGCCACGGCCTGATCGAGCACGGCTTGGAGCGGCGCCGGGTCGATCTTCGCCAACACGTCGCCTTGGCGGACCTCCTGGCCCTGGCGGAAGTCGACGGAAATCAGTTGGCCGGTGACTTGGGCGCGGATGGCCACGGTGTTGTACGCCTGCACGGTGCCGAGCGCGTCGTAATAAATCGGAACGTCGCGCTGGGATGCTGTGGCGACCGTGACTGGAACCATCGGCGGGCCGGCGACCTGGGTGGTTTTGCCGTGCCGCCAGATCACAACCGCGGCAAGTACGGCCAATGCGGCGAGGCCTATCACAGAAAAAATAATCAGCCGGCGGGACCTGTGACCGGTTTTCAAAGGTCCCATCCAATCAACTCGATTCTGCGTGCCACCTCGTTCAAGTCCGGAATGCATTTACTGTTCCACTACCTCACCCGTCAGTGATGGCCCTTCTTAGCGACTATGCCCCGTTGGCCTTAAGGCGCAATGTCGGGCGCATTAAAGTTCGTTAAGGTGATTGTCGCCCAGCCCGTTCCCCGGCGGCACTTTATGGAAGTCCGCATATAAACGCCAGTTTATGGCAGGCGGCCTAAGGCCACAGCGGGCAGCGCCGAGACCATGTGGAATTTTCGGATAGGGCCAAATCCCCGCCGTCAACTTGCAGTCTTGAACCAGGTCCGGATACCGCTCGCGCTGACCAAACGGCCGACCCGCCGCATCTGCAAATAAACCCGGCCGGCGGCCGTTACCGCGCGCTCATGGCTGTGCAGGGCGAGGTGGTGGGTCGCCCATTTGTTCTTGTAGGAGGCGTCGCCGATGCCGAGGTCGAAGGTATCGAAATCCTGCGTGACCGATTGATCGATCAGGTGCTGCAACAGCAGATGGCCGACGCGGTAGCGGCCGAAATGCGTGTCGTAGGCCGGGAAGATATAATAGAACCGGCCGCGCCCGATGAAGCCGAGATGCGCCGACGCCACGGTGTCGCCGATCGTCAGCGCCGAAAGATGGCTGATTGTGCCGAGCCGGCCCGGGCTCATCATCTCGCGATAAAAGCGCTCGACGCCGGGCGCCGTGAGGAAATCCGGCGTCGACGTGCGCTGGTATTTTCGCCGCTTGAGCTCGAGCAGCCGCTCGGTCAGTCGTGCTGTTTCCGAAGCGTCGGGATTGACGATGAAGCGCGGCTCGCCGATCTGGCTAAGCCCGTTGGCGTAAGTTTGCAGCTTGCGCCGCAGCCGCGCGACCGAGCGCCGTGTATCGGTTTGATCGCGCAACCGGGTCAGCACGATCCCATGGCCGCTGTCGCCAAAGGGTGTGCAGTCGAGATAAGTGAGCGGATTGACGGCGCCGGCGACGTCGCCTGCGATCTTCTTCAAGTCGATGACGTCGAAGCTGGGCAACAGCGCCAGAACTTTCGCCCACACGTCGTGGAATTCCTGGCGCGACAGCGTGTGATCCGCCGCAACGATCGGCGCGTTGTAGTCGGCGACGCCGCAATCCATGAAACGGAGCAGCCGGACATTGAATTTGGTTTCAATGATGAGCGGCAGATAGAGAACCGGCCGTCCGTCGGCGTCCCTGACCACGATGAAGCAGGGTTCGATGCGGCTCGCCTTGCCGATGGTGTCGAGCCAAATGTCGAGGAATTCCCGCGACTGGTAGATGTACATCCGCAGATCGCGGACGTCGGAGATCGAGGGCCAATCCGCGGCGGCCAGATTGCCGCCGGCAAGAAGCTCGACCTTGAAGGAGCGTCCACGCGATGGCAGGTCAATAACAGTCACGCCTACGCTCTTTTGCTTAATGCAGCCACCACCCGACGGATTGAATTCTAACGCATGCGGCCCTGATGCGCCGTGAATCGTACCAGTAACGTTACCTCGAAGTCGGGCTCGCCAAAGCGCTCACGGCACCGCATTCTAGCGTCGAAGAGGCATTGGTTAATTTTGCGCCGGTTTGCCAGGCGGGCTGATGCGATCGTTGGAAATTACTTCGAACTCTGCGGCTGTTGGGCGCGCATGCCGCGCCGAACGTTGGTTAACGCGGCCGCTTGCAACCCGATTTATTAACGCAGCGCGGCTAAAACTTGCCGACATGAACGTCCAATTCAACACTGACGCGGTTCAACGCAGCACGCCGTTGCCGGCCGCCGGACGCGCGCAGGACCGTTGCCTGTTCCTGCTGACGCCGAGCAAGGAGGAGTGCGGCGTCGAGTCGTTCGCGCGTCTTTTGGTGAGCGCGTTGCAGAACGATTACCCGGATGACGGCTACGCGGCGCTCGCAGTGTCGCGCCGCTGGCGCGATCTTTCCGCCGCGTTCCGCAAGATCGCCGCCGCCGATCAAATCGTTTTCAGCGTGCCGCTGGTGGCGTGGAAAAGGCTGTTGCTGCTGCCGCTCGTCGTCCTGCTGTTCGCCTGCGTGGTGCGCTGCCGGGTCAATGTCTTCATGCACGAATGGACGGCGTTGCACTGGCTGCGCCGGCTTGCGCTGGCGCCGTTCGTGTTGCTCAGCCGCACCATCATCGTGGTGTCGCCGTTCATCGCCGGCGAGATTGCCGGCACGCCCTGGCTCATGGGCGCGGCAAAAAAATGCCGGCTGGTGCCGAATGCCCCGGCCATCCGCCGGCCCAACGAGCCGCGCGTCACCGAACAGGTTTTGCGTGTGCGCGAAGCCGCCAAAAACTGCGACGTGGTGATCGGTTATTTCGGCGCGATCTACAAAGGCAAGGCTGCGACCGCGCTACTCGACGTCTGCGAAAATCTGCGCAAGAGCGGCGTCCGCGCCGGAATAGTTTTCATCGGCAGCTTCATAAAATCGCTCGACGGCTACGAGCAACAGTTCTGGTCCAAGGTGGCCGAATACGGCATCGAGGATCAGGTCATCGTCACCGGTTACATTGCCGATGAAGCGGAGCTCTACACGCTGTTCGATGCGGTCGGATCCTTTCTGTTCCTGTTCCCCGAAGGCCTCACGGCGCGCCGCTCGAGCGTCGTTCACACGCTGCAATCGGATCGGCCGGTCGTGGTCACGGCGCCGCGCTCGATGGCCGAGTTCGCCCATCATGCAGGCTTTACCAGGTTGATCGAAGCCGGCGTCTTGTCGTTCATTCCCGAGGGCGCCGATCTGCGCGCCATTGCCGATCAGCTCCTGGCTGTCGCCAAGCAAGGCAAGCGCCCGGCGTCGGCGATCGATTGGGATACGTGGTGGCACGCCACCACCGCTGCGACCCGCGCGGCTCTCCGCAAGGAGACAAAATGGGCATAGATCGTTACTTCGCCGAATTCCTCGGCTGCGCCCACAAGGCCGGTGTCGACTTCAGCCGCACCGCGACCCTGGGCCGGCTCAACCTTTTTGTCGATCATCGTTCGCTGAGCGCGGTGCTCCGGGAGAATTGCGGTCGCGTCACCGATGACGAAGTCCGCGCCGTGCGCAATGGCAGCGACGGCTATGTCGAGGAATTCTTGAAGCGCTTGGGCGCGAAAGAAACGATGTCCATCGACGCCTCGGCCTATGAAGGGGCTTCCCTGGTCCACGACATGAACGTGCCGATCGGCGATGACCTTAAACGGAAATTCTCCGTCGTGATCGACGGCGGCACGCTGGAGCATGTCTTCAACTTCCCGGTGGCGATCCAGAATTGCATGCAAATGCTCGACGTCGGCGGGCATTTCTTTTCCCACACCATGGCCAACAATTTCATGGGCCACGGCTTCTATCAGTTCAGCCCGGAGCTGTTCTATCGGGTGTTTTCGCCCGAGAACGGATTTCGCATGCACCGCGTCGTGGTGTTCGAACAGCGCGTCGGCCGGCCGCGATGGTATGAGGCGGCCGACCCGAACGACATCAACGAACGCGTCGAGCTCATCAACGGCCGGCCGACCTATCTGTTTGTGCATGCCGAACGCATCGCCGATGTGCCGCTGTTTGCGGCGGCGCCGCAGCAGGCCGACTATGCCGCGCATTGGTCCCAGAATGCCAAGCCGCACTACGGCTCCCAGGGCCTGCGCGGGCGCGTGCATCGCTGGGCCAAGGCGCACAACGATTTCTTCCTGCGCTATTCGCCGGGGCCGCTCTACGATCTGGCGCTGTCGATGCTGGTGCGCGGCCTGCCGAAGCGCGGCTTTCGCCGCCGCCAGTTCACGCCGTTTCGATCGTTGCGGCCTTAAGACTGCCGATCAGCGCGCCAGCGCGTTGCGTACGATCAACAGGCCGCGATTGAGCCGATGGCGGCTCTTGGCGATGTTGAGCACCCAGCACATGGCGAGGTAGGTCACGATCCCGGCGGGCAGCAGCACGGCGAGCGCATCCTTGTCGCCGAGGTGAAGCACAAGCTCGAGGCTTCGCACCACGATCGCCATGACGATGGTGGCGATCAGCACCCGCGTTAGCCGCGGATAAGACATCGGCATTGGGAACGCCCATCGCGTCAGCAACAGCGCGCTGGCGAACCCGAATACCTCCGCCGCCAGCCGTCCCCAGGCGGCGCCACTGGCGCCGAAGCGCTGGATCATCAGATAGCTGACGACGAGATTGACCGCCAGCGCCGAGCCGGTGTTCAACAAATAGAACGTGTTGCGTTCGGACAACAAAAAGCTGATGTGCAGGTATTGGTAGGACATGATCTGGAAGATGACCGCCACCGAGACGATCGGCATGACGTCTATCGCCATGCTGCGGAAATCGGGACCGAGAACGACATTGGCGATATGGCCCGATACGATGGCAAAGCCGATGCAAGCCGGCAGCATGATCGCAAGCAGGAATTCGAGACACTCGTCGAGATGGGCCAGGGTGGCCTCACGCCCTTGATTGGCGTGGATCTGGACCGCCAGCGGCATGAAGGCAGCCGCAGCGCTCACCGCCGGAATGATCAGGGACTGCCTTACCAGGTCGACGCCGGCGCTGTACTGGCCCGCAGCGGCCGATCCGATGAGATGAGCGATGATGAAACGGTCGATCACGCTCGACAATGCGAGCAGCGTCAGCGATACCGTCAGCGGGATGCCGGCCTTGGCCATGTTGAGCAGCCGCGGGCCATCATAACGAACGGCCGCTCCGCCCCACACGTCGCGGGTGAACGCCCACGCCGCGATCAGATAGGCGAGCGCCGACGACACCAGCAGGAAGACCCCCGACTGGCTCACCATCGCGACCGCGACGCCGAGGACGGACACCATCACGGCGCGCACGATCGTCGCCTTCATCACCGTGAAGGCCCGCAGCCGTGCGCGCAATAGTTCCTGGCCGGTGTCGAAAAAGCTGATCGCCACGGCCAAGCCGGCGGCAGCCAAGGCCGGTCCGCTGGCAAGCCCGATCAAGATGGCGCCCAGATAGCTGATCGGCGCCAACAGGCACGAAATCAGCAGCCCCGGCACGACGATGCCGCGGATGTCGGTGCCGTCGCCGCGCGCCTGCTCCCGCATGATCGGAAGCCGCAACCACGTGGTCATGAAGGTAGAGGCGATGGTGCCGAAGCCGGCGCCGAGCACATAGGTGCCGAACTCGGCTGGCGCGAACAGCCGCGTGAAAATCACGACGTTGATGAGACCAAACGCAGCCGAGATGACGTTGGCGGCGAAATTGATCGCGGTCTGTCCGACAAGCATGGCTTGGAAGCTATAGCAGGGGTTTCTTAACCCCGGCTTTTTGAAGTCAAATTAAATTATTAACTTGGTGTTCAAGCGTCCGTGCCGGCGCGACCGGCGCCGTCCGGCCGGGCCAGGCGCGCTGCGGATTGGTTAATCGCTCGACCGCCGCGCGAACGTCCTGCACGGAGGTGCCGTTGAAGGACGCCGACGAGAACGCCACGCAGTGCTCGGGCACCGCCTTGAGCATGGTATCGAGGGCGGCTTTGTCGAGCGGCTCGCGGTCCCAATAGCTGAAACACGGCGATTGCGTCGTGCAGCGATGGCGGCGCAGCAACTCGGCATCGCTGCAGACGGCAAAGCCGTACAGCATGTACTCGGAGATGGCGTGGGCGCGGTAAAGCGCGTCGATCCATTCCAGCCCGGTCACCTCTTCGATGCGCGCGGTCATGGCGCGCACCGCTTGCCGGTTCCAGAAGATGATGTGGCCGATGAAATCGTCAGCCGGGAATGCGGGCCGCTCCAGACCGAGCAGACGATGGCTCGATCGCACCCAGTCGCAATGATCGGTCAGCGCGGCGGTCACTTCGCGCGGCCTGATGTAGAGCGGCGTCGGACCCGGCTGCGCGATCTCCGACAGGTCGAACGGCCGGAAGAACACTACGTCGGAATCGAGCATGCAGCTCACGGTCTCCGGGACCATATGGGCGGTCGCGATCTTGGCGAATTGCTGCACGTGCCAGCCGTTGACCGGCTTGCCGCGCGTCGACCACCAATATTGCCGGTTTTTGCGCCGGATGAATCGGGGCAGCGGTTTTAGCCACGACGGCAGTAGTTGCGACAGCGGCAGCACCTGGCGCCGGCCTTTTTTGAACTTGGCGAACAGCTCGAGCTCGTCGTCGGGCACGATGAGGTAGTGGTTGGCAAAAGCGCCGACGTGACGATCGACGCTCTCGCACAATAGCGTGCAGCGCTCCAGATCGTGCGAATAGGTCGGCGTTATCAGGGCGACCGTGTTCATGTCACGCCGCCTCGCCGTTCGGCTCTTCGCCGCGCAGGATGCGAAGCGCGTGCGCGACGGTCACGAGCCGGCATCCGGCCGCGAGCGCGCTGCGCAATGCAAAAGTAAGGAGCTCGGGCCGCACGCCGTATTGGCTCGGCGCGTCGGTGACGTCGTGGCTGGCAAACACCAGCCAGCCGTTGCGCCGCACCGTCTCGGTAATGAGGTGCGAAACGCCCTGGCGGCCGATCGACGTCTGTTCCAGCGCGTTGGATTTCAACGCGCCGAGATCGGTAACGTCGGCATTCACACCGGGCGTGAGCGCGCGGCAGGAATCGTAGCGCCCGCCGAGATAGCGCTTGGTGGCGAAAGATATGTCGCCATACGGATAGGCGAAGTTTCTGATCGAGATATTGCCGACAATGCCTTGCAGGAAGAACCGATTGCGATCGAGGTCGCTCGCCAGCGCTTGCCGGCTGATGCCGACAACCGGCGTGTGCGAAAAGGTGTGGCAGGCGATCTCGTGGCCGTTGCCGTGGAGGGCCTGCAACTGCTCGGCGGTCGCAAGCCGTCCGGTGGGACTGGGCTTGCCGCATTTCTCGCCGGAAATATAGAAGGTGCCGCGGGCGTGAACTTGCTCGAGCAGCGCGGCGCCGGCGGTGCATGCCGTTGCCGCCGCGTCGTCGAACGTGAACGAGACTAGCGGCCGCGTATTGCGCATCGTCAGCTTTTTGGTCGGCAGGTTGCGCGCCAGGAGCCGCGTGAGCTTCCCGGCCAGCATTTGATATGGCGCTTCAGCGAAGCCGGGCGCACGCGGCAGCGTGATCGGCACGGTGAAGTCTTCGGAAACCGGCAAGCTGGAGTGTTGTTGTGTTCGGTTCATGCTTGCGACATTAGCGTTTCAGGAGCCCCGGACAGGTATAAGTGTTTGCTGGCTTATTCGTCCATCGCGCGTTTGCGATTTACCGGCCGTTCGCGGATCGTCGTGAATCGTTAATCCTAACCGAAGGCTCATAATTTGACCCTGGTAGAACGCTGCACGGGCACCCGTCGCCGGAGCCATGGTCACCCCGGCCTGACGCCGTGGTCACCACGGCCTGACGCCGATCGGGCCCAGCGCGGCCAACCCGAAGCGGACGTTTTCCCCACCCGCGCCGGTCGGTGGGTCGAGGCGTTCGATCGCGATACGATGCTGGCCGCGGGCGAGCCCTTCGGCGACCACGACGATGTTGCGCTTGATGACGGCCGACGCATCGAGCGTGAGTGAGGGTACGTCATCGATCCAGAATCGCACGCGGCCCTGATCGTCGGGCGGCCGGGCGAGCTGCGCGACGATGCCGGTGCCGGACCAATCGAAAGCGATGCGGCCGCTCGCCGATGTTGCCGCCCACACCGGCTTTCCATTGTCGTCGCGGACCGGCGTCCAGCCGTCGTTGCGCGCTGGCGTGAGCGCCGCGTCGTCGCGCCACTCGACAAACTGAAAGGCGTCCGAGTGAAGCGGCGCCGGCAACGGATCGAGCGGATCCGGCCCACGCGGGGCTTCTGCAGTGCCGCTTGCCTCCAGCAGCGCCGTGACGCAGCGCCCCGTAAAGGCGTGGCCGGCATCGTTCGGATGCACGTTGTCGACGAAATAATCATGCCAGCGGATGCGGCCGGCGGCGATATCCGGCCACAGCGCATCGTGAACGCTCACCATCGGCAGGTTATAGTGCGCGCCGACCTTGCTCTGCATCTCCTGGTCGCCGCCGCCGCTCTCGAACATCATGAACAGCGGCACCACGGCGGGAGCGTTGGGGCGGGCGAGGATCTGCCGCAGCAGGCCCTCATAGGCCGCGCCATCGACCCAGGCATCGTTCACCGCGAATTCGACGATCACCACATCGGGCTCGGCCTGCAGCAGGTCGCGCTGAACCCGAAACGCGCCCAAGAGCGAACCGGTGCCGCTGAGGCCGGCATTGACCAGCCGCGTTTCGCTTTGCGGAAATCTCGCGCGCCACCAGGCCAGCACGGACGCGACATAACTGCGGTCCGGTGAGCTCGCGATCGCGCCGCAGGTGATCGAGCCGCCGATCACGCCGAACGTGAGCGGCTCGCCGCGCCGCGCCTTGGCGAAAGCGCGTCGCAGGAGCCACGGATCGCCGGCGGCGAGCTGCGAGCGGGCGATCGGGTCGGCAAGCGCTGCCTCCGCGGAGCGGGTCGACAGGCTGGCGAGGGCGCCGGCGCCGAGCAGCAACGTCGCCGCGCGCCGCGTCAGGAGCGCGGCGCGGGTCATGCCGGCACGACGGTGCGGCGCCATCTCCGGCCGGCCTTGAGGAACGGACGCTCGACGAGGTGGTGACAGACCAGGCTGAAGCCGATCCCGGCGATGATCGCGGCCGCCGCACAGCCGAGATAGACGAGCGGCTGCTGCGTGTCGAACAGCCGCTTGGCGACGGCCCAGACCGCTGCGATCGCGAACAGGTGGAACAGATAGAGCGAGTAGGACGCATCGCCGAGATATTTCAGCGTCGCGGAACGCGGCAGCAGCTCAGCGACTTCGATCTGCAGGCCGAGCAGCACGATGCTGACGGCGGTGATCGACATCAACAGATGCAGCGGCAGGGGTGTGTGATCGATGTCGTTCCAGGGCAGGAAATAGAAAGCCGCAAGCAGGGCCAGCATTGCGCCGATCAACGCGTATCGGAAGTCCGGATTGGGTGAAAGCCAACCGTGGCGATAGAGCTGCGCCACCAGCGTGCCGGCGCAGAAGCCGATCAGGCTCATGCTGGTGTAGAAGTCTGCCACATGGCTCGGGTCGTGCAGGTGGAGGCCGGTCGCGACCAGGGCCGCGAACAGGACGCATAGCACCAGGGTGCGCAGCTCGGAGCGCAGAAAGAACAGGCTCGCGAACACCACATAGAAGAAGGCTTCGAAGTCGAGCGTCCAGCCGAGCGCCAGCAGCGGGGCTTTCGGGTCCAGGGACGGGATGAACAGCAGCGACTTGATCAGGCCCTCGATGGTCGGGACCGTGGTGCGGAACTGGTTCGGCAGGGCCAGCGCGAACGCTACGACCAGGAAGGTCGCCGCCCAGTACGCCGGCACGATGCGCAGCGCGCGGCGGCTGAGAAAGCGCCCGGGCCGAAACGCGCCGTCGCCCGCGATCATGGTCATGATGAAGCCGCTGATGACGAAGAACACCTCGACGCCTAGCCGCCCGGTCTTCAGCATGGCGATATTCAGATCGTTAAGCGGCCACTGCAGCACATGGGTGATGAGCACGCTGAGCGCCGCAAAAGCGCGCAAATACTGGACGGAGATAATTTCGCGAGGGCGGTTCGCCGTCTCGGAACGAGGCACAGCCGGATCGATCTGTCCCATGGCGACACACTTTCGGTTGCGTGTGGTGCGGCCATGAGAGTTGTGCAAGATCGAGGCCGGGCGGAAGCCGCGGGTCTTAAGCTGCACCGACGGTGCGCGGCTCAGCGATATTGTTCGTAGTGCAGATCGAATTCCGCGGCGATGCGGCCGGCGCCGCGCGCGGCGCGACTGAGGCTCGACATGATGGCGCGGCGGCCGCGTAGCGCGGCCAGCGGCAGCGAGGCAACGCCGAGGCCGAGCAGGCCAAGGCCGATGCACCAGCGGCGCAGCGTGCCGGCGAGCGTTCCCAAAAACTTGCGCTCCAGGCGGGTCGCTTCGGTGCCGTTGCGGAACTTGCGGCGTAGCACATAGCCGACCGTGGTGCGCGACGGCGGCGTGGTCTCGAACACGTGGGCATCGTCGGCCCAGGCAAAACTGTGGCCGTCGTTGCGGCAGCGCCAGAAGAAATCGTAATCGCTGCCGCCGGTGAAGGCGTAAGCGTGCGCGAACGGCTCGTCGAGATAGTGTTCCAGTACGCTGCGCCGGATCAGCATATTGCCGGCGCCGTAGATCATCGACACCGGGCCGGTGGCATTGCGGCTCGGCGCGTAGAAGCCGCTCTTCGCCAGCCAGTGGTCGGGGTTGTCGAACACCGGAAAAACCGGCCCGCCGACGATATCGGCGCCGTACTCGCCCGCGACCCGGATCATTTCGGCAAGCCAGTTCCGATCAGGATATTCGTCGTCATCGAGCACGGCCACATATTCGGGCGCCGGTGTCGTGCGGCAGGCATGCGCGAAGGCGCGGTTATAGGCGTAGGTCTGGCCGCGGCGCGGTTCGACGATGCAGGTGAGCGGGAAACGGAATGTCCGCGCCATCTGTTCGACAACCGCCGCGCCGGCACGGCCTTCGGCGTCATTGTCGACGACGATGACGTCGATCAGGCCGGCGTAATTCAATCGCTCGACATGGACGAGCAGCTTGCGCAAGCCCTCGGGCCGGCGGAACGTCGGCACGCACAGGCAGACATGAGGCGCCGGCGATTCGGTCATGGCGCGGAGACACTTCGTGTCAGCGGAGCGCTCGTGGTTCGTCCGGTCCGCGTCAACAACAGAAAAATCGCGTGCGGATTGGTCATGAGATAGCGGCCGGCGAGACGGCGCGGCTCGAGATAGATGCGATAGGCCCATTCCAGCCCGAACCGCTGCATCCAGTCCGGCGCCCGCGAATTCTTGCCGGAAAGGAAATCGAACAGGCCGCCGGAGGTCTTGATCAGGCCGACGCCGTGCAACCGGTCGCGGTTACGCGCGGCGAACGATTGTTCGGCCGGCGCGCCGAGACCGAGCCAAAGAATGTCCGGCTGGGCATGATTGATATCGGCGACGATGCGTTCTTCATCGCCGTCGCGGCGCAAGTAACCGCTGCTGTATCCGGCGATCTTGAGCGTGGGATAAAGCTCGCGGCTACGGCGCACCGCCTGATCGACGACCGCCTTGGTGGCACCAAGCAGATAAATGCTGGCGCCGCGCTGCTGCGCGACAATCGCCGTGTCGTGATAGAGATCGGTGGTCGCCACCCGCTCTGGCAGCGGCGCGTTGCCGAATAGGCGCGATACAAAGACCAGCGGCATGCCGTCGGCATGGATGAGATCGGCGTCGAGGAAGAGATCGCGGATCGTCGCATCGCGGGCGCACATCGAGAGCACCTGGCCGTTGGCAGAAGTGAAGACCAGCGGGCGCTGCGCGGTGTTGCGCCGGGAGAGCGCCGTATCGACCATCAGCGCGGCCGACCGGGCGCGGTCGATCACCGCAATGGGCAGACCGCCGATGGTGGCGACCGGCACGTCCCATTTCGGCTCGGCGGTGGCGTCAAAGCAAAGAGAGCCGGTTTGTGCCGGCATGGCGCTGCTCCTCAAGTCCAAGTGTTAGGCGCTAAGCCATGGAAAATAAAGGTTAATTGGAAATTAGGCTTAAGGCTTCGGCAGCGTCCGGCGCGGCTTCAGCGCGATACGCGCGACACCGCGAGGAGCCGCAGGCCGAACGCTGCCGCGATCAGAATCATCCACATCGCGCCCAACTGCGTGAAGACGGCCTCGAAACAGGATTCGTAGGCCGCGAACAAGCAGATTTGCAGGAACAGCATTTTCAGCGCCGTGCTCTCCGGCTCTTCCGGCGCCCGGTAATAGTCGACCAGCGGCAGCACGAAGAGCCACAGCGTGACCAGCGCCGAGCCGGGAATGCCGATGGTCAGCGCCAGATCGACGAAGCCGTTATGGGCATGGCCTGCGGTGTTGGCCCAGGTCACGCCGCTCATGCCGTAGACCACCTGCTCGGTGCCCCAGAAGGTAGCGAAGCCGTAGCCGGTGACCGGCCGCTGCAGCACGTGATCGACGGCAAATTGCCAGATGTCGGTACGGCCGGTGAAGGTCGCGTCCGGCATGATCGTTTCGAGCACGGCGTGGATCGGCGGAATGTAGACCGAGCCGATCGATAGCAGACTCAAGGCCACCAGGAGCCCCAACGCCACCGTGAGGCCGGTCCTCGGCTTGGCGGCTCGCGCCATGATCATCGACACGATCAACGCCAGCGGCAGCGCCGCCATCGCGGTTTTCGAATGGGTAAAAAACAGAAACGGCAGCGCCATCATGACGATGATGGCGCCCAGGCCGCGGCTGCGCACCCGTGCGACAAAAATGCCGATGAAGACGAACAGCACCATGGCGGCGCTGGCTTCGTTCTTGTGGCCGAACACGCCGCGCCAGTCGCCGGCGAGCTCGGGCTCGAGCACGTCGGACGCCTGGTGGATCGACAGCGTCGGGATCAGCGCGACACCGAGATAACAGGCGGTGAGCACGATCAGCACCACGACCGCAAGCACCTCGGCGAAATGCCGCGGGCTCTTCGGCACCAACAGCACCATGCCGGCGATGCCGATGGCGACGCAGGCGAAGGCGAGACGCCGCGCGGAGACTGCCGGATCCCACGATGTGACGACGGAGAGCGCAAACCAGAACAGCGTCGCGATCAATACCGGCCGCACCAGCAGCAACAGCCGCTGCGGCTGATGCGCCAGGTTCCACGCCGCCAGCAGCACGAACAGCGTCGTGTAGCTGAGCTGATTGACCAGATTGCCGGCCTCGGTGACTTCGATGGGCTCGTCGAGCGGCGCAAACGGACGAAACGAAATCCACAGCGACAGAAATACCGCGGCGATCAGCACGCTGCGGATCAGAATATCGGCAGGGTCGGTCGTTTGGGCCGCAAAATCCTGCCGCGGAAGATAGCCGGTATTCGCCACGACGACTTCCCTCGCTCGCGCGGCCGTGCGGCCTTCAGGCGGCTTCGACGCCGGTCAGCACCGCGCCGCGGATTTTTTGCGCATCGGCGCCCAGCCGCGCAACGAACAGTTCGACGGCGTCATCGTCGCGCTCGTCGGCTCTGGCGACCAGCACGATATGGTCGACCAGTCCGGCAAAGAACCGGGCGCTCGGGTCGCGGTTAACGTCGACCGCGGCGACGATCACCATGTCGAAGCGTTTGGTCTTGTCGAAGGCCTCTTTGATGTCGGCATCGCTGATGCGGCGATCGCGGCGGCTGTTCGGTGAAACGAACGGCAAGAGATTGACGTTGGTGTCACGGTCGCGAACGATCACGTCGGAGAGCTCGAGGCGGCCGACGGCGACGTCGACCAGCCCGGCTTCGCTTTCTTCGGCGTCGATCGCCGACAGCGTGCGGCGCTTGAGGTCGGTATCGATCAGCAGCACGCGCTGGGTTGCCGCGGCCGCCGCGGCGAGCATCAGCGCTACCGACGCGGTGTCGTCTTCATCGTCGGCAGCAACGACGAGAACGCTCGGATTGCCGCGCTTTTTGTGGCTTGCGCGCACGGCCTCGTACACTTTCTGAATTTCGCGGGCGAAACGCGAATGCGGGTCTTCCACTGCATCCAAACCGAACGCGATATCGACATTGGGTAGTGTCGCCAGCACCGGAATGGCGGACGGCGTTGCCGGCGGCTCCCATAATTTCTTGGCGAACGCGCCCAGTCTGCCGAAATTGGCAGGCGCCTTCGCTTTTGTCTCTACCCGCGTTTTAGCCGGCCGCGGCGCAGCTTCTTCGGGCGAACCCCGCATGATGACGATGCCGACGCCCGAAGCGAAGCCCAGCAACATCGCCGCCAATCCGACGATCAGGCTCGGCGGCGGCGAGCTGCGGTATATCGGCCGGTCGGCCTTGGAGATGATGCGAATGTTCTTGGTGTCGACCTGCTCCTGCTCGCCGGTTTCGCGGGAGCGGACCAGAAACGATTCATAGACCGCGCGGCTCGCCTGCACGTCGCGCTCGAGCTCGCGCAAGCCGACCAACGACTCATTGGTGCTCACCGCGGTGTTCTTGAGCCCGTCGACTTGGCGCGACAGCATGTCCTCGTCGGCCTTGGCGCGCTCGTATTCGGCGCGGTCGGACGCCGCGATGCGGGCGACCTCGTCTTCGATCAGCTTCTGCAGCCGCGCGCCCTGCGCCTCGATCTCGATGACCGCGGGATGACGTTCGCCGAGCGAGGACTTCTGCTCGGCGTCGCGGCGCATGATCTCGGCATATTGGCTGCGCAACAGGCTGATGGTCGGCGACTGCACCGCTTCAGGGAAGGCGCCGACCGGCGTTTTCGAATGCAGCACGCTTTCGACCTGATCGAGGCGCGCCTTTGCTTCCGACGTGCGCGCGCGCGACGCGCTGAGCTGGGCGTTCAAGCTCGTAAGCTGCTGCTCGTTGACGAGTTCGCCGTTGGAGCCGACGATATTGTGGCTCGCCTTGTAGGCTTCGACCTTTTGCTCGGCATCGCGCACGCGGGTCTGCAGCTCCTGGAGCCGCCCCTTCAGCGCTTGCGAGATCTGACGGGCGGCGTTGGAGCGCGCTTCGATCTGTTCGGTGAGATAGGCCTGCGCGATGGCATTGGCGATGCGTGCGGCCTTGTCCGGGTCTTCACTGGTGACGCTGACGTCGACCACGTAGGTGCGCTCGGAGCGCTTCACCAGGACGCGTCTTTGCAGTTCGTTGAGCGCGGCAAGCGGTCCGTATTTCTCCGCCAACGCGCCGCGCATGAATTCCGGGTCGTGGTCGAGACCTTCCGAAGCGACGACGCGGCGCAGCACATTGTCGGACGCGATCACGCGGGCCTGGCTCTCGACCTGGAGCACGGCGGCATCGCTTTGCGGAATGGTCGGCGAGATGTCGCTCTGGGCCGCGCGCAAATCCATCGGGTCGATGAGGATCTGCGTCGTCGCGGTGTATTTGTGCGGCGTGAGCAGCACGAAGGCCGCGGCCAAAGCGACCGCCACGATCGTCGACAGCACGATCGTGATTTTGCCCCGCCACAAGACGGACCAGATTTTCTGGACGTCGATCGGAGGAAGAGCAGCAAAGCCCGGGCTCGGATCGCGCCTGCTGACCACCGCCGATGGCATATGACTCGACGCTTCAAACATTCACTCTAGTCTCGCACTCTAATCTCGACACCGCGGCCGGCCGGCCGCGTACATGGTGGCCCGCCGCATCCGCCATCAAGGCCACGCCACTGTGGCACGACCGCGCAACGCGATATGGTTAATCAATTCATAAAGACTTAAGGTTAACGCCGCGTGTATTCGGCGTGTTCGGCCGTCGAAATAACGGGCGCGTGGTCAGCGCAAAAAGCGGAAAATGGCGCCAACGACGATCAGCAAGGCGACCACCGGAAGCCAGAGCAGAATCGCGCCGGCGAAGATCAACAAGAATGCCGCGGCGAGGATGGCGAACACCAGCGCCAGAATGGCGAAGCCAAGCGGTCCGACCCGCGCAACATAGACGCGATGCATCCCGGCCGCCTGGTTCTGCCCGTCGGGGCGCCAGGCAGGTCGCCGCCAGTCGAATCCGCGTTCTGGTCCGCGTTCTGGTTCGCGTCCTTGGCGGTCCGGCGGAATGATCTCGGGCTCGACCCGAGGCAGTTCCGGTTGGTCTCGATCGTTTGCCATGGCAGATCGCTTCGTGCGTTGTTCGCGGCACTCTATCTGGGTTTCGGCGCCGCGGCCACAAGCGGCGGTTTGCCGCCAGGCGCGCGGGCATTTTGATGGAGCATGATCTTTTTCCGAAAACCGGGGTCCACTTTTCGGGATCATGCTCGGGCGTTGACGCGGCTTTCGATGCGGTCGAACCGCGCCAGCCGGTAGACGGCGATCGAGACCAGCCAGCTCAAGACGAAGATCGCGATGATGAGATAGCCGAGGCTGCCGAAATGGTCGTTCAGCGTGCCGATATAAAGCCAGAACGGCCCTTCGAGATTCAATCGATCGGCCAACAGGCCGAGCGCTTCGATGCCGCCGATCAGCACGGCGACCAGCACTGACACGAATGTAATCGTCAGATTGTAATAGAGCTTGCGGATCGGCTTGGTGAAGGCCCAGCCATAGGCGCCGAGCATCAGCACGCCGTCGGTGGTGTCGACGAGCGACATGCCCGCGGTGAACAGCGCGGGAAAAACCATGATCGACCAGATCGGCAATCCTTTCGAGGCCTGCGCCGCGGCGATGCCAAGCACGCCGATCTCGGTCGCGGTATCGAAGCCCAGCCCGAACAAAAAGCCCAGCGGATACATATGCCAGCTGCGCGAGATCAGCCGGAACATCGGCCGGAACAGGCGGCCCAAAACACCGCGCTGTGCCAACAGATGATTGAGGTCTTCTTCGACAAAGGCGCCGCCGCGGCGCACTTCCTGGAAGGTGCGATAGACCGATAGCAGGATGACGAAATTGGCGGCGGCGACGACAAACAGAAAGATCGCCGAGACCAGCGTGCCGATGGTGCCGCCGACGAGCTTGAACCCTTCAAAGCGGCCTTGGAGCGCGCTGGTGGTCAATGCGATGACGGCGGAGGCGAGCACGACCACGGTCGAATGGCCGAGCGCGAAAAAGAAGCCGACGCCGATCGGCCGCTTACCCTCCTGCATCAGCTTGCGCGTCACGTTGTCGATCGCCGCGATATGGTCGGCATCGACGGCGTGGCGCAGACCGAACGCATAGGCCAGGAAGGCGGTGCCGACCAGCACCGGATAGTCGCGAAACGCGATCAGCGCCCAAATCCAAGCCAGAACATTGGCGGCGATCAGCAGGCCATAGATACCGGCAAGCTTGCTGCCAAGCGCGGAATCCCGGTCATTGAACAATCCGAATAAGGTTTTACGCATGATCGTATCGGCACAACGCCCCGGCGCGAGCGGTAACGTATCGATACGACGCAGCCCGTGAGGCCGCAAGAGCGCGTGAGCGAAAATTATATAATCGTCATATCAGTATGCAGGACAGACGCCGCGGCCGCGATCCCCGATTATTCCGGCTGAATACCGGCAGCTTTGATGACTGCGCCCCAGCGCTGCGTCTCTGCTTTGAGGAAATCGCTCATCTGCGCGACCGTGCCGCCGCCGGGCGCCAGGCTGAGTTGTTTGTAACGGTCGAGCAGCTCCGGATCCTTCATCACCTGGTTGGCCGCGTCGTTGAGCTTGGCGATGGCGCCGGCCGGCGTTTTCGGCGGCGCCGTCAGCGCGTTCCAGGTATCGGATTCGCAGCCGGCCACGCCGGCCTCTTGCAGCGTCGGCACGTCAGGGATCGCGGCGACCCGCTGTTTGGTCGCGACGGCGAGAATTTTCGCCTTACCCGCCTTGTTGAGCTCGATCGACGTCGCGAGCTCATTGAACATCAGATCGACGTGGCTCGAGATCAGATCGTTGAGCGCCGGCGCGGTGCCTTTGTACGGCACGTGAACGAGTTGGATATGCGTGATCGTCTCGAACAGTTCCGTGGTCAGATGCGAGGTGGTGCCGATGCCCTGCGAGCCATAATTGAGCTTGCCCGGATTGGCCTTGGCGTAGGCGATCAGCTCTTGCACGGTATTGGCCGGGAAGTCGGGCCGCACCAGGAGCACGTTCGGGACATGCGACATGATCACGACCGGCGTGAGCTGCAACGGATCGTAATTGAGCGATTTGTAGAGGAAGGGATTGGTCGTGATCGGCGCCGGTTGCGATGCCAGCAAGGTGTAGCCGTCGGCATCGGCGTGGAACACCGCATCGGCCGCGACGCTGCCGGCGGCGCCGCTCTTGTTCTCGACCGGCAGCGGCTGGCCCAATACGGCGCTCATCTTGGCGGCGACAATCCGGGTGACGGTGTCGACCCCGCCGCCCGCCGGCACCGAGACGATGATCCGGACCGGATGATCGGGGAATTTGCTGTCCTGCGCGCCGGCGGCGGCGGCCGCAAGCAGGAGGCCTATTCCGGCAATCGCTACGTGTCTCAACATGGTTTTGGTCCCTAAATTCCGGCGCGACGTCAGCTTGGCATAGCGCAGATCGGCGGCGTCGTCCCGCGACGCACTGCCGCCCCATCGCATCGCGGTCTTGTGCATAGCGGCTTTGCCGAACGGCGGTTCACAAACCCCATGTCGGCCCATAGGATCGCGCCCCGACAAGGGAGAGGCGCGCAATGAGCAAGCTCGATTTCATTCTCGAAGAACTGGTGACCGCCAATCGCATCCTGGCCAACGAGGGCATCGTCGATTCATTCGGCCATGTCAGCGCGCGTCACCCCGACAATCCGCAGCATTATCTGCTGTCACGCGCGCGCGCGCCCGAGCGCATCGAACGCGACGACATCGTCGAATATACTTTCGACGGCACCGCGATCGACGAGCGCGGCCGCGCGCCCTATCTCGAGCGCTTTATCCACGGCGCGATCTACGAGGCGCGGCCGGACGTGCACGCCGTTGTCCATAACCATTCACCGAGCACGATCCCGTTCGGCGTCACCAGCAAGAAACTGAAGCCGCTGCTGCACATGTGCGCCTCGATGGGCCACGAAGTGCCGGTCTGGGATTCCCACGACAAGTTCGGCGACACCGCGCTGTTGGTCAGCGACATGGCCATGGGCCGCGACCTCGCCCATCTCATCGGCCCGCGGCCGACGGCGCTGATGCGCGGCCACGGCGCCACCGTGGTGGGCCGCTCGGTGCGCCATGCGGTTTTCGTCTCGGTTTATCTCGAACTCGGCGCCAAGCTGCAAATGCAGGCGATGCCCATGGGCGAGATAAAATTCCTCACCGCCGGCGAGGTCGACAAGATCGCCTCGCGCGTGACTGCCTACACGCTCAACCGCGCCTGGGAGAACTGGGCGCGCCGCGCCGGGCGCGAGATGCAGCCGGAAGCGTAGCGCCGGTACGCGGCAATATGACATTCGCGGCCTAGCTATCGTTGCCGCGGCTATTTTGTATCCTGCGAACGTCCGCGCCACGACCCATGTGGCGCGAAATGGGGGAAACCATGCGCCTGCGTCATCTGTTTGCTCCAGCCTTGGCGCTGATTGTCGTCGCGGCGGTCACCGTCATGGCCTCGGCCGAGACGAAATGGCCGACCCGGCCGGTCCGCTTCATCCTCACGCTCGGCGCTGGGAGCGGCTCCGACATCGGCGCGCGGCTGTTGGCCGACCGCCTCACCCCGCGCTGGGGCCAGCCGGTGGTCGTCGAAAATCGACCCGGCGGCGATGCCATCGTGGCGATCAATGCTTTCGTCAGTGCGCACGACGATCACGTGCTGCTGTTCGCGCCGTCATCCTCGTTCACCGCGCATCCATTCCTGCACGACAACCTGCCCTACCAGCCGAGCGACCTGGTGCCGATCGCGCGGGTGTCCAACACCATCATCACCATCTCGGTGCCGGCCAGCTTGAACGTCAATTCGCTGAAAGAGCTCGCGGCGATGGCGCGCGCCGAGCCGGGCAAGCTGAACTGGGCCGGCGTCACCGGCGCGCTGGATTTCGTCTTTGCCGGCTGGCTCAAGCAGGAAGGATTGAACATCAACAAAGTGCCGTACCGCAATCCGGTCGATGCCGCCAACGATCTCGCCGAAGGCCGCGTGCAGGTTTACGAAGCGGCATTGGCGATCGTGCGGCCGCAGCTTGAGTCCGGCAAGATCAAACTGTTGGCCGTGACCAACTCGGTGCGCGCGCCGACCCATCCGAACCTTCCCACAGTGGCGGAAGCGGGTTACCCGGCGCTGACCATCGACGGCCTGGTCGGACTGTTTGGGCCAACGGGAATGCCGCTTGAGCTGCGCCAACGCATCACCGCCGACATCCGCGCGGTGGTCGATCCGACTATCGAGGACCGCCTGACCATCACCGGACAGCTCACCAATATTGGCGGGCCTGAGGAATTCGGCAAATCGATCGACGAGCAGCGCGCCAAGATCGCGGACTTCGCCAAAGAGCTCGGCATCAACCCGATGTAGCGGAAACGTCGGCTTCGGACGTTCTGCACGCTGCAAGGACCATCGCAGGGAAAACCATGCAAGCCGCGGTGATGAAAGACGATCAGCGGCCTGTCTATGGAAGTTTTGCAGAACCTGAAGCGGTTGATGGCGCAGTTGTCGTCGAGGTTTTGGCCGCCGCTTTGACCGGGCTCGACAAGGTGGTCGCCCGGCGCGTTCATTACGTCAAAATGCCTGACGGTCCTTTCGTGCTGGGTAGAGAGGGTGTCGCGCGGCGGAGCGATGGCCGGCGCATCTATTTCAATCTCAACGCGCCGGTCGCTCCGTTCGGCTCGATGGCCGAACGCACGCTGATCGATCCGCGCTTTGCCTTTCCGATCCCTGATGGTGTCGCCGACGACACCGCGGCGGCGCTCGGCAATGCCGGACTTGCCGCGTGGCTCGGGCTGTCTTGGCGCGGTCGGATGCGGCCGGGCGAGACGGTGTTGGTTCTTGGCGCCACCGGCGTCTCCGGTTTGATTGCGGTCACTGCGGCGAAGCGGCTCGGCGCCGGCCGGGTCATCGCCGCCGGCCGCAATCGCGAAGCGCTGCAACGTGCCAAGCACCTTGGCGCCGACGAAACAGTCGATCTTGCGGCGGCGACCGACCTCGTGGCCGCCTATCGCAATGCCGCAGGCGGCGCCGTCGACGTGGTCATCGATTATGTCTACGGCGCGCCGGCCGAGGCGGCACTCGAGGTGATGGCGACCTATGGGCGCCTGGTCCACATCGGGACGCGGGCAGGGCCCGTCATGACAGTGCCCGGCGCGACTATGCGGCGCAGCTGCATCGACATCATGGGTTTCGGCTATTACCACGCGCCTGTCGAAATGCAGGCGGAAGCCTATGCGGAGCTGTGCCGACTTGCCGCCTCGGGCGAAATCGCCTTGGACATCGAGACACGGCCGCTCTCGGACATCGCTGCCGCCTGGGACGCCCATGCCGGAAGCAGCCGCCGGCGTCAGGTGCTGGTTCCCGATTAACTCAGCCGGCGTGCTCGCTGTCCATATGCGCGAGCACGGCCGGCATGTAACGCGTGCCGGCGACGGCGCCGGCCGGCACCGCCTGTTCGATGCGCGCAAGATCGTCACGCGTAAGTTTCACGTCGAGTGCGCCAAGCGCTTCCTTGAGCTGGTCGCGGCGGCGCGCGCCGATCAGCGGCACGACATCGTCGCCGCGCGATTTAACCCAGGCAAAGGCAAGCTGCGCCGTGGTGGCGTTCTTCTCGCGTGCGATGTTGCCAAGCGACTCGACCAGCGCGATGTTTTTGGCAAAATTCTCAGCGAAGAAACGCGGCTTCCGGGTGCGGATCTCACTTGTGGCAGTCCTGGCCGCCTCGGCGCGGTCGCTGATCAGGCCGCCTGACAGCACGCCATAAGCGACCAGTGCAATGCCGAGTTCGCGCAACGTCGGCAGGATGTCGCGCTCGATGCCGCGGGAAAACAGCGAATATTCGATCTGCAGCGCGGCGATCGGATGCACCGCATGAGCCCGCCGCACGCTGGCGGCGGAGGTTTCCGACACGCCGATGTGGCGCACATAGCCGGCTTTCACCATGTCGGCGATGGCGCCGATCGTATCCTCGAAAGGCACGGCGGGATCGACGCGGGACGGCTGATAGAGATCGACATAGTCGGTGCCGAGCCGGCGCAGCGAATAGGCGAGATAATTCTTGGTCGCATTCGGCCGCCCGTCATCGCCGAGGATTCTTAGATCCGGCCCGCGCATCGAGCCGTATTTCACCGCGATGAAGGCGCGCTCGCGCTTGCCGCCTTTAATCGCCTCGCGGATCAGCATCTCGTTCTGGCCCATGCCGTAGAAATCGCCGGTATCGAGCATGGTAACGCCGGCTTCGAGCGCGGCGTGGATGGTGGCGATGCACTCCTTCTCGTCGGCCGGCCCATAGCCGCCCGACATGCCCATGCAGCCGAGCCCGAAGGCGGAGACCATGGGGCCGTTGCGGCCGAGTTGGAGTTTTTGCATCGCTGCCTCACCTGAAATGAAAAACGGCGGTCTCGCGACCGCCGTTTGTAAAGATCGCCCGATCGGGAAGCAACGTCACTCCGCGGCCAGCCGCACTTCCGGCGCTGCGGCCCTGACGTCGGCGTCGACGTGCTTTTCGTATTTGACGAAATTGTCCTGGAACATGCGCACGAGCTTCCGCGCGGTCTCGTCGAACGCCGCTTTGTCCTTCCAGGTCTTCATCGGATAGAGCAGATGCGGCTCGACGCCGGGCACTGAGGTCGGCACCGCGAAGCCGAAATAGGGATCGGTGCGGTAGCTCGCGTTCTTCAGCGAGCCATCGAGCGCGCCGGTGACCAGCGCGCGCGTCGCCTTGATCGGCATGCGGCGGCCGGTGCCGTAGATGCCGCCGGTCCAGCCGGAATTGACCAGCCAGCAATCGACATTGTGCCGCTTGATGAGGTCGCGAAGGAGATTGCCGTATTCCGACGGCGGCCGCGGCAGGAACGGCGCGGCGAAGCAGGTGGAGAATTCCGGCTCGACGCCGACCAAGCCCTTCTCGGTGCCGGCGACTTTGGCGGTGTAGCCGGAGAGGAAATGGTACATCGCCTGCGCCGGCGTGAGTTTAGCGATCGGCGGCATGACGCCGAAGGCGTCGGCGGTGAGGAAGATGATGTTCTTCGGCTGGCCGGCGTAGCCGGTTTTCGACGCCAGCGGCATGAATTCGATCGGATAGGCCGAGCGGGTGTTTTCCGTGAGCTTGTCGCTGTCGAAATCGCAGACGCGGGTTGCCGGATCGAACACGACGTTCTCCAGCACCGCGCCGAAGCGGTTGGTGGCGGCGTAGATTTCCGGTTCGGCTTCTTTCGACAGCTTGATGGTCTTGGCGTAGCAACCGCCCTCGAAATTGAACACGCCGTTTTCGCTCCAGCCGTGCTCGTCGTCGCCGATCAGGGTGCGGTTTGGATCGGCCGACAGCGTGGTCTTGCCGGTGCCCGACAAGCCGAAGAACAGCGCAACGTCGCCGTTCTTGCCGACATTGGCCGAGCAATGCATCGGCATCACGCCCTGCGCCGGCAGGTAGAAGTTCAGCGTCGTGAACACCGACTTCTTCATCTCGCCCGCGTAGGACGTGCCGCAGATCAGGACGATCTTGCGGGTGAAATCGATCGCCACCATCGTGTCGGAGTTTTCGCGGCCGCCGTGCCGCTTGGCGTCCGGCTTGAACGACGGCATGTCGACGATCGTCATGTCGGGCACGTAGCCGGCAAGCTCCGCCTGCTCGGGGCGGATCAGAAGCTGACGGATGAACAGCGAGTGCCAGGCGAGCTCGGTGAAGACGCGCGCCTTGATGCGGTATTGCGGATCGGCGCCGCCATAGAGGTCCTGCGCGAACAGGGTCTTGCCCTTGGCATGGGCGATGAAATCATGGAGCAGATTGTCGAACTGTTCTTTGCTCTGTTTGCGATTGCCGTCCCACCACACGGTGTTCTCGGTCGTTGCGTCGACGACCGTATGTTTGTCCTTGGGCGAGCGGCCGGTGTGATGGCCGGTTTCGGCGCAGAACGCGCCGCCGTCGACGAGCGAGCCCTCGCCGTTGGCGATGGCGTGCTCGACCAGCATGGTGTCGGGTAGATTCCAGCGGACGCCGGCGAGATCTTTAAAGCCGAATTTGTCGGCGCCGTGGGCGCCGTTCCTCGAACCCGTTTCCTTCACCTAAGCCTCCGCCTCTTGGCTCGATCGTATCGACACTTCCGCCAACTGCGCCGAGCCTTCGTCGCGAACTCTTGGCCGCCGATTTACGATGCCGAATATTAACCCGCCCGCCGGCAAGCGTGCGACCCTATATCGAGCCTCGCAGCATCTGCCAAGATCAAGTCAGCCTCAAGCCTAACCGGATAGGATTGCACGCGTTCCTGTGTTGCAGCGCAGCGGACGCCGGCCCGTTTCGGGTCGCGTGGTTACGTTCTATTGCCGGCGCTTTTTTGGCAGAGAGTGCCTAGCCGGCCCGCGCCTTGGCGGCCAATTCCACCACCACCTTGCGCAACTGCTCGGCGTTTATGACACGCTGCGGAAACGGCAGGCGCAAGGTTGCGTCGCCGCGCGCCAGGTCGAGGCCGTCGGGGTCGAGCCCGGTGAGCCGCCACGGCCCGTCGTCGGCGCCAAGGAGCTTGGTGGCGTAGAGCCGCACCGCTTCGGCGTGGTCGTCGTTCATATGGGTGACGGCACCTTCCTCGGCGCCGATCAAGTTTTCGGCGTCGGTGATATCCGTCATCACGTCGGCGGCTTTCAGATCGGCGGCGCGGGCGAAGCCGCCATTGAGATGGGCTGACACGGCTTTCAGGCGCCAGAACGAGAAATCGCCGAAGCCGGCGTAAAGCTCCGATTTCGGATGGCGGGCGAGGAAGCGGCGCTGTATGCGCGGCAATTCGGGGTCGTCGCGCGCGATTTGCGCAAAACTGCCGAGCAGCGTCAGGCGCGGATGGGCCAGCGGGTCGCCCTTGCCGGTCGAGGCCAGCAGCAGCGAGGCGCGGCCATCGATTTCAAGGTTGGCGGTGTGGGTGGAGAGCCGGGAGACCAGGATCAGTGGCGAACCATCGACGTCGGTCGCCACGTTAACCAATGACGCGAAGGGGTGGCCGGTATTGCGGTCGATGGTCGCAAGCGCGCCGGCCCGCGTCGACCGCAGCAGGCCCTTGGCCACCGCTTCAGGGTCGAAATCCGCTGCCGGGGCGTTTTCCGGCAGGCGGTTTGGCATGACGCCCGGCAACGGGGCTGTCAAAGGGCTGCTGCCATCGCTCTCAGCCATGCTTCGTCCTTTCCGGTTCCTTTCCCATGTCTCTCCATCTCACGGCAATTGCCCCTATTTCGCCTTGTCTAGTCACACTTCCGCCCCCACATGGGGTTTGAACGTTGTTGGGGCCGGGCAAGTGTGATGCTGCGGCCGACTCATGTTAGAAGGCCGCCATGCCGACAATCGCTCTGGTGGACGACGACCGCAATATCCTCACCTCGGTTTCAATCGCTCTCGAGGCGGAAGGCTATCGCATCACGACCTACACCGACGGCGCCTCGGCGCTCGACGGCTTCAAGACCACGTTGCCCGACCTCGCCATCCTCGACATCAAGATGCCGCGCATGGACGGCATGGAGACGCTGCGGCGGCTCCGGCAAAAATCCGACCTGCCGGTGATCTTCCTCACCTCGAAGGATGAGGAGATCGACGAATTGTTCGGCCTGAAAATGGGCGCCGACGACTTCATCCGGAAGCCGTTTTCGCAGCGCCTTCTGGTCGAGCGGGTGAAAGCCGTGCTGCGCCGCGCCTCGCCCAAAGACGGCGTCGCGCCGAAGGAAGCCGACAGCAAAGTGCTGGAGCGCGGGCTCCTGCGCATGGATCCCGAGCGCCACACCTGCACCTGGAAGAACGAGCCGGTGACGCTCACCGTCACCGAATTTCTCATTTTGCAGGCGCTGGCCAGCCGGCCCGGCGTGGTGAAAAGCCGCAACGCGCTGATGGACGCGGCCTACGACGATCAGGTCTATGTCGACGACCGGACCATCGACAGCCACATCAAGCGGCTGCGCAAGAAGTTCAAGGCCAGCGACGACGATTTCGATATGATTGAGACGCTGTACGGCGTCGGCTATCGTTTTAAGGAATAACGCGTCGTTTGACGCGATAGGTCATGAACTGCCGGGCGTTGAAACCGGAGAATCATGGCCCCTGACTGGGCGGCTGACGTGCGGTAGTAATAGCGTTTGGCTCCTCATACCTTCTCTGTCAGTGGAGGGAGGAGCCGATCGAAACCCCGGCAGACGACGTGCTTGATCGACTAGCAAAGACCGCGGGGGCCGATGAGGCCCATGCACCGGCCGAAGCCGAGGCTCATAGCGAGGCCGACGGTCACGGCGAAGCGCTGCCGCGTGTGCGCTGGCGCGGCCTGCGCCGGGTCGGCGGTTGGTTGCGGCGCGCACTCCACTTCTTCACCGCGCAGAGCTCATCGAGCGTTACCCGCCGCATCGTCTCGCTCAACGTCGCGGGCCTCTTGGCGCTGTCGATCGGCATCATCTATCTGTCGCAGTTCCGCGCCGGTCTGATCGACGCGCGCATTCAAAGTTTGTTGGTGCAGAGCCAGATCATCGCCGGCGCGATCGCCGCCTCGGCGACGGTCGAGACCGATTCCTCGATCACCATCAATCCGGACACGCTGCTCAATCTGCAGCCCGGGCAAAGCTACGGCCCGTCCGAGGACGCGCTCTACGGCATCGATTTTCCGATCAATCCCGAGCGCGTGGCGCCGATCCTCCGCCGCCTGGTTTCACCCACCAAGACACGCGCGCGGATCTACGACCGCGACGGCGTGCTCTTGGTCGATAGCCGCAACCTGTTCGGCCGCGGCGACATTTTGCGTTTCGACCTGCCGCCGCCCACTGCCGAAAAGCCGGGTATGTTCGAGCGCGCCTTCCTTGCAGTGCGGCGCTGGCTCGGCCGCGGCGACCTGCCGCTTTACCGCGAGCTCGGCGCCGAAAACGGCAAGGGCTATCTCGAAGTCGGCCAGGCGTTGAGCGGCCAGGATTCCAGCATGGTCCGCATCAATGACCGCGGCGACGTCATCGTTTCGGTCGCGGTCCCGGTGCAGCGTTTCCGTGCCGTGCGCGGCGCGCTGATGCTGTCGACCCAAGGCGCCGACATCGACGACATGGTGGAGGCCGAACGGCTCGCCATTCTCAAGGTGTTCTTGATTGCCGCCGCCGTCATGGTGGTGCTCTCGATCCTGTTGGCCGGAACGATCGCCGAGCCGGTGCGCCGCCTGGCGGAAGCCGCCGAAAGCGTGCGCCGGCGCATCCGTTCGCGCGTCGAGATTCCGGATTTCACCCGCCGGCGCGACGAGATCGGACATCTCTCGGGCGCGTTCCGCGACATGACCAATGCGCTCTACAGCCGGATCGAGGCGATCGAAAGCTTTGCCGCCGACGTGTCGCACGAACTGAAAAATCCGCTCACGTCGCTGCGCTCGGCGGTGGAAACGCTGCCGCTCGCCAAGACCGACGAGAGCCGGGCGCGGCTCCTCGCCATCATCCAGCACGACGTCCGGCGGCTCGATCGGCTGATCTCCGACATTTCCGACGCCAGCCGCCTCGACGCCGAGCTGCAGCGCCAGGAATCGACGCCGGTCGATTTCGCCAAGCTTTTGAGCACGCTGGTCGCGGTCGCCAACGAGGTGAAACGCGACGACGGTGTCACCGTCACGCTCCGCTTCGAAGGCGGCGCCGGCCGCGCGTTTTTCGTGCCGGGGCACGATTCGCGGCTCGGCCAGATTGTCGACAATCTGATCGAGAACGCGCGCTCGTTCTCGCCGCCGAACGGCACGGTACGCGTCACCTGCCGGCGCGTGAAAACCAACATCGAGATTTCGGTCGATGACGACGGGCCGGGCGTGCGGCCCGACGTGCTGGAAAAAATCTTCGAGCGTTTTTATACCGACCGCCCGCACCAGGGATTCGGCCAGAATTCCGGCCTCGGCCTCTCCATCTCCAAGCAGATCGCCGAAGCCCATGGCGGCACCATCTGGGTGGAAAACCGCACCGGCGCGCTGGATGCCGATGGCATGCCGACGGTGCTCGGCGCGCGCTTCGTCGTGCGCCTGCCGGCGATGTGATGGCGCAATCTGCAACGACGGTGCACGCCTCGGCCGTGCTGGTAGGCGCGCGTGCGGTTTTGATCCGCGGGCCGTCGGGAGCGGGCAAGTCGCGTCTGGCGCTGGCGCTCATCGAGGCGGCGCGAGCAGGAACTTTGCGCTTTGCCAGGCTTGTCGGCGACGACCGGGTGCATCTCGATCCGGCCAACGGGCGGTTGCTGGTGCGCCCGGCGGAAGCGTTGGCCGGCCTGATCGAGGTCCGCGGTGTCGGCATCCGGCGGCTCGATCACGAGCCGCGGGCCGTGGTCGGCCTCCTGGTCGATCTCGCCGCCGCCGATGCCGAGCGGCTGCCGGAAACCGAGAGGCAACACGCCGTTATCGCCGGCATAAGCTTACCGCGACTCGCTATCACAGCCGGCGATGAGGCCTTGCCGGCGGTCCTGGCGGTCCTTACGTCAGGCGGGTTCGAAGGCGCCGTTTTGGGCCTTGGACCGGCTTCGTGAGCATTTCAGGCCGCCTGGCACCGGATTTGGTTGGAGATTGGTAACCTTACCGCCGCTACACTCGGCGCTGCTTCGCTGCGCGACGTCTTATGGCCGATTCGGCGTTTGCTACCGCAATGCAACAATCGTCAAAATTCAGCGAGAATGCCCCTTGCGCTGGGGCTTTGGATGGTCAAGATGAGCACCCTTTCGTGCGGTGCAACCGGGACGCGCCCGCGGGGAGTTTCATGATAGGCGTTGTGCTTGTGACCCACGGGCGGCTGGCTGTTGAGTTCCGCTCGGCATTGGAGCACGTGGTCGGCCCCCAGGGTCAGATCGAGGCTGTCACGATCGGCCCCGACGACGACGTCGAGGAGCGCCGCAAGGACATCATCGAAGCGGTCAAACGCGTCGACACCGGCGACGGCGTCGCCATCCTGACCGACATGTTCGGCGGCACCCCGTCCAATCTCGCCATCTCGGTGATGAGCCGGCCCAAGGTCGAAGTGCTGGCCGGCATCAATCTGCCCATGCTGGTCAAGCTCGCAAAGGTTCGCGACGAGTGTCCGCTGGCCGAAGCGGTCGCCGCCGCCCAGGAGGCCGGGCGCAAATACGTCACCATCGCCAGCCGGGTGCTCAACGGCAAATGAACGACAGTGCGCTCGGCAGTGAAGATGACTGCACGGGCGACCTACCGCCCCTCCGCGAAGGCGCCGTCGTCCGCGAGCTCACCATCTGCAACAAGAAGGGACTGCACGCGCGAGCCTCCGCCCGCTTCGTGCAAACGGTCGAGAAATTCGACGCCGACGTGCGCGTCATGCGCTGCGGCGAGATCGTCGGCGGCACCTCGATCATGGGCCTGATGATGCTTGCGGCATCGCCCGGCACCACCATCACCGTCGAGGCGACCGGCAAGGAAGCCGCCGAAGTCATCGCGGCTTTGGCGGAGCTCATCGAATCGCGCTTCGGCGAGCAGGATTGATCGATCCGCGTTTCGCTTATTTCAATTTGAGGGAACCGGCCAATGGCAGACGATAAAACAACTGCGGCAGCTAGTCCGGCCGCGGCGGCTCAGAACGAGCAGCGTACCGCGACCATCCGCTATATCGATCGCCCGGAAATCGACGAGGTTTTCGCCGACAGCGTGACCGGCCTGCTCTACGACGGCCAGACCTTGCGCATGGAATTCGCCGTGACGCGGTTCGACGAGATCAAGCCCAATGCGCCGATCAGCGGCCGCCGCTATCCAGCGTGCCGCCTCGCGCTGTCGCCCGCGGCGGCGATCGATCTCATCAACCGCATGCAGCAGGTCGCGACCGCGCTCACCCAATCCGGCACCGCAAAGCCGACGTCGCGGCCGGGCACGGCGTCGTAAATCGTTTTTGTACCGGTGCGAATTGGCCGCCGGCTTAAGAGTCGGCGACGCATTACCGGTACGTGCGCGGACGTCGCGCCTCCTGGTTCAAGAAATCGACATAAAGGTATCTTTATGTCTTTATTGCCGCGGCCAGCTTGACCTGCTATAGCCCTGCCCAACGGCGGCCCGAGCGCCGAGCCGAAGCTAATTCCAACCAAGGATTGCCATGAGCACGTCGACCAAGCCGAAAACCGCGCCTGCCGCCGACTACGTCGTCAAGGACATCGGTCTTGCCGAGTGGGGACGTAAGGAAATCTCCATTGCCGAAACCGAGATGCCGGGCCTGATGTCGACGCGCGAAGAGTTCGGCGCCAAGCAGGTGCTGCGCGGCGCCCGCATCGCCGGCTCGTTGCACATGACCATCCAGACCGCGGTGCTGATCGAGACGCTGACGGCGCTCGGCGCCGATGTGCGCTGGGCGTCCTGCAACATCTATTCGACGCAGGATCACGCCGCCGCCGCGATCGCTGCCGGCGGCACGCCGGTGTTCGCCGTCAAGGGCGAGAGCCTGACCGAATATTGGGACTACACCCACCGCATCTTCGAATGGTCCGACGGCGGCGGCCCGAACATGATCCTCGACGACGGCGGCGACGCCACGCTGCTGCTGCATCTCGGCATGCAGGCCGAAAGCAACGCGGCGGTGCTCAACCATCCCGGCAACGAGGAAGAGGAAGTGCTGTTCGCCGCGATCAAGAAGCGGCTGAAAGAACAGCCCGGCTGGTACACCAAGACCGCCAAGGCCGTGAAGGGCGTCACCGAGGAGACCACGACCGGCGTGCACCGGCTTTATCAGATGGCCAAGGAAGGCCGGCTGCTGTTCCCCGCCATCAACGTCAATGACAGCGTGACCAAATCGAAATTCGACAATCTCTACGGCTGCCGCGAGTCGCTGGTCGACGGCATCCGCCGCGGCACCGACGTGATGATGGCCGGCAAGGTGGCGATGGTCGCGGGCTTCGGCGACGTCGGCAAAGGCTCAGCCGCCTCGCTGCGCCAGGCCGGCTGCAGGGTCATGGTCTCCGAGGTCGATCCGATCTGCGCGCTGCAGGCGGCGATGGAAGGCTACGAAGTCACCACCATGGAAGACGCGGCGTCGCGCGCCGACATTTTCTGCACCGCGACCGGCAATGTCGACGTCATCACCATCGAGCACATGCGCAAGATGAAGGACCGCGCCATCGTCTGCAATATCGGCCATTTTGACAGCGAGATTCAGGTGCATGCGCTGAAGAATCTGAAATGGACCAACGTCAAGCCGCAGGTCGACGAGATCGAATTCCCCGACGGCAAGCGCATCATCCTGTTGTCCGAAGGCCGCCTCGTGAACCTCGGCAACGCCATGGGCCATCCGAGCTTCGTCATGTCGTCATCGTTCACCAACCAGACGCTCGCGCAGATCGAGCTGTGGACCAATCCGGGCAAGTACGAGAAGAAGGTCTACACGCTGCCCAAGCATTTGGACGAAAAGGTCGCGCGGCTGCATCTGGAAAAAATCGGCGTCAGGCTGACGAAGCTGTCCGACAAGCAGTCGACCTATATCGGCATTCCGGTCGAGGGGCCGTTCAAGGCGGATCAATATCGGTATTGATCCTCGTCATTCCGCGCGAGCCCGGAATCCATACCCACAGGTCAGCGAATATGGATTCCGGGCTCGCCGCCAACCAAGTCGGCTATTGCCGACTTGGATATTCAAGTGACGATGTCGGGTAAACCCGACATCGTTGGCGCCCCGGAATGACGGCTTTCACGCCTTGCCGCTAGTCGAAGCGGGTGTTATCTGCGCGGCATGCCCTCGACTCCCATCGCCAACATCCGCAATTTCGCGATCATTGCCCATATCGACCACGGCAAGTCGACGCTCGCCGACCGGTTGATTCAGCTCACCGGCGGGCTCGAAGCGCGCGAAATGGTCGAGCAGGTGCTCGATTCCATGGATATCGAGCGCGAACGCGGCATCACCATCAAGGCGCAGACGGTGCGGCTGAAATACCGCGCCCGCGACGGCAAGGATTACATCCTCAACCTGATCGACACGCCCGGCCACGTCGATTTCGCCTACGAGGTCAACCGCTCGCTCGCCGCCTGCGAGGGCTCGCTCCTGGTGGTCGATGCCAGCCAGGGCGTCGAGGCGCAGACGCTCGCCAATGTCTACCAGGCGCTCGACAACAATCACGAGATCGTGCCGGTGCTCAACAAGGTCGATCTGCCGGCCGCCGAGCCCGACAAGGTCAAGCAGCAGATCGAGGACGTGATCGGGCTCGATGCCTCGAACGCGATTTTGATCTCGGCCAAGACCGGCGAGAACATTGCGGAAGTGCTGGAAGCCATCGTGCACCGCCTGCCGCCGCCCAAGGGCGACGTTGCGGCGCCGCTGAAAGCGCTGCTGGTCGACAGCTGGTACGACAGCTATCTGGGCGTGGTCGTGCTCTTTCGCGTCGTCGACGGCGTGATGAAAAAGGGCCAGCGCATCCGCATGATGGGCACCGATGCGGCCTATGAGGTCGACCGCGTCGGCGTATTCACGCCCAAGAGAGTCGAGCTCAACGAGCTCGGCCCCGGCGAGATCGGCTTTCTCACCGCCTCGATCAAGGAAGTGGCCGACACCCGAGTCGGCGACACCATTACCGACGAAAAGAAGCCCGTTGCCGCGCCGCTGCCCGGCTTCCGCCCGGCGATCCCGGTGGTGTTCTGCGGCCTGTTTCCGGTCGACGCCGCGGATTTCGAGAATTTGCGCGCGGCGATGGGCCGGCTACGCCTCAATGACGCGAGCTTCTCCTACGAGATGGAAACGTCAGCCGCGCTTGGCTTCGGCTTCCGCTGCGGCTTTCTCGGGCTGTTGCATCTGGAAATCATCCAGGAGCGGCTCGAGCGCGAGTTCAATCTCAACCTGATCGCGACCGCTCCGTCGGTGATCTATAAGATCAAGCTGCGCAACGGCCAGCAATTGGAGATCCATAACCCGGTCGACATGCCGGACCCCAACCACATCGAGGAAATGCAGGAGCCGTGGATCGAGGCGACGATCCTCACCCCCGACGAATATCTCGGCGCGGTGCTCAAATTGTGCCAGGATCGCCGCGGCGAGCAGAAGGAGCTCACCTATGTGGGCAACCGCGCGCTGGTGAAATACAATTTGCCGCTCAACGAAGTGGTGTTCGATTTCTACGACCGGCTCAAATCGGTGTCGCGCGGCTACGCCTCGTTCGATTATCACCTGACCGATTACAAGCCCTCCGACCTGGTCAAGCTGCAGATGCTGGTCAATGCCGAGCCGGTCGATGCGCTGGCCATGCTGGTGCATCGCACCCGCGCCGAGAGCCGCGGCCGCGCCATGGCGGAAAAACTTAAGGAGCTGATCCCGCCGCACATGTTCCAGGTGCCGATCCAGGCCGCCATCGGCGGCAAGATCATCGCGCGCGAAACCGTGCGCGCCTTCCGCAAGGACGTCACCGCGAAATGCTACGGCGGCGACGTGTCGCGCAAGCGCAAGCTGCTTGACAAGCAGAAAGAAGGCAAGAAGCGCATGCGGCAGTTCGGCAAGGTCGATATCCCGCAGGAGGCGTTTATTGCGGCGCTGAAGGTGGATGTGTGATTTCTTTGGTCGTCACCACCGGGCTTGACCCGGTGGTCCATGCTGAATCGCCAAATTATCCATGGTGCCCTATGGATTGCCGGATCAAGTCCGGCAATGACGAGGGGAAATAGTGACCGAGAGCTTCGACATCATCATCGTCGGCGCCGGCGCGGCGGGTTGTGTGCTGGCCAACCGGCTGTCGGCGCGCTCGGGCTTGAGCGTGCTGTTGCTCGAGGCCGGACGCGACACGCCGCCCGGCGCGGAGCCGGCCGATGTGCTCGATTCCTATCCGCGGTCCTACTACAACGACGCCTATTTCTGGCCCGAGCTGAAGGTGCATTGGCGGCGCAAGGACAATTCGCCGCTGGTCGGATTTTCCCAAGGCCGCGTTATGGGCGGCGGCGGCTCCGTGATGGGCATGGTCGCCTATCGCGGCACGCCCGACGATTATGCCGAATGGCAGGCGCTCGGCGCCCCCGGTTGGGGTTGGGACGACGTGCTGCCCTATTACCGCAAGCTTGAAAACGATCTTGATTTTGGCGGCGCGCTGCACGGCAAGGATGGGCCGGTGCCGATCCGCCGCACCAGGACCGACGATTGGGCGCCGTTGTCGAAGGCGGTGCAGGTTTTTGCGCAAGAGCGGCAGATGCCGTTCATCGCCGACATGAATGCCGATTTCCGCGACGGCTATGGCGCGGTGCCGATGAGCAACTGGCCGCAAAAGCGCGCCTCGGCGGCGATCTGCTATCTCGGTGCCGAAGTGCGCCGCCGCGCCAATCTCAGCATCCGCACCGAGGCCACGGTCACCGGCCTGGTGTTCGAGGGGCGTCGCGCCACTGGGGTCACGGCCAGGATCGGCGGCGAGGAGAAAGCTTTTTCCGGGCGCCAAATCATCGTTGCGCTCGGCGGCATCCATTCGCCGGCGTTTCTCATGCGCGCGGGGCTCGGTCCGGCGGCGGCATTGCGTGACCTCGGCATTGCGGTGCGCGCGGATCTTCCGGGCGTCGGCGAAAACCTTTCCAATCATGCCATCGTCTTCATTGGCTTGCTGCAGAAGCCGGGCCAGCGGCAGTCGAAAAATATCCGGCCGCATCCGATGTCGGCGTTTCGCTATTCCTCCGCTCTACCCGGCGCGCCGCCGTCTGACATGTATCTCAACGTGCAATGCAAGACCTCGTGGAGTCCGCTCGGCAACCAGGTCGCCAATCTGGCGCCGTCACTGCTCAAGCCAAAGGCGCGCGGCCGTGTCTCTTTGGTCGCGGCCGATCCGGCGATCTATCCGCGCGTCGAATTCAATTTCACCGGCCACGAGCTCGACTTGAAGCGCTTCATGCAGGGCTTTCGGCTCTGCATCGACATTTTGGCCCATGATGCGGTGCGCGCGATGACGCGGCTGACGTTCCCAGTCAAATTTAACGACCGGCTGCGGCGGCTCAACCGCATCACGCCGGCCAACAGGATCAAGAGCGCGGCGATTGCGGCGCTCATCGACATGGTGCCGCCGCTTGCGGCGCCGATCTTTGCCACGCTGGCCGACCGGCGCGTCGATCTTGCTGCATTGGCCGAAGATGACGCGGCGCTAGCCGATTACATTGGCGACAATGTCGGCGGCACGTTCCACCCCGTCGGCACCTGCCGCATGGGCGCATCGGACGATCGCGACGCCGTCACCGATCCGGCCGGCCGCGTTCACGGCGTCGAAGGCTTGCGCGTCATCGATGCCTCGATCATGCCGACGATACCGCGCGGCAACACCAATATTCCGACCATCATGGTGGCGGAAAAGCTTGCCGACGCGATGCTGAGCGAATTCTCGGCTACTTGATTCGGATTATTTGGGCACGCTGACGTAAATCTGCCCATCGCGCACGGCGACTTTCACCGGCGTCAGCCGCACCGAGGCGTCGCCGGGGTGGCAGCCGGTGGCGATGTCGAATTCGTAGCCGTGCCAGGGGCAGACGATGTGGCGCTGCTTGCCGAAGCGCAGCCCCGCGCTCTTCTTGTCGGGGGTGATGATTTCCTCGACCTGATGGAAGATCTTGCCTTGGCACACCGGGCCGCCGGCGTGCGGGCAGACGTTCTCGTAGGCCAGCACTTTGCTGCCGGTGCGGAAGATGCCGACTTCGAGCTCCTCGACCGCGAAGATCCGATAATCGCCATCGGCGATGTCAGTCAGTTTGCCAACTGAGACTTCGTCCATTGTATTGCCCCTTAATTATTCGATTCCCGGCGGGCGATGAAACCAAATCGCCACGTCAAACATGTTGAGATCGGCGGCGCGGATCATGGCGCAGGCCGTCACCACTGTTTCGGTCGCCGTCACCGCGTGTTGCGGGAATGGCACGACGTCGTGGCCGCGCCGCTCAACCTTCGCGGCATAGACTTTCACCGCGGCAGTCAGCACCTTTTGCAACGTCTTGTCGGAGATCGCATCGGGCTCGCCGCGCTTGAGCGCGTCGCGCGCGGCGGCACAGAAATCCGCAAGCTTCACGCCATTGCGCGCAACGCGGCGGCTCGGCTTGCCGCCCCGCTTGGCCGCTTTGCGTTGCACCGCTTTCGGCATTTCAACTCAAGCCGTCACCGGCTCGCGCCGCGCCGGCGCCTTGCTCGGCCTGGTCTTGAGCTGCTTGTGCTTGGGCACTTCGAGATTGAACAGCCGCGCCGAATTGAAGCCCAAAATGTTGCGCTTGGCCTCCTCGTCGAGGAACGGCAGCGTGGTGATCGAATTCGGCAAGTCGAAATCCCAGTGCGGCCAATCCGACGCGAACAACAGCTGCGTCTCGGCCTTCATCGCCTTGAAGGTCGCCTCGGTCAGCTCGATATTGGAGCGCTCCAGTGGCTGGCTCGAATAAAACATCTCGCGCATGTATTCGCTCGGCTTGCGCTTGAGCAGCGGCGCTTCCGAGGAGCGCATCATGTATTCGGAATCGAGCCGCTGCATCAGGAACGGCACCCAGGCCAGCCCGCTCTCGATCCACACCAGCTTGAGCTTCGGGAAGCGCTCCGGCAGACCGTTCATGATCCAGTTCGTCATGTGGATGATGTTGTAATAGACGAACGAAATGGCGTGCATGGAAATAAACTTATTGCACTGTTGCATCGACTGGTCGCCCCAGTGGAAGCCGGAGTGGAACGCCAGCGGCTTGCCGGTCGCCTGGATGGCGGAATAGAGCGGCATGTAGCTGTCGTGATTGACGGCGCGGAAGCGCGTCGAAGTCACCGAGAAGCCGATGATGCTCGGATTGTCGGCATACATCTCGACGGCTTTCAACGATGCTTCCGGATGGTTGAACGGCAAATACAGCATCGCCTTGATGCGTGGGTCGTGCGGCAGCACTTCCTCGGTCAGCCATTTGTTGAAGGCGTTGCCGATCACCACTTCCATCTCGACTTGCGGATGCATGCCAAGGACCAGCATCGGTGTCGGAAACACCACCATGTAGTCGATGCCCATGGAGTCCATGGCGCGCTGCACCAGCGTCACCTGGGCGTGGGTGCGGCCGCCGGGCACCGCCTCGCCGAGGCGTTGCTGATGCGGGATGCGGCCGAACACGTCTTGGTACAGCATGCCGGGCGTCGAATTCATCAAGCCGGGCGAGCCGCCGCGCTCCTTGAAGGCGCGCGCCATCTGTTTGTAGACGTCGCTCTCCATGCGATCGACAACGTCGGACCAGAACGCCGTCTCGGTGACGTGGGCGTCGACGTCGACGATGAAATAATTGTCCTGGCGGGCTTCCCTGGCGGCGTGGGCGAGAATCTCGCGGGTGTCGGTCGAGGTGCTGATCTTCGGCAGTTCGGTGACGCGCGAAATGCCTTTGCCGTTTTTGCCGTTGCGCGGCGTTTTGGTCAGCATCGATATCCTCCACCCTTAGAGCGGTTTTTGCGATCGGGCCCGTCAGTCACGACCGTTGGAATCCGCCGGAAAGCTAGCAGCATTCGCCCGCAATGGACATGGCAATTTGCCTCGAACTACCGCCGGTTGCCCGGATCAGCCATGCCGAAACGTCCGGACGCGGCCTCCCATCGGCACGCGCCGCAGTGTAGCTTTGCGGCCAAGAAAGCGGGAGGGATTATGAGCTACCAGGATTTGATCTACGGCGTCGACGGCAAGGTCGCGACCATCACGCTGAACCGGCCCGAGCGCATGAACGCGCTGTCGCGCAATCTCGAGGCGGAAATCCACCGCGCGCTCGACGAGGCCGATGCCGACCGCAACGTGCGGGCCATCATCCTCACCGGTGCCGGCGCGGCGTTTTCCGCCGGCTACGACCAGCAGGCGGCGCCGGCGTCGGGCGTGCGGCCGCTCGATCCGCACGGCAAGAGCCACGCCGAGTACATCGAATTCTGGCAGCGCCTCGACGGCAGCCGCGTGAACCACTGGGAGCATATGTGGAACCTGGGCAAGCCGGTGATCGCCGCGGTCAACGGCTGGGCCATGGGCGGCGGCTTCTGGTATCAGCTTGCCGCCGACATCACGATCGCCTCCGACAAGGCGACCTTCGCGCAGCCGGAAGTGCGCCAGGTTTCCAATACCAGCTATCTGCTCACGGCCTTGTGCGGCTGGAAGGCAGCCAATCGCTGGGCGCTGACCGGCGATCATTTCGACGCCCAGGAGGCGCTGCGCATCGGCATGGTCAACGAGGTGGTGCCTCATGACGAGTTGATGCCGCGCGCTCGGGCGCTGGCCAATCGCATCGCGCTGGTGCCGGAGCCGTCGATCCGGCTCAACAAGGCCATCGCCATGCAAGGGCTGCAAGCCTCCGGCGTCCACGCGGCGCTGCTGCTCGAAGGCGCGCTGAGCGCGTTGGCTCATTCCTCGCACAACGAGGATCGCCAGCGGCTGTTCGAGGCGCAGCGCACCGGCGGCCTGAAGGCCTATCTGGAAGCGCGTGACGGCCCGTTCCATCCCGAGCCGATGGGTCCGAAGTCGAAGCCGCGCGCCAAATGAGAAGCATTAAGCGTTTCGCTTTGGCGTTGGTTGCAGCGAGTTCGCTCACCATCGCGGCGCCGGCGTGGGCCGAGGAGAGTTGGCCGCAGCGGCCGGTGACGATCGTGGTGCCGTTCCAAGCCGGCGGCTCGGCGGACCTGCTGGCGCGCATCCTGCAGCAGCACATGGAGGCGGATTTCCATTCGCCGTTCGTGGTCGAGAACCGTTCCGGCGCCGGCGGCAGCGTCGGCACCGCTTACGTGGCCAAGGCGCTGAACGACGGTTACACATTGCTGCTCGGCACGCTCAGCGGCAACGTGCTCAACGAATTCGTCTTCAGCAAATTGTCCTATGACCCGGAGCGCGATTTTCAACCGATCTCGCTCCTTGTGCATCTGCCCAATCTGCTGGTCGTCAATCAAAAAGTTCCGGTAAAAACCGTCCCGAAATTGATCGCCTATCTGAAGGCCAATGACGGCAAGCTGAATTACGGCTCCTCGGGCGTCGGCACCTCGTCGCAGCTCTCCGTCGTGATGTTCCAGCTCGCCACCGGCACGCAGATGACGCACGTGCCGTTCCGCAGCACCACCGACGAATTGACCGCCATGATGAGCGGCAACGTCGATCTCGCCATCGACAGCATGACGACACTGTGGCCGCAGGCGCAGGCCGGCGCGGTGCGGGCGCTGGCGGTGACCAGCGCGGAACGCCTCGCCAGCGCGCCCGAGGTGTCGACCATCGGCGAGACCATCAAGGGTTTCTCGGTCACGGGTTGGCAGGGCCTGTTCGCGCCTGCCGGCACGCCGCGCGCGATCGTGGAAAAACTCTCGGCCGAAGTGAAGCACGTTTTCGAGGGGCCGGACGTGGTCGCGACGCTGACTAAAGTCGGCGGCGAGCCGGCGCCGATGAGCCCCGACGCTTTTGCGGCGTTCATCGCCGCCGAGCGGCCGAAGTGGCGCGACGTCGTCAAAGCCTCCGGCGTGCATATCGATGTGAACTGATGCGGCAAGCCGGAATCAAAACGTCATGACCTCGGTCGGATTGATCGGCTACGGCGGCATCGCGCAAGACGTGGTCGCGGCGCTGCGCGAGGCCGGCGGCAGTCCCAAGATTGCCGGCGTGCTGTGCCGGTCCGGACGCGCGGCGAAGGCGCGCGCCGCGCTCGGCGACGTCGCGGTCGTGGAATCGCTGGCCGATTTGCTGGCGTTGCGTCCGGACATCGTCGCCGAAGTCGCCGGACAGCAGGCGGTGGCGGAACATGGGCCGGACGTATTGCGCCGCGGTTTTGATCTCCTGGTGATTTCCGTCGGCGCGCTCGCCGACCCGGCGCTGTTCGAACGCCTCAAAACCGCGGCACGGAAAGGCAAAAGCCGCATGCTGCTGCCGGCCGGCGCCATCGGCGGCATCGATGCCATTGCGGCGATGCGCCTCGGCGGGCTCACTTCGGTGCACTACCGCTCGCGCAAGCCGCCGGCGGCGTGGCGCGGCTCGCCGGCGGAAAAGGTCACGGAGCTCGATAAATTGACCGGCCGCACCGTGCTTTATCGCGGCACTGCCGGCGAGGCGGCGCTGCTTTATCCGCAGAACGCCAATGTTGCCGCCGCGGTGGCGCTTGCCGGGCTCGGTTTCGAGAAAACCGAGGTCGAGCTGGTCGCCGATCCCGACGCGCCCGGCAATGTGCATGAGATCGAGGCCGAAGGCGCCGCCGGGCGTTTTGCCATCCAGCTCCAAGGCAAGCCGTCGCGCAGTAACCCCAAAACATCGGCGCTTGCGGCGCTCAGCGTGGCGCGTGCGCTGATCAATCTGGATGCTACAATCGTCATATGACCGTCCCGACAACGCGCCGCGCCACCAACGCCTTCATCGGCAGTCCGATCGAGCGGCTCGAGGATTTGCGCTTTCTCACCGGCCGCGGCCAATACACCGACGATCTCACCGACGAAAGAATGCTGCACGCGGTGATCCTGCGTAGCTCCGTCGCGCACGGCCGCATCCGCTCAATCGATACGGCGGCTGCCCGCGCGCGGCCGGGCGTCCATGCGGTGATCACCGCGGCCCATATCGGCGATATACCGACGATTCCGTTGCGGCACGATCCGCTGCCGTCGTCAATGCGTTACGTGCAGCCGATCATCGCTGCAGATAAGGTTCGCTTTGTCGGCGAGCCGATCGCTGTCGTGGTCGCCGACAGCGTCGCACTAGCCGAAGACGCATTGGAGGCGATCGCTGTCGATATCGAACAGCTTCCGGCGGTGGTCGACCGCGACGCTGCGCGCAAGGCCGATGTTTTCCTGTTCGAAGATACCAGCAGCAACGTCGCCGGCACGATCACCGCCACCCTCGGCGACACCGATGCGGCGTTCAAAGATGCGCCTTACGTGCGCCGCGAGCATTTCAAGGTGCAGCGCCACGGCGCGGTACCGATGGAGCCGCGCGGCCTTGTCGCCGACTGGGATACGGCGAAACAGCGCGTGACGGTGTCCGGTGTCTGCAAAGTGCCGTTCAATAACCGGCGCGCGCTGGCGCAGATGATGAAGCTCCCCGAGGCGTCGGTACGGATGCTTGAGTACGACGTCGGAGGCGGTTTCGGAGCGCGTGGCGAGTTTTATCCGGAAGATTTTTTGATTCCGTTCGCGGCCAAGGTCGTCGGCCGTCCGGTGAAGTGGGTCGAGGACCGGCGCGAGAATTTGATGTCGCTCAGTCATGCGCGCGATGCCGCATGCGATCTCGAAATTGCCTGCAGCCGTGACGGCGTCATTCTTGCGCTGCGCGGCCACGCTTTTACCGATCTCGGCGCCTATGTGCGCACCAACGGCGCCACGGCGTCGCGCAATATTTCGCAAATCATGTCCGGGCCCTATCGCATCCCCCATGTGCGCATGGACGTGACCATGGTGGTGACCAACAAGACGCCGTCGGGCACCTATCGCGGTCCGGGGCGTTTCGAGTCGGATTTTTGCCGCGAGCGGCTGTTCGACATGGTGGCGGCCGATCTCGGCATCGACCGGATTGAATTCCGCCGCCGCAATCTGATCGCGGAAGCCGACATGCCCTATGCGCTGGCGAAAGTGCATGTACTCGACATCGTCAGCGAATGCGACAGCGGCGATTATCAAATCACGCTCGATCGCTGCCTTGCCGAATTCAACTGGGCCGAACGGTCGAAGCTGCAAGGCGCATTGATCGACGGGCGCTACCACGGCATCGCCATCGGCTGCTATCTCGAAGGCGGTGGCACCGGGCCAAGGGAGAATGCGCGGCTCCTCATCGAGGCCGACGGCAAGATCTCGGTTTATGTCGGCTCGTCGTCGGTCGGGCAGGGCGTCGAGACGGTGTTTTCCCAGATCGCCGCCGATGCGCTCGAACTGCCGATGGAGCGCATCAAAAATGTGTTCCACGGCTCGACCGATTATGTCACCGAAGGTTTTGGCTCGTTCTCGTCGCGCTCCATCGTCATGGGCGGCAACGCCATCGTCGATGCCGCCAATCGGCTGCGCGCGCTCATCCGCGAGGGCGCGGCGCAGCGGCTCGGTTGTGCGGCGAACCAAATTTCATTCGACAACGAGACGGTGGTCGGGCCGAACCGCGCCATGCTCGAGCTCAAGGAGTTCGCGGGCCTTGCCGCCGACGGCACCCACGCCAGCAACAAACGGACTTATTCCTATGGGGCGCACGCCGCCTATGTCGCGGTCGATCCGAAAACCGGCCAAGTCGCATTGATCGATTACGTCGCCGTCGAAGACGTCGGCCGCATCGTCAATCCGTTGACCTTGCACGGCCAATGCGTCGGCGCGGTCGTGCAGGGCCTGGGCGGCGCGCTGCTCGAACATTTCATCTACGACGAGAACGGCCAATTCCTCACCGGCTCGTTTGTCGACTACCTAATGCCGACCGCGAGCGATTTCCCCAGCATTCGCGCGGTGGCGCTGGAGCAGAAGCCGTCGCCGCTCAATCCGATGGGTACCAAGGGCGCGGGCGAGGGCGGCATCATTCCGGTCGGCGGGGTCGTCGCCAACGCCGTCGCCGCGGCACTGGGCTCGCTGGGCGTGCAGCCGCACGAATTGCCGCTGACGCCGCCGCGGGTGTGGCAGTTGATACAGGACGCGTCATCGCGTTAACGTGGCAGCATGAAACTCCCGCCCTTCGAATACGCCTGCCCGACCACGCTCTCCGACGCGGTCGCGCTTCTGGCGTCGCATGACGGCGAAGCAAAGCCGCTGGCCGGCGGCCAGAGCCTGGTGCCGATGCTGGCGTTCCGCGTCGCTTCGCCGTCGCTGCTGGTCGATCTGCGCAAGCTCGCCGAGCTGCGGCAGATCAAGATCGCGGACGATGGCGTAACGCTCGGCGCCATGGTGCGCTGGCGCGACATTCTCGACGATGCGCGGCTTCGCAAGGCGCATCCGCTGCTGGTCGCCGCCGTCGAGCATGTGGCGCATTATCAGATCCGCAACCGCGGCACCGTCGGCGGCAGCATTGCGCACGCGGATCCCGCCGCCGAGATGCCAGGCATCGTCGTGACCTGCGAGGCGAAGATCGCTGTCGTCGGCAAATCCGGTGCCCGCGTCATCGACGCGGCGAATTTCTTCCAAGGTCCGCTGATGACCGCGCTCAAGCCCGACGAGATCATCACCGAAATCCGCCTGCCGGCATGGCCGGCGAAACGCCGCTTCGGCTTCCAGGAATTCGCCCGCCGCCGCGGCGATTTCGCGCTGGCCGCGGCGATGCTGTTCTACGACGAAGAGGGCGGCAAGGCGGGCAACGCCCATGTCGGCGCCATCGGCGTCGCCGACCGGCCGTTGCGGCTGCCCGCGGTCGAGCAAGTTCTTAACGGCAACAAGATCGATGAGGTCACCCTCGCCAATGCGGAAGCCGCGGCGTCCGCGTCGGTCGATCCCCATGACGATATCCACGCCGGCGGTGCCTATCGCAAAGCACTGATCGGCGTCATGGTCGAGCGCGCGCTCAAAAGCGCGGCGGCGTAGCGAACAAAACCATGCCGGTAAAATTCGAAGTCAATGGCAAGCCGGTCGAGGTCGAAGTCGAGCCGCGGCTGACGCTGGCCGATTGCCTGCGCCATCACTTGCGCCTGACCGGCACCCATGTCGGCTGCGAGCACGGCGTGTGCGGCTCCTGCACCGTGCTGGTCGACGGCGCGGCGGTGCGCTCGTGCCTGTTGCTCGCGGTGCAGGCCGAGGGCGCCAAGGTGGTGACCGTCGAGGGTCTGTCGCTCGAAGAAGGTTTGACGCTGCTGCAGGCCTCGTTCCGCAAGCATCACGCGCTGCAATGCGGCTTCTGCACGCCGGGGATGATCACGACCGCGCACGCGCTGCTCAGCGAGGAGCCGGACTGCGACGCGGACCGGGTGCGCGAAGTGCTGTCGGGCAATCTGTGCCGCTGCACCGGCTATATCTCCATCGTCGAAGCCGTGCTCGACGCGCGCTCCGCCTATAAGCGCGACGGAAAAGGCGCATGAGGACGGTCAACGCGTTCGTCGGCCAGCCGATCGAACGGCTGGAAGACTTCCGTTTCGTTCGCGGCCGCGGCCAATATGTCGACGATCTCGCCCGCAATGACATGCTGCATGCGGCGATCCTGCGCAGCGCGGTTGCCCACGGCCGCATCCGCACGATCGACGTGTCGCGGGCGAAAAAAGTCCCCGGCGTGCATGCCGTCATCACCGCGGCCGATCTCGGCGATCCCATTCCACTGGTGCCGATGCGGTTGCAGCCGATGCCGGAGTTCGAAGCGTTCGGCCAGCCAGTCATGGCGCGCGACAAGGTGCGCTATGTCGGCGAGGCGCTGGCCATGGTGCTCGCCGACAGCGCCGGCGTTGCCGAGGACGCCTTGAGCGCGATCGAGGTCGATATCGAACCGCTGCCGGCTGTCGCGAACTGGCAAAGCGCGGCGAAAAACGAAACGCTGTTGTTCGAGAACAAAGACAGCAACGTCACGATGAAATTCCGCGCCGTGCTTGGCGATGCCGCGGCGGCGTTCAAAGACGCACCCTATACGCGACGTGAAAGTTTCAGCACCCAGCGCCACACCGCGCTGCCGATGGAGCCGCGCGGCCTGCTTGCCGAATGGGACGCGGCGAGCGGGCGGCTGACGCTGTCGGGCGCCGCAAAGGTGCTGTTCGCCAACCGCCGCATCCTGGCCAAACAGCTCGGTCTCGCCGTCGATGCCATCGACATGGTGGAATACGACGTCGGCGGCAGCTTTGGCGCGCGCGGCGAATTCTATCCGGAGGATTTTCTGATTCCGTTCGCAGCGCGCCACGTCGGGCGTCCGGTGAAATGGACCGAGGACCGCCGCGAGCATCTGATGACCATGAACCACGCCCGCGAGGCGGCGTGCGACGTCGAGATCGCCTGCGCCCGCGACGGCACCATCCTCGGTCTGCGCGGCCACGCCTTCGTCGACATGGGCGCCTATATGCGCACCAACGGCGCCGTCGGCGCGCGCAATATCGCACAATTCATGTCGGGGGCATATCGCGTTCCCAACATCGATCTCGACGTTTCGCTCCTGCTCACCAACAAAACGCCGGTCGGCACTTATCGCGGGCCGGGCCGTTTCGAGACCGATTTCTTCCGCGAGCGCCTGCTGGACATGGCGGCGCGCGATCTTGGCATCGACCAGATCGAGTTCCGCCGCCGCAATCTCGTCCGCGAAGCCGACATGCCGTACAAGGTCGCGACCATCGCGCCGTTCGAGCATAAGGACGAGCTCGACAGCGGCGATTATCAGGTCACGCTCAACCGCTGCCTCGGCGAATTCGGCTGGGCCGAGAAGGAAAAGCTCAAGGGCAAGCTGATCGACGGCCGCTATCACGGCCTCGCAGTGTGCTGCTTTATCGAAGGCGGCGCCGCAGGCCCGAAAGAGAGTGCGCGTCTGGTGCTGGAAACCAACGGCACGCTCACCGTCTATATGGGCTCGTCCGGCGTCGGCCAAGGGCTGGAGACGGCATTCGCCCAAATCGCCGCCGACGCCATGGACATGCCGATGGACCGCATCAACCAGGTGTTCCACGGCTCGACGACTTATGTCAGCGACGGCTACGGCTCCTATCACTCGCGCTCGATCGTGATGGGTGGCTCAGCCGTGCTCGATGCCGCGACAAAACTGCGGGCGGCCATGAGCGCGGAAGCGGCGCGGCGGCTCAACTGCGGCGCAGCCGAGGTCGTGCTCGCCGACGGCCGCGCCACCGCGCCCGACGGCAAATCGGTGTCCTGGGCGGAGCTGGCGCCGGAGCCGCTGTCGGTCGAAGGCGCGTTTTCCAACCATAAGCACACCTGGGCTTATGGTGCGCACGCCGCCCATGTCGCGGTCGATCCGAAGACTGGCGCCGTCGCGCTCATCGATTATGTGGCCGTCGAGAACTGCGGCCGCATGATCAACCCGCTCACGCTCAAGGGCCAATTGGTCGGCGCCGTGGTGCAGGGTCTCGGCGGCGCGTTCATGGAGCATCTTGCCTATGACGAGAACGGCCAGCTGTTGACCGGCTCGCTGGCCGATTATCTCATCCCGACCGCGAGCGATTTTCCAAAAATCCGCGGTTTTGTGATGGAGTCGCATCCCTCGCCGATCAATCCGCTCGGCGCCAAGGGCGCCGGCGAGGGTGGCATCATCTCGGTCGGCGGCGTGATCGCCAATGCGGTCGCCGATGCGCTGCGTTCCCTCGGCGTCGAGCCACGCGATCTGCCGCTATCGCCGTCGCGAGTGTGGCAGCTGGTGCAGGACGCTAAGTAGCCCGCATGGAGCGCAGCGCAATGCGGGAACGCCGCCCCCGGATTTCGCTGCGCTCCATCCAGGCTACTTCGTTGACGCGCAGCGCCATACAAGAATAGATTCGCCGCAACCCGCACGTTCAGGAGCAAGCCATGGCCGTCGCCCGTCATCCGCGCCCGAAGGAACTCGAAGGTGTTCCGCTCGAAGACATCATGAAAAAATACGTCGGCCGCTTCAAGGACAAGAAGCCGGACTGGGCCGCCTTCGAGGACGCCAAGATCGAGGGCTACAAGCGGGCGCAACATCGCTTCATCGGCGCCGGCGGTTCCGGTAAGCACGATGATCCGAACATCATTCCGTCGGGCAATTTCACGCTGTCGATCGTCTACGTGAATCCCGGCCAGGGCAATGCCGCGCATACCCACGAGGTCGAAGAGTGCTTCTTCGTGCTGCAAGGCATTCTCGACGTGTTCGTCGAGGACGAAAGCGGCCAGCGCGTCACCACCCGGCTCGGCCCTTGGGAGTGCATCGCCTGTCCGGCCGGCGTGATCCACGGCTATCAGAACGATTCGCTGGCGCCGGTTTACGTGCAGATCATGCTCGGGCGCGGCCGGCCCGATCCGATGGGCTATTCCGACGGCGAGCTCTACAAGCGCCGGGACGCGCATTTGAAAGCGGTGTAGGTGATCTTCGCGAAACGGCCAGCCGTTGCGCTCGCGGGATTTCTGACATGGCTGCTGTGCTCGCCCGCCGTTGCGGCAACGCCAAGTTTTCCCTGCACCGGTAATCTCACGTCCACCGAGAAAGTGATCTGCTCGGATGACGGCTTGGCGGCGCTCGATGTTGCGCTGGCTGCCGCGTACAAGAACAAGCTCGCCAATACCGGACCGCGGGATTACTCGCTGGACGATCCGCGAGACGCGATTCCCATGACGCAAAAAGCCTGGTTGGCGCATCGCGACAGCTGCGGCGGCGACAAGGCTTGCATCCGCAAGGCCTATGTCATTCGCACGACTGCGCTCACGGCCGGAGCCAATACCAAGGACACGCCTTGCAGCGACACCGTCGGCGCCAAGCAGGCCGCCGTCTATGTCAAGCAATGCATTGCGGTCGCTCCGGAAACCCATCCGCCCTGCAATGTGCTCAATACCTGCGAGATGATCATCTCGCACAATATCTACAGGTGCTTCGAGATAGGCGACGGCGCGCCAAAATTCTGCGCTTCCTACCCACCGCCGCCATAAGCCTGCAATTCAGACTGGGATCGCCTGAAATTTGGTCGAAAAACCGTGCATGCGTTCGGCACCCGTCGCGGTGATCTGCACCGTCTCGGCAAACACGCAGCCGGTCTTGCCGTTGCGCCAGGCCGGATCGTAGAGATCGATGTTGAAGGCGAACACCATGCCGGGGCGGAATTCGTCGCCGACGACCTTTAGCGCGTCCTGGTCGGCGCGTAGCGCGTGGAAGCGGTAGCGCGGATATTCCAGCGAGGCGAGGCCGTGGCCGTGGATGCCGGTTTCGCAGATCGCCAGCTTGCGCTCCTCGATGGTCTGCTTCACCGCGCCCATGGCGTCCGAAATTTTGCGCCCCGGCCCGAACTCTTTCAGCCCGCGCTCATAGGCGGCGACGCAGCCGTCATAAATTTCGCGCTGCTTTGCCTCCGGCTCGCCGAGGCAGAACGTGCGCTCGACATGGGTGAAATAGCCGCCGATTTTTGGATGCAGCTCGCAGATGATGACATCGCCGCGCTCCATCTTGCGCGTCGTCGGCACGCGGAACGGATGCGGATAGGGATAGCGGTCGCAGGCCCAGAGGAACAAGGTCGGTTCCTCGCCGCCGTGCGCCAGCATGGTTTCCACCATGCGGCCGTAGACCTCGCACTCCTTGACGCCGGGTCGCGCGGTGTCGCGGCACGCCGCCAGCATCAGGTCGCCGAGCTCCGCCGCCTTGGCGAGGATGCCGAGCTCTTCGTCGCTCTTGATGGTGCGCACCTTCTCCAGCATGTCGTCGAGAGGTATGAGCTTGGCGCCGGACAAAAGTTCCTGCAGGCGCAGATAGACACTGTGCGGCAGCCAGCCGTCGGGATCGAGCGGGCCGGCCAAGCCATCCATGCCGATGCGGCCGCGTTCGAGTTTGAGTTCTTTGATGCGCTCGGCGACGCTGTCTGCCCAGGTGCCCTTGCGGGCGCGGATGTCGCCGACCCAATCCTGCGCGCTGCGCCAGCCTTCGAGGAAGGTCGGCATCAGCACGAAGCAGGTCGGATCGCCCTCGCGCGGGAACACCAGCACGTTGAATTCGGCATTGCCGCCGACGGGACAGAGATAGCGCGCATTGGCGATGCAAAAGTCCCACATCAGTGGCCAGCCCCAAAGCACGAGGCAATCGAGGTCGCGGGCCGCCATGTCCTTACGCACCGCGGCCCAGCGCCGGTCGCGCTCGCGCAGCGAAAGTCGAGGGAGTTCGAGAGTGTCGCGCATGTGTTGCCCCGTTACGCGGCTTGCAGCTTCAGCCGCTGCAGGCTTTCCAGATAATCGGCGATGCCAAGTTTGAGATCGTATTCGGGCTGATAGCCCAATTCCTTCTGGGCGCGCGAAATGTCGTAAATGCCATGCATCGGATAGGGTGAGCCGAGGAAGTTGAGCCCCGGCCCAACCTCGATCACGGCATTTGGCAAGTGCTTGCGCAAGATTGCGGCGACATCCTTGAGCGTGACGCCGATGCCGGTGCCGATATTGAACACGCGGCTGTCGAGGTTTTTCGCCATGGTTGCGAGATAAAGGCCGCGCGCGGAATCCTTGTTGTAGATGAAATAGTCCTTCTCATCGCCGCCTTGCGCGATGCGGAACGGCTGGCCGCTGGCCGGCTGCTCGATGATCTGGCTGGTCACGCCCATATTGCCGTGACGCGCAGTTTTGCCCGGGCCGTAGGTGGTGGCGAAACGCAGCACCACCACGTCCAGGCCGAGCGTGCCCCAATACAGCGTCGCGTTCTCGCCCATGAGTTTTGCAGAATCGTATATGCGCTTCGGGTCCTTGGGATGATCCTCCGTCACCAGCTTGTAGGTCGGCGAGCCGTATTCACCGAGGAACGGCCCATAGACACCCTTGGCGCTGGTATAGACGACGCGCTCGACGTTCGCCGCCCGCGCCGCTTCCAGCACATTGACCGTGCCCATCACATTGATCTCGACGCTCTCGGCCGGATGCTTGGCCGACAGCGCGCTGATATAGGCGGCGGTGTGCACCACATGGGTGATGCCGCGCGATTTGAACACTTCGGCAAGCCGCGCGCGGTCGAGAATGGAGCCGAGCTCGATATCGACCTTGTCGACGATATCGCGGATCAGCGATTCATCGCGATGGCGCGAATAGAGCACCGGCCGATGTCCCTCGCGGACGAATTTGCGGCTCGCCTCCGCGCCGATGACGCCCATGCCGCCGGTGATCAGAACGCGCATGTGATCCTACTTTCTCCTCCCCCGCTTGCAGGGGAGGGAATACTCTAACCGAACGTCGGCACGAACAGCTTTTCGATCGGAATAGGCTCCGGGATCAAACCTTGCTCGACCATGTAGGTCACCAGCGCTTCGAGTGTAGGCCGGTTCGGCTCGACGCCGTACGGCCAGCAATCGCCGCCGAACAAATCGTCGATCTCCTGCACGTCGTCCGGCAGCCACGGCAGCATGTAACGCAGCGTCCCGGAATAGCGCATCTTTTCCCGCGCCCAGTCCTTCGCGGCGTTGAACGCGTTGTAGAGGCTCGTCGCCACGAACGGGTTGTTCTCATAGACGTCGTTGCGGATGACGACGAGATGCATGATCGGAAAGATTTTTGTGCGCCGGACATAATCCTTTTCCTGCGCGCGGTAGTCGGGAATGAGCCGCACCACGTCGGGATTGCGGCCGAATGCCTTCGGCATGTTCGAGCCGATGATGGCGTGGATTTCGCCTGATTCGAGCAGGTCGCTCAGCGATTTGCCGCTGGTGTTCTGTTTCAGGTTGACCGGCTTGAGCATCGGCATGACGGAGGGATTGCCGTAGAGGCCGGGCTCGTTGATGGCGCCCTGGATCCATTCGATCTCGTCGAGATCGATGCCGAGGTCGTGCTGCATCAAGCCGCGGATGAAGATGGCGGCGGTCTGGGTGTAGAGCGGCACGCCGACGCGCTTGCCGGCGAAATCCTTGGCCGACTTGATATGCTTGCGGTTGACGATGATGAAGCTGTGGCGGAACACCCGCGAGGCGAACACCGGCAGCGCCACGAACGGCAGCTTCTTGGCGGCATAGCGGGTGATGAATTCGGAGCTGGACATTTCGCAGGCATCGAATTCCAGCCGGTTGGACATGCGGTCGAAAATCTCGCGCGGATTGTCCATGACCAGGAAATTGAGATCGATGCCGTCGGGTTTGATGTCGCCGGTGTGGAGCGCAAGCATGCGATCGTACAGGCCGCAGGCGAAGGTGATCGGCAGGGCGGACATTGGATGACACCTACTGTGCAGGAATTTGGGGCGGGGTGCGCAGCTAACCACATCCGGCCGGCCGCTTGGAAGCCGCAAATCGCCGGTGGTCATGCACCTGCGGCAGAGGCGACGGCAATGTTAAGATAGCCGTCGATTTCGGCGCGCTGGCCGGGATAGAGCACTGTGGTCGAAGTCTTCTCCTCGATGACGGCGGGTCCGTCGATGACCGCGCCCGCGGCAAGCGCGGAGCGGCGGAACACCGGCACCTGGATGGCATCGATTGCATTGAAATAAGCCGTGCGCGTCTCGTGTGGTATCGGCGGTTGCAATCCGTCGCGCGTGGCCACGCTACCCAAGTGCGGTTTGGGAATCGCGCCGACCGCGGTGACCTGGAAGTTGACGATCTCGACCGCTTCGGATTCCGCCATGTGGCCGTAGCGGCGCCGGTGCGCCTCGTGGAAGCGTTTCGCGAGCGCCGCGAGGTCGGCGTCGTTGTTCAGCTCAGTCACGGGAACGCTGACTTCGTAAGACTGCCCACGATAACGCATGCCGGCGCTGCGCAGCGTCGTCAGCTGCTCGCGCGTAAATTGTTCCTGCATCAGATCCGCCAACGCTGCTTCTTCCATGCCGGCAAAAACCCGTTCCAGCTCCGCGGGCTTCGCCGCGTCGAGGCGCGTGATGCGGGTGAAGCTGCGGGTCTGGTGCACGTCAGTGACCAGCATGCCGAAGGCGCTGAAGGTGCCGGGGTCGCGCGGAATGAGAATGCGGCCGATGCCGAGCTCGCCGATGATGCGGCCGGCAATCGTCGGCCCCATGCCGCCGAACGGTACCAGGGTGAATTCGCGCGGGTCGTAGCCGCGCTCGATGGTGATGGTGCGCATCGCCATGGTGACGTTGGTGGCAAGCACGGTGAGGATGCCCCAGGCCGCTTCGACCGCCGTCATTCCAAGCGGCTTCGCCACGCTTGACACCACCGCCTCGTGTGCTTTCGCGCTTGAGATCGGCATGGCGCCTTCGAGCAGCGCCGCGGGGCTGAGATGGCCGAGCACGACCAGCGCGTCGGTCAGCGTCGCCTCAATTCCGCCGCGGCCGTAGCAGGCCGGGCCGGGATTGGCGCCGGCGCTCTGCGGCCCGACTTTGAGCACGCCGAGCTCGACGGCAGCGATGCTGCCGCCGCCGGCGCCGATGGTCTCGATATCGACGGTGCGGGTGCGCAGCGGATGCCGCGCCACGGTTACTTCCGATTTGAACAGCGGCCGGCCCGGCAGCACCGCCATGTCGGACGAGGTGCCGCCGGTGTCGAAGGTGATGATGTTGTCGATGCCCTTGATGTCGCCGAGGTGGCGGCCGCCGATGACGCCGGCGACCGGGCCGGACATCACTGTTTCGATTGGGGTGGACGCCAGCATACGGGCACTGGCGGCGCCGCCGTCAGATTTCATCATCAGCGCCCGCGAGCGCGGAAAGCGCCGCAGCGAAAGCGCTTCCAGCTCGCGCAGATAGCGCGACACCGGCGGGCCGATATAGGCATTGGCGACGGTCGAGGCGGTGCGCTCGTATTCGCGCCATTCCGGATTGACCTGGTGCGACAGCGAGACATAGAGATCCGGCGCGATGTCGCGGATGATTTTTGCCGCCGCCTGCTCGTGCGCCGGATTGGCGTAGGCGAACAGGAAGCACACCGCGACGGCTTCGACGCCTTGCGCGATCAGCGTGCGTGCGGCCGCGGCAACGTCGTCGGCATCGAGCGGCTCGATCACCTTGCCGCTGAAATCGAGGCGCTCGCGCACCTCGTGGATGCGGTCGCGGGTCAACAGCATTTTTGGCGGCGGCGCAAAGATGTTGAACACCTCGTCGCCGCGCCATTGCCGGCCGATTTCGTAGACGTCGCGGAAACCGCGGGTGGTGATCAGGCCGACGCGCGCGCCCTTGCCTTCGAGCATGGTGTTGAGCGCCGCGGTCGAGCCGTGCAGGATCAGCGATACCGCGTCGGCACCGAACTCGACGGCGAGATCGCGCGTGATCTCCTCCATCACCGCGGCAGGCTGCGCCGGATTCGAGGTGTATTTGCGGACGGCGACCAGCGCCGCCGCATCCTCGTCGAAGGCGGTGACGTCGGTGAAGGTGCCGCCGACGTCGATGCCGATACGCAATTTCATGAGGTCGCCTTGCTCATGAAATTGTCTTGGCCCGCAGTTTCGCGGTCGCAGCGGCATCGACGCTAAAGTCTTCCTTGAGGGCGACGCCGTAATCGTCGCTCGCCGCCTCGCGCGAGACATAGCCGCGCACCACGTCCTCGCGCACCCTTTCGGGGGGGCGCGCGCGCGGATCGCCCCAACCGCCGCCGCCGGCGAATTCCATCGACAGCACGTCGTCCTTTTTCAGCCGCAAGCCGGCGACTTTGGAGGTGAGCGGCCGCGCCGCTTCGCCGGTGGATTTAAGCGAAGCTGCCGACACGTGCGCCGGCTTGGCGCCGAAAATTCCCGGCGAGGAGAACTTGAAACGGTCGGTGCGAAGATTGATCACCGATTCGTCGCCGAGAATGCGCCATTGCCGCCGCACGCCAAGGCCGCCGCGGAAGGTGCCGGGCCCGCCGGAGTCCTGCGCCAGCTCGTAGCGCTCGACGCGCACCGGAAATTCGCTTTCGACCGCTTCGACCGGCGTGTTCATGACGTTGACGACCAGCTCGTCCATGGCGCTGACGCCGTCGCCGTCGGGCCGCGCGCCGGTGCCGCCGCTCAAAATTTCGTATTGCGAATACCAGCGGCCGGTTTGCGGATGCCGCCCGGCGCTGGAGATCGAGCCGCCGGCGGCGCTGCCCGGCGCCGGAACCCGGCCGGGCACGGCACGCGCCAGCGCGCGGATCGCGACCGAGGTCGTGACCTGGCTCGGGCGAACGTACATATTCACCGGCGCGGGAAAGCGCGGATTGAGCAGCGAGCCTTCCGGCGGATAGGACACCTGCACCGGCCGCGACAAGCCGTCGTTCACCGACAGGTTCGGGATGAACACCATCTTGACCAGGCACTGGATGAAATTCTTCGACACGCACGGCCGCAGGTTGATCGGCCCGCGCGCCTGCGCGTCGCTGTCGAGAATAAAGTGCAACGTGTCGCCTTTGACTTCGAGGGTCGCCGAGATGCGGTAGGATTTGTTCAGATCGATGCCGTCGTCGTCGAGGTAATCGGTCTCCGGGCCATAAAGCCCGTCGGGTACTTTGGCGATTTCCTTGCGCAGCTCGGTCTCGCAAATATCCATCCAGCTCTGCCAGCAGGCGAGCACTTTGTCGGTGCCGTATTTGCCGAACAGCTCGGCGAACCGCGTGAGACCATACGTATTGGTGTTCACCTGCGCGGTGATGTCGCCCCAGGTGACTTCCGGCGTGCGGGTATTGGCGCAGATCACCCGCTCGATATCGGTGAGCAATTGGCCGCGCCGCAAAATCCGCAGCGGCGGGATCAGCAGGCCCTCTTGAAACAGATCGGTGGCGTCGCCCGCATTGGTGCCCGGCACCTTGCCGCCGAGATCGGGCTTGTGCGCGGTATTGCCGATATAGCCGACGAGCCGGCCGTCGACGAACATCGGCGTGATGATGCAGACGTCGGTCGAATGGTTCTGACAGGCCTGGTAGGGATGATTGACGATGAAGGCATCGCCCGGCGCGGCGTCGGGAAAGCGGCGGCGGATTTCGTTCACCTGGGCGGCGAGCGGCCCGATATGCAGCGGCTGCGGAATGCCCTGCGCCACCATGCGGCCTTGCGCGTCGAAGATCGCGAAGGTGAAATCCTGGCTTTCCTTGATGATGGTGGAATAGCCGGTGCGCAGCATGTTGAGCGTCAGCTCGCGCGCGATCTGCAAGGTCGACTGATAGATGACTTCAAGATCGATGGCGTTCATTGCTTTACGGGATAGGCCTTCGCCATCTCAACGAAATAGCCGTCCTTCTTCAGGCCTTCGATGATGCTCAAGTCGACATAGTCGTTGACGTTCTTGCTGCCGACCTCGAGACCGACGGCCTGAAGTTGCGCGATCACGTTATTGGCGCCGGCGATCGACGGCGCGGCGTCGAGCGGCATCAGCCGCTTGAAGTCGTTATAGGTGGCGTCGATCACCGCCGGATCGCTGGTCTTGTACTTTTGCGCGATCAGGGCCTTCGCCTTGTCGACATCGGACAGCGCCAGGTAGGCGCCGGCGATATACGCCCGCACGAAATGCGTCAGCGCGTCGCGGTGCTCTTTCAGATAGCCATTCGTGACCACGACGCCGTCAAAGATCCACGGTGTGTTGGCGGCGGCCAGATCGAGCAGCGGCGTAAAGCCTTTCTGCTTGGCCGCGGTGATGGTGGGCTCGAGCAGCGGCGCGGCATCGATGCGGCCGGCAATGAGCGCGCCGAAGCGCTGCGACGAGCCGCCGATCTGCGACACGGTGACGTCGTCGCGTTTGAGGCCGAGCCGTTGCAGCGCGATGCTGACGGCCACGTCGGTCTCCGAGCCGAACGTGCTGATGCCGATGGTCTTGCCCTTGAGGTCCGCCGCGGTCTTGATCGCCGGCGAGGCAAAAATCGTGATCGGGATGGTATTGGCGGTCGAGGTGACGAGTCGCAAATCGGCGCCCTGCTTGTTGGCCTGCACCACCGGCGCCAGCCCGACATGCATGCCCTGGATCTCGCCCGACAACAGCACCTGAACGCCGCGGCTGCCGCCTTCCATGCTGATGGATTCGACTTTCAGCCCTTCCTTGGCGTCGAGGCCGGCCGCTTGCGCCATCCACACCGGGAAGATGGTCACCACCGGTGCCGAGATGCCGATCTTGAATGGGGCGAGGTCGTCGGCGCGCGCGGGAAGCGCCGCGAGTAGCGCCATCAACGTGAGCCAACAGGCCCTGCGCCCGTATCCGTTCGGCATGGCGTTCTCCCTCACCGTCATTGCTGCAAGCTCAAGCGCAGTATGGATGCCCGGGTCAAGCCCGGGCATGACGACTATGAGTTGTCAGCCGCCGTCCTTCCCTTCACGTCCTCGTCGATCAACGCCCAGATGCGATCTTCGAGTGCATGAAAGCGCGTCTGGCGCTTCACGCCGATCGGCCGCGGACGCTCGATATCGACCGCGATGCTGTCCTTGACCTTGCCGGGGCGCCCGGAGAACACCACGACCCGGTCGGCGAGATAGATCGCCTCGTCGATCTGGTGGGTGATGAACAGCACGGTCTTGCGCGCCTTGGCCCAGATGCGGGTGAGCTCTTCCTGCATCAGCTCGCGGGTCTGGGCATCCAGCGAAGCGAACGGTTCGTCCATCAGCAGGATTTTCGGATCGACCACCAGCGCGCGGGCCAGGTTCACCCGCTGCTGCATGCCCCCGGACAATTCGTGCGGATAATGATGCTCAAAGCCGGTGAGCCCGACCAGCGCGATGAGTTTTTCCGCGCGCGCGTCTGCGTTGCGGCCGCGCACGCCGAGGCATTCGAGGCCGTAGCGCACATTGCCGAGCACGGTGCGCCACGGCAGCAAGGATGCGTCCTGGAATACGACGGCGCGATCCGGGCCGGGCCGTGTCACCACCTCGCCGTCGACCAGGACGCGGCCGCCGGTCGCTGCGATCAAGCCATCGACCACGGACAGAAACGTCGTCTTGCCGCAACCCGACGGCCCGACAATGGCGACGAACTCGCCGTCCATCACTTGCAGATTGACGCCGTCGAGCGCGACCAGTTGCGTACCGGCGCGCGGCTGCGGATAGGCGAGCCGGACGTCCTGGGCTTCCAGTTTTGGGGTCATGCCGCAACCTGCGAGCGCCAGACGTCGACGCGGCGTTCGATGCGGCGAATAAGCTCGACCAGCGCCACGCCCGCGGCCGCGATGGTCAACACGCCGACGAACACCTTGTCGGTCTCGAAGCGCGAGCCGGCCTGATTGATCATGGCGCCGATGCCGGCCGAAGAGCCGTAGATTTCGCCGACCACGATGCCGATCATGCCGCGCCCGACCGCAAGCCGCGCGCCGGCCAGCAGAAACGGCACCGCGCTGGGCAGGATGATGCTGCGGAACAAAAGCGCATCGCCTGAGGAAAAGCTTCGCGCGACGCGGACGAGCCGCGCATCGACGGTGCGCACGGCGGCAAGCGCGCTGATGGCGATCGGCAGCACCGCGAGCAGCACGATGATCAGTACGCGCGAGGCAAGTCCGGTTCCCACCCAGAGTATGAGCAGCGGCAAGAACGCCACCTGCGGTGTCGCATTCAAGGCGGCTAGGAACGGCTCAACCGCATAGTTGAAGCGGCGATACCAGCCGGCGGCCAGCCCGAGCGGAATGCCGATCGCGAACGCCAGCGCAACGCCGAGCGCGAATTCGAGGTTGCTCCAGCCAAGATCCTTCCAGATCGCACCAGTGACAAAGAACATGTCGAATGCCATGCGGGCGATCCGCGTCGGCGATGAAATGAAGATAGGCTTGAGCTGGAATCGTGCCGCTTCCGGACCGAGCAGCGGCTGCAGCAGTTCAGCCCACCAGCCGCGCTCAAATCCTTCCCAGAGCACGAGGAAGAGAACGACGCCGCCGGCGCCGAGGATGGCGCGTTCGTGCGCCAGATAAAGGCGCTTCACGTTGCCGCTCCCACGCTCGGCCGCCAGCGTTCGAACCGCCGTTCCAACTGGTCAAGCAGCGCGACGACCACGAGTCCGGTGGCGGTGAAGATCAGGACGCCGAAGAACAGCGTATCGGTCTGAAACATATTGCCGGCTTCGGCGATCATATGGCCGAGGCCGGCGGTCGAGGCGTAAAGCTCGCCGACCACCACACCGAGTAGGGCGCGTCCGGCGGCGTATTTCAGGCCGGTGAAGATGAAAGGCACCATTCCCGGCAGGATGATGCTGGCAAATATTTTTATGCGCGACGCCGAAAAGCTCCGTGCCATGGTGAGGAAGCGCGCTTCGTTGGTCTTCACGCCGGACAGCGCACTGATCACGATGGGGATGACCGCGCCGAGAAACACCACCGCGACCTTCGACCAGATGCCGATCCCGAACCAGATGATCAAAAGCGGCAGCAAGGTCACGCGCGGCACGGCATTGAGCGTATCGACAAAGGGCGCAACAATGTAGGACAAGCGCCGCGAGGTGCCCATCAACAGCCCCAGCGGAACGCCGATCACGATGGCGGCGACATAACCTAAGATGAACTCTCTCGCACTGACCCTGACGTCGTTCCAGAAATCCGGATCGGCCACCAGCGCCGCGCCGGCTTGCGCGATGCGGGACGACGAAGAAATGAATAGCGGATTGATTGCGCCAAAATCGGCGCACAATTCCCAGATGAGCAGGAACACCACGAGCGTGCCGCCGCCGATCAACAACCGTTCGAAATTCATCCCAGCACGATAAAGGCAAAAGCAATGGCCGTGAATGAGCGATTCGATTTTTCCGGGCGTAGCGTCGTCGTCACCGGCGGCGGCAAAGGCATCGGCAAGGTCTATGCCGAGGAATTCGCCAAGGTTGGCGCCCGTGTCGTCGCCGCCGATATCGATGCCGCTGCCGCCGAGAATGTCGCGGCGGCGCTGCGCCAAGCCGGTTTCGAGGCGCTCGGGCTCGGCGTCGATATTGCGAGCGAAGACTCGACCAAAACCATGGTGCAGGCGACGCTCGACCGCTTCGGCGCGGTCGACGTGCTGATCAACAATGCCTCGCTGATGAGCGTGTTGCCGCGCCGCTCGTGGCTGGAAATCCCGGTCGAGGAGTGGGACCGGGTGATGGCGGTCAATCTGCGCGGCATGTTTCTGTCCTGCCGCGCCGCGTTCCCGGCGATGAAAGCGCAGCAGCGCGGCAAGATCGTCAACATTTCTTCGTCACGGGTCTGGGAAGGCGCGCCGAACCGCCTGCACTACACGACGTCGAAGGCTGGCGTCATCGGCTTTACCCGCGCGCTGGCGCGCGAGGTCGGCGAGTTCGGCATCACCGTCAACGCGCTCACCCCGGGCATGACGCAGAGCGAGACCCAGGTCGCGTCATCGTCCGGCAATTACCTCGCCTCCCGCGTCGCCGGTCGCGCCATCGAGCGCGTGCAGGTGCCGGCCGACCTGGTCGGCGCGGTGATGTTCTTGTCGTCGCCGGCGAGCGATTTCATGACCGGCCAGACCATCAACGTCGACGGCGGCAAGTCGATGCATTGAATCACTTCAGCCGCTTCGCCGCCTCCTGGATCATGCTCAGGTCCGCGTACGCCTTGACGTCGACCTTGCCTTTGACGAAGCCCAATTCCTGAGTGAGATCGACGTTCTTCTGCAACGCGGCGAGGTTCGGCAGCATATCCGGGTCGTGGTAGCAGTCCCTGTTGGTGAACAGCCAATCGAACGCCTGCGGCGGCCGCTTGGTGACGCGGCCGGCGATCTCCATCGCATCGGCGTGGTTTTTGGAATCGAGGTACCAGCGCGTGATGATCAGCGTGTCCTCGAAGAAATCGACCAACGCGGCGCGGTTCTTGTCGATGAACGGCTTGCGCGCCGTCCACACGATCATGTCGGTGATGCCGATGGCGTCCTTCTGCACGAACAGATCGCGCGCCATGTTGCGCAGCTCCGGGTCGTAGGAGAAGGGCACCACGGCGGGAATGATGTCGACCTTGTGCTCGGCCAGCATCGCCTTCATGGCCGGGAACGGCGCTTCGATGACGGTGTAGTCGCGGTTGGGCTCCAGCCCGTGCTTGTGCAGCATCGCCTTCATGGCGACGTCGACCGCACTGCCGGCGGCGTTGGTGGCGACCACCTTGCCCTTGAGGTCCTCGACCTTTTGGATGGCTGAGTCCTTGAGCACCATATATTCCTGCGAGTAAAAGCCCGAGACGCCGTCCTGGAATTCGTCGGCAACGATGCGCAGGTCGCTCAAGCCGGCATTCTCGATGGCGATGCCCAGCGTCGAATAAGCGAGGTTGGAGATTTCAAGCTCATTGTTGGCGAGCGCGGTGATCATCGGCGGCGTGCCGGCGAACCGCACCGGCTCCATCACGTAGGACTGACCCATATGCTTGGCGAGCTCCTTTTTCTCCAGAAGGATCGACGCCCAGTTGGTCACCGGCGCCACCCATGAATTGCGGATTTTGATCGGCTCGGCGTTGGCGGTGCCGACGAAGGCAATGGCGCACAGGCTCGCCAGCGCGAATTTCATCGCACGCATCTTTTCCTCCCAATGTGATCCAGGACGCGGTTCGATCGGCGTCTCGTTTTGCCGGATTTATTTCAGCCGCTTCGCCGCTTCCTCGATCAGGCTGAGATCGGAATGCGCCTTGACGTCGAAGCTCGCTTTGACGAAGCCCAAATCCTTGGTCATGTCGACGTTCTTCTGCAGCGCATCGAGATCGGGCCGCATGTCGGGGTTGCGGTAATAGTCGTTCTTGGTGAACAGCCAGCCGAAACGCTCCGGCGGCTGCTTGGTGATCCGCGACGCGATTTCGGCCACCGCGTCGTGGTTCTTCGGATCGAGATACCAGCGCTCGATGCGCATGGTGTCTTCCATGAAATCGACGATGGCCGCGCGGTTCTTGTCGATGAACGGCTTGCGCATGGCCCACATGGCGAATTGCGACACGCCGATCGCATCGGTGATGGAGAACAGCGGGTGCGCGATCTTCTTCAGCTCGGGATCGAGCGCGAACGGCAGCACGGTCGGAATAATGTCGACTTTCTTTTCCGCCAGCATCGCCCGCATGCCGGGGAACGGCGCTTCGACGATGGTGTAGTCGCGGTTCGCCTCCAGGCCGCGCTTGCGCAGCATGGCGCGCGAGGCGACGTCGACACCGCTGCCGGCGGCGTTGGTGGCAATCACCTTGCCCTTGAGGTCCTCGACTTTCTGGATCGGGCCGTCGCTCAGCACCTGGAAATCGTCGGCGCGATAGCCCGGGGCGCCGTCCTGGAACTCGTCGGCGACGACGCGCAGGTCGTCCATGCCGGCGTTCTCGATCGCGATCGGCAATGTGGAGTAGGCAAGGTCGCCGATCTCCAGCTCGTTGTTGGCCATCGCCGTGATCATCGGCGGCGTGCCGGCGTAGCGACTGCTCTCGAACACGTAGGATTGGCCGAAGTGAACGGCGAGATCCTTTTTCTCCAGCCAGATCGAGGCCCAGTTGGCCACCGGCGCCACCCAGGAGCCGCGGATTTTCAGCGGCTCCGCCTGCGCTGTGCCGCCGCCGACAGCCAAAGCTAAAACGCATAGGCTGGCGTAGCCGAGTTTCTTGGTTTTCATCTTTTCCTCCGGATATGAGCGCGCTTGTAGACGTGGATGGCCGGGTCAAGCCCGGCCATGACGTTGCTGTAGAGAGCGCGCCGTCATTTCAGCCGCTTGCCCGCCTCCTCGACCATGCTGAGGTCGGAATAGGCTTTGACGTCGAAGCTTGAAGTCGCGTAGCCGAGCTCCTTGGTCATGTCGACGTTCTTCTGCAGCGCGCCGAGGTTCGGCATCATGGTTGGATCGCGATAAACGTCGGTCTTGGTGAACACCCAGCCGAAGCGCTCGGGCGGCGCCTTGACCAGCTTGGCGGCGATCTGTGCGGCTTCATCATGGTTCTTCGGATCCAGGTACCAGTGCAGGATGCGCTGGGTATCTTCCAGCCAGTCGACGATCGCGGCGCGATTCTTGTCGATGAAGGGCTTGCGCGCGTCGAACATGACGAATTGCGTGACGCCGACGGCGTCTTTGGCTGTGAACAATATGTTCGCCATGTTTTGCAGCTCGGGATCCAGCGCAAACGGTAGCACTGCCGGGATGAGATCGACCTTATGCTCCGCGAGCATCGCCTTCATGGCCGGGAACGGCGCTTCGATGACGGTGTAGTCGCGCTTGTTCTCGAGGCCATGTTTGTGCAGCATCGCCTTCATGGCGATGTCGACCGCGCTGCCCTCCGCGTTGGTGGCGACGACTTTGCCCTTGAGGTCCTCGACCTTCTTGATCGGACCATCCTTGAGCACGTCGTAGCGGACCGACCAGTGATCGTCGACACCATCCTGGAAGTCGTCGGAGATCACGCGGGTGTCTTCCATGCCAGCGTTCTTGATGGCGATCGGCAGCGTCGAGTAGGCGAGATTGCCGATTTCCACCTCGTTGTTGGCGATCGCCGTGATCATCGGCGGCGTGCCGGCAAAATGCACCGGCTCGAAGATGTAGGACTGGCCGAAATGCTGGGCGAGGTCCTTCTTGTCGAGCCAGATCGAGATCCAATTGGACACTGGCGCCACCCAGGCGACGCGAATTTTTACGGGCTCCGCGTTGGCGTAGCTGGCGCCAAAGGCAAGCAGCGCCACGCTCAACAGCCCGATTTTTGCACGCATGATCTCCTCCCAGAGTTCCCGCATAGTGGGGGCAAAGGCCGATGCGGCGCAAGGCTACGGCTTGCCGCAGCAAGGCCGGTTGCCGGCCACGACTCCTGGGTGCAAGCTGATCGGGGCTGCTCGATTTGCGACGGGCCATGAAGCCGTGACGCACGACCCGCTTTACGACTCCATTGCGGAAACCGCATCGACGGACGATCCGTCGCTGCATCGCGTTCTCATCGTGGGCGGCGGCGCCGCCGGATTGCGTCTGACCTCGCTGCTTGGCGCCACGCTCGGCCGCAGACACAAGGCTTCGATCACGCTGCTCGACAGATCGCGCATCCATGTCTGGAAGCCGCTGCTGCACGAAGTGGCGTCGGGCACGATGGACAGCGAGACGGATTCGCTGGAGCTGATCGCGCACGCGCGGCGGCGCCACTATCGCTACCGCATCGGCGCGATGATCGGGCTCAATCGCGCCAAGCGGCAGATTTACGTGGCGCCGAGCGTGGACGAGGAGGGCGCGACCGTCATTCCGCCGCGTGTGCTTGGCTACGACACGCTCGTCATTGCCGTCGGCAGCATGTCGAACGATTTCGGTACGCCCGGCGTCAACGACTATGCCATCACCCTCGACACCGTCGATCAGGCGGCGCGCTTCAACCGCCGCATGATCAACGCCTGCCTGCGCGCCAATGCGCAATACGAGCCGCTGCGGCCCGGGCAGTTGCACGTCGCCATCGTCGGCGCAGGCGCCACCGGCGTCGAGCTTGCTGCCGAGCTGCACAAAACGATGCGCGACATCGTCTCGTACAATCTCGACCGCATCGATCCCGAGATGAACATCAGGATCGATCTGATCGAAGCGGCGCCACGCATCCTGCCGGCGCTGCCGGAAGAGCTCGCCGCCGCGATCGCCGACGTGCTGCATGGGCTTGGCGTCAATGTCCGCACCGGCACGCGCGTCATGGCGGTGCGGCAGGGCGAGGTGGTGCTGGCCTCAGGCGAAGTGGTGCCGGCTGAGCTCATCGTCTGGGCCGCCGGCATCAAGGCACCGGATTTCCTGTACGAGATCGACGGGCTCGAAACCGACAAGATCAATCGCTTGGTGGTGAAGCCGACGTTGCAGACCACGCGCGACGACAACATTTTCGCCGTCGGCGACTGCGCCAATTGCGTCCTGCCGGGCATGACCGAGCCGTTGCCGCCGCGGGCTCAGGTCGCGCATCAGCAGGCCAATCTGATGGTCAAAGCCATCAAGGCCCGCCTGCGCGGCGCGCCGCTACCGCAGTTCAAATATCGCGACTTCGGCTCGCTGGTGGCGCTCGCCGAGTATGGGACGCTCGGCGTCCTGTTTCATAACGTAAAGGCCCAAGGACTGCTGGCGCGGCTCGCTTACCTGTCGCTGCACAAGCGACACCTGCAGGCGCTGCACGGTTCGTTCAAGGTCGCGCTCGACACGCTGGTCAAAGCGCTGACTCGCCGCACCGAGCCGCGGATTAAACTGCACTGAAGCGTCAGCGATTACGAATGTTCGGCGGCTTCCTGGTGCCACGCCAACAGCCGGCGGCGGATCAGCGCCATGGCCTTGATCAGCACATAGCCGACGATGGCGATCTCGACGATGCCTGCGAACACGCCGCGGGAATCGGCAAAGCGCGATGCGCTCATCATGGCGCCCCCGAGCCCGTAACCGCCCATCGCCATCTCGGCGACGATGGCGACGATCAGCGAAATCGGCAGCGCCACCTGCAGGCCGGTGAGGATTTGCGGCAGCGCCGCCGGCAGCACGATCTGCCACATCAATTGGCGTTCGTTGGCGCCCATATTGCGCGCCGACCAGAGCAGCTCTTTCTCGACGCTGGCGATGCCGCCGAGTGTCGCCGTCACCACCGGAAAAATCGCGTCGAACACCACGATGGAGATTTTCGACACGTCGTAGAGGCCGAGCCAGAGCATGATGACCGGTAAAAACGCGATCTTCGGCATCGGGAAGCCGACCGAGATGATCGGATCGAAGAACCAGTGCACCACCTTGATGCGCGACATGGCGGCGCCGAGCGCGATGCCGCCGACCGTGGCGATGACGAAGCCGGTCATGGCGCGATAAAGCGTCAGCCCGAGATTGATCCAAAGATCGCCGCCGACGGCGTCGGTGTAGATGCGCGCAACCACGGCGCTGAACGGCGGCAGCATGAACGGCGTCACTTTGCCGCTACGCGCGAACAGCTCCCAGGCGATCAGCATCACCAGGATCGAAAAGATGCCGGCGCCCAGCCGGAACACGGCATCGAGACCCTTGGCGCGGTCGTGCGCCAGATCGCCCGGCTCGGCCGCCAGCGCCGCCTGGTCTTCTATTCGCGCCATCGCAGCAACCATTGCATGAGAAGCTGATAGATCCGGTCGGCGGCAAAGCCGAGGAAGGCGACGGTGAGCACGACCGCGTACATGCCTTCGTATGAGCCGGTCGAGCCGAGATAGCCGATCAGGTAGCCAAAACCTTTTTGCGAGACGATCAGCTCGGAGCTGACCAGGAGAATGAACGCCAGCGCCAGCGCGGTGCGGATGCCGTTGAGCAATTCCGGCAGCGCGCTCGGCATCACCACGTCCCACATCATGCGGATCGGGCTCGCGCCCATGCTGCGCGCCGACCAGACCAGCGCATGATCGCTGCCGCGCGCGCCGTTGTAGGCACCGATGGTGACCGGAATCATGCAGCCGAGAAAGATCAGCAGGATTTTCGAGCCGTCGCCGAAGCCGAGCCACAGCACGGTCACCGGGATCAGCGCCGATTTCGGTAGCGGATAAAACAACTCCACCAGCGGATTGATGAACACGTCGAGCAGGCGCACCCGCGCCATCGCCATGCCCAGGCCGCCGCCGACGATGATGGCGAGGAAGAGTCCGGCGAAGGCGCGATAGAGCGACGCGCCGCCGTTATCGATCAATTCCCCATCCTTGATCAAATCGACCCACGCGGTCGCCACGCTGCTCAGCGGCGGCAGCGCCAGCGACGAGATGATGTTGAGCCGCGCCGCCAATTCCCACGCGACCGCGAGCAACAACAACGGCAGATAACGGGCGGCGGTTCGCGTCACGCGTTCTGCTCCTGCGCCTTGATAGCCTCGTCGCGCACCAGGTTCCAGATTTGGTCGGTTTTCTCGACGAACTCCTTGCTGCGCAAAATGCTCGGATCGCGCTTGCCGAATTTGGTCTCGACGATGGCCTTGATCTGGCCCGGCCGTGCCGACATCACCGCGACCCGTTCGGCGAGATAGACCGCCTCTTGGACGTCATGGGTGACGAAGATCACGGTCTTGGGTGTGCGCTGCCAAATACTCAAAAGCTCGGTCTGCATCAGCGAGCGGGTCTGCGCGTCGAGCGCGCCGAACGGCTCGTCCATTAACAGGATGCTCGGATCAAAGGCGAGCGTGCGCGCGATCGCGGTACGCTGCTTCATGCCGCCGGACAGTTGCGACGGATAGCTGTCCTCAAAACCGCGCAAGCCGACCAGATTGATGAAAGCCTGCGCCCGCTTCTCGCGCTCGGCGCGGGGCAGACCCTGCCGCTCCAGCCCATAGAGAATGTTGCCGCGCACGGTTTTCCAGGGGAACAGCGCGAAATGCTGGAACACGATGCCGCGGTCGGGTCCCGGCGCCGTGACCGGCTTGCCCTCGACCAGGATGCGGCCGGCGACCGTCGGCAAAAACCCGCCGACCAGATAGAGCAGGGTGGATTTGCCGCAGCCCGAGGGCCCAAGCAAAGCCAGGAATTCCCGCGGCCGGACTTCGAGCGATACGTCGGAAAGGGCGAGCACGGTACGCCCGCGCGCCGGGCGATAGGTATGATTCACCCCTTCGATGACGATCTGGCCTTGGCCGTCCATGCACGCCTACGCATCCCCGGCGCTCCCCAAGGCGCCGCACGGCCGGCACCCTAACCGGAGTGGTCATTGAGACCAAGTCGAGTGGATGCCGCGCCTCCGCCCGTCATTCCGGGCTCCTCGCTGCGCTCGGCCTCGGAATGACGGGTCCGGCAAAAGCGGCTATATGTGAGCTTCAATTATTCGGCCGGAAACACGATGGAACGCTCGTTCAAGAAGGAAGTGGATGCGCTGCGGCTAGGCGACGGCGAGACCTTTCGCGGCGAAGGCATCCTCGCGGTCACCAAGGCGCTGCTGCAATCTGGCGTGAGCTATGTCGGCGGCTATCAGGGCGCGCCGGTGTCGCATCTGCTCGACGTCATGGTGGATGCCGAAGATTTGCTCGCCGATCTCGGCGTGCATGTCGAGACCTGCACCAACGAGGCCGCCGCCGCCGCCATGCTCGGCGCTTCGATCAATTATCCGCTGCGCGGCGCGGTGACCTGGAAATCCATCGTCGGCACCAATGTGGCGGCCGATGCGCTGTCGAACCTGGCGTCGCCCGGCGTCATCGGCGGCGCCCTGATCGTGCTCGGCGAGGATTTTGGCGAGGGCGCCAGCGTCATCCAGGAGCGCTCTTATGCCTATGCGATGAAATCATCGATCTGGCTGCTCGATCCGCGGCCCGATCTGCCGACCATCGTCGACATGGTCGAAAAAGCTTTTGAGCTGTCCGAGGCGAGCCATGCGCCGGTGATGCTCGATCTGCGCGTACGCGCCTGCCACGTCACCGGCGAATTCATCGCCAAGGACAACAAGCGCGGCGCGTATAGCGGCCAGCACCGCCTCGCCGGCCCGCCGCGTTTCGAATACGGCCGCCTCGCGCACCCGCCGGTGATCTTCACCCAGGAGCGGCTCAAGGTGGAGGAACGCCTGCCGGCGGCGCAAAAATTCATCCGCGAGCAAAAGCTCAACGAGGTGATTCCGGGCGACGTGAACGAGATCGGCATCATCGTGCTCGGCGGCCTCACCAACAATTTGTTGCGAGCATTGGCGCGGCTCGATCTCGCCGATCTCTACGGCGCCTCGCGCATTCCGATTTACGTGCTCAACGTCGCCTATCCACTGGTGCCCGAGGAAGTGAAGAATTTTTGCATCGGCAAGCGCGCCGTGCTGGTGGTCGAGGAAGGCTCGCCCGAATATGTCGAGCAGCAGATCAATATGATCCTGCGCGGCGCCGACATAGCGACGCGTGTTCTCGGCAAAGGCTGCCTGTCGCGCACCGGCGACTACAATTCGGAAGCCATGCTGCGCGGCATCGCGGCGTTCCTGTCGCAGACGCATCCCGCCGGCATCGATGCCGATGCGGTTGCCAAACGCGCGGAAGAATTTCTCGCGCACAAGCCGGCGGCCGTGGCCGACGCCGGCGACATCCCGGCGCGGCCGCCGAATTTCTGCACCGGCTGTCCGGAGCGGCCGGTATTTACCGCCATCAAGCTGGCGCAGCGCGAGATCGGCCCGACCCACATCAGCGCCGACATCGGCTGCCATTCGTTCGCGACGTTTGCGCCGTTCTCGCTCGGCAATTCGATCCTCGGCTACGGCATGTCGCTTGCCAGCGCCGCGGCCGTCGGCCCGAACATGGCAAAGCGTTCGATTTCGATCATGGGTGACGGCGGTTTCTGGCACAACGGCCTGATCACCGGCGTCGCCTCCAACATGTTCAACAAGGGCGACGGCGTCCTGATCGTGATGCAGAACGGCTACGCCTCGGCGACCGGCCAGCAATATCTGCCGTCGAGCGCGGCCAACCGCAGCGGCACGCCGACCGGCATCACCATTGAAAAGACTTTGCGCTCGCTCGGCGTCACCTGGCTGCGCACGGTGCGTAGCTACAGCGTCGCCAAAATGGCCGAGACGTTGAAAGAGGCCATGCGCACGGCGGAGCGCGGGCTCAAGGTCATCATCGCCGACGGCGAATGCATGCTGGCACGGCAGCGCCGCATCCGCGCCGCGGACGCCGACAAGCTCAAGCGCGGCGAGCGCGTGGTGAAAACGCGCTTCGGCGTCGACGACGAAATCTGCACCGGCGACCATTCCTGCATCCGGCTGTCCGGCTGTCCGTCGCTCACGGTGAAACCCAATCCTGATCCGTTGCGAACCGATCCGGTCGCCACCGTGATTGAAAGCTGCGTCGGCTGCGGGCTGTGCGGCGAGGTCGCCCACGCCGCCGTGCTCTGTCCGTCGTTCTATCGCACCGATGTCATCAGCAATCCGAATTGGTGGGATCGCACGACACATCGCCTGCGCAGCGGCGTTATCAGTTGGCTCGGCGGCCTCGGTGAAACTGCTCCCTCTCCCCAGCGGGGAGAGGGCGGGGTGAGGGGGCTCGGGCCTCTCGGTGATTCTCCCGGCGACTCCCGAACCCCCTCACCCCAACCCTCTCCCCTCCGGGGAGAGGGGACGCGTCTCGCCCAGCCGCAAAGCAGCGTACGTCCCCTCACCATTCTGGTCGCGGCACTTGGCGGCGAAGGTGGCGGCGTGCTCACCGATTGGATCGTTGCGGCCGCTGAAAGCCAGAACTTTCCGGTGCAATCGACGTCGATTCCCGGCGTCGCGCAACGGACCGGCGCCACCACCTATCACATCGAGCTGGTGCCGACGCCGGTGAGCAAGTCCGACAAGCGCCGCCCCATCCTGGCGCTGGCGCCGGGCATCGGCGACGTCGCTCTCGTCGTCGCCAGCGAACTGATGGAAGCCGGCCGCGCCATCGCCAGCGGCTTCGTCACGCACGACCGGACCATGACCATCGCCTCCACCAGCCGCTCCTACCTGGTGGTGGAGAAGATGGCGATGGGCGACGGCCGCTACGACCAGCAGCGGCTCATTCAATCGGTCGAGAACAATTCGAAAGGCGCGCTGCTGCTCGATCTCGAAGCGATCGCGCGCGAAAGCGGCGCCATGATCAGTGCGGTGATGCTCGGTACCATCGCAGGCGCCGGCGCGTTGCCGATTCCGGCGGAAGCGTTCGAAGCGGCGATCCGCGCCGACGGCAAGGCGGTCGACGCCAATCTGCGCGGTTTCGGCGCCGGCTTTGCAGCGGCGCGCGGCGGCTCGCACCTGCGCGCCGATCCGACGAAGCGCCACCAGGCGCCGGCCGCCTCGCTCGCCGATCTTGAAAGCGAGATCGCGCGCATGCCGGAAGCGGCACGCGCATTCATGACCGAAGGCGTACGCCGGCTCGCCGCCTATCAGGACCTCGCCTACGCGCGGCTTTATCTGGATCGCCTCGGGCCGATCCGCGACGCCGATGCCAAGGCGAGCGCCGACGGGCAATTGCTCGCCGAGACGGCGCGGCATCTCGCCGTGCGCATGTCCTATGAGGACGTGATCCGCGTCGCCCAGGCCAAGATCGACCCGGCGCGCTTTGCCCGCATCGCCGCGCAAATGGGTATCAAGCCTGATCAGCCGTTCGCCGTCACGGAATTCCTCAAGCCCGGCGTTGAGGAATTCTGCTCGATCCTGCCGCCATGGCTCGCCAAGCGCATTCTCGCGCTCGCCGAACGCCATGCAAAATTCGGCGGTGCTCATTGGGGCATGGAGATCAACACCGCGTCGGTGTCCGGCTTCCTGCGCTTTTACATCCTCGCCAAGCTGCGGCGTTGGCGGCCGCGCAGCTGGCGCTTTCAGGAAGAGCAGCGCGAGATCGAAAACTGGCTGAAACTCATCGCGCGCGCCGCGCCGCTGTCCGCCGCGTTGGCCATCGAGATCGCCGAGTGCGCCCGTCTCATCAAGGGCTATGGCGACACCCACAAGCGCGGCAGCGACAATTATCGCGTCATCGTTGCGCAAGTGATCGCGCCGGCGCTCGCCGGTCAAATTCCGGTCCGGCAAGCCGTCGACGCGATCGCCAGCGCCCGCACCGCGGCGCTGCTCGATCCCGAAGGCGAGGCATTGTCGAAATGCCTCGCCGCGCTGTCGTCGCCGCCGGCCCACGCCATCGCCGCCGAATAAGCAACGGCGAGCGCGCAGCGCCGCGAGCCGGCTGTTGCCCAATTCGTGCCGGTGCTAGCCTTGCGGCATAGCGCCGATCAACGGCGAACGTTCAGGGAGGGTCTCATGAAAGCATTTATCACGGCGTTATGGCTGGCGTCGAACCTGGCCGCGGGAGTCGCCATCGCGCAAACCATGCCGCCGAACGACGCCGGCGTGACCATGGGGCATTTGCATCTCAACTCGGCCGACGTCGAGGCCAACAAGAAGATTTTCGTCGGCATGGGCGGCACGGCGATCAAAATGGAAGGGGCGCCGTTGCAATATGTCAGATTTCCCGGCGTCATTGTGATCCTGAACCTGCCGGGGGGAGCGCCGCCGTCGAGCGGGCCGACCGAAGGCACCGTGATCAATCACGTCGGCTTTCTCGTGCCGAACGTGCAGGACGCCGTCGCCAAGTGGAAGGCTGCCGGCGTTGCAGTGCTGCCCGGCAACAACGGCAGGGTCGACCAAGCCTTTGTCGCGACGGCGGATGGCTTGCGCATCGAGATTCTCGAGGACAAAAATCAGAGCGCCCCGATCGTATTCCACCACGTTCATTTCTTCGTGCCGGCGGCGGCGATCCCCGACATCCAAGCCTGGTACGTCAAGAACTTCGGTGCGCGAGCCGGCATGCGCGGGCAGAACCAGGCCGCCGACGTTCCGGGCGCCAATCTGACATTCTCCAAGACCGATGCACCGGCTGTTCCCACCAAAGGGCGCGTCCTCGACCACATCGGCTTCGACGTGACGGACATCGAAGCGACCGCGAAAAAGCTTCAGGCCAATGGGCTGACGCTCGATCGCGCCGTCGAGACGCTGCCGAACGGCGTCAAGCTGCTGTTCGTCCACGATCCGTGGGGCACCAATATCGAAGTGAACCAGCGGCCGCATCCGCTTTAGCTGGCGTAGCTTCTCAACCCCACGCCGCCTCAGCCGTCTGAACGCACAGCGCGAGCTTCTTGCGCTCGTCGGCTTCGCTGAGCGGATTGCCGGCGACGGTAGAGGCGAAGCCGCATTGCGGGCTGATGGCGAGCCGGTCCTTGTCGATGAAGCGCGCCGCTTCCTCGATGCGTTTGAGCAAATCGTCTGCCTTTTCGAGCGCGGCACTTTTCGAGCTGACGAGGCCGAGCACGACGCCCTTGTCCGCCGCGACGAAACGCAACGGCGCGAAATCGCCGGCGCGCGCGGTGTCGAACTCGAGCAGGAAATGGGTCACGCCGGTGACGCCGAACAAGGCCTTGGCGATCGCGTCGTAGCCGCCCTCGGCTAGATATTTGCCTTTAAAGTTGCCGCGGCACATATGCACGCCGACCGCCATCGCCGGCGGTGCCGACGCAATCGCATCGCCGAGCGCCTCGACATAGAGGCTGATCAGTCGCGCCGGATCGTTGCCGTCGGCGGTCACCCGTTGGCGCACGACCGGGTCGCACAGCATGGCAAGCGCGACTTCGTCGAGCTGAATGTAGCGGCAGCCGGCGGCGGCCAGCGCGGCGATCTCGGCGCGATAGACCGCGGCAAGATCGCGGAAGAATTTTTCCGCGCTGTCGTAGACGCCGGGAACCGCATACCCGGTGCCGCGCCAAAAATGCATGGTCGACGGCGCCGGCAAGGTCACTTTTGGCAGCGCCTTGGCGTTGTCGCGAAGGAAACAGAATTCGTCGAGCGCGATCGGCTGCCGCCGCGCCACTTTGCCGGTCACCAGCGGCGCGGTGAAGGTGAGCTCAAGCCCTTGCTCGTCGCGGAAGGTGAAGCGCGATTCGCTCACGCTCAAGCCCTCGGTGCGCTCGACGAAGCGGCTCCAATACGAGGCGCGGCGGAATTCGCCGTCGGTGACCACGGCAAGCCTGGCGTCGGCTTGCAGCGCGATGGCGTCGCGGATCGCCGCATCCTGCGCCGCGGCAAAGCCGGCTTCGTCGAGCGCACGGTCGTTGAAGGCGCGATAAGCCTGCCGCAAAGCCGGCGGGCGCAACAGACTGCCGATATGGTCGGCGCGGAACGGCGGGCGATGCATGGCGTGTTCTCTCGCGGCGAAATCTTTCTAGCACTCGTCAACAGCCGTTGAATATGATGCGGCACGGGAGGACAACCATGACGGATCGCATGGGCCGCGCCGCGGCGACGCGACGGGCTTGGCTCGAGACCATCGAGCGCCACCGCCACGACCGCGATGCGCCGGGCTCGGCGGAGTATTGGTCGCCGCGGCTCGATACCGCGTCACGCGACGAAATCCGCGCCATCCAGGACGACAAGATCGCCGCCGTGGCGCCGTTCCTCTACGAGAACAGCGATTTTTATCGCCGCCGCTTCGAACGCCTCGGCTTGGCGCCGACCGACCTGCGCAACGTCGACGACCTGCAGGCCAAATGGCCGGTGGTCGACAAGCTGGAAATGGCCGAAGACGCCGCGGCGCAACGCCCTACGGCACCTATACGGCGATGAGCGACGCGCTGTGGGCCGAGCGCGGCTGGATGATGTTCTCCTCGTCCGGCACCACCGGCACGCCGCGGGTGTTCCGCTACTCCCATATCGACCGCGAATTATGGGCCTGGGCCAATGCGCGGGCGCTGCACGCCATGGACTTCCGCCAGGGCGACACGGTGTTCATGATCACCGGCTACGGCCCGCATGTCTGGGCCTGGGGCGTGCAATACGCGCTGGCCAAAATGGGGCTGCCGACCTTGCCCGGCGGCGGCATGGATGCCCGGGCCCGCGCCAACATCGTGATCCGCTTCAAGCCGACCATCGTGCTGTGCACGCCGTCCTACGCGCTGCATCTCGGGCGCACCTTGCAGGCGCTCGGCACCGATCCGCGCGCGACCGCGGTGCGCACGCTGTTCGTCGCCGGCGAGCCCGGCATGAGCATCGCCGCCACCCGCGAGCGCATCCAGGATTTGTGGGACGCGCGGCTGGTCGAGTTCTACGGCTGCACCGAAGCCTCGCCCCATGTCGGCGGCTTCTCGTGCCCGCATTCGCAAACGCCCGGCGGGCCGGTGACCACGCATCTCCTCGAAGACGTGCAGGTCTGGGAGACCATCGATCCGCAGACGCGAAAGCCGCAGCACGACGGCGAGCGCGGCCTCACGGTGTGCACGAACCTCAATTCAGAATCCTCGCCGCAAACGCGCTTCCTGGTCGGCGATTACGCCACCTTCGACCGCAGCCGCTGTCCGTGCGGGCGCAATCACGTGCGCGCCGTCGGCTCGTTCGCCGGCCGCGCCGACGACCTGATCAATCTGCGCGGCATCAAAATGTTTCCGGGCCAGATCGAGCACGCCGTGCGCTCGGTCGCCGGCATCGGCGACGAGTTCGAGATCGTGCTCAATACCAACGACGACGGCCTCGACGTGATGACGGTGCGGGTCGAGCACGATGCCGGCGCAACGGTCGCCGCCGCCGTGGCCGAAGAAATCCGCAGCCGTTGCGAGGTGCGCTCCGCAGTCGAGGTGCTGGCGCCTGGCACGCTGCCGCGCACCGAATTCAAGGCGGCGCGAGTCAAGGATCGGCGCGGCAAATCCTAAAAGTGACCGTTGGGCTAAATCGCCCCACGCACCGGACAAAAGAACGTTCCTTCCACCTCGACGACGTCGTCCTGATTGAGACGGCTCACCTCGACAATAGTGCGCGGCGGATAGGGCGGGCCGTCCCAAAACTCCTCCTGGATTTTATTCACGAGCGGCCGATAGCGGTCCATGTCGATGACGTAGACCACGAGGCGCACCGCATCGCGCAAGCCGCCGCCGGCCGCTTCGACGATTGTCTTCATATTCAGAAAGGCCTGGCGGACGCGGGCTTCGTCGCCGTCGACCAGCTTATTGGTCGCCGGATCGATGCCGCGCATGCCGGCGACGAACACGAAATCTCCGGCGCGCACGCCGAGGCTCCACGGGCCGGTCGGCCTGATGGCGCCGGGCGGTGAGAGAAACGCGATGTCATCGGGCGGCATGAATGTACCTCATGCAATACAACGGACCTTGCCCCACGCCACCCCGCTTCGCTATTCTGCGCCAAGCGCGGGCGTAGTTCAGTGGTAGAACATCAGCTTCCCAAGCTGAGTGTCGTGGGTTCGATTCCCATCGCCCGCTCCAACGCCTTCCAAACAAGGGCCAGGAGCGCACCGGTCCTCTAATCAGGTTCTTGGGTCGCTAGAGCATCTGCGACCCCCGCAATGACGTCTTCGATATCCTGCAACCCGTTGAACCGTGGCGATCCTGCCATGTGCGGTGTCAGGATGACATTGGCGAACGACAGTAACTCGTCATCAGGACGACCGGGCTCCTCATATAACGGATCGAGCGCGAAGCCGCCTAGGCGCCCGGATCGCAGCGCGTCCAGCAGCGCAGTGCGATCGATGAGCTCGGCGCGCGACACATTCACAATGCACGCGCCGGGCTTCACTAAATTCAGCCGCTCACGATTGATGAGACCCAACGTGGATGCGTCAAGCGGAAGCTGCGGTATGATCCAATCACTATTCGCGAGCAGCAGATCCAGCGGTCGATAGAAAACGTTCAGGGCGCGCTCATCGTCTTGGCCGAGCTTCGTGCGTTGAAAATAGTGAGTTGTCATTCCAAATGCGGCGGCACGCACGGCCAACTCACGGCCAATCTCACCCAGTCCAATGATCCCCAGCGTGCTTCCGTTGAGAGTCCGCATCCCTGAGAATCGCCCCCAGTTGGCCCCGGGCGTGTGGCGCGTATCAAAGGGCGTGTAGGAACGTTCGCCTGCCGTCATTTGCTCAATGCTGATCAAGCCGGCCAGATCGTCCATCCGCCTCGCGAGCATCAGCATCAATGCAAAGGCGTGCTCGGCGCAAGAGATGTTGGCGCGACGGCGCACGGCCAAAACCTTGACCCCGCGCGACGCGCAGGCGGCGACGTCGATGTTGCGGAGAATGGCTCCGTATTTGTGCACGACTTTCAGTCGCGGCGCCAACGCGAGTTCTTCGGGGCCTATCTTCAAGGATTCGGTGACGACCGCCGCTGCCGCCGCAAGATTGCTTTGCAGCTCGTCTTGGGATTTCACCAGCCGGACATCGCTGGGGTACAGGGATTTTGCAGCCATTTTGACCTTGTCGCACCAGGCACCGAAGTCGGGCAAATCGGGCGACATGAAATCTGCGAATGCAGCCCAGCGCTCGTGGCTGGTCGTTGGATCAAGAACGACGCCAATCAGGCGCGTCCAAACGTCGTCTTCCACAATCAGTACGGGCTTCTTGGATTCCATTGTTGGGCGCTCAATTTTCAAGCGGGGAGCGAATTATTGGCTTATGGCACGTCGGCTGCGGCATTTCTAACGCCAGTTCGTGTCTTGACAGGCGCGCCAGCCCGTGCCGGTTCCTACCAGGGGCATACCGTCCAGGGAGAGCGCATGAAGTCTCAGCCAATCGTCCGACAGCGCGCGCGCCCGGTTTCGCACTGCTGCTTCGCTGCGGCGATGGCAGCTGTGTTTGCGATCCTGGCTGGCGGAGCGTGGGCGGCTGCTGACTATCCGATCAAACCTGTGCGCGTGTTCGTGCCTTATGGGCCGGGTGGGGTCGGCGACCTGACGATGCGGTTGTTGGCCGACAAGCTCGGCGAGCAGCTCAAGCAGCAGTTCGTGATTGAAAACCGCCCGGGAGCCGGCGGCATCGCGTCGGGGATGCAGGTGCTGCGCGCTCCGGCCGACGGCTATACGCTTGGTGAGATTGGCAATGGACAAGCGATCAGCGCCTCGCTTTTCACGCAGCTTCCCTTCGACGTGCTGAAGGATTTTACGCCTGTTTCGGTGGCGGCGAGTTTCGAGATGCTGCTCGCCGTACCGGGCAATTCGCCTTACAAGTCGCTCAAAGATGTGGTCGACGCCGCAAAGAAGAATCCCGGGAAGCTCAATCTCGGTGCCATCAATCCCGGCAGCACGCAAAACCTTTCGGCGCACCTGTTCCAGCAGGTAACGGGAGCCGAATTTACGGTCGTCACCTATCGTACGACGCCCGAGCTGGTTACGGCGCTGCTGCGCGGCGACGTCGACCTCGGCTTCGATTATTACGCCGGATTTGCCGGCGAGATCGCCGGCGGAAAACTGCGGATCGTCGCGACCTCGGGTGAGGAACGCGATCCCTTGCTCAAAGACATCCCGACCGCCAAGGAAGGCGGCTTCCCCCAATACGTCGTGACCAGCTGGAACGGGGTCGCGGGGCCCGCCGGTCTACCACCCGAAATAGTTCAGACTCTCAACCTCCAGATCAACCGCGCGCTTGCGGCGCCGGACCTTCAGGAAAAGGCGCACGGGCTCGGTTTGGATGCGCGCGCAAGTACGCCGCAGCAAATGCACGACCGCATGGCGGCGGATATCGCCAAATGGCGCGCCGTCATCGACAAGGCGGGCATTCCAAAACAGTAGCGCGCATACGCGGATCGGTTCGCCATCAAAGAGCGCGCAGGTCACAGCAAAACGGCATCGGGAGAATGGCATGGCGGATCGGCCGCAATTGAAGATCGCGATCGGGACTTATGGCCACACCCGCGCCTTGAAATCGGGCGACGTCCGGATAGACGGCGTGGAGCCCGCATTCGTCGAGGTGGCGCCCATCATCGGTGCCTTTCGGCGCATGGTGAGCGACGTGGAATTCGACATCTGCGAGATGGCGCCGACGACCTACATGATCGCGCGTGCGCTCGGCGCGCCTTACATTGCCTTGCCGATTTTCCTGATGCGCCGCTTTCATCACGGCGGCTTCGTGGTCCGCCCCGATGCGGGCATCAAAGTGCCCAAGGACCTGGAGGGCAAAAAGGTCGGCGTACGGGCCTATTCGGTCACCACCGGTGTCTGGACGCGCGGCATTTTCGTCAACGAGTACGGGCTCGATTCCACGAAGGTGACCTGGGTGGTCGATGACGAGGAGCATGTCACGACACTGAAGCTGCCGCCTAACGTGGTGCACGCGCCGGAAGGCAAATCGCTCCAGAGCATGATGAAGGCCGGGGAAATTCAAGCCGGATTTAGCGGGCCTGCGGGTGTCGGCCGCGCCGGCCCTCCGATCAGCGGCTGGGACAAGGCCGGCGCGGCCGCCGCCGATATCTATCCGGAATTGATCGCCGATGTCGAAAAGGTCGAGGCCGATTGGTTTCGCCGCAGCGGTATCTACCCGATCCACGGTCTCATCGTGGTGAAGGACGAGCACATCAAACGCCATCCGTGGCTGGCACGATCGCTGATGGACGCTTTCGTAGAGGCAAAAAAGCCCTATCTCGAGGAGCTCAAGCGCGGTCAGGGCGATAGTCCGGAGGACAAGCGCTATCGCAATTTCCTGTCGTTGATGAGCGATCCGCTGCCCTACGGTATCGCGGCGAACCGTCCCAGCATCGAGGCCTTGGTTACCTATAGCTTGCAGCAGGAGCTGATACCGTCACGCCCGCAACTCGATCGGGTGTTTGTCGATATCGATCCTTGAAAGTATTCTGTAAACGGAGTGAGCGCCCATGCCCGTCATCGATATCCATCCGCACATCGTCTCGCCTGATACCCAACGTTATCCGTTGGCGCCGCTCGGCGGCACGCAATCCACCTGGTCGAGCGAGCGGCCGACCACCTATCAGACCTTGCTTAAAGCCATGGACGACGCCGGCGTCGACAAGGCGGCGATCGTGCATTCCTCCACGGCTTACGGCTACGACAACAGCTATGTGGCGGATGCGGTCGCTGCCGTTCCGTCCCGGTTCACCGGCGTCTATTCCATCGACGTCATGGCGCCCGATGCCGTGAAGACATTCGATGACTGGCTCGGCCGCGGCTGCACCGGCATGCGCCTGTTCACTACCGGCTCGACCTTGCCGGACCAGGCCACTTGGTTCGTCGATCCCAAAACCTATCCGTTCTGGGAGCATGCCTCGGCAAAGAACATTCCGGTCTGCATGCAGATGAAGCAGGAAGGCTTGCCGCTGTTGCGTCAGATCATGGATCGGTTTCCGAAGGTGACGATGATCCTTGACCACTTGGCGCGCGCGCCGTTCGAGGATGGGCCGCCCTACGGCGGCGCCACCGAATTGCTCGATCTGGCCAAATACAAGCAGGTCTATCTGAAGATCACACCGGTCAATGTGACGCCCAAGACCTGGGGCAAAGGCACCCCGGAAACGTTTTTTGGCAAAATCGTCGATACGTTCGGCGCCTCGCGGATTGCCTGGGGTTCGAATTTTCCGAATTCGGTCGGCACGCTGTCGGAAATCCTCGGCGCCGCGCGCCAGGCGTTTGCCTTCGCCAAGGTGTCGGACCAGGATTGGATCTTTGGCAAGACCGCGCTCACGCTCTATCCCGCTCTGGCCAAGTAACGATGTGACAGAGGATTAAAGCCCATGGCGACCGCGACAAAGCTCAAGCTGCACACGATGATGGGCAACTATGCGAACACCAAGGCGCTGAAGAGCGGCGCGATTCATTCCGACCTGGTCGATTTCGATTTTGCCGAGGTGAAGGTCGCCAATAGCCTGTTCAAGCAGGTTGTGCGCGACGCCAAATACGACGTCGCCGAACTTGCCATCGTGACCTATCTGCAGGCCATGGCCTACGGCAAGCCCTATGTGTTGCTGCCCGCCGTGGTGGTGAGCCGCGGCCAGCATCACACCATCGCCTACAACCCCGATCGCGGCCCGCTCAAGCCGTCCGAGCTCAACGGCAAGCGGGTCGGTGTTCGCGCCTATACGGTGACGACAGGGACGTGGGTGCGGGGAATCCTGGCGAGCGATTACGGCGTCGACATCGACAAGGTCGAGTGGATCACCTTCGAGGATCCGCATGTCGCCGAGTATCACGATCCGGCCATCGTCAAGCGCGCGCCGGAAGGCAAGGATTTGACGCAGATGCTGCTCGACGGCGACGTCGCCGCCGGCATCGTCGGCGACAAGCTGCCCGACCCGAAGCTCAAACATCTCATTCCCGATGCCGACGCAGTCGCCCAGAAATGGGCCGAACGCCATCACGGCGTGCCGATCAATCACATGGTGGTGGTCAGGCAAGAGCTGTCGCGCTCGCGGCCCGATGTCGTCAAAGACATTTTTCGCCAGTTGCACGACAGCAAACGGGCCGCCGGATTGCCTGACGGCGGCGCGCTCGATCCCTACCGTTTCGGCGTCGAGGCCTGCCGGCCGATATTGGACATCATCATCGACTTCTGCCACCAGCAGAAGCTCATCCCGCGCCGCATCTCAGTTGACGAGCTGTTCGACGATACGACACGCGCGCTGGGAGCGGATTAGAAATTCCCGAGAATTCGGAGAGCGCCATGATAACGGCCAAACGCTTCAGCCACGTTACCTTCGAGACGCCCGACCTCGAACGGCAGATCGCCTATTTCACCGAAGTTGCCGGTCTGGCGTTGGCAGAGCGAGAAAACGGACGAGCCTACCTCGCGACCAAGCATGGCGACCTGGTGGTTCAGCTCGAAAATGGCGAGCACGCGTGCTGTGCGCGACTGGCATTCCAGGTTGCACCGGAGACCGATTTCAACGACATCCGCAGCGGCATCGAGGCGGAAGGCGTGCGCTGCAACTCACGCAACGATCCGGCTCCAGGCATTGCGCAAATGCTTACGTTCGAGGATCCCAAGGGCACCGTTTGCGAACTGTTCGCCGCGCAAGAACCGATTGCTAAACCGAAGCCGGTCACCGGGATAGGACCGATCAAGCTCGGGCATCTGGCGTTCGTCGTTCCGGAGCCGAAGCTGTATGCGGACTTCTACAGCCGGGTTCTCGGCTTCCGCGTGTCGGATTGGATCGAGGATTGGTTCGTTTTCATGCGCTGCGGTCCCGATCATCACACCATCAACTTCGTGCGCGGCAAGCGCACGCAGATGCACCACGTCGCTTTTGAGCTGAAGGATTGGCCACAGGTGCAGTCGGCGTGCGACCTCCTTGGCAGCAAAAAGATTCCGATTATCTGGGGTCCAGGACGGCACGGCCCCGGTCACAACATCTATACCTATCATCGCAATCCCGATGACCAGATCATCGAAATGTTCACCGAGCTCGACAAAATGCTGGATGAAAATCTTGGCTATTTCGAGCCCCGGCCGTGGCATCGCGATCATCCGCAGGTGCCGAAGGTTTGGGGCCCGTTGCCCACCGACATCTGGGGACCGCCGCTCACCGCGGAGTACATCCGGCAGCGCGATTGAAAACCGCACGAATTGCCAAATCTTCCCGGATGTTTGGCTAAATCTTCCCTGACGCGTTGCGCCGAATAATGGCAGCATTCGTCCGGTTGGTCGGGCGACTTGCGGATGTGTGGCGTTGTAGCTCTTGATCGCGGTGTAAAGGCGTCGGTATTGCTTCCGGCGTTGCGGTGTCTCGTTCTGCCAGGGCCCGCCGTTGTCGCGCTGCTGGCCTCGCCGTTGGCTTTTGCGCAGCAGAGCCCGAGTACGCTTCCTGAGATTCAGGTGATCGGGACCACGCCGCTACCACCCGTTCGGCCCGCCGCCGCGCCCGCATCACGCTCTTCGGGTCAGGCGCAAGTTTCTCCGGCAAATCCCGCGGCGTCGTCCGCGCCGGTCGGCGAACCCGGTACGGTCGATCGCGACAAAATTCCAGCCAACGTCCAGACGCTCGCGGCGCCTGATTTCGACCATGCCATCACGCCGGACCTGCTCCAAGCCATGGCGCGGGGACTGCCCGGTGTCGCGCTCAGCGACCAGACCGGCAATCAATTTCAGCTCGACATCAATTATCGCGGCTTCATTTCCTCGCCGGTCCTCGGCACGCCGCAGGGCCTCGCCGTCTATCAGAACGGGGTGCGTATCAACGAAGTGTTCGGCGACATCGTCAATTGGGATTTTATCCCCGATAAGGCGATCAACCGATTGACGCTGGTCCCCAGCAATCCCGTCTATGGGCTCAATGCGCTAGGCGGCGCGCTGTCGCTCGAGATGAAAAACGGCTTCACCTATCAGGGCGTCGAGGGCGAGGTGAATGGCGGCTTGTATGGCCGGATCGGCACCTCCGTGCAGGCCGGCGGCCAAAACGGCAACTCGTCCGGATATATTACCGCTGATGCCATCAATGACGCGGGCTGGCGCCAGGATTCGCCTTCGCGCCTGCGCCGCGTTTACGCCGACCTCGGCACTCGCGGCGATCAGACCGAGTTCCACGTAACCTTCACCGGTGCCGATAACACTTTCGGCGCCGCCGCCGCGACGCCGATTCAAATGCTCAGCCAGAATTGGTCGAGCGTTTATACGATCCCGCAGACGACAGAGAACAAGCTCGCATTCCTGACCGGCAGCGGTAACTGGAAGCCGACCGATACGCTCACCTTCCAAGCCAATCTCTACTATCGCGGCTTTTGGCAAAGCCATGTCGACGGCAACGGTACCGATGCGACGCCCTGTCCGGCGCCGTCGACGGTGCTGTGCTTTCCCAACCTCGACGGTTCGTCATCGCCGCTGTTCACCACCGGCGGACAGACTGTTGACGCGACCGGCGTTCTCGGCAGCAGCGTTTTGGGAGAGATCGACCGCACTTGGACGTCCACCAACAGTTTTGGCGGCACGGTGCAGGGCGCTTCGTCCGAGAAAATCTTCGGGCACGACAACAACTTTGTGCTCGGCATGAGCCTCGACCGCGGGCTCGTCCAATTCACCACCACAAGCGAACTCGGCACGATCAATGCGGACCAATTTCCGGCCGTCGCCGGCACGGGTCTTTACATCGATCAGCCATCGGGCGATGTCGCGCCGGTGCGGTTAGGCGCCAACCCGCTGTATACCGGCTTCTACGCGACCGATACTTTCAACGTGACTCAGCGCCTTGCGGTCACGGCCGGTGGCCGCTTCAACATCGCCCAGATCGGTCTGACGGACGAAATCGGCAACGACCCGGGCCTCAACGGCAGCCATGTTTACACCCGCTTCAATCCTACTTTTGGGGCAACCTACAAGGTCACGCCGAACATCACCGTCTTCGGCAGCTATGCGGAAGCCAACCGGGCGCCCACACCGCTCGAGCTCGGCTGCGCCGATCCGATGCGGCCGTGCTTGATCGACAACTCCCTCGTCGGCGATCCCAATCTCAATCAGGTCGTGTCGCATACGTTCGAAGGTGGCGTGCGCGGGCACTTCGATCTTGCAAAAGGACTGTTCAATTGGAGCGTCGGCGCCTACCACGCGCTCAACACCAATGATATCCTTGCCGTCGCCAGCCCGCTTCCGGGCCACGAGTTTTTTCAGAATGGCGGTAATACGCTGCGTCAGGGCATCGAAGCCGATGTCTCGTACAAGCAGGATCGCTGGACCGCCTATGCCAATTTTACCACCGTCGACGCCACGTTTCGCAACGCGCTGACCTTGTCATCACCGAACAATCCATTCGCCGACGCCAACGGCAATATCTTCGTCGTCCCCGGCGATCACCTGACCGGCATACCGAGCTATCGCTTCAAGGCCGGCGCCGATTACCAGATCACCGATCCATGGAAATTCGGCGCCGACCTCAACGTCATCGGCAATCAATGGCTCGTCGGCGACGAATCGAACCAGAATCCGAGGCTGCCGGCCTATTGGACGGTGAACCTGCATTCCTCCTATCAGCTGTCGAAAAACATTGAGCTGTACGGCCTGGTGCGTAATTTGTTCAACCAGCATTATTACGTTTACGGCACATTCTTCGAGACCGATTCATTTCCCTACTTGAACCTGACCGATCCCCGCACCTTCGTTCCCGGCATGCCGCTGGCCGCTTATGCGGGGTTGCGCGGCAAGTTTTAGGGCCTGCTTTCGCGCACCGAAGTGGGCGCAAGCCCAAGAAAGCGGCCTGGCGAAAGGCAGCGGTGGTCTGCGCGTGTCCCGCTTGTCGCAGTCCGGGACTGGGCGCATTATCATCCCCAGCTAACGTCACTCGAAAAATCAAAACGGGGAGGAAGTGCGATGAGGATTCTCTCGCCGGCAATCGCGTTGATCGGCCCGCTGCTCATGGCTAGTGCGCTGACGCCGGCACGCGCGGCCGACATGACGTTCGAGCGCGCGCTCAATGCCAACAAGGAGCCGCAGAACTGGCTGCTCTATTACGGCAATTATCAAGGCTATCGGTTCTCGCCGTTGAACCAGATCAACACCGATACGGTCAAAAATCTGAAGCTCGTCTACGCCGTCGCGCTCGGCGGTTTGCAGAGCGGCGGGCGCTACGCCTTCGGCAACCTCGAGGGCACACCGATCGTGGACGACGGCATGATGTACGTCACCGACGGCTGGGGCAGCGTCTACGCGATCGACGTCTCGGGCGGCACCAAGGGTGCGATCAAATGGAAGTTCGACCCGGGCATCGACCGCGCCTGGGCGGGCGACGTCGCCTGCTGCGGCGTCAACAATCGCGGCGTCGCGCTGTGGAAGGACAAGGTGATATCGATCGCGCTGGACGGGCGGATGTTTGCCATCGACAAGGCGACCGGCGAGAAGGTCTGGGAACGCAAGATCGCCGACCCGGCTCTCGGCGAGACCATCACCATGGCGCCGCTGGTGGTGCGCGATCTGGCAATCGTCGGTCCGGCCGGCGGCGAGTTTGGCATCCGCGGTTTCATCGACGCCACCGATCTCAATACCGGCCAGCAGGCCTGGCGGACCTACACCATCCCGGGCGCGGGCGAGCCCGGCAATGACACTTGGAAAGACGGGGCGGAGCGCTGGAAGCACGGCGGCGCGCCGGTATGGGAAACCGCGACCTACGATCCGGAGAGCGACACCATCTATCAGGGTATCGGCAATGCCGGCGCCGATTGGGATCCGCAGTATCGGCCGGGTGACAACAAGTGGGCGGCGAGCGTGCTCGCGCTCAACCCGGCCAACGGCACGATCAAATGGGGCTTCCAGTACACGCCGAACGACCCGTTCGATTTCGACGAGATTTCCGAGCACCCGATCATCGACGCCAAAGTGAATGGCAAGGACCGCAAGCTCGTCGTCCACGCCGCGCGCAACGGATTTTTCTACGCGCTGGATCGCACCACCGGAGCGTTCATCGGCGGCAAGCAATACGTCGACAAGCTCAACTGGACGACGGGTCTCGATCCGGAGACCGGCTTGCCGGCCAATTACGATCCCAAGGCCGGCGTTCAGGTCTATACGCCAGGTACGCACGGCATGCGCGGCGAGCCGATGGCCACCATCTGTCCATCGCATTTCGGCGCCAAGAACTGGGAGCCTACGGCCTACAATCCGACGCTCAACATGCTCTACATACCGTCGATCGAAGGGTGCGACGGCATCGAGACGGTCGCGCAGAAGGATTTTGCCGATCAAGGCGGAACGCTGAAGCCGCGTGAGCGCTTCAGCGGCGGCTCGTTCAAGATGACCGGCCGCCTCTACGGCAGCCTCAAGGCCATCGATCCGACCACCGGCGATATCAAGGCGGCCGTGCGGCTCGACTTCCCGAACTATGCCGGCGCGCTCGCCACCGCGGGCAATCTCGTCTTCCTCGGCCAGCCAGACGGAACCTTCACCGCCTATGACGCCAAGACCTTGCAACAGGCTTGGAGCTTTAGCGTCGGCACCGGCATCAATGCGCCGGCCATCAGCTATTCGGTGAACGGCAAGCAATACATCGCCGTTCTGGCCGGCTCGCGGCAGTCGCCGTTCGTCATGCAAAACGATCCGTCGCTGAAATATTCCTCGACGACGTCCATGCTGTTCGTGTTTGCACTTTGATCGAAGGCAATAACGGCCGGCGCCGGCGCGACTCGTGGTCGTGCCGGCGCTCGCTCCAAAGTGCTGGGATCCGGCCGCTTGGTCGCATGCCCGCTGCATTGGCGCTGATCGCGGCGCTTTCGGCGGTCATGATCGGCTCCGTGCGTGCGCAGGAAGCGCTAAGCGCCGAAGCAACGCGGATGCTCGAGCACGGCAAGGATATTTTTAAGACCAAAGCCACCTGTCAGTTCTGTCACAAGTGGGACGCGTCCGGCGATCAAGGCTACGGCGGCAACGCGTTGTCGCTGCGCCAGACAAAACTGACCCCGGCTCAGGTCGCCGAAACCGTCAAATGCGGCCGTCCCGCCACCGGCATGCCGTTTCACGATCAGTTCGCCTATACCGATAAGCGTTGCTACGGCATCACCCGCGCCGAGCTCGGCAACGACGTGCCGCCGGAGCCCAATGCATTTCTTAATTCCGATGAGATCGATGCAGTGGTGAAATACCTGTTCGCGAAGGCTATCGGGCGCGGCCCGTCGACCTACGAGGAGTGCGTCGAATTCTGGGGAACCGAGACGCGCCAATGCGAGCCGATGAAGCAATGAGCATGACGGGCAGGGTCGCGATGGCCTGCGCGGTGGCAGCGCTGGCCATCGTGGGCGCGAACGGCGCCTGCGCACAAACGCGGCCCGATCCAGGCGAAATCCATGGCCTCAGACTTGGGCTTACTGCCCAGGCGATGACACTGGACGGCTGGGGCCAACTCGCCTGTGGCAGCGATGGTGGACCGCCGCGTCAGGAGCTCGACGCCTGGTCGGACTTCAAAAAATGCCGGCCGGAAGCAAGCGGGTTGCGTGAAGTCGCCGCCCGTTTCGACGACGAGGACGAATACGTCGCCAAGGCGCTCGGCGAGCCGAGTTACGCGGCGCAGCGGACCGGCACGCGGGTCGCCGGCCATCCCGTCGTTCTCTCGGCCTTGTTTGACGACGGCGGGATATTGCGCGGCGTTCGCATGGTGAGCGATCCGCGCGCGGCGCCGGCCGAGCGCCGCATGGCGCACCTGCTCGGCGTGGCCGTGATCAATCGCTATGGCACCGATGGATGGCACTGCGTGGATTTCCCCCCGGCCGAGGGCGAGTCCGCGGTCGGCGGCGTGTTCATCAAGCAGCGCTGCGAAAAGGCGATGCCGGAACGAGCCTTGACCGTGGAGACGCATTTTCTGCGCAAACCCGGGCAGCACGATGTCGATCCGGGCACCCATGAATATACCCAAGGCGCGTTCGACAGCTGGACGCGGTTCGAGCTTTTCGATCCGAACTATCGCAAGCCTTGACCTGCGCAATTCCGAGCCGTCAGGGATGCACGGTGCCGTCCGGCATGATGGTGCCGTTGAGTTTCACGCTAGTCAGGATCGCTCCGGCGAGAATTGCGCCGGTCAGGCGTGCGCCGGATAGATCGGCTCCAGTCAGATCGGCGCCTGAAAGATCGGCGCCGTAAAGGTCCGCTTCGGTCAACTTCGCGCCCTCAAGCTTCGCGTCGCGCAGCACCGCGTTCACCAAGCCGGCATTGTCGAGATTGGCGCCCTCGAGGTTGGCGCGGCGCAGCGACGCCTCGACCAGATTGGTCTTGCTCAGATCGGCATCCCGTAAAGATGCATCATCAAGCCGGACCGCGTTGAGCATGGCTTCGGAAATCCTGGCGTGGTCGAGCTTGGCGCTCACCAGATACGCTGTTTGCATCTTGGCGTTCGCGAGGTCGGCGTCGGACAGGTCGGCCGCGCTCAAATCCGATCCATAGAACATCGCGTTCTCGGCTTTGACCCCAACTAGCGAGGCCGTCTTCAAGTCGGTCTTGTTGAGGTTTGCCTCGGTCAGATCAGCGCCATTTAATTTCGCGCCGCCGAGCTTGGCGCGGTGCATCACCGCGCGGGACAGATCGGCGCCCGTCAGATCGGCGCCGGACAAATCCTTCTGCTTCAGCTGGGCGGCGACCAGCGAGCATTTCACGCAAGCTCTGCTTTGGCCAGCGAGGAAGTTCGCTGCGTCGTCGGCATGCGCCATGCTCGGCCATACAACAGGCGACAGGGCGCAGGCTGTGAACAGCAAGGCGCCGAGCGCGTTGGCGCGGAACGGAGCGAGCATGGTATCTGCCTCACCGCGGTGGCGGACGGCGATCGCGGCGGCTATGGCGAAGAGACAGCGCGATTGTACCAATGCAGCGCATCGACGCTGACGACACGCTCGCTGCCGTCGAACAGCTTGGCGACGCGTCCGCCGGATGCCTTGAACTCAAACGTTTTGACGCGGTCCTTCACCTGCACGGTGGCGTTGCGCATGATGTCGAGGCCCTGGTCGATCTTCCAGATCTGGTAGGAATTGGGATCGGCGGCTGAAAAGAATTTGGTCTCGGCCGAGAGCTTGCGGGCGACGCCGCGCTCATAGGTCAAGTGCAGCGACAGGTGCTCGCCGTTGGCGCCGGTGAAGTCCCAGGTATCCTCGTTCTCGACCGGGCCGCCCGCGGCAGCATGAGTGGAACGCTCGACGCGATAGGCGGAGGCGGCCTGGTAGACATTGAACGGGCCCGGAGCGGCTTTCGGATTATTGGTGATGCCGTCGACCATCATCTGGCCGGCCATGTCGTTACTGCCGGTCTTTTTGATGGGCGAGGCGAAATAGACCATCTGCTCGGTGCCGACCGGCGCGCCATCCGGGCCGTTGATGTCGACGCGATCGACGAAGATCAAGCGGACATTGCAATCCTTGGCTGGGCCTGAGGTCGCTACGAACGGCTCCCAACCGTCGGGCAGCAGCGCCTTGAGCGCCTGGCTGGAGACCGCAAGGTCGAGCTGCATGCGCACTTCGGCGCTCTGCTCAAGAAGGGTCTGGGCGTTCGCCAGCCCGGTTGGCCCGAAGAACGCGGCGATTATGACGCCGATACCAATCGCGCCCTTTCCCAGCATTTATGCCTCCCTATGAGTCCCATTTCGGGACCTCGATTATCAGACCCATGCTAATCGAAACGCGCTCATTCCGTAATGCCAATTCGGCAGGGCGGCCGCTCGGACGTGACGTGGCGGCCTAAGTTCGGCTAACATCTGCGGCATAACACAGAGAGCCCAAAGGGAGACACCGATCAGCGTAGAGTCCGCGGCCGCGTTTGCGGGGCCGCCGCAAGCGCCGACTTTTCTGAAGCGCTGGTACCATGCGCTCTGGTATGAGCGCTCGGTTCGCGCGCAGCTTTTGCTCGTATTCGTGTTGATCGACGTCGTCGCCGTGCTCGTTGCCGGCAGCGTCGTTACCTTACGGGCGCGCATGCAAACGCGCGTCGAGATGGTGGCTTCGATGCGCCTTGCCGACTTGCTGGTGGAGGACGCCGTCCATCTCGCCCGCCAGGAGCTTCCGGCCGAGCAATTTCTGGCGTCGCTGCCGGCGCAGTTGCAGTCGATGCGCCATGTCCGGTTTGTGGTCAGTGACGCCGCGGGCTCTCCCATCGCGGCGACGCCACCCGGCCGCGCCGCCGCCGAGCGCGACGCCGCCCCGCATTGGTTTACCGCGCTCGTCGCGCCGCCGGTCGAGACCCGCGATGTCGCCGTGACCGTCGACGGCCTGCGGATCGGGCATGTCGAGATTATCGGCGAGCCTGCCGATGAGATCGCCGAGGTCTGGGATAACGCCGTCGCGATCGGGGCGGTGGCCGTCGTGCTCAACCTCGTCATGATCGGTCTTCTCTACGTTCTGTTCGGGCGCGTTCTCGACCCGCTCACCGTGCTCGCGAATGGCCTCTCCGACCTGGAGCATCAGACCTATAGCGTGCGGCTGTCGCAGCCGCGGGCGCGCGAACTGTCTGCCATCGCCGAGCATTTCAACACGCTTGCGCTTGCGCTTGAGACCCTGCGCGGCGAGAACTTGAGGCTCAATCGCAGGCTGATCACGGCTCAGGACGACGAGCGGCGGCGCACCGCGCTCGAATTGCACGATGAAGTCGGGCCGTGTCTATTCGGGCTCAAAGCCAACGCATCGTCGATCGCGAGCGTGGCGCAAAACCTGCCCGATCAGGCCAGGGCGAGCATCGCGGAACGCTTGCACGATATCCTTGCCGTCATCGAGCATTTGCAGGCCATCAACCGCAGCATGCTCGACCGTCTTCGACCGATGGCGCTTGGTCATGTTCCGCTCAAGGATATGCTCGGCCAGCTCGTTGCCGAACGCGCGCGGGAGCATCCGCAAATTACGTTTTCCATCGCGGCCGGCGATCTGCCGCGCGGTTATGGCGATTCGATCGACCTGACGATCTATCGGTGCATTCAGGAAAGCCTGACCAATGCCATACGCCATGCCGAGGCGCAGCATGTCACCGTGACGCTCGACCACCTGGACAATGCGGCGTCTTTGGCGCTGACCGTGATCGATGACGGGCGCGGCATGAGCCAACCGCCGCCGGCGGGTTTTGGCACCCGCGGCATGAAGGAGCGTGTCGAAGGTCTCGGCGGCCGCTATAGTGTCGAAAGCGCGCCCGGCCGCGGCACCAGTGTGCGGATCACGATCCCTCTCGCCGAAGCTGTGGCGGAGGCCGGGACATCGAATGGTGCGAATATATGACCAGCGTCCTCGTCATTGACGACCATCCGATCGTCCTGCAGGGTTGCCGGCGAATGCTGGAGGACGCCGGCGTCACCGACGTGCTTGAGGCGCGGGACGCGGCTTCCGGCTACAAGCTCTACCGCCGTCATCATCCCAATGTGGTGATTGTCGATCTCGCCATGCAGGGTAGCGGGCTCAGCGGCCTGCCGTTGATCCGCCGCATCAATGCGCACGATCCGGCCACGCGCATTCTGGTCTTCAGCATGTATAGCGATCCTATCATCGTGGCGCGCGCGCTCGAAGCCGGCGCCACCGGCTATGTGCTCAAGGACACCTCGCCCGCCGAATTGATGAAGGCTTTTGAGAAGGTCCGAACCGGCACGCCGTATTTGCATGGCGATCTCGCCATGCAGGTGGCCCTGGTGCACACGCCTGCGCGCCAGAATCCACTTGCGGAGCTGACGCCGCGGGAGTTGCAAACGCTGGCTTTGTTGGCGGAAGGCAAGCCCTATGGCCGCATCGCCGAGGAGCTCAATGTCAGCTACAAGACCGTCGTCAACGTTTGCTCGCAGCTGCGGCAGAAGCTCGACGTCCGCAGCCTGGCGGAGCTGATCCGTTCCGCCGTCCGGCTTTTGGCGACGGTCTAGGCCGTTACTTTTGGACGGCATGCGCGCGGATGTAGTGCCAGAGCTGATCGATTTCATCGTCGCTTAGCACGCCTTTCCACGGCGGCATTTGGTTTTTGCCGTTGCGGACCGAATTCTCAAACCGCGGACGGTCGTCCGCCTTCAGCCGGCGCAAGTCGAAGGTCTGGCCGCTATTGACCAGATCGTCGCCATGGCAGACGGCGCAGCGCATGTTGTAGACATTTTCTCCGGCGGCGATTTTGTCCTGGTCGGGCCCGGCGTCCTCGGCGAGGGCGTAGGATGCGCTCCAGCCGACCGCGAGAAGCACGACGGCGATTGAAGAAAATTTCTTGCCGATCATAGGCGCTCACGCATTGAGATGTGAAAGAGGCCGCGACTGGCGGCCTCTTAGTTCTTGAGGGCAGGGTATCGGCGTTATTTGTCGAACAGCGCAAACGTCCACAATGTCACGCCGGTAGGCAGGTTAGCGAGATTGGGATCGCCGGCGCGTTGCGCATAGACGCCACCGATGCCGCTCATGACGGTGACGTATTGTTTGCCGTCTTTGTCCCAGGTCACCGGCTGACCGACGATGCCGGACGGTGTCTGGAAGCTCCACAGGATCTTGCCGGTATCGGCGTCGAGCGCCTGGAATTCGCCCGTCATCACGCCGGTGAAGACGAGATTGCTCGCCGTCACCATGGTGGATGAGTAGTTCGGGCTGCGGTACGGGGTCTCCCATTTCGATTTTCCGGTCATGGGGTCGACCGCTTTGAGAAAACCGCGCACGTTCGGGTCTTCGGTGACGGTGGTGCGCTTGACGGTCGGAACGCCGGAGGGCGCGCCGGGCGTGAGCTTCGGCGGCTCGGGCGCTTGATAGGTCATGCCGACATTGAGCGTGTTGATGTACAGCAAGCCGGTATTCGGGCTGAACGAGAGGTGCTGCCAATTGGTGACGCCGGAGACCGAAGGCCAAACGGTAACCGTCTCGCCTGCGAGCGCTCCCTTGAAGACATCGGTCACGATGGGCCGGCCGGTTTCCAAATCGACTCCGCTCGCCCAATTCACTTTGCCGAAGGTGTTGGCCGCGAGCAGCTTGCCGGTTTTGGCGTCGAGCACGTAGAGGAAGCCGTTGCGGTTGGCCTGCATCACGACCTTCTGCGGCTTGCCGTCGACCTTGATGGTGGCGTTGATCGGCGTTTGCACCGCGTCGTAGTCGAAGGGATCGCTCGGGGTGGCTTGATAGTACCAGACGCGCTCGCCGGTCTGCGGGCGGAACGCCCACACCGAGTCGGTGTAGAGATTGTCGCCGGCACGCGCGCGCGGGTTCCAGGGCGCGGGATTGCCGACCCCCCAGAAGACCAGATCGAGATCGGGATCGTAAGTGCCCGTCACCCAGCTTGAGCCGCCTCCGGTCAGCTCGGAATCGCCGGGCCAGGTCTCGGAGCCGGGTTCGCCCTTGGCCGGGATCGTGTAAGTCCGCCACAAATGCTTGCCGGTCGCGGCATCGTAGCCTTCGATGAAGCCGCGATGGCTGAACTCGGCGCCGGCGACGCCGACAATCACGACGCCTTTGACAATCAGCGGCGCGCCGGTCATCGCATAGCCATTCGCCGGCACGGCGGGATCGGGCGATTTCGCTTCCCAAACCTGGTTGCCGGTCTTGGCGTCGAGCGCAACGATGCGATCGTCCATCAGCGCGCGGATGATCATGCCCTGGTAAATTGCCGCGCCACGATTGACGATGCCGCAGCAGACCACGCGCAGCGTATCTGGCGGATATTCGTGTTTGACGCGCCAGATCTGCTTGCCGGTGATGGCGTCGACGGCCGCGGTCGAATCGTGGGTCGTCACGTAGACGACGCCGTCGTTGACGATCGGAAAGGCTTCGCCACCTTGCAAGTCCGCAAGCGAATACGACCATACCGGAACCAGCTTGCCGACGTTGTCCTTGGTGATTTTGGTGAGCGGGCTGTAGCGGTTGCCGGAATAGCCCATGCCGTAGACCAGCACGTTGCCGGTGGTCTTCTCGTCGTTCCTCAAATCGTCTGCGGTCTGGGCGAGTGCCGCAATCGGAACCGCAGCGAGGACCGTCGTCAACAATGCAGACAAAAGCGTTGTTCGAGTCATTCGTCTCCTCCCGATTATTTTTTTCCGGCTACGCGCCGATCGAGGCATGATAGGCAGTTTTGCCGCATGCTCCAAGCCTGCCGTAGCGTGTGCATCACGCTTCAGGCTTTGCCGGCGCCCCGAACTGTGTCACCGTCAGCGAACATCGCGTCACCGGTCGGCCATAACGGGAGGGTCGATGTATCGTTGGGCTGCGGCCCATGGCGCCAACATTTGCCGAAGGGTGAGCCAGCGCGTGCGAATGAACGGCGTACGATGTTCGGGCGTATTTTTGTGCATCTGCTTGGCGATCGTTGCCGTGGCGACGCTCGCCGTATCGAGCGCGGTCGCGGCGGATCGCATTCGCGTTGCCGTGCAAAAGACCGGCACGCTCGCCTGGGAACTGGACATCCTGAAAGCGCGCGGCCTCGATCGGCAGGCCGGCATCGATATTGAAACCACCGCGCTTGCCAGTACCGAGGCGGGCAAGGTCGCGCTCGAAAGCGGATCTGTCGATTTGATGCTGTCGGACTGGCTATGGGTCACGCGTGAACGCGCCCTTGGCGACGACGTGGTGTTCTATCCCTATTCGAGCGCGCTTGGCGCCGTCATGGTGCCGGCCAATTCGCCGATCCGGGGAATTACCGATCTCAAGGGAAAAAAGCTCGCCGTTGCCGGTGGTCCGCTCGATAAAAGCTGGTTGCTGCTCCGAGCACTGGCGCGCAGATCAAATATCGATCTCAAAACGCAAGTGGACGTCGTGTATGGAGCGCCTCCGCTTCTCCAGCAAAAGGCCTTGCAAGGCGAAAACGACGCCACGCTGACGTTCTGGAATTTTTGTGCCGAGCTCGAGGCAAACGGCATGAGGCGTGCCGTGGCCATGGACGACGTGGTGAAGGGCCTGGGCGCCGCGGGACCCGTGGCCATGGTAGGCTATGTGTTCAACGCAATCTGGGCACAGCGCAACCATTCCCTGCTGGACCGCTTCTTCGCCGCCACGCGACAGGCCAAGGAAATCCTCGTGCAATCGCCGGACGAGTGGCAACGGCTCGCGCCGCGTATCTCCGCAAGCGGAGCGGGAGCGCTTGACGTCTATCGGCAGCGCTACCTTGAAGGCATTCCGAGAAGGTCCCTCGGTGCGGAAGTTGCCGACGCGAGAACGCTGTACAATGTGCTGGCTGAGATCGGCGGCGCCGATCTGGTCGGTCCGGCGCGTGAGCTCGATCCGGGCACTTTTTATACGGCAGGGCCGGGCGAATGAATTTGGCGCTCCGGCTGGCCTCGCTCGCTCTCCTCCTGGCGGTCTGGTTTGCCGGCTCGCAGTTCGCGGGCCCACGGCTTTTGCCGCCTCCGCAGGCGGTCGGTCTCGCCATCGTCGCCGAAGCGCGCTCCGGCGCGCTTGCGTTCAATCTCGGCGTTACGCTGGCCCGCGTTGCCGCGGCTTTCTCGATCGCCATGGCGCTCGGCACCGTGTTCGGACTTGTCATGGGCCGCGTTCGGCTGGCCGATCGCATCGGCGATCCATGGCTAGTGCTGCTGCTCAATTTGCCGGCGCTGGTCATCATTGTGTTGGCCTACATATGGGCGGGGCTCACGGAAACAGCGGCGCTTGCAGCCGTCGTCCTCAACAAGCTGCCGCTCGCCACCGTTACGGTGCGTGAGGGGGCGCGCGCTCTGGACCGCAATCTTGACGAGATGGCCGCGGTATTTCGCATGAGCCGATGGAAGCGGCTGCGCCACGTCGTCTTGCCTCAGCTCTCGCCCTATCTCGCGGCTGCTTCACGGTCCGGCCTGTCGCTGGTGTGGAAGATCGTGCTGATCGTCGAATTGCTGGGCCGGCCGAATGGCGTGGGCTTTGAAATCGGCGTTGCCTTCCAATTGTTCGACGTCACGCGAATATTGGCCTATGCTCTCGCGTTCGTCGCCGTCATGCTCGCCGTTGAAACATTCCTGGTGCAGCCTTTTGAACGATATGTCTCGCGCTGGCGACCAAGAACGGCTTGAAGTTCACATCAAACGTAAATCCTACCGCAAAGCCTCGGGTGGTGAACTGCAAGTGCTCGGCGCGCTCTCGATCGTCGTGGCGAGCGGAGAGATCGCGGCGCTGGTCGGTCCGTCCGGCTGCGGCAAGACCACGCTCCTTCGCATCATTGCCGGGCTCGATTCGGACTTCGAAGGCACCGTGTGGTTGCCGGCCCACGGCAGGCTCGGCGTTGTCTTCCAAGAACCGCGGCTGTTGCCGTGGCGCACCGTCGAGGAAAACGTGCGCCTCGCCGCGCCTCAAGCGAGCGACGCCGTCTTGGACGGGCTGTTCGACACGCTCGGGCTGTCCGGGCACCGGCGCCATTATCCCAGTGAGCTCTCGCTCGGCCTCGCGCGCAGAACCGCACTGGCGCGTGCGTTTGCGGTCGAGCCCGAACTGCTGGTGCTCGACGAGCCTTTCGTCTCCCTCGATGCGGAACTGGCGACGCGCTTGCGCGCCGAGTTAGCGGAGCTTGTCGCGCGCAGGCCGGTGACGACCGTTCTTGTCACTCACGACGTCGACGAGGTGATCGCGCTGGCCGATCGCGTGTTTTTACTCACCGGCAACCCTGCTCGCGTGGCAGCCGACGTGCCGATTCAAAATCCACGAAGCGCGCGTTCGGCAGACGAGGTGGCTGTGATCCGCAATGAGCTGTCGCGAAAAGCGGTCGCGGCGTCGATCTAGGCCGGCTGCGCTTGGACGGCGCGGCGTATCATACCGCGCTGCGGATTGTAGCCGAGCACGGCGAGCAAGAAAAACAGCACCGCCGTGCCGGAAACGACCAGTGCCGAGAGCGGTTCGAACATGCCGTAAAGGGCGAAGCGAATGAGCTCCACCGCATAGGTGAAGGGATTGGCCAGCGAAACGTAATAGATCAATTCCGAGCCGCCCTCGCGCAATTTCCATAAGGGGTAGAGCGCCGAAGAAAAAAAGAACATCGGAAACATCACGAAATTCATGGCACCGGCGAAATTCTCGACCTGCCTGATATAGACCGAAAGGAACAGCCACAGCGCGCCGAGCATGAGTCCGGAAATGATGAGTGCCGGCAGCACGTCGAGCCAGGCCATCGGTTCAAACGTCACGCCGAATGGAATGCAGACTGCGAGGAATACGTAGCAGGTGATGACCGAAAGCGCCGTTCCGGCGGCGAGCTTGCACGCCAGCAGCACCCAGCGCGGCAACGGCGCCGTGAGCAACAGCCGCATCACGCCCATCTCGCGGTCGTAGACCATCGACAGCGAGGATTGCATGCCGTGAAACAGCAGGATGATCCCAAGCAGGCCGGGCACGATGTAGACCTGGTAGGTGATATAGGTTTTGTACGGCGGGATGATCGAGACGCCGAACACGTTGTAAAAACCGGCGGCAAACACGGCGAGCCACATCAGCGGCCGCACCAGCGCGGAAAGCAGCCGGCCGCGCTGTTGCACAAATTTGAGCAGCTCCCGCGTGGTGACGGCGCGTAGCGCGCGCATAACGTGGACGAAGTGCATTGGCGAATGGGCGCCTTCGGCTATCGATTGAGATGACAGGTCGTTTCCGGTTGATCGTCGCCGAGCGTATCCAGCTCGTTGGTTTGGTGCAAAAAACCCTCGATCGGCGCGCTGGCGACAACCTCATAGGGCGCCGCCAGCAGCACCGCCTGACGGACTTGATGATCCCAAGCGCGCACGCTTACGGCAAGACCCTTGTCGCCATCGAAGCTGCCGTCGCCGAGGATGAACGCGCGTTGCGTCGAAAAATCGGCGGAGCGCGTGTGCAGCGCCGATTGCACGATCATCTTCACCGCGACCCAAGCGGCCCAGTCGGCGCCTTCCATGTGGCGGCCGCCGGAGCGTTTTTCGAAACGCGAATTGACCTGCGGCGCGCCGTTATGGTCCCAGGTCCAATGCCACGCCGTCGGCTCGAGATCGATGCTGCCCATGATCGGACGCGGCCGCATCAGGTGGTAAGGCACCGTGCGAGCGAAATCGAAGTCGCTATCTGCGACGAAGACCACGTCGAAATCGCGGTTGAGTGCGCTCAGCAAGAGAGGATCGTTCAACTCGCGGTCGCGCGGATCGGTGCCGGGCTTGAATTTACGTTGCGCAACGATATGGGCGCCGAACTTTTGCACCGAATGCTCGAACGCCGTCGCCATTGCCGCGTCGTCGGGCGAGGGGCCTTGGAATTCCAATAAGTTTGTCCATTTGCGCGACACGACATATTGCACAAGACCGTCCATGAGTTGGGCGCGGCTCGAATAAACGTGAACGAACTCGGCCGAGCACAGGCCGCGGCGTAGCGCGTCATCCGGTTCCGATACGTTGAACAGGAGGAGGTCGCGGCCGCGCACGGCTGCCGCAAGCGGCCGGTAGGCGTCCGCCGGCACGTCGATCAGGAAGAAGTGCGTGCCGGCGTCTGCTGCTTGCAGGACCGCCGTCGCCACGTCCGCCGCCGATTTGGCGACGATGCGATCGAGCGTGAAGTCCGTGTTAAGGAGCCTGACGAGTGGCGCCGCTTCATTGATGCCGACCTCTGCGCCTGCGAACGGATGCTCGGGCGCCTTGAGGACGATTCGCTCATAAGCTCGGATCGGCGCGTAGCGCGGATCGCCGTCGACTTGCACGAAAGCGATTTTGACGTGCTGCTGCGGTGCCGTCGGCGGGGTCGGCGCTGATGCATCCTGGGCCGCCGCCGCGGCGATCCAGGCGAGAACAAGAAACGGGCTGAGCATGAACGCCCGTCGCTTCAATGCGCTCGCCGGTGCCCTAATCATCGACCACAATACCCCACGGCACGCGACCGACCGGGATTGAAATGACCGCCTTGCGGCTTGCGGTATCGATGATCGTGATGTCGTCGCCCAGGCCGTTGGCGACGTAGAGGGTTTTTTCGTCACGTGACAGCGTGACGCCCCATGACCGTTTGCCGACCAGGATATAGCCCTGCACGGCTCGCGTCGGCACGTCGACCACCGCGACATGCGCCGCATGCCCAAGCGCGACATAGGCGGTCTTGCCGTCTTTGGTCATGACGAGGCCCACCGGCGTGACGTCCGATTTGCGCATGCCGGGCGGCAGGAAATCGATCTTGCCGGTGACGACAAATTTCTGCCGGTCGATGATGTAGACCTCGCCCGCCATTTCGGTGGACACCCAAAGCTCCTTGCCGTCCGGCGTCGCAGCGAAACGGCGCGGCCGCGTGCCGACCACCACGTCTTGCGTCACGTAACCGCTGTCGGCGTCGATGGCGTGGACGAGATCGCCGACCTCGGAGGTCACGTAAACGGTCTTGCCGTCCGCGCTCACCAGCACGCCTTCCGGCTCGGCGCCGGTCGGCACCTCCTTCTCGATGATGTTGCGGTCCATGTTGATGATCGCGAGCGTGGACGATTCTTCGTCGGAGACGTAGATGCGCCGCCGCGTTTCATCCATGGCGAAGGTTTCCGGACTCGATCCGGTCACCAGCTTGCCGACGACCTTGAAGGTAGCGACATCGATCACATCGATCACGTCATCGTCGCCGCAGGCGACGTACAGCTTGCTGTGATCGGCGTTGAAATGCATGTCGCGCGGACGCCGCGACACCGCAATGTCGTTGACGATCTTGTAGGTTTTGGGATCGACGACGAGGATGTTATTGCTCTTCTCGTTGCTGACATAGATCAGGCCGGTATCCTTGGCCTCGGCCGGGGTGATTGCGAGCACCAAGGCAAGCGCTGCAGCTAGTCTGAGCATCGGGCAACCGTTCATTGCTTCGCTGTGACCCTATGTCTTAATAAGGAGAACGGGCAAGGCAAGGGTGGAAGAATAAATGGCAACGGGCGAGGGCGCGCCGGCGCTGCTCTTGGATAACGTCGTCAAGACCTATGGGGCGATTCGCGCCGTCGATGGGGTCGGTTTCAAGGCTTCGGCCGGCGAATTTATAGCGCTGCTCGGCCCGAACGGCGCCGGCAAGACGACGCTGTTCCAGCTCCTGTCCGGGCTGTTCGTGCCGGATTCCGGCCGCATCGAGGTCAAGGGGCACGACATGCTCCGCGATCCGGTGCCGGCGTTGGCCAAGCTCGGCATCGTTTTCCAACAGTCCACCCTCGATCTCGAACTGACGGTGACCGGCAATCTTCTCTTCCACGCCGGCCTGCACGGCATTCCGCGCGCCGTCGCGAAGGCGCGTATCGAAGCGGAGCTGGCGCGGCTGGGTCTGGCAGATCGGGCCCATGACAAAACCATTCAGTTGAGCGGCGGCAATCGCCGGAGGGTCGAGCTTGCCCGCGCGCTGCTGCACGAGCCGCGCGTATTGCTCATGGATGAGGCCACGGTGGGTCTCGATCCAGCAAGCCGCGGCGATCTGCTCAAGTTGATCCTGACCATGCGGGCGGAACGTTCGGTCGCGGTGCTGTGGGCGACGCATTTATGCGATGAGGTGTCCGACGCTGACCGGGTCATCGTGCTGCATCGCGGCAAGGTGCTGGCGGATACAACGCCGGCGCAATTTATCAAAAGCGCAGGCGCCGCCACGATCGAGCAGGCCTTTTTGGCCGTTACCGGCGCCGCCGCCTAGCGGCTGGTTGAATCGGCTGTGCGCCTTATGCGCTCCATGTCACCATCGCGGCACTGGCGGCAGGCACGTGGATTTCGCCGACGCCGCCGACGGTACGCAGGTATTCGACTTCCCTCGCGTGCCAACGACCGTTCGCTGCGACCTCGCTGCCGCCAAGCGTGACGTTATTCGCGCTGTCCAACGCGAGTCCCTTTAGCCGCAAGGCGGTGGCTTTTTGGAAGGTCTGGCCGGTCGTCATCGTGATATCCGCGTCGGCATTCCGGTCCTTGTTGATCAAGGTCAACATGATATCTCCATGATCGCCAAGGACCGCATAGGCAGTAAGATTCACGCCGCCGGTATCGTAATCCAGCGCGATGCGGTTACCTTTGCTCGCCTGCGCAAAAGCCAACATCCCGTAATATTCCGGACCGATTGAGGCCGTGCCATCGGCGCCGTTGCGGATCGCAGAATAATAACTGACAAAATCGAGATGATTGACGCCGGTTTCCATATTCACGCCCGCAGCGCCGTCGGACGCCAGGGCCCACATGAAATCGAGCACCCAGAGCGCCGATACAAAGGCATCGCTCACGCCAGGTTGCCCGCCGCCGTAAAATGAATTCGCTTCGCAGATGCGGAACGGAACATGCGAGGCGGACGCCGCCGTCGACAGCTCTTGCAACATGCCGCGTAGGCTTGCGTCCTTGCGGATCAAAAGCTCGATCTTATTGTTCTTTGCGCGCGCTTCGTACTCTGCCCGCTGGCTCGAATCGACAAGCCTATCGAGGTACGGATTATTGGCGCCGGCCCGATAGTAATGTTTGGTTAGAAGCTTCAAGTCGCTGCCTTCGTCGGCGGCGAAACGCGATACCCAATCGGTTGCCCAAGACGCGTCAGGACCGGCAAAAGGCGCGTCAGGTAGCTTGGTGCGAATGGCGGCCTTATAGGCGCGATATTCCTTCAAATAGTCGTCGTAGGCGTAATTCTTGGGTCGGTGGGCATTGAACGCATCGCCGGCGAATCCGTCGGGTTCATTGCCGATCTCGAAGGTAAGAAGCTTATCTTTGACGGCAGCTGCAACCGCGACTGCTTCTTCGACGGCATTTTTCATATCGCCGCTGCCGAGGTTCAGCCCCCAGATCAGCCGCCAGCCGATGGCATCAAGAAAGCCATCCAGCTCGCGCAGGCTGGCGGTATTGATCACGGTCGCTTTCGCGGCGGCGGAGGCGATGGCATCGGCAGCGAAGGACGCGCTGTCCGACGTGATGCCGCCGACACGGATAACGCCGTTGGCCCCCAGTCCGCGCACAAGCTGCACATACGCGCGATTCTTGTCGCTGAGCAGGCCCGACATCGCGACTGAAGAAATTTCATAGCCGAGGCCGGTGAAATCGTCCGGTATCCGGCCCTGTTTTCTCCGCGTATCCACATTGACGCGGATTGCCTTGGTTATTGTACGCTGCGCCAAACTGGGCGCCGCGCAGGTGAGCGGAACACCGAACAGGCCCATGAAGCCTTCGATGAAATGTCGACGGTTCATGATTCAAGGTCTCCAAACGATGGGGTATTATCCGCCGCATGGTCGGATACCGCAAAGTCGCCCCGCTGGCACTGCTGTTCGCCTGTTGCATGAGCGCGCAGGCGCGTGCCGAAGACTCCTGCCTCGACATCCAGCGCAACTACGATCTGGTCAAAGCCGAGGCGGTCTCCGTACAGACCAATGCGGCGTTGTTTGCGGCGGCCGACAGCGGCTGTGAGGATCTGGCGCGCAAGCTGATAGGCGAGGGCGCCTCGGTTGAAGCGCGTGATGCGCGCGGCGCCATGCCGCTGACCCACGCCGCGCGTGAGGGCCGCCTCAAACTGGTCGCGCTGTTTCTGGCCAACGGCGCGCCGATCAATGCCCGCAATATTGACGGCGGCACCGCCCTGTTCGCCGCCGCCGAGCACCAGAAGCCGTCGACCGTCACGTTGTTGTTGGCAAAGGGTGCTGATCCCAACCTCACCGGTCGCTCAGGCCTAACGTCGCTCATCGCGGCGGCCTTCGCCGGCAACGATCGGATCGTCGAGGAGCTCATGGCGCATGGCGCCGATCCGAATGCCCGCGATACGACCGGCAAGGCGGCGATGACATACGCGGCCGCGCGAGGCTTCGATAACATTGTGCGCCGCCTGCTCGACTCCGGCGTCGATGCGCGGGCACGTTACGGCGGCGAGCTCACCGCGCTGATGTGGGCGGCAGGCCATGACGAGGGCGTCGGCGCCATGGCGAGTGCGCGCGTCATCGATCTTTTGCTCGCCCATGGCGCCGCCCTCGACGATGCCGACGATCGCGGGCGTACTGCATTGATGATCGCCGCCGAGCTTGGTTACGGCGATAGTGTCGCGTTGCTGCTGGCCAGCGGCGCCGACCGCGCTCGAAAAGATAAGCAGGGCAAGACCGCGCTCGATCTCGCGACCAACGCCGACGTGCGCGAGAAGCTTTCGGCGAAGTAAAGCGCCGCTAGAGCTGCAGGCCGGCAATATAAGTCGCCAGCGCCGCAATATCGGCTTCCGATATCGCCTTCATGAGGTCGGTCATGCTCGGATTGTTGGCGCGCGCGCCGGTGCGAAAATCGATCATCGTCTTGGCCAGGTAATCGTGGCTCTGGCCGGCCAGGCGCGGCTGCACGCTGTCGCCCTTGAAACCTTCCTGATGGCAGCTGGTGCAGACGATCGAGGCGTTGGCCCGCTGGGCCTGTGCGGCGACGTCACCGTTCGCCGGCGGCTGCGCCAGATTGGGCCACGGTTTCTGTGAGAAATATTGCGCCAGCGGCATCAGGTCGGACGGGTCGAGACTTTGCGCGATCGGCGACATCAAGTCGTTCTTGCGCGCGCCGACTTTGAAATCGCGCAATTCGATGAACAAATAGCCGAGCTGCTGGCCCCAGATGATCGGGTGGTCTTTCTGCTGCGGCACGCCGTTTTCGCCATGACAGGCGCTGCAAGCTTGCGCTTTCTGCTCGATGGTTTGGGCCTGGACGGTCGCCGGAAGAAGACCAATTGCAACCGCCAAAGCCGCCGATGAGCGCATCATTCGGACCTCTCCCGCAAAAAGAAACGGACGGAACCTTTTTGGGGTTCCGTCCGCAATCTTCGCAAATCGACCGCGTGCCCGCTAGTTGAGCGTGAACGCGATGATGCTGTTGCCGCGCTTGGCGTCGATCTGCACGTTGCCGCCCGCGCCGACGACGACATATTGCTTGCCGTCTACCGTGTAGGAGGACGGCGGCGCATTGACGCCAGCACCGGCCAGGAACTTCCACAGGATGCTGCCGCTGCTCGCGTCATAGGCCTTGAACCAGCCATTGGCCTCGCCGGCGAACACTACGCCGCCGGCGGTGGCGAGAATGCCGCCGATCATCGGCTGCGGCGTCTTCACCTGCCATTTGATCTTGCCGGTGTTGTAGTCGACCGCGGTCACGTTGCCGCTCTGTATGCCGCCGGGGACATTGGTGAACGCGCCGCCGAGCCACAGCTTGCCAAGGGGATAGGGCGAGCTGTCGACGGTGTAGGTCATCTCCTGTTCGAGGTTGATCGCGTAAGCGAGATTAAGATCGGGATTGGTAGCGATGGGTGACCATTCGACGCCGCCGTTGGCGCCGGGGAACATGCGCGCCGCCTTGGGATCGAGCGCCGGAGTGGCCGACGGCAAGGTCCAGCGGTCCTTCTGCGACACCATGGGGTCGGTGAAGCGAATCAGGCTGCAATCCTTGCGATCGTTGACGTAGACGTAGCCGGTCTTGCCGGCGTGGAGGATGCCGGGGACAGTATTGCCGTTTTTGCCTTTGACGTCGACCAGGACCGTCGGGCTCACCGCGTCGAGATCCCACACATCGTGGGCGATGTATTGGAAGTAGCAGGCGAGCTTGCCGGTATCGAGATCGACCGCCACCAGCGAGTCGGTATACAGATTGTCGCCGGGCCGTAGCCCGCCATCGAGGTCGGGCGACGGATTGCCGACCACGAAAAAGATGCGCTTGGTAGCGACATCGATGGATGGATTCTGCCACACGCCGCCGCCGAGCGTTTTATACGGATCGCCGGTCTTGGCGAGTTGGTCCTTCTCGGCCTGGATGTTGCGATGCATGTCGCGGCCGGTGGCGTCCTTGGTGGCCCAGACGCCGACCGAGTTTTGCGGAATGGTATCGAAGGTCCAAAGCAAATTGCCGTTGTTGGCATCGTAAGCTTTGACAAAGCCGCGAATGCCGTATTCGCCGCCGTTGGTGCCGATCAGGATTTTGCCGTCGACCGCGGTCGGCGCCATCGTCTCGCTGTAGCCCAGCGTCGGATCGGCAATTTGCTGTTTCCACGCGACGTTGCCGGTCTTGGCGTCGAGTGCCACCAGCATGGCGTCGAGGGTCGCGACATAGACCTTGTCCTGATAGACCGCCACGCCACGATTATTAGGGCCGCAGCAATAGGTCGTGATCGGTCCCATATTGTGCTTGTAGTGCCAGTACATCTCGCCGGTCTGCGCATTGAGTGCGTAGACGTGATCGAAGGACGTTGTGACATACATCACCCCGTTGACGACGAGCGGCGAAGTCTCCAGCGACTCGCGGACATCGGTCTGGAAAATCCAGGCAACGTGCAGTCCCTTGACGTTGGAGCGGTTGATCTCCTTGGCCGGATAGAAGCGCTGCTGTTTGTAGTCGCCATTGGTGGCGAGAAAATTTCTGCTGTCGTTGGCAGCGCCGTTGAGCATCGCTTGGGTGACGGGCGCCGCGGGCGCCGGCGACTGCATGACGGTCGCGGGCGGCGGCGGCGTTGGCGCGGCGGCAGGTGCAGGAGCCGGGGCAGCGGGTGCTGGAGATGCGGGCGCCGGGGTTGCGGCGGGTGCAGGCGCCGGCGTTTCTGTCGTAGTGGCTGGATTAGGCTGCTGCGCGTTGGCGCATACGATGCCGCTGATCGAGAGTGCGAACGCACCTGCGAACAGCGACGACGTGTTCATTCGCTTCATGTGCTTTCTCCCGGGATACTTTAGTGCCGGTCGTTTCGCCGACCTTGCATTGCCTAAAGTTCCCGTGGAGCGTGACAATGGTCCCATTCGCTGTCAAGGCGAACACGACATGCCGCCACAACGTAACGGGTAGCGTGGGCGGTCGCCCCCTTGGCGCAGGGCGCGCTGATTTTGGTTGGCCGCGAAGCCGTGTGGTCAATGCTTGTCCGGGTACCGGCTGACAAAGCCGTCGCGGTTCGGCATCTTCACTTTCGGCAGCGTTTCGGCGTTCATCACGTCGCTGTCGCCGATGATCTTGTTGAGCGCGAGGATGTAGGCGGTCACGGCGTAAACTTCGTTGTCGGTGAGTGTTTTCGGCTGCTGCCACGGCATCGCCCGCCGCACGAAATCGAAAATCGTCGTGGCATAAGGCCAATAGTTGCCGATCAGCTTCGCCGGATCGCGATCGGTGGCGTTGAGCGGACCACCGCCGACCAATGGGCCTGAGGGCCCGCCGCCGCCCTGGTCACCGTGGCAGGCGGCGCAGCCGTGATCCGCGTAGACCACGGCACCCTGCGCGGATGTCCCGCTGCCAGGCGGCAGACCGACACCGTCCGGCCCGATGCTGATGTCCCAAGGCGCGAGATCAGCCGATGTGATCGGCTGTCCGAAGTGCGGGCCATCGGCGGCGTTGGCGACGCCCAGACCAAGCACAAGCGCAACGGCTGCACAGAACTTCGCCGGCAATGACTTCTCAAGCGTAGACATGGCTCACCTCGCCCTTGGCATCGATGCCCCAGCTTGTGATGGCGTTGAAGTGCTCCATGGTGAACGCCGCGACACTCGGCGTACCGCGGGGCGGACCCCGTTCGGCAATAAGCGCGTCCCGCGTCGGCTGCACGTTGCCGGCCTCATCCGTCGCGCGGCTTTGCAGGATCACCGGCCGGCCATCCCAATTCCATGGCATGCGGAACCGGGTGAACGCTTTGCTGAGCACCGGCGCCTGCAATACCGCCGGCGCCCAGCTCTTGCCGCCGTCGGCCGAGACCTCGACTTTGCTGATGCGGCCATTCCCCGAATACGCGATGCCGGAAATCTCGTAGAAGCCCGGTGCCCCCATGGCGAGCCCCGGTGACGGGTGGGTGATGAAGGATTTGACCTCCTGCGGGAAATAGAACTGCCAGGCTTTGCCGCTCGCCAGCAGGATCGTGTACTGCTTGGTCTCGTTGATGGCCATGACCGGCGCTTCGACGAGCTTGATCCGGCGCAACCACTTGACGTTCATGTTGCCCTCATAGCCGGGCACCAACAGGCGCATCGGATAGCCATTCGACGGATTGAGCGCCTCACCGTTCTGGTAAAGCGCGATCATTGCGTCATCCATGGCTTTGGCGATCGGAATGCTGCGGTTCATCGTCGGCAAGTCCGCGCCTTCAGCGATCAGCCATTTCGCCTTCGGGTCGACGCCGACTTCTTCGAGCAGCGTGGAGAGCAACACGCCGGTCCACTCGGCGCAGGAGCTCAGCCCGTGGATCGCCTGGACGCTCGCCTGGATCGGTTCCTTCGAGTAGAGCGGCGCGCTGTTGCCGCCACATTCCAGGAAAGTGATGCGCGACACCATCGGATAGCGATGCAGCGCATCGAGCGTATAGACCATCGGCTGCTTGACCAGCCCGTGGATCGCGAAGCGATGCTGGTCCGGATCGATATTGGTTTCGCCGCCGCGGGCAATCACGAAATGCAGGCCATTCGGCGTGATCGTGCCGTTGAGGAGTTGGTGCGGCGTTCGCGCTGCGCTGCCGCGCGGCTCAAGCTTGGGATTGCTCAGAGTGCGCACCACTTTCTGCTCGAACTTTGACGGCTGGCCGTAGGGCGGCACGGGCACGCCGGGCGCGAGGCTCCACGGGCCGTTTGCCAACGGCTCGGCCGCGGCGCTGGTCAGCGAGGTGCCAACGGCGCCTGCAAGCGCAATGCCGCGCCCGAGCAGCGCGCGGCGATCAAGCAGGCCGTTGCCGGCAACAACAGGCGGAGAATCGCCGTGACGACGATTGCGAACGCTCATGATGTCCTCCTTGCGGATTGCGGCAAAATATGCCGGTCCAAGTTCCTCTAAAAGGCTGCGGCAAGAGATCCGCTCCTGTCCTTCAGACCTCGATTTGTTATTGCTTTGGACGGCGGTGGTGCGACACGGAAGACTGCGCCTTTCGGACTTTCGACGCAACGGTTACAGCATCGGTTGGCAGGCCAACCCAAATCCAGCAAGGTTGCCCACCGTAGCTTTTTTCGGGCTATTGTTGTCGCAAAGTTCTGGGCGAATTGTGGAGAAAACAGTTGGAACAGTCGGCCGCGGTCGAAGTCGCCAAACACACACTGATGTCCGCCGGACTTATTCTTGCCGTCGGCACCGTGACCGGATTGGTGGCGCAACGAGTAAAAATTCCCGACGTTGCATTATTCCTTGCGGTCGGGATGCTGATTGGCCCGGCAGCGCTGGGCCTTATCGACATCAAAGCCGATTCCGCCCTGTATCAAATCCTGCTTTTGTTCGGCGCCAGTTACATCCTTTTTGACGGCGGTGCGTCGCTGCGCTTCCATGTGATGAAGCAGGTTTGGATTACGATCGTCGTCATCGCCACGGTCGGCGTGGTGATCACGGCGGCGATCACCACCACGGCTGCGCATTTCGTTCTCGGCGTGCCGTGGATCGTGGCGGCGCTGCTGGGCGCGACGCTGGCGTCGACCGATCCGGCGACCCTGGTGCCGATTTTCCGGCAAGTCCACGTTCGCGACAGGGTCGCCCAAATGGTGATGAGCGAGTCCGCCTTCAATGACGCGACCGGAGCGATCGTCACCTTTGGCGTGTTGACGGTGGCGATGGGGACCGGCGAATTCTCGTTGACCTGGTCTCTGGTCGAGTTGTTGAAGGAAGCCGCCATCGGCATCGTCGCCGGCGCCGTGCTGGGCTATCTGGCCGCGTTGCTCATCGCGCATGAGCGGTGGGGATTCTTCCTGGAATATGCGCCGGTGGTGACGATCATGGCGGTGATCGGCGCTTATTTCGCGGCCGACGGTCTGCAGGCGAGCGGGTTCATGGCGGTATTCGTGTTCGGCATCATGCTGGGGAACAAGGATTCATTGGGATTCAAGATGGGCAAAGGTGAAGCCCAGAAACTCGATCAATACGTGGAAACCACGGCATTCATTATGCGCTTGTTCATCTTCATCCTGCTCGGCGGCCAAGTCGATTTCGGCCTGATGAATCGGTACTTGCTGGGCGGCAGCATCGTCGTCGCCATCTTCATGTTGGTGGCGCGGCCGGTAACGGTGTTCTTGTGCGCACTGCCGGATCGACGGGCGCGCTGGAGTCTCAACGAAATGCTGTTCATGTGCTGGACGCGGGAAACCGGCGTCATTCCCGCGGCGCTCGCCGGCATTTTGCTCGGGGTGAAGGCGCCCGGCGCGCAGATGATCGCGTCCGTGACTTTTATCGCCATCCTCATGACGATCCTGATCCAGGCGCCGACGACGCGATGGCTGGCAGGCAAGTTGGGCCTGTTGGAAGAGGGATATCCGCACTGACGGGCTGCCCTGTGTCGTAGGGCGGGATGGACACGCCGGACTGGCTGCCCCGCCGCAATTTGCCGCTGATTTTTCTCTTTGATCGGCCCGGCTACTCCGGCTACTCTTGCCCACAAGAGCCTCGAAAGGCTCGTTCGGGATGGAATACGCGGGGTGGACTCACATGGATCAGAAGACTGACGAACGTTCGGGCTGGAGCTGGTGGTACCTGCTCCTCATCATTCAATTCGTCGCGGTGCTGTGGCCGCCGTTCTACAACGCGGCCGAGCCGTCGTGGGCGGGCATCCCGTTCTTTTATTGGTACCAGATGCTCTGGGTCATCATCGGGGCCGTTCTGACCGCGATCGTCTATTTCGCGACCGAAGACTAGATCTGTCCTGCGCCGTCGCGGGATCAAACAATCAGAAACTCAAGAAATAAGACGTAAAAGCTGGGGAGGCTTGCCGTGCAGGAAGTGAACTGGACTGCCCTGATCGTCTTCATAGCGCTGTTCGGGTTCATCACGTGGCTGGGTTTTGCCGCCGCGCATTGGCGCAAAGGCGATCTCGATCAGCTGCACGAATGGGGCCTGGGCGGGCGGCGCTTCGGCACCATCGTCACCTGGTTCCTGGTCGGCGGCGACCTTTACACCGCCTACACCTTCATCGCCGTTCCGGCGCTTGCCTTCGGCGCCGGCGCCATCGCGTTCTTCGCGGTGCCGTACACGATCATGATCTACCCGATCCTGTTCCTGGTATTTCCGCGGCTGTGGCATGTCTGCCGCAAGCACAATTACATCACGCCGGCCGATTTCGTGCGCGGCCGCTTCGGCAATCGCTGGCTGGCGCTGGCGGTGACCATCACCGGCATCGTCGCCACCATGCCCTACATCGCGCTGCAGCTGGTCGGCCTGCAGGTGGTGATCGGCGCCATGGGCGTCGGCGGCGCCGCCGGCACTTTTGCGTCGGACCTGCCGCTGATCATCGCCTTCATCATCCTTGCGGCGTTCACCTATTCGAGCGGGCTGCGGGCGCCGGCCTCGATCGCCATCGTCAAGGATATCCTGATCTACATCACCGCTTTCGCAGCCGTGATCGTGGTGCCGATCCAACTCGGCGGCTTCGGTCATATCTTCGCGGCGGTGCCACCGGCGAAATTGCTGCTGGCGGTGCCCGGCCCCAATACCACCGGCGCCTATGGCGTCTACGCCACGCTGGCGCTCGGCTCGGCGCTGGCGCTGTTCCTCTATCCGCATTCCATCACCGGCATCCTTGCCGCATCGAGCGGTCACGCCATCCGGAGGAATGCGGCGATGCTGCCGGGCTATTCCTTCATGCTCGGCCTGTTGGCGCTGGTCGGCTTCTTCGCCATCGCGGCCGGTGTCGGCACGCTCCCCGAATTTGCGGCGGGCTTTAAGCAGTTTGGCAACAATTTCGCGGTGCCGGCGCTGTTCCTGCACAGCTTCCCGGCGTGGTTCGTCGGTATCGCCTTTGCCGCGGTCGGCATCGGCGCGCTGGTGCCGGCGGCGATCATGTCGATCGCTGCGGCCAACCTCTACACCCGCAATATCCACCGCGAGTTCATCAACAAGAACCCGACCGACAAGGAAGAAGCCCAGATGGCGAAGTGGGTGTCGCTCATCGTCAAATTGGGCGCGCTCGTTTTCATCATCTTCGTGCCGACGCAATACGCCATTTACCTGCAACTGCTCGGCGGCATCCTGATCATCCAGACGCTGCCGTCGGTGATGCTCGGCGTCTACACCCGTTGGTTCAACGATTGGGCGCTGCTGGTCGGCTGGGCCGTGGGTACCGCTACGGGGATTTGGATGTTCAACGCGGCAAATTGGGCCCCGAACTATCCGCTGGTCATCGCCGGCCATACGTTCCCGGGCTATGCCGCGCTCTACACCGTCATCCTCAACCTGGTGATCGTGATCGTGCTGACGCCGATCTTCAACGCCATGGGCGGCAAACAGGTCGACGAGACCGCGGCGGCCGATTATCACGCCTAAAACCGGCTGCTCGGAGCCAAATCCGGAACCCCGCCGCGGCAACGCGGCGGGGTTTTTCGTATGAGGTGCGGGCAATCCTGCCGCTGCCCTGGTGCAACTCTTCGCCGCTAGCCCAACCGTCCCGGACGTGGCAGGATTGTTTCGAACATCCGGCACAACGAATTACCGGGGAGAGCAGATATGGCTTGGACGAAAGTAACCGATATCGCCTACGGACGGCTCAGGTCGCCCGATCTCGACGTAGCGGAGGAATTCCTCACCCGTTTCGGCATGCACAGGGCGGAGCGTACCGCCAACGCGCTCTATATGCGCGGCACCGATCCGGCGCACCACATCCACATCACCGAGAAGGGTGACCCGAAATTCGTCGGCATCGCCTATTACGTCGACAACGAAGATGACCTGAAAAAGCTCGCCAAGGCGCCGGGCGCCACCGGCGTCGAAAACATCGACGAGCCCGGCGGCGGCAAGCGGGTGCGCCTGACCGAGCCGAACGGCTACCAGATCGAAGTGGTGTGCGGCATCGAACAGGTCGCGCCGATCCCGGTGAAGCGGCAACGGCTGAACTCGGGCGAAGCGCCGACCGCGCGCGCCGGCGAGTTGATGCGGCTGCCCAGGGGCCCGGCGCACGTCAAGCGCATCGGCCATGGCGTGATGATGTCGTCAAAATTTCATGAAACCGTCGGCTGGTTCCGCGAGACGCTGGGCTTGATCTGCTCGGACGACGTCTACGCCGAGAACAAGGACAATTTGATCGGCTCGTTCAACCGCTGCGACCGCGGCGACACTTACGTCGATCATCACGTCTTCTTCTGTCTCAATTCCGAAATGACCGGCTTGAATCACTTCTCCTTCGAGGTGCCGGACATCGACGACGTCTGCATGGGCCACGAGTACCTCAAAGAGAGCGGCAAGTACGAGCACATGTGGGGCATCGGTCGCCATGTGCTAGGCAGCCAGGTCTATGACTACTGGGCCGATCCGTGGGGCCGCGTCCACGAGCATTGGGCCGACAGCGATCGGCTCAACCTGGCCAACGGCTCCAATCTCATTGCCGCCGAAGAAGCGCTGCGGTCGCAATGGGGCGAGCGGCCGCCGGAGAAGTTCATCAATCACGTGAGCGTGTGACGCTTTTTCCCCTCCCCCTTGTGAGGAGGGGCAGGGGTGGGGGTCGTGAGGTTATTCGAAGACGTCGACGTTTATCGTCACCTCCCGACCCCCACCCCACCCTCCCCACAAGGGGGAGGGAGTCGAATCTCGGAGATTGAGCAGCATGCCCAAACAAAAAATCACCGGCTCGTTCGTCGCGCTGATCACGCCGTTCAACAAGGACGGCTCGGTGGATTTCGCGGCGTTCCAAACTCTGCTGCGGTTCCAGGAGGGTCACGGCACCAAGGCGGTGCTGATCATGGGCTCGACCGGCGAGACCTCCATGCTGTCGGCGGAAGAGAAGAAAAAGATCATCGTCGAGACGGCGAAGATGAAGTCGGCAAACATGCCGATCTTCTTCGGCTGCACCGGCAACAATACCGAATCGACCATCGCCAGCGTCCGCTTCGCTAAAGATAACGGCGGCGACGGCGCGATACTGGCCGCGCCGGCCTATATCTGCGCGCCGGAGGCCGACATCGAGCGGTTTTTCCTCGACGTTGCCGACGCCACCGATCTGCCACTCGGCATCTACAACAATCCGCCGCGGGTGAAGAGCGACCTCAACTGGGACAACTTGATCCGCATCTTCAAGCATCCGAACTACGTGGTGCACAAGGAATCGACCGCCCGCGTCGGCCAGGTGGCGCAGGTGCTGGCCGCCAAGTCTGATGTTTCGGTGATGTGCTGCGACAGCCCCAATCTCGGCCTCGTGGTGCCGACCATGAGTCTCGGCGGCCACGGCACCGCGAACATGACCGGCAATATCGCGCCGGCCGAACTGGCGACGATCTCGACGCCGTGGGCGAGCTATGCCGAGGCCGACAACTTCAAGCGCGAGTATCTGCGGCTGTTGCCGCTCCTGCACTTCACCTATTCGGCGATCAATCCGGTCGCGGTGAAGTCGCTGATGAAGGCGCTCGGCATGCCGGCTGGCGACCTGCGCAAGCCGCTCACCGGCCTCGACGCCGAAGCGCTCGGCAAGGGCTTGCGCGTCGTCGCCGATCTCGGGCTCGACAAGGCCTACGGCTATAAGCTTAAAGCCCTTTCGGCCGTGGCGGCCTGACTCGCGAAGTGGACCTCGGCATAAGAGGCAAAAACGCGTTGGTCTGCGGCGCGAGCCGTGGCCTCGGCAAGGCCTGCGCGTTCGCGCTGGCGCGGGAAGGCGTCAATCTCACGATCGTTGCCCGTACCCGCGACGTGCTTGAACGCACCGGCGCCGAAATTGCGCAGGCGACCGGCGTAAAAGTTGTCACTGTTGCCGCCGACCTGACCACGCCCGACGGCCGCGTCGCTGCGGTCGGCGCCTGTGCGCAGCCCGATATTCTGGTGAACAATTCGCAGGGTCCGCTGCCGGGCAATTTCCGCGACTGGTCGCGCGACGACTGGATCGCCGCGCTCGACGACATGATGCTGGGTCCGATCGAAATGATGCGGTTCACGGTCGATGGCATGACCGCGCGCGGGTTTGGGCGAATTATCAACATCGTGTCGCGCAGCGTGAAAGTCCCGCAGGCCGAGCTTGGGCTGTCGAATGGCGCCCGTTCCGGCCTGGTCGGCTTCGCCGGCGGCCTCGCCCGGCAAACGGCGGCGCGCAACGTCACCATCAACAATCTCCTGCCGGGCATTTTCGACAGCGACGCCCAGCACCGCCATATTCGCGGCATGCTCGAAGGCACCAGCAAGACATTCGAGCAGGTATTCCGCGAACGCGCCGCGGCGAGCACGGCGAAGCGCTACGGCGATCCGGCCGAGCTTGGCGCCTTTTGCGCGTTTCTGTGTTCGACCCATGCCGGCTACATCACCGGGCAGAATCTGCTGATCGATGGCGGCAGCTACCCGGGAGCGTTCTAGTTGGAAAGGAAATGGTCGTGAGGCGTATTATTCCAGTTGTCCTGGCGCTTGTTGCTCTCGCATTCGCACCGGCGGTGTCGGCACAAGACTATCCTACCCGCACCGTGACGGTCGTCGTGCCATTCCCGCCGGGCGGTTCAGTCGACGGCGTGGCGCGCATCATCGTCGATCAACTCAATCAAACCGTCGGGCCGCATTTCATCGTCGAAAACCGCGCCGGCGGCGCCTCGGGCAATGTCGGCGCCAATGTGGTCGCCAAGGCCGATCCGGACGGCTACACGCTGCTCCTCACCGCGTCGCTCCACGTGGTCAATCCGTTTTTGTACAAAAGCGTGCCGTTCGACGTGGTGAAGGATTTTACGCCGGTGACGTTGATCGCCGCCGGCCCGCTGATCGTCTCGACGACGCCCAGCGTGCCGGCCAACAATCTGAAAGATTTTTTCGACCTCGTCCGCAAGGCCCCGCAGAAATACACTTTTGGCACCACCAGCATTGGCTCGGCCAGTCATCTGGTGATCGAGCTGTTAAAGCGCGAGGCCCATGTCGATACGCTGGTGATTGCCTACAAAGGCACCGGCCCGGCGCTGACCGATCTGATGAGCGGGCAGATCCAGCTGCTCGCCGATCCGATGCTGTCGTCGCTGCCGCAGGCGCAAGGCGGCCGCATCAAGGCGCTCGCCATCACCAGCCTCAAGCGCCAGGCCGCGGCGCCGGATATTCCGACGGTCGAGGAATCCGGCCTGCCGGGTTTCGAGTTCGTGTCGTGGTACGGGCTATGGGGTCCGAAGGATTTGCCCGCGGACATCACCGTGAAACTGCAAACCAGCATCGCCAAAGTTCTCGCCCAGCCCGACATCAAGGCGCGCCTGACCGCGCTCGGTTTCGAGGCGATCGGCTCGACGCCGGATTATTTCGCCACATACATCGCCAGCGAAATGGAGAAGTACGGCAAGATCATTCACGACGCCAACATCAAAGCCGAGTAGCAAAGCTGCAAAATCGTCTGAAAGATGCGTCGGGCAGAGTCGTTCGTTCCAGCCCTCACGCGCGACGGTGAATCTGCTGCATGAAACCTTGGCCGACGGCCGCGCCGAGCTGCCGCAGGGCGAGGCTGTTGAGCGGGAATTCCAACACCACGTGCACGAGGCTGAGCGCCAGCAGCACGGTGAAGCCGAATGCGTAATTGTAGAAATAAAGCGCGGTCGAGGCGGCGCTGGCGGCGACCACGAGCGCCAAGCGCGGCCTTGGAATCTCCGCCCAGCGGATCACGTCGGCTTTGATGAACCAATTGAGGTAGTGGTAGGTGTACACGAAGGCGAGCAGGCTGGTCAGCCGCGTATCGAGTCTCAGGTTGCCAATACCGAGAAGCCGCCCCAGCGCCGGACCGACATTGCCGAAATACTCCTGCCCAGCCTTGGCAAAGGCCGGGATTTGCGTCGCCTCCGACGGCGGCACCACAAGGATGATGCCAATCGCCAATAGATAGACGACAACCAACAGCGCCTGCGCCTTGCTGCCCGAGCGGTACGCGCCCAACATCATGAACACGAGCGTGAACAGCGACACGTGGATCAAGGTCGGCAGCAATATGCCGAGCACCGCCAGCGACGATCCGTTCGCGGCCATGATGGCCGTCACGGCGAGTGCGGCGATGGTCAAAATGGCGCTTTGCGCGGCGGTGGTGGTGGTCAACAGCGCGCAAGCCACGAACGCCGTCCAGATGACGAAACCGAACCACGCCGCATTATCGATCAACGCGGCGACAGCGGCCACGCCGGCAAGCCCGAACGCGACATTGCGCTGGGGCAGAAAATATTTGCGGTCGTGTAGCCAGGAAATCTCGGTGAAATAATGCGCCGGGCCGAGAACCACATAGGACAGCAACAGCAGCTCGAACGGCACCACATAGGTGATCGCCAGCGCCGCAAGCAGCAATCCGAGATGCACGGCATCGATGGTACGCATTCAGATACCATCTGTATGAGGGCGTCCTACGATAAGTCGACATCGATACGTCGGCAAATCGGAAACGCAGGTTCAGCGCCATAACGCTGTAAAAAAAATGGCACGGCCATCAAAAACGAATATCGATCATAACGTTCAACGCATCGAACGCCGTTGAGGCCGGTATGCCGTTCCTCTGCGCGACCGGAACAGCGCTACATTTTCGTCACGCGCGCGTGCAGCAGCGCCGATCGGCCGCCGCGGACTTCCTTGAGGCAGCGCGCGATCGCGGCCGGCACGTCGGCGGGGTCGCCGATCTCTTCGCCATAAGCGCCGAACGCCTCGCCGACCTTGATGAAGGCGACCTTGGGCGCGAGCTCGGATTCGAACTCGCTCGCCGCCTTGGCCTCGCCTTCGGGAAACACCCGCAGCGTCGACTGCTTCACCGCGTTCCAGCCGGTATTGTCCATGACGATGGAGAAGATCGGCAGCTTGTATTGCTGCGACACCGCAAACACCGAGCTCGGATTGCCGAAGTAAAAACCGCCGTCGCCGGAGATTTGCACCATCATCCGCTCAGGCGCGGCAAGCTTTGCGCCGAGCGCCAGGCCGCCGGACCAGCCGAGCCCGCCGCCGCCGGAGCGCATGGTGGTGTTGGGCCTAGAGCGCGGAATTTGCAGGAGCACCGCGCCGGCATTGGTGACGCCCTCGTTGAAGATAATGGCGTCGTCGTCGAGCACCTTGCCGAGTTCCGCCATCAGGTAATGCGGATTGATGGCGCCGGGCTTGCCTTGGTCGGCGGCGAGTTTTGCAGCGCGCGTGGTGCGCTCGTCGCGCAAGATCTTTATGCGCTTGAGGCGCTCCGCGGCAGCGGCCTTGAAGCGCGGCGTGGCTTTCGCCTGCAACGCCTCGAGCACCTGTTCGAGGATGCGCCCTGAATCGCCCTGCATGCGCAGATTGCCCGGAAACGTCCACATCGGCGAGCCGGGCTTGAGCGTATCGATGTCGATATGCGCCCAGAACGACTTTTCATGGGTTTTCACGTCGCTCGGAAACCACGGCACGTCGACGTCGACCAGGATGCCGACGTCGGCATTCGGCACCGCCTTGTCGGGCGAAAAGCCGACGAAGCACGGACTGTCGTGGGAGATATTGTTGGTCATATTGGCTTCGTAGACGGCGATGCCGGCGAATTGCGCCAGCGCGTCGATCGCCTTGGACGCATGGTCGTGGCGCCCGGCATAGCCGGTGATCAGAATCGGATTTTCCGCCGTCATGAGTTTGTCGGCGAGCGCGGCAACGAGTTTTGGGTCGGCGCCGCCGCCTCCAGTCGCTGCAAATTGATCTTCGGAATAGCGATGGATTTCGTCGGTCTTCCAGCGCTGCGTCAGCGTTTCGCGCTGCATCATCAGATAGACCGGGCCGCGCGGCTCGCTCTGCATGATCGAATGGGCGCGCCGCAGCGCTTCCTTGACCACCACGCCGGAGGGCAACGTCCATTCCCATTTCAGATAGGGCCGCACCAGGCTCGCCTGGTCGAACGGCTCCTGGATGAAATGCACATAGGTGTCGCGCGAGCCGACCAGTTCGTCGTTGACCGTGTAGGGCGCCTTGCCGGCCATCAGCAGCACCGGCAGGCGGCTGCGATAAAGGTTATGCATGGCGTTGGCGGTATTGGCGGTGCCGACGTCGACATGGACCAGCACGCCCTGGCCGCGGCCGGTGACGAAGGCGTAACCCGCGGCCATGTGGGCGGCGGTGTTCTCGTGCGGACAGCGCACCACGCCGGGCATCGCTTCGCCGCGCTGCTTGCGATGCGCCATCTCGTTGATGATCGGGGCGTGATCGGTGCCGAAATTGCAGAACAGATAATCGATGCCGATTTCGCTCAAGCCCTCGAGGAAATAATAGGCCGTGGTGTAATCGGGAACGTTGGTGTGGCGCGCGGCGGTCGTGGACATGGGAACGCTCGTTTCTGGGAGTTGGTCGGGGGATGTACGGGTGTCAGGCCACTTTGCGCTCGACAGCGAGGCCGTCGAGATGGGCCAGAACGTCTTCGATATGCATCACGTCGGCGTATTTGTGATGCAGGTCGAACAGATTGACTTTGTGGCTGATCATCGAGCGGTCGTAGGTGCATTCCTCGACCACGACGTTGTGGAAGCCGTATGAGAAGGCGTCCACCGTGGAGGCGCGCACGCAGCCCGACGTGCTTTCGCCGCAGATGATCAGCGAATTGATCCGTTGCTGTTGCAGATGCGCGATCAGCGGCGTGCCGAAGAAGCCCGAGGCGCGCTCCTTGTAGATCACAAGCTCGCCCGGCTGCGGTGCCAGCTCCGCCTTGATGTCGTAAGTGTCGTCGCGCTGGCGGCCCATGTTGCGGTTGGTCGATTGCACGCCGCCGGTATCGACATGACGCGTGGTGTAGAACACAGGCACGCGGGCGCGGCGCGCCGCGGCGAACAGTTTTTGCGTGAGCGGCAGCGCCTTCCAGGCGTGCTCGCCGCATGAACCGGCAAACTCGCGATCGACGTCGCGCACTGGGCGGTTCCCGCCCAGATAGGCCTTGTTGTAGAGGTCGATGGCGAGCACTGCGGGATTATCGCCGACATAGGTTTTACGCCGATAGGCCTGGTAGATCGCGATGGTGTCGGCGTCGATGACGTCTTTCCAGCAATGATCCTCGAAGTCCCGCGCCATGGTCGGTTCCGCCTCCGCGTCCTTGATCGTTGGTTCCTTATAGCACCCCTTTTTGCCGCCGTCCGCGCATGGGCGCGAGGCGGCGCCACGCGCCGGGTGAGCGTTCAGTTCCGGTAGGGAACCGAGCCGCGACGCAAAAAGAAAGAGCAGAAAACTCCAAGATCGTTTTGCGATTAAACTTAACCTGTCCTCGAAGTCTCGCCATAATACGACTGCAGGGTCGGGTGCGATTGAACGGGGAGAGGGTGACCCATGAAATGGCAGGTAGCTTTGGCCGGCGCGCTGGCGTCGGCGGTGGTAAGCTTTATGGCGTCATCCATCGCGGCGCCTTCGGTTGCGTCGGCGGAGATCCGCATCGTCGGCGATCCGGGCGGCGAGGTCACCTCCTACATTCGCAAGTTCGAGGCGGCGCGCGCCTCCGGCGAGCATATCGTCATCGACGGTCCATGCCTGTCGGCGTGTACCTTGCTGACCGGGATCGTGCCGCGCGACCATGTCTGCGTCACCCAGCGTGCGGTGCTAGGCTTCCATGCCGCCTCCTATTACGATGACGCGTCGCGCGAACTGGTGCCGACCCGCGAGGGCAGTGCGCTGGTGATGCGGCTCTACCCAGCGCAGATCCGCGCCTGGATCGGTCATCACGGCGGCCTGACGCCAAAGCTCATTCAGCTGCGCGGCCACGAGCTTACGGCGCTCTATCAGCCTTGCCAGTAAGTCAGATCTTGCCAGTAAGTCAGCTCTTGCCAGTAAGCAGGTAGCGGTCTGGGCGCTTGCGACAGCGCGACACCGGTTGTCGCTTGTCCGGTTCCGGCATATGTACGGGCTAACCGGAACTTTGCCGATGCCCGAGACCGTCGCACCCCGTTCACCTGCAATGTCGCGGCCGCTGTTGCTGGCCGGCGCGGTGGTTGTGGTTGCGCTCTTCGGCACGGTCATGCTCTGGGCGCATTACGGGGCGACGGTCTTTTTCGAAACCATCCGGGCCGGCTTTGCCGCATGCTTCGGATGAGCGGAGAATGCCGGTGAACGACAAAACCTCCCGCATCGCGATGCTGCTCGCCGCCTTCCTCGGCGGTCTCGTGCTGTTCTTCGGCGCCATCCTGGTTTTCACCAAACATGTGCCGTCGCCGATCGGCCAGGCAGTCGCCGGCGTCGGTGGACCGTTTCATCTCGAGGATCAGAACGGCAAGCCGGTGACCGACCAGGACATGAAGGGCCGTCCGTTCCTGGTGTTCTTTGGCTTCACCCATTGCCCCGATATTTGCCCGACCACCCTGTTCGACGTGTCGCAGGTTCTGAAAAAGCTCGGGCCCGATGCGGATCGTACGGGTGCCTTGTTCATCACCGTCGATCCGGCGCGCGACACGCCGGCGGTACTCAAGGATTATCTTTCCAATTTCGATCCGCATCTGCGCGGATTGACCGGCGATCAGGCGTCGATCGACGCGGCGACCAGGGCGTACCGGGTCTACGCCAAGAAGGTCCCGCTCGACGGCGGCGACTACACCATGGATCACACCGCACTGGTCTATTTGATGGATAAGGACGGCCAGTTCGTCGCGCCCTTCGACTTGAAGCGAACCGCTGACGCGGCCGCCGCGGATTTGCGCCGCTACCTTTAAGAGACGCCCGACCACTGCAAAAAACGCTCCGCGGCACACGTCGTCAGCCCAACGCGCCGGCCTCGCGGGTCATGCGTGGGACGCATATGGGCCGAAACAATTGACAGAAAACTTGCAACCCGGGATTGCCTGCGGAATTAAAAAGAGACAGGAAAGTAGACGAGGGGCACGGAGGTTCATTATGTCCATAAAATTCCCTAATCCGACCGACAAATATGTCGGCAGCCGCGTTCGTATGCGACGCCTCATGCTGCACATGAGCCAGGAACGGCTTGCCGGTCAGCTCGGCCTGACATTCCAGCAAGTCCAGAAATACGAAAAAGGCACCAACCGCATCAGCGCCAGCCGGCTGCAGGAAATCTCGCATATTCTCGAGGTTCCGGTGCCGTTCTTCTTCGAAGGCTCGCCGCAATCTTTCGGCGGCTCACGAAAGAGCGGCGACGGCCCGTCGCTGGCCTACATCACCGACTTTCTCGGCAATGCCGACGGCCATGCGCTGGTCCGGGCCTTCATCAAGATCAAGAACGCCAGCCTTCGGCGTTCGGTGGTTCGCCTGGTCGAAGCGATTGTCGCGTCAGGCGATTCCTGACAGGCATCGGACCGGTACCGGTAAGCCAGCACCTATCTTCACGGCGACAAGTTGTGGCATGATGGCGCACCGCCCGATGGGGCGTTCCAGCGCGGTGTCGCGTCATGAGATTGCAGTGCCGCGTCAGGAATTTAGCGTGGTATTTTAGGCCTGCCGCACGGCTCGCGGTCCTGTGCCGTCCCGCCCTCATCCTGGCGGCGCCGAGCGCCTACTTCTCGGGCAAGAGCATCCTGGGCAAGAGCTTCACCCTCTCGGCGCGGCGTGGCGGGGGAGAAGGGTGAGATGCACCGACGCTACGCCAAGAAGAACATTCCCATCGAATTGCTCAGGGCGCTGGTCACCATCGTCGATACCGGCAGCTACACCAAGGCGGCCGATGCGCTCGACCTGACGCAATCGGCGATCAGCTCGCAGATCGCTCGCCTCGGCCGGCTGCTTGGCGGCGGCATCTTCGCCAAGGGGCAGGGCAACATGACCCCGACAAAGCGCGGTGTGCTCGTGCTGCAATATGCGCGGCGCATGCTTGCCATGAATGACGAGCTTCTCACCTTTGCCGGGCCGAATTCGGCGCCGCGCCAGTTCGTCATCGGTTTGCCCGGCTGGCTCGGACACCAGCGCCTCATCGAGATCTTCGAGCGCTGTTCGGCGAGCCCGACGGGCGAACTGGTCAGCTTCCGCTGCGATCGGGTCGAAAGGCTGCTCGGCGACCTCAATGTCGGCTCGATCGATGTCGCCTATCTGTGCAACGCGATCAACCCGCCGCGCATTGCCGTCGCACAATGGTCGGAGCAAACGGTTTGGGTGAAGTCGCCCAAGCTCGTGCTTGCTCCCGGCGCGCCGATACCGCTGATCAGCTGGCCGGGAACGACCGGCGATCGGGTCGCGGTGGAACTGCTTCAGGACCGCGGCATGCATTTCTTTGTTGCGTTTTCCGCTCCCGAATTCTCGGCACGGCTGGCCGCTGTCGCGGCGGGTCTCGGCGTGCTGACGATGCAGGCACGCGGCGTCATCCCCGGTATCGAAATCGTCCGCGACGGCTTGCCCGAGCTGCCGGCCAACAAGGCCGGCATCTACGCCCGCGACGGGCTCGAACTGGAACGGCACGCGCCGCTGTTGCGGACGTTGACGGACTTGTTGGTGCCGCACCCTTTATCTGAAAGCGCATCTGCGCATCCGGCCGGCGAAGGACTGGCCGGTAAGGAACTTGCCGGCAAAGAACTTACGCCGCCGCCGCGCGTGCGGACGCACGAACTGCATCGCGCCAGATGAAATCATTTGAGCCGGGCGATATTGATAAGGTATCAAGAACAAAAATGTTCGCAGCCTCGTGCAAATAAGCTGCGGCTCATGCAATATGGCGAGACGTTTTGCAGATGCGAATTCCCTCGCCGCCCGCCGCCTCTTGGTCGCTCATGTCTGCGCATCGTTTCAGACCAATCAATGTCAGCGATAAGCCCCGTCCGTCCGCCCAGTATATCGGCGAGCTGACAAGGGAGTTGGCGCGTCTCGCGCGCACCGAAGGCTGCGAGACCTTGTCGTATTTATTGGAGCTGGCCACCATCGAGGCCGAGCTCATGGGCGGGCTCCCGGAGGGGCAGAGTCTTTCTTAAATTCCACATCTGGTTTCCGGTTTTTTGCATTGCTGCCGGTCTCTGCCCCTTCGCGCATGGTGTAGCCGCCTCGAATTGAAGAGTTTTTTCGTCTGACGATTCCGGCAAATCTGTCTTTCCCTTTCCTCGATCATGCTCTAAGCCCCGGCTCTGCGGGCCGGGGCTTAGAGCTTCAAGATCCCGCCATGGTTCGGCATTGATGCAATCTGAAATGGCAATACCTCGCTGCTGCGTATGTTGGTTTGCAATCTCGCTCAGGCTGGTCCTTGGCGTTGCCGGCGCGCTTTCGCCCGCGTTTTTCGCCGCGCCGCCGGCCGAGGCGCAGGACAGCACCGTCCAGCAGCGCAGCGTTGCCGTTCCCGGCTTCTGGGACCCGCGACGCCGGCCCGAACGGCCCGACCTCAGCCGCCTGCAGACCATCCGCTTCCTCACCGAGACCGACTATCCGCCGTTCGACTATGCCGGGCCGGACGGCAATCCGGCCGGCTTCAATGTCGACCTGGCGCGGCTGCTCTGCGACGAGATCAAGGTGACCTGCACCATCCAGGCGCGCCGCTTCGACACGCTGCTCGACGCGCTCGCCGACAATCGCGGCGACGCCGTGATCGCCTCGATCGCGCCCACCGCGGAGACGCGCCGCCGCGCCGATTTCACCGATCCGTACTACCGCACGCCGGCGCGCTTCGTGGCGCGCCTCGACAGCGGCATCGGCGACGTGCTGCCGGAACTGCTCGAAGGCAAGAAGATCGCCGTCGTCGCCGGCACCGCGCACGAAGCTTTTCTCAAGCAGATGTTCACCGAAGCCGAGCTGCGGCCCTATCCCAATGCCGACGCCGCGCGTGCGGCGCTGCGCAACGGCGACGTCGATCTGTTGTTCGGCGACGGCATCGCGCTCGCCTTTTGGCTCAACGGCACCGACTCCGGCGGCTGCTGTGCCTTCCGCGGCGGCCCGTTCCTGGAAAGCCGCTTCTTCGGCGAGGGCATCGGCATCGCGGTCAAGCGCGGCAACGACCTGTTGCGGCAGTCCTTGAACTGGGCGCTGTTCCGGCAATGGGAGAAAGGCAGCTTCACCGACCTGTGGCTGCGCTATTTTCCGGTCAGCCCGTTTTGATGCCAGCGCTTTTGATGTGCAGCCGATAAAGTTCTAAAGGTATTCGTATGTCGACCGCCGTGATCGAAAACCCCGCGAATCTGCGCGAACTGGCCGAGCAATCCCATGCCTGGCCGTTCGAGGAGGCGCGCAAGATCGTGGCGCGGTTGAAGAAGACGCCGAAGGACGAGGTGATCTTCGAGACCGGTTACGGCCCGTCGGGCCTGCCGCATATCGGCACGTTCGGCGAAGTGGCACGCACCACCATGGTGCGTCACGCTTTTCGCGTGCTGACCGACGACAAGATCAAGACGCGGCTGATCGCGTTCTCCGACGACATGGACGGCTTGCGCAAAGTCCCGGATAACGTTCCGAACAAGGAGATGGTGCAAAAACATCTCGGCAAGCCGCTCACCAAGGTGCCGGACCCGTTTGGCACGCATCCTAGTTTTGCCGAGCACAACAACGCGCGGCTGCGCGCCTTCCTCGATCGATTCGGTTTCGACTATGAGTTCATGTCATCGACCGCCTGCTACACGTCGGGGCGCTTTGACGCGGCGCTGCTGAAAGTGCTGGAGCGCTTCGAGGCGGTCATGAACATCATGCTGCCGTCGCTGCGCGAGGAGCGCGCCGAGTCCTATTCGCCGTTCCTGCCGATCTCGCCGCGCACCGGCATCGTGCTGCAAGTTCCCGTGGTTGCGCACGACGCTAAAGCCGGCACCATCACCTACGAAGATCCCGACAGTCAGGAGCGCGTCACCACGCTCGTCACCGGCGGACACTGCAAGCTGCAATGGAAGCCGGATTGGGCGATGCGCTGGCTCGCGCTCGGCGTCGACTACGAAATGGCCGGCAAGGATTTGATCGATTCGGTGAAGCTGTCCGGCGAAATCTGCCGCGCGCTCGGCGGCACGCCACCGGAAGGTTTTAATTACGAACTGTTCCTCGACGAGAACGGCCAAAAAATTTCGAAGTCGAAGGGCAATGGGCTCACGATCGACGAATGGCTGCGTTATGCCAGCCCCGACAGCCTGTCGCTGTTCATGTATCGCGAGCCGAAGGCGGCGAAGCGGCTCTACTTCGACGTCATCCCGCGCCACGCCGACGAATATCTGCAATTCCTCGATGCCTATCCGCGGCAGGGCGCCAAGGAGCAACTTGGCAATCCAGTCTGGCACATCCACAGCGGCGCGCCGCCGAAGGCCGACAATCCGGTGCCGTTCGCGATGCTGCTGTCGTTGGTCACCGCCTCGAATGCCGAGAACGCCGAGACCTTGTGGGGTTTTATCGGCCGCTATCGCCCGGGCGTGACGAAAGAGACGCATCCGCATCTCGCCGCCATGGTCGAATACGCCATCCACTATTTCCGCGACTTCGTGCTGCCGGCGAAAAAATTCCGCGAGCCGAGCGAGGTCGGACGCGCGGCGCTGATCGATCTGCGCGATGCGCTGTCGCAATTGCCGCCCGATGCGCCGCCGGAAGCTATTCAAGACGTCGTCTACGAGGTCGGCCGCCGCGAGCCGTTCCTCGACGCAAAGAAAAAGGGCAAGGACGGCAAGCCCGGCGTCTCGCTCGACTGGTTCAACATGCTCTATCAGGTGCTGCTCGGCCAGGAGCGGGGCCCGCGCTTCGGCTCCTTCGCCGCCGCCTACGGCATCAAGAACACCGTCGATATGATCGACGGCGCGCTGGCGAGATCGGCGTGATTTTTTTCTTCCACCCTCCCCTACAGGGGGAGGGTCGGCGCGCAGCGCCGGGGTGGGGTAGTCGTCGACGGCCCCTTCCACCTCGCTTCGCTCGGCTACCTCCCCCCTGCAGGGGGAGGTAAAAAAAAGAAATGACCGTCTTCTCCTACGGCCTCCTCGCTCTCACCATCCTCCTGAGCTCCTTCATCTCCGGCGTGTTCGGCATGGCCGGCGGCATGATCCTGCTTGGCGTGCTGCTCAATTATTTCGACGTGGCGAGCGCGATGATCCTGTTTTCGATCATCCAGTTCTGCGCCAATGGCTGGCGCGCCTATCAGTGGCGGCACTACGTGCGCTGGCCGATCTTTTGGAAATACGTGGTCGGCGCGGTCATTGCCTTCGCTGCGATGTATGCGATCAAGTTCGTACCGGACAAGATGATGGTCTATCTGAGCCTCGGCCTGATGCCGTTCGCCATCGAGGCGCTGCCGCGCGATTGGCGGCCGAACATCGAATGGCGCGGCGTGCCGTTCGTCACCGGCGTGCTCACCACCATCATCCAGGTGCTGGCCGGCGTCGGCGGCTTGTTTCTCGACATCTTCTTTCAGAAGAGCATGCTCGATCGCAAGACCACCAACGCCACCAAGGCGACGGTGCAGTCGCTCAGCCACATCGTGCGCATCGCCTATTTCGGCACGGTGTCGGGCATGGCGAACGTGCCTAAATGGGCGCTGGTGCCCGCGATCGCGCTCGCCATCGCCGCGACCTCGCTGGCGCCGTTCGTCATCGAGCGCATGACCGACCACGGTTTTAGGCAATGGACGCGGCGCATCATCTTCACCGTCAGCGTGGTCTATCTGTTCCGCGCCGGCATGCTGTGGTGGCACGGCTGAGCGACAATTTTCCTCCCCCTTTTCAGGGGGAGGTCATACTACTGGCTCGCCCATAAAATCCGCGCGACCCACAGCACGTCTTCGGTGGCGATGGTGCGGTCGGGATGTTGCGCATTGAGCGATTTCAGCTCGATGGATTTCGCCGTGGAGCGCTTGAGCTCCTTCGCCATCACCTCGCCGTCCCTGGTCTTGACCACGACCCGGTCGCCGCGGCGGATCGGCGCTGCCGGCGACACCAGGATCACGTCGCCGTCGCGATAGGCCGGCTCCATCGACTGGCCGGACACTTCCAGCGCATAGGCGTGGGTGTCGTCGACCGCCGGAAAGGCGATCTCGTCCCAGCCGGTGCCGGCCGGAAAACCGCCGTCGTCGAAATAGCCGCCGGCGCCGGCTTCGGCGAAGCCGAGCAGGGGCACGCCGCGCGCCGGGGTGCCGGCGCCTTGGATCAATCCCACAAAGGCTTCGATGCTGGTGCCGGTCGCCGCCAGCGCCTTGCTGATCGATTCGGTCGAAGGCCAGCGCGCGCGGCCGGATGCCGTGATGCGCTTCGATTTGTTGAAGGTCGTGGGGTCGAGGCCGGCGCGCCGGGCGAGGCCCGAGGCCGAAAGCCCGGCTCGCGCCGCAAGGCGATCTATTGCCGACCAGACTTGCGCGTGCGTGAGCATTGCGAACCCTTCCAACCCCGCGGATAATAGGAATTATTGCCTCAGGGCTCAAGGGCCGATAGGGTCGCGCCGTTTGCGACGCCTAAATGGATCACCAGTGGCGACGATCTACAAAATCTGCGAGCGGGAGGTGTGGCGCGCGGCCGAAGCCGCCGGCGCGTTTCGCGGATCGGACGTCGATCTGCGCGACGGCTTCATCCATTTCTCGACCGCGGCGCAAGTCGCCGAGACGGCGGCTAAGCATTTTGCGAAACAGTCCGGCTTGGTGCTGGTCGCGGTGGACGGCGACGCGCTCGGCCCGGCGCTGAAATGGGAACGCTCCCGCGGCAATGATCTGTTTCCGCATCTCTATGTGCCGCTGCCGCTGTCGGCGGTCCATTGGGCGCGTCTGCTGCCCGACGAGGTCGACGGCCGGCGGGCTTTTCCGGAGCTAAAACCGTGATCGGTTTGCTCGATCGCCTGGCCCGGCCGTTGCTGCGCGCGCTCGACCCGGAAGACGCTCACGGGCTGGCGATCAAAATGTTGAAATTCGCGCCGCTGCCGCCGGCGCTGCGCGACGACAAGCGGCTGGCGCTGCGGGTGTTCGGACTCAATTTTCCAAACCCGGTCGGCATCGCCGCCGGCTTCGATAAGAACGCCGAAGTGCCCAATGCCTTGCTGCGCTTAGGCTTCGGCTTTGTCGAAGTCGGAACCATCACGCCACTGCCGCAGCCCGGCAATCCGCGGCCACGGCTGTTCCGGCTCGATGCCGACCACGGCGTGATCAACCGGCTTGGCTTCAATTCGCAAGGCGCCGATGCTGCGCTCAAGCGCCTTGTCGCGCGTGCCGCCGCCGGCGGAATCGTCGGCATCAATGTCGGCGCCAACAAGGATTCGCCGGATCGCGTTGCCGACTACGTGCAACTGATCGAGCGCTTCGCGGCGGTGGCGAGCTACGTCACCGTCAACATTTCCTCGCCCAACACGCCGGGCCTGCGCAATCTGCAGCAGGCGGCCGTGCTCGACGATCTGTTGGCCCGCGTGGTCGATGCCCGCGAGCGGGTAGCGCCGAACGCCGGCCCGACGCCGGTGCTGTTGAAGATCGCGCCGGATCTGTCTTTGAGCGATCTTGACGACGTCGTCGGCATTGCGCGTTCGCGCCGGGTCGACGGCATGATTGTCGGCAATACCACCGTGGCGCGGCCACCGAATTTGCTCGAGACTGCAACCGCCAACGAAGCCGGCGGCCTGTCGGGCCAGCCGCTCTATCCGCTCGCCAACCGCATGTTGGCGGAGACCTATGTCCGGGTGGAGGACGTGTTCCCGCTGATCGGCGCCGGCGGCATCGATTCCGGCGCCACCGCGCTGGCCAAAATCCGCGCCGGCGCCAGCTTGGTCCAGGTTTATTCCGGCCTGGTGTTCCGCGGTCTCGGGCTGATCGCCGAAATCAAGAATGCGCTACTTGAAGCGCTGGAAGATGACGGCCAAGATGCTTTTAAGGAACAGGATACTCTCAAGGACTTCATCGGTGCCGACGCGGCCGCCGTCACCGCCGAGCCGTGGCCGAACTGATATACGAAACTTTTTCGGGAGGATGGAATGATCGATTGCTACACGTGGATGACGGACAACGGCTACAAGCCGCGCATGATGCTGGAGGAGACCGGCCTGCCGCACAAAATCATCCCGGTCGATCTGCGCAAGAAGGCGCAGATGGAGCCGGACTTCATGAAGATCAGCCCCGGCCACAAGATCCCCGCCATCGTCGACCATGACGGGCCCGGCGGCGCCCAGGTCACGGTCTGCGAGTCCGGCGCGATCCTCAAATATCTGGCGGAAAAATCCGGAAAATTCTATCCGAGCGACGGGGCGGCGCGGGCCAAAGTGGATCAATGGCTGTTCTACGGCTCGGCGACCTTCACCACGCTGGCGCAGCAGTTCGGGCACTGGACCATACGCTCGCCGATCAAAGCGCCGCCGGCGCAAGAGCATTATGAGGCCAACCTGCGCGACATGCTCGGCATCCTCGACCGGCATCTGGCGTCACACGAATATTTCGGCGGCGCCTACTCGATCGCCGACATGACCATGTATTCGGACGTGCACGTTCACGGCGTCAGGGATATCGGGCTCAACGATTATGCCCATGTGAAGCGCTGGCATGATGCGATTGAGGCGCGTCCGGCGGTTCAGCGAGCCTGGGTGCCGTTTGCGGCGTGACGTTCTCTATTCCGCCTTGATATCGAGGTCGTGGATCAGCTGGGTGAATGTTTCAGCCTGCCGCCGCAGATGGGCGTCGAAGTCGGCGCCGCATTTCGGATTGGGATAGAGCGCTTGCGCCACAAGCTTGGCCTTGACCTGCGGCGCGATCACGGCAGTACGAAACCAATCGATCAGCTGCGCGACGGTTTCCTTCGGCGTCTTGGCCGGCGCCACCACGCCGAACCAGACGTCGGTTTCGAAATCCCGGTAGCCGGATTCCGCGACCGTGGGCAGATCGGGCAGCGGCTCGATGCGCTGCGGCGCCATGGTCGCCAGCGCCCGTGCCTTGCCGGCGATGATGTGCTCGCCGATTTCCGACCAGTTCAGCACCGCTGCGGTGATGTGCTCGCCGAGCAGCGCATTGATGGTGGTGGCGCCGCCGGGATACGGCACATAGGTCAGATTGGCGCCGGCCAACCGTTTGAGCCGTTCGATGCCGATATGCTGCGTGGTGTTGGGCCCGACGCTGGCGATCGACAGTTCCCCGGGCTTCAAGCGCGCCGCGTCCAGGAGCTCGGCCAACGTGCGATAGGGCGAGGCGCTATTGACGACGATGATTTGCGGCGTCGTGACCAGATAACAGATCGGCTCAAAACTTGCGATCGGATCGTAGTTCACCTTGCGCAGGATGGCGCTGATGAGCGTGCCGTTGTTGTTGATCAGCAAGGTGTTGCCGTCGGGCGCCGCGCGCGCCACCGCTTCGGCGGCGATGATGCCGCCGGCGCCCGGCTTGCTCTCGACGATCATGGTCTGGCCGGCGGTCGAGGAAATCTGGTCGGCCAGGAGGCGGGCGAGGAAGTCGATGCTGCCGCCTGGCGGCACGCCGAGGACGATGCGGATCGTCCGTCCGGCCTGTGACCATGCTTCGTGACCGGCGCCCCCGCTCGCCAGAATAAGCAACGCCAAGGTGCCGATCGTCGCGCCAAAAAAACTCCGCATCAGCATCGTCCCAAAAATCCGCGCCAGCCGACCGCTTGCGGGGACCGCTGCTTCAATAACACGGCCGACCGTCGCTTAGAACAATGACGCGGGTCGCGCAGTCTGTCATTCCGTGGTCGGAGCACCCGCCGGGAATTCGTCCATTTCTCGCTTCTTTGGGTTGAATATCGTCGGCCGCTGCGGTGTTATAGGCTTGCGTTAAACGGCAAGCCGCGCCAAGCGGCGGAAGACGGCAACGGGAGGAACGTCATGACGGCAGGCGAAACGAAATTGATCTTTCCAGGTTTGACGGGATTTTATGGATCCTGGCGCGACATTGCCTACACGCTCGTTCGCGTCATCATCGGCTACAATCTGTTCATGCACGGTTGGGTCAAGGTCACCGGGGCTGGACTTGCCGGCGTCAGCGGCTATATGGCCAAGCAGGGATTGGAGCCGTCTTCGGCATTTGCAGCCGCCGCCATGGTCCTGGAAACGGTCGGCGCGGCATGCATCTTCCTCGGCCTGTTCACGCGGTTCTTTGCGGCGGCGCTGGCGATCGAACTGTTGATCGCCCTCCTAGTCGTGCATCTCCAGGCCGGATTTGCGGTCGGCAAGGGCGGTTATGAATACGTGCTGCTGCTCGGCGTCGTGCTGTTCGCCATCGCCATCCGTGGCGGCGGACCGTACTCGGTCGATCGGCTGATCGGCAAAGAGCTGTAATGTTCGCTGCGCGTCAGCGCTGCGCTGGCGGAATGTTCCTGATGCGCTGCGAGTGTGCCGCTATGTCGTCGCGACTGTAGGACAACGATACGCGCTTGGTCGAAGGCGGCCGCTTGGCGACGGAAAGTCCCGGCCGCCATTCGGTCGCCGGGCGGATCGGCCGTGGCTCAAAGCCGCCGCCGCAGTTCGGGCAGACGTTGAACAGCACGTTGTCGACGCGGTCGGCGCAGAAGGTGCATTCAAAAGTGCAGATGCGCGCCAGCGTCGACGCGGGCGGCAGATTGCGGTCGCAGCATTCGCAGTTCGGTCGCAACTCCAGGGCCATCGTCTTTGCCTTTATTTGCCGTGTTGATGTGATGCCGTGTGGCGACACAGGTCGCCGCGTAGATTGCATTCAACTCTTGTGGTTACGATGTGACAGATAAGGCAGGGGCGCGGCCGTGCCAATCGCAACACAGTGCAGGTAAGCGTCCTTCAGATTTGGCCCAAGCAAATCCCAAGTCCATTGCGCCTTCCGCAGATCCAAGTGCTCGACGAATGAAATGACGACGGCGGTGCGCATGTCGGCGTTTCCGCGGGCGCAATATTTTTCCGCCGCCATGAAACACAATTTGACTTTCTCAATGTCGCGGCCGGCTATGCAACGTTGTGCGAAGTCGGCGAAGACATGCATTTCCAGGTGCAGCAGGCCGTATTGGGCGTTAATTCTATCTGTCAGCTGGGGAAACGTGTTCTTTAGTTCTTTCAGAAAGATACTACGATGAAGGGTTTCCATTGCGTGGCACCCATCAGCGCATCGCCGCCGCGCCCGGCGACGGCGCCAGCACCGGCTCGAGCGCCGGAACCAGCCGGCGCTTCTCGCGCCGTGGCGCCGGAATGGCGCGATAGACCTGTTTGGTCGCCTCCACGATATGCACGCCGGCGAACGGCGAGGCGAGCGTGGCGCCGGCGCGCTCCCACGCCACGGCAGAGCGCAAGAACCAGCCGCGCGGGATCGGCGGCACGTAAAGCGCCTCGTCCCAGCCGGTCGGCGTGAACCAGGTTTCGCGAAGGAGCTGCATGATCTGCGATCGCGAATAGGGCCGGCCGTGTCCGAATGGCGTCGAGTCCATGCGCGCCCAGACGCCGCGCCGGTTGGGCACGACGACGAGCAGGCGGCCGCCGCCGGCGAGAACGCGCCAGACTTCACGCAACAAGCCGACCGGATCGGACGACATTTCCAGCGCATGCACCAGCAGCACGCGATCGACCGCGGAATCGGTCAACGGCAGCTCGTCCTCCTCGACCAAAGCGGCCAGCGCCGGCCGGCTCGACGGCCAGCGCACGACGCCTTGCGGCGCCGGCATCAAGGCGAGGCAGCGCTCGGCCTCCTCGCGGAACAGGCCGAGATAGGGCGTCGCATAGCCGATGCCCAAGACCCGCAGCGCATGGGTATCCCTCCAGCGCGCGCGAATGCCCCGGCCGACAAAGCGCCGGGCCACGACGCCGAGGTGCTGGGCGTAGAAATTGCGCAGGTCGACCACATCCATGAGGACAAAATAGCACGGATTGCGCTCGTCTTGCGGCCGCCGTGCAGTCTTGGTTGACCCCATGTTGCGTCGGCTTCCGCGAAGGCGGATGATCCGGCCCGAACGGGCTCAACTGGAAAGACCACATGGCCGCGCAGATTTATTTGTTCCCCTGTCTGAAGGACAATTTCGGCGTGCTCATCCACGATCCGGAGAGCGGCGCCACTGCGGCGATCGACGTGCCGGAGGTGGCACCGGTCGAGGCCGCACTCAAGAAAACCGGCTGGCGGCTGAGCGAGATTCTGGTCACGCATCATCATGCCGATCACACTCAAGGCATCGGCGAGATCAAAAGCCAGCATAAATGCCGCGTGGTCGCGCCGCGCGCCGAGGCGGCGCGCATCGCGCATGTGGACGAAACGGTCGGCGAAGGCGACACTGTACGCGTCGGCGGCTTGCAAGGCCGCATCATCGACACGCCCGGCCACACCGCGGGCCACATCTCCTATTTCTTTCCGGCGGACAAGCTCGCCTTTGTCGGCGACACGCTGTTCTCGATCGGCTGCGGCCGGGTGATCGAAGGCAATCCGGAGATGATGTGGCAGTCGCTGCTCAAATTGCGCAACCTGCCCGACGACACGCAATTTTATTGCGGCCACGAATATACCGACGCCAACATCCGCTTCGCCAAGACCATCGAGCCGAACAACAAGGCGCTGGCCACGCGCGCCGAACAGGTCAAGCAGCAGCTTGCCGCCGGCAAGCCGACCATTCCGGCGACGATCGGGGCGGAGAAGGCGGCCAATCCGTTCCTGCGCGCCGACGATACCGAGGTGGCGAAATCGCTCGGCCTATCCGGCAGCCCGGCGTGGAAAGTGTTCGCGGAAATCCGCGAACGCAAGAATCGGTTTTGAGCAAAAAACCTCAGCGCCAAAACCTTGACCGCCGATGACATTATCCGGCTGCTCGATCTGAAACCGCATCCGGAAGGCGGCCATTTTCGCGAGATGTTCCGCGACACGCGGCATGTCGAGGATGGACGCTCGGCATCGACCGCGATCTATTTCCTGCTGACGCGTGGCGAGCGTTCGCATTGGCATCGCATCGACGCGGTGGAAATCTGGCATTGGTACGACGGCGCGCCGCTTGAACTTGAGATCGCGCAGAGCGAAGGACACGTCGAGCGCGTGACGCTTGGCAGCGATCTTGCCTCAGGCCAACGCCCGCAGGCGATCGTGCCGGCTCACGCCTGGCAGGCGGCGCAAACTCTTGGCGAGTGGACGCTGTGCGGCTGCACGGTGGCACCGGGGTTCGAGTTCAAGCACTTCGAGCTGGCGCCGAAGGGATGGGCGCCGTAACCGGATCGCCCGAGGTCTCGGCTAGGTAGGAGTGCAGCGCGGCGACGACTTGGGCGCCCTCGCCGACCGCCGCGGCAACGCGCTTGATCGACGTTGCACGAACATCGCCGATGGCGAACACGCCGCGCCGGCTGGTCTCCAGTGCATGACGCCCGCCGCTGTCGGCGCCGGTCAGCACGAAGCGCTTGGCGTCCAGCGCGACGCCGGAGCCGGCCAGCCAATCGGTGTTCGGTTCGGCGCCGATGAACAGGAACAGGTGGCGAATCGGCCGCCGCACCTCTTCTTCGGTCGCGCCTACCCGCCAGCGCACCGCTTCCAAGATGCCGTTGCTGCCCTCGACGCCGCTCACCTGCGCGCCGGTCACCACTTCGACGTTCGGCAGGCTTGTGATGCGGTCGACCAGATAGCGCGACATGGTTTCGCTGAGACTCGGCCGGCGCACCAGCATCCACACCTTGGCGCCTTGGCTCGCCAGATAGACCGCGGCCTGTCCGGCCGAATTGCCGGCGCCGACCAGCACGACGTCCTGCTGGGCGCAGAGCTTGGCTTCGAACGGCGTGGCCCAGTAGTGCACGCTCGACATTTCAAACTTGTCGAGATCGACGACGGCGAGCCGCCGATACCGGGCGCCGCTGGCGACCACGACCGCGCGCGTGGTGACCCGCTCGCCGTCGCGTAATTGCAGCACAAATTGCGGCGAAGCGCGGCCGTCCGGCGCGGTCAAGGCCGCGACCTCATCCGGGATCGCCATTTCGGCACCGAACTTTTGCGCCTGATTGTAGGCACGGGCCATCAAGGCAAGGCCGGAAATTCCGGTCGGAAAGCCGAGGTAATTTTCGATCCGCGCCGAGGCGCCGGCCTGGCCGCCGAAGACGCGACTGTCCAGCACGATGGTCGCCAGCCCTTCCGACGCGGCATACACCGCCGCCGCAAGGCCGGCCGGCCCGGCGCCGACCACGGCGACGTCATAGACGCGGTTCGGATCGATCGGACCGACCAGCCCGATGCAGCGCGCCAGTTCGTCCTCGGTGGGATTACGCAGCAGCCGTCCGCTCGGGCAGAGCACGATCGGTAATTGTCCCGGATCGACGTGGAAGCGCTCGATCAGCGCCTTGGCTTCGGGGTCGATGTCGGGGTCGAGCAATCGCTGCGGTTGACCGTTGCGGCGTAGAAAGATCTGTAGCCGCAGCACGTCGCCGTTGTCGGCGCGGCCGACGATGATCGGGCCGCCGGAACCGGTTTCCAACAGACCGAGGCGGCGGATGATCAGCGCGCGCATGATCCGTTCGCCGAGCTCGGCCTCGGCGATCATCAAGGCGCGCAGCCGGTCCGGTGGAATGATCAGGGTTTGCACCGGCTCCAGGGCGGTCGCGTCGGCCAGTGCCGGCCGCCCAGCCAATTGCGCGAGTTCGCCGAGGAATTGGCCGGGCCCGTGGGTGACGATGGTGACGCGCTGGCCCGATTTGTCGCGGTGAGTGACCTCGACCTGACCCGCCAGGATAACCATCAGGCCAGGGCTGACTTGGCCGATAGCGGCGAGCGCCTCGCCGGTTGCGAAGGAGCGGCATTCGCCGAACCGGCGTACCCGCTCGATCTCCAGCTGATCGAGCACCGGCAGCATCTGCTCGCCGCGCTGCTCAATGATCGATGGTCGCAACGCCATGATGATCCGCCACCCACAATGCCCGATGCTGCGGATATATAGTTAGGCGAAATACTGCCCGCCATTCGCCGTCAAGGTCGAGCCGGTGAGCAGCCCGGCGTCGTCGGAGGCGAGGAACACCACGCAGCGCGCGATCTCCTCCGGTTCGCCGAGGCGGCCGATCGGGATGGTCGGTAGGATGCTCTTCTCCAGCACGTCCTTCGGCACCGCTTGCACCATCTCGGTATTGATGTAGCCCGGACAGATGGCGTTGACGGTGATGCCCGCGCGCGCGCCCTCTTGCGCCAGCGCCTTGGTGAAGCCGAGCTCGCCGGCTTTGGCGGCGGAATAGTTCACCTGGCCGAACTGACCCTTCTGGCCGTTGATCGAGGAAATATTGACGATGCGGCCGAACTTGCGCTCGCGCATGCCCTCGATCACGTTGCGGCACATATTGAACAGCGAATTGAGATTGGTGTTGATCACCGCCGTCCATTGCTCGGGCTTCATGCGATGCAGCTGCGAATCGCGGGTGATGCCCGCATTGTTGACCAGGACGTCGATCGGTCCGAGATCGGTCACGACCTGTTTGATGCCGGCTGAGCAGGCGTCGAACGAGGAGACGTCCCATTTGTAGACGCCGATGCCGGTTTCCGCCTTGAATTTTTGCGCAGCCTCGTCATTGCCGCCGTAGTTCGCCGCGACCGTATAGCCGGCCGCCTTGAGCGCCTTGGCAATCGCGGCGCCGATGCCGCGCGTACCACCCGTCACCAACGCAACGCGGGGCATGGAATCCTCCCAATGTCTTTTGTTTAGGACGACGGAGGACGGACGACGGATTATCGCCGCCCTTCATCCGTTATCCGTCGTCTGTTCTCTATCTTTCCACGCACATCGCAATGCCCATGCCGCCGCCGATGCACAACGTGGCGAGGCCCTTCTTGGCATCGCGCTTGCCCATCTCGTAGAGCAGCGTCACCAGCACGCGGGCGCCCGAGGCGCCGATCGGATGGCCGATGGCGATGGCGCCGCCGTTGACGTTGACCTTGCCGGTATCCCAGCCGAGGTCCTTGTTGACGGCGCAGGCCTGCGCCGCGAACGCCTCGTTGGCTTCGATGAGATCGAGATCGCCGACATTCCAGCCGGCCTTCTTGAGCGCCGCGCGCGAGGACGGGATCGGGCCGGTGCCCATGATCTTCGGATCGACGCCGGCCTGCGCCCATGACACGATGCGGGCGAGCGGCGTCTTGCCGAGCTTTTGTGCCTCGCTTGCCGTCATCAGCACCACGGCGGCGGCGCCGTCATTGATGCCTGACGCATTAGCAGCAGTGACCGTGCCTTCCTTGTCGAAGGCCGGCCGCAACTTGCCGACCGCTTCGAGCGTGGTGCCGTGTTTGGGATATTCGTCGGCATCGACCACCACGTCGCCCTTGCGGCTCTTGATCGTCACCGGCGTGATTTCGTCCTTGAACTTGCCGGCCTTCTGGGCGGCCTCGGCTTTGTTCTGCGACTTGACCGCGAACTCGTCCTGCTGGGCGCGGGTGATCTGCCATTGCTTGGCGACGTTCTCGGCGGTGTTGCCCATGTGATAGCCGTTGAAGGCGTCCCACAGGCCGTCCCGGATCATCGTGTCGATCATCTGGAAATCACCCATCTTCACGCCCGAGCGCAGATAGGCGCAGTGCGGCGCGACGCTCATGGACTCCTGGCCGCCGGCGACCACGATGTCGGAATCGCCGTTGACGATGGCCTGATAGCCGAGCGCTACCGCGCGCAGCCCCGAACCGCACAGCTGGTTGACACCCCAGGCCGGCGTCTCGACCGGAATGCCGGCTGCGATCGAGGCCTGGCGGGCCGGGTTCTGGCCCTGACCCGCGGTCAGGATCTGCCCCATGATCACTTCGGAAACGCGGGCGCCCTCGACGCCGGCGCGCTCGAGCGCCGCCTTGATGGCCGTCCGGCCCAGTTCGTGAGCGGGCACGGTGGCGAAGGCGCCGTTGAAGGCGCCGACCGGCGTACGCGTGGCGCTGACGATGACGATGTCGTCTTTCATGGGAAATCCTTCCGGGAATAGGGTTACGTGGCATGCGGACCGGGCCGCAGGCTGTTTCATATATGTCATAAGGACGCGGCAGGCCGCCGACAAGGCGCCAGGTGGCCGCATCGCTGCCATGCCGGGACGCCCGTCCTTGTGCACCACACAAAACGGTAGCCGCGCCCGGCGAAACCGCCTATTTTGACGGCAATCCCGCGGGGTTGCCGTCAGATGACCGATACCACGACCAAAACCGCCGAGCCGGTCACGATCAAGAAGTACGCCAACCGGCGACTCTACAACACCGGCACGAGCACCTATGTGACGCTCGAAGACCTCGCCGCCATGGTCAAGAGCGGCGAGGATTTCGTCGTCTATGACGCCAAGACCGGCGAAGACATTACGCGGTCGGTGCTGGCCCAGATCATCTTCGAGCAGGAGAACAAGGAAGGGCAGAACCTGTTGCCGATCGCCTTCCTGCGCCAGCTGATCCGGTTCTACGGCGACAGCATGCAGATGCTGGTGCCGCGCTATCTCGAAGTTTCCATCGAGTCGCTCACCCGCGAGCAGGAAAAGTTCCGCAACCAGATGGCGCAAGCCTTCGGCGGCAGTCCGTTCGGCGCGCTCGAGGAAACGGTGCGGCGGAACATGGAAATGTTCGAGCGCGCCTTCGCCATGTTCACGCCGTTTGCGCGGCGCGAAAGCCAGAGCGCCAGCGGCACGACGCCCGAGCCGGAAAAGCCGGCGGCCAAGAGCGGCGGCGAGATCGACGATCTCAAACGCGAGCTCGACGAGATGCGGCGCAAGGTCGATAAGCTGACCGGCGGCAGCAACTGACTCGCGTGTTCCGCGTTGATCTAGGTCAATGCGAAGAAGCTGAGAAGCTGAACAGTGCAGCGTAAGCGAGGTGGTGTGATGAGGAAAATCGTAACGGCCCTTATTGCGGCAGCGTGTATCGCGACAACGGCAATGGCGTCATCGAACACCGCGCAAGCGCGGTGGGGCGGTGGTGGCGGCTGGCATGGCGGCGCCGGCTTTGGCGGCGGCGGCTGGCGCGGCGGCCCTGGCTTTGGCGGCTGGCGTGGCGGTCCTGGCTTTGGCGGCGGCTGGCACGGCGGCGGCGGCTGGTATCCCGGTTTGGGCGTCGCGGCTGGTGTCGCCGCCGGCGCGATTCTCGGCGGCGTGTTGGCGTCGCCCTACGGTTACGGCGGCGGCTATCCGTACGGCTATGGCGTCGCGCCCGGTTATGGCTACGGCGACGCGGCCTATTACGGTGGCGGCGGTGGCTACGGTGGCGGCAGCTGTTATCCCGCGCAAGTGTTGGGGCCGTACGGTCCTCAGTTGGTCCAGATTTGCCAGTAAGATCTTCGACCAACAAGTCTGTTACTAAATCGCTGGTGTGAGGCCGCGTCCTAGACGGCGTTGACCAACGCGGCGCGCCACGGCCGCTCGGTCGACGCGAGTCCGATCAACGCGCCTTGCAGATAATCGCAGCCCCAGTCCTGCAAGGTTTTGGCCGCCGCCTCGTCCTGCACCCACTCGGCGACGGTGGTCAAATTCAGCCGCTTGGCGAGTTCGACCAAAGTGCGCACGAAGGCGCGATCGTCCTGCGAGCGCATCATGTCATGCACGAAGGCGCCGTCGATCTTGACCATATCGACGCCGAGCTTGCGCAGATTGCGGAACGAGGTGTAGCCGGCGCCGAAATCGTCGATGGCGATGCGGCAGCCGAGATCCTTTACGCGGGCGACAAAACCGCGGGTTTCGTCGATGTCCTGGATCGCCGCGCTTTCGGTGATCTCGACGGTGAGGCGCTCGGCGACACCCGAATGGGAGCGCAGCAGCGAGCCAAGGCCGGCCCACCAATCGGGATCGGTGGTGGACGCAGCCGACACATTGAAGCTCGCCTGCAGCAACGGCGCAGCGATCATCTCGTCGACCACGAGCTCGATCACCCTGTGGTCGAGGAGCCGCACCAGGCCGAGCCGCTCGGCGATCGGCACGATGTCGCCGGCCGCGATCAGGCTGCCGTCGGTGCGGCGGATGCGCATCAGGCACTCGTAGAACGCCGGTCGCCGGTCCGCCGCCTTAACGATGGTCTCGTAGGCGAGGAAGATGCGCCGCTCGTTGAGCGCGGCGACGATCTCGTCGGTCGAACGCACGTTGTCGCGGCGCAGCGCCTCGCGCTCGATATTGGGCCGGTAGGCCAGGAACGAGCCGCGGCGCCTAGCCTTCGCGGCATCGAGGGTCTCCTGGGCGCGGCCGAGCACTTCGGCGACGCTGCGGGCATGGCGCGGCGCGGTGACGCCGCCGACGGTGATGGTGACGGCAACCGGCCCGGCATCGGTCGGCACCATGTCGTCGTGCACGCCGGCTAAGAGCCGCTCGGCGGCGATCGCCATGTCGTCAGGCGTGCAGTCGCGCAGCACCAGGCCGAACTTGTTGCCGGAAAAACGCCCGAGCGTGTCCTTGCCGCGCATGCGGCTGCGCACCCGCCTGGCGACGGTGCCGATGACCTGGTCGGCGATGTCAAAACCGTAGGACTCGTTGATGCGGGCGACGTTGTCGATGGCGACCAGCATGAAACCGCACGACGAGCGCAACCGGATCGCTTCGTCGATGGTGTCTTCCAGCACTTCGGTCAGATGATGCCGGTTCAACTCGCCGGTGAGTCCGTCGTAGCGGGCGAGATAGGTGAGGCGGCGCACGTGCTCGTAGCGCTCGTTGATGACGCGGACCACGCCGTGGGCGCGCACCGGCTTGCGGTCCGCCCCGGCGAACCAGCGGCCGATGTCCTCGACCCACAGCCGCGTGTCCGACGTCGGGTCGGGACGAATGCAATATTGAATCTGGTAAGCGACACCGCGGCCGTCGTCGCGCTTGTCCGATTGCATGACGGCGTCGAAGCGCGCCTGCGCGTTCTCGGCCTCGAGCACCTGGGCATAGGCGCGGCCGGTCGAGACCGCGGCGATGTCGGGGATGAGCAACACCGCGGCGGCGTTGGCGCCCCAGTGCAGCGCGTCGCTGTCGATGCGCCAGTCGTAGGCCACCTCGCCGACCGAGTTGAGGATTTCAGCCGCATCGATGCCGATCCGGTCTGCTGTGCCGGAAGGGATCGAATCTCGTGGACCGGCGTTGGTCAAAGTCGCCTCTTTGGGATTGTTGCGAGCGACGAAAAACGCCGTTACCAGGCCAAGTTAGCTCAAGGAGCCTAAAGAATTCGGAAAGTCTTGCGGCAGCCGCGGCATGCGGCTTGCGAGATACGGGGAAACTCCAGTCAATGTCCCGTTTCGGGACAGGGAGGTGCCCGTGAGCAACGCCCTCGTTCCTTTGGCGAAAGTCGATCAAGTCGCCACCGTGCGGCCCACCAGCCGCGCCAACGCAGACTTTGTCGCGCACCTCATCGCCACCTCGGCGCAAGCGCCGCAAACCCGCGCCCGCCGCCGCGCCAATTCTGAGGATGCCATCGCCGCCTATGACGCACTCGGCCATTGGCCGACACCGGCCGGCCGTAAGCTGTCGCGTTCCCTGTAATTCCTTTTCCCCTCCCCACAAGGGGAGGGCGAAGATCACACCGGCCGCTCGGGGCCTTCGATCTCGATCTGGCGGCGGCCGCTGCGCATGCCGATGACGAAGCCGCCGAGCACGTCGACCAACGCGATCATCATCAGCAGAAAGAACGTCGACGTCCCCGCCTGTTTCACCAGCAGGAATTCGACCAGCATGGCGATGAAGAGTCCCATGGCCAGGATGTGGTCCATCACCGAGCGCATGCCGAGGCGGGTCGATTTGATGATCTCGATCCAGAGCAGGAAAATCGCGAAAGCGATGAACAGGTCTTCCCAGGTCAAAATCCAGTCCGTCCCCGACATCATGTGCACGGTGGTGACGGCCGCGGTCCAGCTCACGCCCGGCGTGAGGAACGCAATCATGTTGTAGACGGCGAAGGGAATGAGAAGGAGCGGAAAGCCAAGAACGAACATGGCGCGCGTCTTTCCTTCCGGGAAAAAGGCTTACGCCTCCGCCTTCTTGCTCAGCACCTGCCGGCCGCGATACATGCCGGTCTTCAAATCGATGTGGTGCGGGCGGCGCAACTCGCCGGAATCCTTGTCTTCGATATAGGTCGGGGCCTTCAGCGCATCGGCGGACCGGCGCATGCCGCGCCTGGACGGCGATGTTTTTCTCTTGGGGACGGCCATAGCGTCGCTCTCCTAAAGCTCGGATCGTCAGGGATTGCCGGGCTTATAGAAGAATGGTGCGGACGGCGCTAGGGGGCGCGGATGCAGGCGTCGAGCCTGGGAAAGTCCTCGGCCCGGCGCTCATAAACGCCTGCAAGCCGGCGAACCAGGGGGCTCGGATTGCGGGCGCTGCGCAGGGCCGGACCGGGCAAGATGGCAGCCAGTTCCGCCGCTTCGCGGGCATTGAGATTGTGGGCGGATTTGCCGAAAGCGTAGCGCGCGCCGGCCTCGGCGCCGAACTCGCCATTCGGTCCCCACTGGGCGATGTTGAGGTAGATTTCCATCACGCGTCGCTTCGGCAGCACCATGTAGAGCCAGACCGCCAGCGGGATTTCCAACACTTTGCGGATGATGCTGCGGCCCTGCCAGAAGAACAAATTCTTGGCGACCTGCTGGGTGATGGTCGAGGCGCCGCGTTCCCTGCCGGTGTCGTCATACTGTTCCAGCGCCTCGCGCATGGCGCCGAGGTCGATGCCGCGGTTGTGGCAGAACGTGCCGTCCTCGGCGCCGATGACGGCGAGCGGCAGCGCCGACGAGATACGATCGAGCGGCAACCACACACGCTCCACCCGTGCCCCGATCGCCCAGCGCCACAGCATCGGCATCGAGACCGGATCGACGAACCGGTAAAGCGGCGCGATGAGGTAGGGAGCGGCAAGGAACACGATGACGACGGCCGCGACGCCGATCGCGATGCGCCGCAGGCTCGGCATTGAGGAGCGTTTTGCTTTGGCGGCGGGCGGCATCGGGGTGGATTGTAACCTGCGTTGCCGTCATTGCGAGGAGCGAAGCGACGAAGCAATCCAGCTCCGAGGAGCCGGCTGGATTGCTTCGCTGCCGCTCGCAATGACGAGTATCCGATGTTAAACCTTGGCAACAAAAAGGGAGGCCAATGTGGCGAAAGACGCCGTCGTTTCCCAGGAGCTGGCGGATAAATTCCGCACCGAGAAGGATTCGGCTTACTTGCGCTTCGTGCGCAACGACGGGCTCGACATCATCGGCGCCCACTACGTGCAAAACCTGCGCAATGTCGAACTGAAAGCTTGGCCGCGCCGCGGTGCCGGCGCCAAGGGCGTGTACATTAATCACGAGGCCTCGCGCTTCTCCAACGACTGCTACGTCTGCGAGATCGCGCCCGGCCAAAAGCTTGAGCCGATGCATCACCTCTACGAGGAGATGCTGTTGATCTTGAGCGGCCGCGGCTCGACCACGGTGTGGAACAATGCCGGCGCCCGCATCGCTTTCGAATGGAAGGCAGGTGCGATCTTCGCCATTCCGCTGAACTGCTCGTATCAGCACTTCAACGGCTCCGGCCGGGAGGTGGTGCGCTTCGTCGCGGTGACCAATGCGCCGTCGGTGATCAACCGCTATGACGATCTCAATTTCATCTTCAATTGTCCGTACGATTTCAAGAATCGCTTTTCCGGCGAGCCGGATTATTTCAGTTCCAAGGGCGAGCAGGACGGCTTTCTCTTGCGAACCAATTTTGTGCCCGACGCCGTCAACCTGCCGCTGATCACCGCCCGGGAGCGCGGCGCCGGCGGCGGCCATATCCGTTTCAACATGGCGCGCGGCACCATCGCCAGCCACATCTCGCAATTCCCGATCGGCACCTACAAGAAGGCGCACGCCCACGGCCCGGGCGCGCATGTGATCATCTTATCGGGCGAAGGCTATTCGCTGATGTGGCCGGAGGGCGAGGAGCCGCAGCGCTTCGAATGGCAGGTCGGCACCTTGGTGGTGCCGCCGAACATGTGGCTGCATCAGCATTTCAATTCCGGCCCCGTGCCGGCGCGCTATCTCGCCTTCAAGCATTGGTCGCCGCGCAACGCCCAAGGCGTGCCGATCTCCTGGATCAGCCGCCGCCTCGGCGGCACCCAGATCGACTACGCCGACGAGCATCCGAAAGTGCGCCAATTGTTCGCCGACGCGCTTGCCAAACACGCGCTGGCCCCGCGCATGGACGATGTTTATGCGGCGGAGGTCGCCAACCTGCCGCCGCAGGCGGCGTAACGAGCGGGCAAGAACGATGTTTCGCTTGTTCGCGATCATCGTCTGTTTGGTCGTCGCGACCGCGGCCTCTGCCGAAACTATCGCCGACATCGCCAATCTCTCCGGCCCCGACCGCACCCAGCGCTTGATCGACGGGGCGAAGAAAGAAGGCGTCGTCTCGCTCTATTCCTCGGCCGTCACCGACGACTCGAACGCCATCGCCGGCGCCTTCGAGAAAAAATACGGGGTGCCGGTCAGACTCTGGCGCGGCAGCTCGGAAGATATTTTGCGCCGTGCCGTCACCGAGCATCGCGGCGGCCGCGACGACGTCGATGTGGCCGAGACCGCCGGCACGGAAATGGAAGGCTTGCGGCGCGAGCAATTGCTGCACGAAATCTCGTCGCCGGTGTTCGCCGATCTGATCCCGCAAGCCGTGGCGGCGCATCGCCCGTGGGTGACGTCGCGACTGAGCATTTTCACCGCGGCGTTCAACACCACGCTGATCAAGCCAGAGGATGCGCCGAAAAGTTACGAGGACCTCACCGACCCGCAATGGAAAGGCAAGCTCGGCGTCGAGGCCGACGACGGCAACTGGTTCATGTCGATTGCCGGCGCCATGGGCGAAGACAAGGCGGTGGCGCTGTTCCGCAAGATCGTCGCCAGCAACGGCATGTCGCTGCGCAAGGGCCACACGCTCTTGTCAAACCTCGTGGTCGCCGGCGAAGTGCCGCTGGCGCTCACGGTCTACGGCTATCGCATCAACGAATTGAAAGCCAAAGGCGCGCCGATCGACGGCACCGTGCTGCCGCCGGCCGTGGCGCTGCCGACAGGGATCGCGGTATTCGCGCACGCGCCGCATCCCTACGCGGCGGCACTGTTCATGGATTTCTTCCTCGGCGACGGCCAGCGCATCTTGCTCGATCGCGGCAACGTGCCGACCAACCGCACCGTCCAGGAACCGCCGCCGGGTCTCGCCTTCGTCGACGTGGCGAAATTCCTCGACGAAGGCGACAAGTGGACAAAGCTGTTCAAGGAAATTTTTGCCAGCGGCGGACGGTGAATATCACGCCGGCGCGCGCGAAGCGCCGTCCCAGGTCCGTCCCAACACGCGCAGCCAATTGCGGAAGCATAATTTTTCGATCAGCGGCTCGCCAAAGCCACGCTTGCGCATCGCCTGCACCAGATTTTGCAGTCCGGCGGCATCGCCGAGCTCCGCGGGGATCGTGGCGCCGTCGAAATCGGAGCCTAGTCCGACGCCGTCCTCGCCGGCATGTTCGAGCATGTGCTCGATGTGCTGGATCATCAGGTCCAAAGGCGTCTCCTTGTCCTGACGGCCGTCGGGGCGAAGGAAACTCGACGCGAAGTTGACGCCGGCCAGGCCGCCGGTTTGGCGGATTGCGGCTAATTGCCGGTCGGTGAGATTTCGCGAGTGCGGGCTGATCGCGTGGGCGTTGGAGTGCGTGGCGACCAGCGGCGCATTGCTGATCTCTGCGACGTCCCAAAAACCGCGTTCGTTGAGGTGCGACAGATCGATCAGGATCCGCAAGCGATTGCAGGCGCCGATCAGCGCCTTGCCGAGCTCGGTCAAACCGGGGCCGGTGTCGGGCGAAGACGGACAGCGGAACGGCACGCCATGGCCGAATATATTCGGCCGGCTCCAAACCGGACCGAGCGAGCGCAGCCCCGCCGCGTACAGCACGTCCAAGAGCTCGAAATTCGCGTCGATGGCTTCGGCGCCTTCGATATGAAGCACCGCCGCCAGCACGTCGTCGGCGAGGCAGTTTTCGATGTCGCCGACGTTGCGGCAAACGCGAAGGCGCCCCTGCGATTCCCGCTCGATCCGGAACAGCAGCGACGCCATGGCGAAGACAACCCGCTGCGCCTCGGCCGTGTCGACCGCAGGCGGCGCAGTCTCGCTGCCGATTGGCTGGGACGGTGTTTCGCTGCTGGAACTGTTTTTCCGGGGCGAGGGGACGAAAATCGCGAACAAGCCGCCGGCAAATCCACCCTGCCGCGCCTTGGGCAGATCCAAATGGCCCTTGTCCTCGCCTTGCAGGAAGGCCGCGACCGGATCCCCACCGGCGCGCCGGTTGAGCCGCAACAGCACGTCGTTGTGGCCGTCAAAGATCGGAATGCGCTTGGGTGAGGTCACTTGTCAGGCCGCCTCGGCTGCCGGCAGCGGCGGCTTGCCGCGGATGAGGTCGGCGCCTTTTTCGGCCATCATCAGCACGCAGGCATTGATGTGGGCGGAGACCAGATCGGGCATCGCGGACGCGTCACAGACGCGCAAGCCTTCGATGCCGCGCACCTTGAGGTCGGAATCGAGCACGGCGTCGGGGCCGATCGCGCAGGTGCCGCAAGGGTGATGCGCGGTGATGACGACTTTCTTGAGCCAGCCGTCGATCTCGTCGTCGGTTTTGACTTTAAGCCCCGGGCCGACCTCTTCGCCACGATAGGGATCCATTGCTTTGTTGAACGCCACTTCGCGCGCCAGCTTGAAACCCTGGCGCAAGGTCGGCAGATCGTTCGGCGCGGTGAAGAAGCGGTAGACGATGCGCGGGTGCGCGAGCGGGTCCGCCGAGCCGAGCAGCAGTTCGCCACGGCTGTCGGGATGCAGAATCGTCGGGCGGATGCCAAAACCGTCGAGGAACGGCTGCCGCACCAGCGGAAACCAAAGATGAGGCGACGCCGACGTGCCGCGGAACATGAACTCGACATCGGGCACCGAGAGTTCGGGCCGCGTCTTGATGAAGGCGTGCAGGCCACCCGGCACCACAGTGCCCGGCCCGGTGCCGAACAGATACGCGCGGATCATGCTCACCGCCATGCGGTCGAACCGCATCTCACGGTGGAACGTTCCTGGCTGCGGCCGCGTGTAGGTCATGTAGGCGCCGAGATGGTCTTGCAAATTCTTTCCCACCGGCAGATCGGCAGCGACATTGATGCCGAACGAACGCAGATGCTCGGCCGGGCCGATGCCAGAGAGCATGAGAAGCTGCGGCGAGTTGAAGGTGCCGGCGGCGAGGATCACTTCGCGCGTGGCTTCGGCGCGCACGGTCGCGCCGTTCTGCACGTATTCGACGCCGGTGGCGCGCGTGCCGTTAAGCATGACACGGGTGGTGTGCGCGTTGACGGCGACGGTGAGATTTTTTCGGTTGCGCGCGGGTTTAAGAAACGCGTTGGCCGACGACGAGCGCCAGCCGTTGCGGATGGTGAACTGGCCGCGGCCAAAGCCTTCCTGCTGCTTGCCGTTGTAGTCCGAGGTGAGCGGATAGCCGCAAGCTTTGGCGGCTTCGAGCCAGGCTTCGTAAAGTGGGTCCTGCGTCCGCGCGAATTCGGTGCCGAGCGGGCCCGAGCCGCCGCGCCAGGTATCTCCGCCTTCCTCGAAGGTCTCGCAGCGCTGGAAATAGGGCAGCACGTCGGCATAGGACCAGCCGCGCGCGCCTTTCTGCGCCCAGCGGTCGTAGTCGCCGCGGTTACCGCGCGTATAGGCCATCACATTGATCGACGATGAACCGCCCAACACCTTGCCGCGCATGGCCTCGATACGGCGGTTGTCGAGGTTCGGCTCAGGGTCGGTCTCGTAGCCCCAGTCGAACATGCCGTAATCGTGCATGCGGCCCATGCCGAGCGGAATGTGGATGTAGGGATGCCAGTCGCGGCCGCCGGCTTCGAGCAGCAGCACGCGGGCGGACGAATCCTCGCTCAAACGGTTGGCGAGCACGCAACCGGCGGAACCGGCGCCGACGATGATGTAATCGTAGCCAGGCATTTCACTCCCCTTACGCAGTCCGCCTGTGTACCGGCGGTTTCAATCCCGCCCGTAGCCGATCAGCGGTTTCTTCTTGCGGCCGAGCAGGATCAGGATCGTCGCCACTATCCCGAGCACCACCCAGGTTGGCAAATCGAAAATTTTCTGCAGGTAGGGGTCCCAGGCAAAGGCGAGTTTCTGCTTCAGCCAATTTTGCACGAGGTTGAGGCTGTTCTGGTCGACGATGGCCCAGGCATCGCTGACCTTCATGGTGATCAATTGCTGGTTGGCGATGGACTTGGTGCCGTCATAGACAAAGAAGATGAAGGCAAGCGCCAGCAGGCACAGGCCGATGAAGCGAAGCAGGAATCTGATCATGATTGTGCCGGTGGCGCGGAAGAGACAGGTCTGAGGCAGGCATTACTCTTCTGCGATCGGTTCTTCAATGCGCCGGATGTACGGCTTTTTTTGCGACGCGACGGCGCGGTCACGGCTCCCTTGAGCATGAGCCGCAGGTTTCGCTACAGTTCCATGCTAGGCTTCTTCGGCCCGCAATCTCCTGGCCGGGCGCCAGCAGTATGGAGTTGAAATGGCTTCCAAAAATGGCGGCGGCGGCAGCGCCAACCGGCCGACTTTCACCGACCAGGAAGCTCTGCTGTTTCACAGCCAAGGCCGCCCCGGCAAGCTCGAAGTGGTCGCCACCAAGCCGATGGCGACGCAGCGCGACCTGTCGCTCGCCTATTCGCCGGGCGTCGCGGTGCCGGTGCTGGCCATCGCCGAGGACGAGTCCAAGGCTTACGATTACACCACCAAGGGCAATTTCGTCGCCGTGATCACCAACGGCACCGCCATTCTCGGGCTCGGCAATCTCGGCGCGCTGGCGGCCAAGCCGGTGATGGAAGGCAAAGCGGTGCTGTTCAAGCGCTTCGCCGACGTCGATTCCATCGATCTCGAAGTTTCCACCGAAGATCCCGACGAGTTCATCAATTGCGTAAAGGTGCTCGGCAAGAGCTGGGGCGGCATCAATCTCGAAGACATCAAGGCGCCGGAATGCTTCATCATCGAGCAGCGGCTGCGCGAATTGCTCGACATTCCGGTGTTCCACGACGACCAGCACGGCACCGCGATCATCGCCGCCGCAGGCCTGATGAATGCGCTGCATCTCACCGGGCGCGACATCGCCTCTACGCGGCTGGTCTGCAACGGCGCCGGCGCCGCCGGCATCGCCTGTCTCGAACTTTTGCGCTCCATCGGGTTCCGGCCGGAAAATCTCATCCTGTGCGACACCAAAGGAGTCATCTACGAAGGCCGCAAGGAGGGCATGAACCAGTGGAAGTCGGCCTATGCGGTGAAGACCTCCGCGCGCACGCTGGAGCAGGCGCTGATCGACGCCGACGTGTTCTTCGGGCTCTCAGCCAAGGGCGCGGTGACCCAGGACATGGTCAAGATGATGGCGCCGCAGCCGATCATCTTCGCCATGGCCAATCCCGATCCGGAAATCACCCCCGAGGAAGTCGCCGCCGTGCGTACCGACGCCATCATGGCGACCGGCCGCTCCGACTATCCGAATCAGGTCAACAACGTGCTGGGCTTTCCCTACATCTTCCGCGGCGCGCTCGACGTGCGGGCGCGCGCGATCAACATGGAGATGAAGATCGCGGCGGCGCACGCGCTGGCCAATCTGGCGCGCGAGGACGTTCCCGATGAAGTCGCCGTGGCCTATGGGGCGCGGCCGAAATACGGCCCCGATTACATCATCCCGGTGCCATTCGATCCGCGGCTGATTTCCGAGATACCGGTCGCGGTGGCGCAAGCGGCGATGGATTCCGATGTCGCGCGCAAGCCGATCACGGACATGGAAGCCTACCGCGCGCAGCTGCGCAGCCGGCGCGATCCGATCGCCGGCGTATTGCAGCGTGTCTATGAGCGCTTGCGCCGGCAGCCGCGCCGCGTGGTCTTTGCGGAAGGCGAGGAAGAGCAGGTGATCCGCGCCGCGGCGTCGTTCGTGCATCAGGGGCTTGGCACCGCGCTCTTGTGCGGCCGCGAACGCCGCATGCGCGAGACGGCGGAAACGCTCGGCGTCGAACTCGGCGGCGGCATCGAAATCGTCAATGCGGCGATGTCGTCGCGCAACTCGGCCTACGCGTCCTATCTCTACGAGCGGCTGCAGCGCCACGGTTATCTGCAGCGCGATTGCCAGCGCATGGTCAACCAGGACCGCAATCATTTCGCCGCCTGCATGGTCGCGCTCGGCGATGCCGATGCCATGGTCACGGGAGTGACGCGGAATTTCTCGGTGGCGCTCGAAGACGTGCGCCGCTGCATCGATCCAAAACCGGGCCATCGCGTCATGGGCGTATCGCTGGTCCTGGCGCGCGGCCGCACCGTGCTGGTCGCCGATACCGCGGTCACCGAAATGCCCGACGCCAACGAGATCGCCGAAATCGCCATCGAGGCGGCGCGGGTGGCGCGCTCGCTCGGCTACGAGCCGCGGCTCGCTTTGCTGGCGTTCTCGACCTTCGGCCACCCGCCGGGCGAACGCTCGCAGCGGGTGCAGGAAGCGGTGCGGCTGCTCGACGAACGGCGCGTGGATTTCGAATATGACGGCGAGATGGCGGCCGACGTGGCGCTGAACATGGAGCTGCGCGAGGCCTATCCTTTTTGCCGCCTGTCGGGGCCCGCCAACGTGCTGATCATGCCGGCGTTCCACTCGGCTTCGATCTCGACCAAGATGCTGATGGAGCTCGGCGGCGCCACCGTGATCGGCCCGATGCTGGTCGGGCTCGACCGTTCGGTGCAGATCGTGTCGCTGTCGGCGAACGATGCGCAGCTCGTCAACATGGCGGCGATTGCTGCGTTCAATGTCAGCGGCTGACGCCAGGAATGCAAAAACGCAAGCTTGGGAATTCGGGTATCGAGGTTTCCCTCGTCGGCCTCGGCGCCAATAATTTCGGCGGCCGCACCAATCTCGAAGCTTCGCGCCTTGTTATTCATCGCGCGCTCGATCTCGGCATCACGCTGATCGACACCGCCGATATCTACGGCAACAAGGGCGGCTCGGAAGAGATTCTGGGAAAAGTTCTCGGCGCGCGCCGAAAGGATATCGTGCTAGCGACCAAGTTTGGCTTAGTCATGGACGATGCCGGAAAACTGCGCGGCGCGTCGCGGCGCTATATCGCGCGGGCGCTCGAAGCGAGCTTGCGGCGGCTAAAAACCGATTGGATCGATCTTTATCAGCTGCACCGGCCCGATACGCAGACACCGATCGAGGAAACGCTGCGCGCGCTCGACGAATTGGTGAAAGCCGGAAAGGTCCGCGCCATCGGTTGCTCCAATCTTTCCGCCGCGCAGCTTGAGGAGGCGATGACAGTCGCGCAGCGGCTCGGGCTTACATCTTTTGTCACCGCGCAGGACGAGTACAGTCTGTTGGAGCGCGAACTGGAAAAAGACCGCCTGCCAATCATGCGCAAGCACGACATGAGCCTGCTGCCGTATTTCCCGCTGGCGAGCGGATTGCTGACCGGCAAGTACAAACATGACGCGCCGCTGCCTGCGGGCACCCGGCTCGCCAGGAACCCACCCCGCCATGCCGATGAGTTCCTCAACGAGCGCAACTGGCGCATCGTCGATGCGCTCGATGCATTCGTGGCCCGGCGCGGCCACACGCTGCTGGAACTGGCCATGAGCTGGCTGGCGAGCCGGCCGTACATCCCAAGCATCATCGCCGGCGCAACGCGGCCGGAGCAGGTGGAACAGAACATCGCCGCCGTCGGCCGGGCGCTTTCGGAAGCCGATCTGGCCGAGATCGATCGAATAACTCTTTGATTACGTGTTGCAAATTCGCTGCCTCGGATTCACGAGGTCGAAACCTCTGTCCGCTAACGTTAAGGCCGCAGCCATGAAGCACATCATGCCCCCCACACCGTTCGCGCTTGAGATCAGCGGCCTCGTCAAGCGCTTCGACCGTCCCGCGGTCGACGGCCTCGATCTCACGGTGCGGACCGGCGAGTTCTACGCGCTGCTCGGTCCGAACGGCGCCGGTAAGACCACGACGTTACGGATGGTCGCCGGCCTGCTGCGGCCCGACGCCGGCGCGATCAAGGTCGCCGGCATCGATGCGCTGGCCGATCCCGTCGCGGCGAAGCAGATCATGGCGTGGATCTCCGATGAGCCGATGATCTACGACAAGCTCACCCCGCGCGAATATCTCGAATTCGTCGCTGGCCTTTGGGGCATCGCGCCGGCGCTCGCCGAGGAGCGCGCGCAAGAATTATTGTCGTGGCTCGATCTGGCGCCCCACGCGCACGAACGCTGCGAGGGATTTTCCAAGGGCATGCGGCAGAAAGTGGCGCTGGCCGGCGCGCTGGTGCACGATCCGCGTTTGATCATCCTCGATGAGCCGTTGACCGGGCTCGATGCCGGCTCGGCGCGCCAAGTCAAGAGCGTGCTGCGCGAGCGGGTCAATGCCGGCGGCACCATCATCATGACCACGCACATTCTCGAAGTCGCCGAACGCATGGCCGATCGCATCGGCGTCATCGCCCACGGCAAGCTGATCGCCGAAGGCACGCTGGAGGAACTTCGGCTTCAAGCCGGCAGGACGAACGGCGGCGCGAACGACGGCGCCAGTCTTGAAGACACGTTCCTCGCGCTTGTCGCCGAGCAGGCGCAAGCGGCATGACGTTGGCGCCGGGCACCGCGGTCTGGTTCGCGCGACACGAATCGCGGCTCGGCTGGCGCGATTGGCTGTCCATGATCACCGCCGGCCGGCGCGAGCGGCTGCGTCGCGTCGTCATCGCGATCCTTGTTTTCGCTGTCTTCATGCACTTCGTCGCCTATTGGATGGTCGGCCGTTACGCCGACGCGCCGATCGACAAGCCGATGTTGGTCACGATCACGGCAAGTATTTTGCTGTCGTGGTTCTTGATGATCTCGCAGGCCATGGAATCGATGACGCGCGCGTTCTATTCGCGCTCCGATCTCGATTTGATCCTGGCATCGCCGGTTGCGGCGCAGCGGCTGTTTGCCGTGCGCATCGCCACCGTGGCGATTTCGGTTGCGATGATGGCGATCCCGCTCGCCGCTCCGTTCATCGATATTCTGGTCGTGCGCGGCGGCTTGCGCTGGATGGGCGCCTACGGGCTGATCGTGGCCATGGGGGCCGCTGCGGCCGCGCTCGCGGTCGGCTTCACGGTGGCGCTGTTTCGCATCATCGGTCCCAAGCGCACGCGCCTTGTGGCGCAAGTCGTCGCCGCGGTGATTGGCGCCGCCTTCGTGATCGGGCTGCAAGTGGCGGCCATTTTGTCTTACGGGACGATCTCACGGATCAGCGTGTTGCAATCCAGCGCCGCGCTGGCGCACGCGCCGGATCTCGGCAGCATTGTTTGGTGGCCGGCGCGCGCCGCGATGGGCGATTGGCTTGCGCTCATCGGCGTGCTCGCCGTGAGTTTTGCGTTGCTTGTTGTTGCCATCGCCTTGGTCTCGCCGCGCTTCGGCGAATATGCCGTCGCGGCCGCCGGCGCCGCAGCTTCCCGCGTCAGTCAAACAGGGCGGCAGAGCGCATTCAAAAAAACTTCGCCGCGCCGCGCCTTGCGCCGCAAGGAATGGACGCTGCTGCGGCGCGATCCGTGGCTGGTGTCGCAGACCTTTATGCAGATGCTCTATCTGATTCCGCCGGCCGTGCTGCTGTGGCGCAGCTTTGACGACGGCAACGGCGCCTATAACCTCTTGGTGCCGGTTCTGGTCATGGCGGCCGGCCAGCTCGCCGGCGGTCTCGCCTGGCTCGCGATCTCCGGCGAGGACGCGCCCGATCTTGTCGCCACCGCGCCGGTGCCGGCGAGCTTCATCCTGCGTGCCAAGGTCGAAGCGGTGCTCGGCGTCATCGCTGTCGTATTCGCGCCGATGGTTGCGGTCCTCGCCATCCTGTCGCCCTGGCACGCGCTGGTCGCAAGCGGCGGCATCGTCATCGCCACCACGGCGGCGACCGCGATCCAGCTCTGGTTCCGCAGCCAGGCCAAGCGCAGCCAGTTTCGCCGCCGTCAGGTGTCCTCGCGCGTGGCAACCTTCACCGAAGCCTTTTCGTCGATCGGCTGGGCCGCGACGGCCGCGGTCGCATCCGTAAGCCTCGTGCTCGCCATCGCACCCGCGCTGATTGCGCTTCTGGTCGTGGCCGGCGCCTGGATCATGAGCCCGCGCATGGCCGCGGCGTGATCGGCGCTCGACGGGGCAAACCCGAGTGTGATTAAACTCGTCCCCAACGCGGGCGATATGCGCCTGCCGGGGACGTGAATGAAGCAGCAGCCGAATTGGGTCTGGCCGAACGGCAAGCGCATCGCGGTCGTTTTCAACGTGTGTCTCGAAGCCTGGTCGGACGGCAAGGCGCCCGGCATCAGCCCGATGGGCAATCCGCTGCCGGCCAGCGTGCTCGACACCATGGCGATCTCCTGGGCCGCCTACGGCGTCGAGGTCGGCATCCACCGGCTGATGGACGGTTTCGCCCGCCATGGCGCCAAGGCCAGCGTGATGACCAACGCTGTCATCGCCGAACGTGCGCCCGACACGGTCAAGGCCATCGCCGAGCGCGGCCACGAAGTGCTGTCGCATTCCTACGCCATGGACGTGATCCCGGCGCTATTGTCCGACGAGGACGAGCGCAAGAACATCGAGCGCTGCACGACGCTCCTGGAAAAAGCCTCGGGCCAAAAAATCGTCGGCTGGCTGTCGCCGCGCGGCACCTCGAAGCTGACCACGCCCAAACTCCTCGCCGACGCCGGCTATCGCTGGTACGGCGACGTGTTCGACACCGACCTGCCTTACGTCGCCAACCACGGCAACAAAAAGATCGTCGCCATTCCGCTGTCCTACGACGTCAACGACATGCCGTCGATGAAATACGGCCATCCGCCGCGCATGATGCTGGAATCGTTCAACGAGGTGATCGGCATCGCCCGCGCCCGCGACGACGAATTGCGCATCATCGACGTCACCAGCCATGCCCATATCTTCGGCCATCATCGCGGCGCGCATTTCTATGAGCGCATCATCGAGCAGGCGATGACGTCGCCGGATATTTGGGTCGGCACCCGCGCCGAGATCGCCGATCACGTGCTGAGCGTGACCAACGCCTGACGACATAAAAACTGCCGGGAGAAGCACGCCGTGATTCCGTTCGAAATGGTGGAGCCGAAATCGCTCAAAGAGGCGATGTCGCTGCTCGATCCGGAGGAGCCGACGATCCGCGCCGTCGCGGGCGGCACCGCGCTGATGCTGATGATGAAGGCCGGCGTGTTCCAGCCGACGCGGCTGATTTGCCTGCACGGCATCGAGCCCGAGCATTCGCGCATCACGATCGCCGGCAACGCGCTACGCATCGGCGCCATGGCGACACTGAGCGAAGTCGAGCACGATCCGAACGTCGCGGCGCGTTTGCCCGTGCTCAAACGCGCGATGCGGACCTTGTCGAACGTGCGCGTGCGCAATGTCGCCCGCGTCGGCGGCGCGCTGGCGCATGGCGATCCGCACATGGATCTGCCGCCGGTGCTCGCCGCGCTCGGAGCGCGGGTTTCGATCGCCGGCCCGAACGGCAATCGCGAACTGCCGGTCGAAGCGCTCTACTCAGGCTATTACGAGACCGTTCTGGACAAGAACGAGCTGATCACCGCCGTGACCGTGCCGGCGCTGGACGGCCGCAAGGCGGCCTACATGAAGGTGACGTCGCGCACCGCCGACGATTGGCCGGCGCTCGGCGTTGCGGTGTCGTTCGTCCATAAGGACGGCGCGATACACGATCCCATCGTCGTCGTCAGCGCCGCCACCGAAAAAGTCACGCGCATGGCGTCGGCCGAAAAAGCGCTGCAAGGCGCCGCGCCCGACGACGCGGCGCTGGCGCGGGCCGGCGAAGCGGCCGCCGCCGAGGCGCAAATCCTCGCCGACGCCCATGGCTCCGCCGCCTACAAGCGCGAATTGCTGCGGGTCTATGTGCGGCGTGCGGTGCGCCAAGCACTGGCCGAAGGCGCGCAGTAAGGTGCGCCGATGAAGCAGGTCGGGCGAGATATCCCGCGCCTCGAAGTGCGCGCCAAGGTCACTGGCCGCACCGAATATGTGCACAACCTGCGCCTGCCCGGCATGCTCTACGCCAAGGTCGCGCGCTCAACGGTGCCGCACGGCCGCATCCGCACCATCGACACGAGCGCCGCAAAAGCCGTCGCGGGCGTGCATCGCGTCGTTACCGGCGAGGATATCCGCAAGCTGATCGCGGAGCCCTATTACGGTCCGGCGTTTCACGATCAGCCGATCCTGGCGCTCGACAAGGTGCACCATGTTGGCGAGCCGGTCGCGGCCGTGCTGGCGATCGATCCGCATGTCGCCGAGCGTGCCGCACAGCTGATCGATGTCGAATACGACGAGTTGCCGGCGGTCTATGACGAAGTCGCGGCGATGCAGCCCGACATCGTCGTTCATGACATGCTGAAACCCGCCGGCACGTTTGCCGATCTGAAACACCTCAAGGGCCGCAAGGGCACCAACGTCGCGCTCGACTATCACTTGCGGCGCGGCGACGTCGACGCGGCCATGTCGCGCGCCGCGCGCGTGCTCGAGCACACGTTCAAGACGCAGCAATGCCTGCATTTGCCGCTCGAGCCGTTCGTCTCGGTTGCCGAGCCCGGCGACGGCACATTGACGATCTACACGTCGAGCCAGACGCCATCCTTTGTGCGCACCGAAATCGCGCGGCTGTTCGGCTGGCCGGAAAATCGCGTGCGGGTGAAAGTGCCGTATCTCGGCGGCGGTTTTGGCGCCAAGGTTTATGTCAAGCTCGAAGCGCTGGTCGCGGCGCTTGCGATGCTGGTGCGCCGGCCGGTGAAGATCGCGCTGACCATGGAAGAGCAGTTCTACATGATCACCAAGCATCCGACGACGTTCCGCATCAAGAGCGGCGTCGACAAGGATGGCAAGGTGATCGCGCGCGCCTGCGAGGTTTTTTGGAACGGCGGCGCCTATGCGGATATCGGCCCACGGGTGACGCAAAAGTCCGGCTTCACCGCGCCCGGCCCCTACGACATCGACAATATCAGCATCGATTCCTATTCGCTCTACACCAACCGCACGCCGGCCGGCGCGTTGCGCGGTTTCGGCATTCCGCAACTGGTGTGGGCTTATGAGAGCCACACCGACCTGATCGCGCGCGAACTCGGCATCGATCCGGTCGAATTCCGCCGCAAGAACATTTTACGCGAGGGCCGGCCGCAGGCCAGCGGCACCGCCATGAAGGACGCCGCCATCGCCGAGGTGCTCGAGACGATCGCCGCGCGCATGAGCTGGAGCGCGCCGTTTGATCACTGCACCGGCACTATTCGTCGCGGCCGCGGTGTCGCCATCGGGTTCAAGGCCTCGATCTCGCCGACTACGTCGGTCGCCATCGTCAACGTCTCCGCCGACGGCTCGACGACGCTCTACACCAGCACCGTCGACATGGGGCAGGGCTCGGACACCGCGTTTGCGCAGATGGTCGCCGAGGTGCTCGATCTGAACTCCGAAGACATCCGCATCGTCCATCCCGACACCGACGTGACGCCCTACGACATGGGCACGCTCGGCTCGCGCTCGCTGTTTCACATGGGCAATGCGGTGCGGCTCGCCGCCGAAGATACGCGCACAAAACTGCGCGCGCTTGCCGTCGAAGCCGGCCTCCCCGAAAACACCAATTATCCGCCGGCGGAGATTTTCAAGAAGCGCTACGGCATGCAGGCCGGCAATGTCATCGGTACGGCGAGTTTCGTGCCGACCTATAAATCGCCCGATGCGCAGACTGGGTTGTCGGACAATGTCACGCCGTTCTGGATGATCGGCGGTGCCGGCGTCGAGGTCGAGGTCGACACTGAGACGGGAAATGTACGCGTGATCAGACTTATCAACGCTGCCGATTGCGGCAAGCCGATCAATCCCGGCGTGGCGCGCACGCAGCTAAGCGGCGCCGCGATCATGCAGCTTGGCTTCACGCTGTCCGAAGACATGAAGCTCGACGGCGGCCAGGTGACCAACGCCTCGCTCGCCGACTACAAAATCCCCGGCATCCGCGACATTCCGCCGATGGAGAACATTTTGGTCGAGGCCGAGCAGCATTCCGGCCCGTTCGGCGCCAAGGGGCTCGGCGAGTCCGGCACTTTCGGCGTCTCGCCGGCCATCGCCAACGCCATCCACGACGCCGTCGGTGTCCGCATCACTGAACTGCCGATCACCGCCGAAACGGTGCTGCGCGCCTTGCGCGCGCAAGCCGGCCAGCCACTCGAGGACGAATGATGAGCATGCAAAACATCAATTTCACGCTCAACGGCCAAGCGGTCTCGGCCGACATCGAGCCGCACCGCAACCTGGTCGAGCTTTTGCAGCGCTTCGACCTGTTCGGCGCGCGCGAAAGCTGCGGCCAGGGCCTATGCGGCTGCTGCACCGTGCTGGTCGACGACAAGGCGGTGTCGGGCTGCCTTTATTTTGCGCCCTGGGTCGACGGCAAGAGCGTCACCACCGTCGAATCGCTCGATGCCAACGGCGCGCTGTCGATCGTGCAGCAGGCCTTCATCGATTGCGGCGCGTTCCAATGCGGCTTCTGCACGCCGGGTTTTGTGCTCATGGTGCATCAATTGCTGAAGGAGCACCCGAACCCGAGCGACGACGACATCGTTCATTATCTCTCGGGCAATCTCTGCCGCTGCGCCGCCTATCCGGAGATCGTCGAGGCGGTGAAGGTCGCGGCGCGGCGCTGACACACAAAATCAGTTTGCGTCCGTCTTCTGCACCCAAAAGAAATACATATTGCCGAAGGTCAGCGGGTTCATCCGCTCGAAGGCATGCCACGATCCGAGATCGCGCATAACGCCGATATCTGGAAACTGCTGCTGAAATTGCCGCAGCACGTCGGGCGGAAGCTGCTCAAAGCCTAGAAACGTCAGGCCGTTGGCGTCGAGGAATGCCTCGATCTGCGGAATCGTGAACTGGTGCTCCATGACGTTGAACAGAAGATCGCGGCAGCCGCTGGTGGAGGAGAAATCCCGAAACGGCGGCATGCCGGAGCGCCGGATCAGGTCCTGCCGGCAGGCCCGGATATCGTCGGCCGTGGCGCGATAGCCGCGTTCGGTGATCAAAGCGCGTGCCGGGGCCAGCGATTGCCGCGCGGTTGCGCTATAGAGGCCGACCAGCATCAGGCCGAGCGGGCGCAACAGCGACAGCAGCACGCGCCATCCGGCCGCAGGATCGGCCAGATGGTGCAGCACGCCGACCGTCTCGATAACGTCGAAGCGCCGATCGAGCGAAGCAAGCTTGAGAATATCGGCTTGGCCGTATTCGATATTGGTCAAGCCCAAATCGCGGGATTTCCTGCGGGCGTAGGCGAGGCTCGTGCGGCTGATGTCGATCGCCAGGATGCGCGCTTTCGGAAATCGGAGCGCGCTGTCGATCGAATGCGAACCGGTGCCGCAGCCGGCGATCAGAATGTCGACGTCGACGGTCGTCTGCGGCCACGATATCGGTACGATGTTCAGCCGGTCGTGCAGAAAGTGCACGACCGTGGTCGGCTCGATTTGCGGAACCGCGGCCCATCGCGGGTAGGGGCTTTCCTCGTATTGATGCTGAACTTGAAGCGACACGGCGTCGTCGATTGGCGTCAGCACCGCAATGTTCTTGCGGTCGGCCTCTTCCTCCAAGGGTTCGCGAATCTGCTGTATCAACAGCCGTTCGATAGCATCCGGCCACGCACGCCCGAGCAGCGATGACGCGCCCGGCAGGCTGTGCAGCGGCAAATAGCTTGCCGCGACGATGAGATCGAGCGGGGCAATCTCCGCCCCGGCTCCGAGCGCGGCGACGATACGATCCTCGACTTGCCGAATTTGCGTTTGCTCGGTGTCGCCGAGCGCAAAGACATATTCGTTGAGGAAGCATTGCTGCCCCAAAGCGCAAAAGAATGCGAGGCCATCGTCATCGACAGGTTGCCGATCTGCCTCGATCGCGTGCTGCAATAGTCCGCGACGGATCGCGGTGAGCAAGCGCTCCAGCTCGAGATCGTGGACGACTTTCGACTGCAACAGCGCCAGCACCATGGCGTCCCGCGCCATCGCCACCGCGCCCTGGGCGCCGAGCAACTCGGCAAGCCGCACCTGTCGAGGCCAAGCGTCGGCGAGACGCTTCAAGGGCGCCGTCACCGCGGCGCTTTGTTTGACGAGGATCTCCGGATCACGCAATCCGAGCGCCATGGCATCGGTGAAATGCGCCACCGCCTCGTCCATGCGGCCGAGCGCCTGATAGGCGATGGCGATATTGTCGTGGGCCGCCGCATCGGTGCGGTCGAGCTCGAGCGCCTGGCTGAGCAGCTTCACCGCCAATTTGTTGCGGCCGCCCTGCTGCACTACGTCGCCCAGCAGCACGAGGCTGCGCAGGTGACGGGGTTCGCGGTTGAGCGCCAGGCGGCAAAGGTTTTCCGCCTGGACGAACTCGCCCTTGCGGTAATGCGATATAGCCGCAGCGTAAATATCGTCGGCCTTGGCAGCGTGAAAAGAGCCGTCCACCGCTGCCGGCGACAGCGGGAATCCGGCCTGTTTGGCCGCGGCTCGCCGCGCCTTTCGGTTCATTTTCGCAGTCTTTTCAATAGACTACGGCATTGATCCGGCGCGGCTATCCGGCTGAAGCTTGGTAACGCCCCCATGGGGGCATGTTTATACGATTTTTATGCCAATGTCAGGCGGAATTCAGCGCTTCGATAAATCGCTGCTTGATCGCATGGCCGTCGCGGATCGGCAGCACGCGCGGCACGTCTTCTTCGCTGATGCGCGCACTGACCAGAATCGGGCCTTCGCCGGCGTGCAGCAATTTGCGCACGTCGGCGGCTTCCTCGATGCGCGAGATCGCGCGGGCGTGCTTGAAGCGGCAGGCGAGCGCCGTGGCGACGAGGTCGATGCCGGAATGGGTGTGGCTCGCCTGCATGCCGGTCTCGCCGTAATGGGCGTTGTCGAGCACGACGATCGCAAAATTCTTCGGCTGCTTGACGCCGATGGTGGCGAGGCTGCCAAAACCCATCAGCATGTCGCCGTCGCCGGTCAGCACGGCGACGCGTTTTTGCGGCTGCGCCAGCGCCAACCCGAGCCCGATCATCGCGGTGCCACCCATGGCGCCCCAGAGATAAAAGTTGAGCGGATGATCGCCGGCCGCGGCGACGTCATAGGTCGCAGAACCCAATCCGCTGACGACCAGGAGATCGCCGCGATCGATCAGCAGCTGCCGCACCAGATCGCGCCGGTCGAGCATCATCGCGTCCATTGCTTGCGGCCGATCAGCCGTTGCGAGAGCAGGATCGCGACCTGCAGGTTGCCGTCGAACGCCATGTCGCAGCCGGCGCCGACAATGTCATCGACGGCATCGGCGTCGTCGATGCGATAGGTGAGAAAGCCCGCGAGCTTCAGCACGTCTTCGGTGATCGCGCCCATCGGCACCTGCCACGGATTGAACTCGCCGAATTCGCCGCGCATGGTCACCAGCACGACGCAGCCGAAGCCGCAATTGCGCAGCAGCGAAAACATATTGATGCAATTGCCGACGCCGCTCGATTGCATCAACAGCGCCGCGCGCTGGCCGCCGAGCGCGGCGCCCGCGACCAGGCCGACGCCTTCCTCCTCGGTGGTCAGCACCACGTCGGCGATGGAGTTATCGGCCTGGCACAGTTGGATCAGCCGGCTGTGGCCGGCGTCGGGCACATAGCCGACCTGGCGGACGCCGACGCGGCGAAAATGGCCGTAGATCGCGTCCGGCCAGGATGGTTGGATATTTGTCGGCGTGTGCAATGCCGGTCTCACATGTCTTTGGCGAAAGGTCTTGCGCGAAGGCGAGGCTAGGCAAATATCGCACCGCTTACTATGGTGCGCCATCCCTAGAGCAAAATCGCTTCGAATTGAAGCGATTTTGCTCTAGCATTTTGATGGGGCATGATCTTTTCGGAAAACCGGTTTCCACTTTTCCGGATCATGCTCTAATGCCGAAAACCAACAATGGAGACGGCTCATGGCTACCAGGCTTCGCCACATCGCCATCATCGTTCCCGACCCGGAAAAGGCGGCGACGTTTTTCGAGCAGGCATTCGGCATGACGCGCGCCGGCACCGCGCGCCGCGGCATCTATATGTCGGACGGCGTGATGAACGTGGCGCTGCTCAAAACCGAAGGCAACGAGAAGCCCGGCCTGTACCACTTCGGCATGTGGGTCGACGATCTCGACGAAGCTGAGAAGAAGGTCACGCAAGCCGGCGGCACCTATCTCGCCGGCCGGCCGACCTCGCCGAATTCGTTCTACGAGGCAAAATTTCGCGACCCCGACGGTGTGGTGTTCGACCTGACCCATCACGGCTGGGCCGGTGCCACCAAGGAAGTGACGGCGAAGGCATAATTGCCCACCTATCCCAATCGCATCGTCGTCATCGGCGCAGGCCCCGTCGGCCTGTGCCTGTCGTTGGCGCTTGCGCAAGCGGATTTAAAAGTCTGCCTGGTCGAGTCGCTGGGCGACGATAATTTCCTCGAACAGGTGCCGCGCGCCGGCACCAATCATCCGGCAACCCTGGAAATGCTCGACCGGCTCGGGCTTTACCAAAAGCTCGAACCGCGCGGCATCATCGCACCGGTGTTTCATTACTGGGACCGCCAGGAAGGCAAGCTGATCGCCGCATTCGACCATATCCATCTGAAAGACGACACGCGCTTTCCCTACGTGCTGCAATGCGAGCGCATCAAGATCGTCGAAGAGGCGCTGGCGATGGCCAAGGCGCATGCCAATATCGACTTGCGCCTATCGACGGAATTCATCGCGTTCGAGCAGGACGCCGACGGCGTGCGGGCGCGCGTGAAAAATCCCGCCGGCGAGGAGGAGACGATCGAAGGCCGCTATCTGGTGAGCGGGGAGGGCGCCCGCAGCATCGTGCGCAAGGATCTCGGCATCGCGTTTGAAGGTTTTACTTACGACGACCGTACGCTGAACATCGAAGTCGCTTACGACTTCCGCCGGCACGGCTATGCCGAGCGCAATTACATTTCCGATCCGGCGGAATGGTCGAACCTGTTTCATTGGAAAGGCCCGCCGGACCGCTGGCGGGTGCATTTTCCGACCGATCCGAAGGCCGACGAGATCGCGCTGATGCAACCGGAAATCTTGCAGGCAAAGTTGCAGGCCTTCTTGCCCACCGGCAAGCCATTCGACATCGTCGGCAGCAATCTTTACGTCGTGCACCAGCGCGTAGCGCAAAAATTCCGCGCCGGCCGCGCCATCCTGGCCGGCGATTCCGCCCACGTGAACAGCCCGATCGGCGCCATGGGCATGAACTCGGGCATTCATGACGCGATCAATCTGGCCGACAAGCTCATTGCCATCGCGCGCGGAGAGGCGGACGACAGCGTGCTCGACCGCTACGAGCGCCAGCGCCGCCATGTCGCCGTGGCGCATACGCAAGCGCAGACCGTGCGCAACAAAAGACTTTTGGCCGAGAAGGATCCGGCGGTGCGGCAGCGCAATCATGACGACTTGCGCCGGACCGCGGACGATCCGGCGCTGGCGCGCCAATATCTGCTCCGTACGGCGCTGTTCGAGAGCTTGCGCGAAGCCGACGCGATTGCGTGACCAAATGGGGACGGCGATGAGACGTTGGGCGTTGGCACTGCTCATGACGTTGGCTGCGGTTCACGCCGCCGCGGCGCAATCGGCGGCGTGGCCCGAACGGCCGATCCATCTGATCGTGCCGTTTCCGGCCGGCAGCAGCTCTGACATCGTCGCCCGCATCGTGGCGCAAAAGCTTGGCGAACGGCTCGGCCAGCAGCTCGTGGTCGAGAACCGCCCCGGCGCCAGCGGCAATCTCGGCACCGAAGCGGTCGCGCACGCCGCCGCCGACGGCTACACGCTCGGCCTCGCCAATACCTCGACGCTTACGCTGTCGCCGAGCCTGATGGCGAAGCCGGCTTACGATCCAGTCAAGGATTTTGTGCCGATATCGATGATCGGCGCCTCGCCGTTCGTGCTGGCGCTCTATCCGGATGTGCCGGCAACGAACGTGCAGGAACTGGTCTCGCTCGCCAAGACAAAGTCGCTCACCTTCGCCTCGGCCGGCCCGGCGACGCTGGCCAATCTCGCCGGCGTCCTGTTCGCCAAGACGGCGCATATCGAGCTGACGCCGGTATCCTATCGCGGCAGCGGGCAGGAGATTCTCGACGTCGTCGCCGGCCGGGTGGACATGGCGTTTGCGACCATTCCGCCGACCTTGCCGCTGATCCGCGACGGTAAAGTGCGCGCCATCGCGGTCACCGGGCCGCAACGCAGCCCGGCGCTTGCGGACGTGCCGACCGTCGCGGAATCCGGCCTGCCCGGTTACGAGAGCGTGCTGTGGCAGGCGCTCTATGCGCCGGCCGGCACGCCGGCAGCGATCGTGACCCGGCTCAATGCGGAGGTGAATGCGATTCTGCACGACAGCGACGCGGTCGGCGCACTGGCAAAACTGGGTGTTGAGGCGCAGCCGAGCACGCCGCAGCAATTTGCCGACCGCATCGCCGCTGATCTCAAGAAGTGGCATGACGTGATTGTCAGCGCCGGAATTCAGCCGCAGTAGCGCGCGCATGATCCCGAAAAGTGGATACCGGTTTTCGGATAAGATCATGCGCCGACGAAAATCCGCCGCTTGACGCTTGTGGGCGGCGGTAGGATGCTGGCCGCCAATACATCGCCCAATCCGGCCCAATTCGACAAAGGGAGACTCCCATGGCTGCTCGGCTTCGTCACATCGCGCTATCCGTTCCCGATCCGGACAAGGCCGCACAATTCTTCGAGGAAGCGTTCGGCATGAAGCGCGTCGGCAAGGCCGGCATCGGCTGCTACGTCTCTGACGGCACCATTAATGTCGCGCTGTTGAAATACGACGGCGACGTTCCGGGCTTCCACAAGGGCTATCACGGCTTGGTGCATTTCGGCATGTGGGTCGACAATCTCGAAGAGGCCACCAAGAAGGTGACCGATGCGGGCGCCACCCATTTCGGCGGCAAGCCCGACGACAATCCGCACGCCTTCTATGAGGTCAAATATAAGAATCCAGACGGCGTCATTTTCGACCTGACGCACAACGGCTGGCGCGGCGCGGTGAAGGAAGTCGTCCCGGCTGAGGCCGAGAAGGTGCCGGCGGAATAATCACCGCCGCCACGGCAGCGCGTCGGCGCGCTCGACGAAAAACCACGCACCCTCGCCGAGCTCGGCGGGAAAAGTTGCGACGATGCCGTCTTCGATGGCGCGCCATTCGAGGCCGGCGTGATCGATCGCGGCCTCGGCTGCGCCGAGCGATTGGACGCGCAACGCGTAGCCGATCATGAACGGCAGCGTCGTGAACGGCACTTCCGGCAATTTTTCCGTCGCCCTGTCATGGCTGACGAGATACAAGCCGCCGCGATCGAGACGCAGCAGTGCGCCGCCGGGTGTCCGGGTTATCGCGCCGCCGGTGAAACGCGCAAATCGCTGCGCGGCTTCTTCGACATCGGCAACGGCGATGACGACGTCGATCAGGCCGATGGCGCTGTTCGGATGCGTCAGCCAGCGCTTCTGCCACACCGTCTGCTCGGTGTGATGGGTCAGCATCTGGATGCGCCCTTCAGGCATCACCCCGGGCTCGACGCGCGCGATGGTGAAGGCCGCGGTGCCGGGTCCGGTTGCGGTCTCGACCGGGCGCGACATGTGCACTACGGGCCGGACCGCAAAGCCGTTGGCTGCGAGACGCCGATGCGCCGCTTCGGCGTCGGCGACAGCGAAGGCGGCGAGATGCAATCCGGCGTGGCGCGCGAGCGCCGCGTCGAATTCACGGCTCAGCGGCGTATCGGAGGTCTTGAACAGCACCTCGATGTAGCCGCGCAAAAACATCGCGGTGACGTTGCCGGTTCCGGTCGGGCTCACCCCGCCTGCGGGATTGGGGCTGACCTGGATGGAGACCGGCGTTGGCGCAAAGCCGCAACGCGCAAAGGCGCGGCGCGCCGCTTCGGCGTCATGAACGAAATGGGCGAGATGATCTAAAAATACCTCGCCGCCGACGGGAAGCTGGCGATCGATATCCGGTTGTGCGGACGGCGCGACCAAGTCGTCACTCGGACCCGGCAATGCCGGCGGCCTCGACGACCTTGCCCCAGCGCACAATCTCCGCCTCGAGAAAGCGCTGCAATTCGTCGGGCGTGCCTTTGCCGATCGGCAGCATGCCGAGATCCTTCATGCGCGCGCGCACGTCGTCGAGCCCGACAATCGTGTTGAACTCGCTGTTGAGCTTGATGAGAACGTCCTTGGGCGTTTTCGCCGGCGCAATGACCGCCTGCCACGCGGCGGCGTTGTAGCCCGGCACGCCGGCATCGGCGAGCGGCGGAACGTCGGGCAGCGTGGCGAAGCGATCCTTGGTGGTCACCGCCAGCGCGCGCACCTTGCCGCCGTTGATCAGCGGCAGCGCCGGGCCGAGATCGCTGAACATGAGCTGGATATAGCCGCCGATCAGATCGTTGAGCGCCGGCGCCGTGCCGCGATACGGCACGTGCGTCATCTTGATGCCGGCCATGCTGCAAAACAGCGCCGCGGCCAGATGATGGAACGCGCCGATACCGCCGGAGCCGTAGCTCAGCGGCCTTTGCTTGGCGAGCTTGATGAGATCGTCGACGCTGGTGACCGGTAGCGACGGGCTGACCACCAGCACGAACGGCACCGAAGCGATCAGCGCCACCATCGCCAAATCCTTGGCCGGATCGTAGGGCAGCTTCTTATACAGCGTCACGTCGATGGCGAGCGAGGACACCGTCATCGCGATGGTGTAGCCGTCAGGCGGCGAGTTGACGACGAAGTTGGTTGCGATCACCGTACCGGCGCCCGGACGGTTCTCTACCACGAACGATTTGTTGAGCCGCTGTTCGAGCTTCTGGCCGAGCATGCGCGCCAGGATGTCGGTGCCGCCGGCGGGCGCGAACGGCACGATGAACATCACCTGCCGGCTCGGATAGTCCTCGGCATCTTCGGCCCGCGCCATGCCGGCCGCAAAAGCCGGCAGCGTGGCGGCAAGCAAGGTGCGGCGCGACAGCATTGTCATCGGCGTTTTCTCCCGAGCCAAGCCTTGTTCTCCCGAGCCAAGCCTTGTTCCCTCGAACCAAGCCTTGTTCTCCTGAAACAAGCCTTGCCGACCCCGTTTGACCTCAAAAGAACGCCAACCGCATGGGTTCTGCAAGGGACATAGCGCCGCTTCGCGGCGGTATTGCTTTTCTTGACAAGGGGCTAGGGCTCCCGCCATAAGGACGCCGGTTCCAGCGCATTTCGGTGCCCTCTAGGCACCCGCGCCGGTAACCATCAGCAGAAACGACTGCAAGAAGCCGGTCCGGACGCAAAAATCCGAGCACCGGGATCGAACACAAGGACGAAAAAGATGTTCGCGGTCTTCAAGACGGGCGGCAAGCAATACCGGGTCGCCGCCGAAGATGTGCTCAAGGTCGCCAGGTTGAAGGGCGAACTGGGCGAGATCGTCGAGTTCGGCGAGGTGCTCGTCGTCGGCGGTGACAGCGTGACGCTCGGCGCGCCCATGGTCGCCGGCGCTACCGTCGCGGCCGAGGTACTGGATCACGCGCGCGGGCCGAAGATCATCGCGTTCAAGAAACGCCGGCGCAAGAACTCGCGGCGCAAGCGCGGCTTCCGCGAGGAGTTCACGCTGATCCGCATCACCGAGATCCTGACCGACGGCAAGAAGGCGAACAAGGAGGTGCAGCCGCGGCCGAAGCGCGCTCCGAAGCCTGCGGCCGAAGCTGGTGCCGAGGCGGGCGAAACCGCGGCGGCAGCGGAAGGCGCCACAGCGAAGAAAGCCTCGGCCAAGAAAGCGCCGAAGTCCAAAGCCAAGGTGCCGGCGGCTAGAGCGAAGAAGGCCAAGGGCAAGCCAAAGAAATGATGCAGGGTGGTGATGCTTTTGTCACTTTTGCGGTATAGCTAGGACGCAAGAAAGGTTCGGAGACCAGCGATGGCTCACAAGAAAGCAGGCGGATCCTCACGCAACGGCCGCGATTCGGGCGGCCAGCGGCTGGGAATCAAGATTTTCGGCGGCGAAGAAGTGGTGGCCGGCAACATCATCGCGCGCCAGCGCGGTACCAAATGGCATCCGGGCCGCAATGTCGGCGTTGGCAAGGATCACACGTTGTTCGCGAAAATCAACGGCAAGATCGAGTTCCGTACCAAAGCCAAAGGCCGCGTATTCGTATCGGTACTTCCGATGTCGGAGGCAGCGGCCCAGTAATACGGTGGATCATATGAGGTCCGCCGGCATCCAGTCGCCCGGCGGACCCGAATGGGCTCCGAGATAAGGGGGACCGGCATGCCGGTCCCCCTTTCGGTTTTTGATGGAGCCTTCCCATGACTCTCTCGGAACAGGCTTTTGCGCCGGCGCGGCGGGACGACATTGTTCCCGTCCTTGCGACCGCGCGGCTCGTGCTGCGCGCGCCGCGCCGCAGTGACGTCAAAGCGATTGCAGCGCTCGCCAACGATCGCCGCATCGCCGCGAACACCGCCCGCATTCCGCATCCCTACGGCATCGAGGACGCCGAGCAATTCATCGCCTCGGTCAACAAACGCGAAGGCGAGGCATGCTTCGTCATCACGTTCGATGGCGCGCCGATCGGCGTCTGTAGCGTCGACCTGCGTGAAGACGGACCCGAGGTGGGTTACTGGCTCGGCGTGCCCTATTGGGGCCGCGGCTTTGCTACCGAGGCGGTGCGCGCGCTGATCGACCACGCCTTCGGCGATCTCGAGCACGAAGCGCTCATATCCGGCGCCCGCGTCAGCAATCCGGCCTCGCGCCGGGTGTTGGAGAAATGCGGCTTCCAATGGACCGGCGTACGGCTGTCGCGCATCCGCGCCATCAACTCGGCGGCGCCGATCGACCGCTTCCGCCTCGATCGCGGCTTGTGGGCGTCGTTGAAGTCTTGGGGACACGTCAGTCGCGTCGTTTGAGTTGAAGTGTTCGCCGTTTTGGCAGCGACGCTGCGGCTCGGAGATTTGAATTGCGCGACCAGCGCATGGCGCCTACGGAATGGCCGTATGAAATTCCTCGACGAAGCCAAGGTCTACATTCGCTCCGGCGACGGCGGCAACGGCTGCGTGTCGTTCCGGCGCGAAAAATTCATCGAATATGGCGGGCCGAACGGCGGCGACGGCGGCAATGGCGGCGACGTGGTGGTGGAGACGGTCGATGGGCTCAACACCCTGATCGACTATCGCTATCAGCAGCATTTCATGGCGAAGAACGGCCGCGGCGGCATGGGTAAGGACCGCCATGGCGCCAACGGCGCCGACATGGTGCTCAAAGTGCCGGTCGGCACGCAAATCTACGAGGAGGACGGCGAGACGCTGCTCGCCGATCTCACCGAGATGGGCCAGCGCGTCGTGCTGGCCCATGGCGGCAATGGCGGTTTCGGCAATGCGCGCTTCAAAAGCTCGACCAACCGCGCGCCGCGCCACGCCAATCCCGGCCAGCCCGGCACCGAGCTCACCATCCGGCTGCGGCTGAAGCTGATTGCCGATGCCGGCGTCGTTGGCCTGCCGAACGCCGGAAAATCGACGTTTCTCGCCGCCGTCAGTGCCGCCAAGCCGAAGATCGCCGATTACCCGTTCACCACGCTGCATCCGCAGCTCGGTGTGGTCGACGTCGGCGGCCGTGAATTCGTGCTGGCCGATATTCCGGGCCTGATCGAAGGTGCCCATGAAGGCGTCGGCCTCGGCGACCGTTTCCTCGGCCACGTCGAGCGCTGCCGCGTGCTGCTGCATCTCGTCGACGGGACCGGCGAGGATGCCGGAGAAGCGTACAAGACCGTGCGCGCGGAACTTGCCGCCTACGGTCAGGGCCTGACGGACAAGCCGGAGATCGTCGCGCTGAGCAAGGCCGATGCGCTGACCGCCGACGAGATCAAACAACAGGTCGCCCGACTGAAGCGTGTGGCGAAAAAGACGCCGCTCGTGGTCTCCGCCGTCAGCGGCGACGGCGTCGCCGAGGTGTTGCGCGCCTTGTGGAAGGTGATCGAAACGGCGCGCCGCGACGGCGTCGAGGCGAGCACCGCGGATGCCGCGTGGCATCCGTAAGGGAGAGATTGCAATGTCCCACACTTTCGTTCTGGTCCACGGCGCCTGGCATGGCGGCTGGTGCTGGCAGCGCGTCGCCGACCGGCTGCGCGGCGGTGGCCACACGGTTTTCACGCCGACGCTGACCGGGCTCGGCGAGCGATCGCATCTGCTGCGCGCTGGCATTGACCTGAAAACCCACATCACCGACATCGTCGACGTGATGAAATGGGAGGGATTGAGCGACGCGGTGCTGTGCGGCCATTCCTACGGCGGCTTCGTCATCTCCGGCGTGGCCGAGCAGATGGCGTCGGCGATCCGCTCCATCGTGTTCCTCGACGCGTTCGTGCCGCGCAACGGCGAGAGCGTGCTCGATTTGACCGGGCCCGCCGTGCAGGAGGGCGTCCGCAATGCGCTGCAACGCGGCGATATCGCCATCCCGCCGCGGGCCGCGGAAGCCTTCGGTGTCAACGAGGCCGACCGCGCCTGGGTGGATCGTTTGTGCGTCGGACAGCCGATCGGGACCTTCACCGACAAGATCGCGCTCACCGGCGCGCGCGATCGCATCGCGCACAAGAGCTATATCCGCGCCAAGAGCTACGCCAACCCGGGATTTGACCGCGCCTTGGACGAAGTGCGGTCGAATTCATCATGGCGCAGCTACGAAGTGCCGAGCGGCCATGATGTGATGGTCGATATGCCGGAGCGGCTCACGGAAATCCTGCTGGAGGTCGCGGCGTGAGTGAGGGCGCGGTCTCAAATAATCGTATGGCGCACCTTGGCCGAAACCCATTCGCTGACGATGACGGTTGCGATGATGATCAGGAGAATGAGCGACACTTTTGTCCAGGCGAGGGTGGTGATCGCCGAGTTGAGCGGCAGGCCGATGCCGCCGGCGCCGACCAGGCCCAGCACCGTCGACTCGCGGATGTTGATGTCCCAACGGAATACTGAAATGCCGGCGAACGCCGGCAACACTTGCGGCACGATGCCGTAGGCCGTGACCTGCGCGGCACTGGCGCCGGTGGCGCGCACCGCCTCAACCTGGCTCTCATCGATCTCTTCGATCGCCTCGTAGAGCAGTTTTGCGCAGAAGCCGATCGAGCGCAGCCCGATGGCCAGGATTCCGGCGAACACGCCGGGCCCCAGAATCGTGACCAGCATCAGCGCCCAGATCAGCGAATTGATCGAGCGCGATGACACGATGACGAACAGCGCCGCCGGCCGCACCAGCGCCACGCTCGGCGTCGTGTTGCGCGCGGCGCAGTAAGCCACCGGCACCGCCACCACGATGCCGATCGCGGTGCCGAGGGTGGCGATATTGATGGTGTCCCAGAGCGGCCGTCCCAACTTGGCGATAAAACCCCAATCCGGCGGCACCATGCGCACGGCAAGATCGGCCGCTTGCGTCGGCGCGTCGGTGACGAAGGCCCAGATCGTCTTGTCGGAGATCAGTTGCCAGCAGTAAATGAAGATCGCCGCCGCGGCGAGCCAGGCCAGCCAAATCGCGAACTGCGCGCCGCGCTCGCGGCGATGCCATACCTTGGTTCCGTACCTGAGCGCGACCGCCATCACTGCACCCAGCGGCGGATATAGCCGGACGAATATTCCAGTGCCATCACGATGCCGATGATGACCAGCAGGATGGCGGCGGCGGATGGGAATTCGTAGCGGCTGAACGCGGTATCCAGTGTCGCACCGATGCCGCCGGCGCCGACGATGCCGATCACCGCGGATTCGCGGAAGTTGATATCGAAGCGGTACAGGCCGAGCCCGATCATGCGCGGCATCACCTGCGGCTGGATGCCGTAGTTGATCCATTGCAGCCAGCCGGCGCCGGTCGCGCGCACGGCTTCGGCTTGCGAGAAATCCATGTCCTCGATGTCTTCGGCGAGAAGCTTGCCGTAGAAGCCGATGGTGGCGAACGACAGCGTGACGACGCCGGCGAACGGGCCAAAGCCGAACAGCTTGACGAAGAAGATCGCCAGGATGATCTCCTGGAAGCTGCGCGAGACCGCGAGGATGCCGCGGCAGACATAGTAGACCGGCCGCGGCGCGATATTTTTGGCAGCGCCGATGCCGACCGGAACCGAAATCGCGATACCGATCGCCGTCGAGACCACGGTCATCCAGAGGCTCTCGAGGATGCCGTTGACGATGTCGTCGCGGTGGCTGGCGAAGTCCGGTGGAAAGAACGCCGCGAAGAACCGCGCGCCGCGCGGCAGGCCTTCCCAAACCCGGGGCCAGTTCACCTCGGTCGTGCCGAAGGCCAGCGCCAGATAGACGACGGCGCCTATGCCGAGCGCCCAGCGCAGCCACGCGCGCTTGATCAGCGGCGGTTTTTCCCAGTGGCGAGGTACGATGGAGGCGATGCTCATGGCCGGCTATGTCAGCCCGGCCATGCGGTCGCGATGCGGCAGGCGGGTGTCGAGCGCAATGACGTTGTCCGCAGCCTCGGCTGCCTCGCCGGTGTCGTCATCGATTTTGCGGATGGTGGCCGACCAGTCTTCCTCGCCGTAGATTTTCGTCAGCACCTCGGCGGTGAGGCCGGTCGGCGGGCCGTCATAAACGATCTCGCCGAGTTGCAAGCCGACGATCCGCTCGGCGAACATCTGCGCCAGCATGACATCGTGAATGTTGATAATGGCCGAAAGCTTGCGCTCTCCGCACAGTTCCTTGATCAACCGCATGATCTGACGCGACGTCTTCGGATCGAGCGAGGCGGTCGGCTCATCCACCAAAAGCAAATCGGGATTTTGGATCAGCGCCCGGCAGATGCCGACGCGCTGCCGTTGGCCGCCGGACAGTTCGTCGGCGCGCTTGTCGGCCATGTGATCGAGGCCAACGCGCGCCAGCAGCCGGAACGCCTCGTCGATGTCGGCCTGCGGAAATTTCCGCATAAAGCTTTGCCAGAAGGCGACATAGCCCAGCCGCCCGCTCAGCACGTTCTCCATCACGGTGAGACGTTCGACGAGGGCGTATTCCTGGAAGATCATGCCCATGCGCCGGCGCGCGCGGCGCAATTCGCGGCTGCCGAGCATGGTGATTTCGATGTCGTTGAGCGTGACCGTGCCCGCGGTCGGCTCGACCAGGCGGTTGATGCAGCGAATGACGGTCGATTTGCCGGCGCCGGACGGACCGATCAGCGCCATCACCTCGCCGTCGGGGACGTCGAGGTCGAGGCATTTGAGCGCGAGGTCGCCGGTCCGGTAGCGCTTCGTCAGCCCCTTGATCCGAAGCATTTGCGGCACCCCCGACCGTCTGCCGATCGATTATTTGGTCGATCGATTACTTGCAGGTATATTTCACGCCATTGGCCGCATCGATCTTGCGGATGACGCTCCAGTCCTTCTGATAGGTAATCGGGACGAAGCGGTCCTGTTCCTTGAATTCCGCCTTCAGCGCCGAGCCCTCCCATGGGAAGGTGAAGAACGCCTGCTTGATTTTCTCGACCAGCGCCGGATCGAGATTGTAGGCGTAGCCGTAGCCGGTGGTCGGGAAGGTGTCGGATTTGTAGATCGACCTGATCTTGGCGCGATCGACGACGTTGCGGGCGAACATGCGGAACATCACCTCGTTGGCGATTGCGGCCGCGTCGTAATCCTTGTTGGCAATGCCGATCACGGAGTTGTCGTGTTTGCCGGAGAATACCGCGGTGAAGTCGCGGTCGGGCTCGAGGTTGAATTCCGACTTCAAGATCGCCAGCGGCGCCTTGTATCCGGAGTTTGAGGTCGGTTCGGTGAACGCCACCCTTTTGCCCTTGAGGTCGGCCGGCGTCTTGATCGGACTGTCGGCCGGCACGATGATTTCCATTTCGTAGCCGAACTGGCCGTTTTGAGCGCCCATAATGGCGAACGGCACGAAGCCCGCGCAGTTGACCGCAATCGGATTGGAGCCGGTGTTGAATCCCGCGATGTGCAGCCGGCCGGAGCGCATCGCCTCGATCTCGGCGGCGTTGGACTGCACCGGGAAGAACACGACCTTTTTCCCGGTCGCCTTTGCCAGGTAGTCTATGAAGCCATCCCATACCTTGGCGTAAACCGCCGGGTCCTCGACCGGCGTATAGGCGAAGATCAGCGTCGATGGGTTGACCCAAAGCTTGGAATCGGTCGGGGCATCGGCGACGAGATCGCCGTCGCGATCGCAATAGGCCTTGTCGAGATCGCCGCGCGGACAGTCTTGGGCGTGGGCCAGGCCGATCAATCCGGCGCCGAAGATGAGTGCCGCGAAAAACGTGGCGATGGTTTTGGCGACGATTTTGATGTGCCGCGCCATGGTCTCCCCCCTTCGGTTCCAGTGCCAAAAGCCTGTGGCGATCCGGACCGTTTGGTTACGCTCGGCAGCTTAGCCCACAATGCGGGAAAGAGAAATTGAGCTTATGAGTGCACTTGCGAGGAAAACTTCAGCGAACCGTCGCGCTTGATGCGCGGCAGAAGATCGATTTCCCAGGCCAGATACTCGTTCATCGCCGCCTTGGTGTCGCCGTTGCGTTCGTAGGGCTTGCGCCATTGATCGACTGCTTCGTCGGCCATGCGGGCTTCCGTCGATAACGCATAACCGGCGGCCCGCCACGCGGCATTGCCTCCGGCAAGAACATGCACCGGAATATCGACCAGCGTCTCCGCTTCGGCTGCCGCGAGACGCGCAAGGGCGCCGTCTTCGGACGTGAGCACCAACGTTTCGCCGAGCGGAATTTTCGTCAATGCATGCTTGAGCCGCGTGCGGATCGCAAACCAGGCGCCGGGAATGTGACCGGCGAGATAGTCCCGGCTCGGCGCCAGATCGACGACGGTCGCAGCGTTGCGCGACAATAGCGCGTCGAGTGCGGCGCAATCGATGGTGCTGCTCGACTGCGTCTCGCCGTCAAGTATTGCCGGTCTGGGCAGTCCCTTTTCTGATCCGGCCTCGGCCAATGTAAAAACGTCCTTCCAGCCCATCTGGCGCAGCCACGACCCGGTCATCGCCGCGCGCACCTCGGCGTCGTCGATCAGCACAATGCGCGCGCCTAGCGTGCCGACATATTGGTCCGTCGCCTGCACCAGCTGGCCGCCCGGCGCCGAGACCGCGCCGGCGACGTGGGCGGCCGAGTATTCGGCGGGATCGCGGACGTCGAACAGGTAAAGCGTCCGCGCCTCGTCCTTGCGCCAGGTTTCCAACATGGCGCGATCGATGCGTTCGACGCCGCAGCTTTGCGCAACCTGCAGCGCCGCCGTTCGCGCCCAGTCGAGTGTCTTCGGCGAAACGTCCGGCGCGCGCCGGTTCTTGCCGCTGTCACAAGCAAAGCCGGCGAGGCTCCAGCCCATGGTGCCGTTGCGCAGCGCCACCACCTTGTTCGGCACGCCGGCATTGATCAGCGACTGCGCGCCGATGATGCTGCGGGTACGGCCGGCGCAATTGACGACGATCATGGTCTGTGGCGACGGTGCGATCTCGCGGGCGCGCAGCACCAGCTCGGCGCCGGGCACATTGATGCCGCTCGGGATCGAAACGCGCGAATATTCGTCGAACGGACGGCTGTCGAGCACGACGATGTCGGCCTTTTCGCGCAACAATTGCTCAAGCTCCGCCGCCGCGATGTTTGGCGTACCGCTTTCATGCTCGATGTATTCGCCGAACGCCTTGCTCGGCACGTTGACGCCGGAGAACAGCTCGTATCCGGCCGCCGCCCAGGCATCAACACCGCCTTCGAGAATGGAAACGTCCGAATAGCCGTTGCGCGCAAGAATCGCCGCGGCGCGGCCGGTGGCACCGTCGCCATCGTCGCACAGCACAATGCGTGTCGCGCGGCGCGGCACAAGTTGGGCGAATTTCAATTCAAGCCGGCTCAACGGGATCGAGCGCGCCAGCAGCAGATGGCGCTGCGAAAAGATCAGCTCCTCGCGGACGTCGACGAGCGCAAGCTCGCCGACGTCGCCGATCATGCGCCGCAGATCGGCCGGACTAACCGAAGATGCGCTCACCGATGGCCGTCACGTCGCCTGCTGCGGCGTCATGGGATGCACGGCGCCGGTCTTGAGGTCGAAACGCACGCGATTGATCTTGTCGAGGTTCGTCCCGGTGACGCGGACGAAGCGCGAATAGTCGGGATAATCGATCGAGTGAATCTTGCCGTCCTGGTAGATGCCGGCTTTGCCGGGCGTCAGGCGGTATTTCTTCACCGGCTTGAGCTTGGCGTGTGCTTCGTCGCCGCCGTTGTCCTCGCGCTCCCATTCGATCATGTCGGTGTAATGAGTGGCCTGGCCGTAGATCGCCCAGGACGCGCCGTGGTCGTGCGGCGGCGACACCCGCGCCTTGTCGTTGATGTGGGCGAGGACCTGGAAACCGAGCTCCGGGTCCTCATAGAGCACATGCAAGCCGCGAGGCGCGTCCTCGCAATGCTTGCGGACGAAATCCGGATTTTGCAGCAGGTGCTCGAGCTGGGTGCGGACTTCCTCGCGCCCGTCGGGGCCGGGATCGCGCGAAAGGATGGAACGGCAGTCCGATATGAACTGATCGAGCTCATAGGCCATGGCGTCTCTCCTGGCAGGATTATTTGCCCCAGTTTCGCCCATCGGGAGCTTAAGCGCCAGCGTCACCTTGCCGGTTTGGATTGGCCCCACGAGCCGCTACATTACGGCACATGTTTGGTCTGCCACGGATCAATGATCGGCCGCGCAATGTGCGGCTGGATACGCTGGTTCGCCTGCGTTGGCTCGCGGTTTTGGGCCAATTCGGCGCTGTGCTGGTGGTCCATTTCGGCCTCGAATTCGAGGTTCCAATCTGGGCCTGCCTTGCCGTCATCGCGCTGTCGGCGCTGCTCAATGTGGCGCTGCGCATCGGCTTCCGCGAGACGCAGTGGCTCGAACCCGACCGTGCCGCCTGGCTGCTGGGCTTCGACATCGCCGAACTGGCGGCGCTGCTCTACCTCACGGGCGGCCTGGAAAACCCGTTCGCCTACCTGCTGCTGGGGCCGGTGCTGATCTCGGCCACCGCGCTGCCGCCGCGCATGACGCTGCTGATCGGCACCTTCGCCATGGTCTGCGCCACGGTGCTGGTCTTCGTCCATTACGACCTGCCGTGGGACAATGAAGACCCGTTGCAACTGCCGGAAATCTACATGGTCGGGGTCTGGCTCTCGATCCTGCTCGCGATCGGCTATATCGGCGTCTATACGTGGCAGATCGCCGAGGAGGCGCGCCAGCTGTCCGATGCCTTGGCGGCGACCGAGCTGGTACTGGCGCGCGAGCAGCATCTGTCGCAGCTCGACGGCCTTGCCGCCGCCGCCGCGCACGAGCTCGGCACGCCGCTCTCCACCATCACCGTGGTGGTGCGGGAAATCGAACGGGCGCTGGACCCGAAGTCGCCCCATGCCGACGACGTGAAATTGCTGCGCGAACAGGCGCAGCGCTGCCGCGAAATTTTGACCAAGATCACCGAGCTTCCCACCGGCGAGCCGTTCGACCGCACCCCGCTGTCCGCCTTGATCGAGGAGGCCGTCGCCCCGCACCGTAATTTCGGCATCGCGATCGGCGTGACCTTGCCGCCCGACCGCTCCGACGAGCCTTCCGGCGCTCGCAATCCGGCGATCCGCTATGGGCTGGGCAACCTGATCGAGAACGCCGTCGATTTCGCCCATCGCCGCGTCGAGATTTTCGCGCAATGGACCGACGACGAGGTCAGCATCACCATCAGCGACGACGGGCCGGGCATTGCGCCGGAAATAATCGACCGCCTCGGCGCGCCCTATGTGACCCACCGGCGGCCCGGACCGCGCGGCCCGGAAGGTGAAGAAGATGCAATGTTCGGGCTGGGTTTAGGCTTTTTCATCGCCAAAACGCTGCTGGAACGCTCGGGCGCCAAGCTTTCGCTGACCAATCAGGCCCCACCGCTGCACGGGGCCACCGTTAGTGTTACCTGGAGCCGGGCCGATTTCGAACGGCCGCTGGCTGCGCCGCCTCTTGAGCCGGCAGCCCAAGCCCCCTAATTGTTAGGTAGGCATTGGCCAGGTCGTTGATCAGGTCGTTGATGCAGGGGGCAGGAGATTGTTTGATGGAGCTCGAGATTGCCATGACCAATGCAACGGCCGCGGCGCTGCCGAACGAGCGCTCGCTCCTGATCGTCGAAGACGATAAATCGTTCCTGCAACGCCTCGCCCGCGCCATGGAAGGCCGCGGTTTCGTGGTGACCACGGCGGAATCGGTCGCCGACGGGCTCTTGCAGGTCGAGAAGGCCGCGCCGGCCTTTGCGGTGGTCGACATGCGGCTCGGCGACGGCAATGGCCTCGACGTCATTTCCGCGATGAAGAAACGCCGGCCGGAGGCGCGCGCCATCATCCTCACCGGCTACGGCAACATCGCCACCGCGGTGAATGCGGTAAAGCTCGGCGCGGTCGATTATCTCGCCAAGCCGGTCGATGCCGACGACGTCGCCGCGGCGCTGCTCGCGCTCGATAACAGGAAGATCGAGCCGCCGGAAAATCCGATGTCGGCGGATCGCGTGCGCTGGGAGCATATCCAACGCATCTACGAATTGTGCGGCCGCAACGTTTCGGAGACCGCCCGCCGCCTCAATATGCATCGCCGCACGCTGCAGCGCATCCTCGCCAAACGCGCGCCCAAATAACACCGTTAGACTTTTAGACATCCCATTTACCGGCGGCTAACCGGATTGTCGCCATTCGGCGTAAATAGCCCGACATTTCTGCGGTCGTATTAATTCAAATTTCGCACGCCCGGCCCCACACTGGCGACGACCAAAAACGGGTATGTAGGCAGGGATCGATGTTCGAACAGCAAAGCCCGCTCGGCTCGGACCAGGATTATCCGGCGATCATGAACGCGGCGCGGCATACCATGCCGCGGCTCCTCGTCATCGACGACGACAATCTTCATCGCATGATCATCTGCCGTGTCGCGGCCAAAGCCGGCTTTCTGCCGGCGGGCGCGGCGACCTACGACGAGGCGGCGAAGCTGGCGCAGGAAACCGCGTTCGACTGCATCACGCTGGATCTGTCGCTCGGCAATCATGCCGGCACCGAGATGCTGCATCACCTGTCGATGCTCGGCTCGACGGCGCCGATCATCGTGGTCTCCGGCGCCGACTATGCGACCTGCAAGGAGACCGTGAAGGTCGCCGAGATGCTCAACCTGGATATCTGGGAATGCATCCCAAAACCGGTCGATCTGGTGATGCTGCGTCACTTCCTGGAGCGGCTCAAAGCCTCGTGGAACACCGTGGCGGTCGCCGCCTAGCGCGTAAGCTTAGAATTCCCCCGCGTAAGGTCCTTGCGGATCGGCCAGCGCCTGCAAACGCAGCGCTGCCGCGTGGGCAAAGCGCAGCATGATGCTCTTGCGCGTCGCCGCCGGCAGCCGGTGTTCCGGTGCCTCGCACACGATCGAGGCGCCGAAGGCGTCCGCCACGATGAGACCGACGTCGGCGGGGAATATCTCGCACGGCACCTCGGTAATGGTGGCGAAGAACAGCCGGTCGCAATGCAGCCGGTAATCCATCCATTTCTGGTCGGCGCGGAAATCGGCCACTGACGATTTGATCTCGACAATAACGATCTCGCCGTCGCCGCCGAGCGCCACCAGGTCGGCGCGCCGGCCCGACGGCAGCGGCAATTCGCTGACCACGCAATAGCCAAGCGCATGCAGGTAGCGCGCGGTGCCGCGGGCGATCGCCAGCGCGGTCTGCGACTGCCGGCCGTCAACGGGCAAAGACGCTGCCAGCGAGCTGAGAGTCATCGCCAGAATTCCAGGCAAAGGTGGATTCGACAGCGGACGGTACGGAATCTTACGCACGCCACGCACTCCAGAAAACGCTTTACAACCAAAACCTGCCGATACACGGCAGGGGTCATTTTGGCGTACCGGCGCGGTCCGGGAAAGCCCCCGCCAAGGCCGCGCGCGAGGCGCCGATCACGCCGCGCTCGGTGATCAGACCGGTCACCAATCGCGCCGGTGTCACGTCGAAACCGTAATTCGCCACCGCCGAGCCGTCGGGCACGATGCGCACGGTCTCGATGCGGCCGTCGGCGGTGCGGCCGGTCATGGTCGCGACCTCGTCGGCGCTGCGTTCCTCGATGGGAATTTCGGCAATGCCATCCGCAACTGTGAAATCGATGGTCGGCGACGGCAGCGCGACATAAAAGGGTACATTGTTATCGCGGGCCGCGAGCGCTTTCAGATAGGTGCCGATCTTGTTGCAGACGTCGCCATTGGCGGTGACCCTGTCGGTGCCGACGATGACCAGATCGACGGCGCCGTGCTGCATCAAATGGCCGCCGGTATTGTCGGCGATCACGGTGTGCGCCACGCCGTGCCGGCCGAGCTCCCAGGCCGTGAGCGAAGCGCCCTGGTTGCGCGGCCGGGTTTCGTCGGCGAAGACGTGAATCGGGATGCCCTTGTCGTGCGCCAGATAGATCGGCGCCGTCGCCGTGCCGACGTCGACCGTCGCCAGCCAGCCGGCGTTGCAATGGGTCAATACGTTGACCCGTTCGCCCGGCTTCTTGCGCGCGGCGATGGCCTCGATCAGCGGCAAGCCGTTGCGGCCGATCGCCGTGTTGAGGGCGACATCCTCGTCGCAAATCTCGGCGGCGCGCCGATAGGCGGCCGTGGCGCGGTCGGCGCGCGGCCGGTTGCGCACCGCGGCCATCATCTCGTCGAGCGCCCATTTGAGATTGATCGCGGTCGGGCGCGTGGCGAGCAGCGTCGCATAAGCCCGATCGAGCGCTTCGTCGGAGGCATCGGCGCGCAGCGCCAGGCAGATGCCGTAGGCGGCGGCCGCGCCGATCAGCGGCGCGCCGCGGATCAGCATGGAGCTGATGGCGTGCGCCGCTTCGTCGAGTGTGGCGAGCCGTGCGGTGGCGAAGCGATGCGGCAGCACCGTCTGATCGATTACACCGACCGACCAGCCGTCCGGCTCGAGCCAGATGCTGCGCATTGCCTTGCCGTCGACTTTCATGGCGTTTCCCTAGCAGATTCCGCCGAACTGTCGATTAGTAATTGCCATGGCCGCTTGCCCGCGGGTCAACCTTGCCGCAAGCTGATGCGGAAAATCTCTGGGAGCTGCCGATGGCCGCCATCGACTATGAAGCTGAATACAACAATCGCGCCCGGGTGCCGGAGCACGCTGAGATTTTCGCCCGCTGGATTCGCGATGCCGAGCTTTATCGTGCCGACACGCTCCAACAGGGCCGCGCCGAGCTCGGCCTCGCATACGGCGACACGCCGCGGCAATACCTCGACCTGTTCCATGCGCAAGCCGGCGATGCCGCGCCGCTGGCGCTGTTTATTCATGGCGGCTATTGGCGCTCGCTCGATCCGTCCCTGTTCAGCCACATGGCGCGCGGCTTGAACGCGCGCGGCATCACGGTCGCGGTTGCGGGTTATGACCTGTGCCCGATCGTCAGCATCGCCGACATCATCGAGCAAATGCGCCGCGCCTGCTTGTTCCTGTGGCAGCGGCTCGATCGGCCGATGTTCGTCATCGGTCATTCCGCCGGCGGGCATCTCGCCGCCGCCATGGTCGGCACCGACTGGCCGTCGCTTTATCCCAAGGCGCCAGCCGATCTGACACCGGCCGGCTACGCGATCTCCGGCCTGTACGATCTCACGCCACTCCTTGGCGTGAGCACGAACCAGGATTTGCGGCTGACCGCCGAAGACGCAAAAAAACTGTCACCGGCATTCTGGTCGCCGCCATCGGGCCGCACCCTGGACGCGGTGGTCGGCGCGCTGGAATCGAACGAATTTCGGCGGCAGAGCCAGGTCATCGCGCAGGCCTGGCAATTCACGGCGACGACGCGCTACGAGGAAATCGCCGACACCAATCATTTCACGGTGTGCGATCCGCTCACCGATCCGCAAAGCGCGATGGTCGCGCGCATCGCCGAACTGGCGTTGCGGGTCAAGGCGTAGCGCCGACCAGCGCTACTCCGCCGCTTTCTTTAAAATTTCGTCCGGCGTCGACGAGACGACCTCGACATATTTCGGCACGAATTTGTGGCCTTCGATGTATTTGATGAATTCCGGCTTGATCTCGTTGGCCAGGATTTTGCGGATGCGGGCGTGCTCTTTGATGTCGGCCCATTCGGCGATCAGGAAGAAGCGCTGCGGATCCTCGGTGTCGCGGCACAGCACGCCGTCCTTCACCTGCGCCGAGGATTTATGCATCGGATTGCCGTCCGAATAATCGAATTCCTCGAACAGCCGGATGAATTCGTCCTCTTTGCCTTTCATCACGCGAAAATCGTAGATGTGCAGATAGTTGCCTCGGGTGGCGAGCGGTTCCTGCGCCATGATCGGTCTCCTTGCCGGGTTGCCGCAAGCCTACGCCCGCGTTTTCCGCGCCGCAAATCCATTGCAACACGGGGGCACTGGGCTATGCTGAAAAGGCCCCCATGACGGTGCTGTCAGGACGATCGCAATGACGCTGCAATTGTCGAACTTCCCGCACGATTACGTCTGGCCGGACGACGACCTCTCGGTCATTCCCGACTGGGTCTATACCGACCAGGCGATTTACGAGCGCGAAGTCGAGCGCATCTTCCACGGCCCGACCTGGAACTATGTCGCGCTCGAGGCCGAGATTCCGAACGCTGGCGATTTCATCCGCTCCAATGTCGGGCCGACCCCGATCGTGGTGACGCGCACCGCGGACGGTTCGATCCATGCGTTCGAGAACCGCTGCGCGCACCGCGCCTCGGAATTCTGCCGCGAGCTCAGCGGCTCCGCGAACGAATTCATCTGCCCCTATCATCAATGGACCTACGATCTAAAAGGAAACCTGATCGGCGTCCCGTTCCGCCGCGGCATGGCCGGCAAAGGCGGTATGCCGGCCGATTTCAAGATGCAGGAGCACGGGCTGCGCCAGCTCGCCGTGACCAGCCATCGCGGCGTCGTGTTCGCGTCCTACGCGGACGATATGGAATCGCTCGCCGATTATCTCGGCCCCGAGGTGCTGCGCGAATTCGAGGCGACGTTCGACGGCCGCAAGCTGCGCGTGCTCGGTCACTATCGGCATTCACTGCCCGGCAACTGGAAGCTCTATCACGAGAACCTCAAGGACCCGTATCACGCCACCTTGCTGCACACGTTCCTCGTCACCTTCGGCCTGCTGGTCGTCGGCAATCGTTCGCTGATGCTCGCCGACAAGAGCGGCCGGCACGGCGTCATGGCGTCGGCGAAGTCGGACGCCAAGGCGCTGTCGGGCGACGCCAAGAAGGAGATGCGCAGTTACAAGGAAGGGCTGACGCTGCACGAGCCGCGTTTCATGGATTTCATCGAGGAATTCGACAGCCCGTGGTCAGTCACCATGGCGACGATCTGGCCCAACCTGATCGTGCAGCGGGAAATGAACACTCTCGGCGTCCGCCAGATCGTGCCGAGCGGACCGCACGAGTTCATCATGAAATGGACCATGTTCGGCTTCGAGGGCGACGACGAGGACATGACCCGGCATCGCCTGCGCCAGGGTAATTTGATGGGACCGGCGGGCTTCCTCGGCCTTGAGGACAACGAGGCGATCAAATTCGTACAAGACGGCATGCAGCGCGTGCCGAACGGCAAGCATCTGGTCAAGCTCGATCCCGCGAATACCGGCACTGCCGACACGCTGATCTCCGAAGCCGCCATTCGCGCCATGTACAGGCATTGGCGCGAAGCGATGGGCGTGTGAGCGATGCTCGATTCGCCAAAATCAGTCGCTAACGACCGGCGCATCGAGGCGCTGCTGCTGCATCGTGATCTCGATGAATTCAACAATGCCTATGCGGCAGCGCTCGACGAGCAGCGCCTGGCCGATTGGGCGGAGATGTTCACCGACGACGCCTTCTATGTCGTGATCTCGCGCGAGAACGCCGACCGCAACATGCCGGTCGGCCTGATCTATTGCGAGAACAAAGGCATGCTGCTCGATCGCGCGCACGCGATGAAGACCGAGATGTTCGCGCCGCGCTATCTGCGCCACATCATCGGCAGCCCGCAGGTTTTGGGCGAAGAGCCGAACGGCGATATCCGCGCCCGCGCCAATTATGTCGTCGTACAAGTGTTGTTCGACCGGCCGGAAGCAAAACTGCATCAGGTCGGCGTCTATTACGACAAATTCCGCCGGATCGGCGACGGCCTGAAACTCGCCGAGCGGCGCTGCGTCTACGACAACCTGCTGGTCGACAACGCGCTGTGCCTGCCGGTCTGAGCGGCGGTTGTTTTCAGAAAACGTTCAAGTCGGTTGCGACACGGTTTCCGCCGGTGGCGTGCGGCCGAGCAGCGCACAGGCCGATGCGGCAAGAATCAAGGCGAAGCCGACGACGTCGGTGGCGGTGGGCCGCTCGCCCAGCACCAGGACAGAGGCGATGACGCCGATCACCGGGCTGCCGAGCACGCCCAGCGACGCCGTCATGGCCGGCAGCCGCCGGATGATCGTGAACCACAACCCGTAGGCAACGCCGGTACCGAGCAGGCCCGACAGCATGGTCGCCACCACGCCGTCGATATGGGCGGCATGGAAATCCGGTCCGCCCTCGAAGATCATCATGCAGGCGCCGATGACGAAGAACGCGATCACGATCTGCCACATCGCAACCGCCATCGGACTAGCGGCGATCCGCGCCCATTTCAGATAGACCGTGCCGGCCGCCCAGCTCACCCCGGTGGCGAGCGCCAATACGATGCCCAATGGAATTCCCCCCGTCGTCAGCGGATAGATCAGCACCGCAAGACCGGCGACGCACAGCCCGATGGCGATCGGCTGGGTGCCGGTCGGCCTCTCGCCGAGGCAGAGCCACGCCAGGATCACCGCCCAGATCGGCATGGTGTAGGCGAGGATCGCCACTCGCGAGGTTGCGGCGCCGAGCTGGGCGAAGGTCGAGAACACGCTGAAGCTGGCAACGTTGAGGAGCGATGAAACGACGACATGGGTCCAGGCTTTGGCGTCGGGAAGGTGCAAATTGCTGCGCCTGATGAGGCAGACGGCGAACAGCGCCAGTCCGCCGACCAGCGTGCTGAACGTCCGCATGGTGAACGGCGGCACCTCGTTGAGCGCGATGCGCATGATCGGCCAGGTGACGCCCCAGACGCAGCACAACACCACCAGCATCACGCGTGCGCCGGTATCGTCGCCGCTTCCGGCGTCAGTGAGGGTTTCAGGATTTCTCACGGCAGTCTCAAGGGGCCCGCGGTCCGGCGCCGAGGAACCAGTCGAGGATCTGCTCGCCGGTCCAGAACAGGACGTCTTGTTTCTTGCGGATGTGCTCGATGACCTTGCGGAAATATTTTACGCGGTGCGGCGCGCCCATGATGTAGGGATGGATCGACATCGCCATCACGCGGGCCGAGTCGGCAGAATCGGCGTAGATCTGCTCGAACTGGTCGAGCGCGCGGTCGGAATATTCCGACGCCTTGTGGTGCTGGATCAGCATCATGGCGACGTCGTTGCATTCTTGCGTATAGGGCAGGTTGACGATCGGCTTGCCGCGGGTTTTCAGCCACACCGGCTGATCGTCGAGCACCCAGTCGGCGACATAGTTGTAGCCTTCTTCGACCAACAGATCGGGCGTCTGCCAGGTTTCGGTCAGCCCCGGGCCGAGCCAGCCGCGCGGCGCCTTGCCGGTGGCCTTCAGGATCACGTCGCGGGTTTTGCGGATATCGGCGCGCTCGTCGGGCACCTTCTGCATGTTGCGCTGGGTAAAGCCGTGGCCCATGAACTCCCATTTGCGCGCGACGGCGGCGCGCACGATCGCCGGATAGGCGGCGAGCGCCGAGCCGTTGATGGCGATCACGCCGGGAATTTTGAACTCGTCGAACACTTTGACGAAGCGCCAGAAGCCGACCCGGTTGCCGTATTCATGCCAGGCCCAGTTCGGTACGTCGGGCATCGGCGAGCCGCCGGCCGGCGGCGTGAGCACGGTGCGCGGCATCGGCTGTGTCGCGTCCCATTCCTCGACATTGACGATGACCCACACCGCCATGCGGGCGCCGTCCGGCAGCAAAAGCTTTGCGCGCTCGGTGATCGGCGAATAGGCGAGTCGGTCGGTCGGCAGCATCGGGCCTTTTTTCGCGGCTTTAAGTTTTTGCTGCGGTGTCTTCGGTCGTTTTGTCATTGCGCAATTATGCCCTTTTCGCTCGCAGGTTTATAGCGCGCCACCATGGTGCCGAGCACGGTCAGCACCACGGCGCAGACGCACAGCGGCACGAACGCCGTCCACGGCACGCCGGTGGCGTCCCACAGCGCGCCGCTGATGGTCGGAATGACGATCGCGATGGTGTAGCTGATGGTGAACATGCCGGCGGCCGTGCGCGACACATCGGCCGGCGCGCTCAAAAGCGGCGGCAGCGCCAGCGTCGCGATCAAGGTGATCGCCGTGGTGACGCCGATCGAAGCCGAACAGACGAAGATCCACAGCGTCGACGGGATAAACATCAGTCCGAGAAAGGAGACGAACAGGATCGGGCCGAAGATCAGGAACGGCCATGCCTGCCGTTGCATGCGCTCCGCCATTGTCAGCAAGATGATCGGGGTGACGATCTGCGCACCGTTGAGCCAGGCCAAAGCGGGGCCGAGCAGTTCCGGCTTGCCGTGGCTGGTGAGGAAGTCGCCGAGAAAAGCATTGGTCGAAAAATACGCGGCGTTGTTGCTGCCTAGGGCCACGCCGAGCAGCCAAACCAGCGGACTTTTCCAATCCGGCCACCACAGCCCGCCGATCGCCGCATTGGTGACACCGCGCGAATCCGTCTTCGGGCTCAACAAAAAGAACGCCGGCGCGATCAGCAGCGCCGGCACCGCCCAGGCGACGAGATCGCGCCGCCAACTGCCGCCGACCAGGGGCAACACGACCGGAATGGTGAAGACGGTGGCGAACATCGCCCCCATCAGCATGCCGCTCGAATAGGCGATGGTGCCAAACGCAATGTGGCGCGGCAGCCATTCGCGCACCAAGGTCGGCATCGCCGGTTGGATGATGGCAACGCCGAAGCCGGTGGCGATCGAGGCTAAGTAAAGCGTCGCGACATCGACCGCGGCGCCGCGCGCGCCGCCGGCCAGCGCCGCGATCACCATGCCGAGGATCACCGCGAGGCTGGTGCCGATGCGCGCAATGAGCAGCGATCCCGGCACCGCCGCGATGGCGAACAGCGCCAGCGGTAGCCCGATCAACAGCCCGACCTGGGTCTCCGACATGTGCAATTCGTCGTGCACCTGCGGGATCACCGGCGCCATGGCGAGGATCGTCATGCGCATGGCGACGCCTGCGAGCCAGAGCACGAACATGAGTCTGATGAGGCGGCCGACAGGAAGGCCGTCCCGGCTTGCGGCAGAGGTCATGGAATGGAAACCCGGCGTGGTTGGCCAACCTGCATCAGCGGGCGCAACGGCGCAAGAAACGGCGCCGCATCGCTGTTTTGCGCTTGCGAGGGCGATGTTACACTTGACAACCCCAGCCCCTACGAGTAGTGTAATGGCCATAGGAGATTCGTCATGGCCAAGCCAGTTTTAACCGCACCCCATTTCCACAACGAGGAAGCGGCCTTCGCATTTGTCGAGGCGCACCTGTGGCCGGAAGGCCCGGTCTGTCCGCACTGCGGAAATTGTGAGCAAAAGAGCATTGGCCGATTGACCGGCAAGACCAGCCGTCCGGGCCTGCGCAAGTGCTATGCCTGTCGCAAAACCTTTACCGTGCGCATAGGCAGCATCTTCGAGGATAGCCACTTTCCTCTGCACCTGTGGCTGCAAGCCATCCAGCTTATCGTGGCGAGCAAGAAAGGCATCTCTACTCGGCAGATACAGCGGACCTTCAATTGCAGCATGAAGACCGCATGGTTCCTGACCCACCGCATCCGCGAAATCATGAAGCCCGCGAATGACGGGATCGGCTCGCCGGTCGGTGGTGAGGGCAAGACCATTGAGGCAGACCTGACCTTCGTTGGCCGCAAGCCGGGCACCAAGGTTCGCGTCGGCCCGAGCCACAAGAACGCGGTTCTCTCGCTGGTCGAGCGAAACGGCACCGCGCGGTCGTTCCATGTCCCGAACGTTCGCGGCTCAACCCTGCACGCCGTCATCGACAGCCACGCTTCACGCAAGAGCGACCTTATGACCGATGAGGAAAACACCTTTGTTGGCATCGGCTGGAATTTTGCATCGCACGGCACCGTCAAACATCGTGTCGACGAATACGTGCGATATGAAGGGAACGGGCGCGTCGTCACCACCAATACCGTTGAAGGCTTCTTTTCGATCCTCAAACGAGGAATCTACGGCATATACCAGCACGTGAGCGAAGCTCACCTTCATCGTTATTTGAACGAATTTGATTTCCGCTATAGCAACCGCGAAAAGCTTGGCGTGAATGACATTGCACGCGCGTCGATTGCGTTGAAAGGCGCAAAGGGCCGGCGCCTTACCTACGAAACGACTCATTGAACGGAATGCGAAGGGCGAGCGGTATGAGCGATACCGTAAGCGCCATTGGTATCTGTACGATCCGCGGCAATTGCGATTCCCGTTTGATCGCTGACTAGCTGGAAGGCGGGTCAGGGGGGACTTCTAGCTTTGCCCCGAGTTCTTTCAATTGCAATTTGAGCAGGTGATTTACGACTTCGCCAATCGAAGCTCCGGCATATGTGTGACGAGCGAGGTGCAACAAATATGAATGAACCGGTTTTGGAACCGTCAATTTGAATGTCTCAGATTCTCCCTCCTTTGGAGGTCGCCCCTTAGCCGCCATCGCACGCCACACATGACTAAAAAGTCACTTATAATCGCATTATTAGTCTTGCCGGTCGACTCGACTCGTGGCATTCTGATTCGGTAAGGAAAAGGGCTCCCCCTTTCGGAGGAGCCCTTGGAAGTATGGCGAGCCGAGTTGGATTCGAACCAACGACCTAGGGATTACAAATCCCTTGCTCTCAAGACCTTGCGGGTTCCACTGAGCTACCGGCCCACCTAATCCATGAAGGCTTACGACCTTCACAGACGCCCTGGCCTCACGGCCGGGGCGTTTTGCTTATTGTAGATTCATTTCCCTGGCGCAAGGCTAAATGTGGTATAAATCCAACTTTGGAAGAAAAAACTCAACTGCATCCGGCACCCTGAGAAAAAAATTCTTTTCCGATCCGGACCGTATGCCAGTAATTGAGAAAAATATTCTTCACGGATAGACTCGCTAATCAGCGGCAAACACCACGGTAGTCCTCATGTCCCGCAAACCAGCATCAAAACCGGACGATTCGGCACAGTCGCAACGCTTCCTCGATACCGCCAAGGAAGTCGGCGCAGATCGCGATGAGGAAGCCCTGGAGCGTGCGCTTAAGAAGATCGCTCCAGAAAAGCGCCCGTCAAAACAGTCTTAGTTGACGCAGTTTTTTTCGACGACGAAGGGGGCCTCTAACTCCTTTGGTGGCTTCAGCTACGAGATTCATAAAAACGTGCGTATCCAAGAAATAGTTTGGATAAGCACGACGAATAGTATCCAGAGAATCCACAGACACTAGAACCGCCTCAGAGCCAGGCGTGTTTTTCATTTTTTTCTCAACTTCCAAATACTTTGCATTCGCCTGTACCGACTCACTCAGTTTGAAGGTCGTAACCTCGACCGATTTCTGGCTCGGATTAAGCTCAATCAAGAAATAATGGCTTTCGCCTTTGCCATGTAGGGGGTTTGAAAGAAATCTCATGGCTTGACCGTAAGCGCCGAGACGGTTTGCTAAATCAAGTCGTTGCGAAAGATCGCGAAGTTCCGACGCCATCTCGTGGTAAGAATCGGGGGTGCCGGGAACTGATTCAGTTTCCTCTCGAAATGCAAAGGCGGTGCTTGCGAGCGCAAAAAACCGCAACATTTCTTCATCGCCCTGGCTCGACTTAAGAGCCTGACGCTGGAGGGTGCCTACCGTTTCTACCGCAGTTGCCCATGCATGTTGCAAATGGGTCCGAATCTGCATTTCGATTTTGAGAGTGTTATAGGTCGTTTTCCGATCTGAATTGTATTTGTAGATAAGGTGAAAGCCACGGTAGCCTGAGGGCTTTGGGTGAAAGATGTAATCGTCGCATTGATGAAGCGGATGTTTGATTTCGCTTTGCCGGTACTCACGACCTAGCCGAGCGACCGCCTGAACCGATGACATCACCGCCCGGCACCCACCTAAATCTTGCATCTGTGAAAGCGTCATCGTCTTAAATCGATCAAGCTTGTATTCAATTGAGGACATGCGCTTGATTCGCTGCGCAATGATGCACTGGGTATCAATGCTCTTTGCTCGCCGCTTCAATCCAACGGTAAAGGTATTGAGCGGAAAACTGTGCGACGAACGCCAGTTATTCACGATGTCCAGGGCATCAAAATAGTCCGCCAGATATGCGTTCACTTCCGGGTAGGCGGTGGCGTCGCCACGGACGAGAATCTCGCCAGCCCAATTAACTCGTCTCTTGGTGTATTGCGGAACAACCCAAGTCATATCATCCAACCACGGCTCATCGTCCGCGCCAGAGAATCTCTCGGATTGAACGGCCGCGGGTATGGTAAGGGCGATCACGAATCACCCCCTAGAACCATACCACTGGTATTTGGGGTCGCCAAGTGTAACATCGCCCTTGCGAGCTTTATGGAACAAATATAGAACATTGCTTGAGGGAACCGTCATGTCCGACCTCGCGGCGGCAGAGCGCGCGCTTCACAAGACCTTCGGCTTCGAGGCCTTCCGGCCCGGCCAGGGCGACATCGTCACCGCCATCCTCGATGGCCGCGATGTGCTGGCGGTGATGCCGACCGGCAGCGGCAAGTCGCTGTGCTACCAGCTGCCGGCGCTCATTCGGGATGGTCTTACCATCGTGGTGTCGCCTTTGATCGCGCTGATGCGCAATCAGGTGGCGCAATTGCGTGGCTATGGCGTCGCCGCGGCGGCGCTCAACTCGGCGAACGATCCGGCGGAAAACCGCGCGATCCTCGATCAGATCGCGCGCGGCGAATTGCGCCTCGTCTATGTGGCGCCGGAACGGCTATTGAAATCGGACACGCTCGATTTTCTTAAAAAGGCCAAGGTCGCGTTGCTGGCGGTCGACGAGGCGCATTGCATTTCGCAATGGGGGCATGACTTCCGTCCCGAATATGCGGCGCTCGGCACCGTGCAGGCGGCGCTCGGCGGCGTGCAGACGGTGGCGTTCACCGCCACGGCGGACGCCGCCACGCGCGGCGATATTCAGGCGAAGCTGTTCAAGCGGCCGCCGGCCGTGTTCGTGCACGGTTTCGATCGGCCGAACCTGCGCTTGGCGATGCAGGCCAAAATCGGCGGCCGCAAGCAGGTTGCGGATTTCGTCAAAAATCATCCCGGCCAGAGCGGCATCGTCTATTGCGCGTCGCGGAGGAAGACCGAGGAACTGGCCGAATATTTGCGCCAGAGCAGCGTCAAGGCGCTGCCCTATCACGCCGGCATGGAGCCGCAGACGCGCTCGCGCAACCAGGATGTTTTCCTGCAAGAGGACGGCGTCGTCGTGGTCGCGACCATCGCGTTCGGCATGGGCATCGACAAGCCGGACGTGCGCTTCGTGCTGCACGCCGACATGCCATCCAATATCGAAAGCTACTACCAGGAGATCGGCCGCGCCGGCCGCGACGGACTGCCGGCCGACACGCTGACGCTCTACGGCATGGGCGACGTTCGCTTGCGGCGTTTGCAAATCGACGACAGCGATTCCTCCGACGAGCAGAAGCGCGTCGAGCGCCAGCGGCTCAACGCACTGGTGTCATTGTGCGAATCGCCGCGCTGCCGCCGGCAGACGCTGCTGACCTATTTCGGCGAGACCACCGAGCCATGCGGCAATTGCGATTTCTGCTGCGACGGCGCCGCGGTGATCGACGGCACCATCGCGGCGCAGAAGGCGCTCTCGGCCATCGTGCGCACCGGCGAGCGCTTCGGCACCGAGCATCTGACCAACGTGCTGATCGGCGATGACAGCGACGCGGTCTTGAGATTCGGCCACGATTGCCTGCCGACCTTCGGCGTCGGCAAGGAATACGGCAAGCAGGAATGGCGCTCGATCTTCCGCCAGCTCCATGGCGCCGGCATCATCGCGCTGGACATCACCGGCTACGGCACCTGGTCGGTCACCGACGCCGGCCGGCGCGTGCTCAAGGGCGCGGACAAAGTCACGCTGCGCAAGGACACGCTCAAGCCCGCCACGAAAAAAACCGCACGCGCGACCGCCAACGCCGCGGCGCTGGCCGACGGCGAGGCCGGCGACACGGCGCTGTTCGAGGCGTTGCGCCAGCGCCGCTCGGCCTTGGCCAAGGAGCAGCGCGTCGCCGCCTATGTGGTGTTCGCCGACAAGACCCTGATCGACATGGCGCGACGCAAGCCGGCGACAGCCGCCGAGATGGCCGCCGTGCACGGCGTCGGCGAAGCAAAACTGCGGCAATACGGCGATATTTTCCTCGACGTCATCCGGCAGCACGCGGCGGCCCAAGCCGCATAATTCTCGACGCCATCGCGAGGCGCGCAAACCCCGGTTTTGCCGGGGTTTCGCGATGTTGCACCCCATTCCGCGGTATGTTAGCAACGCGGCGATTTTCGCTAGTCTCGTGGGCTTTTCCGCGAGGCCGAGCGAATGTCCAAGTCCGGCTTGAATCCCAAGGGCTTGCGCGGGTCCGAGAAGGGGCCGCTGCCGAGCCTTTGGCAAAAATTCAAAGCTCCCGAGAGCACGCAAAAAGAGCGCAGAACTTTGGCCGCAGCAGAACCCATCGTCTCCGGCATGGCCGGCCGCTACGCGACCGGCTTGTTCGATCTCGCCCGTGAGACCGACGCCATCGACGCGGTGAAGGCCGATCTCGAACGCTTCGACGCGCTCATTGTCGAGAGCGCCGATCTCAATCGCCTGGTGCGCAGCCCGGTGTTTTCCGCCGACGAGCAGTTGCAGGCGCTGTCCGCCGTGCTCGACCGCGTCCGCATCGGCGGGCTCGCGGCGAAATTCCTCAAGCTCGTGACCACGAACCGCCGGCTGTTCGCGGTGCGCGACATGGTGCGGGCGTATCGCGAGATGGTCGCCAAGCACAAAGGCGAGGCCATCGCCGAAGTCACGGTTGCCGAACCGCTCAAGGACGAACACTTAAGCGCGCTGCGCTCGGCGCTCAAATCGGTCAGCGGCAAGGACGTCGACCTCGCCATCAAGGTCGATCCCGCGATCATCGGCGGTCTGGTTGTCAAGCTCGGCAGCCGCATGGTCGACACCTCGCTGCGCACCAAGCTCAATGCCATCAGGCACGCGATGAAAGAGGCCCGCTAATGGATATCCGCGCCGCGGAAATTTCCGCAATCCTCAAGGACCAGATCAAGAATTTCGGCCAGGAGGCCGAAGTCTCCGAAGTCGGCCAGGTGCTCTCGGTCGGCGACGGCATCGCGCGCGTCTACGGCCTCGACAACGTGCAGTCCGGCGAAATGGTCGAGTTCGAGAGCGGCGTCAAAGGCATGGCGCTCAATCTCGAAGCCGACAATGTCGGCATCGTGATCTTCGGCACCGACCGCGAGATCAAGGAAGGTCAGACCGTCAAGCGCACCCGCGCCATCGTCGAAGTTCCGGTCGGCAAAGGCTTGCTCGGCAGGGTCGTCGACGCGCTCGGCGAGCCGATCGACGGCAAGGGGCCGATCAAGGCCGACCACAAGGCGCATGTCGACGTGAAAGCGCCCGGCATCATTCCGCGCAAATCGGTGCACGAGCCGATGGCGACGGGGCTCAAGGCGATCGACGCGCTGATCCCGATCGGCCGCGGCCAGCGCGAATTGATCATCGGCGACCGTCAGACCGGCAAGACCGCGATCGCGCTCGATACCATCCTCAACCAGAAATCGCTCAACACCTCGAGCGACGAGAAGGTCAAGCTCTATTGCATCTACGTCGCGATAGGACAGAAGCGTTCGACGGTGGCGCAGTTCGTCAAGGTGTTGGAAGAGAACGGCGCGCTCGACTATTCGATCGTGATCGCCGCGACGGCGTCGGATCCGGCGCCGATGCAGTATCTGGCGCCGTTTTCCGGCTGCACCATGGGCGAATATTTCCGCGACAATGGCATGCACGCGGTGATCATCTATGACGATCTGTCCAAGCAGGCGGTCGCCTATCGCCAGATGTCGCTGTTGCTGCGCCGGCCGCCGGGCCGCGAAGCCTATCCGGGCGACGTGTTCTATCTGCATTCGCGGCTGCTCGAACGCGCCGCCAAGATGAACGACGAGAACAAGGCCGGCTCGCTGACCGCGCTGCCGGTGATCGAGACACAAGCCAACGATGTGTCGGCCTATATCCCGACCAACGTCATCTCCATCACCGACGGCCAGATCTTCCTCGAGACCGATCTGTTCTATCAGGGCATCCGCCCGGCGGTGAACGTCGGCCTGTCGGTGTCGCGCGTCGGCTCCGCGGCGCAGACCAAGGCGATGAAGAAGGTCGCCGGCCGCATCAAGGGGGAGCTCGCGCAATACCGCGAGATGGCGGCCTTCGCGCAGTTCGGCTCCGATCTCGACGCCACCACCCAGCGCCTGCTCAACCGCGGCTCGCGGCTCACCGAGCTGCTCAAGCAGCCGCAATTCTCGCCGTTGCGCATGGAGGAGCAAGTCTGCGTCATCTATGCCGGCGTCAACGGCTATCTCGATCCGTTGCCGGTCGACCGCATACGCGCCTTCGAAGACGGTCTGCTTGGCACGCTGCGCAACCAGCATGCCGATATTCTCAAAACCATCGCCGAGTCGCGCGACCTCGACGATGCGACGGCTGGCAAGCTCAAGGGCGCCGTCGAGAGCTACGCCAAGACGTTCGCGTAACGGACGACGGACGACAGACAACGGACAACGGAGGACAGATGAACGGGTGATCGAAGACTGAGCGGAAGAGCCAAATTCCGTCGTCCGTCGTCTGTCCTCCGTCGTCAGACCCATGCCCTCGCTCAAAGACCTGCGCAACCGTATCGCCGCCACCAAGGCGACGCAGAAAATCACCAAGGCCATGCAGATGGTCGCGGCGTCGAAGCTGCGTCGTGCGCAAGCCGCGGCCGAGGCGGCGCGTCCCTATGCCAGCCATATGGACACGGTGCTCGGCAATATCGCGGCGTCGGTGGCCGGCCTCGACGCGGCGCCGCGGCTGTTGCGCGGCACCGGCAGCGACGAGAAGCATTTATTGCTGGTCTGCACTGCCGAACGCGGTCTGTGCGGCCCTTTCAACACCGCGATCGTGCGGCTCGCCCGCGAGCGCGCCAGCGCGCTGATCGCCGAGGGCAAAGAGGTCAAGTTCTTCTGCGTCGGCCGCAAGGGTTACGATCAGCTGCGCCGGCTCTATGCCCAGCAGATCGTCGAACTGGTCGATCTGCGCTCGGTACGCGCGTTGCGGTTCGAGAACGCCGAAATGATCGCCGAGAAGATCATCGCGCTGTTCGACAAGTTCGAATTCGACGTCTGCACGCTGTTCTACTCGCGTTTCCGCTCGGTGATCGCGCAGATCCCGACCGCGCAGCAGATCATTCCGCCGGTGTTCGAAGCCAACGCCGCCGAAGCTCTGGGCGGCGCAGTCTATGAGTTCGAGCCGGACGAAGAGGATATCCTCAAGGAACTTTTGCCGCGCAATCTCGCGGTGCAGATTTTCCGGGCGCTCATCGAGAATTCAGCGTCGTTCTACGGCGCGCAGATGTCGGCGATGGATAACGCCACGCGCAACGCCGGCGAGATGATCCGCAAGCAGACGCTCAAATACAACCGCACCCGCCAGGCGATGATCACCAAGGAACTGATCGAGATCATCTCCGGCGCAGAAGCTCTGTAACAAGCACTGGCGCTGTAAACCATTTTAAAGAGGGCCATGATGGCGAAAGCAGTTGGACGCATCACCCAAGTCATCGGCGCAGTCGTCGACGTGCAGTTCGAGGACCACCTGCCGGCGATTCTCAACGCGTTGGAGACCAAGAACCAGGGCAACCGCCTCGTGCTCGAAGTCGCCCAGCATCTCGGCGAGTCGACCGTGCGCACCATCGCCATGGATACCAGCGAAGGTCTGGTGCGCGGCCAGGAAGTATCCGACACCGGCCAGCCGATCAGCGTGCCGGTCGGCGCCGGCACGCTCGGCCGTATCATCAACGTGATCGGCGAACCGGTCGATGAGGCCGGCCCGGTGCCGCACCAGGAGACGCGTCCGATCCATCAGGAGGCGCCGTCCTACACCGATCAGTCGACCGACGCGGCCATCCTGGTCACCGGCATCAAGGTCGTCGACTTGCTGGCGCCCTATGCCAAAGGCGGCAAGGTCGGCCTGTTCGGCGGCGCCGGCGTCGGCAAGACCGTCATCATCATGGAATTGATCAACAACATCGCCAAGGCGCACGGCGGCTATTCGGTATTCGCCGGTGTCGGCGAGCGCACACGCGAGGGCAACGACCTCTATCACGAGATGATCGAGTCGGGCGTCAACAAGGACCCGCACAAGGGTTCGGTCGAAGGCTCGAAATGCGCACTGGTCTACGGCCAGATGAACGAGCCGCCGGGCGCCCGCGCCCGCGTCGGTCTGTCAGGCCTGACGGTCGCCGAATATTTCCGCGACCAGGGGCAGGACGTGCTGTTCTTCGTCGACAATATCTTCCGGTTCACCCAGGCCGGCTCGGAAATGTCGGCGCTGCTCGGCCGTATTCCTTCGGCGGTGGGTTACCAGCCGACGCTTGCCACCGACATGGGCGCGCTGCAGGAGCGCATCACCACCACCACCAAAGGCTCGATCACATCGGTGCAGGCGATCTACGTACCGGCCGACGATCTGACCGATCCGGCGCCGGCGACCTCGTTCGCGCATCTCGACGCCACCACGGTGCTGTCGCGCTCGATCGCCGAGAAGGGCATCTATCCGGCGGTCGATCCGCTCGACTCGACTTCGCGCATGCTGTCGGCGGCGGTCGTCGGCGAGGAACACTATAACATAGCTCGCCGCGTGCAGCAGATCCTGCAGCGCTACAAGGCGCTGCAAGACATCATCGCCATTCTCGGCATGGACGAGTTGTCGGAAGAGGACAAGCTGACGGTGGCGCGGGCGCGCAAAATCGAGCGCTTCCTGTCGCAACCGTTCCATGTCGCCGAAGTGTTCACCGGCTCGCCCGGCGTCTTCGTCGATCTCGCCGACACCATCCGCGGCTTCCAGGGTCTGTGCGAGGGCAAATACGATCACCTGCCCGAGGCCGCCTTCTACATGGTCGGCACGATCGACCAGGCGGTGGAGAAGGGCAAGAAGCTCGCCGCCGAGGCGGCGTAACAGAGCCATAAGATCGGAACTGCGACATGGCCGACCTTCATCTCGAGTTTGTCTCTCCTGAACGGGTACTGTTCTCCGGCGACGTCGATCAGGTCGACTTGCCCGGCGCCGAAGGCGACATGGGCATCCTGCCCGGCCACGCGCCGCTGGTGACCGCGCTGCGGCCCGGCATCGTCACCATCTTCATCGGCGGCAAGCGCGAACCGGTCGTGGTCATCGGCGGTTTTGCCGAAGTGAGCCCCGCCGGTTTGACGGTGCTCGCCGACAGCGCCGTGGCGCGGGAAGACTTCGACATGGCGACGCTCGCCAGCGAGATCAAAGACGCCGAGGAAGACGTCGCCGACTGCACCGACGCCGCCGAGCGCGACAAGCTCGCCCGCCACCTCGAACAATTGAAATCATTACAAGCGGCGCTGGCGCAGTAGCTCGGCGGCTACCGGTTATCCGATACCTCTGCGCCGCAGGGCGGTTGCATGACACCGCCGCTGTCGGCAATCTATGGGGCATTGCGGTGATGCGGCAGGCGTCCGATGAATAGAAAAATCGCGGCCATTTTCGCTGCCGACGTCGCCGGCTACAGCAAGCTCGTCGCCGAAGACGAGGAGGAGACGCTGCGGCGGCTCGCCTCCTATCGCGCGGTGATGGACGACTTCATCGCGCGAGCCGGCGGGCGGATTTTCAATACCGCGGGCGACGCCGTGCTCGCCGAATTTCCCAGTGCCGTCGAGGCGGTGCGCTGCGCCATCGACATCCAGGAGAGCCTGCGCACCCGCAACATGGCCTATCCGGCCAGCCGGCAGATGAGCTTCCGCATCGGCATCACCATCGGCGATGTGGTCGAGCGCAACGGCGATCTGCTCGGCGACGGCGTCAACATCGCGGCGCGGCTGGAAGGCATCGCGCCGATCGGCGGCATCTGCATCTCGCGCACCGTCTACGAACAGGTCGCCAACAAGCTGTCGGTGCAGTTCGCCGATATCGGCGAGCAGCAGGTCAAGAATATTCCGACGCCGGTCCATGCCTACAAGTTCGAGATGCGGCCGGACGACGGTCGCTTCGTGGCCGCGCCGGTCAAGAAGCCGGCCAAGGCCGCGCCGTGGATGGTGCCGGTCGCCATCGCGGCGCCGATCGTGGTGATCGCCATCGCGGCGGTCGCCTATCTGATGGGCGAGCGGCACAACGTACCGTCGCCTTCTCCGCCCAGCCCATCGCTGGCAACGACCGCCGGCGCAGTGCCGCCGGCCCCGCCGCCTCAGGCAGGCGCTACGACGGCATCGGGTGCCTCGGCCGGTGCGCCGATGCCATCAAGCGCGCCAACGCCGCCGGCCACACGGCAAGCCGAAGCGCTGGTGCCGGAAACGATTCCGTTCCTCACCGACCGGCAGCGCAACAACATTCGCAACGAATACCTGCCGGCGGCCGATCACAAGGCGCTGGCGATCAGTCCGGGCCCGATCGGTTTTACCTCGGCCCAAGCTGACGACGAGACTGCGAAGACCGGCGCACTCGACGTTTGTCAGAAACGCGCCGACGCCCTGCCGCAGCAGCGCAAGTGCGAGCTCTACGCGGTCGGTAATACGGTTGTGTTTACCGGTCCGCGGCCGCCGCTTCCGCCGCCGCCCTGGGTGAGGCACGATCCGGCGACGACGCGGCCTCTGGTCGCGGGCGACATTCCGCTGATACGCCAGCAGGCCAAGGCGTCGATCGAGAAGAATTATCTGAACGGACGCGTGCCGAAGGCGCTGGCGCTCGGTCCGTTCGGCGGCTACTCAGTCGTCACAAATCAGGAGAGCGCCGACGAGGCGGTGCGCCGCACCTTGGAGATTTGCGGCAACAACGCCGGCGTGCCGTGCATCATCGTCGCGGTCAACGAGGATTTCGTCGTGCCGATCCCGACGACGATGAAAGTGGCCGGTTTCTTCCAGCCCATCAGCGCTGCGGCCATCGCACCCGAACTGCGCGACGACATTGCCCGCCGCCTCGCCAACGGCAGCGGCTGGACCGCCGTCGCCGCCGGTTCGGGCGGCCATGCCGGCGTCATGCTCGGCGCCGCCAACGAGCAGGACGCCATCGCCGGCGCCATGGCGGATTGCGCCAAGCGCGACAGCGCCTGCCGTGTGATCGGCATCGGTCCGTTTGCCGTCGAGGCTAATTGAGCGCCTTCACGTTCGAGCGAGGTGCGCGAATTCGCGGACCACGCGTTGGTAGATCGCGCGTTTGAACGGCACGACCAGGTTCGGAACGTTTTGCATCGGCTCCCAGCGCCAAGCCGAGAATTCCGGTTCGGAGGCGCCGGCGGGATGCGCGAGGTCGATCTCGCTCTCGTCGCCGGTGAAGCGCAGTGCGAACCATTTCTGGGTCTGGCCGCGGTATTTGCCTTTCCACGCCTGGCCGACGATCTCGCGCGGGATGTCGTATTGCAGCCAGTCGGCGATTTCACCGAGGCGCTCGACGGAACGGATATTGGTTTCCTCGTGCAGCTCCCGCAGCGCTGCCGGCCACGGCTCTTCGCCCTTGTCGATGCCGCCTTGCGGCATCTGCCAGGCGTGCGTCGCGTCGATATGCTCCGGCCCTTCGATACGGCGGCCGATGAAGGCACGGCCGTCGCGATTGAGCACCAGCACGCCGACACAGGGGCGATAGGGGAGGTCTTCGAAGCGCATAGCGGAGGACAGATGTCGGACGACAGACGACGGATGATTTCAGTTTATCCGTCCTCTGTCATCCGTCGTCCGTCGTCAGGTTTGCTTAGGCTTCAGCGCCACCGCCGTGATCGGAACCAACTGGACGCCGTGATCGGCCAAGGTTTTCGCCCATTTGGCGATGTGGTCGATCGAGACCGGCAGCCCGGACGAAATGCCGACGGCGATGCTGCGCTCGCGTGCTGCCATTTCCAGGCGGCCCAGCGCGTGGTCGATCTCGCTCGCCGTCGGCACCGCGTCGATCGTCACATCGGCCTTGGCGAAGGGGAGGTTGTTGGCGCCGGCGATGCGGCCGGCGAGGCTCCGCGGGTTCGCGCCATCGTCGACGAAGATCAGGCCGCGCTTGGCGGTTTCGCGCAGCACCGGCGCGAACGACTGATCGGAGGCGGTGAAGCGTCCGCCCATGGCGCTGGCGATGCCGACATAGCCTTGCAACCGGCTCATCAGCCAATACAGCCGGTCGATGTTCTGCTGCGGCGTCAGCGAGGTGAGCAGCGTTTGCGGGCCGGGATCGTTGTCGGGATAGTCGAACGGCTCCATGGGGACCTGGAGCAAAACCTCGTGGCCCCGGGCGCGGGCGCGTCCGGCCAGCGCCGCGACGTCGCTGCCATAGGGCATGAAGCCCAGCGTCACCGCTCCCGGCAGCTTGGCGATGGCGTCGGCGGTGGCGCTTGAGCTGACGCCCAGCCCGCTGACGATAATGGCGATGCGCGGCGCGTCGGGCTTGCCGGGCAGCGCCTTCACCGGCTGGGCGAAGGCATCGGCCGGCCGCACGCCGTCGGCGGCGATTTTGGGAATGGCGCCCTGGGCCGACATTTCGAGGAATTTCTGGTCGAGCGGAGAGGCTTCGGGCGCTGCGGCCGCGTCGTTGGCCACGGCTGGAAGCTCGACTTCCTTACGCTCGCCGGTCTTGCCGTCGATGATGGTGATGGTCTTGGTGGCGGCCGGCGGCGGCGGCGCAGCTTGTCCCGGTACGGCTTGAACCACCGCAGGAACGTCTGGATTGACGGCGACGACTTTCGGCGGCCCTTGCCCGTCCGTCTTTGCCGCCGGGCCGGGATGCAGGTTGATCGGCACGACGGCGATCGGCTCGCCGCCGAACGGATTGCTCCCGACCACCGCCCAGACCACGAACACGCCGAGGAACAGCGTCAGCACGGCGGCCATGACCTGCGACGTTGTGATCGGGACCGACAGCCGCCGCTTCCGCAGCTGCTGGCCGAGCGGCGCGTTCAGGTCATCCGCCGTCATGGTCCGGTCTCATGTGCCCATTCCGCTGGGCCAATCGCTCGCGAATCATGCGCCGGAGTCTATCACGGCCGTCTACTGCCGATTTGGGCCGTCATTGCTGGCTTTCAGGCGGTTCCAGGATCTGCCGCCAAGGATACCGCCAAGACCAAAAAATTCGGGGCGGCTCATCACCGCCCCGAATTCAACCTGATAACTGGACCGCTTGCTTAGTTCGGAACCGCGGCCTTCGGATTCGGTGGGAAGGCGGCATTGGTCGTGGTGCCGCGCAGGAGGTCGAGCGCCATCTTCAGCGCTGCGTCGTCCTTTTCGTCCGGCGGCACGTAGGACTGCGAGCCGGACTCTTCGTTGCCCTCAGCCTTCAGATGGCCGCGCAGCGACGCTTCGCCCTTGGTGTCGGTCCGCGCTTTGAGGTCGTCAGGCACGTTCTGCTGCACGTCGATGTCGGGCGTGATGCCCTTGGCCTGGATCGAGCGGCCCGACGGCGTGTAGTAGCGCGCCGTGGTCAGCCGCAGCGCGCCATTGCCGGCGCCGAGCGGGATGATGGTCTGCACCGAGCCTTTGCCGAACGAGCGGGTGCCGACCAGCGTCGCGCGCTTGTGGTCCTGCAACGCGCCGGCGACGATTTCGGAAGCCGACGCCGAGCCGCCATTGATCAGCACGATCACCGGCTTGCCCTTGGTCATGTCGCCCGGCCGCGCATTGAAGCGCTGGGTCTCCTCGGCATTGCGGCCGCGGGTGGAGACGATCTCACCCTTGTCGAGGAAGGTATCCGACACCGAGATCGCCTGGTCGAGCAGGCCGCCCGGATTGTTGCGCAGATCGACCACATAGCCCTTGATCTTGTCGGCGCCGAGCTGACCGTTGAGGTCGTTGATGGCCTGCTTCAGGCCGTCGGTGGTCTGCTCGTTGAATTGGGTGATGCGGATATAGCCGACGTCTTCGCCTTCGGAATGCGAGCGCACCGATTTGACGCGGATGACGTCGCGCACGATCGTCACGTCGATCGGCTTGTCGGCACCCTTGCGCATGATGGTGAGCTTGATCTTGGTGTTGACCGGCCCGCGCATCTTGTCGACGGCTTGATTAAGGGTGAGGCCCTGCACCGCTTCATCGTCGAGTTGGGTGATGATGTCGTTCGACATGACGCCGGCCTTGGCCGCCGGCGTATCGTCGATCGGCGCCACGACCTTCACCAGGCCATCTTCCATGGTGACCTCGATGCCCAGCCCGCCGAACTCGCCGCGGGTCTGCACCTGCATATCGCGGAAGCTCTTCGGGTCCATGTAGCTCGAATGCGGATCGAGCCCGGCCAACATGCCGTTGATCGCCGATTCGACGAGCTTTGAGTCATCGGGCTTTTCGACGTAATCGGCGCGTACGCGCTCGAACACGTCGCCGAACAGGTTGAGCTCCCGATACGTGTCGGAGGCCGCCGCTCGCGCGGCAGAACCGACCAGCAGTGAATGGGGCTGCGTCGCGAGCAGCGTAACCACGGCGCCCGCCATTGCACCGAGGAAAACCAGAGATGTCTTGCGCATCATCCGCGAACCTTTTCGCCTTCGTTTGCTGCCCACCAGGGGCTGGGATCGATCGGAGTGCCGTCCTTGCGGAACTCCACGTAGAGTACAGGTAGCTTGGCCCCGGTCGCGACGGCTGTGGACACCTGCGATCCACCACCCATGACTGCTACGGGTTCACCGGTCAGCACAAACTGGCCGAGATCGACGGAAATACGCTCCATCCCCGCTAACAGCACATGATACCCGCCGCCGGCATTAAGGATCAAGAGTTGGCCATAACTGCGAAACGGCCCGGCGTAAACAACCCAGCCGTCACACGGGGCGGTAATCTCGGAACCTGAATGGGTTGCGATGGACAGTCCCTTTTGAGTTCCACCGCCGCCGTCCGAGGCACCGAACTCGCGAATCCGCGATCCATTGACCGGCAAATGCAGATGCCCGCGATTCGCCACAAACGCAACCGCGGGCGTGAGCCGGCCCGGATCCTTCAAAGCGGCCAGATCGGGGCGCGTGGCGTCTTCCTCGATGGCGCGGGCGTTGAGACGGGTCTGCCGGGTGGTGGCGTCGAGCCCTTGCTCGAGCTTGGCGATGAGGTCCTTGAGGTTGTCGACCTGGTGCGCCAGCTCAGTGGCGTGTTGCCGTTGCGCGTCGAGCGTCTGCGTGACGGCGGTCTCTTTCTGCTGCCGCTCGTCGATCAGCATGTTGAGGCGCAACTGCTCATGCGCGAGGGTGGCGAGGTCGCGCGATAGTTTGCCGTTTTCGGCGTCGATGTCCTTGCGCAGGCGCAACAGCTCGGCGAGATCGCCGGCCAGCGCGTCGGCCTGCGCGCGCATTTCCGGCACCACGGCGCCGAGCATGATCGCGGTGCGCACCGCTTGCAGCGCGTCCTCCGGCCGTACCATGAGCGCCGGCGGCGGCTGCCGGCCGATGCGTTGCAGGGCGGCGAGAATTTCGACGATCACGGTGCGGCGCTCGTCGAGCGAGGTTTTGAAAATATGTTCCCGCTCGTCGAGCGGCTTGAGGCGCGCTTGCGTCGCCTCGATGTTGGTCTCGACGTCGCGGACGCGGGCGGCGGTGTCGATGAGCTGCTGATTGAGCGTGCGCCGGTCGGCGCCGATAGCCTCGATCTCGAGCTTGAGCCTGGTCTGGGCTTCCAAGGCCGCGCGTTGCTGGGCGCGCGCGGCGTCGAGTTCCTGGTCGTGCTGCTTGAGCGTGTTGAGATCGGGTTTTGCCGGTGTGCCCGGGGCAGGGACGACCGATGGCGATGGAAATTGTGGCGATGGAACTTGGGCGGACGGGGAAGAATCCTGAGCGAACGCGGCGAGGTTGGCGCCGAGAGGCAGCACGAATGCCAAAGCCGAGCCGAGCACGAAGCGCGGATCGGTGCGGCTCGCCCGTCGAAGAATCATCGCGTTCAAAGGTAGACCCAACCCTCTGAAAGACAAGTCTCTGAAAGGCAAGACAAAGCAGGCAGGATAAGACCGGAATAAGGCACGGTGCCGCTTTGGCCGTCAAAATTCGGTGACATTAAAAGAATTTAACGACCATCAGGCCCGGTGATAGGGATGGCCGGCGAGAATGGTGCCGGCGCGATAAAGCTGCTCGAGCAGCATGACGCGGACCAGCTGGTGCGGCCAGGTGGCCGCCCCGAAGGCGAGCTTGAGCTTGGCCCGGTCGCGCAGGCTCGACGCCAAGCCATCGGCGCCGCCGATGACAAAGCAGACCGCCGGGCGATCCTCGGCGCGCCACTCGCGCAATGTCCCCGCGAGCGCCGCGCTGTCCAGCGAAATTCCGCGCTCGTCGAGGATGACGACGATGGCGCGATCGGGAATCACATTGGCGATGGCGATGGATTCCTCGACCCTGCGCCGCTCGGCGTCAGCGGCGCGGCTCTCGCGAATTTCGACGATCTCGATGTCGCGCAGGCCGAACGCGCGTCCGACCTTCTCGGCGCGCTTGCAATATTCGGCGGCGAGTTCGCGTTCAGGCCCTTGTTTCAGGCGTCCGACCGCGGCAATGACGATGCGCATGAGCAACCACCGGCTCAGTCATGGTGCCGGCCAATACTAGTCCTCGATCGGCTGGCGCGCGATCTAGCTCGCGCGCTGTGCCGGCCGGCCGGTCATCCACATCTTCTCGAGATTGTAGAAGGCGCGAACTTCGGGCCGGAAGACGTGAACGATCACGTCACCCGCATCGATCAACACCCAGTCGCATTGCGGCGCGCCTTCGACGCGGGCCGCAACGCCGGCTTTGTGCAAATCCTCGACCACCCGGTCGGCGACCGAGCCGACATGGCGCTGCGACCGGCCGGAAGACACGACCATGTAGTCGCCGATGGAGGATTTATCGCGAAGATCGATGGTGAGGATGTCCTCGGCCTTCATGTCGTCGAGGCGGACGAGGACCAAACGGAGGATCTCCTCTGCGTCAAGACGCATTCTGGAGACCGCTTCGGGCACGCGACGTTCGTCCCGAGAGATTACAACTGTGGACAGGGGTGCTTATCCTTTCGCTCCAAGTTGCTTGTCGCTCTAAGTTACCTGCCCCGGCCACCGAATCCGGGGCTCGCCTTAAGATAGGCACGGTGGGTTAATGGATTCAACTGGTTTGCGTTCAAGCAACTGTCATTTAGCGACGTTTTAACGCGCGTGCGGCGCGCAGCGCCGTCGACGACAGCGGCGATTTGAGGCCGTGCAGATAAATCCAGGCCGGCGGCTTGTGGTCCGGCAGCTTCGTTGCCGCGGCTTCCGGAAGGCGGTAACGCGCCAGCGCCTGCGCCGCGGCGCTGCCGGTCGCATAGAGGCTCGGTCCCAGCCGATCGACGATCGCGATCGGCACCAATTGGGCGATGCCGCGCCAGCGCTGCCAGCGATGGAAGCTGCGCAAATTGTCGGCGCCCATGATCCAGACGAAGTGCACACCGGGGCATCGCCGCCGCAGGTAGGACACGGTCTCGTAGGTATAGGGTGTGCCCAGCGCGGCTTCGAGGTCGGTGACGTCGATGCGCGGATGGTGGGCGAGGGCTCGCGCGGCGGCGAGGCGCTCGGCGAGCGGCGCCAGGCCCTTGGTATCCTTCAGCGGATTGCCGGGCGTGACGAGCCACCACACCCGGTCGAGGTTAAGCCGGTGCAGCGCCAACAGGCAGGCGGCGCGGTGCGCCGCGTGTGCCGGATCGAATGTGCCGCCGAATAGCCCGATGCGCATGCCAGGCGCATTCGGCGGCAGCACAACGCGGTCCCGCATCCCGGCCCTTGCCGCGGCCCGGCGCGAAGGAGCGTGCTCGCTCGTCATGACTTTCGGAAAGAATCCCCTCCCCACGCATCCACTGCCGGCTCTCCTCGCCTCATTGCGCGATCAAAGAGCCGATCGGTCACGGCCGCGTTTGCCCGCTGCCGCGGATGCGGTACTTGAAACCGGTGAGCTGTTCGACGCCGACCGGGCCGCGCGCGTGCAGCCTGCCGGTGGCGATGCCGATCTCGGCGCCGAAGCCGAACTCGCCGCCGTCGGCAAATTGCGTCGAGGCGTTGTGCAGCACGATCGCCGAATCCACTTCGCGCAGGAATTTTTCCGCCGCGGTTTTGTCCTCGGTGACGATCGCGTCGGTGTGATGCGAGCCGTAGCGCTCGATATGGTCGATCGCCGCATCGACGCCGTCGACCACGCCGGCGGTGATGATGGCATCGAGATATTCGGTGCTCCAATCGGCTTCGCTTGCCGGTTTGACCCGGCTGTCGGCCGCCCGGACCGCGGCGTCGCCGCGGATCTCGCAGCCGGCTTCGATCAGCATGGCGATGAGGGGCTTGAGCATCTTCGCCGCCGCCGCGCGATCGACCAACAAGGTTTCCGCAGCACCGCATACGCCGGTGCGGCGCATCTTGGCGTTGAGCACGATGGATTTGGCCATCGGCAGCTTGGCCTTGCCGTCGACATAGACGTGGCAGACGCCTTCGAGATGGGCGAAGACCGGCACGCGCGCTTCCATTTGCACGCGGGCGACCAGGTCTTTGCCGCCGCGCGGCACAATCACATCCAACGCGCCGTCCAGTCCGGCGAGCATCATGCCGACGGCGGCGCGGTCGCGGGTCGGCACCAGCGAGATCGCCGCGGCCGGCAGCCCGGCTTCGACGAGACCCTCGGTCAGCGCGGCGTGGATCGCGCCGGCTGAGCGGAAGCCGTCGGAACCGCCGCGCAGGATCGCGGCATTGCCGGCCTTGAGGCAGAGCGCGCCGGCGTCCGCCGTGACATTGGGCCGGCTCTCATAGATCACGCCGACGACGCCGAGCGGCACGCGTACGCGCTCGATGCGCATGCCATTGGGCCGCCGCCAAGACGCCAAGACGGTGCCGACCGGATCTTTGAGCTTGCGGATAACATCGAGGCCGTCCGCCATGGCCTCGACCCGCGCCGCATCGAGGGTCAGACGGTCGAGGAAGGCGGCCGTTGCGCCGGCGGATTTGGCCTCCGCCAAGTCCTCCCGATTGGCCGCAAGAATTGCGGCCTGCGAACTGCGGATCGCCTTGGCCATGGCGGCGAGCGCCCGGTTCTTCAGCGCGGCAGGCGCCAGCGCCAGTGCGCGCGCGGCCCTGCGCGCCGCGCGGCCGATGTCGCGCATCGCGGCTTCGAGCTTGGACTCAACCTTGCCTTGGCTGCCGACCGCCTTGAGCGGAGCGTTCATGGCCTTGATCCGCCTGACTTATATCCTGCGCTTCCTACCACGTTCGGCAGGGTGGGGCGAGGCAGCCGGGGAAGGTGCTTACCCACAGCAATCCACAACAAGTCATGAGCCCGTCAGATAATTCAAGGAACTTAACGCAGGTTGCCGGTGTTCAAATCCCCGTCCCGAAGGCGAAGTCAGCGAGAGGGTGCCATGCGTCTGCCAGTCGACCGCCAGTCCAGTCCGCTGCCCAAGCGTTTTCCCGTGGGCGCCAGATACGTGGTCGAGGGCCGCGGCGGCGAAGATGGGCGTTTGCGCGTGGTTTCACGCTATGTGGTGCTGCCGGGCGGGCAGCGGATCAATGTTCCGTCCGATCCCGGCCAGCCGCCGGGACTGAGCGCCCATGCGCCGCGGCACAAACGGGCGCGAAACCGGGCCAGACCCTCCCGTATGGCGACGAAAAAAATTATGCAGAAGGCCGGAACCACCCGGCAACACCCGAATTGACTAGATGCGCCGGGCGAAGCCCCCCAGCCCCTCACCCTCAATCACCCGGCGTCGAACCCCGGCCGTTTTAGCGGCCGGGGTTCACCTTTGTGAGGGACGTTCACTTTTCATTGCCCATTCCGGACAGCTCCGCCGCCGCAAGGCGGAACAGACGCGGCCGCCCGTGGTTTCCGCCACGTTGGCGTAGTGTCTGTGGCGTTTGCGCGTGTGCGGGGCCGGGTGCGCGGACCCGTCCTTCGGGATGGCACCCGGCCCTCATTAGTTGCCTAAGGCAGCCTTAGAAGCAGATCGGCACCAGCTGCCACTGCGGCCCAAGTGGCGTCGGCACCAGCCGGCGCAAGAAGGCGCAGTTTGGATTGTAGGCCGCGTACTCATGAAGGACGGTATGCGTGGGGATTACGAACCGACCGCCGTAGAAGTTCCACCCACCGTACCAACCGCCGCCGAAGTATCCGCCGGCTTGTGCCGGCGCGAGCGCAACGGCGAGCAAAAGCGCCGCAAGCGCCATCACTGACGAACGCAACATGACACTCTCCCCGTGAACGCTCGCCGCTCGAATGGCGGCTGGGCGTCCCCGCGATGAGGTTATCACCAGCGTCGGACCGTGACAGCCCGTTGTAGATGGCAATGCGTCATTCCCGGCCGACCACCAGATCGTCGCGGTGGATCATTTCCGCGCGACCGCTGAAGCCGAGAATCGACGCGATATCGGCCGACGCGCGGCCTCTGATCTTTTGCGCGTCTTCCATGTCGTAAGCGCATAGGCCGCGGCCGATCTCCGCGCCGTCTGGACCGCGGATAATCACCGCGTCGCCGCGAGCAAAGCCGCCTTCGATCTTCACGACGCCGACCGGGAGGAGACTATTGCCGCGCCGCAACGCCGCGACCGCGCCGGCATCGATGGTCAGCGTGCCCTTGGGTTCGAGCGTGCCGGCGATCCATTTCTTGCGCGCCGTCACCGGGTTGCCCACGGCGGTGAACCAGGTGGACCGCGCGCCCTCGTCGATGGCGCGCAGCGGATGCTCGACGCGGCCCGAGGCAATCACCAAATGCGCGCCGCCGCCGGTGACGATCTTGGCGGCTTCGAGTTTTGTCTGCATGCCGCCGCGCGACAGCTCGGAGCCCGCGGCTCCCGCCATCGCTTCGATCTCCGGCGTGATGCGATCGATGCGCGGAAAATGCCGCGCCGATGCGGCCGTGCCGGGCGGCGCGTCGTAGAAGCCGTCGACGTCGGACAGCAGCACCACCACATCGGCGCTCACCATGGTGGCGACGCGCGCGGCGAGGCGGTCGTTGTCGCCGTAACGGATTTCCGTGGTCGCCACCGTGTCGTTCTCGTTGATCACCGGCACCGCGCGCCATTCCAAAAGCTTGTCGATGGTCGAGCGCGCGTTGAGATAGCGCCGCCGTTCTTCGGTATCGCCAAGGGTCACCAGCACCTGCCCGGCGGTGATGTCGTGGCGCGACAGCGCTTCCGTCCAGGTCCGCGCCAGCGCAATCTGGCCCACTGCCGCCGCAGCCTGGCTGTCCTCGAGCTTGAGCGGACCTTCCGGCAATTTGAGCACGGCGCGGCCGAGCGCAATGGCGCCGGACGAGACCACGATGACGTCGCGCTTGTCCCGATGCAGCGCGGCAAGATCGGCCGTCAGCGCGGCGAGCCACGCCTCGTTGAGCCTGCCGGCTTTGGCATCGACCAGGAGCGAGGAGCCGACTTTCACGACGATGCGGCGGAAGTCGGTTAGCCGAGGCGTGTTCATGCCGGGGTCATACGCGAAGTCGGGCGAACGCCGCTATAGCTCGGCTTCATGTTCCAGCTGTGCCTTGTTCTCAAGGCAATAATAACCGGACAAACGGCTCACCAGCTTGCGGCGCTTCCAATCGTTGAGGATGCGGCTGACGTTCTCGCGGGCTATGCCGGCCATGGCGGCAAGATCGCTCTGGCCGATCTTCTGGCGGATGACGATGCGGCCGGAGCCGACGTCCTGGCCGAAATCATGCGCCAGTTCGAGCAGCGTGCAGGCGACCCGGCCGCGCAGCGGCAGGAAGCTTCCGGCCGCGATGACGGCGTCCGTTTCCCGCAGCCGTGTGGCGATCAGCGTCACCAGCGATTTATAGACCTCGGGATGTTTGCCGGCGAAATCCTCGAATGCGGCGCGGCTGATGAAGCTCAGTTGCGCATCGCGCACGGCGACCACCGACGCCGAACGCGGCAAGCCGTCGATGATCGACAGTTCGCCGACAATGGCGGTGGGGCCGAGAAAGGCCAGAATCCGCTCGTTGCCGGAGCGCGACAGCATGGTGACCTTGAGCAGTCCCGCGTCGACGCGATAGCAGCCGTCGCCGACATCGCCGGCCATGAACAGCACTTCGTCGGCAGCGAGCTTTACCGGCGTCGCCGCGTTGAACAGGTTCACCGAGAGATGACCGGGCAAGCCCGAAAGCAGGCTCGGACTGGTTGGACTGGGAGGGTTCGGCGCCATGACGCCCATCGCTCAATGGCTCGGGACGGCGTCCCGGCTGCCAAGCGGACCATGCGGCAGATTTAGCCAAAGGAAAAGCCCGCCCGGAGGGGTATCCGGGCGGGCTTGTTGACCCTGTCGGGGGGTCGTCCGGGGTGAATGGGGGACCGAGTTTCACCCCTCTCTAAGGGCGGGTCTTGGGGGTACAAGGCCGCGCCCGAACTGGAGGTGAGCCCACCATAGCGTTCCCGGGGGATTGCGAAGTGACCGGGGTCACAAAACGGCGCTTTTTTTAAACTGTTGATTTACCGTCTTTTTTAGCCTCGCGGCGGTCATCCTGGGCCGGTTTCACGCACCTCGACGCCGGCGCGCTGTTCGATCGGCTTGATGATTTCGGTGATGTCCTTGTCCGGACCGAGCTCATCGCAAGTAAGCTTGAGCAGCGCCGCGACCGCCTCGATCACGTTGATCGGCACGCCGAGCGCTTTGGCCTCGGAGACGAAGAGATCGACGTCCTTTTTCATCAGGCCGGCCGTAAAACCCTGATTGAAGGTGCGGGGCAGGACGACGTCGGGAAATTTCTGTTCGGTCGCGGTGCTGCGCCCGGAGCTGGCATTGATCACGTCGAGCATGATGCGCGGATTGAGGCCGGCCTTCACACCCATCACCATGGATTCGGATGTTGCCGCAGTGCCGGCGGCGGACAGCACGTTGTTGCAGAGCTTCATGGTCTGCCCGGCGCCCGACCGCTCGCTGATGAAAAAGAATTTGCCGATCACCTTGAGCGCCGGCTCGACCGCTTCGACGTCGGCGCGCGGCCCCGATGCCATGACGGCGACGGTGCCCTTCGCCGCGCCGCGGACGCCGCCAGAGACCGGGGCGTCGATCTGCACGATGTTTTTTGCCGCGAGCAATTTGAAGATGCGCTGCGCCATCACCGAGCCGGTGGTCGAGAGATCGACGAAGCGGCGCACCTTCTTGCCTTCGATCACGCCGTCCGGACCGGTCGCTACTTTGAGCACAATGTCTGGCGTCGGCAGGCTCACCATCACGGTTTCGGCCAGGTCGGCGACTTCCTTCGGCGAGCGCGCCGCGATGCCGCCGAGCGCCGCGATATCGCCGATCGCCTCCTGGCGGGTGTCGTAAACGATGACCTTGTGCCCGGCTTCGACCAGCCGCCGCGCCATGTGGGCGCCCATATTGCCGAGACCGATGAAGCCGATGTCCATGGAGTTTCTCCCTTGATTTCTCTTCCCCTCCCCCTTGTGGGGAGGGGCAGGGGTGGGGGTCGATAGGTTTTGCGCAGGCGTCAACGCCGCGTTTTTACCTCCCGACCCCCCACCCTACCCTCCCCCACAAGGGGGGAGGGAAAATTCCGCGCGCACCTTCGCCGTGTGCTCGCCGATGGCCGGTACCGGACCGTATTGCTTCATCGCGCTTTTCTGTTCCGCGGGCGCCGGATAGGACACCGGCCCGCTCGGCGTGCCGATGGTGATGCGGCGCAGGTGCGGATGGCGTGCCAGCTCGGCGGGTGTGTTGACGCGGGCAAAGGCGATGTCGACGGCGGCGAGCTTCTGCTCAAGCGCATCGGCGCCGAGCGTGGCGAACACGGTCGCGACCTTGCCGTCGGTCTGGGCGCGGCGTTTGACGCGTTCGACATTGGTGGCGAAATCGGGATCGGTGGCGAGCGCGGCATCGCCCAAAACTTTTTCCGCCAGCACGCGCCACTCGCGATCGCTCTGGATGGAGATCAGGATATCGATGCCGTCGCGGCTCTTGAACGCGCCGTAGGGCGAGATCGAGGTGTGGGCGAGGCCCATGCGCTTCGGTGGTTCGCCGGCTTCCTGCTGCAGCAGCGGCACTGTCATCCAATCCGCCATGGCGTCGAACATGGAGATCGAGAGCTCGGCGCCAACGCCGGTACGCTGCCGCGCGATCAAAGCTTCGAGGATCGCCTGCTGGGCATACATTCCGGAGCCGACATCGACGACGGACACGCCGACGCGCGCCGGCTCGGTCGTGCCGGTGATCGAGGCGAGGCCCGACTCCGCCTGGATCAGCATGTCATAGGCCTTGCGCATGGCGTGCGGCCCGCTCTCGCCGTAGCCGGTGATCGAGCAGCAGATCAGCCGCGGATGCTTGCGGCGTAATTCTGCCATCGGGAATCCGAGTTTTGCCACCGCGCCGGGTTTCAGGTTCTGCACGAACACGTCGGCCCGCGCGAGCATGGCGGCCAGCAGCGCCTTGTCCTGGGTTAGCGTGAGATCGAGTACGACCGATTCCTTGCCGCGATTGAGCCAGACGAAATAGCTGCACTCGCCGTGCACCAGCGCGTCGTAGCCGCGGGCGAAGTCGCCCTCGGGCCGCTCGATCTTGATGACGCGGGCGCCGGCGTCGGCCAGGCGGCTCGTACACATCGGCGCTGCGACCGCTTGTTCGAGCGAGACGACGAGGAGGCCGGAAAGGGGAAGGGCGCTGCTCAATACGACCTCGGCAAGCCGAGCACATGCTCGGCGACGTAGGACAGCACCAGATTGGTCGAGATCGGCGCCACGGTGTAGAGCCGGGTCTCGCGGAATTTGCGCTCGATGTCGAATTCTTCGGCGAAGCCGAAGCCGCCGTGGGTCTGTACGCACATGTCGGCCGCGGCCCAGGACGCTTCGGCGGCGAGATGCTTGGCCATGTTGGCCTCGGCGCCGCAATCCTTGCCGGCTTCGTAGAGCGCCGCCGCTTCGCGCACCATCAGTTCGGCGGCGCGCATGTTGATATAGGCCCGGGCGATGGGAAACTGCACGCCCTGGTTCTTGCCGATCGGCCGGCCGAACACTTCGCGCTCGCCCGCATAGGCGGTGGCCTTCCGGATGAACCATTTGGCGTCGCCGATGCATTCGGCGGCGATCAGGATGCGCTCGGCGTTCATGCCCGTGAGGATGTAGCGAAAACCTTCGCCCTCGACGCCGATGAGATTCTCAGCCGGCACGCGCATGTTTTCGAAGAACACCTCGGTGGTGGCGTGATTCATCATGGTGCGGATCGGACGGATGGTCAGGCCCTTGCCTTTGACCTCGCGCATATCGACCAGAAAAACGGACAGGCCTTCGGTGCGCTTCTTGATCTGTTCGCGCGGCGTGGTGCGGGCGAGCAGCAGCATGAGATCGGAGTGCTCGGCGCGCGACGTCCAGATTTTCTGGCCGTTGACCACATAGCTGTCGTTGCCGCCGCGCGTCGCGGTGGTGCGCAGGCTCAGCGTGTCGGTGCCGGAACTCGGCTCGGTGACGCCGAAAGCTTGCAGGCGAAGCTCGCCGCGCGCGATGCCCGGCAGATAGCGCGCTTTCTGCTCGGCGCTGCCGTGGCGGAGCACCGTGCCCATCGTATACATCTGCGCATGGCAGGCGGCGCCGTTGCAGCCCGACGCCTGGATCTCTTCCATGATGGCGACGGCGGCGCTCATGGTCAGCCCACTGCCGCCGTATTCTTCGGGGATCAACGCGGCGAGAAAGCCGGCCTTGGTCAAGGCGGCGACGAACTTTTCCGGATAAGCGCGCTCGCGGTCGAGCGCCCGCCAATATTCGCCGGGAAATCCGGCGCACAGCGCGCGCACCGCCTCGCGGATCGGGGCGAGGTCGGCGCTTTCGCTCACGGCTTCACCTCGGCGCGGCCGTTGTTGACGGCGACGACGTCGCGCTCGACGACTTTGGCGCGGAAGCTGACCACGGCGCCGTCGCGCCACATCTCGGTGCGCAGCGTCTCGCCGGGAAATACGGGCGCGGAAAAGCGGCAGGCGAACGACGCGAGCTTGCTTGGGTCGTAGTTGCAGAAAGTCTTCAGCACGGCGTGGCCGGAGATGCCGAAATTGCCCAGCCCGTGCATGATCGGCCGCGGATAGCCGGCTTGCTTGGCGAAGGCCGGCTCGGCATGGAGCGGGTTGCGGTCGCCGCTCAGCCGATAGATCAGCGCCGCTTCCGGGCGTGTGCCGAGATCGCACACGGCGTCCGGCGCGCGCGTGGGAACCGGATGCGGCTCCGGCGCCTGCCGCGGCGGCCCGCCAAAACCGCCGTCGGCGCGGCAGAACGTGGTCTGCGTGACAGTCGCGATCAAATCGCCGGTGGCCTTGTCGCTCACCTTGCGCTCGCTGAAAACCAGCGCGCCTTTGCCGGCGCCCTTGTCAATCACCTCGACGATGCGCTGGCGGCCGATGACGGTGCCTTGGCCGGCAAGTGGCTTATGCAGAATGACTCCCTGTTCGCCGTTGACGATCTTGACCCAGTCGATGCCGGTGTCGCGGTCGCGCGCCCAGAAACCGACATAGCCGAGCACGGCCGCCATGGTCGGCAGCACTTTGAGATTTTTCTCATAGACGAACGGCAATTCGTCCTCGTTCATCGGATCATGGCCGAGGCCTATGCCGAGCGCATAGAGCATGCAGTCCTTCGACGTATAGGTCTGCTCCGCCGGCGGGATGTCGAGCGCCATCAGTTTTTCATAGACGATGGTCATCACACCGGATCCCAAGAAAACACGTCGCCCGAGCGGTCGAGCGGCGTGAACGAGGCCGCGAACGCGCCCTTGAGCTGGGCGGCGAGCTTTTCCGGCGTCCAGCCGTCGGAACGGTGCAGCGTGCGGATCGGCCGGTTCTGATTGAACAGATAGATCTCGTTATTTCGCGCCGAGAGAATTTGTCCGCTGATGCCGTCGGCTTTATCGGAGGCGAGATAAACGACCAGCGGCGCAACTTTTTCCGGCGTCATGTCGCGCAGCCGGGCGACGCGGATTTTTTCCTCTTCGGTCTCGGTCGGGATTGAATCGATCATCCGCGTCCAGGCAAACGGCGCGACGCAGTTCGAGCGCACGTTGAACCGCGCCATGTCGAGCGCGATGCCGCGCGACAGCCCGACGATGGCGAGTTTTGCCGCCATGTAATTGGCCTGGCCGAAATTGCCAACCAAACCCGAGGTCGAGGTCATGTGCACGTAGGCGCCGGAATTCTGCTCGCGGAAATGGGTAGCGCAGGCGCGGCTCATGTTGAAGCTGCCGTGCAGATGCACCGCGATGACGTCCGACCAGTCGGACCAGCTCATGCGGTGAAAGATGCGGTCGCGCAAAATGCCGGCATTGTTGACCAGGATGTCGACCCTGCCGAAGGCGTCGAGCGCGGCCTTGACGATCTTGTCGCCGTTGCCCGGCTCGCTGATCGACAATGTCGAGGCGATCGCTTCGCCGCCGGCCTTTTTGATTTCCTGCACGACGTCCTGCGCCGGGCCGGCGTCGGTGCCGGCGCCGTCGAGGCTGGCGCCGATATCGCAGACCACGACCTTGGCGCCTTCCTGCGCCATCAACAGCGCGATGCCGCGGCCGATGCCTCGGGCGGCACCGGTGACGATGGCGACTTTTCCGGCAACGATATCTGGCATCGCTCTATTTCCCCCACACCTCTTGGACGACTTCGCCGATCATCCGCAGCTTCGCCCACTGGTCCTCTTCGGCGAGAGTATTCCCTTCCTCGGTCGAGGCGAAGCCGCATTGCGGCGACAGACAAAGCTGTTCGAGATCGGTGAACCTAGCGGCGTCCTCGATGCGCCGCTTGATGGCGTCCTTGGACTCCAAGGAGCCGGTCTTGGTCGTCACCAGTCCGAGCACCACGAAGCGGTCCTTTTTCAGGCGCTTGAGCGGCTCAAAACCGCCGGCGCGGTCGGTGTCGTATTCCATGAAATAGCCGTGCACCTTGATCTTGTCGAACAGCACTTCCTGCTCGGCCTCGTAGCCGCCGGTGCCCATGAAGGTCGATTTGTAGTTGCCGCGGCACAAATGCATAGTCACCGTCATGTCCGACGGAATGTCAGACATCGCGATGTTGATGAGCTCGCCGTAGAGCGGGCCGAGCGCTTCGGGATCGTCGCCGCGATCCTTCATCTGCTGGCGATATTTCGGATCGCACAGCATGGCGATGAATACCTCGTCGAGCTGCAAGTAGCGGCAGCCGGCATCGGCAAAAGCGCGCACGGCCTTTTCGTACGCTTGGCCGAGATCGGCGAACATCGTGTCGAGCTTGGGATAGACCGTCTTGTCGATCGGCGTGCCGACCGGACGGCCGTACAGCGCCGACGGCGCCGGAATCGTTATCTTTGGCGTACGCTTGGTGTGCGCCTGGACGAATTTGAAATGCTCGATCATCGGATGGCCGGAGAATCCGATCTTGCCGGTGACCTTGGTGCCTTCGTTGCGCGTCCGCGTCGCGGCGAAGGCGATGCCGGTTTCCATGACGGTCTTCTCGACGCCGTCGAGGCCCCAGAGGAAATCGAGGTGCCACCAGGAGCGGCGGAATTCGCCGTCGGTGATTGATTGCAGGCCGGCCGCTTCCTGTTTCTTGATGACGTCCTTGATCTCGCGGTCTTCCACCGCTTTCAGTTCGTCCGCCGTGATCTCGCCCTTGGCGTGGCGCTCGCGCGCTTGCTTCAGCGCTGCGGGCCGCAGCAGGCTGCCGACGTGATCGGCGCGGAACGGCGGTTTGGTTCGTTGCATGACGTTACTCTTCCTTAGCCCCACACTTCGTCGGCGATCTCGACGATCATCCGCAGCTTCGCCCATTCCTCCTCTTCGGCAAGCACGTTGCCTTCCTCGGTCGAGGCGAAGCCGCATTGCGGCGACAGGCAGAGTTGATCGACGTCGATGAATTTCGCCGCCTGCTCGATGCGGCGCTTGATCTCGTCGCGGCTTTCCAGCCGCCCGGATTTGCTGGTGACGAGACCGAGCACGACGGTTTTGCCCTTGGGCACGAAGCGCAACGGCTCGAAACCGCCGGCGCGCTCGGTATCGTATTCCATGAAGTAGCCGTGCACGTTGATCTGGTTGAAGAGAAGCTCAGCCACCGGCTCGTAGCCGCCGCTCGCGACGAAGCTCGAGCGGAAATTGCCGCGGCACAGATGCATGGTGATGGTCATGTCAGGTGGGATCTCGGAGATCGCCGCATTGATCATGCCGGCATAAATGCCCGGCAGCGCCGCCGGATCCTCGCCGCGATCGGTGATCTGCTGGCGTAACGTCGGATCGCACAGATAGGCCAGATTGACCTCGTCGAGCTGCAGATAACGGCAGCCGGCGTCGGCGAAAGCGCGCACCGCCTTGCGATAGGTCTCGCCGAGGTCGCGATAGAAATCGTTCATCGACGGATAGAGCTTTTCCGGCACCACGTCGCGGCCGTAGCGGAAATGCAGCGACGACGGCGACGGAATGGTCAGCTTCGGCGTCTCTTTGGCGTGAGCTTTCAGAAACTTGAAGTGCTCGATCATCGGATGCGGCTTGTAGCCGCCGAGCTTGCCGATGACGCGCAGCAGGATCGGCCGCGGCTGCGGGCCGGTCGCGGCAAATTTTATCTTGCGCTCGCCGGCATAGGATTCGACGTTGTCGAGGTTTTCGAGAAAGTCGTAGTTCCAGGAGATGCGCCGGTACTCGCCGTCGGTCGCCGATTTGAGCCCGATCATCTCCTGCTTGCGGATGACTCCCGCGATCTCGCGATCTTCGATGACCGTAAGCTCGTCGGCGGTGATTTCGTTTCGCGCGCGTTTCTCCCGCGCTTCCTTCAGCGGCGCCGTGCGCAGCAGGCTGCCGACATGGTCGGCGCGGAACGGCGGCTTTACGCGCTGCATCCTCAACCCCACACTTCGTCGGCAAGCTCCACGATCATGCGCAGCTTCGCCCATTGCTCGTCCTCGGCCAGCACGTTGCCTTCCTCGGTCGAGGCGAAGCCGCATTGCGGCGACAGGCAAAGCTGATCGAGCGCGATGTATTTGGTCGCCTCGTCGATGCGGCGCTTGATGTCGTCCTTGTTTTCGAGCTTGCCGAACTTGGAGGTGACGAGCCCGAGCACGACCTGTTTCTTGCCCTTCGGGAAGAAGCGTAGCGGTTCGAACCCTCCCGCTCTTTCACTGTCGTATTCGAGGAAATAGCCGTCGAGGCCGGTATTGCCGAGCAGCTGTTCGGCGACGAACTCGTAGCCACCCGAGGCGATGAAGGTCGAGCGGAAATTGCCGCGGCACGAATGCATCGTAACGGTCATATCCGCCGGCTTGCCGTCAAGCGCGGCATTGGTGAGGCGGGCATAGCGCTTCGGCAGCGCGTCCGGATCGTCGCCACGTTTGGTCGATTGCGCGCGTTCGTTCGGATCGCACATCATCGACCAGGCGGTGTCGTCGAGCTGCAGGTAGCGGCAGCCGGCGTCGTAGAAGGCGCGGATGGCGTTGTGATAGGCCTTGGCGAGATCGTCGAAGAACGGATCGAGGTCGGGATAGACCTCCTTGCTGACCGCGGCGCGGCCCTGGCGGAAATGAAACGTGCTCGGCGCCGGGATCGTCATCTTCGGCGTGACTCGCGCGTGGGCTTTGAGGAACTTGAAATGCTCCAGCATCGGGTGGCCGGAGAAGCCGAGCTTGCCGTCGATCTTGATGCCCTCGGCCTTGGTCTGCACGCCGTGGAACTGGATGGCGTCGGTGGTGTAGAACGTGACGCCGTCGAGACCGCGGAAGAAATCGAAATGCCACCACGAGCGGCGCAGTTCGCCATCGGTGGCGAGTTTCAGGCCGATCTCTTCCTGTTTCTTGATGACCTTCTCGATCTCGCGGTCTTCAATCGCGCGCAATGCGTCGGCCGTGATCTCACCGCGCTCGCGCTTGGCGCGCGCGTCCTTCAGCACGGGCGGTCGCAACAGGCTGCCGACATGGTCGGCGCGGAACGGCGGCGTGGTACGTTGCATAATACTCCTCCCAACTCTTTTAGTTTTTATACGCGCCCGCTTGTCAGGCGCGGTTAACTCTTCTTGAGCACATAGCGGCCGTCGTCGGCCCGGCCGAGATTTTTTGCAGCATAAAGCGCATCGAGCGCGCGCACGATCTCGCGGCCGTCCCTGCTGCCGAGCGACGCCATCAATTCCAAAAAGCTCGCTGGTCCCGCCGCAAGAGTTTCCTCGACCGATTTATATCGTGTGCCTTGCGTCGCGACAGGCGGCGTCGGCACCGAGAATTCCAGCGAATTCGCCTTGCCGAACGGGATCGTGCAGTCGAAGCCGAGTTTTGCGCCGGTGCGGGCGCCGCCGAGCGACGGATCGAGCGGCACCACGCGGAAGCCCGAGCCGACGAGGAGGTCGCGGTCGGCTTGAAAGCGCGTAGCAAAAGCCCAATCGGTCTCGGCGTCGGAGAACACGTCGATGTCGGGGTCGAAGGCGAAAACGTGCTTGGCTTCGGCGTGCGAGCCAAAGATCGCCGCAATGGCGTTCTTGGCATCGCCCGGCACGCGCTGGCGCAGCGAGACGCGCACATTGTACATGCCGCCGCTCGACGGCGTGGCGTAGACGGCGAGCGGCTCGCGCACGGAAGCCATCAGCGCCGCCCAGGCCGCGGTTTCGGTTTTCATCGCGGAGAGCTGCGCGGTGTCGGTGCGCGCCAGCGCGCGGCCGCCGATGGTGAGCGTCTGGAACAGCGCATCCTCGCGGTGCGTGATCGCGGTGATGTGCAGAACCGGGTTGCGCTTCACCACGCCGTAATAGCCCACGTACTCACCAAAAGGCCCTTCGGGCTCGACGTGCCCGGCCGGATCGAGCACGCCCTCGATGACATATTCGGCGTCGGCCGGCACATAGATGTCGCTGGTGACGCATTTCACCACCGGCACCGGCTGGCCGCGTAGGCCGCCGATGATGTCGAGCTCGTCGACGTTGGGCAGCGCCGCCATGGCGGCGAGAAAATCCGCCGGATGCGAGCCGACCGCATAGGCTACCGGCACAGGCTCCTTGCGCGCAGCGGCTTCGAGATAAATGGCGCGCATGTCGCTCGGTGCGATCAGGTCGACGCCGGCCTGGCGCGGTCCGCGCAACATGATGCGGCGGCAGCCGACATTGGTGAAGCCGGTGCCGGGAAACAGTGCATAGTCGATGCCGGCGGAAATGTATGGCGCGCCGTCGGCGGCGTGCTGCAGGTGCACCGGCAGCTTGCACAGGTCGGCATCGTCGTCCTTGAGCACGACCTGCTGCACCGGTGCCTGTTGCGACGACACCTTGACCGGCGGATGCAGGCGATTGAGCCGTTGGCTGAGCGTGCCCAACAAGCCGCGCTCATCGGTGTCGAGCGCGTGGGCCAGCCGCTGCCGCGAGGCCATCACGTTGCCGACCAGCTCGGCCTTTTCCGGCCCGGCCGCCTTGAACAGCACCGCGCGCGGATTGCCGTCGAGGATGCCGCCCACATCGAGCAGGTCGATGGGCGCGTTGTGCACTTCGCACTCGCCGAGATCGACCAGTTTGTCGACGAAATTGCGCAGCCGGAAGCGCTCGGTATCGATCGTGGCCATGGGACGTCCTCGTATCTCACGGCGATTTAGCAGCGCCCCGAGAGCAGTGTAAATGCCGTTGCGCGCGAGGGCATCAGCGCAGACACTCGCCCGGCGCATGACGTGGCGGGAGAGGAACGATGCATCCGGAGCTTCGGCTTTACGAAGACGTGCTGCCGAACGGCGGTGAGGCGGCTTTGCCGGCGCTGCCGCGCATGATTTTTGTCGTGCACGGCTCGCTGACCGTGGCGGATCGCACGTTGAGCGACGGCGAAGCGTGGAGCGGCGAGGGCGCCGTCATGCTCAAAGCCGGCAGCGGCGGTGCGACCGCGTGGCGCTGGGAGCTCGTGGCGGGGGAAAGCGGCAGCGGATTGGCGACATGGAAGGACGGCGTTTCGCGCGAAAGACTTTCAGCGGAACTTACGACCGTGCCCAAGGGCGCGCTGCTGCTGCGCGGCGACAGCGTCGCGTTCCCGCCGGGTGGCTGCGCTTATCTGCACCGGCATCAGGGGCCAGGCATCCGCTGTTTGCTCGAAGGCGGCATCCGCATCGACACCCGCGGCCATTCGCATTCGTATGGCCCCGGCGGCGCTTGGTATGAGACCGGTCCAGACGGCGTGTTCGCCCAAGCCGCCGACCGGCCGACGCGCTTCGTCCGCGTGATGGTGCTGCCGCTCGCTTATTTGGGCAAAAGCTCGGTCGAGTATCTCAACGAGGAAGACAAGGCCAAGCCGAAAGCGCAGCAGTATAAAATTTTCTCCGATATGCCACTGACGGCGGTGTGATCGTCACATCGGCTTATAGCCGCGCTCCATGTCGACATCGATCAGCATCGCTTTACCGTCTTTCAGCGCTTTGCCGATCAGGTCGGTGGCGTCTTTCACGGTCGCGGCGCGCTGGCCTTCGATGCCGAGCGAGCGGGCGAGGCCAACGAAATCGATCGCCGGATCGTTGAGCTCCATGCCGACGAACCTGTCGGCCTGTTCGGCGAGGCCGCGCAGCATCACCAGGCGCTGCTTGAGGATGCGATAGCTGGTGTTGTTGAAGATCACCCAGACGACCGGCAGCCGGTAGCGCGCCGCGGTCCACAGCGCCTGCACCGTGTACATGGCGCTGCCGTCGCCGATGAGCGCCACGACGGGCCGGTCGGGCAGCGCGATTTTTGCACCGATCGCCGCCGGCAGTCCCCAGCCTATGCCGCCGCCGCGCAGGCCGAAAAAACTTTGCTCGTCGTCGCTGTTGATCATCGAGCGCACGCCGGGCGCGGACGACAGAATTTCCTCGATCACCACGGCGTCCTTCGGCAGCATGGCGCCGATCGCTTCAAGCAGCGCCAGCGGCTGCACCGGCGTCTTGCCGGCCATGGCGCGGGCTTTTGCGCGGAACGCCTCGCGGTCTTTTTTGATCGCTTCGGTCGCGGATTTCAGCCGCGCGCTCGCGGCGCTCTTGGCGCTCGCGGTCATGCGTGCACTGATGCCAGCAGTGATGTCGGGCAGGGTCGCCTTCGGATCGCCGAGGATCGCGACTTTTGCCGGATAGTTCTTGCCGATCTGCCAAGGGTCGGTGTCCAAATGAATGAGCGGCAGGCCCGCCGGCCACGGATCGATGGCCGACGGCAGCGACCAGGTGAACAAATCGCCGCCGACCGAGAACAGCAGATCGTGTTTGTCCAGCACCTCGCGTACGCCGGCCTGGGTGCGGGTCATCATGCCGCGATAAAGCGGATGCGATGCCGGAAACGAGGCGGTGCTCGGAATGAACTCGACATAGACCGGCGCGCCGATCGCCTCGGCGAGCGCGGCGAGCTCCTTATGCGCCCGGCTCTGCGCCACCGCGTCGCCGGCGATGATGACTGGCCGCTCGGCCTTGGCCAGCATCTCGGCGGCGGCGGCGACGGCATCGGCATCGCCGCGCACCCGCGGCGCGATGCGCGTCGGTTCGAGCATGTTGATGTCGGCGTCGTTCTTGAGGATATCGCCGGGCAGCGACAGGAACACCGGGCCGGTCGGCGGCGCCAGCGCGGTCTTCACCGCGCGGTGCACATAGAGCGGCAGATCCTCGGCGCGATGTACCTCGGCGGCCCATTTGACGAACGGCCGCGCCAGGGTCGGCAAGTCGGCGGTCAGCACCGGCTCTGTGACGAGGTATTCGTTGTCCTGCTGGCCGGCGGTGACCAGCACCGGCGCGTTCGCTTTCATGGCGTCGTAGAGCATGCCCATGGCATTGCCGAGCCCGGGCGCGACGTGGAGATTGAGCACCGCGAGTCCGCCCGAGGCCTGGGCATAACCATCGGCCATCGACATCAGCGCCGCTTCCTGGAGGCCGAGGATGTAGCGGATGTCATGCTCGACCGCGAAGGCATCCATCAGCGGCAATTCGGTGGTGCCGGGATTGCCGAACATGACTTTGACGCCCTCCTGCTTGAGCAGATCGAGGAAGGCGCGTTTTCCGGACATTACGGGCAAGTCTCTCTCCCCTGGTCATTCCGGTTCGCGGGCTTTTGCCCGCGAGACCGGAATCCATAACCACGATATTCGCAGTTTTGCGAACAGGAGACTATGCCGCGCAGGTTGGTGGATTCCGGGCTCGCCGAGCTGTAGCTCGCGGCGGCTTCCGCCCGCCTTCGCCCTGTGGGCTACGGCGCGGCAGCCTTCTCTCGCTGCGCGAGCGAAGGCTGGTGCCGCGGAAGGGATTCGAACCCCCGACCCCCGCATTACGAATGCGGTGCTCTACCGGCTGAGCTACCGCGGCATGCCGACGGAATGGCGACCTAGTAATACCGGGGGATTGTTAACGCAAGACGGCCTGCCGGCCAACGGCCGCGGCGGCCGCGGCGGCCGTCGCGCCGGGGCGTCATTGAATCGCCGGGGCGAGGGGCCTACGCTGCCATGAATACCAATGAATTGAACCGGGTCGGCGTGGTTTTGCGCCATGCCCGGTCTGGATAGGGAGGCTTCCATGCGGATGAAGACGATATTGCTCGCGTCGGCCGCGGCTCTGACGGCGTTCGTGCTGCACACCTCTGCGCCGGCCTTCGCGCAAAATGCCGCCGCGCTTTCCGGCGCGGTGAGTTCCGCGAAGGAAGGGCCGATGGAAGGCGTCGTCGTCAGCGCCAGGAAAGACGGCGCGACCATCACCGTTTCGGTCGTCAGCGACGACAAGGGGCATTTCAGCTTCCCGGCGTCGCGGCTCGATCCCGGCCACTACGCGATCAGCATCCGGGCCACCGGCTACGATCTCGATGGGCCGAAAGACGCCACCATCGCCGCAGGCCTTGAGGACAAGATCGACGTCACGCTCAAGCCGGCCCGGAACTTGAGCGCGCAGCTGACCAACGCCGAATGGCTCATGAGCATTCCGGGCACCGACGACCAGAAGCGCTTGGTGCTCGACTGCAACAGCTGCCACTCCCTGGAGCGCATCGTGCGCTCGACCCACGATGCGGCTGAGTTTCAGCAGGTGTTCCTGCGCATGGCCGGCTATTACCCCGGCAGCACGCCGTTGAAGCCGCAGCGGCTGGTCGGCGATGCGGTGCGCCGGCTTATTCCCGCCGACCAGGCGCCCGCGGCCGCCGAATGGCTCGCCGGCATCAATCTCAGTGGACAGGATACGTGGAGCTATCCGCTCAAGACGCTGCCACGGCTGACCGGAAAATCCACCCACGTCATCATCACCGAATATGACATGCCCAATAAGCTGATCGAGCCGCACGACGTCGTGCTCGATCACGAAGGCAACGTCTGGTACTCGGATTTCGGCCAGATGTTCGTCGGCGAGATGGACCCGAAGACCGGCGCGGTCACGCAATATCCGATACCCGTCACCAAGCCCGGCTACTCGCTCGGCACGCTCGATCTGCACATCGACAAGGACGACAATCCTTGGGTCGGCGTGATGTATCAAAGCGCCATCGCCAAGCTCGACCGCAAAACCGGAAAATTCGCGACCTGGTCGACGCCGAAGGAGTGGGACAGCGATGCCGGCCAGCTCGGGCACCTCGCCGTTGAGGGCACGCCGGCCGACGACAAGGTGTGGATCAAGAATTCCGCCGGCGGCCACATCTACCGGCTCGATCTGAAATCCAACGCGTTCGAGGACGTCGGCTCGCCGAAAGACCCGCGCACCGGCAAGCGCATCGGCACCTACGGCATTCATTCGGACGCCGAGAACAATCTTTATCTGCTCGATTTCTCCGCCGGCAACATCGTGCGGCTCGATGCCAAGACCAAGGAGCCGACGGTCTATCTGACGCCGACGCCGAACTCGCATCCGCGGCGCGGGATGGTCGACGGCCAGGGCCGGCTGTGGTTCGCCGAATATTTCGGCAATGCCATCGGCATGCTCGACCCGGAAACGGGCAAGATCCAGGAATGGAAAGTGCCGACGCCGTGGTCGTCGCCCTATGACGCGGTGGAAGACAAGAACGGCAATGCCTGGACCGCCTCGATGAACACCGACCGGGTCGCGCGCCTCGACATCAAGACCGGGCAATACACCGAATATCCGCTGCCGCGGCCGACCAATATCCGCCGCGTCTTCGTCGATGATGCCAAGAATCCCGGCACGCTGTGGATCGGCAGCAACCACGGCGCTTCGATCGTCAAGGTCGAGCCGCTGGATTGATCATGTAATCCGTCATCCTGAGGTGGCCGCGAAGCGGCCCTTGAAGGATACGGCCGAGGCGCCGAGGCCGTCGCCCTTCGAGGCTCGCTACGCTCGCACCTCAGGGTGACGGAAGTATAGCTTCACTTCCCGTCCGCTTCCGCCCTTAGCTTGAACCGCTGGATTTTGCCGGTCGCAGTCTTCGGCAGTTCGTCACGGAATTCCAGCCAGCGCGGATATTTGTAGGCGGCGAGTTTTTGCTTGCAGTGCTCCTGCAGCGTCCGCGCGAAGGTGTCGCTCGCCTTGTCCGGCGCTTTGAGCACGACGAACGCCTTGGGCTTGATCAGCCTGTCGTCGTCGGGCCAGCCGACCACGGCGGCTTCGAGCACGTCGGGATGGCTTTGCAGCACGCCCTCGACCTCGAACGGCGAGACATACATGCCGGAGACCTTGAGCATGTCGTCGCGCCGGCCGCAGTAGACGAAATAGCCGTTGTCATCTTCGACGTATTTGTCGCCCGAGCGCGTCCATTCGCCGAGAAAGGTTCCGCGCGACTGCTCGCGGTTGTTCCAATACATCATCGCGCTGGTCGGCCCGCGCACCTGCAATTCGCCCATCTCGCCGCGCGCGGTGACGATGTTGCCGTCGTCGTCGACCAGGCGAAGGTCGTAGCCGGCGAGCGGCTTGCCGCTGGTGCCGTATTTCACGTCGCCTGGGCGATTGGTCAGGAAGATGTGCAGCATCTCGGTCGAGCCGATGCCGTCGAGGATGTCGACGCCGTAACGCTCACTCCAGCGCCGTCCGACGTCGGGCGGCAGCGCCTCGCCGGCCGAGACGCAGCAGCGGATTTTGAGATCGCTGCGTTCGGGCGCCGCCGGGCTGGCGAGGAAGCCGGCATAAAACGTCGGCACCGCGTAGAACACGGTGACTTGGTGCTTTTTCAGGAGATCGGCGACCAGATCGGGCGTCGGCCGATGCGGCAACAGCACCGTGGTGGCGCCGACCGACATCGGGAAAGTCAGCGCATTGCCGAGACCGTAGGCGAAGAACAGTTTTGCCACCGAGTAGCAGACATCCTTTTCGGTGATGCCGAGTATAGGCGCGGCATAAAGATCGTCGGTAAGCTTGAGATCGGCGTGGGTGTGAACGGCGCCCTTCGGCTTGCCCGTGGAGCCCGACGTGTAGAGCCAGAAGCCCATATCGTCGCGCGTCGTCGGCGCCGTAACGGCATCGGTTTTGGCGGCCTCAAGCAATTCGTCGAAGCGCTGGTGTCCGTGCGCCTTGTCGCCGGAGACGATGACATGGGCGAGATGTTTGCTGGTTTCGATCGCCTTGGCGAATTTGGGCAGCAACTCCTCGGACACGACCAGGAGCCGGGCGCGCGCGTCCTCGAGCATGAAGCGATAGTCGTCCTCGGTGAGCAGCGTATTGACCGGCACCGCGACGACGCCGGCCTTGATGGCGCCGAGGAACGCCGTCGGCCAATCGATGGTGTCGGTGAGGCACATCAGCACGCGCTCTTCGCGGCGTACGTCGAGCGCGCGCAGCACGTGACCGAAGCGCTCGACGCGCGCCGCCAGCGTCGCGTAGCTGTAGCTGCCGCGATGGTCGATATAGGCGACTTTCTCGCCGCGCCCGGCATCGAGATTGCGCTTGAGGATGTCGGCGGCGAAGTTGTAGTCGCGCGGCACGGCGTCGATTGGCGCACTCATCTTGGCGGTTCCCCTCGGAATGGGCCTAAGTGATTGCCCATCGCATGCCCACTCAAGATATTATGCCGATAGCCAAATTTGTCGCAATATTATAAGCCGTCATGCCCAGCCATAGCCGTTCGAAGAACGGCGTCGCTTGGCTCGCCCATGTGCCGGGCATCCACGCCTTGGACTGGAGCAGAGACGTGGATGGCCGGGTCAAGCCCGGCCATGACGAATAGGAGTACGTGATGATTTTCAGTCGCGACCGCATCCTCACCACCCATGTCGGCAGCCTGCCGCGCAACGAGACGCTGAGCGATCTTCTGGTCACCCAGGAGGAGGGCAAGAGCTACGATGCAAAACTGCTCGCCGACGAGATGGACAAGGCGGTCCGGCACGTCGTCACGAAGCAGATGGAAGCCGGCATCGACGTCGGCAATGACGGCGAGCAGCGGCGCATCGGTTTCCAGACCTATGTGCCGCAGCGCATGTCGGGCTTTGCCGGCGTGTCGAAACGCCGCCGCGGCCGCGAGTTCGAGGAATTCCCCGAACTAATGACCTATCTGATGCGGCGGTTTCCCAATCCGCCGAAGAGCCAGCAGGGCGCGCCCGAGGCGCAGGCCGACATCAAATATCGCGACCTCAAGCCGATCACCGACGAAACTACTGGCTTCAACCGGATCGCCGACGAGCTGCATGCCTTCTCCGAGCGGTTCATGACCGCGGCGTCGCCCGGTATCATCTCGACCACCATGCTCAACGCTCACTACGAGTCGCACGACGCCTATCTCGACGCCATCGCGCGCGAAATGAGCAACGAATACCGGGCGGTCCACAAAGCAGGCCTCGTCCTGCAGATCGATGCGCCCGACCTCGCCATGGATCGCACCATGATGTATCGCGATCTGTCGGACGCCGACTTCGTCAAACGCTGCGAACGCCACGTCGCGGCAATCAACAAAGGCATCGAAGGCATCCCGCGCGACCGCGTGCGGCTGCATATTTGTTACGGCAACTGGGAAGGCCCGCATATCCACGACGTCGCGCTCGATAAAATCCTGCCGGCGCTCTACCAGGCCAAGGTCGGAGCGCTGTCGATCGAATTCTCCAATCCGCGCCACGCCCACGAATATGCGGCGCTCAAGCGCGTGCCGTTTCCGAAAGACATGATCCTCATCCCCGGCGTGGTCGAGACCACCTCTAATTTCGTCGAGCATCCCGAATTGGTGGCGCGGCGCATCGAGGAGGCGGTCGCCACCATCGGCGATCGCGAGCGCGTCATCGCCTCGACCGATTGCGGTTTTGGCACGTTTACCAGGCGGGAGTGGGTCATCGAGCCGGTGGTCTGGCTCAAGCTCAAGGCGATCCGCCAAGGTGCCGATATCGCCTCGGCGCGGCTGTGGGGCAAGAAATCCGCCGCCTGATCCCGTTCAACTTTTTCCAACCAGCATAGGACCAACACCGTGATCGATCTTTACACCTGGACGACCCCGAACGGCCGCAAGGCCTCCATCGCGCTCGAGGAAATGGGCTTGCCCTACACCGTGCATGCGGTGGACATCGGCAAGGACGAGCAGTTCAAGCCGGAATTCTTGAAAATCAGTCCCAACAACCGCATTCCGGCGATCGTCGATCGCGACAACGGGTTGAGCCTGATGGAGTCGGGCGCGATCCTGATCTATCTCGCCGACAAGTGCGGCAAGCTTCTGCCGAAATCAGGCGAGGCGCGCTACCGCACCATCGAATGGCTGATGTGGCAGATGGGCGGCCCGGGCCCGATGTTCGGCCAGGTCCATCACTTCACCAAATACAATCCCGGCAAGGCGCCTTACGCCGAGGAGCGCTATCTGAAAGAGGCGCACCGGCTCTACGGCGTGCTCGACAGGCGGCTCGCCGATCATGAATACGTGGCCGATGATTATTCGATCGCGGATATTGCGATCTGGCCGTGGGTGTCGCGCTACGAATGGCAGACCGTCGATCTCAACACGTATCCCAACGTCAAGCGCTGGTACACGGCCATCGCCAAGCGCCCGGCGACGCAGAAGGGTTACAAAGTGCCGAAGGACGTTGGCGAGGTGCCGTTGCCTTGAGGACGCAAGAATAACTGTCAGGAATCGCTGTCAGGGACCGCCGCCACAACGGCGGCGGCCGGCGCGTCCGTCACCGGCGGCGGAAGCCGGTCACCGCGATCGGTCCCTTGGGTGCCGCAACGTTGAGATTGAACTTGTGCTGCTCCCATTCCGGCTTGCCGTCTTTCAGTCTCCAGTCGACCTTCAGCAGCAGTGTGACGGCAAAGAGCTTGGCGATGATGATGGCCACGTCCTTGCCCGGACAGATCCGATCCTGCGGACTGACGTCGGCGTCGTGCAAGCCGCGCGGCCAGATCAGATGCGCCGATGCCGCGGGGTCGTCGAAACGGCCGGGATCGAAGCGATCCGGCTGAGCGAAGCTCGACGCATCCAGATGGGCGAACGGGATCACGCCCATGACCAGCTCCCCCGTTGCGACCGGGAACATGCCGGTTTTGGATTCGATGACCAGGTCGCGGGTCGCGCGACCGAAGATGAAAGAGACCGGCGGGTGCATCCGCAATATTTCCCGCAGCGTCTTGTCGAGCGTCGGCATGGCCGCCAGCGCTTTGATGTCGGTCAAGGTCTGCGATGCGCCGAGTGCGGCCTTCATCTCGGCGCGCAACCGATCGCAGAGCTCGGCTCGGCTGCCAAGCTCTCCGACGATGCCTTTCATGAAACACTGAACTCCGAGAAACGAGTTCATCCCGAGCAGAAAGGTGATCTGCTTGGCGACGTATTCCCGGTCGGTCAAACCGGCCTCGCCGGCAAGCGCCGCGATCTCGGGAAAATTCTTGGCGCCTTTCACGAAAGCCAGAAGGCGCTCATAGATGACGACGGACCGGCAATATTTCGACCATGGGATGTGCTTGGTGATGGCGGGAAACACATGCAGGAAAATGTTGTTGTATAGAAAACGGACGTCCTTGGTGTCGGGACGTTCGCCGAGCATCCACTGAAACAGGAAGCTTACCGCGAAATCCTCCAGCTCATCGCGCCACTCGAATTCCCCCAACGAGGCCCAGCGGGTGATGAATTCCTCGGCCACTTCGTTGAATACCGTAACGAGCGTCGACGAACGCTTTTGCAGCAGGCGCATATAGAACATTTTCGGGACGTCATGGGCGGCACCGGCCTCGAAAATGCTCGGCGAGACGTTGCCGACCATCGGCCGCGGCGGTATGGCCCAGCTGAAGCCGTAGTCCTGCACCAGATACTCGGACTTGAACAAGCGCGAGATCGCGGGGTGGTCCAGGAGCACGATGGTGGGCCGAAACAGGTTCACCTTGAAGACGTTGCTCCGGTATTTTCGTTGCCGCCTGGCAAAGAACTCCGTCCATCCGCTCACGAAGAGAAAGTCCAAGGTGTCGATGGCGCGCCCCAGGACCGGCAAGCCGTAGCTGCCGGGGACCGGAATTGGCGCGGTGTTCGGCGCACCGCCTGCGTTCATGGTGGGTGTCATGGTGTTTCGCGGCCTTTCGGTCAGATGTCGAACGACACTTTGCCGCTCGTCGACTGGGTGTTACGTCGCACGATATCCGCAAACGTAGACGTCGCCTTGAGCGCTTCCATCCCGACGTCGGAGAAACAATCCTCGCAGTAAATACCATTGGCAAGCAGAGGATTGGTCAGTGCTTGCGAGAAGGCGTCGCCGCCGACCATGTACATCATGGTTTCTCCTATGCGCCGCGTCGCGGTGACCCCGATCCAGATTGCAAAATTTACGGTTGTACGTTCCGACATGTTCGACCTTAAAAGCAAAGATGTCGAGCGCAATATTTACTCCTGGCCGTATTTTGCATTTGCCTGAATTCGACGTCCGATCCACTGGACTTACTTGCAAAACCGGCCCAGTAAGCCGCTGAGCCAAGTGGTATAATGGCTCGGAATAAACGACCGCTTCGCAGGGAGCCAACCATGGACGACATCACCCGCGACCCGACGACGATCCGCGCCGAGGACGTCAACCCGCGCTACAATTGGGGCCGGGCGCTGCCGGCGCTCGGCATCATGGGCGTCGACTTCGAAGAACGGGTCGATTACCGCCGGCTGCACCGCTACCGGCTCGGCCGGGTCAAGCAGGCGCTGGAGAAATCCGAGCTCGGCGCGCTGCTCGTGTTCGACGTCAACAACATCCGGTATTGCACTTCGACCAAGATCGGCGAGTGGGAACGCGACAAGCTGTGCCGCTGGGCGCTGATCACGCGCACCAGCGATGATCCGATCCTGTGGGATTTCGGCTCGGCGGCGGTGCACCACAAGCTCTACACGCCCTGGCTCAAGCCGGAGAACTGCAAGGCCGGCTTGATCGGCCTGCGCGGCACCGTGAATCCCGCCTTTGGCCTGATGGAGCGCCACGCCAAGGAGATCGCGTCGCTGATCAAGGAAGCCGGCTGCGAAAAAATGCCGGTCGGCGTCGACATCATCGAGCCGCCGATGATGTTCGAACTGCAAAAGGCCGGGCTGAAGGTCGCCGACGGCCAGCAGACCATGCTGGAAGCGCGCGAGATCAAATCCGCCGACGAGATCGCGCTGCTCAATCGCTCCGCCGCCATGGTCGACGGCGCCTATCACCTGATCCACGAACAGCTCAAGCCCGGCGTGCGCGAGAACGACATCGTCGCCGAGGTGAACAAGTTTTTGTACCATCACGGCTCCGACGACGTCGAAGCGATCAACGCCATCTCGGGCGAGCGCTGCAATCCGCACCCGCACAATTTCACCGACCGCATGCTTCGCCCCGGTGATCAGGCATTCTTCGATATTTTGCAAAGCTTCATGGGCTACCGCACCTGCTACTACCGCACCTTCAATGTCGGCCGCGCCACGCCGGTGCAGCACGACGCCTACAAGAAGGCACGCGAATGGCTCGACCTCGCCATCGACCTGATCAAGCCCGGCGTCAGCACCGACCGGGTGTGTAGCGTGTGGCCGAAGGCGACCGATTTCGGCTTCCCCGACGAGATGACGGCGTTCGGCCTGCAGTTCGGCCACGGCATCGGCTGCGCCATCCACGAGCGGCCGATCATCTCGCGCGTCGTCTCGCTCGATCACCCGACCGAGATCAAGGAAGGCATGGTGTTCGCGCTGGAAACCTATTGCCCGGCCACGGACGGCTTCTCCGCCGCGCGCATCGAGGAAGAGGTCGTGGTCACCGACAAGGGCTGCCGTGTGATCACGCTGTTCCCGGCTGAGGAACTGCCGATCGCGAATAGGTATTGAGCGTTTCGCGTCACGCATGACATCCAGCGAGCTTCCCAAGATCGCCGTTGCCGAGCATCTGGCGCAAAAGATTTGTGCGCTCGATGTGGCGCGCTTGCCTGATGCGGTGCGGGCCAAGTGTGAAGATTTGTTGGTCGACGTGGTCGGCCTTGCCGTCACCGCGCGCAACGAAGATTATGTGAAAGCCGCGCTCGCCGGCTGCGACGATGATGGGCCGTGCACCGCCATCGGTCATGCGCGTACGCTTTCGGCTGCTGCCGCTGCGCTGGTTAACGGCACCGCAATCCACGGTGAAGACTTTGACGACACATTCGAAGGCGGCCCAGTTCATGCCGGTGCAGTGATCGTGCCGGCGGTGCTGGCGGCGTGCGAGCGGCATAATCTGGATGGCCGCGCGGCGCTTCTGGGCATTGCAGTCGGCGTCGAGACGATGTGCCGGCTGAGCACTGTCGCGCCGACACTCACCCACAAGGCTGGCTTTCATCCGACCGCGGTGTTTGGCGCTATGGGCGCGGCGGCCGGTGTCGGCGCGGCGTTCAAGCTCAATCCGCGGCAGATGGTCGATGCGCTCGGCACTGCCGCGTCGATGGCAAGCGGCATCATCGAATATTTGGCCGAGGGTGCCTGGACCAAGCGGCTGCATGCAGGTTGGGCGGCGCAATCGGGCATTCGCGCGGCGCTGCTCGGCCGCGCCGGCTTTTTGGGCCCGCGCACGGTGTTCGAAGGCGTGCACGGTTTCTTTCACGGATTTGCGCACACCACCAAGGGCGACTACGAGGCGCTGATCGGCGATTTCGGCACGCGGTGGGTCACCGAGACGCTGGCGTTCAAGCCTTATCCGTGCGGGACCATGACGCACCCCTACATCGACTGCGCGCGCCGGCTCGCGGCGAAAAAAATCAAGGCGGACGATGTGGTCGAGATGGTGTGCGAAGTCGGCGAGGGCACCGTGCATCGGCTGTGGGAGCCGCTCGCCGCCAAACAAAAGCCCGCCAACGGCTATGCCGGAAAATTCTCCACGCCGTACTGCGTCGCCACGGCATTCGTGCGCGGCAATGTGGGTTTAAGCGATTTTTCCGACGCCGCGGTGCGCGATCCCGCGGTCGTCGTGCTCGCCGGCAAGGTGCGCTACCAGATCGACCCGCAAAATCCCTATCCGAAAAATTTCACCGGCCACATCCGCGCGACCTTGCGCGACGGCACGGTGGTCGAAGAGCGCCAGCCCTATATGCGCGGCGGCACCCAGGAGCCGCTGACGCGCGCCGATATCCAGGACAAGTTCTTGCTCAACGCCACCCACGGCGGCTGGACCGCCGCCCGCGCCGCGCAGGCGCTGAAACTCATCGGCGCTTTGTTCGAAGGGCCGGTGGAGCTTAAGACGCTACGCGATTAGGCTCGTCAAAGAAGCGACCGGAGGAAACGAATGGCCACCATGATCGCCGCGCGGCTGCATGCTTACGGCTCGCCGATGACGCTCGATCGCATCGAAGTGCCGGAGCCGCGGCCGACCGACGTACTGGTCGAGGTCAAGGCCTGCGGCGTCGTGCCCAATCTGGCGCGGGTGGTGAGCAATTTCTTCGGCTCGCTGACGCCCGACAACAAGATGATGCCGCCGCTGCCGGCGATTTTTGGCCTCGATCCGACCGGCGTCGTCGCCAAAGTCGGCACGCAGGTGTTTTCGATCCGGCCCGGCGACCGCGTCTATGTCAATCCGGCGCGATCCTGCGGCTCATGCAAGATGTGCCGCAGCGGCAAGGAACTGGATTGCCCGAGTTTCACCTTGCAGGGCTATTTCGGCCGCTCGCAGGACATCATGCGCGCTTATCCATATGGCGGGCTGGCGCAGTTCATCACCGCGCCCGCGACCGCGCTGGTGAAATTGCCCGACAATCTCAGCTTCGAGGCCGCCGCGCGGCTCGGTTATTTCGGCACCGCCTATTCGGCGATGAAGAAAATCGGTGTCGGTCCCGGGCAGACGCTGCTGATCAACGGCATCAGCGGGCAGCTTGGGCTCAACGCCGCGCAGCTTGCGCTGGCGATGGGCGCGACAAAAATCCTCGGCACCGGGCGCAATCAGGCGCTGCTCGATCGGGTGAAGGCACTGGCGCCGCGACGGATCGACGTTCTGTCAGTGCCGAACGCGCCGGCTCAAGGCGTGGGTCCCACAAATCCCGATCCGCTCGTTGTGTGGGCCAGGAAGGCGACCGAAGGTCACGGCGTCGACGGCATGATCGACTGCCTGCCGCCCGGCGCACCGGCGGGCGCGATGATGCGGGCGCTGTTCTGCCTGCGGCGCGGCGGCCGCGCGGTCAATGTCGGTGCCGTTCTGGAAACGCTGCAGGTCAATGCGTTCTGGATGATGACCAACCGCATCGGCCTGCAAGGTTCCGTCTGGTTCACCACCGGCGAGGGCGAGGAGATGGCGGCCATGGCCGGCGCCGGCACGCTGGACTTTTCGGCGCTGGAGCATCAGGTCTCGCCGCTGTCGAAGGTCAACGAGGTGCTCGCCGGAATGGACGCCCGCGACGGCGGTTTCACCAATTTCGTCATCGATCCGACGCAGGTTTGAGGGACGCCCCGGCACCCTCCCGCGCGGTCGCAAAAGCTGCTAATCCATTCGCCAAGAGAAAACCAAGAGTAAGCCCAGCGAGGACATCATGTACGGCAATCTCGAACTGTTCATCGACGGCAAGTGGCACGGCGCCGACGGCCGCAAAGGCGAGGATGTGATCAACCCGGCGACGGAAAAGCCGCTCGCCCACCTGCCGCATGCCAGCCAGGCCGATCTCGACCAGGCGCTGGCGGCGGCCATCAAGGGTTTTGCGGTGTGGCGGGCCACCTCGGCCTACGACCGCTGCAAGATCTTGCACAAGGCTGCCGACCTGATGCGGGAGCGTTTCGATGCGATCTCGAAAATCATGGTGCTGGAGCAGGGCAAGACCTATCCCGAAGCCCGTGCCGAGGTGATCACGTCGGCCGACATCATCGACTGGTATGCCGAAGAGGGCCGCCGCAGCTACGGCCGCATCGTGCCGGGCCGCGGCAAGGGCATTCGGCAGCTTGTGATCCAGGAGCCGATCGGCGTCGTCGCCGCCTTCACGCCGTGGAATTTTCCGGTACTCACCCCGGCGCGGAAAATCGGCGGCGCGCTTGCGGCCGGCTGCTCGCTCATTCTCAAAGCCTCGGAAGAAACGCCGGGCGCCTGCGTCGAGATGGTGCGCTGCTTCGCCGATGCCGGCCTGCCCGCAGGCGTGCTCAATCTCGTGTTCGGCGTGCCGGCGGAAGTCTCCGAATATCTGCTCGCCAAGGATGCGGTCCGAAAAATTTCCTTCACCGGCTCGATCCCGGTCGGCAAGCATTTGGCGGCGCTCGCCGCCAAAGGCATGAAACGCACCACCATGGAACTTGGCGGCCATTCGCCGGTGGTGGTGTTCGCCGACGCCGATCCGGAAAAGGCGGCCGACACTATCGCTGCGTTCAAATATCGCAATGCCGGCCAGGTCTGCATCTCGCCGACGCGCTTCTACGTGCAGGAAGACGTCTATGCGCGCTTCCTCAAGCGCTTCACCGAATACGCCAACGGCATCAAGCTCGGCGACGGCTTGGAGAAGGGCATCACCATGGGCCCGATGGCCAACGCCCGGCGCATCGAGGCGATGGAAGGTTTCGTCAACGACGCCAAGAGCCGCGGCGGCAAGATCCAGACCGGCGGCAAGCGGCACGGCAATCAGGGCTTCTTCTACGAGCCGACGGTGATCACCGACATTCCCGACGACGCCAAGGTGATGAAGAACGAGCCGTTCGGCCCGCTGGCGCCGGTTGTCACCTTCAAGACTTTCGATGAGGTGGTCGAGCGCGCCAACTCGCTGGAATACGGGCTTGCGGCCTACGCCTTCACCACGTCGAATGCGACCGCCGCCGCGATCGGCGACGCGCTGGATTCCGGCATGGTCGGCGTCAACTCCATCGCCATCTCGACGCCGGAGACGCCCTTCGGCGGCGTCAAGGAAAGCGGTCACGGCAGCGAGGGCGGCATCGAGGGCTTGGGCGCCTATCTGGTCACCAAGTTCATCTCGCAGGGCTAAGACGAAACGTTTCCCGGATGCGGCGCAGCACCGCGCCGCTGAGGTGAGCGCGAGGTTGGTAGCGTGGATTACTCGGTTATTCCGGTTTATCTCGTCCTTGCGCTCATCATCTTCGGCATCATCTTCCGTAAGGAGCTGCGTGCCTGGCGGATCCGGCAAAAATTGAAAGCGGCCGGCATTCCGGCCGGCACGGCCGAGCCGCCGCTGCTTTCGACCCGTCTCTACGAGCTGGATAAAATCTTCGGGCCGTTCGGCTCCGATGCCGCGCATCCGAGCGCGCTTTACGCGCACAAACAATTCATCGAGGCCGTGGGGCTGCTGGCGTTGCCAAGCGTCCCGCTCGCCGTGGTGCTGCAATATGCCGAAGGCAACAGCTGGTCGCTGTCGAGCGCGGCGATTGCGGCGCTGCGCAAGCGGCTCGATCGCGGCGAAGCCATTGACCGCGTGCTGGCGCAATGCGGGCACTATTCGCCTTGGGCGATGTATTTCGCGCTGGATTTCCTCGCCGATGCCGCGCCGCGCGTTGCGGTGGGCGCGCCGCTGACCCATGCCAAGGATTGGTGGGTCGACAGCCGCTGGATGCCGAACATGTTCCGCGATTATTTCGTTCGCTGCGCCACGCAAGGCGACGAAGCAACGTTCGGGCCGACATTGCTGCAGTCCGGAGCGTCGCCGCACGACACGATCCGGAAATTCCTGCAGCAGATCACGCATCCGTTTGTTGCGCCGCTCGTCCGCGAGCTTGATGCGTTGCGCTTGCCGGCGGCACCGGCGGCGCCGGCCAAGTCTTACGCGACATTGAACGCGGTCGGCCGGTTCTGGTCGACCCAGCACGGCGTCGACTCGCTGGTCGAGCCGGATGGCTGGCGCGAGGCTCTTGCGCTGGCCGAGTCGACGCTGCGCCAGGATCCGCCGCGCTCGCTGTTGGTCTCCGGCGAGCCCCTGGTCGGCAAGACGTCGTTCCTGCGGCTGTTGGCGCAGCGGCTGGCGGCCGACGACTGGAGCGTTTTCGAAGCCAGCGGCGCCGATCTGCAAGCCGATCAGGTCTATATCGGCCAGCTCGAAGGCCGCATCCGCCAGGTCGTGGACGAACTGGCGAAAGGGCACAAGCTGATCTGGTACGTCCCCGATATCGTGCAGGTCGCCATGAGCGGCCGGCATTCCGGCCAGAGCGCCACCATGCTCGACCAGATCATGCCGGCGATCGCCGCCGGCCGGCTGATCGTGTGGTGCGAGGCGACCGCCAAAGGCACAGCGCGGCTGGTGCAGCTCAAGCCCTCGCTACGCGGCCTGTTCGAAACCGTGACGCTCGAGCCGTTGTCGCCGGCAGCGTCGTTGCTGCTCGTGCGCGATGTGATCGCCGAGCTGGACAGCTGGGCGAATATCCAATTCGATCCCGACTGCGCCAAGGTCGCGCTCGATACCGCGTGCCAATATCTCGGCACCAGCGGACTGCCGGGCTCGGTCTTGTTCCTGCTCAAGCTCACCGCGATGCGCGCCGAGCAGACCAGCGATTCGATTTCCGCCCACCGGGTGCTGGAAACTCTGTCGCAATTTTCCGGCCTGCCGGTGTCCATTCTCGACACCAAAGGGCAGCTCGATCTCAAATCCATCCGCGATTTCTTCATCGCGCGCGTGATCGGCCAGGACGAAGCGGTCGAGGCCATGATCGCGCGCATCGCCATGCTCAAGGCCGGGCTGAACGATCCCAACAAGCCGATCGGCGTCTTTCTGTTCGCCGGGCCGACCGGCACCGGCAAGACCGAGCTCGCCAAGGCGGTCTCGGAATTTCTGTTCGGCTCGGTCGAGCGGATGATTCGCCTCGACATGAGCGAATTCCAGACTCACGAAGCGATCAGCAAGATCCTCGGCCAAAGCTCGGCGTCGGCCTTCGAGGCCGACTCGCTGATCAGCCGCGTGCGCAAGCAGCCGTTCTCGGTCGTCCTGCTCGACGAATTCGAAAAGTCCCATTCCAATGTCTGGGATCTGTTCTTGCAGGCGTTCGACGAGGGCCGGCTGACCGATGCCATGGGCCAGGTCGCCGATCTGCGCCACTGCCTGATCATCCTGACGTCGAATCTCGGCGCCACCGCCCATCGCAGCATGGGCTTGGGCTTTGCGCCGCAGGCCGACGAGTTCAGCAAGGACCAGGTGCTGCGCGCGATCGCCCTGACCTATCGGCCGGAATTCCGGAACCGGCTCGACAAGATCATCGTGTTCCAGCCGCTGACCCGCGATCTGATGCGCGGCATTCTCAAGAAGGAGCTGGCGGCGCTGCTCGAACGGCGCGGCTTGAAGGACCGCGCCTGGGCCATCGAGTGGGAATCCTCGGCGCTGGAATTTCTGCTGGAGAAGGGCTTTTCGCCGGAAATGGGCGCGCGGCCATTGAAGCGCGCCATCGACCAATATCTGGTGGCGCCGCTGGCCGCCATCATCGTGGAAAAGCGATTTCCCGAAGGCGAACAGTTTCTCTTCGTGCGCAGCGACGGCGAGGGCATTCAGGCCGAATTCGTCGACCCGGACGCGGATGTGGTGGCTGCGGATCAGTCGCCGTCCGTTGCGCCCGCCGTCTCGCCGGCGCTCGCCTCGATGATCCTCGCACCGGAAGGAACGCAGGCCGAATTCACGGCGCTGCAAGCCGAATATGTCGGCATCGAGCGGACGCTCGCCTCCGGCGAATGGGAAAATCTCAAAGAGAGTCTCTCCGGCGACATGTCGTCGACCGACTTCTGGTCACGTCCGGATCGCTTCAACGCGCTGGCGCGCCTTGCTTTGATGGACAGGGTCAGGTCGGCCACGGAGACGGCAGATGCGCTCCGCACGCGGCTGGCCAGAGGCTCCCGGCGGTTGCGGCCTTATTCCGCGGAGCTCAGTGGTCGCCTGGCGCTGCAACTGCACCTGATCAAGGAAGGCATCAAGGACGCCATCGACGATGCGCCGATCGAGCTCGCGCTGACGATCGAGCCGGTGTTCGATGGCGCCGGCGATCGGCAGGCGACGCTCACGTGGTGCCGCAAGCTGACATCGATGTACCGCGCCTGGGCCGGCAAGCGCCGCATGCACATCAGCGACGTCGCCTCAAGAAGCAAAGACAAGGAGACGCCGATCCTGTTGATCTCGGGCTTCGGCGCCCACCGCGTGCTGGCGCCGGAAGCGGGCCTCCACGTCTTCGAACCGTTCGAAGGTTCGGGAAACCGGGTGACCGCGCGGGTGCGCCTTGCGGCGGTGCCGCTCGGCGACGTGCCCGCCGCCAAGGAACGCAGGCTGGTGATCGAGGCCATCGACGCGGCGCCGCGTCCGAACAATGTCGTGCGGCGCTATCGCGAGGAGCCGCCACTGGTGCGCGATGCTGCCGGTCAATGGCGCAGCGGTCGTCTCGATCTCGTACTCGGCGGCGAGTTCGATTTGCTGCAGGCCGGCCAGCGCTGACGCCGGCATATATCAATCAATTTTATCGTCATCGCCGTAAATCGTCGCCAGCGCGGCCTTGACCGTCAGAGCGGCCGGCACGGCGAGGATGACGCCGGGAATGCCGAGCAGCGCCGCGCCGGTGAGGAAGCAGAAGATGATCAGCACCGGATGCACATTGGCGGCACTGCCAAGCACCAGCGGCGCGACGATCTGGTCGATCGATAGCCGCAGCAGCACCGCATAGAGCGCAAAGGCCAAAATGCTCGACAGCCCGGTCGCCGTGTGCAGCGACACCAGGCCGGCGATGACCGCCGCCGCAGTCGAACCGATGATCGGAACGGTCTCGAGAATTCCGGTCAGCAAGGCCAGCAAGAAGGCGTGGTCGATGCCGAGAATGACGCCAAGCCCGATATAGGCGGCGATGACCGCGTAGATCACGATGACGAAGAGGCCGATGAAATATCGCTTCAGCACCGGATCGAGCCGCGCGCCGATTTGCGCGACCAAGGGACGCCGGCTCGGCGGCACCAGCCAAAACAGCCCGCGCGCCACGCTTTTGCCGCCGACCAGGAAATAGCAGAGCAGGACGACAGTCAGGAACGTGCCGATGACGGCGGCAAAACCGAAGCCGGCCACGACCATGAGCCGGTCGGGCCGGCCGAGCCATTCATGGATGCGGTCGCCGATGGTGCGGACGATGCCGTTCAAGTCGACCGGTCGTCCGAACAGGCGAATGGGCTCGCCGTCGGCTGCGCGGTGCAACAGATGGTCAAGCGTTCCCTGTAAGTCGGTCACCGTGCTGCCGGTCTCGGCGACAAGGTGGCGGCCGGCGAGAGTGACGATGAGCCCGATGGAGCCGACCAGCAGCAGGAAGAGCAAGACTGCAAACAGCGGACGCGGCAATTTCGTTTGCCTGGCAAGCCAATCCAACAGAGGCGTGCAGATATAGGCAATGATGCCGGCGATCACGAACGGCAGCACAATGAATCCGACGAGATAGACGAACAGCGCCAGTGCGGCGAACGTCACCACAACGGCACGGAACTCGGCGGTGTCGCGCGATGCCGTGGCGCCGCCGCTGCTTTCCTGCCCTTTCGGATCGATGGCGTTCGTCATCAATTCAGCCCATTCACAGCGCCCGGCCGCGATGGGCACTTTGCCGAGAATTATACAGAAATGGCGGGGTCGCAAATCGGCGGCATGAGCCGCCGAATATGGGGCAAGCTATTTGTACGATTGCGTCAGATACGTCACGGCATCATCGGACAGCCGCTGCCGGTCGCGTTCGCCGCGTTGCGCCGTCTCGATGATGCGCTTGGCCATGATTTCCTGCGCCACCCGCTTGTAGCGCGGCGATGCCAGCGAACTGCCGGATTTCTCGATTGACGCCCATGCGTTTTCAAATGCCGCAGCCAGGATCTCGATGACTTCGGGGTCAAAGGCTGATTGGGCCAGCAATGGGACTATTGTCATGATTGCTCTCCACAATAGCTATTCTGTCGCATTATCTCAACTCGCCACAAATAGATTTGACGTATCCGAACGTTCGAGCACCGACGCGGCGGTATCGCCGAAAAACAGCGTCTCGCCCGGCCGCCGGCTGACGCCGAGCACGACGAGATCGTAACCGCGCTTGGCTTCGCGGATGATGGCTTCGCCGGGCGTCAAGTTCGTCAGTGTCGTGCTGCGCACGTCGACATCGTAGCGGTCGCCCAATGCGCCGATATCCTTGAGGATCGCCCGCTCGTTGCGCCGCGTCGCCCGCTTGCGCGCCGCGCTGTTGGCCTTGCCGCCGCCGTTGGCGCGCGTGACGAAAAGCGCGGTGACCTGCGCGTCGTTCGCCCTGGCCAGCGTCAATCCGATTTCGGCGGCGCGGCGCGACACCTCGGTGCCGTTCACGGGAATGAGGATCTTGCCGTAACGGCGCGGCAGCCGGTCGCGCCGCGAGTCATGGGCGTCGACTACGGCCAGCGGGCCTTCAAAACCCTTGGTGATCAGCGAGATGTCCTTGCTGAACCCGCCATTGGGGCTGCGGGTCTTGGCGATCCCGACCACCATGAAGTCATAGCCCTTGCGGGCTTCCTCGGCGATCGCTTGCGGACCTTTCGGTTTATCGGACCGGGCGATCACATCGACGCTGCCGGGCTTCTCCTCGTCGGGGTGAGACTCCAGGGTGTCGATGCCTTCGGCCGCAGTCTCGACTGTTTCCTTCGCCTCTTTGTCAGTGGTTTTCGCTTCCGATTTCTCGCCGGATTTGCCTATAGGGTTTTCCGGTGCGGTCTCCTTGGACTTTGCGGCTTTCCTGCCGCGATCCTCCTTCGACATGTCGACGATGGTGGTCGGCTTGCCGCCGGAGCCGGCGATGGCGCCGGCGAGGCGGGACGCGAATTGGCCGTTGGCGCTGTCGTCGGCGGCCAGCAGCAGGCGTTCGAGGTTGGTCACAAAACCCTTGGCGTCGAGCTCTTCGCGTTCGAGCCGGATGCGTTCCTTCTTGCGCATCGGCAGCCGCTTGAGCGCCCAGCGCAGCATCGGCGGCATCGCCATGGTGGTCACGATCGCCATGGTGACGATGAGGGTGAACAGATCCCGGTTGAGCACGCCCATCGACAGGCCGATGGTGGCGACGATCACTTCGGTCGAGCCGCGCGCGTTCATGCCGCAGCCGAGCGCCAGCGATTCGGCGCGCGTCAGCCCGCCGAGCTTGCCGCCGACAAAGGCGCCGATAAATTTGCCGGCGCTGGCGATGACGATGAGGCCCAAGGCGAGCAGCGCCAGAGCGGGATTTTTCAGCACGGTCAGATCGGCGCTCAGGCCCGACAGGCCGAAGAACACCGGCATGAACAACGCCACGATAAGGCCGCGCAGCTGCTCGTCGATATGGCGGGTGAGGATCGGCGATTCGCCGATCAATATGCCGGCGACGAAGGCGCCGAGTACGGTGTTGACGCCGATCACTTGCGTGATCAGCGCCATCGCGATCATGATCACCAGGATGACGGTGATGACGGGAAAGTCGCTTTTGAAATTGTCGTTGGCCCAACGGATCAGGTAGAACACGATGCGCCGGCCGAAGGTCAGGCTCGCCGCCATGAACGCCGCGGTGCCGAGAACGGCGCGGCCGACCGACCAGAGGTCGACGGTTCCAGCCGATGCCAGCCCGAATGCGACCGCGATGATGACCCAGCCGATGGTGTCTTCCAGTATCGCCGAGGCGACGATGATCTGGCCGAGATCGCGACGCATGAAATTCATCTCGCGCACCACCATCGCCACGATCTTCACCGACGAGATCGACAACGCGGTGCCGAGGAAGATCGCGGTGACGAGGCGCGCACCCGGATTCGGCAACAGCGCGTCCGGCAACATCTCGCCGAGCGCAAAGCCGCAGATGAACGGCAGCGCCACGCCGGCGGCGGAGACCGTCACGGCGGCGCGGCCGACCCGCTTCACCAGCTGCAAATCGGTTTCCATGCCGGTCAGCAGCAGCAGCATCAGAATGCCGAGCTGCGACACCGCATTGATCATGCTCTTCTGTTCGGGCGTGCCCGGGAACAGCGCGTGCTGCGCGGCGGGCCAGATCAAGCCGAGCACGGAAGGTCCGAGCAAAAGCCCGCCGATGAGCTGCCCCATCACGGCCGGCTGACCCAGCCGCTGCGCGGCCTCGCCCATCAGCCGGCCGACCAGAAGCAGGAGCCCGAGCTCGGCGATGAAGATTGCTTCCGAACTGACCGAAGTGGCGCCCTCGGCGGCGAACGCCGCTGTCGGGATGGTGAGGACAATCGCGGCAAGCAAAATCCCGGCGGCACGCGGCGATCGACGCTGCGCCGGATTATTCGCCCGGACAGGCCGGTGGCTTGCTGTCATTCCGTGACCATGGAGTGCGCCCTGCCGTGAATAACGCGTGACGGGCGATTATGGTCCCGATCTGTGCGTCGGGGCGAGGGCATTGAATTATTTTCATTTTTAGGGACCGCGCTGGTGTCAGCCGCACGGCCCCACCCCGCGCAACTGCGGTGCGCAACCCTCCCCCTGCAGGGGAGGGTGACACAGGCAATCTTGTTCTCGCGACGCATGATTTTCGCCCGAGCTTTGCCAAAGCCATTGCCAAGAACGAACGTCAGAACCCCGATCTTCGTCAGAAGGCGCCGACGGTGGATCCGGCTGCCGTCACGATCAAGCTCTGCAAGCCAAGAGAGAAGGAAAGAAATAAAAGGAAGCGGAACGCCGAAAGACGCAGGTCCGCAACCTCCGCATCTTGCGATGCGGCTCGCGCCTTGCAAGGCGCGCTCGCCTTCCGGCGTTCCACCACGGCTCTCACCTAAGGGAATTATTCCATCCCAAAGGCTCGGCTTCAGGCCAGGCTTCCTGGGACGCGGTCTGTACGGGCGTTACCCGCCTTCGCCTGTCCCAGTCCAGGGAAGCACCTCCCGCCCCGGTCATCGTGCCGGGGGACTGATACCCAAGCCGCCCGGGAGCGCCAGTGACGAACCGCGCCCGCGGGCACCGCACTCGCTCCAATCAACCGGTGTCACTGGTTGATGTCCTTCACGTGAGCGAGGCTCGCCACGTCTCATGACGGCGGACGCGTGTCAACATGAACGTGACGGCGGATTTCGGGCGGTCATGGGCCGGCGAAAGTCGCGTATTCATGCGGGTTTTCGCAAGCGCGCGAATGCGCGTTGCGTCCAAGATCGCGAACTGCGGCGTGGACCGATTGCCAAATCGCGCAGACAGGCGCATGGGGCGAAATGCAAGAAGTCATTGAATGACAAGGCCTTCGGCGCGGCGAACGAATCTTTGTTTGGAGTGCGAGCGGAAACGGCGGCAAACAAACACGAGGGCGGTTTGACCCCACAAAGCCCCATTAGTCGGCTCGTAGATCGTAGGATGGGTAGAGCGAAGCGAAACCCATCATCTTTCTGCGAAACATTGCATCGCTAAAGAAGAAGCTCCTGCCCGATGAGAAATTGCGCCGGTAGTTCGTCATAGATGCGACAGAGCACTGGAGCCAAGGCGATGGGTTTCGCTGCGCTCTACCCATCCTACGGGCTGCGAGTGTTCGCGTATCAGATCAACAGTGACGCGGCGGCTCAGCCTGCCGTTTCAAAAATCCCTGGCCGGCCCAGAACAGTCCGGCTCCAATAACCATCACAGCAAACGGCGGCAGGAAAACTATGGATAGTGCGCTTCTTCGACGGGGCCAGTTGGCCACTGGCTCGTTAGTTACGGTGACCTGTTCGTCCGCCGATCCCCGTGCGGCCAACAGCGCGGCGCGATCCTCGGGCTTTCCGATTTTTGCCGTCTCAAGCGCGCTATAGAACTTTTCAAGTGCCTGTTCTCTCGTGGCACCTTCTGGACCCTCTATCTCGTACCGGCCATTGTGGGATGAAGCTATAATAAATCTCGGATTGGTGATCGTCAGATCGCTCCATAGAAGCCAAGTCATCGCTGTGATCCACAGCAACGTGAAAACGACCCACAATCTCAGCAATCCGCGTTGCAAGTTCATCGACTTGTTCGGCTATCCATCGGTATCGCCAAAGCGCTGGACATCGTCTTAGGTCAGTCTCCTCTCCGTAGCTCACGAAGTGTCCGCTCCACCTCTTTAGCAGTTTGGGCTTCGAGCTTTGCCTCGACCTCCTCAACCGTCTTGGCCTCTAGAATTGACGACCAGTCGGGGTCATTTTTTATATCAAAGAAGGACGGCCCTTCAGTTGCGGGGGACTTAGTCCCCGCCTCAATCTGCGTTCGAACGAAAGGGGCTGCACGGTCGCGGGAGATGGGAACCCTCGCGTAGCGGTTATGGTACAGGTCAATAATGAGATTTGATCCCAAAGGCTGGCGAAGCACGGCAACCGCACTGATGGAAGTATTGTGTATTCTGGTCAGAGTCGCATTTTTTCCGAAGCTCGTCCCAACGTATCGGGGTTGATGTTCGGGATCACCGGAAACTTCGAACCGTAGAGTTTCTTTTCCGGCCATGGCGTGTATGACGTGAATGTTCTCGGCATAGAAACCAGCGGTGTTGTCGAAAAAGCATGCAACAGTGGGAAATCCCCGCACTGAGAACTTGCGAAGCTGATCTGATGCATCGCGCATCGGACGAATGAGCCTCGCTCCTGGATCAATCCAGCGCAGCTTAACTTCGCTCCGCGCAATCTCTTGCAATAAAGTGTCGTCGGCGGGCTTCGGATCAATCTGCTTGATCTCAACAATGCACACTTGCCCACCGATTTTGATAGCATAGTCCGGTCGCTTGTTGCCCGGTACGCGCGCCTCTTTGATCCGACGGAACTCAATCTGACGTTCTCGACACCAGCGCTCGAAATAGTTTTCGGATGCGGTGATGACCTGCACGCGGTTTCCGGTGTGCTCGTGATCAGCGGTGGACATGGAGGCTTCTCCTCGGGGAGTTCATTGGCAAACGCCAACCCCTCATGGGGACCCGACTTGAGCCGGGGCATCTCAAACCCGTGCTTTAGCATACTCAAAAAGGCGACCTTGCGCAAAGAACCTGTCGCCAATGACTGCCGCCAAAGTGTCAGCTAAGTCATTGATTTTGTTTGTTGGCGGAGAGGGTGGGATTCGAACCCACGATACGGTTGCCCGTATGCCGCATTTCGAGTGCGGTGCGTTCGACCACTCTGCCACCTCTCCAGATTAAGAAGGCTTGAGCGTCGCGGCGCCGTATTTAGCGGTGATGGGGGCGAGACACAAGGGCGTGACGTTTTGGTTGGGCATGATCTTTATCCGAAAACCGGTACCCACTTCGGGATCATGCCCTAAAGCTCCCGCCCGAGCTTGCGGTCGAGCGAATATGGGCCGCCGCCGCGTAGCGCGATGGCGAAGCTGATCAGGCCCCACATCAGCGTGTATTCGTAGCCGCGCTTGGTCCAGGCGAAGCCGGTCTTCCAATAGATCAGCGTGATGATCAACAGCTCGATCGCCGCCGCGGCGGCGAAGAAGCGGGTGAACAGGCCGAGAATAATGGCAATGCCGCCGACGGCCTCGATGACCAGCCCGCCCCAGACCCACGGCTCCGGCGGCGTGAAGCCCATCTCGACGAAGCCTTTGAGATAGGGCGCCGGCCCGGCCATGATCTTGCCCCAGCCGTGCACCAGCAGATTCCAACCGACCGCGGCGCGCACGATCAGCCACGACAGCGGGATCACGGCGTCGTAGAACGGCCGCAGGGCCGGCAGCAGCAATTTTGGCTCGGCGTCCGCCATGGGCGTTCTCTCCGTTTCGGGTCGCGATTTCGCGCAGCATAGAATGCGGCGGCGCCGCTGCGCAATTCTATCGTCTATGCGCGGCGCGACGCCCGGAAGGCGCGCAAATCTGGCGCGGACTGGAAATGCCAATGGTGGGATGCTAGAGCCGCGCCTGCAGCGGGGTGCCGCCGATGGCCCAATACCGGAAAACAGGTGGGTGAATGTTCGGCCTGCCGGACATGTTCGCCATGCGGACGTCGATCCATATCCAGCGGCTATTTCTCGGATTTGTCGCTTTCTGTCTGGTCGCACCGTTGGTGCAGACGCTTTATCCGATCTTCGGCAAACGCATCGTAGCGTCGGTCGAAGAACGGCGCGCCGCCAATCCGTTTCCACCGCTGAACCTGTTGACCGGGGCGAACGGCGATTTTGCCGCCGGACTCAACACGTGGTTCGACGATCGCGTCGGCTTTCGCGATTTGCTTATTCGAGCGAAGAACCAGGTCGATTACTCACTATTTAATACGTCGAAGAAGGTCTTCATCGGCGCCAACGGCTGGTTGTTTGATCATCAATTCGACAGCATTGCAGGCATCGACGCAGCCGGCCTGGCGGCGCTTGAAGCAAGCTACCTCACGCTGGCGCGCCGGCTGAACGATAAAGGCATACATCTGATCGTTGTCGGCTATCCGCAAAAAGTAGCGCTCTATCCGGAAATGGCGCCGCCCGACATGCCGTTACAGCCCGGTGGCGGAAATTATGAGCAGTTTCGAGATTTTCTTTCCAGCCGGTCCGAGCTGACCTTCATCGACGCCGAGCCGATCATGAAGGGCCTAAAAACCAGCTCGGCGGAATTGCTGTATGCCAAGGGCGATGTACACGCCACCCAATTTTCTCAGCGCGCGGTCGTCAAGGAGATTGTCGCGCGTATTGCGCAGATCGAAGGGCGGCCGGATATCCATTGGGACGAGAAGCTGGCCTTGACGCATTTGCATTGGCGCGGCGGGATTGAAAGAAACGTGCTCGCGGTGCTGTTTCCGCCGGATAACGAGATACCGGTATTCGAGGGCGGCTACAGCGTCGGTGAGCCGGAACCGGACGGGCAGTGGACCGTGACCGATCCCAACTTCGCCGATCGGGCCGATCCGGGCATTGGACGGCCGTTCGATTTCGAGTACCGCTCGCGGCCGGACCTATGCCCGCAACGCCTGCCGGGGACGGTGCTGTTCGGCAATTCGTTCAGCGATAGCTATTGGATGCTCGGCCTGCAGCGTTACTTTTGCTTCCTCCGCCGCGCGCGCAATCCGATCAGCCGCTTTGAAGCGTTTTATGAGACGATGCCAGCCGAAACCAAATATTTCATTTTTCAATATTACGAACCCTGGCTGGTTCTCGATACTCCGCCGTTGAAATAAGCCTGACGAGCCGCCCCGCCATGGTCTTCAGCTCGGAGTTATTCCTCTACGGCTTCATGCCGGTCTTTTTTTCGCTGTACTATCTGATCGCCGATCGGCGCAAGAACTGGCTGATCCTGGTCGCAAGCCTCGTCTTCTACGGCATCGGCGCCGGCAGCACGGTGCTGGTGCTGCTGGTCTCGATCTTCGTCAATCAATTCCTGGCGCTGCGCATCGAACCGGCGCCGCCGGCTCGCCGCAAAACGCTGCTGGCGATCGGCGTTGCCGTCAATCTGTTCGGTCTCGGCTACTACAAATACGGCACGTTCCTGTGGCAGCTTGCCGGCAGTGCCGCCGGTGCGCTGGACTTGCATCCACTGCCGGCGGCGCCCGCGATCCCGCTGCCAATCGGCATTTCGTTCTTCACCTTCCAGGCCATCTCCTACCTCATCGACGTCTACCGCCACGAAATCTCGTGCGCCGGCAGCTACGGCGAATTCGCCACCTATCATTCGCTGTTTCCGCAGCTCATCGCCGGCCCGATCGTGCGCTATCGCGAGATCAAGCTGGAGATGCAGCAGCGCCCCATCGGCCGCATGATGCTGACCGAGGGCGCCTATCGTTTCTGTCTCGGGCTGGGCAAGAAGATGGTGATCGCCGACAATCTCGGCACCGTGGTCGACGCGACCTTCGCGTTGCCGGCAGCGCAGCTCGACGCCGGCCATGCCTGGCTCGGCATTTTTTGCTACGCGTTGCAGATCTATTTCGATTTTTCCGGCTATTCCGACATGGCGATCGGCCTCGGCCGCCTGCTCGGCTTTCATTTCCCGGAAAACTTCGACCAGCCCTACCGCTCGGCGAACATCACCGAATTCTGGCGGCGCTGGCATATGACGTTGTCGCGCTGGTTCCGCGATTACCTCTACATCCCGCTCGGCGGCAACCGGCACGGCAGGCTCCGTACCTTCGTCAATCTGTGGGTCGTGTTTTTCCTGTGCGGCCTGTGGCACGGCGCCGGCCTGACATTCATCGCCTGGGGCCTCTACCACGGTCTGCTGCTGATCCTCGAGCGCTTCGCCCACACGCAATGGAACTGGCGGCCGTCGGGCGTATTCGGCATCGCCTTAAGTTTCATATTGCTGCTGATCGGCTGGGTGTTGTTCCGTTCGCCGACGCTTCCTGTCGCGGGCCATTATCTGGCGGCCATGGCGCTGCTCGGGCCGGCGGCCGGCGGCGTCACCGCGGCACTGTCGGGACTGACGCCCGATGTCATGTTCTATCTGGCGCTCGGCACTTTCTTTGCGTTTGCGCCGCTTGATCGTCTGGCGCGTTTGCGCTTCGACAGCCCCGCAGTGATGGCATCGCAGCTTACGCTTTCGAGCCTGAGCCTCGTTTATTCGTCCATCCTGCTGGCGGCCAACAGTTTCAATCCCTTCATCTATTTCCGCTTTTGACGGCGGCGTTGCCGGCCTCTTATACTCGCGCAGCACGCAGCGAACGGCCGCACGGTTGGCGGCGACAACATCCCCGGAGCGTAGGCAATGGCAGAATGGTTCGTCGCCAAGGCAGCGGACTTGCCCGACGGCGACCGGCGCATCGTGACCGCCGGCAATAACGAGATCGGCGTCTTTCACCACGGCGGCACCTATTACGCCTACAGCAATTACTGCGTCCATTCCGGCGGGCCGGCCTGCGAGGGCATCCTGATCAACCAGGTCGTCGATCTCATCGCGCCGGACCGCACCTACCAGGGCCAGACGTTCTCCGACGAAGTGCATTTCGTCTGTCCCTGGCACGGCTATGAGTATGAGATCACGACCGGCCAGTGCGTGGGCGACCGCAAGCTGAAGCTGAAGAAATTCGAGGTGGTGCGGCGCGGCGACGACCTTTACGTGGTCGCCTAACGCATGATCCGGAAAAGTGGCTACCGGTTTTCCGAAAAGATCATGCGCGCTTAGAAGGAGAAAACGATGGATACGACTCCGAACGAAGTCCGCAAGCTTAACTTCGACGATTACTCGACCGCAAAACATCTTGAGCACGCGGCGCAACAGGCGCGGGCGCGCAATTACCAGGATTTTTTGATCGTCGACGTCGATGCGCACCATTACGAGAATGAATCGTACAAGGAAGTCTTCCAATACATCGAAAGCCCGGTGATCCGCCACGACGTGATGGATTCCGCCCAGCGCCCCGGCCGCTCCGCCATGATCAACACATCGGTCGGCAATCAAAATCTCGGCGGCCGCATCACGCGTTCCAATTTGCGCCGGCTGCAGAAGGTGCCGCAGGACGGCCGGCACCGCGACGTCGCCATGACCGTCGAGTGGATGGACTCGCTCGGCGTCGATTATGCCTGCCTGTTCCCGACGCCGATGCTGTTTCTCGGCCTGCATCCGCAGGTCGAGATCGAGGTGGCGCTGTGCCGCGCCTATAACCGCTGGCTCTGCGAGCGCATCCTCGCGGTCGAGCCGCGGCTGATCTCGATGCTGTACCTGCCGTTCAACGATCCGGAAGCCGCCTACCAGACAGTGAAGGATTTCGGCGATAAGAAAGGCGTCGTCGGCTTCATGGTGACGTCGCCGCGCTACAAGCCGGTGCACGACAACGCCTATATGAAGACCTATGCGCTGCTCGAGGAACTCGGCAAGCCGATCTCGTTTCACGCCGCCTATAGCTGGGAGGATCGCGCGCTGCAGATGACCAACCGCTTCATCTCGGTGCATTCGCTCGGCTTCATGTGGTTCAACATGATCCACATGACCAATTGGGTGATCAACGGTCTGCCCGAGCGCTTCCCCAAGCTGAAGGTGCTGTGGATCGAGAGCGGGCTGACCTGGGCCTACGCGCTGATGCAGCGGCTCGATCATTCCTACCTGATGCGCACGTCGGACTGTCCGTCGCTGAAAAGAAAGCCGAGCGAATACATGCGCGAGATGTTTTATTCCTCGCAGCCGATGGAAAAGCCCGACGACAACTCGATCCTGGAAGCGACGTTCAAGATGATCAAGGCCGATACGCAACTGTTGTGGTCGTCTGACTATCCGCACTGGGATTTCGACACGCCCGGCGTGATCTACGACCTGCCGTTCCTCAACGAGACGGCCAAGCGCAATATTTTGGGCGCCAATGCCGCGCGAGTGTTTGGACTTGATACGAAAGTGGTAAAGCGGATTCCGTAGGCTAGAGCTGCGTTGCCCGTCCTACGATTCCGGAGGGGAGAACGTCATGGTGATTCGCGGAGCAAGATTAGTCCGCCTGCTCGGCTTGTTGCTGCCGCTGCTCGCCTGGATCGGGCCTAGTTACGCACTCGACTATCCGACGCGGCCGGTGCGCTTCATCGTTTCGTTCGCGGCCGGCGGTCCCAACGACACCATCGCGCGCATCCTCGGCCAGTATTTGCCGGAACAGCTCGGCCAGCAATTCATCATCGAAGACCATGTCGGCGCCGGTGGCAATATCGGCACGCAGGACGTGCTGACGTCGGCGCCCGACGGCTACACCATCGGTTTCGTGGCGCCGAACAACGCCATCAACCAGACACTCTACGCCAACATCCCGTTCGACTTCGTGCGCGACTCGACGCCGATTGCCGGCACCATGAAGCTCGCCAATGTCATGGACGTGAATCTTGATTTTCCGGCCAAGACGTTGGCCGAGTTCATCGCCATGGCCAAGGCGCAGCCGGGCAAGATCAACTTCGCGTCCGGTGGCGTCGGCACCTCGCCGCACATGTCCGGCGAACTGTTGGAATTCATGGCCGGCATCAAACTGACGCACGTGTCGTATCGCGGCACCGGCCCGGCGATGACCGATCTGCTCGGCGGCCAGATTCCGGTGCTGTTCGACAACCTTCCGGGCTCGATCCAACAGATCAAGGCCGGCCGCATCCGCACACTGGGCGTGACCACGAAGGAGCGCGTGGCATCGCTTCCCGACGTGCCGACAATCGGCGAAACGGTACCCGGCTACGAGGTGTCGGTGTGGTACGGCATCAGCGGGCCGAAAGGCATGCCGCCCGAAATCGTCGCTAAGCTCAACGCCGCCGTCAACGCGGTGCTGGCGAATCCAAAACTCAAAGAGCGCTTCCACGATCTCGGCGGCGAGCCGATGCCGATGAGCCCGGCCGAATTCGGCCGTCTGGTCGCCGACGAGACCGCGAAATGGGCCAAGGTGGTGAAGTCGGCGGGCCTGAAGGTGGAGTGACGCGGGCGCGGTAGCCGTCAGGCGCTGCGCAGTTTTACATTGTCGCCGAAGCCGGGAATCTGGTTCGCCAAAACGACCACGGCAAAAGTGATCGCCAGCATGATCAGGCCGAGCACGGCGATGGCGCCGAGGTCGCCGCTTTCGTTGAGGTCGAAGATCAGCACCGACACCACCTTGGTCTGCGAGGTGAACAGCATGATCGCCGCGGAGAGCTCGCGGATCACGCCGACGAAAATGAAGCACCAGGTGGCAATAATGCTGGTTCGCAACAGCGGCGCGGTGATGTGGGCGAGCGCTTGCAGCCGCGTGGCGCCGAGAATGCGGCTGGCTTCTTCGAGGTCCGGATGCACGGCGCGGAACGCCGACTGCATTTGCTGATAGGCCGCCGGGAGCGAGATGGTGACGAAGGCAATGAGCAGGATCCACAGCGTGCCGTAGAGCACGAAGGGTGGCCGCGTATAGGCGAGGAACAATCCGACGCCGAGCACGATGCCCGGAATGGCGACCGGCGCGGTGGCGAGGAAGCCGAGCGCGCGCCAGCCGGGGATCGACTGCCGTGCGGTGATGTAGCTGATCACCACGGCGAAAACAGTGCCGATGGTGGCCGCGGCGGTGCCGAGCAGGAATGTGTTCTTGATGGCCGGCGGCGTCTCCGACAGCTCGAAGAACACGAATTCGACATTGTGCAGCGTGAAATTTCCAAACCACACGAATTGCGACGCGACGTGGGAGAATGCGGCGTTGAATAGCGCCGCATAGGGCAGCAGCACCGCGCATAACAGAACAAAAAAGCTCGCCCCCAGCGCCGGCCATTTCCATGCGCCGAGCCGCACCAGGCGCGGATTGCCCTGCCGCCCGCCGACCACCGCATAGCCGCGGCGGCCGAGGATGGCGCGTTGGGCGCGCAGCAGCACGACGGTCAGCACCAGCAAGGGTAGCGCCGCGGCGGCGGCAAGCTCGGGCTTCGGCGGATACTGGAACAGGCTCCAGATCTTGGTCGTCATGGTGTGAAAACCCGCCGGCAGCGCCAGGATCGCCGGCGAGCCGAACAGCGTCATGGCCTGCAGGAAAGCCACCAGCGCGCCCGCCACCAGCGCCGGCAAAGCCAGCGGGATCGTCACCCGCCGCGCGGTCAGCCACATCCGGCCGCCGAGGATCGCGGAGGCGTCTTCCAGATCGCCGGGAATGCGGTCCAGCGCATTGGCGACCAGCACGAAGACATACGGAAACGTGTAGCAGGAGATGACGAAGACGAGGCCGGTCAGCGAATAGATGTCGAACAGATGCTCGTCGGGTGACGCGCCGGTCACGACGCGAAAAACCTGGTTGAGCAATCCGCTGTTCGGCGCCGCCAGCAATTCCCAGGCGATGGCGCCGAGGAATGGCGGCGTCACGAACGAGGCGGTGACCAGCGCCCGCACGGTGCGCCGCAGCGGCATGTCGGTGCGCGCGATCAGCCAGCCCATCGGCGCCGCGGCGAGGCAGCAGATCACGGCGGACGAGGTGGCGATGATCAGCGTGGTGATCAGCGGCTCGACGAGATCCGGATTGCTGACCAGCGTCGTGAAATTGCCGAGCGTGAAGGCACCGGCCTTGGTCTTGAAACTGTAATAGACCAGCCAGCCGATCGGCAGCAGGATCAGCACGCACAAGATCGCCGCAAAGCCGATCAGGATCGGCCAGCTAAGATCGAGGGCGCTTCGCTTCCGTTCGTTGCCGGCTGCCGGCGCGATGGTCACGTTCACACCTTGAAAATCTGCGTGTAGCGCGCCTTGATCGCTTCGCCGTCCTTTTCGATGCCGGCGGGATCGTCCTTGAGCACTTTGATGTCGGAGAGCGCCTTGCGCCCGGGCCTCGGCTTGACCAAAGCGTGGACGGAATGCTGCGCGGCGAAGTCGACCAGGAGCTGCTGCGCCTCGAGGCCATGCAGCCAGTTCTGGAACAGCCGCGCGGCGTTCGGATTTGGCGCCGACGCGAACACGCCGCTCGGGCCGTTGACGACCGGCGTGCCTTCCTCCGGATAGACCACTTCGACCGGTCTGCCGGCTTCCTTGAGCTGCACAAGGTTGTAATCGTTGCCGTCGGCCATCACGGCGCGCTCGCCGAGCGCGAGCTTCTTCGGCGGGTCGGTCGCGGACTGCACCTGCATGACTTTTTGCTTGGCGAGCTTCTCCAGATATTCCCAGCCGAAAATTTTCACGATCTGGTAGGTGGCGGTCATGATGGTGCCGCTATAGCCGGGATGCGCCTTGACCATCTTGCCCATCCATTTTGGATCGAGCAGGTCGGCAAAGCTTTTCGGTGCGTCCTGCGGCTTCACAAGATCGGAATTATAGCCGAGCGAGGACAGCCACAGCCGCGTCGTGCAAAACAGGCCGTCCGGGTTGTAGTAGTCGGGCGGGAAATGGCGCGCGACGTCCTCGGGCAGATAGGGCGCGAGCCAGCCTTCGCGCTGCCAGGCGAGGAAATGCGCGCCGTCCGAGCTGTTGACGATGTCGACGGCATGGACGTTGCTCGACATTTCCTGGCCGATGCGCTGGAAAATACGCTCGGCGCCGGAACGCTCGACACCCACCGCAATGCCGGAAAACCTCGCCTCGAAGGCTTTGGCCAATGTCCCCGCCACCGCAAGGTCCATCGCGGTGTAGAACGCCACCCTACCTTCCTTTTGTGCGGCGGCGATCAAGGCCGGCGTGATCGCCGCCGGCTCCGGCGCCGTCGCCCGCAGCGGCTCGGCGAACACGCAAAGCGCCGCGGCCGAGCCTTGCAGTACGGTGCGCCGTGACGGCCTGTTGGGCTTCATCGTCGCCTCCCTGGCGCCGCTCAAACGTGGAAAATCTTCACGTAGCGCGCCTTGATCGCCTCGGCCTGCTGCTCGACGGCGGCCGGATCGTCCTTCATGACCTTGATGGCGCGAAACGGCGTGCGGCCCGCCTTCTCCTTGGTCTGCGGATGCATCGAGCGCAGGCCGCCGACGTCGATGATGAGCTGCTGCGCTTCCGCGGTGAAGCAGTAGCACTGGAACAGCCGCGCCGCGTTGGGATTGGGCGCCGCCTTGAATACGGCATTGGGCCCGACGATCAGCGGCGTGCCTTCGGTCGGATAAACGATCTCGACCGGCTTGCCGGCTTCCTTGAGCTGGAACATGTTGTATTCATTGCCGTCCACCATCACCGCGCGTTCGCCGAGGTCGAGCTTCTTCGGGGGATCGGACGAAGATTGGACTTGCATGACGTTCTGTTGCGCGAGCTTTTCGAAATACGGCCAGCCGAGATCGCGCGACACCTGATAGGTCGCCGTCATGATGGTGCCGCTGTAACCCGGATGGGCCTTGACCAGCTTGCCCTTCCATTTCGGATCGAGCAGGTCGGCAAAGCTTTTCGGCGCCTCGCCGGCCTTCACCAGGTTGGTGTTGTAGCCGATGACGCACAGCCCGACGCGGAAGCTGGCAAACTGGCCGTCCGGGTCCTTGTGCTCGGCCGGATAATATTTGGCGACGTCCTCGGGCACGAACGGCTCGAGAATGCCCTCGCTCTTCCAGACGATGAGCTGCGAGGCGTCCGACGAATTGACGACGTCGACGGCATGGATGTTGCTGGAATATTCCTGCTCCAGGCGCTGAAACAGCCGCTCGGCGCCGGTACGCTCGACGCGCACGGCGATGCCGGGATATTTCGTCTCGAAGGCGCGGGCGACCTTTTCGGCAAGCGGCAGGTCGACCGAGGTATACCACACCGCCTTGCCTTCCTTGGTCGCGGCGGCGACGAGATCGGGCGTGATCGCGGTCGGCGGCGGTGCGGCCGCACGCGCCGGCGCGGCGAAGACGCCGCTGACAACGGCCGTCGCCGCTGTTGCCTTTAGAACATCGCGCCTGGTCAATCGTCGTTGCGCCAATTCTTGTTGCGCCATGGATTTAGTCCTTCGACTTGTCATTTTGTTTATTTGGTTGGCGTCTCAACTGGCTAACGCGCGACAGCGCTCCGGCGGCAGATGCAGCCAGACCGCGCTGCCGCGCTCCAGGTTTTCTGCCGTCGAAGCGATCACGCGAAGCTGGGTGCCGCCGTCGACCTCGACCAAATAGTCGCGGCTGCCTCCGAGAAATACCTGGCGCATGACTTTCGCCGGCACGACGTTTTCGGATTGCGCCGGCCGGTTCGCCGCAATGGCGATCTCGTGCGGGCGGATCGATACCGCCGTCTCGCCCTGCGCGGTGAGTTTTGCGCCGTTGAGGTTCAAGCGCAGCGCGGTGCCGGCGAAGGCAATATGATCGGTGTCGCGATTTCTGCCTTTGAGCACATTGCTCGAGCCGATGAAGCGGGCGACGAATTCCGAGCGCGGGCGGTCGTAAATATCTTCCGGCGAGCCGGCCTGCTCGATGCGCCCGGCATTCATGACGGCGATCACGTCGGCGGCCGTCATCGCCTCCGACTGATCGTGGGTGACGTAGATCGTGGTGTAGCGGTATTGATCGTGCAGCCGCCGCACCTCGAAGCGCATCTCCTCGCGCAGATTGGCGTCGAGATTGGACAGCGGCTCGTCGAGCAGCAGCGTTTCCGGCTCGACGATCAGCGCACGCGCCAGCGCGACGCGCTGCTGTTGGCCGCCGGACAGCTCGCCGGGATAGCGCTCGCCAAGCGCGTCTAGCTTGGTGGTCGCCAGCATTGCCTTGACCTTTTGCCCGATGGTGCCGCGGTCCATTTTGCGCAGTTTCAGGCCATAAGCGACGTTTTCTGCGACCGTCATGTGCGGCCACAGCGCGTAGCTCTGGAAGATCATCGACATGTTGCGCTGCTCAGGCGGCAGCGTGCGCGTCGCCGAGGACAACAGCTTGTTGCCGACATAGATCTCGCCCGCCGACGGTTCGACGAAGCCGGCGATCAGCCGCAAGGTCGTGGTCTTGCCGCAGCCCGAGGGGCCGAGCAGGCAAACCAGGCTGCCGTGCTCGATGCGCTGCGAAACGTCGTCGACTACGGCGAGCGCGCCGTAACGCTTGGTCAGACTTTTAAGCTCGACCGACGCCACGCGGTTTTCCCTCGCCGAACTCGCCTATCAAACACCAAAACGAGGGCCTTGCTGCCGCGACGTATTGACCCCTACGTGCCGGTGAAGACCGGCTTGCGCTTTTCCATGAAGGCTGAGCGGCCTTCGTTGTAGTCGTTGCTGGTGAAGCACTTCTCCACCATTTCGGTGGTGCGCGCGACGTTGCGCTTGGACTCTTCCCTGACGATTTCGTTGACGGTGTATTTCACCGCCTTGATGGTGAGCGGCGCGTTGGCGCAGATCATGTCGGTGATGCTCTTGACGGTAGCTTCGAGCTCGGCCGACGGTACCACGCGGTTGACGAGGCCCATGGTGAGCGCTTCCTGGGCGTCGAACTGGCGCGCGGTGTAGAAGATTTCCTTGGCGAAAGCCGGGCCGACGACGTCGACCAGGCGCTTCAAGCCCACATAGCCGTAACCCAGCCCGAGCTTGGCGGCCGGAACAGCAAAACGGGAATTATCGGTGGCGATGCGCAGGTCGCAGCAGTTCGCCAGCCCGAGCCCGCCGCCGATGCAGTAGCCGCGGATCATGGCGATGGTCGGCTTCGGAAACTCGTAGATGCTGGAATAGGCGCCTTCGGATTTGGCGTTATAGGAGCGCGCGGCTTCGAGATTGGCGCGCTCGCTCTCGAATTTCGAAATATCGGCGCCGGACACGAAGGCCTTGCCGCCGGCGCCGGTGACCACCACGACGCGGATGTCGTTGTCGGCGGCAAAATCGTCGAGAATGCGCTTGGTCGCCTCCCACATGTCGAGCGATACGGCGTTGAGCCGCTCGGGATTGTTGAAGGTCACGATGCCGACGCCCCCGTCCTTGCGGGAGAGCATTTTGTCGGTCTGGGTCATTTTGTTTCCTTTTGAATGTTGCGGATCACACCGCTTTGGCCTTATGCAGCGCGGCGATGTCGCGCTTGCTGAAACCGAATTCCTTGAGCACCGCGTCGGTGTGCTCGCCGAGCTCAGGCGGCCGCGCCACCAGCCGCGACGGCGTGCGCGACAGCGTGACGCCCTGGGCGACGAGCCGCATCTTGCTCTTGTCCTTCTTGGTCACGCTCTGCGCAATGCCAAGATGCTGCACCTGCGGATCGGCGAACATCTGGTCGATCGCGTAGATCGGCCCACAGGGCACGCTGGCCTTGTTCATGCGTTCGATCCATTCGGCGCTGCCGCGGCCGGAGAGATAGCGATTGATCTCGGCGTCGAGCGCATCGCGGTTCTTCGAACGCGCCGCGGCGTTCGCGTAGTCCGGATTTTGCAGGAGCGCGGGCGCCTCGATGACCTCGCAGAACCGCTTCCAGATCGTTTGCCCGGCGGTGGCGATGTTGATGTGGCCGTCGTCGGTCTTGTAGACGCCGGTCGGGGCGCTGGTCGGATGATTGTTGCCGGCCTGTTTTGCGACTTCGCCCTGCACCAGATAGCGGGCGGCCTGAAAGTCGAGCATGAAAATCTGCGCTTGCAGGAGCGACGTCGCGACCTGCTGGCCTTTTTTGGATTTCTCACGCTCCAGCAATGCGACCAGGATGCCGGTTGCCGCCAGCAACCCGGCGCTGAGATCGGCGACTGGAATGCCGACGCGCACCGGGCCTTGCCCGGGCAGGCCGGTGACCGACATCAGCCCGCCCATGCCTTGCGCGATCTGATCGAATCCCGGCCGGTTGGCGTAAGGTCCATCCTGGCCGAAGCCGGAAATGCTGGCAAAGACGATGCGCGGATTGATCTTGGCGAGCGCCTTGTAATCGATGCCTAGCCGCTTCTTCACGTCGGGGCGGAAATTCTCCACCACGACGTCGGCCTTTTTCACCATGCGCTTGAACGCGGCGAGCCCCTCGGGCGCTTTCAGGTTCAGCGTCATGCTGCGCTTGTTGCGGTGCAGGTTCTGAAAATCACCGCCTTCGCGCGGCCCGCCCATCGGCTCTTCGAGGCCGGGCGGCGTCTCGATCTTGATGACGTTGGCGCCCCAGTCGGCGAGTTGACGGACACAGGTCGGGCCCGACCGCACGCGGGTCAAATCGAGCACGGTGAAGCGCGCTAGCGCCTTCGAAGCGCGGGGAAAGGGCATTGCGGGCGCCTCCAACGCCGGGTTCCGCAGGCTCTGTTGCGGCCTGCGGAATTTTTGCCGGCCGCAAAGGTAACCATAGGACCGGAAGGGCCAGAACTTTGCCGATCTGATCGCTGTTGTCTACCGGCTACTCAACATGGGTTTAGCCATCGTATTGGCGCGCCTACATGGATAAAATGTTAGCCAGGACAGCCATCTTTCCGGCACTTTCACGAGGCGATCATGAACGAAGAAGCACTGAATGTGAGCGTGCGCAAATTTCTCAAGAAGGTCGGCATCACCTCGCAGCGCGAGATCGAGCAGGCGGTGCGGGCCGCCGTCAGCGGCGGCAAGCTCAAAGGCAATGAGGCTTTGCCGGCCAAAGTGGTCCTCACCGTCGACGGGATCAGCCTGTCGGTGGAGATCCAAGGCGACATCGAGCTCGAGTGAAGCGTCGCACGGCCGCCAAAGTTCCGGGAAACGAACATGATCGATCTACGTCGCGTTGTTGTCGCCTTCATGCTGGTCGCCATGGCCGGCGCCGCAGTGGCCCAGGACCGTCCGGGACGAGGCGGCGGCGATCGGCCCAGTCGTCAAGAACAAAGCCAGCAAGGTGGCCCCGACCATGAGCAGGGCGGCCCGGGCGTCCTCTCGCTGCTGCCGGGCGATGCGGTCAGCGAGCACAGCATCGACACGCCAAGCGGCAAGCTCGCCTATACGGCGACCGCCGGAACGTTCTCGCTGTTCAATCAGTCGGGCGATCGTTCGGCCGCGGTGTTCTACACCGCCTATGTGGCCAAAACCGATAATCACGCCGCGCGGCCGCTGACCTTTGTCTTCAATGGCGGGCCCGGCGCGGCTTCGGCCTTCCTCCATCTCGGGGTGGTGGGTCCGCGTATCGCCCAGTTCGGCATGGCTGGGCATGACGGCGCCGACGTCCGCCTGGTCGATAATCCTGACACCTGGCTTGCCTTCACCGATCTGGTGCTGATCGATCCCATCGGCACCGGTTGGAGCCGGCCGGCCAAGCCCGACGGCGGCAGCGCTTTCTGGGGCGTGCACGGCGACGCCAGCTCGATGGCGAAGGTCATCGCGCTTTACGTGGCGAAGAACGGCCGCGTCAGCTCGCCGAAATTCATCCTGGGCGAAAGCTACGGCGGCTTTCGCGCCGCCAAGGTCGCGCGCACCGTGCAGAGCGAGCAGGGCATCGTGATTTCCGGCATCTTGATGCTGTCACCGCTGCTCGAAGGCGCGTTCCAGTTCGGCGGCGACCGTTTTGCGCTGGGCGCCGCGATGCAACTGCCTTCGCTCGCGGCCGCCGAAATGGAGCGCAAAGGGACTTTCAGCAAGGATGCGCTCGCCCAGGCCGAGCATTTCGCCTTGACCGATTATCTGTCGGCGCTCGCCGGCCCACCGTTGCAGGGCGATGCGGCCAAGAGCTTTTACGCCCGCGTCGCGCAAATGACGGGGATATCGGCGGACGCCATCGCGGAATCGCGCGGCTTCATCCGCGACGATTATGTCAAGAATCTTCACATGGGAGACCACAAGATCGTCAGTCACTACGACGCCACGTTCGCATCCGACGATCCGTACCCGGAATCGCCATCGGCGCGCGGCCCCGATCCGATCCTCGACGGCGTCGTGCGGGCCTACGGCAGCGCCTTCGTCGCCTACGCGCGCGACGAGCTCGGCTTCAAGACCGATATCACCTACAATCTGCTCGCGTCCGATATTTCCGGCAAATGGGACTGGGAGGGCAACGCGGGCCACGGCCAGCCGAGCGCCGCCGACGATCTACGCGTGCTGCTGGCGCTGACGCCGTCGTTCCATCTGATGGTCGCCCATGGCTATAGCGACATGGTCACGCCTTACGCGGTGAGCCGCTACGTGCTCGACCATCTGCCGCCGGTGGACGGCGAGGAACGCACCCAGCTAAAACTCTATCGCGGCGGCCACATGTTCTATCTCGCCCCGGAGTCCCGCAAAGCCTTCACCGCCGACGCGCGCACCATGTACGCGTCGCCATGACCGACGTTGCCTGGCACATATTTCCTGCACATATTTTCCGCACAGGGCCGCCACGCCGCCGACTGCGGTTGGCATGGAAATGGATTTTGCGGTTACCGGCGCCCTGGGCAAGCTCGAGGGTTTGAGCCTGTTTCGGCGCCAGCAAGAGCGGCTCTTTGTCTCACCGTTTAACGGGGCGCTCGCCCAACCGCACGGCGTATGGGGTGAATTCTTTGCAAGCCGCGATCAAATGTCGGAAAACGGGAATGGAAGGCCAGGCTCCGGGGTTATTGCCTAGCCGGGACCGAAGGCGCAGGTGGCGCCGCCATGCGACCTTCGTTTGATTGAACGGGCGCAGTCATATAGGCATAAGCAACCCGCGCTCAGAAACAACTGAAGAATACCAGGAGGGAACACACGATGTCTTTAAGCCTAATCGGCCGCCCCGTGCAGCGGCGCGCCGTGCTCAAGGCCGGTCTCGCCATCGGCGCCATGCAAGTCGCCAGCCCGTTCGTGGTGAAGTCGCTCGCCGACGAGCCGATCAAGATCGGCCTCGACAACCCGCTGACCGGCACCTTCGCGGCGCTGGGCAAGAACGAATTGATCGGCGCGCAGCTCGCCGTCGAACAGATCAACGCCAAGGGCGGCATCCTCGGCCGTAAGGTCGACCTCCTGGTCGAGGACTCGACCTCAGGCGACGCCGCCACCGCCGTGCAGAAGGCCACCAAGCTGGTCGAGCGCGACAAGGTCGATTTCCTCATCGGCAACATCAATTCGGCTCTGGCCCAGGCGATGGCCAACTACTCCTTCGAAAAGAAGGTGTTTCATATCGTCCCCGGCGGCCATATCGACTCCGTCACCGGCACGCAGTGCCACTGGAACGTCTTCCGCGTCTGCAACACCACGCGCATGGAGACCAATTCGGTCTCCAAGCTGCTGCTCTCTTCCTACGGCAAGAAGTGGTACTTCATCACGACCGACTATGCCTTCGGCCACGGCCTGCAGGCCGGTTTCGAGGCCAGCCTGAAGGAAGCCGGCGGCACCGAGCTCGGCAACGATTTCACGCCGCTCGGCACCACCGACTTCTCCGCCAATCTGATCAAGGCGCAGTCCACCAATCCGGACGCGATCGTGTTGTTGCTCGCCGGCGACGACATGATCAATTGCCTCAAGCAGGCGGTGCAGTTCGGCCTCGACAAAAAGACCCATATCGCCGGCGCGCAGCAGGAGCTCGAAGTTCTGCTTGGCCTGCCGCCCGAAGCGCTGATCGGCGACTGGTGCTTTGAGTGGTACTGGAAGCAGCCCGGCGTGCCGCACGTGGAGCAGTTTGTCGCCGATATCCGCAAGCGCAGCGGCAACAAGGTGCCGACGGCGCGCACCTGGTTCGGCTATGCGGCGATCTGGTCGTGCAGTCTCGCCGCGGAAAAGGCGAAATCGCTCGAGCCGCTCAAGCTCGCCAAGGCGATGCAGGGAATGGTACTGCCGCCCGAAGTGGCGTTGATGCCGAACAATCCATTCTACCGCGAAGGCGACAACCAGCTGATGCCGACGCTGTTCGTCGGCAGCTCGCAGGCGGCGCCCGCGGGCGGCGATCCGAATGACCTGTTCAAAGTCACCCAATTGGTCAAGGGCGCGGACGCGGCGCTGTCGGTCGAGGGCGTCGGCTGCAAGATGGTGTGGCCGTCGTAACGATGCGGCGCGGGGGCCGCGTCATCGCGGTCCCGGCGCGTTACGTGTTTCGTTATCGTGTGAGAAGGGGTTCGCACGCTGGACGATTGCTGGTATTTGTTGGCCCGCCGGTGCCATGTGGCGGGCCGATTCTTGACCGGCCCGGTGGTGGTTTTGGGGGTTCTGTGATCGCCGCATGACGCAGCTGATCGTCTTCAATATCTTCAATGGCCTGATCATCGGCGCGTTTTACGCGATGATGGCGCTCGGGCTGTCGCTGATCCTCAACCTGTCGGGGGTGATCAATTTCGCCCACGGCGGGTTTCTGGCGATCGGCGGCTATCTGGCCTACACGCTGATCCCTTATCTCGGGTTCTGGGGCGCGCTGATCGTGGCGCCAGTTCTGGTCGCCTTCATCGGTATCTTGGTCGAGCGCGTCTTGATCCGCCGCCTCTACGGCCGCGATCCGTTGTACAGCCTGCTGCTGACCTTCGGCCTCGCCTTCATGATCGAGGACGGCACGCGCTTCATCTGGGGGGCGCAGAGCCTGCCCTATCAGATTCCGAGCTGGCTTTCGCGCCCGCTCAGCACCCAGTTCTTCTTCCTGACCGGCTATCGCCTTTTCATGGTGCTGTTGGTCACGGCGGTCGTCGCCGGACTGTTTCTGATCCTCAATTATACGCGGCTCGGCATCCGCATCCGCGCCGGCACGCTCGATCTCGAGACCGTGTCGGTGCTCGGCGTGAACACGCGCGTCTTGCGCAACTTGAATTTCGGCCTCGGCATCTATCTCGCCGGACTGGCCGGCGTGCTGGCCTCGGGCATGCTCGGATTGCAGCCGACGGTCGGCGACAACCTCATCATGCCGAGCTTCATCGCCATCATCGTCGGCGGGCTCGGCTCGCTGCCCGGCACGCTTGCCGGCGGCGTGCTGATCGGCGTGGCCAGCGGCATCACCACCGTGTTCTTTCCCTCGGCGAGTGAAGCCGTGATCTACGTGATGATGGCGGGCGTATTGATCGTCCGGCCGCGCGGTATCTTCGGAGAGGAAGGCCGGTTCTGATGCCGCAGCTCGACAAGCGCGCAGGCGATATTCTGGTCTGGGTTCTGCTCCTTTCGGCGCCGTTCTGGCTCGTGGCGGTCGGCGGCTATGTCGACCTCGGCACCCGGGTGCTGATCTACGCACTGGCCGCCATGGCGCTCAATTTCCTGCTCGGCTACACCGGCGTGCTGTCCTTCGGCCATGCCGCCTATTTCGGCCTCGGCGGTTACGGCACCGCCATGACCATCAAGTTCCTCTATCCCTCGACACCGCTGGCGATGGTGGTCGGCGTCGTCGTCGGCACCACGGCCGCGGCGATCGTCGGGCCGCTGATCGCGCGGCTGCGCGGCGTCTATTTCGCCATGTGCACCATCGCCTTCGGCCAGGTGTTCTATTACATCTCGTTCCAATGGAGCTCGGTCACCGGCGGCGACGATGGCCTGAGCGCCTGGCAGCGCCAGCCGATCCATTTCGGCTTCGCTACCCTCGACATCCTCCATAGCAACAAGGCGTTCTACTACTTCGTGCTGGCGGTATTCGCCGCCGCGGTCGGCCTCATGGCATTTCTGCTGCGCTCCCCGTTCGGCCGCACGCTGTTGGCGATACGCGAGAATGAGCGCCGCGCAAGGTTCCTCGGCATCCCGGTCGACGGGCACATCTGGATGTCATGGGTGATCTCCTGCTTTTTTGTCAGCATCGCCGGCTGTCTCTACGCGCTGTTGAGCGATTTCATCGATCCGCGTGCGATACGCTGGGATCAGTCGGGCAACTTCGTCATCATGGCGGTGCTCGGCGGCATGCGTAGCTTCTGGGGACCGCTGATCGGCGCGGCGATCTTCCTGGTGTTGCAGGACTACGTCTCGAGCCATACCGAGAACTGGATGTCCTTCATCGGCCTGTTCTTCGTACTGATCGTGCTATTCTTTCCGCGCGGCGTTTTGGGCATCATCCGGCGAAAGGCGACAACGTGAGTCTGTTGCGGGTCGAGAAAGTCTCAAAACATTTCGGCAGCCTCATCGCCGTCGACAACGTGTCGATGACGGTCGAGCCCGGCGAGTTGCGCGCGGTGATCGGCCCAAACGGCGCCGGCAAGACCACCTTCTTCAACCTGATCAGCGGCTTTCTCAAGCAGAGCTCAGGGAAGATCATCTTCGAAGACGAGGATATTTCCGGGCTGTTGCCGGCGCGGCGGGTGTGGCGCGGCATCGCCCGCACCTTCCAGATCACCGAAGTGTTTCCGGAGCTGACGATCCGGGAAAATCTGAAAATCGCCGTCGAGGTGGCGAGCGGCTATCGCTTGCGCATGTGGCAATCGGAAGAAGCCGACACCGACGTCAAAAAGCGGGTCGTCGAGCTCCTTGAAGTGAGCGGACTGAGCCACAGCGCCGACCGGCTGGTCGGCGAGCTCGCCCATGGCGACCAGCGTGCCACCGAGATCATGATGGCGCTGGCGCTTCGGCCACGGCTGCTGCTGCTCGACGAGCCGACCGCCGGCATGGGCGATCAGGAGACCTACAACATCACCCAGCTGATCCGCAAACTGCACAAGGACGGCAAACTGACGATCGTGCTGATCGAGCACGATATGCGCGTCGTGTTCCATCTGGCCGACCGCATCATGGTGCTCGACCAGGGAAAATTCCTCGCCGAAGGCACGCCGCCGGAAATCGCGGCCAACAAGGCGGTGCAGACCGCCTATCTGGGCCAGGCAGCATGAGACAGGCCGCATGACCGCCGCGCTGACCGCCGAAGGGCTGCATACCTTTTATGGCAAGAGCCATATCCTGCACGGCGTCAGCCTCGAAGTCGCCGAAGGCAAGGTGACGGCGCTGCTCGGCCGTAACGGCGCCGGCAAGACCACGACGCTGCGCAGCCTCATGGGGCTGACACCGCCGCGCGAGGGCCAGGTCACGATCTTCGGCACCAAGACCACCGGCATGCCGCCATTTCGCGTCGCCGCACTTGGCGTCGGCTATGTTCCCGAAGGCCGCAAGATTTTCCCCAATCTCACCGTTGACGAGAACCTGATGGTGCCGCTGGTGCGGCCGGGCCCGTGGACGCCGGCCAGCATCTACAAGCTGTTTCCCCGGCTCGCCGAGCGCAAGTCGAATCGCGGCCGGCAGCTCTCCGGCGGCGAGCAGGAAATGCTGTCGATCGGCCGCGCGCTGCTGATCAATCCGAAGCTGCTCATGCTCGACGAGCCGTCACAGGGCTTGGCGCCGCTGATCGTGCGCGAAGTGTTCCGCATCGTGGCGCAGATGCGCGCGGAAGGAATCTCCGTGCTGCTGGTCGAGCAGAACGTGCGCATGAGTCTGGAAATCGCCGATCACGCCTATGTGCTCGACGACGGCCAGGTGGTCTATTCCGGCCCAGCCCACGAGCTTGCCGCCGACGAAGCGCGCGTGCAGTCGCTGGCTGGCGCCAGCGCCGAAGAGTGGACGCCGCACGCTTGAGCGTCGCAATTCCGTAGCAGGTTCGCGCCGGCTTTTTACTTCTCGTTCGGCAACAGCGATTTGACGGTTTCGATCACGGCCGGCGGCGTTTGGTAAAGCTTGCCGACGAGTTGCTCCAGGCGATCCGGCGGCGTGTACGTCATGTCCATTTTGATGTTCGTCGCCTCGGCGACCAGCTCCGGATCGTGCACCGCGTCCGCAATCGCCTTACGCATGATGTCGACGCGCTCCTGCGGCACCTCGGGCGGGAACACATAGGGCCGGCCGAATTCGGTCGAGGAGAACACGAAGCGCATGAGCTGGCGCTGCTCGTCGGTCTTGGCGTAGTCGAAGATCGACGGCACGTCGGGAACGGCCGGGATCGGCGCCTCCTCCGCGCGCAGCAGGAAGGTCAGCTTGCCGTCTTTGATGAGCTGCTCGTTGACCCGGAATTGCTGATACGAGGCGCACAGGCCCTGCAACTCGCCGCGCTCGACCGCGAGCATCGAATCGCCCATGCCCTGATAGCCCTGGACGATGCGGAATTTGGTGCCCAGCACCTTGTTGAGCACCGTCGGCAGGATGGCGAGCGAGGACGTGGCGCCGGCGGCGCCGACGATGAATTCTGTGGTGAACAGATCGGCCGGCGTATTCACCGGCGCGGTATGCCAGCGCACGCAAACTCGCGCCGGCCGCGACGTGGCGCCGAGCCAGTTCATGCGCCGCGGATCGATCTCGACATTGGGCTGTGCGGTCAGCGCGTCGTTGACGATGTTGCGCGAGAACGAGCCGAGCACGGTGCCGTCGCGCGGCGCCTGGGTATAGAGGTAATTGGCGGCCGCGACGCTCGCCGCCTGCGGCATGTTCTGGACGATGATGGTCGGCTGGCCCGGAATATATTTCGGCAGATATTTGACCAGGAGCCGCGCACCGAGATCGTAGTCGTTGCCCGCCGGAAAGCCGGCGATCAGGCGCAGCTGCTTGTTCCTATAAAAATCCTCCGCGTGCGCGCAAGAAATGCCGAACGCCGTAGCTACGAGCAGACAACGCGCAATCGCGAATTTGGACGCCATGCGCGCTATTCGGCGGCGCGCTTATGGGTCAGCGCTTCGGCCGCCTTGTCGTAGCTCTCCTCGCGCGTCAGCATCGCCTTCAGTCCGACCAGCTCGTAATAGTCGTCGAGCGGCAGCAGATGGTCGAACGTGGCGGTGAGCGAATTCTCTCGTTTGAGAATGCGCAGCACATTGCGCACCGCGTTGGCGGCGGCGAACAGCGCAATCGAGGGAAAGGTCGCGGCGACCACGCCGGCGGCTTCGAGCTCTTCGAGGCTGCGTTTTTTCAGGCCCGCGGCTTGCGACAGCGTCGCCATATGCGGGCCGCCGACCTCGCGCAGGACGCGCTTGATGTCCTCGATGGTATCGACGCCCATCGGCTTCGCCATGTCGGCGCCGGCCTCCATGAACAGCCGCGCCCGCTCGATGGCCGCATTGAGGCCGTCGACGCCGGCGGCGTCGGTGCGCGCGGCGATGAAGAAATCCGGATCGCGCCGGGCGTCGAGCGCCGCCTTGACCTTGGCCAGCATCTGCTCGGTCGGGATGACTTGTTTTCCGGGCAGGTAGCCGCAGCGATTGGGAAACACCTGGTCGCTGATGAACACGCCAGCGACCCCGGCAGCTTCGAAGGCGCGCACCATCTGCCGCACATTGTTGACGCCGCCGAAACCGGTATCGGCGTCGACATAGACCGGCACATCGACGGCGCCGCAGATGCGCGCGTAATGATCGGCGTAATCGCGCATGTTGGACTGGCCCATGTCGGCTTGCGCCAGCATCGAGCCGATAGCGGCGTAACCGCCGGCGCAAATCGCCTCGAAACCCTCGGCTTCCATGATGCGCGCCGACAGCGCGTCATAGGCGCCGGGCATCAGCACGAGGCGCTTGCCCGTCATGATCGCCCGAAGTTTTTTGCGCACGCTCATTACGCGTCTCCCTTTTTTAGCGACTGTCCCGCGCCGTTTGCAGCCAAGGTTGCGCCGTCGCGGCGCGTTGCTCCCACGTCACGATGTCGTCCATCTGCTTGAGCGTCAGCCCGATATCGTCGAGGCCTTCGAGCAGCCGCGTGCGGTCGGCCGCCGCGATCTCGAAAGCGACGTCGGCGCCGCCCGGCCCGCTGATGCGCTGCGTCACCAGATCGACCGTGAACGGGCCGTCGCCGTTGACGCGCACGACGCGCGCGATGAAGGCTTCCGCCTCGTCCGGGGCGAGCACGATCGGCAGCAAACCGTTCTGCAGGCAATTCTCGCGATAGATATCGGCAAAACTTTTCGCCACGATGACGCGGATATTGTTGGCGATCATGCTCCACACCGCCGACTCGCGCGACGAGCCGGCGCCGAAATTGTGCCCGGTCACCAGAATTCCGACGTTGCGGAACTGCGGTTTGTTGAGGACGAAATCCGGGTCTTCGCTGCCATCGTCGCGCTGACGGGCGCGAAAAAACAGCGTCGTCTTGTAATCTTCCCTGAGGCTGCGTGAATGCCGGATCGGCGCGATCTGGTCGGTGTTGATGTCGTCTTTCAGAAGCGGCGCGGCGATGCCGGTATGGCGGGTGAACGGTTCCATCACACTGCTCCCGACAACAATTGCCGCACGTCGGCGATGCGTCCGGCGATCGCCGTCGCTGCCGCCGTCGCCGGGCTGGCGAGATGGGTGCGCACCTTCGGGCCCTGGCGGTTTTCGAAATTGCGATTGGTGGTCGAAACGCAGCGCTCGCCCGGCTCGCCGCGGTCGCCGTTGCCGCCCGCGCACATCGAGCAGCCGGATTCGCCCCAGAAGAAACCGGCATCGCGGAACACGCGATCGAGCCCCGCCGCTTCCGCCTCGCGCTTCACCGTCGACGAGCCCGGCACCACCATCGCAACAACGCCCTCGGCAACCTTACGGCCGCGCACCACGGCGGCGGCGACTTCAAGATCCGGCAGCCGGCTGTTGGTGCATGAGCCGATGAAGACGCGATTGACGGGAAGCCCGGCGAGCGGCGTGCCGGGATCAAGCCCCATATAGGCGAACGCGCCTTCCGCGGCGGCGCGGCGGCTCGGATCCATCGCCGCGGTCGCGGGCACGCGGCCGGAAATGCCGACCACCTGGCTCGGATCGGTGCCCCAGGTGATTTGCGGCTCCAGCGTGCCGCAGTCGAGTGTGACGTCGCGGTCGAATTCGGCGTCGTCGTCGGTCGCAAGCGAGCGCCAATAGTCCAGCGCGCGATCCCACATCGCGCCTTGCGGCAGATAAGGACGTCCGGCGAGCCAGGTGAAGGTCGCGTCATCGGGCGCAACGAAACCCGAGCGTCCCCCCATCTCGATATTGAGGTTGCATAGCGTCATGCGCTGCTCGATCGGCATGGCGCGAACGGCGGAGCCGGCATATTCGACGACGTAACCGCGGCCGCCGGCGACACCGAGCTCGGCGATCAGCCGCAACGCCACGTCCTTGGCGCTGACATGGGCGCCGAGCCTGCCGTCGAGGCGCGCGCGCATGCGCTTCGGCCGCTTCAACGCCATCACCTGCGTGGCGAGGATGTGCGTCATCTCGCTGGTGCCGCAGCCGAAGGCCAGCGCGCCGACGCCGCCGACCGTGCTGGCATGGCTGTCTGGCACCGCGTGCGTCGCGCCCGGCAGCACGATGCCGAGTTCCGGCGCCACCACGTGAGAGATGCCCTGCTCCGGATCGTCGATATCGAAAAGTCTTATGCCGTTCTTGCGCGTGCCGTCGCGCATCGCCCGCAGGAACGCGGTGCCCGATGGATTGGTGTCGTCATCGCGGCCGGACTTGGTGGCGACGGTGTGATCTTGCACGGCGAAAGTCAGATCGGGCCGGTGGATCGGCCGGCCCTGCTTCTCCAGCGCGGTAAATGCATGGTGCGCATGCAATTCGTGCAGCACGTGCCGATCGATATAGAGCAGGTCGCGGCCGTCGGCGCGCTGTCCGACGAGGTGCGAATCCCAGATTTTGTCGAACAAAGTGCGCGGCATGGCGTTGGTCCCGGGGGCGGATCGCTTGTGCTATCTTGCGGGCGCCAGAGGTTCAAGGCAAGCGGCGCACCGCCGTTGGAACGACCCCATGCCTCGCATCGTCGGCATCGATCATCTCGTTCTCAGCGTCGGCGATTTCGCGCGCTCGAAGGCGTTTTACGACAATCTCTTAAAATTTCTCGGCTTCAAATTAAAACACGAATACGGCGACATGGCCGGCTGGAGCAACGGCAAGACCTTGTTCTGGATCGCCGCCGCCGATGCGCAGGGCAGGAAGCACAAATATCGCAAGGGCGATATCGGCTTCCATCACTACGCGTTCGAACTGGCCAGCCGCAAGGCGGTGGACGATCTCGGCGCTTTTCTCGAAAAGAACGGCATGACCGTGCTTGATCCGCCGGGCGAGTACTACGGCGATAGCTATTACGCGGTCTATTTCGCCGATCCCGACGGCATGAAGCTCGAAGCCATGATCTGGGCGCCGCCGAAGCCGCCGAAGAAGCCCAAGCGCCGTTGAGACTAGCCGCTAAGCCACCAGCGGCGGCGACTCGTAAACGGTTCGTGGCGCCGGCTCCGAAGTGCTTACCAATGTCGGACCATTGGCGTCCACGCGGTTGCGGCCGCGCCGCTTGGCGGCATAGAGCGCGCGGTCCGCGGCCTCGACCAGATCGGCGGCATTCTGGCCCGGCCGCGGCACTATCGCCTCGACGCCGATGCTGATGGTGACATGGCCGCACGGCGCCTCGGCGTGCGTGATCAGGAGATCTTCGATCGACCGGCGCGCCTCCTCGGCGAGCGAAGCGATCCGCGGCAGGTCGAGGCCGGGCAAGAGCAGCGCAAATTCCTCGCCGCCATAGCGGGCGACGAGCACGCAGTTTTCCAACGTCACCAGCGACAGGGTTTCGCCGACCGAACGCAGGCAAGTATCGCCCGAGACGTGGCCATAACGGTCGTTGTAGAGCTTGAAGTGATCGATATCGATCATCATCAGCGCCACCGGCTCATTGATCTCGCCGGCGCGCCGCCATTCCTGCTCGAGCTGGCGGTCAAAACCGCGGCGGTTGGCCAGCCCGGTCAGGCCGTCGAGGCTCGCCAGCTCGTCGAGGTGCTCGTTGGCGATGCGTAATTCCTCCTCGCGTTCGGCAAGCTTCTTCGCCATGTCGTCGAGCGCTGAGGCAAGCGGCTCGAACTCCGCGATCCAGCTCTCCTGCGTCGTGCGCACATGGAAATCGCCGCGCCCGATGCGGGTTGCGGTCCGCACCAAAGAACGGATCGGCCTGACGATGAGCTGCTCGCCGCCGAACCACGCCACCAGCAGAATGAATATGCTGAACAGCGCCAGTTGTAGGTAGGCGACGGTCGTTTCACGAGCGATGTCGGCCTGCACGGCGCGCTCGTCGAGGCCGACGGCGAGACGCGCTTGCGTCCATGGCACGCGCGCGTAGGCGAAGATACGCCGAACGCCATCAAGACCTTCGGTCGCCACCGTGCCCTCGTCGCTCGTGAGCATGTCGTGCGCCAAGCTCTGTGCGGCGAACGGCTTGCCAATGAGATTGTCCAGATCGGCCGAGCCGGCGACCAGCGTGCCGCTGCCGTCGAGGAGGAGGACCGAGGCGCCCGAGCGCTGCATGGCGGTCGTTACCAGTTCGCCGACCCATTGCAGGTTGATCACCGCAAGCACGACGCCGTCGACGGCGTCGTCGTCGCCGATCACGGGAAACGTGGCGATCAGGCTCGGCCACTGATGAACCCGGTGGATCAGATAATCGCTCAACGCGAAGTCACGGGAATGCAGCGCATTCTGAAAATGCGGACGATCGGACACGTTCAATCCGATGACGTCGGACTCGGTCGAGCATTTGATACGGCCGTCGGCACCGGCGACCGACAAGCCGCGAATCCACGGTACGTTGCCGGTGAGCGCCGTCAGGTACTGATTGCAGTTTGCCGCCTCGGCCGGCACCTTGGCATAGGCGCGGGCTACGATCTGCAGGAGCGCGCGAACGGAATAGATGATCTCGCGCTGCGATTCCGTGCCGCGCCGCGCCAGATCGATCACTTCGGTGCGGGCACGATCGATGCGATGGCCGCGGGCCAATTCCAGTCCGTGAACGCGGTCGAACACCAGCGGCGCGATGGCCAAAAGCGCGAGCACGAGCAAGCGGGCGCGGATGCTCAAAATGGGCTTGCTCCGCCACGATGACGGCTTGCGCGCCTTTGTGTGATTGTCCAGCATCACGCACCCTCGACCGCGAGTTCCACAGTACGGGACACACGTAAAAGTGGTCTTCGCGGTTTTGCTAAAATTTGAATCATTCGATGCAGCGTTGACCAGATGGAAACCATGAATCGACCGGAAGGCATCACCGGCGTGCGCGAGCAGATCGCGGCGGCCTGCCGCGATGCCGGGCGCGACCCTTCGGCGGTCACGCTGGTTGCGATCTCGAAGACCTTCGGTGCCGAGGCGATCGAGCCGGTGATCGCTGCCGGGCAGCGCGTGTTCGGCGAAAATCGCGTCCAGGAGGCCAAGGCCAAATGGCCGCCGCTCATCGCCGGTCACGGGGCGCGCGATGGCGGTTTCGAGCTGCATCTCGTCGGCCCGTTGCAGTCGAACAAGGCCAAGGAAGCGGTGGCCTTGTTCGACGCCATCCATTCGGTCGATCGGCCAAGCCTTGCCGAGGCGCTGGCCAAGGAGATCGCCAAGCAGGCACGGCGCCCGGTCCTGTTCGCCGAGATCAATACCGGCGCCGAGCCGCAAAAGGCCGGCGTGCTGCCGCAGGACGCCGACGGCTTCCTCGCCGCCTGTCGCGACGGCTACGGGCTGACGATTGCGGGCCTGATGTGCATCCCGCCCGCGGACGAGGCCCCGGCGCCGCATTTCGCCCTGACGGCAAAGATCGCCGGCCGTAATGGGCTAAAGCTGCTCTCGATGGGCATGAGCGCGGACTTCCACACCGCGATCGCGTTCGGCGCTACCCATGTGCGGGTCGGCTCCGCAATTTTCGGGATGCGAAGTTCAGGCCACTAAGACTGAATCAATATTCGGGTCTTCGAATTCATCCGGCTCAATAGCATTTTGAGGTCCCGCGGCCGCAACGCGACGCAGCCTGCGGTCGGCGCGAAACTCGGCCGGGCCACGTGGATGAAAACGGCGCTGCCGCGGCCGGCGACGCGCGGCCGGGTATTGTGGTCGATTTCGATGATCATGTCGTAGAGGCCGTCGTCGCGGCGGAGCCGGTCGCCTGGTTCATTGGCCGAGCGCAGCAAGGCCTGGTTGTAGCGCCGGTCGTGCGGGTCCTCGCACCAGGCATCGTCCGGGCCGATGCGGCGGATGGGCAGCAATGTCCGCGGCCGCGGCAGGCGATCGGCGCGCCACCACAGCCGCAGCGGGCGAAATCGGCCGCGCGGGGTGCCGCCGTCGCCTTCGCGCTTATCGGCCTTGATGCCGGTGCGGCCGAGCGCCACAGGTACCGACAAAGGCCCTGCAAACAGCCAGCCCTGCGATTTCCGGCCCGGCCGGGTGCTGACGCGGATCGAGCTAAGCGCGGTCCGTCGCTTGGTCCGTTTCATGGGCTGATCGCCGATTCCCAACTCGCGATTGCTCTTGTATCTTGCCCTTCTACTTCGCGCCGTCAGGCGCGGCAAAGCGGCTGCGGGGGTCCGACTGAATGCCCAATACGCGCAAGATCCTGATCGTCGACGACGATGCCGAACTGCGCGAGGGGCTGACCGAGCAGCTTTCGCTGCACGAGGAGTTCGAAGCCGTAGGCGCCGAGAACGGCAGCAAGGGCGTGCAAGCTGCCAAGGCCGGCCAGATCGACCTGGTGATCATGGACGTCGGCCTGCCCGATATCGACGGCCGTGAAGCTGTGCGCATCCTGCGCAAGAACGGGTTCAAGGCGCCGATCATCATGCTCACCGGCCACGACACCGATTCCGACACCATCCTGGGGCTGGAATCCGGCGCCAACGATTACGTCACAAAACCGTTCCGCTTTGCCGTGCTGCTGGCCCGCATCCGGGCGCAGCTTCGTCAGCATGAGGCGAGCGAGGACGCGGTCTTCACCATCGGCCCCTATACGTTCCGGCCAAGCTCAAAAATCCTGCTCAATCCCAAGGGCAACAAGGTCCGCCTGACCGAGAAGGAGACCGCGATCCTGCGCTATCTCTATCGCGCCGGGCAGCGGCCGGTGTCGCGCGAGACGCTGCTGCAGGAGGTTTGGGGCTACAATTCCGGCGTGACCACCCACACGCTCGAAACCCACATTTACCGGTTGCGACAGAAGATCGAGAAGGACGCCGCCGCGCCCTCAATCCTGGTCACCGAAGCCGGCGGCTACAAATTGGTGCCGTAGGTAGCGGCCATCATGACGATCGAAGACGACATCGCGTTCCTGGAACGGATTCCGATTTTCCGCCGGCTCGGTTCCGGCGCGCTGCGCATCGTCGCTATCGGCGCCGAAAGCTACAGCGTGGAAGCCGGCCAGGTATTGTTCACCGTCGGCGAGGCCGCCGACGGCGGCTATATCATCCAACGCGGCTCGTTCAGTCTTTCGACCGAACGGGGCAACGAAGCCGAAGTCGTCGCCGGCCCAGGCACGCTGCTCGGCGAATCCGCCCTGATCGCGGAAACCAAACGGCCGGCGACCGCCAGAGCCCGCGAAGACTCGGTCGTGCTGCGCATCTCGCGCTCGATGTTTCTGCGCATGCTTGAAGGCTATCCGGATGCCGCGCAGCGCCTGCGCGATCTGCTCGCGTCGCGGGCCGATCAATGGGCGCGCGAGATCGAGAATGTCCGCGCCGCGCTGGCGGGCGATGCCGAGCGTAGCCCGGATTGAGCGCAGCTCAATCCGGAAACGACCGACGGCGCACGTCGATCCCGGATTTCGGAACCCGGATTTCGCTACCGATCAATCCGGGCTACGTCCAAGATAGTCCCGCACCAGCTCCGCCGTGAGCACCACTTTCGGATCGTATTCCGGCGCGGTCTCGATCTGCACAAGATCGTTGAGGCCGGAATTCTTGTAGATGCGGTTGGTGCAGGAGATCAGCCGCGCCGGCCGTGCCGGATCGCCGTTGAAGTGCTGATGGATGGTGCAAGGCGGGATATAGATGACGTCGCCGGCTTCCCAGTCGTAGCGCTTGATCTCGTCTTGCGGCTTCCATTCGTAGGTATCGGTGATCTCGACGTCGCAATCCTGGTGCAAGTCGTAGCCGACACCCTCGACCACATAGAGGCATTCCTCGGCGAGATGCCGATGCTTGCCGGAACGGCTGCCGGGCGGGATCACCTGCATATAGGCATCGACGGTTTCCATGCGGGTGTTCATTTGCTCGTTGAGCAGATGCTTGAGCAAGCCCTGCCGCGACATTTCCCACGGCATCTCGTCCGGACGCACGATCTTCTTGCGCAGCGCAACGCGGGACGGCCGCGTCGTCGCGTCGTCAAGCAGGTTTTGATAGAGCGCCTTGTTGGCGGCGCCGGCGAGCCAGGCGTTTGCTTCGTCCCACGCCATGTCAGACCTCTTCCTCGACCTTGCCGGAGGGATGATTGAAATCCTCCTCGTCGTCGCGCGGCACGAAATTGCCTTGCGTCGGTGACGGCGTCTTCGGCCGTTTGATCACCGTGTGCTGGAACAGCATGTTCATGAACAGATACATCGGCTTGGTCTTGATGACCAAGGCGCGGGCCGGCTCGTGGGCGCTGGCATTGAAGTGCTGGTGGACGCAGTTGTTGTGCACGATGGCAACGTCGCCGGCCTTCCAGTCGTAGCGCACGCCGTCGTGGATCTCGTAGCCGGCACCGTCGAGAATATAGAACGCCGCCTCATTGACGTGGCCGTGCTTTTGGGTGGTGCCGCCCGGCGCATATTCCTCGAGATGGATGTGCAGCGTCTGGCACAGGCCATCCTCGGGCTCGACATAATGGCGGCTGAAATGCTGCGGGCCGCCGTCGAGCTTGGTTTCCTTGCCTTTGATCACCCGCGGCATCGCGCGCAGGCGCTTGAGCTCGTCGGTGAGGCTATAGGCACCGGTGATGGGACGAACGAAGACCCGTTCCTTGTCCGGGTCGTGCTGGCGCTTGCCCATGTCACCTCCTGTTCCGCTTGCGTCGTGCAGACAACCTAATGCACTGGACGGGTTACGATATCGCGGTAGTACTTACTCCATTTCTGGCTTTGATCCAGGGCTTTTGCCGGATCGAGGAACGTCAGCCCCGCCGGCATCGGTTTGACCCTGACGTCGGCCGGGAAAAAATTGCGCTTGGCCAAAATATCCTGCGCCTCGGTCAGCATGAACTCCATGAACAGCACGGCGGCGTAAGGATGCGGCGCACGGCGGGCGACGCCGGCGCCTTCGAAGCGGGCCACCACGGGCGCGATCGCCAGCGCATCGATCGGAGCGCCGCGGTCCTTCAATTGCGCCACTTTGTAGAAATAGGCCGAGATCGCCAGCGGCACCTCGCCGGAAACCACCAGATTGGCCAACAGCGTATGGCCCTTGCGCACCGACATGCCATTGGTCGCCACGATGTCGCGGAACAGTTTTAGGCCGCGCTCCTCGCCCAATGCGGCGATCACCGCGCCGAACCAGTCGCTGTCATCGGCCTCGATCCCGAGTTTTCCCTTCCATTTGGCATCGGCCAGATCATCGTAACCCTTTGGCAGCGCGCTGCCGGCAATGAGCCGCGTATTATAGGCGGCGACAAAAATGTTGTAGCGCGTGCCGATCCATTCATGATGCGGCTGGATCGCCTCGGACGCCAGATCGGCGGCTGCCGGCAAATCGACCTGCTGCAGCAAGCGTTCCCGATGCAGCGATTCCATCGCCGTCGCGCCGGTCTCGAAGACATCGGCATCGAACCGGCCGCCGCGCGCCTCGACGACGACGCGTTGCAGAATATCCTCCGAGCTGCCGCGCCAAACGTTCAGTTTGACGCCGTATTTGGCCTCGAACGCCAAGCTGAGCGCGCCGATGTCCTCGACCGTTTCGGAGGTGTAGACATTGACCGTTCCCTCCTTTCTCGCCCCGGCGACGAGCTTTGCGATGCGGTCGGGGCCGCTGTAGGCGGCAATTTCAGCCAGCGTCGAATTCGTCCCTTGGGCGAAAGCGGATGTTGCGGCGAGCAGTCCGCACAGCAAAGCCAATGCCGCGGCACGGTCCGACAAAGCCCGTTTGCCCGGCTGCGCCAGCATCGCCACGCCGCTCAACCGCTCTTCGATTGCCGGCGGTGCTCGATCTCGAGGCTGACCAGCCGCGCCAACAGCGTTGCGGGAAACAGCTGGCCGATCACCGCTTCAAGATTGGCAAGGTTGCGTGCCAGCGGATAGACCGGCGTGATGTCGCCGTAACCGACGGTGGTCAGCGTCGAGAAGCTGAAATAAAGCAGCGCCGCGCCGGAACCGTGTTCTGCGCCGCTTTGCGGCAGGCCGTGAAACGCATCCGGCACCAGCGTGTTCAAAAATCGATAGAGGGTGAAGAAGAACAGCGCGAAATTCATGTAGAGCACGATCGCGCCCTGGACCCGATGCCAGGTCACGCGCCCGGGTCCGAAGACCGCCCGTGCGATCACCACGCTCAAGGCCGAGAGCGCGAGCAGGCGCGCTCCGAGATTCAGCGATTCGGTGAACACCGTCGGGTGCTCGGCGTGAACGAATGCGCCGACCGGGCTCAGCAACACGGCAATCGCCACGACGCCGGCGGCCCAGCGACTGCGCGACGTCACCACCAGCGTGGCGAGCACGAGCAAAATGAACATGGCCGCCAGAACGAATCCCGGCATCAAGCCGACGCTGGCGAGCGGAATGATGACGAAGATCAGCGTTCCTTCGATGAACATCAGCACGCTGAGACCGGGTTCGCGCGAGCGCTCCTGCAACTTGAGAAAGTGAATCCAGGATTTCTTCAAGCTCATCATCGATGAACGCATCGGGAGGGCCTCGCGTTATTGCCGCATCCTAGAGCATGATCCCGAATAGTGGATACCGGTTTTCGGAAAAGATCATGCTCCAGCAAAATGCCAACGCGCGGCGCGGCGGCCGCAACTTACACTTCGATGGTCGCGGTTACCGGCACGTGATCGGACGGCCGCTCGGCGCCGCGATAAGTCCTTGAAATGCTAATGCCGGAGACGCGATCGGCCAGCATCGGCGAAGTCCAGATGTGATCGAGGCGGCGGCCCTTGTCGGCGGTCGCCCAATCCGGCGCGCGATAGCTCCACCAGGTGTAAAGCTTCGCCGGCTCCGGCGTGTGCTGCCGCATGCTGTCGATCCAGCCGCCTGCATTCTGCGCCGCGACGAGCTTTTCGCATTCGATCGGGGTATGCGACACCACGCGCAGCATCTGCTTGTGGCTCCAGACGTCGTGCTCGAGCGGCGCCACATTGAGATCGCCGACCAGGATCGAACGCTCGGAGGCTGCCGGCTTGAGCATGTTGTGATCGCGCATCTCGTCGAGGAAGGCGAGCTTGTGGGCGAATTTCGGATTGACCGCAGGATCCGGAATATCGCCGCCGGCGGGAACGTAAAAATTGTGCACCGTGATCGGGTCGCGAAAGCCGGCGCGCTCGCCGAACACCGCGGAAACATGCCGGCAGTCGATCTTGCCGCAAAAGCTCTGGATGTTGAAGCTGTCGAACGGCAGGCGCGAGAGCACGACGACGCCGTGATAGCCCTTCTGGCCGTTGAGCGCGACGCTCTCGTAACCGAGCCGCTTGAAGCGCTTGAGCGGGAACGCGTCGTCGGGACACTTGGTCTCTTGCAGGCAAAGAATGTCGGGGCGAACCGCCTTGATGAATTTGGCGACCAGATTGATGCGCAGCCGCACCGAATTGATGTTCCAGGTCGTGAGTTTGAGGCGCACGGGGGTTCAGAGGTCAGAGGACGGACGACAGAGGGCGGACGACGGAGGACAGAAATAGCAACTCATTTGTTGGTTCGCCAAGTATATGGATGTCGCGCTCTCAATCTGCCATCCGTCCTCTGTCCTCCGTCGTCCGTCTCCTAGTTCGCTCCGGTATTACGCTGATAATTGATCACGAACAGGTTCGGGTCGGGCTTCTTCGTCGCGTCGAGATTGAACACGGCGACGGTGGTGTCGAGGCCTTGCGGATCGGTGACGGTCCACTGCTTGAGCGCCAAATCCTTGGCGTCGAACATGATCATCAGCCGGCTGGTGCCGACCACCAATTGCTTTTCCTCGATGACCACGGTGACGAACGTGTCGTCGGACGCCACGCTGACGACGTCGGTGTCACGCAGAACATCGATGCGGTCGGCGAGCAGGTAGCGCAGCGGCGTCTGCGACAGCGGATAAAGATCCTGGGTCGCCAGGTTGCGGTCGCGCACCACCACCGAGGAGCCGTCGGCGATGATGTCGATGGGCGTCGGCGGATTGTATTCGAACCGCACCTTGCCGGGTTTTTGAATGTAGAAGGTGCCTTGGGTCTTGCCGCCATCGGGCCCGACCTGGACGAAATTGCCGACCATGGTCTGCACGCTCGACAGATAAAGGCTGATCCGGTCCAGCGTCGCGCGTTGCTTGGCGTCGAAGGCGGTCGTCGTCTTCGGCGCCGGGCTGCCCTTGTCCATGAACGAGAATGGGAAGAAGCCCGGGCGCGACGGCGCGGCTTCGCTCGCCGGCGGCGGGCCCGGATTGGCCGCGGACGGCGGCGGTGCGCTGCCAGTCTTGGGCTGCGGCGCCGGCGTCGGCAGTGGCACGTTCTCGGCAGACGCCGAGGCAAGAGCAAGCACGGTGCATAGTGTCGCCGCGAGGATCGTCGTCGCGCGCCGTCCCGCCATATTTTTCTCCTGCCGTACCCGATACGCCCCGCAGCAATCCGCTAATCGCGCGATATGGCGAATTCGCGGCTACCCGTTCCGAATAACGGCCAATGCGTCGATTCTCAATAGGCATCCTCGTCGGCGCCTTCGACGAGGATTTCGCGCTTGCCGGCGTGATTGGGCTGGCCGACGATGCCTTCCTGCTCCATGCGCTCCATCAGCGAGGCGGCGCGATTGTAGCCGATCGACAGCCGGCGCTGAATGTAGCTGGTCGAGGCCTTGCGGTCGCGGACCACGACCTGCACCGCCTGCTGGTAGAGATCGCCGCCTTCGCCGCCGCCCATGGCGGTAGCGTCGAAGATCGGGTTGCCGTCCGCGTCCTGCGGGTCCTCGGCGGTGACCGCTTCGAGATATTCCGGCGTGCCCTGCGTCTTGAGATGCCGCACGACCTTCTCGACTTCTTCGTCGGACACGAACGGCCCGTGCACGCGGCTGATGCGGCCGCCGCCGGCCATATAGAGCATGTCGCCTTGGCCGAGCAGTTGCTCGGCGCCCTGCTCACCCAAAATGGTGCGGCTGTCGATCTTCGAGGTGACCTGGAACGAAATGCGGGTCGGGAAATTCGCCTTGATGGTGCCGGTGATGACGTCGACCGACGGCCGCTGCGTCGCCAGGATCACGTGCAGGCCGGCGGCGCGCGCCATTTGTGCCAAGCGCTGTACCGCGCCTTCGATGTCCTTGCCGGCGACCATCATCAGGTCGGCCATCTCGTCGACGATGACGACGATATAGGGCAGCGGCTCGAGATCGAGATCCTCGTGCTCGTAGATCGCTTCGCCGGTGTCGCGGTTGTAACCAGTGTGCACCGTGCGGGTGAGCTTTTCGCCCTTGCCGTTGGCCTCGACGACGCGCGCATTGTAGCCGTCGATATTGCGCACGCCGAGCTTCGACATTTTCTTGTAGCGCTCCTCCATCTCGCGCACCGCCCATTTGAGCGCGACCACCGCCTTTTTCGGATCGGTGACGACGGGGGTGAGCAGATGCGGAATGCCGTCGTAGACGGAGAGCTCCAGCATTTTCGGATCGACCATGATCAGCCGGCACTGGTCGGGATGCAGCCGATAGAGCAGGCTCAGGATCATGGTGTTGATGGCGACCGATTTGCCCGAGCCGGTGGTGCCGGCGATCAGCAGATGCGGCATGCGCGCCAGATCGACCAGCACGGATTCGCCGCCGATCGATTTGCCGAGGCAGAGTGGCAGCCGGTGGGTGGTGTCGCCATAGTCGCGCGAGGAGAGAAGCTCGCGCAGAAAAACTTTCTCGCGGGTCGGATTCGGCAATTCGATGCCGATGGCGTTGCGGCCGGAGACCACGGCGACGCGCGCGGAGAGCGCGCTCATCGAGCGGGCGATGTCGTCGGCCAGGCTGATCACCCGCGACGATTTGATGCCGGGCGCGGGCTCGAGCTCGTAGAGCGTGACCACCGGACCCGGCCGCGCATTGATGATCTCGCCGCGCACGCCGAAATCGCCGAGCACGCCTTCGAGCGCGGTGGCGTTTTGCTGCAACGTCTCGGTGCTCACGGTGGTGCGGCTGATCTTGCTCGGCTGCGTCAGGAGCTCCAGCGCGGGCAGCGTGTAGCCGCCGCTCGACCGGCGCGGTTTTGGCGCGCGCGGTTTACGCGGCGCACGCGGCTCGGCCTCATCGGCCTCCTCCGCCACGTCGTCGGGTTCGTCGCCGGCATATTGCACCGACGGCGCGTCGAAGCGCGGCTCGATGCGCCGCGGCGCCGCCGGACGCGGCGCGGCTTGCGTCACGGTGCGGCGGCGGAACAGGCGCGCAATGCGGGCGCGGAAGCTCAAAACCGCATGCATCAGCCGGCCGAGCGAAATCCAGCCGCTGTCGTCGTCTTCGTCGACGGCCTTGTCCTCTTCGTCATCGTCGTCCGCCGCGTCGCGCCAGATGATGCCGGCCGCGCCGGCGAAGGCGACCAGCGCCGCGATGCCGAGCACGATTGTCGCGGCGAGACGATTGGCGCCGACCATGGGCACGCCGAACAGCTGCGTCGGCAGCCGCAAGATTGCGTCGCCGATCACGCCGCCGAGCCCACACGGCAACGGCCAGTGCGCGCTGCGCGGCAGGCAGGACGCAAACGCCGCCGCCAAAACCGCGCCGAACAGCCACAGCAACATGCGCAGCCGCTCGCGGCTCAGCGGCCGGTGACCGAGCAGCCGGTAGCCCCAGATCGCGATCGGCAATAAGAGCGCCAGCGAGCCGAGGCCTAGCAGTTGCATCAACAAGTCGGCGGTGATCGCGCCGGGATGGCCGAGCAGATTGCGCACCGGCACATTGGTGGCGTGGCTCAGCGACGGGTCCTGGACCGACCAGGTGGCGAGCGCGAGCGTCGCCATCATGGCGAGGCTGAGCAGCGCAATGCCGCCGACCTCGCGCAACCGCCGCTTCAGCAAGGCGCCGAGGTGGCCGGAGAGGGAGGCCATGCCGTCGAGGCTGCGATCGATCATCGACATCGCGCTCTCTCCGCTCAGCCGAGCACCGCGACGAGGCGGTGCAGCGCCTCGGCGGTGATTTCGTTGTTCTGCACCATGGCGACGCGGATATAGTCGGCGCCGGGATTGCTGCCGTCGTCCTGCTCGCGCGCCAGATAACGCCCGGGCACCACGCGCAAGCCGGCTTCGCGCCAAAGTTTTAGCGCCACGGCTTCGCTGCCGCCGTGCGCCGCAACGTCGAGCCAGAGAAAAAATCCGCCGGCGGGGCGTTCGTAGCCGTAGCGGTCGCCGATGATCTGGTCGGCGAGATCGAATTTTTCGCGATAGAGCCGCCGGTTCTCCTCGACGTGCTTCTCGTCGTTATAGGCGGCGATGGCGACGTGCTGCATCGGCGTCGGCACCATGGGCGCGGCGACATTGCGCAATTCGAGATAGGCTTGCATGAACGAGCGGTCGCCGGCGGCAAAGCCGATGCGCAGTCCCGGCAGGCTCGAGCGCTTCGACAGCGAGTGGAACACGGCGACATTGGCGAAATCCGCGCCGGCCGCTTCGAGCATGCCCGCGGGCGGTTCCTCGCTATAGATCTCGCAATAGCATTCGTCGGCGAAGATCAGAAAGCCGAAGCGGCGCGCCAGCGCGGTCAGGCGCAACAGATAATCGCGATCCGCGACAGCACCCTGCGGATTGGACGGCGAGGCGAGATAGAACGCCACCGTGCGCGCCAGCAAAGCATCGTCGAGCGCATCGAGGTCGGGCAGGAAGCCGGTCTCGCGCGTGGTCGGCAGATAGACCGGCTCGCAATCGGCGCCGATCGCGCCGGCCGCATAAGCCGCATAAAACGGATTGGGAATGAGCACGGCCGGCGGACCCGCGCGCGGCGTCACCCAGTTCTTGGCGGCCAGCGCGGCGAGAAAAAGTCCCTCACGCGTGCCGTTGAGCACCAGCACTTCATTGGCCGGATCGAGCGGGCGCGGCAGGTCGTAGCGGCGGCCGAGCCATTGCGCGACCGCGACGGCGAACTCGTCGAGGCCTTTGTTGGCCGGATAACGGCCGAACTCGTTGACATGGGCGGCGATGACCGGGCCGACGAACGGCGGGATCGGATGCTGCGGCTCGCCGACCGCCAGGCTGATCGCGGACTGGCCCGGCGGAAAGCGGTCGATCAGCTCGCGCAGCCGCACGAACGGCGAACGCGAGCCGGTGGCGCGCGAGGCTTTTGCGCCAATTTGCGGAGGGGAAGTGTCGCCGGTCATACGATACATCATCACAGCGGGGCCACCCGCAGCAGCGCCCGCATAGCATAGGAGCCCCGAGGTTAAGGCGCGATTAACCATCGGGGCGTTGGCGCGGCGCAAACAGCCTCCCCTGCAGGGGGAGGCCCACAGGCGGCCTTCGGCCGCCGTACTTTCACTTAAGAACGCCGACGCGTAGCGTCGGCTATGGCGCAGCGCGGCAGGTGGGGCAGTGCAAAGGGCACGCAAGCCTCACGCGGTCGCACGACCCCACCCCGACCGCCTGCGGCGGTCGACCCTCCCCCTGCAGGGGAGGGTGAAAATGCAATCCCGTTCTCGCGACGCATCCGCATCCGAGTTTTGCAGACCGAAGCCACCAATCATTTGCCTCCAAAAAAAATAAGGGGAGGCGGAGCGCCGAAAAGGCGCAACTGTCTCGTGGGGCCTCGCCACGCGATCAGATGTTGCCACCTGTTCGCGCTTCGGGCGTGGCCGCGCGCTGAACGCAGCGCGCTCGCCTTTCGGCGCTCCACCGCGGCGCTCGTCAGGCTGTTACCCCTGACTCAGCTCCGGGCCGCGTTTCCTGGAACCGCCGGGTGCAAACGGGAGGACCCTCCCCGGCGCCAGTGCAGCGAGCTCCTCGCAGACCGGTCATAGTGCCGGACGAGCGGGGCCCCGAAGCCGCCCGGGTGCGGAGTGTGTCGTTCCGCCCGCGGGGACCGCTCTCGCTCCACTTTCGAAAGCACCCTCGCGAAGGTGTCCCTAAAGAGCGAGATATTTTGCCTTCAATCTGACGCAGCGACGGTTGTCAAATGCGGTCGTGAAACGAGGAGACGTCAGTCTTTGTAAGTCGTTGAGGCAGCGATCTTGTTCCCGTGAAACATCGGGTCGCAACGGCTTCGACGCATTTCGTGATCGCAACTGAAAATCGATCAGAGACCGCGGAAAAGATTCGCAAGAGGCGACTTTCGCACGGTACGCTCGCTAATCTCCATTTGTCGCCAATGTAGAGACGACCCAAGTTGACAAGGTAGCTCCCAGTAGCTACATTGCCGGAATGCGTTCCGTTGGCCTCAAAGTACTGAAGAACAAGCTCAGCGAATACGTTCGCTTGGCTGCGTCGGGCGAGGCTGTCCTGGTCACCGACCGCAATCGCGTTGTCGCCGAGATCGTGCCGCCGCAGCCTGGCCGCAAGTTGGATTTGGCGAAGGAGGATGTCATCACCCGAGGTATTCGGGAGGGATGGGCTACGCCGGCAAAGATTCCACCGGGCGATCCTCCGCCGCGCAAGCCGGTGATGAAATTCGAAGCGCTGATGAAAGATCTGGACGAATCGCGAGAGGATCGTGATCTACCTTGATAGCTCGGTGGCCCTCGCCCATCTTATTGGCGAGGACCGATTGCCATCCGTGGCACTTTGGCGCGAGCGTGTAGTTTCCAGCCGTTTGCTTGAATACGAGTTTTGGAACCGAATTCACGCCTACCGTCTCACGCACACTCACAGTGACGAAGCCTTCGCGCTTCTTGCCCGCGTGACATTGATGGATCTTACTCCACCAATACTCGCCCGCGCGCTCGCGCCGTTTCCAATTCCCGTACGAACGCTCGACGGATTGCATCTTGCCACGATTGAATATTTGCGTGCAGGCGGTGACGACGTCGAACTGGCAAGCTTCGATCGAAGACTCGTTGCTGGCGCGCAGGCACTTGGGGTTGCGATCTTTGCGCTGTAAGGCGGCGTTGTTGGTAGCGCCATAAGAAAGAGGCCCCGGCTCGCGCCAGGGCCTCTCGCCGATCGGGACGGTGCCGGGATGTCCGCCCCGACCGTAGACGGCGAAAGCTACTGCACCGTCTCCCCGTGCAGAGCGAGATCGAGGCCGTCGCGCTCGACTTCGACGCTGACGCGCAGCCCGATGACGAGATCGACGAGCTTGAGAATGATCAAGGTCACGACCACGTCGTAGATGAAGACGGTGCCGACGCCGATGATTTGGTTGAGCACCTGGCCGGCATTGCCTTCGATCAGGCCCGAGGTGCCGCCGTAGGCGGCGACGGCGAACACGCCGGTGAGGATGGCGCCTGACGCTCCACCAACCGCATGGACGCCGAAGGCATCGAGCGCGTCGTCGTAGCCGAACATGTGCTTGAGCCCGGTGCAGCCCCAGTAGCAGATGATGCCGGCGGCGACGCCGATGGCAAACGCGCCCATCGGGCCGACGAAGCCTGAGGCCGGCGTAATCGCGACAAGTCCGGCCACCGCGCCCGAGCAGATGCCGATCACCGTCGGCTTGCCGCGCATGATCCACTCGACCAGCATCCAGGTGAAGCCGGCTGTGGCGGTGGCGACGTGCGTGACCAGCATCGCCATGCCGGCTTGCATGCCGGCGCTCACCGCCGAGCCGGCGTTGAAGCCGAACCAGCCGACCCACAGCAGCGAGGCGCCGATCATGGTGTAGACCATGTTGTGCGGCGGGCCGGATTCCTTGCGCCGGCCCAGCATCAGCGCCGCCATCAGGCCGGCGGTGCCGGAATTGACGTGCACCACCGTGCCGCCGGCGAAATCGAGCACCTTCACCCAGGCCTTGTCATTGGCCGAATTGAAGATGCCGTCCGGTCCCCACACCCAATGCGCCACCGGCGAATAGACGAAGATCGCCCACAGCCCGATGAACCACAGCATCGCCGAGAACTTCATGCGCTCGGCGAACGAGCCGGCGATCAGCGCCGCGGTGATGATCGCAAAGGTCAGCTGGAACATCGAATAGACGGATTCAGGAATCGTCGGCGCCAGCGAGTTGGGCGTGCCGATGTTCTGCGCCACGCCGGCGCTGTTGAAGGTGTTGCTGATCATGTCGCGCAGGAACGCGCGATCGAGCCCGCCGATGAACGGCGTGCCTGAGCGGAACGCCAGGCTATAGGTGAAGAACAGCCACAGAATGCTGATCAGGCAGGTGATGGCGAAGCTCGTCATGATGGTGTCGCCGACGTTCTTCTTGCGCACCATGCCGCCGTAGAATAGCGCCAGCCCCGGAATGGTCATCATCAGCACGATGGCCATCGAGGTCAGCATCCAGGCGGTGTCGCCCGAATTCGGCGTGCAGTTTTCCGTCACCTTGACGCCATCGCAGGCTGGCGGTCCGGCATCGGCCGCCGGCGTTGCGGGCGCCGCGGCGTCCGGTGCCGGTGCGGTCGCTGCCGGTGGATTTGTCGCCGCGGGCGCTTGGGCGTAGGACGAATGGAAAGTCGGGATGCTCAGCGCGAGCCCCAACAGCAACGCTCCGGCGAGAGCCACGAGCCCCGCGCGAGAGAATCTCTTCAACGACATGGTTTCACTCCTGTCCGTGGAATTAGTGCGCGGATTTCATTTTCGTGGAGCATGATCTTTTCGGAAAACCGGTTTCCACTTTTCCGGATCATGCTCTAAAGCGCGGCGGCGTCGGTCTCGCCGGTGCGGATGCGCACCGCGTGATCGAGACCGAAGACGAAGATCTTGCCGTCGCCGATCTGTCCGGTTTTCGCCGCCGCCGTGATGGTGTCGATGACCCGGTCCACCTGATCGGACGCGCAGGCGATTTCGATTTTGATTTTCGGCAGGAAGCTCACGGCGTATTCGGCGCCGCGATAGATTTCGGTGTGGCCCTTCTGGCGCCCGTAGCCCTTCACTTCGGTGACGGTCAGTCCCTGAACGCCGATCTTGGTGAGAGCGTCGCGGACCTCGTCGAGCTTGAACGGCTTGATGACGGCCATGACGATTTTCATGTGATGTGATCCCCTGTCGCCCAGGCGCGCTGCGACGCTTGGGCGGCTACAACAGCTTCAAATCCGCGCAGGAACTCGCCCCCTTTGCGGTGGTACCGGACGGCAGGCAATCAAGCGCCGTGCCAACTCGGCGGCTGGCGTTAAGGATTTGATTACTAATCACTTTTCAGGCAGATGCTCGATTTCGCAGCAGCGGCCGATGCTGCGGCCTCGGCGGCGTGGGCAGAAACTAATCGTCTTGCTTAAAAATTAGGCGGCGCAATTTTGCGGTGCAGTAATATCTGGAACGTCTAGGATGAGACCATGAAAAAGTCGGGCGCGAGCCAAGGCCAGCCGGCATCGGAGCTCATCTCGAAAAGAATCGCCGAACTCGGGGATTGGCGCGGGGAAACCCTCGGCAGAATGCGCAAGCTCATCAAGGCAGCAGACCCGGACGTCGTCGAGGAGTGGAAGTGGCGGGGCACTCCGGTCTGGTCGCACGACGGCATCATCTGCACCGGCGAATCCTACAAGAAGGTCGTGAAGCTGACCTTCGCCAAGGGCGCGGCTCTGAAGGATCCGGCCCGTCTCTTCAACTCCAGTCTCGACGGCAACGTACGCCGCGCGATCGACATCCACGAAGGAGAAAAAGTCGACGAGTTGGCCTTCAAGGCGCTCATATGCCAAGCGGTCGCCCTCAACAGTTCCGGCAAAAGCAAGAATTCCGGCAAGTCGAAATCTTCGAAGAAAGCGAAGCCGTAATCTAGAGCGCGTCGGCGTCGGTTTCGCCGGTGCGGATGCGGACGGCCTGGTCGATCGAGGTGACAAAAACCTTGCCGTCGCCGATCTGTCCGGTCTTGGCGGCGGCGCCGATCGCTTCGACGACGCGCTCGACCTCGCTCGTCGCGACGGCGACCTCGATGCGGATCTTTGGCAAAAAGTTCACCGCGTATTCGGCGCCGCGATAAATCTCGGTGTGGCCCTTCTGCCGGCCGTAACCTTTGACCTCGGTGACGGTCATGCCGTGCACGCCGACCGCCAGCAGCGCGTCGCGCACGTCTTCGAGCTTGAACGGCTTGATGATCGCTATAACGAGCTTCATGGGGCGTTTCCTCGGCGCATGGTCGGAAGCAACGGCGACCTTTGCGGCAGGGTACTCCACTGCGCCGAGGATATGAATGGCAGGCCGGCGACGTCTTCGCTCAAGTTCCACGCGATGGCGTGCCGTCGGACTTCGCGCCGTTAATACCGAATATCCTGCGCTTGGCAGCAATCAGCCATTGCGGCGACCAGGCGTGCAGCCGGCGTCGCACTTTGTGCATCGCGCCGACCGGTGCGGCGAGCATATGCGCGGCGCGATCATGCGCTGCGACGTATTGCTCGCGTTCGTAGACATCGCGCTTGCGTCGCTCGATTTCGGCTTCCTTCGCGGCCAAACCCTGCTCGCGATTGTAGACCTCCGTAATCCGCGCCAGCAGGTCGCGTTCGCGCGCTTGAAACGAAACGTCGGGCTGGAACACCGACCAGTAGCGGTCGCGCAAGCTGGCATGCTCGGTCGTCGCGTCGGTCGGCACATCGAGCGGCGCGACAAACGGCGTGTCGAAGACTTTTTGCAGCGCGACGACGATCGATGTGACCGGCATCCTGAAAGCGGCAAAATCTTTCTCCGCCTGCGGCTCGTAAAGCGCCAGAAATTCCAGCAGGTTTTGCGGCAGGCCGGAATTGCGCTCGGACTGGCCCATGGTCATGAATGCGATCTTGTAGCCGTTGCTGCGACCGAGCATCCAAAAGAATTTTGGATTGTAGGACACCAACCCGTGGTTCAAGCCGCCGCTGGCCGGCAGCACGTGCAGCATGAGGGCGCCCGGCGTCGCCAGATCGTGGACGATCTTGAAAGACTGCAGCTGGTTGGCCACGTGCTCCGTGGTGCCGAAATTCGTCACAACGTCGTATTTGCCGATGAACTCGGTCGGCACTTCGTCGTAGTTCAGGTCGAGCGGAATGCTGCCGGGCGAGCCGTCGATATCGATCGAAGCGTAACTGAGCCCCAGCCAGGTCCAGAACTCGCGCGCCAGCGGCGCTCCGGCCAGCACATTGGTGTCGCTGCGGGGGCCGGTCCAGGCAAACGGCGGCGGCGGGCTGGTAATGCCGAAGAAGCGGCCGGTCGCCGCAATGTCGTTCTTGGCGCCGAGGAATGTTTCGTCGAGCTGCTGGGCGCCGACTTCGATCACGGCGGAGCCGTTCGGAATGTAGCCCCGCCGCTTCAGCGCCATGAGTAACGGCAAGGTGCTGGCACCCATTCCCACGGTTGCATTCTCCTCGAGCCAAAGGCGGCGAACATTAGCAACCTTCTACGGCTTATTCGACTACTCCCGATAGAATTCACAGAAATCGGCAACCCGCGACTTAGGCTTTATCGCGCCGGCGCTGCCGCAACAGGCCTTCCTGGGCGACCGATGCGACCAGCGTGCCGTCGCTGGCAAAGATCAAGCCGCGCGAAAAGCCGCGTGAATCGGCGAGGCTCGGGCTGTCCTGGGCGTAGAGCAGCCATTCGTCGGCGCGGAACGGGCGATGAAACCACAGCGCGTGGTCGAGGCTCGCCGCCATGATGTCTTCCGAGAACACGCTGCGGCCATGCGGAATCAGCGCCGCGTCGAGCAGCATCATGTCGGAGGCGTAGGCCAGCACGCATTGATGGATCGCCGGCTCGTCGGGCAGCCGCCCGGTGGCGCGGATCCAGATATCGAAGCGGCCGCTTTCGGATTTTTCGCCGAGGTAGCGGCTGAACTCCACGGGGCGGAATTCGATCGGCCGCTCGCGCTCGTAGTAGCGCCGCGCCGGTTCGGGCAACAGCGGATAGATGCGTTCCTTGAGTTCCTCGTCGCTCGGAAGCGCATCCGGCTTCGGCACGTCGGGCATCTTGACCTGATGCGCCAGCCCCGGCTCGGAGAGGTGGAACGACACCGACATCGAGAAGATGGCGCGGCCGTGCTGGATCGCCTTGACGTTGCGCGTGGTGAAACTCTTGCCGTCGCGGATGCGATCGACCTCGTAGATGATCGGCACTTTGGGATCGCCGCCGAGCAGGAAATAGGCGTGCAGCGAATGCGGCGGCCGCGCGGTGACGTCCTCGACGGTGCGGCAGGCGGCGACCAGCGCCTGGCCGATCACCTGGCCGCCGAACACCCGCTGCCAGCGCGATTGCGGCGAGCGGCCGCGGAACAGGTTCACCTCCAGCGGCTCGAGGTCGAGAATGTCGAGGACTTCCTGAACGGCGGAGGGCATGCGGGCTCCAGACGACGGACGACAGATGACGGACGACAGATGACAGATGGGTACTTCCTTATCCGTCCTCCGTCCTCCGTCGTCCGTCGTCAAGCCCGCTCTCGGCGTGATAGAATGGGCCATGGCGCGTGAGGCTACCGATGTGCTGATCGCAGGCGGCGGCTTTGCCGGCCTGACGTTGGCAATTGCGCTGCGCCAGGCGCTCGGGCCGTCGTTCGCCGTCACGGTCGCCGATCCGGCGCTCGGCGTAAGCCACGCCGACGACGAACGCGCTTCGGCCATTGTCGCGGCGGCACGGCGGCTGTTCGAAACGCTCGGTGTTTGGGACGCCGTTAGCGGGCAGGCGCAGCCGATCCTCGACATGGTCGTCACCGACAGCCGGCTCGACGACGCCATGCGGCCGGTGTTCCTCACCTTCGCCGGCGAGGTCGAGCCCGGCGAGCCGTTCGCCCATATGATCGAGAACCGTTTTCTCGTCACCGCGCTGGCCGAGAAGGCGAAAGAAATCGGTGTCGAGTTGCAGACGACGGCGGTCGCGAATTTCTTCCACCCTCCCCTGGAGGGGGAGGGTCGGCCGCGAAGCGGCCGGGGTGGGGTGAACGGCCCCACCGCAGTCACCCCACCCCGACCGCCTGACGGCGGTCGACCCTCCCCCTCCAGGGGAGGGTGGGAGTCACCGTCCGGCTCCTTACATCGTCTCCACGTCGAGTTTGCCGATGGCGGTGTGGCGGCAACGCGCCTTCTCGTTGCCGCCGATGGCGCGCGCTCGCAAATCCGCCAAGGCGCCGGCATCGCCACCCATGGCTGGACCTACGATCAGTCGGCGATCGTCACCACGGTCGGTCATGAGCGCGATCATGGCGGCCGCGCCGAGGAGCATTTTCTCCCGGCGGGCCCGTTCGCGATCTTGCCGTTGCAAGGAAACCGCTCCTCGATCGTTTGGACCGAGGCCAAGGGCGAGGCGGAGCGCATCGTGGCGCTGCCGGACGATGCTTTTCATGCCGAGCTGGAACAGCGCTTCAAGCTGCATCTCGGCGAGATCAATGCGGTCGGTGCGCGGCGCGTGCATCCGCTGGGATTTTTTGTCGCGCGCTCGTTCATCGCCGAGCGCATCGCGCTCGTCGGCGACGCCGCCCATGTCATCCATCCGATCGCCGGGCAGGGGCTTAATATGGGTCTGAAGGACGTCGCGGCGCTGGCCGAAGTCATCGTCGACGCGGCGCGGCTCGGGCTCGATCCGGGTTCGGCGACCGTGCTCGAGCGCTACCAGCGCTGGCGCCGCTTCGACACCGTGACCATGGGCATCGCGACCGACGGCCTCAACCGCCTGTTCTCCAACCGCTCCGACGTGCTGCGCCTGGTGCGCGATGTCGGGCTGGGCCTGGTCGACCGGGTGCCGAATTTGAAGCGGCTGTTCATTCGCGAGGCGGCGGGCCTCGTCGGCGAAGTGCCAAAACTGTTGCGCGGCGAGGTGTTATAAAGCCCGCATGAGTGCTGGGACCATGGCGTTCGATCACATCGCGGTCATCGGCGGCGGTGCCTGGGGCACGGCGCTGGCGCTGACCTGCGCGCGCGCCGGGCGGCAGGTGACGCTGTGGGAGCACGACGCCGCCAACGCCGCGCAGCTCGCCAACAAGCGCGAGAGCCTGTTCCTGCCCGGGGTGCGGATCGACGATCGCATCACCATTGCGGCCGACCTCGCCGACGCCGCGCGGGCGCGGGCGATCCTGCTGGTGGTGCCGGCGCAGGCGGTCCGCAGCGCCGCGAAATCTCTCGCGTCATCGCTCGCGGCGCGCACGCCCGTGATCGTCTGCGCCAAGGGTATTGAGCGCGGCACCAAAAAATTCATGACCGAGATCGTCGCCGAATGCGCACCGAACGCGACGCCGGCGATCCTGTCCGGACCGAGCTTTGCCGCCGACGTGGCGCGCGGCCTGCCGACCGCGGTGACGCTTGCGGCGCGCGACGGCAAGCTTGCCCAAGAGCTTGCGCAAGCGATCGGCTCGGCGAGCTTTCGGCCTTATCACTCCACCGACATGCGCGGCGTCGAGATCGGCGGCGCCACCAAGAACGTGCTGGCGATCGCGGCCGGCGTCGTCACCGGCCGCGGTCTTGGCGCCAGCGCCGGTGCGGCGCTGACCACGCGTGGCTTCGCCGAGCTCACGCGTTTCGGCAAGGCGTTCGGCGCAAAACCGCAGACCATGATGGGGCTATCCGGCCTCGGCGATTTGCTATTGACCTGCTCCAGCCCGCAGTCGCGCAATTTCCAGTTCGGCGTCAGTCTCGGCCAGGGCCAAAAACCCGGCACGATCAGCACCGGCCTCGCCGAAGGCGCCTTCACCGCGCCGGTGCTGCTCGACATGGCGCGCGAGCGCTCGGTCGACATGCCGATCGCGGCGGCCGTCGCTGCACTCCTCGCCGAGACGATGACATTGGACGAGGCGATAAAATCTTTGCTGACGCGGCCGCTCAAAGCCGAGGAATAAGACACCGGGGAGATTGATCGCAATGCAGCAGCCCTTCGCGCTCTTCGGTCTCTATTTGCTGGCGGCCGGCGCCGGCGTCAGTTTCGTATTCCAGCAGGCCGTGAACGCCAATCTGCGCGCCGAAATCGGCTCGCCGTGGTGGGCGGGTTTCATCAGTTATCTCGGCGGAACGCTGGCGATGCTGGCCATGGTCGTGGCGCTGCGCGAGCCGTGGCTCACAGGATCGACGATAGCGCGCACGTCCTGGATGTCTTGGACCGGCGGCATATTCGGCGCGATCTATATTGCGATCTCGATCCTGCTGCTGCCGCGACTCGGCGCCGCGATGGTCGTCGCGCTGATCGTGCTCGGCCAGATGATCGGCGCGCTGGCGTTCGATCACTTCGGCCTGCTCGGCGTGCCCGAGAATCCCATCAGCGCGGCGCGCCTAGCCGGAGCAGCGTTGCTGGTGGCTGGCGTTGTTCTCATTCGACTCTGACGCAGACGCGATCAAGGCGGAGGAATTGTCATGGCGTACTGGCTGTCGATATGCCGATCTGCACCGCCGTCGCCGCGTTGCTGGACGAGAAAATGAACGTCGAAGCGGCGATCGAATCGTTGCTGACGCGGCCCTTGAAGGCGGAGGGCTGACCGTGCGGCGCATCGTCGGCGCGCTCGCTGGTGCGCTCGCGCTCGTCCTCATGGTCCTCGTCGCCTGGGATTTCATCAAGCCGCTGCGTCACGTGCCGCCGCTCGGTCCCGCCGATAGCCGTGCGACGTCGATCTTGATGGAAAAGCAAGCGCGGCAGCTCACGCTGTTTCACGGCGACAAGATTATCAAGACCTTTCGTGTGGCGCTCGGCGGCGACCCGATCGGAACCAAACAGCGCGAAGGCGACGGCCGCACGCCGGAGGGCGACTACAGCATCGATAGCAAGAATCCCCGCAGCCACTTTCATTTGGCCCTGCACATTTCCTATCCTGATGCCGATGACCGTGTCCGCGCCGCCGGCCGCGGCGTGCCGCCCGGAGGCGATATCATGATCCACGGCCTGCCGAATGGACTGGGCTGGCTCGGCGGCTTGCACTTGTGGCGCGATTGGACTGACGGCTGCATCGCCGTTACCGACCCGGAGATCGAGGAAATCTGGACTCTGGTCGACACCGGCACGCCGATAAAAATCAGACCCTGAGCGGAGACACGAAATGGCATATTGGCTGATGAAGACCGAACCCGAGGAGTTTTCCTGGGGCGATCAGTTAAAGCGCGGCAAGAAGGGCGAGCCGTGGAGCGGCGTGCGTAATTTCGCCGCGCGCAAGCATCTCCAGGCGATGAAGCCGGGCGAGAAATTTTTCTTCTATCACACCGGCGACGAGAAGCAGGTCGTCGGTATCGGCGAAATTCTCCGCGAGGCCTATCCCGATCCGACCGCCAAAAAAGACGAGCCCTGGGTCGCCGTGACCACGGTCGCGGTGGAGCCGCTGCCGACGCCGGTGACGCTCGCTGCGATCAAGGCGGAGCCGAAGCTCAAAGACATGGTGCTGGTGAAACAAGGCCGCCTGTCGGTGCAACCGGTGACCGCCGACGAATGGAAGCTCGTCTGCAAGATGGGCGGCATGAAGGGGGCGTGACTTAAACCGGTTCAGGCCGCCGATCCGCCATCTGGGCGGCGACCTTGGCCAGGATCTGTTCGCCGCGTGCGGTGGAGCGCGACGCGCGCAGCGTCTCGGCAAACTGTTCCAGCACGCCGTCCTCGAAGGCATTCACCACCGTCTCGTGCACATAGCTCTTGCGGCAGATCGCAGGCGTATTGCCGAGCTCGGCTGCGGCCTCGCAGATGGCGTCGACGACTTGCCGCCGCCGCGCCCGCTCGGTGGTTGCCGGCTCGGCGCGCGCCAGCGCTTCGAGCACCGACACGGAAGCGAGCAGCGTGCGGAAATCCTTCAATGAAATCTCGACGCCCGCGATCTCGCGCAAGAACAGGTTGACGTCCTGTGCGCTCACCGCGCGCAAGTCGCCGGCGTCGCTACGGTATTGAAACAGGCGCCGTCCCGGCAGTTGCCGCAGCACGTCGATGGCAGCGGCGAGTTTCGGCGCGTGGATATCCTTGTCGATCTGCTTGGCGCCCTTGGCGCGGAAACGCAGGTTCACCGTCTCGCCATAGACCGTGACATTCGATTTCAACAGCGTCGCCGCGCCGCGCGTTCCGCGCAGTTTTGCATATTGCTCGGTGCCGGGACGAATGGCGCTGCGGGCGACCAATTCGATGACCGCCGACAAGGTGAAGGACCGCGTCGGCTCTTTGCCGGCGAGATGGTGGCCGATGCTGCGGCGGATCTTCGGCAGCGCTTCGGCGAGGCGCGCGAGGCGGCGGGCTTTGCGGGTTTCGCGCACGTGCTGCCATCCGGGGTGATAACGATATTGCAGCCGTCCGGCGGCATCGCGGCCGGTGGCCTGGATGTGCGCCGTGGGATCGGCCGCATAGAGCACGTCGTCATAGGCCGGCGGCACGGCGAGCGAGGCCAGGCGCTTTGCCTCCGCGGCACGGACCGTTTTGCCGCTCGGGGCGAGATAGCGAAAACCACGGCCGTGGCGTTGGCGCTTTATCGTTAATGCGGCGGTGTCGATGTAGGTCAGCCCGAGCCGCTTGACGAGCCGCATCGTCGATGCGGGCAGCGCCGGACGGTCGCGCGGCGCCGTTGTGCGGCTTTTCTCCTCAGATCCATGATCTTGAAGCGACATGATGCGACTGCTTTCGCTACGGCAATCGCGCGCCCTGGGCATTTGTTCCCATCGCCGGTCAAGATGTCTCCCGAAGCGCGCCGTTCCGCGCTAGGCTTGACGTCCAACGCTGGGAGAAACGCCATGATATTTGCCGGAATCAATTTTCTCGCCGTCCTCATCGCCGCCGTGGTCGCTTGGCTCGCCAGTGCCGCCTGGTACATGAGCCTGGGCCAAATCTACCAGGCGGCGCAGGGCAAGACGCCGGAACAGTGCAAGGAGGAGATGAAGAAGCCCGGCGCGTTCCTGCCGTTCCTCTACGCCTTCATCGGCAACCTCGTCATCGCCTGGATGTTGGCCGGCGTGCTCGGCCATCTCGGCCCAGGCGAGGTGACGCTGAAGAACGGCGTCATCACCGGCGCGTTTTTGTGGTTCGGTTTCATCCTCACCACCATGGTGGTCAATTTCTGCTTCTCCGGCCGCGACAAGCGCTTGCTGCTGATCGATCTTGGCAATTGGCTGATCGCGCTGGTGTTGATGGGCGCGGTGATCGGATGGTTCGGGGTGTGAGGCGCGTCATGACCATTCGCATCGCGCGCATCGTCGTCCTGGCCGCGCTGTCGCTTGCCGGCGCGGCCGGCGTCGCCTCTTCGCAGACTGCGCCGCCGGCGAATACCGGGCCGGTGCCTTATGTCATGGGCATGGGCGACCTGATGAATACGCTCATTCAGCCGCGCCACGCCAAGCTCGGCCTTGCCGGCCGCGCGGAAAATTGGCCACTCGCCAACTATGCGCTCTCCGAGCTCCGCCAGGGCTTCGCCGGCATCGTCAAGGCGGTGCCGAAATTCCGCGGCATGCCGGTCGGCGATCTGGTCGACTTGGCGCTGACTCAGCCACTCAACGCCGTCGAAGCGGCCATCAAGCAGCAAGACGCGCAAAAATTCTCAGTCGCCTATGACCAGATCACCCAGGGCTGCAATGCCTGCCACATGGAGCTCGATCACCCCTACGTGGTGATCAAAACGCCCGACGCCTCGGCGTTTCCGAACCAGGAATTCAAGGCGCAGCGGTAGCCACTTGAGACTTTTGGCCCGCTTGTCCGCCGCGGCAGCGGCGCCGATAATGGGCGCAAATTTGAAGAATATGCGCGCAACAGCGCGCTCCGTGGAGGACTGTATGTCGGATAAGATCTACGAAATTCCCGCCGAGTGGACCAAGCGCGCCTTCATCGGCGAGGCCGAATACAAGAAAATGTACGAAAGCTCGCTCGCCGATCCCAACGGCTTTTGGGCCGAGCAAGCCAAGCGCATCCACTGGACGAAGCATTTCAGCAAGGTCAAGAACACCTCGTTCGCCAAAGAGAACGTCTCGATCAAATGGTTCGAGGACGGCGCCACCAACGTCGCCTACAACTGCATCGACCGTCACCTGCACACCAGAGGCAATCAGACCGCCATCATCTGGGAAGGCGACGATCCCAAAGACTCAAAGCACATCACCTATAAGCAATTGCACGACGAGGTCTGCCGCTTCGCCAATATCTTGCGCAACCGCAACGTCAAGAAAGGCGACAGGGTCACCATCTACCTGCCGATGATTCCGGAAGCGGCCTACGCCATGCTGGCTTGCGCGCGCATCGGCGCCATCCATTCCGTGGTGTTCGGCGGCTTCTCGCCGGACTCACTCGCCGGCCGCATCGAGGATTGCCAATCGAAAGTCGTCATCACCGCCGACGAAGGCTTGCGCGGCGGCCGCAAGGTGCCGCTCAAAGCCAATACCGATGCGGCGATCGCCAAGGCCGCAGCATCAGGACATTCGGTCGACTTCGTCGTCGTCGTCAAACGCACCGGCGCGCCCGTCGACATGGATCCGGTGCGCGACGTCTGGTACCACGAGGCCGCCGACGTGGTGACGGCGGAATGCCCATGCGCCGAAATGAACGCGGAGGATCCGCTGTTCATTCTCTACACCTCGGGCTCGACCGGGCGGCCGAAGGGCGTGCTGCACACCACCGCCGGCTATCTGGTTTTCGTGTCGATGACGCACCAATACGTTTTCGACTATCACGACGGCGACATCTATTGGTGCACCGCCGACGTCGGCTGGGTCACCGGCCACAGCTACATCGTCTATGGCCCGCTGGCGAACGGCGCCACCACCTTGATGTTCGAGGGCGTGCCGAACTATCCGTCGATGTCGCGGTTCTGGGAAGTGATCGACAAGCACAAGGTCAACATCTTCTACACCGCCCCGACGGCGATCCGCGCGCTGATGCAGGCCGGCGACGCGCCGGTGACGAAAACCTCGCGCGCCTCGTTGCGGCTCCTCGGCTCCGTCGGCGAGCCGATCAATCCGGAAGCCTGGGAATGGTATCACAGGGTCGTCGGCGACGGCCGCTGCCCGATCGTCGATACCTGGTGGCAGACCGAAACCGGCGGCATTCTGATCACGCCGCTGCCGGGCGCCACGCGACTGAAACCGGGCTCGGCGACGCGGCCGTTCTTCGGTGTCGTGCCCCAAATCGTCGACGCCGAAGGCAAGGTGCAGGAGGGCGCCACCAGCGGCAATCTGTGCATCGCCGATTCCTGGCCCGGCCAGATGCGCACCGTCTATGGCGATCACGCGCGCTTCGTCGAAACCTATTTCAGCACCTATCCGGGCAAATATTTCACCGGCGACGGCTGCCGGCGCGACGAGGACGGTTATTACTGGATCACCGGGCGCGTCGACGACGTGATCAACGTCGCCGGCCATCGCCTCGGCACCGCCGAGGTCGAGTCGGCGCTGGTCGCGCATCCAAAGGTGTCGGAGGCCGCGGTGGTGGGCTATCCGCACAACATCAAGGGCCAGGGCATCTACGCCTATGTCACCCTGATGAACGGCGTGCAGCCGACCGAGGATTTGCGCAAGGAACTGGTGCAATGGGTGCGCACGGAGATCGGCCCGATCGCCTCGCCCGATCTCATCCAATTCGCTCCGAGCCTGCCGAAAACGCGATCGGGAAAAATCATGCGCCGCATCCTGCGCAAGATCGCCGAGGACGAGTTCGGCAATCTCGGCGACACCTCGACGCTGGCCGATCCCGCCGTGGTCGACGATCTGGTCAACAATAGGCAGAACAAGAGCAAGGAGGGCGCGTAAGCTATAGAACTTGGAACGCACTCCGATACGCTAGTGCGTTCGGGTCTACAATTATGTCTTCCGAACGGAGCGGTCGAGCAAGGGCAAGGCCGTTCATCGAACGACACCTGCTAAGCGCGACGTAAGTTTGGCCGTGCGCAAAGGCGCCTCGAGCGAGGTCTAGGTACACCTTGTCGAGGGTCATTCCTTGACTTTTGTGGATTGTCAGCGCCCACGCGAGTCGGATAGGAAATTGTTTGAAAGACCCTATTACATTCTCCACAAGGTGCCTTTTTTCGGAGTTGTATTCGTACTTGATCTTTTCCCAAACGTGCTTTTCCAGCTCGTGCTCTTTTCCTCCGACCTCGATCCAAACACTTTCGCCACTGAGCTTGGAAATCAAGGCACTCGTGCCGTTTACCCAGCGCTTTTGAGGATCATTTCTCAGCAAGACGACCTTCGCGCCGATCTTCAATCGAAGAGTTTCGTCGGTCGGGAAGCTGGATGGATCAAACTGGCCGCTGATAACCGCATCCGAAGCCCACTCTTCACCCTTCAGCGCATTCAAGAAACGCATGTTAAGGTCAAAAACGGTCTGATTATCGGGCGCCAGGATGATGTATTTGCTACGATCCGGTAGGTCATCGAATCGCACGACATGCCGATTAAACGGGGCTAAGTCCTCGGCCCGGATGTTGCCGTCCGCCACACAATCCAACATCTTGCCAAATAGTGGGTCGGTCTGACGGAACTTCTTGGTAAGCTCCAGAAATCTAGGCTGCGAGTCACGAAATACTTTGGCGTTGAAAAAATAAATTCCACCGAATTCATGTAGCAAGTAACGCCGGACTTCGGTGTCTGCTACCACAGGCGGCAACTGATGGATGTCACCCATGAAAATTATTCTCACCCCGCCAAAAGGCTCATTCGGTCTTCCTCTGTTCAATCTCAGAAAGCGATCGATGCCCTCCATTAGGTCCGCGCGCACCATCGAAATTTCGTCGATAATTATAGTATCTAAATTGCGATAAAGCGTTGCGTGGCGACTTGCCCGAATGTTTTCTGACTTAATCAGCTTAGGCGGAAATCTGAAGAACGAATGAATGGTTTGCCCGCCCACGTTGATGGCCGCCAGTCCGGTAGGAGCAAGGACAACCACCTTTCCTCGTGCGGCTTGCTGAATACAACGAAGAAGCGTCGATTTGCCGGTGCCGGCTCTGCCGGTCACAAATAGATTTTGTCTTCCGCTCTGAATGAGTGCGAGCGCCTTGGAAAACTCATCTGTAATTTCGATATCCGCAGGTAATGTCGCCGGCGTCTTCGGTTGCGATTCCGTGGAACGAATACCCGTTGTGATCAAATTGCGCTCGGGGTTGAAAACGAGTCCCGTTCCGACAGGAGCGGGCTAGGCTGCACGGCCGAAGGGCGATTTTGGCCTAGAAAAGGTGTTAGCTTCATTAGGCCGCAAATGAGAAAGATTTGCGGGTCTGACGCGCTCACTTTACGCACCCACAGCCAATACCTCTCAAACAGCATAGTGACTCTTGTTATAAGAGCAACTTCTGATTGGTGTGCCCCGGTTTTACCGAGGACGAATTCGGCAATCTCGGCGACACTTCGACCTTGGCCGATCGCGCCGTGGTCGACGATCTGGTGATCAACCGGCAGAACAAGAGCAGGGAGAGCGCGTAGCGCTTTCCATTCCCCTTTCTTTCCCCTCCCCCTTGTGGGGAGGGGTAGGGGTGGGGTCGTGAGGTAGAGCAAAAGCCTGGACGCCTCGCGCCGTGCTCGCCTCAACGCACGCGCAGCACCTCCCGACCCCCACCCCACCCCACCCCACCCTCCCCACAAGGGGGAGGGAGGAGCGAGCCTGCGCTTCCTGCGGAAATTTAGAGAAACTTCACCGTAAATCCGCGCCGTTGCTGAGCAGCAACGCGGTTTCGACTATGGTGGTTTACCTTAATGGTCTGTTGCGTGTGCGTGAGGAATTCGACGATGCGAGGGAAACTCCTGCTTTCGGCCGCACTGGCGGCCGCTGTCGTCTGGGCCACCTTCGCGATCCAGCCGGCGCGCGCGAACGGCGATCTGGTGGCTTTGCCGGCAGCTTATGCGCCCGGCACCATCGTGGTGAAAACCAGCGAGCGGCATCTTTATCTGGTCGTCGGTCCCGGCCAGGCAATCCGTTATCCGGTCGGCGTCGGCCGCGCCGGGCAGCAATGGTCCGGCACGTCGGTGATCGAAGCCAAATATGTCAGCCCGGACTGGGCGCCGCCGCCGGACATCAGGCGCGAGAATCCAAAACTGCCGCTGCTCATTCCCGGCGGCTCGCCGCACAATCCGATGGGCGTCGCGGCGATGACGCTGGCCGGCCTCGACTACGCCATCCACGGCACCAACCAGCCGAGCTCGATCGGCCATTTCGTCTCGCACGGCTGCATCCGCATGTTCAACGAAGACGTGACGGATTTGTTTGGTCGGGTTGGAGTGGGGACGCCGGTGGTGGTGATCCGGTAATCGTCTGCTTCAGCACCAACTGCCGCACCGCCTGCCGTCATAACTGCGCGCGCAGCCGCCGTTGAGCAAAGCCGCCGAAACGTCTGCAGTGCTGCGCGTCGAGGCGGCGGTAAGCTTTGCAATCCGCGTCTACCCTTTAGAGATCGGGCTAGATTGGCCTTGAAAGCTATCAGTTGGTCGCGTGCCATACGCAATCTCTTCAGGCACTTCGCTGGTGAGCAGGAAAAACGTTAATTGACAGGGTCTATCCAGCGTCGGTGTTAGTTCAATCGTCAGCGGGCCGGCATTGAAAATTTCGAGAGTCAGCAAACCGTTCCAACCAGGCTGAAGCCACGGTGCCGTCAAATGCATTGAAAGGCCGGCGCGGGCGTAAGAGCTTCGGCCTTCAACCCCGGCAATAAGACGCCGTGGAATCCAGATTCTTTCATAGGTTTGAGCAAGGATAAATTCGCCAGGTTCAACACTGTAGGTCTCTGGCTTTCCAAATTCGTCTTCGCGTCTTAGCGTTTTTTCTTTCCAAAGACCCGCGTCAGCAATGGCACTCAGCCCATAGGCTAAGGATACCTTTAATCCGCGCTTGGCGACCAATTTAGTGAATTTGAAGCCGAGCCTCAGATCAACCGAAGCCTCGTGCCACTGAGTATCTTCCAGCGGTGGATCGAATCTAATTTCGTCCTTCGCAACCGCTTCGCGAATCTCAGCTTGCGCCAGAATCATTTGCTGCCGCCGTTAGGCGGCCATTGCCAATCCCGTGGGAACATTGGCCAGCCCATTCGTTGTAAAGAACGACCCCTTAATCCAAACTTTTATGTAGTCTCTTTCGATACTGCGTACGATTCCACGAACCGATGTTTGACCGCCGATTTCCTTCAACTCATCGCTATCGATAAAACCTGTCACTGGGCCATCGGTGCTTTCAAATGTCACGAGCGGCTCTTCGGAAAACGGTCCCGGCTGAACCTTGCAGGGAATCCAAACTTGCTGCCCGACCATTAGAGCCATCGTATCCTCTTGCTTGTTTATATTGCCCCAGACCCCGTGCCGTGATTCGCGACACATCGTCTTACCTTACTGTCCGCTCAGATAAACGGTTGGTTAATGAGCTCGAACATACCGAGAACATTTACTTACGGGAATTCTTCCTGTATGCAAGATAAAACTCCATTATCAAATCTGCCCTGCTTAATTTTCATAGCTTAAGTACTTGTGGTATAAGAGCTATTCGACATTATCTGTTTGCGGGCCGACCTCGCAAGGCGTGCATGACTGTCTATCTGCGCCTCAAAAATCAGACGTCAGCCCGTTCACTTCCCAATCGCCGTAGCGGGTCGGATCGAGCCCGATGCGACCGCCGGTTTCCTTGGCCTCATCGGCGTTGCGGTCGCGTTCGGCGCGGCGCGCCGCCGCTTCGGCGAGGGCGCGTTCAGCCGCCGGCGGCAGCGGGCGCTTCTCGGGCCCCTGGCCCTCGGCGGCTTCAGGCCCCGTAGGGCTTTGCGATTGCGGGTCGGTTGGCATCGCCTCTGACTTGGCGTAGCCGTGGCAAATCTACAAGTAGCCCGCCGCAAGGAGGAATTTTTGGCGAAAAATGCGCGCAAGAAGAAGCCTCGCTCCGGCGAGCGCGACGACGCGCCCGGGCTGGCGGTGCGGCGCGTCGCCGCCGATATCCTCGAGGGCGTCCTGGGCCGGCACCGGGCGCTCGACGAGATGCTCGAAGGGTCCGATGCGCGCGCCGCAACTGCGGCGCTTGTCGCGCTCCCCGATCGCGACCGCGGGCTGACGCGGGCGATCGTTGCCGTCGTGCTGCGGCGGCTCGGCACCTTGCGCCATCTGCTTGGGTCTTTTCTTGAGGAGGGGCTGCCGGGGCAGGCGCCGCGGGTCGAGACCGCGCTCCTGATCGGCTCGGCCCAAATTCTGTTTCTCGAAGTGCCCGACCACGCCGCCGTCGATCTCGCGGTGCGGCTCGTGCGCGAGGATCGTAAAGCGTCGTTCTTTGCCGGCCTGGTCAATGCGGTGCTGCGGCGGATCGCGCGCGAAGGCAAGGAGCGGATCGCGGTGCTCGATGCGCCAGTGCTCGACACGCCGGAATGGTTGATGGCGCGCTGGATCAAGACCTACGGCGAGGCGACCGCGCATGCCATTGCCGCCGCCAATGGCCGCGAGCCGGCGCTCGATCTGACGGTGAAATCGGATGCCGAAACTTGGGCGGCAAAACTCGACGGCCGCGTGCTGCCGACCGGTTCGGTGCGCACCATCGTGCATGGCGCCGTGACGGCGTTGCCGGGTTTCGACGACGGCGCATGGTGGGTGCAGGACGCTGCGGCGTCGATACCGGCGCGGCTTCTCGGCAATGTCGCCGGGCTGCGCGTCGCCGATCTGTGCGCCGCGCCCGGCGGCAAGACGGCGCAGCTTGTCGTCGCCGGCGCCAAGGTGACGGCGGTCGATCGCGCGCCGGCGCGGCTCAAGCGGCTCCAGGAAAATCTCACCCGATTGTCGCTCGAAGCCGAGCTTGTCTGCGCCGATGTCGCGGAGTGGACGGCGGAGCAACCATTCGATGCCGTCTTGCTCGATGCGCCGTGCACCTCGACCGGCACCATCCGCCGTCACCCCGACGTGCCGTGGCTCAAGCGTGCCGCCGACATCACGTCACTCGCCGCGTCGCAGCGCCGCTTGCTGGATCGCGCGATCACGCTGATCAAGCCGGGCGGCACGCTGGTGTACTGCACGTGCTCGCTCGAGCCCGAAGAGGGCACCGACATCGTCGCTGATCTCTTGGCGCGCGAAGGAAGCGTGCGGCGCGTACCGATCACAGCCGCGGAGGTGTTTGGCGAAACCGAACTCATCAACCCGGACGGCGATCTGCGCACGCTGCCGTGCCATTTTACCGCTGCTGATTCGCGCTTCGCAGGCGTCGATGGGTTCTACGCGGCGCGACTTGAAAAACTATAGAATTTCATAGGCTTAAGGGTTTATTCCCCGTCCGTATGACGTTTCGTTATGGTGCGGCAACCCTCCGCATCCTCGCCGCAAGCGGGCGAGGGTAGGAGAGGGCGCAGTTCCAGGAGGGGCGAGCGCGGCGATGGCGCGCGGTTCAGTGGCAAATTATGTGAAGCTGACATGGCTGTTGCTGCGCGGAGGCTTGCGGCAAGCCGCCGGGCGGCTCAACGGCCATCCGCTGCTGCGCTGGCCGCTGCCGCAGCTCAAGGCCGACCGCCTGCTGATCTCCCCGCAGGACCTGCGCACGGCCGACGCCACGCTTGCCACCGAAATCTATTCCGGCCGCTTCGCCTTTGCCGGCAAGGTCGTGGTCTGCGACGGCCGTTCGATCTTCGAGATGGAGCCGCCGTCGGCCGAATGGGCCACCGCGCTGTTGGGTTTTGGCTGGCTGCGCCATCTGCGCGCCGCCGAATCCGGCATCACGCGGGCCAACGCGCGCGCGCTGGTCGACGAATGGATCACGCTGCAGGGCTCGTGGCATCCGGTCGCCTGGCGGCCCGACGTGCTGTCGCGGCGCATTATCTCCTGGCTCAGCCAGGCGCCACTGGTTTTGCAGGACGCCGATGCGCGTTTCTACCGGCGCTTCCTGCGCAGCCTGGTGCGGCAGGTGCGCTATCTGCGCCATACCGCGGGCGACGCGCGCCGCGGCGTGGCGCGCATGCAGGCGGAGATGGCGCTGACCTACGCGGCGCTGTGCATCGCCGGCCAGGCGCGCCACATCAAGGGCGCGACCGAGCGGTTGCGCCACGAGATCGGGGTGCAAATCCTGCCCGACGGCGGCCATGCCGGCCGCGATCCCGGCGCGATCATCGAGGTGCTTTTGGAACTGTTGCCGCTCGGCCAGGCGTTTTCGTCGCGCAACATCGCGCCGCCGCAGGCGCTGCTCAACGCCATCGACCGCATGATGCCGATGCTGCGCTTCTTCCGCCATTCCGAAGGCACCTTCGCGCATTTCAACGGCATGGGCGCGACGCCGGCCGAGCTGTTGCTGACCTTGCTGGCCTACGACGAGATCCACGGCGCGCCGCTGTCGAACGCACCGCATTCGGCCTATCAGCGGCTCGAAGCGGGCGGCGGCGTGCTGATCATGGATACCGGCCGCGCGCCGCCGATCGAGATGAGCCTGGAAGCCCATGCCGGCTTTTTGTCGTTCGAATTCTCCACGCCCAAGGGCTGCCTCATGGTGGTGAATTGCGGCATGCCGCAGACCGCGCGCGAGGACTGGCGGCCGTTTGCCCGCGGCACGCCAGCGCATTCGACAGTGACGTTCAACGAAACCTCCTCGGCGCGATTTGTCGAGACTCCGGCGTTCCGGCGCGTGCTCGGCGGCTCGCCGATGCTTGGCGGTCCGAGCAACGTCGCCGTGAGCCGCGAGGATCGCGCCGACGGCATCGTCTTGCGCGCCGCCCATGACGGCTATGCCGGCCGCTACGGCATCCTGCACGAGCGCACCATCCTGCTTGCGGCCGACGGCTTGCGGTTCGAAGGTGAGGACATGTTCCTTGCGGCCGACGGCAGCGCGCAATTGCGCGCGAGCGAAGACCGCTTCGCGCTCCGCTTCCACCTGCATCCCTCGGTCAAGGCGACGCGGCTGACCGACGGCCATGGCGTCATGCTGATGACCGCGAACAAGGAGGTGTGGACGTTCACCGCCCCCGACGCCCGCGTCGAGCTCGAAGACTCGGTCTATCTCGCCGGCACCGGCCCGCGCCGCGCCTCGCAGCTGGTCATCCGCGGCAATGCCGGCGCCACGCCGCGCGTGCTGTGGACCTTCCAGCAGACCACGTCCGCAGCCCTCGCCACCGCGGCCACAGGGCGCCGGATGCGCGAAGAGGAGCCACGGCTGCCGTTGTGAACTATTTACATTTTCGCCTCCCCCGCGCGCGAGGGAGGGAGTAGAAAAAGGCGATGACCGAGCAGCTCCGCCGCGTAACGCGTGCCCTCATCTCCGTCTCCGACAAAACCGGCGTCGTCGACTTCGCCCGCGCGCTTGCCGGCTACGGCATCGAGCTGGTGTCCACCGGCGGCACGCGCAAGACCTTGAGCGACGCCGGGCTCAACGTGCTCGACGTGAGCGATCTCACCGGTTTTCCCGAGATGATGGACGGCCGGGTCAAGACGCTGCATCCGGCGGTTCATGGCGGCTTGCTGGCGATGCGCGGCAACGCCGCGCACACGGACGCAATGCGCGCGCACAACATCCGGCCGATCGATCTTCTGGTGGTCAATCTCTATCCGTTCGAAGCCACGACTGCGCGCGGCGCCGATTTTGCCACCTGCATCGAGAACATCGACATCGGCGGCCCGGCGATGATCCGCGCTGCGGCGAAGAACCACGACGACGTCGCCGTGGTGGTCGAGGCGAGCGATTACGCCGCGGTGCTGGCCGAGCTTGCGCAGCACGCCGGTGCGACGACGCTTGCGCTCCGCCGCCGGCTCGCCGCGAAGGCCTATGCGCGCACGGCGGCTTATGACGCGGCGATTTCGAATTGGTTCGCCAACGCGCTTGCCGACATCGCGCCGGACTATCGCGCCTTCGGCGGCCGGCTGATCGAGAAACTGCGCTACGGCGAGAACCCGCACCAGGCGGCGGCGTTCTATCGCACGCCGGACCCGCGCTTCGGCGTCTCGACCGCGCGGCAGGCGCAGGGCAAGCAACTCTCCTACAACAACATCAACGACACCGATGCCGCTTACGAATGCGTCGCCGAGTTCGATCCGGCGCGCACGCCGGCGTGCGCGATCATCAAACACGCCAATCCGTGCGGCGTGGCGGAAGGCGAAAATTTGCTCGATGCCTATCGCAAGGCACTGGCCTGCGATCCGGTGTCGGCGTTCGGCGGTGTCGTCGCGCTCAACCGCACGCTCGACGCCGCAGCGGCGCGCGCCATCACCGAAATATTCACCGAAGTCATCATCGCGCCGGACGCAACGCCGGAGGCCATCGCGATCGTCGGCGCGAAAAAGAATTTGCGGCTGTTGCTCGCCGGCGGCTTGCCCGATCCGCGCGCTGCCGGCCTCACCGCCAAAACTGTCGCCGGCGGGCTCCTGGTGCAATCGCGTGACAGTGCCGTGGTCGACGACATGGAGTTGAAGCCGGTGACCAAGCGCGCTCCGACCAATGCCGAACTGCGCGACCTGCGTTTTGCCTTCCGCGTCGCCAAGCACGTCAAGTCGAACACCATCGTCTATGCCAAGGATTTGGCGACGGTCGGCATCGGCGCCGGGCAGATGAGCCGGGTCGATGCCGCGCGCATCGCCGCGCGCAAGGCGATGGATGCCGCGGAAGCCGCCGGCCTCAAGGAGCCTGCGACCAAAGGCTCGGTGGTCGCGTCCGACGCATTCTTTCCGTTCGCCGACGGATTGTTGGTCGCCATCGAAGCCGGCGCCACCGCGGTGATCCAGCCCGGCGGCTCAATGCGCGACGACCGAGCCTTTGGTCGCAGCGACGACCACGGCATCGCCATGGTGGTGACGGGGACGCGGCATTTTCGGCATTAGCGTCATTCCGGGGCGCCACGAAGTGGCGAGCCCGGAATCCATAACCACGGACAGTGCAGAACATGCACCGACAGTGATTATGGATTCCGGGCTCTTCGCTTCGCTCAGCCCCGGAATGACGAAATCACACCGAAGCGGTGATCCACTGCTCGAGCTTCTGCTTCGGCGCGGCGCCGACTTGGCGGGAGGCGAGCTCGCCGTTCTTGAACAGCATCAGCGTCGGGATCGACTGGATGCCGAATTTTGCCGCCGTGCCCGGGTTCTCGTCGACATTGAGCTTGACGATCTTGACCTTGCCGTTGAGCGACTTGGAAATCTCTTCCAGCGCCGGCGCGATCATGCGGCACGGGCCGCACCACTCCGCCCAGAAATCGACGACCACGGGCCCGCTCGCCTTGAGCACGTCCTGTTCGAACGTCGCGTCGGTTGTTTGATCGACCATGAAAAACCTCACTTTTTTGCAAGAATCGGCAGGGCTTTTTTGAAGAATCGGCAGGCCTTGGGCGATGAACCTATGAACCGCCTCCTTGGGCGTCAAGGGAGCTTCACCGCAGCGTGACCCTCATGTCATGCGCCCAGTGAAAGCTTGGTCAACGCTGCGTCCATGACCGCGGCGGGCACTTCCATGAGCTTTGGCCCGTCGGTGAACAGCAGCGCCGCGCGCACGGTTTTTCCCGGGAATACGCGGGCCAGCACCGCGTGGTAGAGCGCGAGCTGGGTGACGTAGGGCGCCACCGCGTCGAGCCGGTCCGGAACGATCCGGTCGGTCTTGTAGTCGGCGATCAGCACCGTATCGCCGGTAACGGCGAGGCGGTCCACCTGCCCGGCGACCGCAATCGGGCCTCTTCCCGCGCGCGCGATGCGGCCGACGACCGGCACCTCGGCGCGGCTTCCCGGCGCAAAAATTTCGGCAAAGGTCTTGTCGTCGAGGATCGCGAGCACTTGTCGCGCCATCGCGGCGCGTTCGTCCGCGGCAAAGTCCGCGGCAGCGTGGGCGAGATAGCGTTCTGCGGCATCCTCGCGGCGCAGGTGCGGAATATCGGGCAGCGCTTGCATCAGCCGATGCACCAGCCGTCCGCGATCGAGCGCTTTTTGCCGATCGGCCGCGGAGCCGGCGCTGGGCGCGATCGGCGAAATGTCTTCGTCGAAAGCCGATGACGGCGACAGCGGCGCGGCAAGCGGCGCTGCGGCGGGCGCATTCTGCCGCAGCCACGCCGGCGGCGCCGGACGGATGACATTCTCTTCACTCGCAGCCGCTGCGCGCGCCGCTATGGACGGCACTTTGCGATAACGGAAAACGGTTTCGCCGTTGTCGTCTTCCTTGACCAGCAACGTTTCGAGCGGCTCGCGCACCAGATCGTACCAGCAGCGTTTCGGCCGCGCGCGCGCGCCCTCCGCGCCGGCGACGATCAGCCGATCGGCGGCGCGCGTCATGGCGACATACAGGAGACGCCGATATTCATTCTCGGCTTCGCTCCGCGCCGCATTGCGCGCCGTCGCCATGCTGGGCACATCGTCGGCGCTACGGCCCGCCCAGATCACCGGGCCGCCGGCGAGTTCGAGCAGCCGCGGCGGGCGCGGCCCGGCGGGCGGCGCCATGGTGTCGGCGAGAATGACGATCGGCGCTTCGAGACCCTTTGCGCCGTGCACGGTCATGACGCGGACCTCGTCGCGCGCGATCTCCATGTCGCGTTTGACCTCGGCACGCGCGTCGCGCAGGCAGGCGACAAAGCCCTGCAGCGATGGCGCCTCGCGCCGCTCGTAGTCGAGCGCGAGATTGAGAAATTCGTCGAGCGCATCATTGGCCTCCGGGCCGAACCGCGCCAGGAAGCGCTTGCGTCCGGCACCGGCGCCAAGAACGCCGGCGAAGAACGCGAATGGCGTTTCGCGCCGCGCCGCCTGCTCCAACTCACCGAGGCGGGCGTCGGCGTCGGCGAACTTTTTGCTGTCGCCGGCTTTTTGCGCCAGTGCCGTACGCAGCGAGGCGTCACGCTTCCAGGCGACGGCAAATAATTCTTCGTCGGAAAAACCGAACAATGGGCTGCGCAGCACCGTCGCCAGCGCAAGATCGTCCTGCGGCAACAGCAGTGCATCGGCGAGCGCCATCAAATCCATCACCGCGATGTGCTCGGCGAGCACCAGCCGGTCGGCGCCGGCGACATCGACGTTCTCGTTCTTCAGCGCGCGGATGACGGCTTCGAACAGCGGACCGCGCTGGCGCACCAGGACCAGGATATCGCCGAAGCGCGCCGCCCGCCGGTCCATGCCGACCGCTTCGCGGTTCTCGACCATGCGCCGCACCGTGCGCGCGATCCGCCGCGCCAGCTTTTCGCGCGGGCTGGTCTCGTTCACGGTATCGAACGGCGCCTGCCAGGGCTCCACCTCGCGCGGCGGGTCCGGTTTCTCCGGCTCCCAGATCTCGACCACGCCGGGCGGCGCGTCGTCCAGCGCGATATGCGGCGGGATTTCGCCGTCGACCGCGGCGACGCTCGCCGTCATCTCCGGACTTTTGAACACCTCGTCGACCGCGGCGAGGATATTGGTGCCGGACCGGAACGAGTGTTTGAGCTCGCAGATGATGAATTCGAGCTGTGCGTCGGTATGCTCGCGCCAGAAGACACGACCGACATCGGCGAACTCCTTCGGCGCCGCGTCCTGGAACGAATAGATCGACTGCTTCTCGTCGCCGACGGCGAAGATGGTGCGTCTGACGGTGCGCGCGCCGGCACCGGCGGCAAATTCGGCGACCAGCCGGCGCACGATCTCCCACTGCTTGCGGCTGGTGTCCTGCGCCTCGTCGATCAGCAGATGGTCGATGCCGAGATCGAGCTTGTAGTGCACCCAGGCGGCATCGACGTTGCCGAGCAGTTCCAGCGCCTTGTCGATGAGGTCGTCGTAATCGAGCAGGCCGCGGCGGTCCTTTTCCCGCTGGTAACGGCTCAAGACCTCATAGGCGATGGTGAGCAGCGCTGAGCTGCGCTCGCGGCAGATCGCGGCGTTGCGCTGTTCGCGCAGCCGCAACACGCGGGACTGTTCGTCGATCAGCCGCTGCGCCAGCGCGGGATGCTTCTTGGCCAGCGGCTTGGTGAGCAAATTCCCGCGCGGCTGCGATTTGGTGTCGATGAAGACCTTCACATAAGCATCGATCCTTTCGGCGCCGGTGGCGCGCGCGGCAAGCGTGAGCCGCTCGCACTGCTCCTGATCGCGCGCTGAGCTTTCGCGGCAAACGGCGGCCAGCGCGGCCCAGTCCGACCGCGGCAGAATCGGGCCATTGACGATTTGATCCTCGATGTCCGCCAGGGTCGTATCCGGATCGACGCCGAGTATCTTCGATAGATTGGCAACCGCTGCCGCCACGCCGCCATCGGCGACCCACCGCACGATGCTGTCGCGTTGACCGATCGCTTCGCGCACCACGTCGCGAAAAGTCTGATCGGCCGCCGCGACCATCGCGGTGGTGAGCGCGCGACCGAGCGGACCGTCGGGCGCCGCGGCGCCCTGCAGCAGCACGGCGAGCGTCAATTGCTCGAGCAGCTGCGTGTGCTCGGCCTCATCGAGCACGGTGAAGCGCGCGACGACATTGGCCTCGAACGGAAATTGATGCAGCAACTGCGTGCAAAAAGCGTGGATGGTCTGCACCTTCAGGCCGCCCGGCGTCTCCAGGGCGCGGGCAAACAGTTTCCGCGCCAGCGCCCGGCGCTGCGGATCGGGCGGCGTCAGCGATTCCTCGCGGATCGCGTCGTCCAGCGCGGCGTCGTCGAGCGTGGTCCAGGCGGCGAGCTTGTCGAACACGCGCTTGGCCATGTTGGCGGCGGCGGCCTTGGTGAAGGTGATGCAGAGGATTTTCTCCGGCTCGACGCCGTCGAGCAGGAGATTGATGACACGCTGCACCAGCACGTGGGTCTTGCCGGAACCGGCATTGGCGGCGACCCAGGCCGAAATGTCCGGGTTCGATACGCGCCGCTGCAGCTCGCGCACCTGCGGCGGAATGGTGTGCGGCTTTCTCATCCGCCGCTCCCGGAATCGTCGCCGGCGCCGCCAGTGCTGGACCATTCCTTGACGCGGGCGAGGTGATCGTAGGCGCCGTAATAGGTCTTCCACATCGGGTGCACGAGCGAGCGATAGGGCACGCTGTCGTCGTCGAAACGCCGCGCCAGCTCGGCGAGCTTTTCATAGGCACGGTCGGCGTGCTCGTCAGGCGTGCCGCTCTCGAATGCGATCGGCTCGTCCTCGCCGGGCGGCTCGCCGCCTCTGAGCAGCACATAACCGACCGCGGCGACCGAAGCGCCGGCGGAAATATCCTTGAACCCGCCCCGGCGCAGGATCGCGGCTTCCAATGTGAGCTGTGGCGCAAGCCCAGTGCGGATCTGCTTTTCGCTCCGCGCCGCGCCGGTCTTGTAGTCGAGGATGACGTAGCGGCCGTCGGCGCCACGCTCGATCCGGTCGGCAATGCCGGTCAGCGTGAACGCGCCGTCGGCGAGCGGGATTTCGGTCTTGCCGCGTATTTCGGCGATGATTTCGGCGATGCCGCCGCGGCGCGCGCGCTCCCAGTTGGCGAACCAATGCGCGACGCGCCGGAACCGGGGCCACCAGAACGCCCGCGCCTCGGGAAAATCCTCGAGCGATGCGAAATGCGGCTCGCCGAGCGCGATCAGCTCGGCCGCCGGATCGGCGGGCAGCGCCTTGGCGAAGCGCTTGGTGAAATCGCCGATGGCGGCGTGGATGATCGTGCCGCGCGCGGCCGCGCCCGGGTCGGTGTCGACCGCATCGAGCGGCATGAGTTTCAAAATGTGCTTGGCATAGATCGTGTACGGATCGCGCAGCCAATGCTCGATCTCCGTGACCGACAGGCTTTGCGGTCGTGCCGCGCGCGGCGGCGTCGGTGCCGGCCGCTCCGCCGGTTGCGGCGGTTGCTCGGGCCGGTCGAGCTCGCGCGCCCAGGCGAGATGATTTTCGCCGCGCGCCTTAGCCGCGTCCCAGCGCTTGCCGGCAACGGCGGCGAGACGCTGGATGAAGCGCGAAGGGACGGTCGGCGAGCCCGCGACCTTGGCGGCGTGGCTGAGGAACACCTCGCGCGCGCCGAGGAGCTGGGCGAAATCGTGCGCCGAGAGGCCGATGCGGCGTTCCGGCAGATCGAGACCGAGGTCGAGCCGCATCGGGCGGCTGAGCCAGGCATCGGTCCGGCTCTCCGGCGGCCAAGTGCCTTCGACCAGGCCGCCGAGCACGACCCGATCGCTCTCGGTGAGCCGCGCTTCAAGCGGCCCAAGGATGCGCACGCGCACATTAGGCCGTGGCGGCCGGCGCAGGACGCGGTCGGCCAGCGCGGCTGCGAACAATTCGACATAATCGTTCGTTGCCACAAGCAGTCCGGCCGCGGCCTCGCTGGCCGCCAGCTCATCGAGCGCGTCGGCGAGCTTCACGCCGGCGGGGCCGGCGAACGCGATCTCTTGTCCGTCTTCGCCAGACAGCGCGGCGACGACGGCGCGATGCCGTCCGGCGAGCTCGCTGAGCGGCAGCGATTTATGGCCGATGCTTTCCAGCGGTTCGAGCGCAACGGCGAGGCGGTCGACGAGATCGGTCGCGGCGGCAAGCTCGCCGGCGGTCAAATCTTTTCGCGGATCGGACCGATGCAATTTTTCTCTGCCGGCGCCAAATGTCTTGAGCGCGTGGGCAAGGCCGTGGCTCCCGGAGCGCGGACGTGGCCCGCGCAGCACCGCGCGCTCCAGCGTCGTGATCGCGCGCTCGCCGCCGCCGCCGAGCCGCAGCAGCGGATGCTTGAGCAACGCCAACAGCGTGGTCGGCTCCAATCCATGCATCGCGGCCGCGGCGGCGAGACGGGCGAAAACGCCGGCCGGGGTGTCGGCAAGCGCTTCGCCGCCGGAATCTTCCGCCTCGATGTTCCAACGCTTGAGCGCGGCCAATACGCGGTGGCCGAGCGTGCGGTCCGGCGTCACCAGCGCGGCAGTCTTGCCGTCGTGCACGGCCTCGCGCAGCGCCACGGCGATCGCCAGCGCTTCTTCCTCGGCGTTGGCCGCTTCGATCACCGTGAGCGTCTGGAGCGCCGTTTCGACGTGCGCCGCAAAAGTTTGATCGGTGGTTTTTTGCCGCCACATATCCGTCGTGGACGCCGGCCGCAGCGCCTCCGACAGCAATCGGTCGCGGCTGCGTGGCGCGGCCAGGTTTTCGACCGCGTCGCGCGCGATGCCGATGCGCGCCAAGAGCGCATGCATGGCGAATTGCGGGTGTCCCGGCGCGGGCGCGATTTTCTTTTTCGCATCGCCCGCGATCAGCCGCCACGATTCCTCGTCGAGATCGGTGTCAAGACCGGGCAGCACCACCGCGCCGTGTGGCAGGCGGGCGATGGTCGCAATCAATTCGGCCGTCGACGGGATCGAGCCGGTCGAGCCTGCGGCGATCACCGGGGCGTCGGTCTGGCGCGCCAGCCGCGCCGCCTCCGCCTTGATCAAGGCGTCGCGTCGCTTGGTGGGCTCTATGCGATTGCGATCCTGCAGAACCGCCGGCCAGTGCCTGCGGGCGATCTGCAGGAATTCCAACGTGAGCTGCCAGTACTTGTCGTGTTCCTGGGGCACGAGTTTGTCGAGCCCTTCCCAGGGCACGCCGCGCGTCGTCATGTCGTCGATCAGCCGCGCCAGATCGTCGGCGAGCGCGCAGGCCGCCGCCGGTGTCTGGACGACCAGCGGCGCGCCGCTGGTGCCGTGAAGTTCCGGCGACATCGCCCACTTGCTGATGAGCTGCGCCAGCAACAGACGCCGTTCCATGCCGCCGAGCGCTTCCGGCAGCGCCAGCGCGTCCACGGCGATGTCGCCGGTCGCCGCTTCGGCGAACGCGATCTCGTCCTCGTCGATGTCGCCAAGCGCGACGATGCGCGGCAGGATCGCCGCGTCGTCTTTGAGCACATCGAGAAAGGCGTCGCGCGCCAGCCGGCAGGCGCGGCGCGTCGGCAGATAGAGCGTGGCCGCGGCAAGCGCCAACGGATCGCGCGCGGCGGCAAAGCCGAGCTTGCCGCCGATCAACGCCTCGATCAGCGTCGGCAGAAATGGCGCCGACGCCGGAATGGTGAAAACGCGCGGTGCCATTTTGGGTTCGCGGAAAATCGCTGCGCCGGTCTAGCAGATTTTAGGGGCAGGCTGCGAGTTCTAATGCGCCGCAGCGAGCGTTGCCTCGGCCGCTGTAACGGCGTCCGGGGTGCCGACATGCATCCAAATGCCTTCCAGGCGCAGCCCGAATAGACGGCCGTTGTCGCCGGCACGATCAAATAGGCGTGTCAGCGGGAACGCACCAGAGGGCGCATCGGCGAACAGCGCCGGCGCGAGAATAGCCGCGCCGGTGTAGACGAAGGGAACCACGTCGCGCTCGGCGCGCCGTTGCAGCCGGCCGTCGGGCGCCATGGCGAAGTCGCCGCGGCCCTCATAGCCGACACTGCCGGTGATGGGCGCCAGCAGCAACAGGGCATCCATGGTAGCAGCGTCGAAGGCGTCGGCGAGCCGGACGAAATTAGGTTTGACGCCGTCGAGCCATAGCGTGTCGGAATTGACCAGGAAGAACGGCGCGTTGCCCAATTGCGGCAGCGCCTTGGCGATGCCACCGCCAGTTCCGAGCAGGCTGCCGCGTTCGTCGGAAATGATAATTTCCGGCCGCTGCCGCGACGCCAGATGCCGCTCCAGCGCGTCGGCGAGATAATGCACGTTGACCACGGCGCGCGCGACATTGGCTTCGGCCAGGCGGTCGAGCGAATAATCGATCAGCGATTTGCCGGCGACGGCGACCAGCGGTTTTGGAATGCTGCCGTTGAATGGCCGCATGCGCGTGCCGAGCCCCGCTGCCAACACGAACGCGCTGTTCGGCATCATCGCGCCTGATCCCGCCGCTGCCCGATTCGCCCCATCATACATCGCGGGCGGGCACATTGGTGGCATACCAATCGGCAAGCATGCCGAGCGCCGGATGCGCCAGCGCGCGCTGCAGGTAATTCCATATGCGCGGCATGTGGCGCAAATATTGCGGCTTGCCGTCGCGGCGGTCGAGGCGGGCAAAGATGCCGAGGATTTTTGTCGCCCGCTGCGCCGCCAGCGTCGCATAAAGCTGGGTGAAGCCGGCGGTGTCGAATTTCGCATCGTCCTTGAGCCGGGCGCGGACGTAGCGGCTGAGCAGCGCCACTTCCAGCGCTTCGGGCACGTCGACACGTGCATCCTGGAGGATCGAGGCGACGTCATAGGCTCCCGGCCCGATCACGGCGTCCTGGAAATCGAGCACGCCGATGCGAGCGACGTCGTCGCGGTCGGCAAGCCACAACAGATTGGGCGAGTGATAATCGCGCAGCACCCAGGTCGGTGGCGCTTCGAGCGCCGGGCGCAAGGCGTTGCGCCACAGTGCGGCGAAGGCGTCGCGCGCATCGGCGGTCGGCGGCGCATTGACGCTCGGCAGATACCAATCAAGCAGCAACTCGGCTTCGATCAAAAACGCATCCGCGTCATAGCGCGGCAGGCGATATTCGAAATGCGGCGCGATCGGCAAAGTCTCCGGCAATCTTCGCCGATGCAGCGACACCAGCACGTCGACGGCGGCTTCGTAGCGCGCCTCGATCGGCGCCGGCGGGTCGCCGTCGACGATGCGCGCCTCGCCGAGATCCTCCATGACGATGAGCCCGCGCGCCGGATCGGCGTGCAAAATCTCCGGCGCCGAGAGGTTGCGGTCGCGCAAGCCGCGCGCCAGCGCCACATAGGGAATCGTATCCTCGGCGAGATGGGCGATGGCGCTGTAGGGCTTGCCGTCGCGCACCGGCGGGCCGTCGGGCCGCGGCGGCGCGTTCATCAGGATCATGGTTTGGTTGTCGAGCGTCAGCCTTTCGAAGATGCGGGTCGAGGCGTCGCCCTGCATGCGTTGGCGCCGCGCCGCGCCGACGCCGGATTCGTCGAGGAAGGCGCGCACCAGCGCGATGCGCTCGGCGCGCGGCGCAAAGGCGCCATAGCCGACATAGCGGACATGGCGGGCCTCGGCGCCGAGGTCCGGCGCCAGCGTAAAGGTGATGTCGAAACGATTGGGCGGCAGGAAACCCGCGGCGCGGTCGGGCCATTCCAACAGCACCACGGCGCCGTCCGGTAAATCGTCGAAGCCGAGCTCGGCCAGTTCCGCCGTGCCCGACAGCCGGTACAGATCGGCGTGCACCAGCGGGAAGCGCGACAGTTCGTAAGTCTGGACGAAGGTGAAGGTCGGGCTCGGCACTTCGATGGTGTCGTCGTCGGCCAGATAGCGGATCAGCGCGCGGGCAAAGGTGGTCTTGCCGGCGCCGAGATCGCCGGACAGCGTCACCAGGTCGCCGGGCTCGAGCGCGCCGGCGATGTCGGTCATGAAGGCGACCATCGCCGCTTCGTTCGGGATGGTCACAGTGAAGCTTGCGCCACCCGTGGTCGTCAGCAGCATCGTGATTTAGGCCGCCGTCAGCGTGGCGGCTTCTCCGGTCGGGAACGTACATGTCACAGTCGTGCCCTCGCCGACAACCGAGGTGATGCTGACCGTACCGCCATGCAGCTCCACGAACGAGCGCACCAGGGAGAGGCCAAGCCCCGGGCCGCGATGCTGCGAGCCGAGCGGATGGGACTCGAACCAGTCGAACACCTTTTCCAGCACCTCGGACGGAATGCCCGGCCCGCGGTCGGTCACCGCGAAAATCACCGCGTCGGCGCGCCGCTCGGCCCGCAACGCGATCTTGGCGCCGGGCGGCGAGAAGCTCACGGCATTGGCCAACAGGTTGAACAGGATTTGCCGCAGGCGCCGTTCGTCGGCGGTGAACGCGCCGATGTCCTTTGGCGCGCTGATGTCGAGCGTGAGGCCGGGACCGACCAGGCGATCCTGCACGCCCTCGGCGGCGGCCGCCATGGCGGCGCGGATATCGACGGCACCGAGATTGAGTTGCATCCGGCCGGCATCGATGGTGGCAAGGTCGAGGATGTTGTTGATCAGCGCCAACAGCGTGTCGGTGGAGATGGTGATGAAGTCGAGATATTCGCGCTGCTTTGGTGCCAGCGGCCCGGTCGAGGGATCGCCGAGCAAGTGCACGAAGCCGATGATGTTGGTGAGCGGCGAGCGCAATTCGTAGGACACGTGGTGGACGAAATCGATCTTGATCTTGTCGGCGTCTACCAGCGCCTCGTTGCGTTCGCGCAGCGCGCGCTCGACGTTCACCGAATCGGTCACGTCGTGGAACGTCACCAGCGTCGCACCATTTGGCAGCGGCACCGTCGTGCAATCGACCACGGTGCCGTCGCGGCGCTCGAGTCGCGCCTCGATCGGCTCGCGGCTGTCGATCGCGGTGACGAATTCGCGCAGCTTCTGCCACGTGGTGCCGTCGCCATGCAGCGGGCGGCACAGTGCCGTGATCGTCTCGATATGCGGCCGCTCCGCCAGCGCCTGCGGCGCGAGGTGCCACATGCGGGCGAAGGCCGAATTATGCAGGCGCAAGCGCCCGTCGCTTGCGAACACGGCGACGCCCTCGGCCAGATTGTCGAGCGTCTCGCCTTGCACGCGGATCATTTCCTCGAAGCGGCGGTCGAGGTCGAGCCGCTCGGTGACGTCGTGGAACAGATAGGTGACGCCGCCGTCCGGATTGGGCGTGGTGACGACGCGCACGGTGCGCCCGTCCGGAAGGTGCCACATGTATTCTTTGGCCTCGACCGCGCGGTAGGCTTCGAACAGCTCCGCCTTCCATTGCCGGAAATCTTGTTCCTCCGGCAGCTTGCGGGTGCTGCGCAGCGCCTCGATCACCGCCGAGTCGGTCGGCCCCTGGTCGAGATAGGCGGGGTCGAGATCCCAGAGCGCGCGATAGGCGGCGTTGTAGAACGTCAGCCGGTGATCGGCGTCGAACATGGCGACGCCGGTGGACAGCTGATCCAGCGTGCGGCGGTGCGCATCGACCATGCGGGCGAGCGCGACACGCATGGTTTCCGCTTCGGTGGCATCGAGCCCAATGCCGGCGCTGCCGGTCTCGGTGCGGAAATCGAGCACATCGAAGGTGCGCCGTGAGCCGGCGACCACGGCCGGCAGCCGCCCGGCATAGGAACCGTTGGCCGCGAGCGCCCGCAAAATGTTGTCGCGCGCGGGGCTGTCGAGAAGCTCGAGGCGGCGCGTGACGGCGTCAGCTGAGCCCTTGGCTTCGACCGCGCGGGCATAGGCGGCGTTGGCGAAGGTCAATTGGCCTGCCGCGTCGCGCGTCCACACCGGCGACGGCAGGTTTTCGATCAAGGCGCGCAGCGAAGCGACTTCGCTCAGCAAGCTCTCGTGCCGCGACAAAAGCTCGACGAGGTCGCGCTTGACGCCGCTGGCATCTTTCAGGCGCAGCACGGCGCGGCCGCCGATGGCGCGGCCCTGCACTTCGATCGGATGGCCGTGCAGCGTGGTCAGCGTCAGCGAAAAACCTTCGCCGCGGCCGCGCAGGCTTTCGACCGCCTGCTCCATGGCATAGGCCTTGCCGGCTTTGAGCCAGCTGCCGAAGGCGAGCACGCGATGGGGCGCGGCGACGCCGACGATGCCGGGATCGCCGTCGATGCGGGGCTCGTCGGAGCCTGCCGGCCAATCCACCATCACCTGCGGCTCGGAAAACAGCAGCGCATTGGCGCGATCGAGGTCGCTGCGCAGCGCGGCTATCTCGTCACGCGACGACGTCTCCAGCCGCGTCCAGCGTGTGCGCGCGCGTACCAGCATGATCGCGGTGACGACGGCGAACAGCACAAGGCCGAGCACCACGACCAGCACAGCGATTTCATGCCGGTCGACGCTGTCTTGCGCGCTCGCCACAAGCTCGTGGAGCGCGAGAACCGGTTGTTGCTCGGCGCTGGCGGGGAAGGGAAAGACGGCGCCAACAATGGCGGTCAAGAATCCGCGTCGCCACGGATGCGCGCAGCTGCCGCTGATCCGGATCGTGTCCGGCATGCCCCTTCGCCTCTGCTGGCTGCCACCACCGCCCATTGCCAGCGGATCATCGCGGGGAAAAGCCCCGCGAATCATTCGACTTTACTCTCAAGCGGAATCGCGCCGAAAGAGTCCAGATCGTGAACGTGAATGCGATGGAACCGGGCTCAAGCCCGCGCGGTCGCAGCGCGGCCGAATAATGACGTGTTGAGTGCCTCGGCGTCGCGCGCCATGTCTTCCAGATTGATGCGGCTCAAGGCTATGCCGAATTCCTGCTCCGCGCTCGACAAAGCCGGCAGCACCACTTTGCTGAGCAGCTCGGAGCCGACCGGTTCATTGTCGGCTTCGTCGACCGTTCCGGCGGCGCGCAAAATATCGTTGGCGGTCACCCGACGCGCTTCACGCGCCAATTCGTAGCCGCCGCGCGGGCCGCGGATGCCTTTCAAAATTCCTTCGCGCACCAGGCTTTGCAGCACGGACTCCAGGTGTCGCGGCGGCAAACCATGGCGGGCCGCAAGCGTTTTTGCCGAGATCGGACAGCCCGGTGCCTGCACAGTCACGTCGATGACCGCTGCAATCGCGAGGAGCCCTTTGCGGGGGAGTAGAGGCATGTAGGAGGAAAACGTCGCTGGCGGGGAATAGTTCGTGAGGAGGTAACATACTACATCCGGAACGAATTCCTAGCAGTTTGGCTAATTTAGCAGCAGATTTATCCAGTCTTCGATCCAAATCCAGTAGAGCCAAGCCCGCCTGAGGCGCGCTCGGTCTCATCTAGACTGTTCCATTCAACAAGTTTTGCATGTTGAATTGGCGCGATTACTAACTGGGCGATGCGCATGCCGCGCGAAACGACGAATAATTCGGAACCAATATTGACAAGGATAACCTGCAATTCTCCGCGGTAGTCTGCGTCGATCGTTCCGGGCGTGTTGAGGACGGTGACGCCGTGGCGGGCGGCCAAACCCGAGCGCGGCCGGATCTGGCCTTCGCTGCCGGGTGGCAATGCGATCGCGACTCCGGTCGGGATCACGGCGCGGCCGCCGGGCGGAATGTCGACCGGCGTGTCGGCCGGCACCGCGGCCATGAGATCGAGGCCGGCGGCGAGCGCGCTTTGATATTGCGGCAACGGCAGATCGCGCGCGTGGGGCAGGCGGACGATGCGCACCTCGATGGGCGTTTCGCTGCTCATTGTTTCGACTCCTTAGAGCGAAATCGCTTTTGAAGCGATTTGCGCTCTAACATTTTAGTGGAGCATGATCTTTTCGGAAAACCGGTTTCCACTTTTCCGGATCATGCTCTAAGCGCCGCGGCGATCCGCGCGATCAAGGCGCGCGCGACGTCGTCCTTCGATTGCGGCGGCCAGGATTCGACGCCGCTTGTAGTGATCAGATCGATCTTGTTGACGTCGCCGCCCATGATGCCGGTCGCGGGCGAGACATCGTTGGCCAGAATCCAGTCGCAGCCTTTTTTGGCGAGTTTTGCCTGGGCATTGGCGATGACGTTGTCGGTCTCGGCGGCAAAGCCGATGACGAGTTGCGGCCGGCCGGAATTGCGGTGCGCGATGGTGGAGAGGATGTCGAGATTTTCGGTCAGCGCCAGGGTCGGCGTCTTGCCCGGCTGCTTCTTGATCTTGTTGTCGCTCGGCCGTTCGGCGCGCCAGTCGGCAACGGCGGCGGCGAACACCGCGACATCGGCGGGCAGCGCCTGCTCCACCGCCTTGAGCATCTGCTGCGCCGTCTCGACTTTCACTATGGCGAGGCCCGGCGGGTCGGGCAGATTGACCGGACCGGACACCAGCACCACCTCGGCGCCGGCCGCGGCCGCAGCCGCCGCAATGGCGTGGCCCTGCTTGCCCGAGGAACGGTTGGCGATATAGCGCACCGGATCGATCGGCTCGTTGGTCGGCCCCGATGTGACCAGGACGCGCTTGCCGGTGAGCGATCCGGTCCGGCGCATGATGGCTTCGACCGCGGCGACGATTTCCAGCGGCTCGGCCATGCGGCCCAAACCCGCTTCACCGCGCTCGGCCATCTCGCCGGCGTTCGGCCCGACGATGTGCACGCCGTCGCTGCGCAATTGCGCAAAATTGCGCGCCGTCGCCTTGGCCGCCCACATCTGCGGATTCATCGCCGGCGCGATCAGGATCGGCTTGTCGGTTGCCAGCAGCACGGCAGTGGCAAGATCGTCGGCGTGACCGCCCGCCATCTTGGCCAACAGGTCCGCGGTCGCCGGCGCGACGACGATGAGATCGGTGTCGCGCGCCAGACGAATGTGACCGACGTCGAACTCGCTGTGCGGATCGAACAGATCGGTGTGGACGCGTTCGCCGCTCAATGCGGCGGCGGCGAGCGGCGTGACGAAGCGTTGTGCGGCGGCGGTGAGGATGCAGCGCACCTGTGCGCCGCGGTCCTGCAAGCGGCGGATCAGATCGAGCGATTTATAAGCGGCAATGCCGCCGCCGATGATGAGCAGGACGCGGTTGCCGTTCGCCTCGGCCGCACGCGCCTTCTGCCGCACCGGCTGCGATGGCGGTTCGACATCATCGAGGATTTCATGGCCGGTCTCGTCCGCAGACTCGCGCAGGATGACACGGACCTCGTCCTCCATCGACCGGCCATGGCGCGCCGCGCGTAGCCGCAGCTGCTTCTTCAGCTTGTCGTCGAGCTGCCGGACGGTGAGACTGCCCATGCCGCTTCCGTATACGCCTAGTTTCGTAGCAATATCATAGGCTAGCATAGCAACGATTGCATTGCAATCAATGCTATCACAGGACCTTGATAGCGATCCAAAGCAGCAGCACCGCGATCGCCCACAACGCGGCCAAAGTCCAGCGGAAGCGGCTGCTTTCGGCTTGGTCGAACTCGGCGATGGTTTGCGGCGACAGCAACAGGCCATCGCGCGTCATCGCGTCGAGCTGATCGAGCACACGGGCGCCGCGGGTCAACAGCCCCGGCGCGCTGGCGACGAAACGGCCCAGCTCGGTGACGCCCTGCGCGGCGTTTTCCAGCTTGCCCGCGGGGCCGAGATGCCGCGTTATCCATTCGCGCACCACCGGCTCCGCGGTGCTCCACATGTCGAGCTTGGGATCGAGCGAGCGCCCGACGCCTTCGACCACCACCATGGTCTTTTGTAAGAGCAGCAATTCCGGCCGCGTGCGCATGTCGAACAGGCCGGTGACCTCGAACAACAGGGTCAAGAGCTTGGCCATCGAGATGTCTTCGGCGGTGCGGTTGTGGATCGGCTCGCCGATGGCGCGGATGGCTTGGGCGAAATTCTCCACCGAATGATGCGGCGGCACATAACCGGCTTCGAAATGCACCTCGGCGGTGCGGAGATAATCGCGGGTGATGAAGCCGTGCAAAATTTCAGCAAGAAACAGCCGCTCCTTGGGCCCGAGCCGGCCCATGATGCCGAAGTCGACGGCGATCAGCCGGCCGTCGTCGTCGACGAACAGATTTCCCGGATGCATGTCGGCGTGAAAGAAGCCGTCGCGTAGCGCGTGGCGGAGAAACGTCTGGATCAGGACGCGGCCGAGTTTTGGCAGGTCAAAACCCTTCGCCACAAGACGGGCGCGGTCGGACAGCGGCGTGGCGTCGATCCATTCCAAGGTCAGCACTTCCTTGGTGGTGCGGTCCCAATCGACCGCGGGCACGCGGAAATCCGGGTCGTCCTTGGTGTTCTCGGCCATTTCCGAGAGCGCCGCCGCTTCGAGGCGGAAATCCATTTCGATGGTGACCGAACGCCGCAATGTCTCGACGGTTTCGATGAGCCGCAGCCGGCGCGCTTCGGACGATAAATTCTCGGCGTGCCGTGCGGCGAAGGCGAAGGCGACGAGATCGGCGTGGAAACGCTTTTCGACGCCGGGCCGCAAAACTTTGACGGCGACGGCGCGCGGCCCATCCGCAGTTTCGACCGTGGCGCGATGCACTTGCGCGATTGAGGCAGCGGCGACCGGCGGGCCGAAACTTGAAAACACCGCTTTGAGCGGCTTGCCGAACGACGCGGCGACCGCCGCTTCGGCCTCGCTTTGCGGGAACGGCGGCATCTGGTCTTGCAGCCGTTCGAGATCTTTGGCGAGCGTTGCGCCGACCACATCCGGCCGCGTCGCCAGGAACTGGCCGAGTTTGACGTAGCTCGGGCCGAGCCGGGTCAGCGCCGTCGACAGGCGCGTGTCCGCGGCGCCGGTCGTTCGCCGTTCGATCAGGCGCGCCAGCCGCAAAAAAGGCCGCGCCGGAACCGGTACGGCAGAAGGATCGACGATGCCGAATACGCCCTCGCGGGCGAACACGAAGCCGGCGCGGCCGAGACGGACGAGATGCGCGGGAGCGGAGATCACAAACGCCAGCCGCAATGCAGCGCCACGATGCCGCCGGTCATTTGCTGAAACGAAACGCGCTTGAAGCCGGCCGCCCGCAGCATAGTGGCGAAGGCCTCAGGCTTGGGAAAGCGGCGGATCGATTCCACCAGATAGCGATAGGATTCGGCGTCGCCGGTCACGGCGCGGCCGAGCGCCGGGATGACGTTGAACGAATAGAAGTCGTACAGCCGGTCGAGGCCGGGCACATCGACGGCGGAGAATTCGAGGCACAAAAATTTGCCGCCGATTCTCAGCACGCGAAACGCCTCGGCGAGCGCCACGTCGATGCGCGGCACGTTGCGGATGCCGAAAGCGATGGTCACGGCATCGAAACTGCGGTCGGCGAACGGCAGCGCTTCGGCATTGCCTTCGGTGAAGGTGATCGCGTCGCCGACATGTTGCGCCGCGGCGCGCTCGCGGCCGACCGCGAGCATGTCGGGGTTGATGTCGCACACCGTTGCCCGGGTGAATTCGCCGCCGGCCGCGATGGCGCGCAACGCCACGTCGCCGGTGCCGCCGGCAATGTCGAGCAGCGCGAACGGCCGTGTTTTCGGCGGATCGAGCGCAGTGACCAGCGCATCCTTCCAGGCTCGGTGCAGGCCGAGGGACATCAGATCGTTCATCAGGTCGTAGCGCGGCGCGACGCTGTGGAACACGTCGTCGACCAGCGCCTGCTTGTCTTCAAGCGGCACCTGGCGTGAACCGAAATGGGTGTCTGCCATCGTTGGTGTTCCTGTCATGCAAACCATAGCGCGGCGGCTCAAGCGACGCTATGTGTTGTTGAAATTAACCATATGGCCGTGGCTGTGAGCGCCGGATCGAACGATGCCCGAACTGCCTGAAGTCGAGACGGTGCGCCGCGGCCTCGAGCCGGCGATGGAGGGGGCGCGCTTCGCCAAGGTCGAGGTGCATCGCGGCGACCTGCGCTGGCCGCTGCCGAAGGATTTCGCCAAGCGGCTCGAAGGCGCAACCGTGACCGGCATGGGCCGGCGGGCCAAATATCTGCTCGCGGACCTTTCGTCCGGCGACGTGCTGGTCATGCATCTCGGCATGTCGGGCTCGTTCCATGTGTTCGACAAGCAACGCCAGAACACGCCGGGCGCCTATTATCACGAGCGCTCCAAGCACGTCGCCCACGACCACGTGGTGTTTCACATGTCGTCCGGCGCCATCGTCACCTTCAACGATCCGCGCCGCTTCGGCTCGATGAAGCTCGTGGCGCGGCAACAACTCGACGACGAGCCGTTGTTGCGCGGCCTCGGTCCCGAGCCGCTCGGCAACGCGTTCGACGCCGCGATGCTGGCGCTGGCCTGCAAGGGCAAGAAAACCAGCCTCAAGGCCGCACTACTGGACCAGCGCATCGTCGCCGGCCTCGGCAACATCTATGTCTGCGAGGCGCTGTATCTCGCACGGCTATCGCCGAAGCGCTTGGCCTCGACCATCGCCACAAAATCCGGCGCGCCGAACGAGCGCGCTGCGCGTCTGGTGGAGAGCATCAGCGCGTGCTCAACGACGCCATCAAGGCCGGCGGCTCATCGCTGCGCGATCATAAGCTGACCGACGGCGGGCTCGGCTTGTTCCAGCACAATTTCCGGGTCTACGACCGCGAAGGCGAGAAATGCCGCACGCCCGGTTGTGGCGGCACCGTCAAACGCATTGTGCAGAACGGCCGCTCGACGTTTTATTGCCCGAGCTGCCAGAAGTAGAATCGCCTTCCGCACGGGGTAGTGACTCAGTTTGAAATTTGATTGGCGGCTACCTATGCTCAGATGATGCCTTCATATAACGCCTCTTTTCCTGAAGGAACCCGAGCGCAGATTGCGCGGCTCCCGGTGTTGGAAGAGTTCAGGCGCACTTGGAAGCTCCACGATCCATTGCACCCGGAACAGCTTGAATGTGCTGGACGGGTCGGCGTGGTGAAGGCCGTCGGCTACTACCACGGCGGGGATGTGCTCTATTGGTTTGAGGAATTACCAGGCACTTGGCATGAGTGTTGTCTCGTGCAAGCGCCGAGCTAGGCGACAGATTACTTTTTATGAGGACGACGCTTGCCCGCTGACGGGAGAAAGAGGATTACTCCTTTCCCGGCAGCGCCTCATCCAACCACTTCGCGATCACCGCGGCGATCTCCTTGTTGTTCTTCTCCAGCATCATGACGTGGCTGTTGCCCTTGATGCCGATATCGGCGAGCCGAATGTAAGTGGGCTTGACGCCGGCCTGGCGCAGATAGTTCACCGTGCAGTGATCGTAAGGCGCGTGGTAGGACGCCTCCGCGGTGAGCACCAGGATCGGCATTTTCTGCAGATTGGGCAGTTGCCGCGCCGGCTCGGTTTGGGCGTAGCAGCGCACCAGGTCGGGGGCATCGGCCTTGTCCTGCTGCACCATCTTGAGCTCGGACGCGTCCTTGATCGGCGGCGAATAATTGAGCGGCACCGCGGTGATGCCATAGGGCAATGCCAGCGTGCCTTGCTTGAACCAGTCGGGGGCGCCTTTGAATTCGACTTGATAGAACGGCGGACCGTTCGGTTCGATTGCCAATATCGCCTTCACCAGATCGGGCCGCGCATCCGCCACGGGCCAGCCGAACGCGCCGGCTTGGGAATGGGTGAGCAGGATCGCCGGCCCGATTTTTTCCAACAATGCCAACAGCGCATCGCGATTGAAGAATTGCTGCGAAGCGAAATCCGCGATCGCCGGCATCTGGCTCGCCGCGAGCTGTATCGTCGCCGGGTCGTCCGGCTCGCCGCTGCCCGGCCACTGCGTGTGCAAAACCGCCTGCGGCCACAGCTTGAACTTTTCCTGGGCGATAAAGCGCGACAGCGCGTTGCCCCGCTCGACATTGTGCATCGGCCCGTAAGCCGCGGCGAGATAGCCGGACCGCGCCCGGCCGGGCTGGTCGACCACATAGACCGCATAGCCTTGGCGCACGAAATATTGCGCCCAGCCTTCGCGGCCGTCCGGCGTGCCAATGTAATTGGTGCCCGACATGGTGCCGCCGTGCACCATGACGATCGGAAAAGGATGTGTTTGTTTGGCCGGGATGCGCACCTCGACATACATCTGATGGCTGACGTAATCCTTGCCGTCGACCGTCGTCGTCTTGGCGTTGACGTAGAAGAAGCCGTCGCGCGCCAGCATCAGCGGCGGATCGTCGGCAGCCTGCGCCGAGGTCATGGCAAAACCGATCACGGCGGTCATGGCGATGATCAGTCCGGCCGCGATGCCCGCATAGGCAATCATTTCATTTGGCTTCACAGCGTCCTCCCGGTCGAGGCATCATAACAGAGTGGCTGCGGGCCTGAAATTCGGTTAGGCCTGAAGCGTTCGGGAGCCGCAAGCATGTCTTACGAAAACATCATCGTCGAAACGCGCGGCCGGGTCGGCCTCATTCGGCTCAATCGCCCGCAAGCACTCAATGCGCTCAACCGCGCGCTGATGGGCGAGCTCGGCCGGGCCATCGCCGCGTTCGAGGCCGATACCAATATCGGCTGCATGGTCATCACCGGCTCGGACAAAACGTTTGCCGCCGGCGCCGATATCAAGGAAATGGCCGACAAGGATTTCGCCGAGGCGTTCTTCGGCGATTTTTGCGCGGATTGGCATCAGGCGGCGGCAGCGCGCAAGCCGGTCGTCGCCGCGGTGGCAGGCTTTGCGCTCGGCGGCGGCTGCGAGCTTGCCATGCAATGCGATCTCATTATTGCTGCCGACAATGCAAAATTCGGCCAGCCGGAGATCAAGCTCGGCATCATTCCCGGCATCGGCGGCACGCAGCGGCTGACCCATGCGGTCGGCAAGGCCAAGGCCATGGACCTCATCCTCACCGGCCGGATGATGGATGCCGCGGAAGCCGAGCGCTCGGGTCTGGTCGCGCGCATCGTGCCGGCGGCGAGCCTGCTCGACGAGGCCATGAAAATCGCCGAGACCATCGCCGCGATGTCGCTGCCGTCGGTGCTGGCGGCCAAGGAAGCAGTCAATCGCGCCTTCGAGACCTCGCAAGCCGAAGGCATCCGCTTCGAGCGGCGCATCTTTCATTCGCTGTTCGCCACCGCCGACCAGGGCGAAGGCATGCACGCCTTCATCGAAAAGCGGCCGCCGAAGTTCGAAAATAAATAATTACTTCCGCACGCAGATCACGCGGACGACCGATTGGTCGATCGCATTGCGGCCGGTGGCGGGAGTGATGTTCTGCGTTTGCAAAAAGGCGCGCAGCGCTTCAGCCGGTACCAGCGTTGCCTGGCTGACGGCACCCGTGCCGGCGACCGCGGTTGAACTTAAATCCACCATGCCGGCGAAGCGGCCTTGCGCATCGACCGCCGCGGCGCCGGAGAAACCAAGCTTTGGCGCGGGATCGAGACCTTGCGTGCTCCGATGCGCGGACGCGCGCGTGACCGCGCCGCCGCCAGCCTGGGCCAGCGGATCGGCGATGCCGACAAGGGTAAAATCATCGCCCGCGCCGCTGTCGCCGCCGAGCGCTGCCGGGACCAAGTCTTGCGCGCCGTAAACGCGCAGCAGCGCGATATCGTTGGCCTTGTCCGCGGCGATGCGTTCGGCATGGCCAAAACCCGGAATTGTGATGGCCTGGCAGCCGTCCGCGATTTGCGCCGATGTGATCAGATGCCCTTGGCCGGACACCACGATGGCGGTGCCGTATTCGACACTGCGCCGCAACCCCGGCGGCGGTGCGGCATTCGGGTCGGGAAAGCCCTGGTAGGTATTGGCCATGACGGCGGCGATCGGCGCCATGACGCCTTCGATGGCTTGATCGAACAGAATGGTGACGCCGCGCAGCTCGCCGCCGCTCGACTGGACGCGGACGATGAACCTTTTCAGGCCCTGCATTCCCGACATGACGAAGGAGTCGGGCGAGAGCGTCGAATGCTCGACGATGCGACGGCGTGTTTTCTTTTCGGTGTCGAACAAAGCCGCCAGCGCGCCCTCGTGCAGGTGAAAGGTCTCGATATCGATTTGCCCCCCTCGCGACGTCCAGCGGCTGCCCATGCGGGCCGGCGCGGTTTTGGGCACCAGCGCGCTGGGCAGGCCGAGCCGCGCGCCGGTTACCAGGTCATCGATGATGCGCCATCCCGCCGCTGCCAGCGCGCCCTGCGACGGCGGGCCGATATTTTCGACTGCGGAATCGGGATCGTCTGATGCCGGCTTTGCGGCGACGGCGATTTTTTTCGCGGCCGTCTTCGCCGCCGCTTCCATTGCTATTCCCGGTAGCGCCAGCACCAACAGGCCGACGACGATGCCCGCGAACTTCATGACCATCGCCCCACGCGCCGCGACTGGGTTAGCCTAACCGAACGGCGCGGCAACGCAATGCGCCGGCGTACCGGCTTGGCGGTCGTCCGCCGCGCCGTTCCGGTCTATGCTGCCGCCATGCTGAGTACGGAAGAGCTTGAACGTTACGCACGCCACATCGTGCTGCGCGAGGTGGGCGGGCCGGGACAGGCCGCGCTCGGCCGCGCCCGCGTCCTGGTGATTGGTGCCGGCGGGCTCGGCGCGCCGGCGCTGATGTATCTCGCCGCCGCCGGCGTCGGCACGCTGGGCGTGATCGACGATGACGTGGTTTCGCTGTCGAACCTGCAGCGGCAGATCATCCATGCCACGCCCGATGTCGGCCGGCCTAAGGTCGACACCGCCAAGGAGGAGATCCAGCGGCTCAATCCCCACGTCGCCGTGGAGCCGCACGGCGTCCGGCTGACCGCGCAGAACGCGCTCAATCTGATCGGCCGCTACGACATCGTCGCCGACGGCTCCGACAATTTCGCCACCCGCTATCTGGTCGCCGACGCCTGCTATTTTGCCAAGAAGCCGCTGGTCACGGCGGCGCTCGGCACCTTCGACGGCACGCTGACCACGATCCGCGCTTACGAGCGCGGCGCCGACGGCAAGCCGAACCCGACCTATCGTTGCCTGTTTCCGGAGCCGCCGCCGCCCGGCACCGTTCCGGCTTGCGCCGAGGCCGGCGTTCTCGGCGCGCTCGCCGGCGTCGTCGGCTCGATGATGGCGCTGGAAGTGATCCGCGAGATCGTCGGCTTCGGCGAAGGCTTGGTCGGGCGTCTGGTCATGCTCGACGCCCGCGCCATGCGCTTCGAGACGCTGCGCTATGCTTGGGATCCGGCGAACCCGCTCACCGGCGAAGCGCCGACGATCCGCGATCTTTCAGCGCATATTTGAGGAAGCGTCTTTTATTTCGTCCAGATCGCCTGAATGGTCGAGCCCTTCATCACCGACCATTTGTTGGCGCCGGCATTCACCAGGGTGAAGCAATTGGCCACGGTGGCGCCGCCCCAGGTGGTGCAAAAGCCGTCCTTCGACAGCTTCCAGGTGCCCATGCCTTTGTTGCCAGACCCGATCGGCTCGCGCTTGATCTTGCCGTCCGCCGTGAACGTCATCTTGAATTTGACACTCGACAGCGTCGACGCCGTGAACGGCTGACCGTTGAAGAACGTCGTCTCGATTTCGCTCGGCGGTACCCTTGCCGGCTGCGCGGCGGCAATTGTCGTCGTCAGCAGGAAGGCCAAAGCCGCAGCCGTGACGCCTCTTCGAAAATTCGCGTGCATCGTAAGCCCCCAAGATTCCGATTCACGACTGCCATGATAACGACATGCCGTCGCTACGTCCGCTGAAAAATCTCACCGGTTCTGGCCATGATACACGCTGTTCGGCCGCATGTCGGTGGCCGAGGCGACGCGGTTCGTCATGTTGAAGAAGGCGGCGACGGCGGCGATGTCCCAGATGTCGCGGTCGCTGAAGCCTGCCCGGCGCAATGCGGCGCGGTCTTCCTCCTCGATGAGCCAGGACTCGGTGGTTAGTTTTACCGCGAAGTCGAGCATGGCCCGCTCGCGTTTGGACAAGCGCGCCGCGCGAAAATTCATCGCCATCAATTCGCCCAGCACCGGATCGCCGGACAACTGGCGCACCGCGGCGCCATGGGCGACCAGGCAGTAATAGCAGCGGTTGTGCGACGACACCGCGACCGCGATCATCTCGCGCTCGAGCCTGCTCAGGCCCGACGGCGCCAGCATCAGATCGTTGTACATGCCGACGAAGGCCGAAAGCTTCGCCATGTCGAAGCCATAGGCCTTGAGCACATTGGGGACGAAGCCGAGCTTTTCCTCGCATTTGGCGAAATAGGCCGCCATGTCCGGCGACAGGGGCGCCGGCTCGAGCGTCAGCGCCGTGATCTTGGTATCGTCGCCGGCCGCCGCACTGGGGCGCGGTTTCGCCTTACCTTTGGCCTGGTCGGTTTTGCTTCGCTGCTTAGCCATCTTCGTCCCCTGTGAAACGCCCTTGTCGCATGCCATCTTTAGGACGGTGGCGATGGCGGATGCGCATATTGTGCGAGTATTATCGTAGCGGACCGCGCTGACCAGCCGGGACGGGAGCATGAACGTCCAGGATTTTTCCCTTAACGCCGACGACGGTACCGGGCAGGCGCTCATCGGCGCGGCAGCCGCGGCGCTGGCGCGGCGCCGGAACGATATCCCCGACACGTTCTTGGCCGAATTGCTTGGCTCTGCGGTGCCTGACGATTTGCAGCGCTACGGGCCGGATGAGCTTGCCGCCATTGCCGAACGGTCGTGGTCGCTGTTCGCCGAGCGCAAGGCCGGCGCGCCCAAGATCAGCTTCGAGCCGGCGCCTGTGACGCGCTCCGTGGCGGTGCTCGACATCGTCAACGACGACATGCCGTTTCTGCTCGATTCGGTTGTCGGCGAGGTCCATCAACGCGGGCTCGACATCCGCCTCCTGGTCCATCCTGTGTTCACTGTCGAGCGCAACGCGGCGGGAGCGCTGACGGCCTTCAAGGACGCCGCGAAAGACGGCGGCCGGCACGAAAGCTTCATCCATATCCACGTCGAAGGCGTCGCGGATGCCACGCAGCGCGACGAGATCGTGCGCGCGCTCGGGGACCTCCTCGCCCAGGTTCGCGTCGCCGTGCAGGATTGGCGGCCGATGCTGGACTGGCTGCGCGCGGTCATCGCGGAATTGCGCGCCAATCCGCCGCCGCTGGACGCCGCCGAAATTGCCGAGGCCGTGCAGTTTCTGGAATGGCTGGCGGCGGACAATTTCACGCTGCTCGGCGCCCGCGATTACGCCTTCACCGGCAATACCGACGTGCTCGAGCCGATGTTCGAGACCGGGCTCGGGCTGTTGCGCTCGCGCGATGTGCGGCCGTTGCAGCGCTGGAACCAGCCGCTCGTCATCACGCCCGAAATTCGCGTGTTCCTGGAGCAGCCCCGGCTCCTCGTCATCACCAAGTCGACCTTGCGCTCGCCGGTGCATCGCCGCGTCGACATGGACTATATCGGCGTCAAGCGCTTCGACCGGCACGGCAAGCTGATTGGTGAATTTCGCCTCTGCGGCCTGTTCACTTCGACCGCCTATACGCGGTCGGTTCGCGCCATTCCCTATCTGCGGCGCAAGGCCGACGACGTCATCCGTCGCGCCGGCTTCGATCCGGCGAGCCATTCCGGCAAGGCGCTGGTCAACGTGCTGGAGACCTATCCGCGCGACGAATTGTTCCAGATCGACGAAGACTTGCTCTATCAGTTCGCGCTGGCCATCCTGCAGCTCGACGAGCGTCCGCGCGTGCGCGTGTTGCCGCGGCGCGACCGTTTCGATCGTTTTGTCTCGGTCCTCGTTTACGTTCCGCGCGAGCGCTACGACAGCGCGATCAGGGCGCTGATCGGAGATTATCTCGTCACGGCTTTCAACGGTGCCGTGCGTGCCTTCTATCCGTTCTTTACCGAAGGCCCGCTGGTGCGCGTGCACTTCATCATCGGCCGCGCCGAGGGCGAAGCGCCGGATCCCGATCGCGCCACGCTGGACCGCGCGGTCGAGGCCATCGTGCGCAGCTGGATCGACGGCTTGAACGAGGCGCTCGCCGCCGCCTACGAGCCTGGCAAGGCGCGCGCGCTGGCGGCGCGCTACCGCGATGCATTCCCGATCGACTATCGCGAGGTCTATTCGCCGGCGATGGCCGTCGGCGATATCCGTGTCGTCGAATTGCTCACGCCGGAACGGCCGCTCGGTGTCGATTTTTATCGCCAGGGCGGTGCCGGTTTGACGCGCGCGGGGCTGAAAGTGTTCAGCCAAAGCCGGCCGATTTCGCTGTCCGAGCGCGTGCCGGTGCTCGAAGACATGGGCTTCCGCGTCGTCGACGAGCGCACCTATCACATCAAGGCGGCCGACTCTGCGGAAGTCTGGTTCCACGACATGGAGCTCGAAAGCGCGTCGGGGGAGCCGATCGACCTGTCCGCGCTGGAACAGCGGCTTGAGGCTTGTTTCCTCGTCGTCATGGGCAAACGGGCCGAGAGCGACGGCTATAACGCGCTGGTCCTCTTGACCGGGCTCGGCTGGCGCGACATCGCGCTCATTCGCACCATCTCGCGCTTCCTGCGCCAGATCCGCGTGCCCTATTCGCAAGATTACATGTGGGCGACGCTGCGCAAGCATTGCGCCATCGCCGCGCAGATCGTGACGCTGTTCCACACCCGGTTCGATCCGCATCTCAAAGCGTCGAACGAGGAGCGCGCCGCGCGCGAGGCCGAGATCGCCTCCGCAATCGAAACCGCATTGCAGGCGGTCGAGAGCCTCGATGAGGACCGCATCCTGCGCCACTTCGTCAATGCGGTGCAGGCGGCGATCCGCACCAACTTTTATCAGCTCGACCGCGGCGGCCTGCCCAAGGACGTCATCGCGATCAAATTTGCCAGCCGCAAGGTCGACGCTATGCCGCTGCCGCGGCCGCTCTACGAGATATTCGTTTATTCGCCGCGCTTCGAGGCCGTGCATCTGCGCTTCGGCAAGGTGGCGCGCGGCGGCATCCGCTGGTCCGACCGGCCGCAGGATTTTCGCACCGAAATTTTGGGCCTGGTCAAAGCGCAGAACGTCAAGAACGCCGTCATCGTTCCGGTCGGCGCCAAGGGTGGGTTCGTGCCAAAGTATCTGCCGGCCGGCGGCACGCGCGAAGCCATTCAGGCCGAAGGCATCGCCACCTACAAGATCTTCATGTCGACGCTGCTCGACATCACCGACAACATCGGCACCGCCGGCGTCGTGCCGCCGCTCGACGTCGTGCGCAAAGAGGGCGATGACACTTATCTGGTCGTCGCCGCCGACAAAGGCACCGCGACGTTCTCCGACATCGCCAACGACATCGCCATCGCCCACGATTTTTGGCTCGGCGACGCCTTCGCCTCCGGCGGCTCCGCCGGGTTCGACCACAAGAAGATCGGCATCACCGCGCGCGGCGCCTGGGAATCGGTCAAGCGCCATTTCCGCGAAATGGACGTCAATCTCGCCACGACGCCGTTCACCGTGGTCGGGATCGGCGACATGTCGGGCGACGTGTTCGGCAACGGCATGCTGCGCGAGAAGACCACCAAGCTCGTCGCCGCCTTCGATCACCGCGACATTTTCATCGATCCCGATCCCGATGCGGAGCGCACGTTCGCCGAGCGCCAGCGCCTGTTCGACCTGCCGCGTTCGAGCTGGCAGGATTTCGACAAGATGCTGATCTCCAAGGGAGGCGGCATCTATAGTCGCTCGGCCAAGGAAATCAGGCTGTCAGCCGAGGCGCAAAAACTGTTCGGCGTCGGCGAACGGCTGACGCCGCAGGACTTGATTCGCGCCATCCTCAAAGCGCAGGTCGATCTGATCTTCTTCGGCGGCATCGGCACCTATATCCGCGCCACCGACGAAAACGACGAGGCGGTCGGCGATCGCGCTAACGACGCGGTCCGCGTCACCGGCAGGGATCTGCGCTGCAAGGTAATCGGCGAGGGCGCCAATCTCGGCATGACGCAACGCGGCCGCATCGAGGCGGCGCTGCGCGGCATCCGGCTCAACACCGATGCCATCGACAATTCGGCCGGCGTCAACACCTCCGACATGGAGGTCAATCTCAAGATCGCGCTCAGCGTTCCAGTGCGCGACGGCCGGCTGACCATGGCGGGGCGCAACGCGCTGCTTGCCGAGATGACCGACGACGTTGCAGCCCTGGTGCTGCGCAACAATTATCTGCAGCCGCTGGCGCTGTCGCTCGCCGAACGGCGCGGCATGGAGGCTTTCGGTTTTCAGCAGCGCCTGATCCAGACCTTGGAGAAGCGCGGATTATTGGACCGCGCGGTCGAATTTTTGCCCGACGACGCCCAGCTTGCCGAGCGCCGCCGCCGTTCGGAACCGTTCACCCGGCCGGAACTGTCGGTACTGCTCGCTTACGCCAAGCTGACCCTCGACGAAGATTTGCTGGAGTCCGCGGTACCCGACGATCTCTATCTGGCCCGCGAGCTTGGCCGCTATTTTCCGAAAGCCATCGCCGAGCGCTTTCCCGATGCGCTCGAGCACCATCGCCTGCGCCGCGAGATCATCGCCACCCAGCTCGGCAATTCGATGATCAACCGCGGCGGCCCGTCGCTCACGGTGCGCATCGCCGACCAGACCGGCGCCGCGCCCGCCGCCATCGCCGCGGCCTTCGCCGCCGTACGCGACAGTTTCGGCATGACCGCGCTCAACACCGCGATCGATGGACTCGACAATCGCGTCCCGGGAAAACTGCAGCTCGAGCTTTATGCGGCGGTGCAGGACCTGTTGCTCGATCGCATCATCTGGTTCCTGCGCAATGTCGATCTGTCCAAAGGCCTGGCCGAGGTCGTGGCGCATTACCGCGACGGCATCGCCGCCGTCGAAGCCGCGCTCGATGGCGCGCTGTCCGAGGAGAGTTTGAGCGTACGTTCGACGCGCAAAGCCAAGCTCGTCGAGGCCGGCGTGCTGGAGGAACTTGCCGGGCGTTTGTCCAATCTGCCGTCGCTCACGGCGTCGCCCGACATCGTCCTGGTCGCCGATCGTACCGGCAAGGCGATCGGCGAGGTGGCCGCGACCTATTTCGCCGCCGGCACGTTTTTCCGACTCGACCGCATTACCAACGCCGCGAGCAATATTCCGATTGCGGATTATTTCGACCGGCTGGCGCTCGACCGGGCGCGGGATTCGATCGGGGAAGCCGAGCGCCGGCTTGCCGCGGCCATGGTCGGCGACGGTGCGGCAGGCGCTGCCGCGGTGGCGGCCTGGGTCGCGCCGCGCCGCGCCGAGGTCGAGCGCATTCGGCTGGCGATCCACGAGATCGCCAATTCCGGGCTGACGCTGTCGAAACTCGCGGTGGCCGCGAGCCTGCTTTCGGACTTGGTCAAGAATTGAAGGCCGGCAACGACTTACCCACAGGCGCCGCGACCGCCATAAAAAAGAACCCCAAGCAGAGTACGCGCTTGGGGTTCTAAGGTGTTGCCTCAATACTTAGGCTTATGGGGCCAGGCGGCAGGGTGTCGGGGGGATGGGGGAGCCGCCCGGTTGGCCTAATGATCAACAAATAGGAGCGGGGTCTGCCGATGCAATGCGGATCACGGTTTAGTGTAATCCGCTGCGTCAAAACGCACCGCTTGCAAACAACAAGCCCGTCAACAATCGATTTTTTTCAGCTGCGTACCGTTGCGTCAGGACTACCTCGTATGCGTGACATGCAGACGTCACAAACCCAGGCGATTTTACTCAATTGTTACGGCGTGAAAGAATTTCATTTCCCGCGCGGAACCAGCCGGCCTTGCGGCGCTTATCGGTCTTGGGCCACGATCTTGGGCTATGATCGGGTGACTGTTGCACGGGCGCTCATAACTCCGAAAATGCGGACACCGTCGGCCCAAGCGGCATGGCAATGATTGCGGTTGTTACGAACTGTTGCGAGATCACGGCATGAACGCGCTTGCGTCGCTGGAACCGCTCTACACCGTGGCTGGCTTCGCCGTCGGCTTGCTGGTCGGCTTGACCGGGGTCGGCGGCGGCTCCCTGATGACGCCGATCCTGATCGTGCTGTTCGGGGTTCATCCGGCGACCGCGGTCGGCACCGACCTGCTGTACGCCGCGGCGACCAAAACCGCCGGCAGTCTGGTCCATGGCTACAACCGGACGGTCGATTGGCGCGTGGTGCGGCGCTTGGCCACCGGCAGCGTGCCGCTGACGGTCCTGACCATCTGGGCGCTGAGCTACGTCAACATCAATGGCGCGGCGGCGCGCGAGCTCATTGCCGGCGTGCTGACCCTTGCGCTGTTTGCCACCGCGCTGATGCTGGTGTTTCGCGACAGGATCGTCGGGCGCTATGCGGCGCGCGTCGGTGCGCTGCCGCCGCAGCGGATCGCTACGCTGACCATGATCGTCGGTGCGATCCTCGGCGTGCTGGTGTCGATCTCGTCGGTCGGCGCCGGCGCCATCGGCGTCACCGCCCTGATCCTGCTTTATCCGCAGCTGCCGACGGCGCGGATCGTCGGCTCCGACATCGCGCATGCGGTGCCGCTGACGCTCGCCGCCGGCATCGGCCATTGGTGGCTCGGCTCGATCAATCTCGATCTGTTGATTCCGCTGCTGTTGGGTTCGGTGCCGGGCATCGTGATCGGTAGCTATACCGCCGTACACGTGCCGGAGAAGGCGCTACGCCTGGTACTGGCGGCGACGTTGATCGTGGTCGCGACCAAGCTGTCGCTGGACGTGCATTCGTCCGGCCTGCCGCTGGTAACGGCGACGACAAATCGCGCGCATTGATGTTTTTTGAGCGCAGTCAGCGCGGCTCGTGCCCGAGACCGTAGCGATGCAGGTCGGCGCCATGGGCGTCGAGCCAGGCCTTGGCGCGGTCGTGATCCGGGCAAAGCCGCTGCACCAGCCGCCAGAACCGCGCCGAATGGTTCATCTCGACGAGGTGCGCCACTTCGTGCGCGGCGAGGTAATCGAGCACATGGCTCGGCGCGAGGATGAGCCGCCAGGAGAACGACAGCAGGCCGGTGGTCGAGCACGAGCCCCAGCGGCTTGATTGATCGCGCACGGTGATCCGCTTGACGGCGACGCCAAGCGCCGCGGCGAATTTCAAGCTCGCGGTTTCGAGCTCGCGCCTGGCCTCGCGGCGCAGGTAATCGCCGACGCGCCGGTCGATATGCGGTGCATTGCCTGTCACGCATAAAAGTAATTCGCCGCCCGTATCGGTTTCCGTCCAGACGGTGCCGCGCAGGCCGGGGCGGTGCGCGATGCGGTGCGGTACGCCGCGCAGCGGCACCACGACGCCGTCGGCGAACGGCGCCGCTTCCGGCAGCCGCCCGAGCCGCGCCGCGATCCAGCCGCCGTGCTTTTGGGCGAACTCGCCCGCTTCCTTCAGCGTGCCGCGCGGCGGTATCGTCAGAATGACTTCGCGGGTCGTCGCCTGGATGCGCAAGGTGTAGCGCCGCGCCTGCCGATGCCGGCGCAGCTGCACCAGATAGGCCGATCGGTCGAAGACGATCTCGATCGTCTGCGGCTCACTCGGGCGACGATAAAGCAGCGCACGCAGCGGCATGGTGGAGCACCCAGTCGCAAACCGGCACCAATACTGCCACGATTCGGCGCAGCGCGCGAAGGCCGCAGCCGGCGCGGCGATCAAGCCTGTTGCAGTGCCGCGCCGTTGTGGGCGCGTCGCTTGGCGGCGCCGTTGTGCGCACCGCGCGCCATGTGACCCATCGACAGGATGAAGTCGGAGATGCGCGGGGCGATCTCGGCGCGGAAGCGTGAGCCGTTGAATACGCCATAGTGTCCGACGGCCGGCTGCAAGTAGTGCACCTTGCGATCGGGCGGAATGTTGACGCACAGACCATGCGCCGCCTCGGTCTGGCCGACGCCGGAAATATCGTCGTGCTCGCCTTCGATGGTGAGTAGCGCGACACGCTTGATCTTGGCGAGATCGACGGAGCGGCCGCGATGGGTCATCTCGCCCTTCGGCAAAGCGTGGCGGACGAACACGGTCTCGACGGTTTGCAGATAGTATTCGGCGGCGAGATCCATCACGGCGAGATATTCGTCGTAGAATTCCTTGTGCTTGCCCGCGGAATCGCCGTCGCCCTTGACCAGATTGAGGAACAATTGCTTGTGCGCCTCGATGTGGCGCTCGAGATTCATGCTGACAAAGCCGTTGAGCTGCAGGAAGCCCGGATAGACGTCGCGCATAAAGCCCGGATTGGGAAACGGCACCTTGGTGATGACGTGGCTATGGAACCATTCGGTGCCGCGCTGTTCGGCGAGTGTATTCACCGCGGTCGGATTGACTCGCGTATCGATCGGCCCGCCCATCAAGGTCATGGACACCGGCACATAGGGATCGTCGTCGGCTTCCATCAGCGCGACGGCGGCCATCACCGGCACCGCCGGCTGGCACACTGCGATGACGTGGGTGTCGCCGCCGAGCGCGCGCAGGATCGAGATCACGTAGTCGATGTAGTCGTCGAGATCGAAACGGCCTTCCGCCAGCGGCACCATGCGCGCGTCCACCCAATCGGTGACATAGACGTCATGGTTGGGCAGGAACGCCTCGACCGTGCCGCGCAACAGCGTGGGGAAATGGCCCGACATCGGCGCGACGATCAGGAGCCGTGGTTGCGGCCGGCGCGGCTGATGCTGGAACACGCGCTCGAAATGAACGAGCTTGCAGAACGGCCGCTCCCACACCGTCGAGACCTGCACCGGCACGCGCTCGCCGCCGACCAGGGTCGAGGTGATGCGCCATTCCGGCCGGCCGTAGCGGCGCGTCGAGCGCTCGAACAACTCGGCCGCCGCGGCGACGGTTTTGCCGAAGGTGGTGAAGGACAGCGGATTGACCGGGTTCTTGTAGAACAGCCGCGTGGCGTCGGCCCAGGCCCGCGCCGGATTGAGCGCCGCATGGCTCATCTCGTAGAACCAATACATCGGCGCGGCGGACAGCAAAGCGCTGCTGTCGCCTGGCACGGCAGGCGCGCCGCCAAACTCCCCGATCGCCATTGATGACCCTAACCCGGCTTGCTGCAGTGCAGCATTGTGACGATGGTATGTCATGTCGTCAATATGAACGCAATGATTTCCATTTCCGTTACGTATGAAGGCCAACGCCTTGCGGCCATTCGCGCTTCACATAGCAAGGGCGCCTATTCGCCGGCCTGGATCAGCGAGCCGTGGCGGCGTGCGCTCTGCAACAGCTTGAGGAAGCCAAATACGCCGGCGGCAAAGAACACGACATTGAGCGCCAGCGCATCGAGCATCAAGTCGGGCCGGAACGTGTGCTGGATCAAGAGCGCGCGCATGCCTTCGAAAACGTAAGTCGGCGGCAGCGCCCACGACACCGGCTGCAGCCATGCCGGCAAAGTCGCGACCGGGTAGTAGACGCAAGTCAGCGGCATGAACAAAAACATGATCGACCAGGCGAGATTCTCGGCGCCGAGACCGTTACGCAGCACCAGGCCGGAAACAAAAATCCCGACCGCCCAGGCGGTGAGCATCAGATTGAGGAAGAATGCCACCAGCGCCAGGCCGAAACTGTAGAGATTGAAGCCGAAAAATGCGATCGCCAGAAAGGTCACCGGCACGGTCCCGATCGCCAATCGCACGATGCTCATCACCATCAGCGCGCTGATGAATTCGAACGGCCGCAGCGGGCTCATCATCAGGTTGCCGATATTGCGCGCCCACATCTCTTCCATGAACGAGATCGAGAAGCCGAGCTGACCGCGGAACAGGATGTCCCATAGCAGCACGGCGCCGATGAAGGTGCCGGCGGCTTGGGCAAAAAAGCCGGCATTCTGCACGATGTAATATTGCAGGAAGCCCCAGGTGATCATCTGCACCGTCGGCCAGTACACGAGATCGAGCAGCCGCGGCCACGACGAGCGCAAGAGATACCAATAGCGCAGCATCATCGCGCCGGTACGGCGCGGCGAGAAATCCAATACGCCGTCGCTGAGTGTTGTCATTGCGCGGCCTCGCGCTCAATGCCGCGGCCGCGGGCGACGTCGAGAAAGACTTCTTCCAAAGTGCGCCGGCCGTAACGCGCCAAAAGCTTCACCGGCGTGTCGTCATCCTCGATATGGCCGCGCTTCATGATGATGACGCGGTCGCACAGCCGTTCGACCTCGGCCATGTTGTGGGACGCGATCAGCATCGTGGCGTTGCGCTCGCGGCGATAGCGCTCGAGCCGGCCGCGCACCCAGTCGGCGGTATCCGGATCGAGCGACGCCGTCGGCTCGTCGAGCAGCAGCAGTTCCGGCGCGTTGATCAAACCCTTGGCCAGCGCCACGCGGGTCTTCTGCCCATCCGAGAGTTTGCCGGTCTGGCGGTCGAGCAAATCGGTGAGATCGAGCTCGGCGGCGATCTGCGCGATGCGTGCCGCCAGATCGGGCACGCCGTAGAGCATGCCGAACACGGTGAGGTTCTGCCGGATGGTCAGCCGCATCGGCATGGCAACATAGGGGCTTTCGAAATTCATCCGGTGCAGCACGTGATAACGCTGCCGCGGCATCTCGGCGCCCAGCACCGTGACCCTGCCGGAGGTCGGCGTGGTCAGCCCCATGATGGAGGCGATGGTCGTGGTCTTGCCGGCGCCGTTGCCGCCGAGCAGTCCCGTGACCGACCCGGGTGTGAGCGTGAACGAGATACCGTCCACCGCCGGGATGGTCTTGTAGATTTTGACAAGCCGCTCGATGGCGATAGGGGGTGCGGGGGCATGCATCGGCGCACATGTGGCCCGCTGCCGCGGCGGAGGCAAGGGGAGGGTACAACGCCGGGCATATGGCAGAGCCGCGTGGAAGATGGCACAACACCGCGCCGGGAGGGCTGTCCTATGAGTTCCTGCACATGAGTACGATCACAATGGCGCAAGCCGACCGCATCATCGACGCCGCTATCGCGCGCGGCGTCGAGCTCAACTGCCGGCCGATCAGCGTTATCGTGGTCGAGCCGGGCTGCAAGGTGAAAGCCTTCAAGAAGGAAGACGGCGCTTCCATGATCCGTTTCGAGATGGCTTTCGGCAAAGCCTATGCGGCGCTCGCGCTCGGGCGCAGCTCGAGCCTGGTGCATCAGCGCGCCGAGGAGCGGCCGATCTTCATGCGCTATCTGATCGCGGCGAGCGACGAGCAGCTGTTTGCCGAAGCCGGCGGCTTGTTGATCCGCGATGCCGACGGCGAAGTCATCGGCGCGGTCGGCGTCACCGGCGATACCGGGGAGCGCGACGAGGAACTCGCCGCCCACGGCATCCATGCCGCAGGCCTCAAGACCGACGAGGATTGCCGCGACATGGGCCGGCGCATCGGGCTATTGCCGAAAACAAACTAGCGCGCGATCAACCGCGCCGCAGCACACAACGAGGCACCATGAAAATCGGACTGTTTGACCACATCGAAGATGGCGCGCGGCCGCTCACCACGTTGTTCGACGAACGTTTGCAGTTCGCCGAAGCCGCCGATGCGGCCGGCTTCTATTGCCTGCACCTTGCCGAGCACCACGCGACGCCGCTCAACATGGTGCCGGTGCCCGGCATCTTCATGGGGGCGCTGGCGCGCGCGACCAAACGCATGCGGATGGGGCCGCTGGTCTATCTCTTGCCGCTCTATTCGCCGCTGCGCATGATCGAGGAAATCTCCATGCTCGATCACTTGAGCTACGGCCGCCTCGACGTCGGCGTCGGCCGCGGCGTGTCACCCTACGAGCTGAAATATCACAAGGTCGAGCACGATCAGTCGCGCGAAATTTTTATCGACGCGTTCCACTGCCTCAGCGCCGGCCTGGTCACCGACACGCTGAGCTACAAAGGCGAGCATTACGTCTACGAGAACGTGCCGATCGCGCTTAGGCCGCTGCAGCAGCCGCATCCGCCGTTCTGGTACGCCTCCTCAAACGAAATTGGCTCGACTTGGGGCGGCGAGCACGGCCTGCATTTCGTCACCTTGGGGCCGATGGCGACCGCCAAGGCCAATATCGAGGCCTACAAGAAGGCGCTGGCGGTACGCGGCGCGCCGGCCCAGCCCAAGGCGGAATTTCCCGGCGGCGCCGTCATCGGCGTGCAACGGCATATCTTTGTCGCCGATACGGATGCGGAAGCGCACCGCTTCGGCAAGCCGGCCATGGAGGTGCACCTTGCCAACCTGAACTGGCTGCGCGCCAAGCACGGCGTCACCGGCTTGACCTCGCGGCTGAACGTGCCGCGCGGCGCCACTTACGAAGCCTGCGTTGAGGACGGCACGGTCATCGCCGGCTCGCCGGCGACCGTGCGCGCCGAGGTCGAGCGGCAGGTCAAGGAGCTCGGCGTCAATTATCTGCTGACGTATCTGTTCCTCGGCACCATGTCGCTCGCCGACGCCTTGCGCTCGCTGAATTTATTCAGCGCCGAGGTCATGCCGCATTTGGCGAAGCTGTAGCGGAGGCGATTCACTTCCCGCCGTTATCCGGCGGCCGCTGTTGATCCGCGCGCAGCGCGTCCGGATGCGGCATGGCGATGACGTTGTAGCCGGAATCGACGAAGTGAATCTCGCCGGTGACGCCGGTGGAAAGATCCGAGAGCAGATAGAGCCCCGCGCCGCCGAGATCGTCGAGCGTCACGCCGCGATGCAGCGGCGAATGCCGCTGCTGGAAGGCGAACATGGCGCGCGCGTCGCCGATGCCGGCGCCCGCAAGGGTGCGGATCGGTCCCGCCGAAATCGCGTTGACGCGGATGGCGCTCGCGCCGAAATCCACGGCGAGGTAGCGCACGGAGGCTTCCAGCGCCGCCTTGGCGAGGCCCATGGCGTTGTAGTTCGGCATGGCGCGCAGGCCGCCGTTATAGGTCAAGGTCAGCATCGCGCCGCCGTTTGGCATCATCGCCGCCGCCCGCCGCGCCGCCTCGGTGAACGAGAAGCACGAGATTACCATGGTGCGGATGAAGTTTTCGCGCGTGGTGTCCGCATAGCGGCCGGTGAGCTGGGTCTTGTCGGAGAATGCGACGGCGTGGACCAGAAAATCGAGCGTGCCCCAGGCGCGGCTCAATTCGGCAAACACCGCATCGACCGAGGCTAAGTCCTCGACGTCGCACGGCAACACCAAATCGGCCCCGACGGAAGCCGCCAATGGCTTCACGCGCTTGCCGAGCGCTTCGCCCTGATAGGTGAAAGCAAGTTTGGCGTCATGGGCGGCAAGCGTTTTGGCAATGCCCCAAGCGATCGAGTGGTCGTTGGCGACCCCCATGATCAGGCCGCGCTTGCCGTGCATCAGCCCCGGCATCAGGTATCCAGCCGCTTGAACACGACGGACGCATTGGTGCCACCGAAGCCGAACGAGTTCGACAGCACGCAGCCGAGCGTCACGTTATCGCGCCGCTCGCGCACAATGGGCATATCCGCGAAGGCCGGATCGAGTTTTTCGATATTGGCGCTCTCGCAGATGAAGCCCGAATTCATCATCAGCATTGAATAGATCGCCTCCTGGACACCCGCTGCTCCAAGCGAGTGCCCGGTGAGCGATTTGGTCGCCGCGATCGGCGGGCATTTGTCGCCGAAAACCTCGCGGATCGCCTCGATCTCCCTGAGATCGCCGATCGGCGTCGAGGTGGCGTGCGGATTGATGTAGTCGACCGGCGGCTTTAAGTCGGCGAGCGCCATCTTCATGCAGCGCACCGCGCCTTCGCCGGACGGCGCCACCATGTCGGCGCCGTCGGAGGTCGCGCCGTAGCCGGCAACCTCGGCGTAGATTTTGGCGCCGCGCGCCTTGGCGTGTTCGAGCTCTTCGAGCACCAGCACGCCGGCGCCGCCGGCGATGACAAAGCCGTCGCGGTCGGCGTCGTAGGCGCGCGACGCCTTGTCGGGCGTCTGGTTGAAGCCCGACGACATGGCGCCCATGGCGTCGAACAGCACTGAGAGCGTCCAGTCGAGCTCCTCGCAGCCGCCGGCGAAGATCATGTCCTGCTTGCCGACCTGAATGGTCTCGTAGGCATTGCCGATGCAATGGTTCGAGGTCGCGCACGCCGACGAGATCGAATAGTTCACGCCCTTGATCTTGAACCAGGTTGCCAGCGTCGCCGACGCGGTCGAGGACATTGCTTTGGGCACTGCGAACGGCCCGACGCGCTTCGGGCCCTTGCTGCGGGTGATGTCGGCGCTCTCGACGATGGTGCGCGTCGACGGCCCGCCGGAACCCATGATGATGCCGGTGCGCTCATGGGAGACTTCGTTATCCGTCAAACCGGAATCCCGGATCGCCTGCTCCATGGCGACGTGATTCCACGCCGCTCCGCCGCCGAGGAAACGCATGGCGCGGCGGTCGACGGCTTCGCTCGGGTCCAGCGTCGGCGCGCCGTGCACCTGGCAGCGGAAGCCGAGCTCGGCATATTTGTCCGCGCGCACGATGCCGGATTTGGCCTCGCGCAACGACGCCATCACTTCCTGCGTGTTGTTGCCGATGGACGAGACGATGCCCATCCCGGTGACGACCACGCGTTTCATATCTGCCTCTCGAGCAATTTTAGTTTGAGCATGATCTTATCCGAAAACCGGTGACCACTTTTCGGGATCATGCTCCAGTACGCCGCGCCGCGCTCACGTTTTGTTCGGCTGCGGCTCCGCATCGCGGACCAGAACGACCTTGAGGTCGAAGGCGCGATAGATCACCGAACCGTCCGCCGACAGCCAGCCGTCGGCGACGCCGAGCACGAGTTTTGAGCGCATCACGCGTTTGATTTCGACGCCGTAGACGATGTTCTTCATGGTCGGCAGCACTTGGCCGGAGAACTTCAGCTCCCCCATGCCGAGCGCGCGGCCTTTGCCGGGCGAGCCGAGCCAGCCGAGAAAGAAGCCGAGCAATTGCCACAGCGCGTCGAGCCCAAGGCAGCCCGGCATCACCGGGTCGCCCTTGAAATGGCAGGGGAAGAACCAGAGGTCGGGTTTCAGGTCCAGCACCGCCCGCACCAGGCCCTTGCCGTATTCGCCGCCCACTTCCGCGATTTCGGAAATGCGGTCGAACATCAGCATGGGCGGCAGCGGCAATTGCGGGCCCTGAGCGAAAAGCTCGCCCCGGCCGCAGGCCAGCAAATCCTCATAGTCGAAGTTCGAACGGCGATCCTGCATCCGTATTCCGCTCCGCCCCCGGGCCGATCACCCGCCTGAATCCCTAACATATGGGGGCATTGTGTGGCAAAGCCGCCCCCGGCGCCGGGTTGCCGCGGTGGGCAAGCCATCCCTGCGGCGCATTGCCTGGACAGTTGCAGCGGGCGCAGCGTGGCGTATAATGATTTCACTTGCAACAATCTTGCTGGCCCCCGGTAGGGCAGTGGGTAAAGCCAATGACACAGTCGCCTCCATCTGCGCGTCCGCTTTCCTCCGGGCTTTCCGGGCCAAACTTCCAGCTGCCGCCGGCGCCGGGCCGCGCCGACCGCACCGGTTGCCCCTGGCACGACGTCAAGGAGAAGCTCCGCGAAGTCGGCTTGCGCCCGACCCGCCAGCGCATGGCGCTGGGCTGGATCCTGTTCGCCAAGGGCGATCGCCACGTCACCGCGGAAATGCTCTACGAGGAAGCCACCCGCGCCAAAGTGCCGGTGTCGCTGGCCACGGTCTACAACACGCTGCACCAGTTCACCGAGGTGGGCCTGCTGCGCCAGGTCGCAGTCGACGGCTCAAAAGCCTATTTCGACACCAACAATTCCGAGCACCATCACTTCTTCATCGAAGACCAGAACGATCTGATGGATATCCCCGCGACCGACGTGCTGGTCGGCAAGGCGCCGGTGGCGCCGGAGGGTTATGAGATCGCGCGGATCGATGTGGTGGTGAGGCTGCGGCGGAAGCAGGGCTAATCTTTTTCCGTCACCCTGAGGTGCGAGCGAAGCGAGCCTCGAAGGGCGACGGCCCGGGCCGTGCATCCTTCGAGGGCCGCTTCGCGGCCACCTCAGGATGACGGTCCAAAATTCAGCGCCGGCAAAATCACTCGACCTTCTCGTCCGGATAAACGCCCCACAGCTCGTTCTGCTCGATCCAGCCGTCAAAACCGTCGCCGGCGATTTGGCACCATTTTCCGGTGCAGTGTTTGACCGTGCCTAGCACGCCGACCTGTAGCTGAGCTGTCACCGCGCTCTTGGCGTCGGGTTTGGCGTAGATCGGCGCCAGGTCGGTCTTCGACTTCAATTGCACGGTCGCGGTGCGCTTGCCCGACAGCAGCGAGTGATAGACCCAGCCTTCGGTGCCGTCGGAATCGCGGACGCGGCGCCAGTTCTCGAACTCGGCGGTGATTTCGACCGGCAAGCCGACCTTCGTATAGATCCAGGCGACGTCGTGGTCCTTGTCCGGGCCGCCGCGGACATTGACCCGATCGGTCTTGAGGCTGACGAAGCGCGGCACCGGCAGGCCGCTCGCCGTGCTGTCGCTGCCGGCCCGGACCGCACTGGCGGCGAGCGCCAGCGCCAGCGGCGCCGCGATTGCGGCCCGCGCCCACCCCGCCATCAGCCTGCCGCGTCGCATTGTCATCGCGCTAGGCCCGGTCCTGTTGCAAAACGTGAGGCACGCCCGGGGAACCCCGGCGCGCTTTGTCGGAACGCCGCCATCTGGTAGAGAAATTTGATGAACCACCTGCCGGTTCCAGTGTCGGCGAGGGCGGTTAAAGAGACCTGAACGGGCCGATGCGGCCGGCATCCGGCCAATGCGGCCGGCATCCGGCCGATTTCCGGGTCGCCGGCCGCAGGTCGGTTTGCGTGAGAGGCAGTCGATGGCGTCCGGCAAAAAGCCGCTTGTCGTGGTCACCCGGAGGCTGCCGGACAGCGTCGAAATGCGCATGCGCGAATTGTTCGACGCCCGGCTCAATGCCGACGACAAGCCGATGAGCCATGCCGAGCTGGTCGCCGCCGCCAAGACCGCCGACGTCATCGTGCCGACGGTGACCGATCACATCGACCGCTCGGTGCTCAGCCAGTCCGGCGAGCGCCTGAAGCTGATCGCCAATTTCGGCAACGGCGTCGACAATATCGACGTCGCGACCGCCGTGCAGCGCGGCATCACCGTGACCAATACGCCAGGCGTGCTCACCGAAGATACCGCCGACATGACCATGGCGTTGATCCTCGCCGTGCCGCGGCGCCTGGCCGAGGGCGCGCAAGTGCTCACCGGCAATCAGGAATGGACCGGCTGGAGCCCGACCTGGATGCTCGGCCATCGCATCTGGGGCAAGCGCCTGGGCATCGTCGGCATGGGCCGCATCGGCCAGGCGGTGGCGCGGCGCGCGCAGGCGTTCGGCCTGAAAATCCACTATCACGACCGCCGCCGCATGGCGGCTCAAGCCGAGGAGGAATTGCACGCTACCTACTGGGAGAGCCTCGACCAGATGCTGGCGCGCATGGATATCATCTCGATCAATTGCCCGCACACGCCGGCGACCTATCACCTGCTGTCGGCGCGCCGGCTCAAGCTGATCCGGCCCGAGGCCTATATCGTCAACACCGCGCGCGGCGAAGTGATCGACGAGAACGCGCTCGCCCGCCTGATCGAGGCCGAGGAGATCGCCGGCGCCGGCCTGGATGTTTTCGAGCACGAGCCGGCGGTGAGCCCAAAACTCGTCAAGCTCGCCCGCGCCGGCAAAGTGGTGCTGCTGCCGCATCTCGCCTCGGCGACCGTGGAAGGCCGCAACGACATGGGCGAAAAGGTCATCGTCAATATCAAGACCTTCATGGACGGCCACCGCCCGCCGGACCGCGTCCTGCCGTCGATGTTGTGAAAGCCGCAGGCACCGTTCGCGCAATGTTGCATCGACGTTCGATCCTCCGCCTCGCGTCCCTTGTGCTTATTGGCGCGCTCACGCCGCCGATCGCGGCGCGGAGCGACGAGCAGATCGGTCACGCCCAGGCGGTCGTCGCCAAGAACGGCATGGTGGTGGCGCAGGAGGCGATCGCGGCGCGCATCGGCGCCGACATTCTGCAAAAAGGCGGCAATGCGGTGGATGCCGCCGTCGCCACAGGCTTTGCGCTCGCCGTGACCTATCCGCGTGCCGGCAATCTCGGCGGCGGCGGTTTCATGCTGATCCACCAGGCATCCGGCGACGATACCGCGATCGACTATCGCGAGACCGCGCCGGCGGCGGTTACGGGCAAATCGTTTCTCGATGCGCAGGGCAATGCCGATCCGCAAAAATCGCGCGACTCCGCGCTCGCCATCGGCGTGCCAGGCACGGTGGAGGGTCTCGCCTTCGCGGCGCGGCGCTACGGCTCGGGCCAGTTCACGCTCGCCGATCTGATCGCGCCGGCGCTTGCGCTGGCGCGCGACGGCATGCCGGTGACGGACGACATCGCGGATATGTCGGCCAACGAATTGGCACGGCTCAAGCGCTGGCCGTCTTCGGCAAAAATCTTTCTCAAACCCGACGGCACAGCGCTCGCGCTCGGCGACCGTCTGGTGCAAAGCGATCTTGCCAATACGCTCGAAGCCATCGCCAAGGACGGACCGCACGCGTTGTATGACGGTCCGATCGCCGCCGCTATCGCCGCCGCCGTGCAAGCCGCTGGCGGCGTCATGACCACCGCCGATCTGAAAGGCTATGCCGCGTTCGAACGCGCGCCGGTGCGCGGCACCTATCGCGGCTACGACATCGTCTCCATGCCGCCGCCGTCATCGGGCGGCGTCGAGTTGATCGAGATGCTCAACATCCTCGAAGGCTACGATCTCGGCCACCAGGACGACGGCCAAGCGGCGCATCTCATGGTCGAGGCCATGAAGCGCGCCTATGCGGATCGCGCGTTGTTCCTCGGCGATCCCGACAAGGTCAAGGCGCCGGTCGAAAAGCTGATCTCCAAGGACTATGCGGCCACGTGGCGCGCCACCATCGATCCGGAGCGTGCGACGCCGGCGAGCGCGATCCGTCCCGGTGGCACCGTCCCATCCGAAGGCCGCAACACCACGCATTTCTCGATCGTCGACAGTTTTGGCAACGCGGTGTCCAATACCTATACGCTCAATTTCAGCTACGGCGTCGGGCTGGTCGCCGAAGGCACCGGCATCCTGCTCAACAACGAGCTCGACGATTTTGCCGTGAAGCCGGACGCGCCGAACGCCTACGGGCTCATCGGTTACGAAGCCAACGCGCCGGGGCCGGGCAAGCGGCCGCTGTCGTCGATGACGCCGACCATCGTGCTCAAAGACGGCAAGCCGTTCCTGGTCACCGGCTCGCCGGGCGGCAGCCGCATCATCACCGCGGTGCTGCAGGTGGTGGTCGACGTGATCGACCGCGGCATGGACATCGCCAGCGCGGAGTCGGCGCCGCGCATTCACAATCAATGGCTGCCCGACCAGGTGTTCGCCGAGCCCGGCTTCTCGCCCGATCTGATCGCGGCGCTGCAAGCGCGCGGCGACAAGGTCGTGTCGACCGGGAAGTTCACCTCGGTCAATTCCATCGTCGTCACGCCGGAAGGGTTCGCCGGCGCTGCCGATCCACGGACACGCGGTGGATTGGCGGTCGGTTTCTAATTTTTATTTCGACTCCAGCCCGGCCGCCTTGGCGACCTTGGCCCATTTGTCGATCTCGCTGCGCAGATGCGCGCCGAGCTGTTCCGGCGAGCCGCCGACCAGGCGAAAGCCGAGTTTTGTCGCGCGCTCTTTCATGTCCGCGTCGGCGAGGATTTTGTTGGTGTCGGCATTGATTTTGCTGATGATCTCGCGCGGCGTGCCGGCCGGCGCGAACAGCGCGTACCAGCTGGTGTCGTTGCCATAAGCGACGCCGAGCTCGTCGAAGGTCGGCACGTCGGGCAGCTGCGTGGCGCGGGCGGGGCCGGACACCGCGAGCGCGCGCAGCTTGCCGGCCTGGATGTGGCCAATGGAGCCGCCGAGCGTCGTCAGCCATACCGAAATCCGGCCGGCCGAGACATCGGTCACGGCCTGGCTGAAGGAGTTGTACGGCACGTGCTGCAGCGTAATGCCGGTGACCTCGCTGAACAGCGTCGAGGCAAGCTGGCCGCTCGAGCCGATGCCGAGCGACGCATAAGTGAGCTCTCCCGGATGCGCCTTGGCGTAATCGACGACGTCCTTGACCGAATGGAAAGCTGAGTCCGCCGGTACCATCAAGGCGTCCTGGCCGGTCGCCACGAGGATCACCGGCGCAAAACTTTTGACCGGGTCAAAATTCGCCGAAGGCGCGATCGTCACGTTCGCCGCCATGAACTGGCCGCCGAAAACGATGGTGTAGCCATCAGGCGCGGCCTGCGCCGCCACCGAGGAGCCGACCGTGCCGCCGGCGCCGGCGCGGTTCTCGATGAACACCGACTGACCCCATAGGGTGGAGAGCTTGTCGGTGAGGATGCGGCCGAGCGTGTCGATGCTGCCGCCCGGTGCAAAGGGAATGATCAGGCGGACGGGATGATCCGGAAAAATTTCGGCGCGGGCCGGCGCTGCGAGCAAAGCGACAAACGTCAACGCGGCAATGAGCCTGCCCGACCTCACGACACTCTCCCGGTTTCGCGCGTCATTGCCGCGCATTCTTCACCGTCGACGCCAAGACGACAATGACGATGGCGCAGAGCGCGACCGGCGCGAAGCTCGCGACCGGCATGGCCGTCAAATCCCACAGCCAGCCGCCGACGATCGACAGCAGCATGGCGCAACTGTAGCTGATGGTGAACATGCCGGCCGAGGTGCGGTGCACGTCGTCGGGCGCGCTCAGCATCAACGGCAGCGCCAGCGCCAGGATCAGGGTCAGCGCATCGGTGAAGCCGAGCAAGCCGGCGAAGACCACGATCCCCACGCCATGCGACATCACCATGCCGATGAGCGCGAGCAGCGACGCCAGCCCGCTCACCGCATAGGCCCACGGCCGCGTCACCAGCGATCCGGCCAAGCCCAGCATCAAAAACGCCGCCGGCAATTGGCCGACATTGAGTGCGGTCAGCGCGGCACCGACCAGGTCGGGGCGGCCTTGGGCGATCACATAATCGGGCAGGAAGGCGTTGCTGACGAAATAGATCGCGTTGACGCTGCCGAGGATCAGCCCGATCTGCCAGATCAGTGGCCGCCGCCAATCGGGCCACCACAAGGTGTTGGCCGCAGGCGCAGCGTTGCCCGCGTCATTGCGTCGTTTCGCGTAGACCGCAACGACGACCGCAGTCAGCAAAACTGGAATCGTCCAGACCACGAAACTCAGCCGCCAGCTCTCATCGATCAGGGGCAGCACCAATGGAATGGTCAGCGCCGCGGGCAGGATTTCGCCGATGAGAAGTCCAGTCGTATAAACCGCCGTCGCGAAACCGATGCGCGCGGGAAACCAAGCCCGCACCAGCGGCGGCAATATCGGCTGCATGATCGCGACGCCGGCCGCCATGACGACGGTCGAGGCAAACAGAAACGTCGCATCCGGTATCGCGCCGCGCGCCGCGCCGCCGAGCGCCGTGAGCGACAATCCGACCAGCAAAGCCGGAATGAGGCCGACCCGCGCAATCAGAAGCGAGCCCGGCACCGCCGCGATCGCAAACAGCATCGGCGGCAAGCTCGACAGCCAGCCGATCTGCGTCTCCGACAGATGCAGGTCGGCGTGCAAAAGCGGAGTGACCGGCGGCGTCGCCAGCACGGTAATCCGCAGACACGCGCCGGCGAGCCACAGCAGGAGGAGGGGGATCAGGCGCGGGTTGATGATGGGTCTCTTTATTCTTGGCGCTTTGTCAGCGCTCAGTATACGCGGTGGGGTGCGAGCTTACACGATGCAGACGAAAGAGGGCCGGCCTAGTGGCAAACAGGAGACGGTTGAAATGAAAAATAAGCCATTCAGGGACCGTCTCGGCTTTGCGTTGAACGGCCTTCAAGAAGCATGGCGGCGCGAGCGAAGCCTTCGTACCCAGACTTATATCGGAGCGATTGCGGTGGTGGTAACCATCGCATTGCATCCCGGTCTGCTCTGGGGCGGCCTCGTGGCGCTTTCGATCGCGTTGGTGTTGGGCTTGGAGCTGGCGAATACCGCCATCGAATATCTGATCGATCATCTGCACCCCGATATCGCTCCGGAGATCAAGCTGGCCAAAGACGTCATTGCCGGTGCGGTGCTGGTCGCTTGCCTGGGTGCGCTCTGCGTCGGCGTGTTGATGGTGCTTGCCGTGTTCTTGGGCTGACCTCGTCTCGGCTGATTGCCGGCTCATGACCCCTGGCGGCCGGGTTCACTCCTGCAGCGAGGTTTAGTACGCTTTGAAGTGGCATGGCCTTCGACGTATTCATCAGTTATCCGCATCAGGAAAAGGCGATGGCGGATGCCACGTGCGCGAAGCTTGAAGCGGAGGGCATCCGGTGCTGGCTAGCCCCGCGAGATATTGCGCCTAGTGCGGATTGGGCGGCATCCATCGTCGACGCGATAGACGTCTGCCGCGTCATGGTTCTCATTTTTTCGGCGCATACAAACCGATCGAGGCAGGTCAGCCGCGAGGTGCAACAAGCGTTCGACGGCGAAAAGCCCGTTGTTCCGTTTCGAATCGAGGACGTCACTCCGGAAAAGTCGCTGCGATATTACATGGGCTCGGTGCACTGGCTCGATGCGCTCACGCCACCGGCTGAGCAACACCTTCAACGGCTTGCCTCCGCGGTGCAGGCGTTGCTGAACGCAACGCAGTCCGAGGCCGATGCTCAGACAGACCGCTTGCCGCGCGAGGCGCAAACGCGCCGAGCAACGGAGCAGGAGCCGCTGCGCGTGGAAGAGAGGCGGCGTGCAGCAAGGGCGGACGCCGAGCCAACGAGCGCTGAAGTGGAGTCCATCTCGCGGCCAGCGGCGCGATGGATCTGGAAGGCGGCAGTAATTTCTGGACTATTTATTATATCGTTAGGCGCGATTTCCTACTATGTCTGGCGCTCTCCATTTACGTCAACAAACGCATACTCGATCGTCGGAAATTTCGCGTGCTTTGGTGGAGCGGAGTATCCCAACAGCTGGCGCGAGGAAGCACCACTTTGTACTCCGTACGGATGCAATTTCGGAAAGATGTCTCAGGACGCCTGCCTGACTCTCGGAGCCAAGAAACAATCGGAAACCGTCATTCACGGCAACGTGGGCACAAGCCGGGCTAATGAATGTTGGCTGCAGCATTCCTGCGGAGATCTGCGGCCACACGGCGAATTCACGCTGTTTCGGATGTGATCCCTTGGAATAACATCAAGGCTTGGTTCTTGGAGCGGGCGAAGGGATTCGAACCCTCGACCCCAACCTTGGCAAGGTTGTGCTCTACCCCTGAGCTACACCCGCATCCGAGAAGGGTAAGCCGGCAAACCGGGCCAAAGACCCGCGCCGCCGCATTGCTATGCCAAAGAGCGACCGGCTTGGCAACCTTGGCCGGGACGGCCTATGAAACCGTTAATGCCCGCCTCGCCGGACGACCTTTTCGCCTACCTGGATACGCTGGGTATCGCCCACAAGACCGTCACCCATCCGGCGGTCTTCACCGTCGATGAGGGGCGCGAGTTGCGCGGCACCATTGCCGGCGGGCACACCAAGAACCTGTTCCTGCGCGACAAGAAAGGCACGGCGTTCCTGGCGGTGGCGCTCGAAAATGCGGTGATCGAATTGAAATCGCTGCACCGGGTTCTGGGGGCGTCGGGCCGGTTCTCGTTCGGCTCGGCCGAGCTGATGGGCGAGCTCCTCGGCGTCGAGCCCGGCTCGGTGACCCCGTTCGCCGCCATCAACGACACCGGCAGCCGCGTGACGGTGGTGCTCGACGCCGCCATGATGGCGCACGACGTGCTCAACTTTCATCCCCTGGTGAATACCGGGACCACGACGATTTCGCGCGACGGGCTGCTCAAGTTCCTGCAAGCCACGGGTCATGTGCCGCGGATCGAGGCTGTCTCGGGCCAGCCGGCAAAAAACCGGATATGAAACCGGACATGAAACCGCGATTGCATTTGCCCGCCGTCTCACCATTTAATCGGGGGAACCGAGGGGTCTAGGGCAAGGAAACATGCTGCAGGAAGCTGGAACCATTACGGCGGATGCCGTCGTCAAGGACACGACGACGCAAGCCTTCGTCAAAGACGTCGTCGAGGAATCCAAGCGCCAGCCGGTGCTGGTCGATTTCTGGGCGCCCTGGTGCGGGCCGTGCAAGCAGCTCACCCCGATCCTGGAGAAGGCCGTCAAGGCCGCCAAGGGCAAGGTCAAGCTCGTCAAGATGAACATCGACGACCATCCGGCGATCCCCGGCCAGATGGGCATCCAGTCGATCCCCGCCGTGATCGCCTTCGTCAACGGCCAGCCGGCCGACGGCTTCATGGGTGCGTTGCCGGAAAGCCAGGTCATCGCTTTCCTGGAGCGGCTGACCAAGGACCGCATCGGCGGCGAGGCCCAGGATCTCTTGAAAGCCGCCGACGCGGCGCTCGCCGAAGGCGATGCGGCCGGCGCCGCGGAGATGTACGCGCAGCTTCTTGCCGAGGATAACGCCAACGTGCCGGCGCTCGGTGGTCTCGCGCGCGCTTATGTCGAGACCGGCGCGCTCGATCAGGCGCGGCAGACGCTCGCCATGGTGCCGGAGGCCAAGCAGAACGACGCCGCGGTCGCCGCGGCCCGCGCCGCGCTGGAGCTTGCCGAGCAGGCCAAGACGGTCGGGCCGATCGACGAGCTCGAACAGAAGGTCGCCGCCAATCCGCTCGACCATCAGGCGCGCTTCGATCTGGCGCTGGCGCTCAACGGCAAGGGCCAACGCGCCGACGCGCTCGAGCACCTGATCGCCATCGTCAAGCGCGACCGCAAATGGAACGATGACGGCGCGCGCAAGCAGCTCGTTCAGTTTTTCGATGCATGGGGTCCGGCCGACGAAGCCACCATCGACGGGCGCAAGCGGCTGTCCTCGATCCTCTTTGCCTAGCGCAATGCGCTTCGGCGCCGTCGCGGAGTGGAGTGCGACATGCCGATGAATACGGCTTACAGGGGGCCTGAGGCCGTCCCCGACGTGATCCCGGTGTTTCCTTTGCCGGGCGCCCTGCTGTTGCCGCGCGGGCAGATGCCGCTCAATATTTTCGAGCCGCGCTATCTGGCGATGATCGACGACGCGTTGCGGTCCGGGCAGCGCCTGATCGGCATGATCCAGCCCGATCCCGCCCATCCCGGAGCGGATCCCGACAAGCCGCAACTTTTTCATGTGGGCTGCGTCGGGCGCATGACGCAGTTCGCCGAAAGTGGCGACGGCCGCTACCTGATCCAGCTCACCGGCGTCGCGCGCTTCCGCATCGCGGAGGAACTCTCCGTCACCACGCCGTACCGGCAGTGCAAGGTGACCTATCAGCCCTTCATCCACGATTTCACCCCGCGCATGGGCGAGGACGAGGTCGACCGCAAGTCACTGCTGCGCGCGCTGACGTCTTTCCTCAAGGCCAATAACCTCAAGGCCGATTGGGAAGGCATCGAGAATGCGCCCAACGAAGCGCTGGTGAATGCGCTGGCGATGATGTCGCCCTATGAGGCCGCCGAGAAGCAGGCCATGCTGGAGGCGCCGGACCTGAAGACCCGCGCCGAGATTCTGGTCGCGGTCACCGAGATTGAGCTCGCCAAGAGCAAGACTTCGGGCGAGACGCCGCTGCAATAAATTCCTCCCCCGCAAGCGGGGGAGGGTTTAGTATGTGATGGCCGAACCGGAGCAAACATGTCCACGCCGCCCGCCGATTCCGTCGATCCAAAACTTCTTGAAATCCTGGTCTGTCCGCTGACCAAGTGTCCGCTGGAATACGACGCCGAGAAGCAGGAGCTGATCTCGCGCGCGGCCAAGCTCGCTTATCCGATCCGCGACGGCATCCCGATCATGCTGCCAGAGGAAGCGCGCCGGCTGGATTGACTTTCAGCGCACGACGCCTCTCCATCGTCACCCCCGGGCTTGACCCGGGGGTCCATGCTGACTGTCCGAGTGCTCGGCGCGGCTGAATGGATTGCCGGGTCAAGCCCGGCAATGACGAATTGGAAGTTGCGGGAGGAAAAACGTGATCAAAATCTGGGGCCGGAACACCTCGTCGAACGTGCAGAAGGTGATGTGGGCGGTCGGCGAGATGGGCCTGCCGCACGAGCGCATCGATATCGGCGGGCCGTTCGGCCAGAACCGCGAGGCGACCTATCTGGCGATGAACCCGAACGGGCTGGTGCCGACGCTCGAAGAGGAAGACGGCTTCCTGCTGTGGGAATCGAACTCGATCGTGCGCTATCTTGCCGCCAAGCATAAAGCCACGGTGCTCGAACCGGCAGACCTGCGCACCCGCGCCAATGCCAGCAAATGGATGGACTGGCAATTGTCCGTCGCCGGGCCGGCGATCACGCCGGTCTTTTGGGGCCTGATCCGCACGCCGCCGGACAAACGCGATCATGCGGCGATCGAGGCCGGGAAAAAGAACACAACGACCGCCATGGTCATGGTGGACGAACAGCTGGCGAAAACCGCGTATCTTGCAGGCGATGCGTTTTCCTACGGCGACATTCCCGTCGGCATCATGGCCTACCGCTACCGGCAGCTGGTGCCGGAACGTCCGCCGCTGAAAAATTTTGAGCGCTGGTACGCCGCGATCGCGTCGCGGCAGGCGTTCAAGGATCAGGTCGGCTCGGTGCCGTTGACGTAGCGCGATGCGGCGCTGGCGGCGTTGCCCTCTCCCCTTGCGGGAGAGGGCTCCTTGGCATTCCAACAAAAAGAAAGGGTGAGGGGTCGGCCCGCGCCCTCACCCAACCGAGCTTGTTGAAAGGCATGTGCTGCCCTCTCCCGCAAGGGGAGAGGGCACGCCCTCTATTCCGCCGCCGCCCGCGCGCCGCCGGAATGCGCCGAGACGATGTAATCCATCGCCGCCTGCACGCCGCCCTTCTTGTGCGGGATGCCGGCAAGGCCGAGCGCCATTTCGGTCATTGCGAGAACGCCCATCAGCCAGCCGTCGTTGATGTCGCCGAGATGGCCGATGCGGAAGTAACGCTTGGCGTAGGGGCCGAAGCTGGCGCCGAAGGAAATGTTGAACGTCTCCAGCGCGAGGTTGCGGAACGCATCGGCGTCGTGGCCCTCCGGCAGCAGCACCGCGGTGATGGTCGGCGAATAATATTTCGCATCGCGGCACAGGATTTCGAGGCCCCAGGCGCGCACCGCGCGCCGCGTCGCTTCGGCGAACCGGGCGTGGCGCGTGAACACGTTGTCGAGGCCTTCCTCGTGCAGCATGTCGATCGACACCGCCAGCCCCTGCAGCATCTGCGTCGCCGGCGTGTAGGGGAAGAAGCCGATCTTGTTCATGGTCAGCATGTCGTCCCAGGCCCAGAACGACTTGGTCAGCTTCGACGTCTTGGTCGCCGCCAGCGCCTTGTCGCTGATGGCGTTGAACGACATGCCGGGCGGCAGCATCAAGCCTTTCTGCGCGCCGCCGACGGTGACGTCGACGCCCCATTCGTCGTGGCGGTAATCGGCCGAAGCGAGCGAGGAAATGGTGTCGACCATCAGCAGCGCCGGATGGCCGGCCGCGTTGATCGCCTTGCGGATCGGCGCGATCGGCGTGAGACACCCGGTCGCGGTCTCGTTGTGCAGCACACAGACCGCTTTGATCTCGTGCGCCTTGTCCTTGCGCAGGTGCTCCTCGATCGCCGCGGCGTCGGCGCCGGTGCGCCAGTCGCCTTTGATGAATTCAGGCTTGAGCCCGAGTTTTTCCGCCATGGTCTTCCACTGGGTGGCGAACTGGCCGGTCTCGAACATCAGCACGCGGTCGCCGGGCGACAGCGTGTTGACCAGAGCGGCTTCCCACGCGCCGGTGCCGGTCGCGGTGTAGATGATGACCGGATTGGTGGTCTTGAAAATGGTCTTGACGCCATCGAGGCAGCGCTTGGCGAGCTTGGCGAATTCCGGCCCGCGGTGGTCGATGATCGGGGTGTCCATCGCGCGGAGCACGCGGTCGGGCAGCGGCGTCGGGCCCGGAATCTGCAGGAAATGACGCCCGGCGGCGCGCGAAGTATTCTGCGGCATTATCGGCACTCCTTCGGACTATTCACGAGTCACGGCGGCGCATGTCCGAGGGCGCGCGCGGCTTGTGGGGTTGAATAGCGAATGCGACATTCGGGTCAAGCCCAATCGACGGCAATTCTATGCTGTTGTGAACGCGGCAGATTTGGGCGCGGAGGATAATTTGCCAATACGGCTGTTGCCCGGCTTGGAACGCCGCCTGAAGGCCGAAGCGGTGGGCGAGGTGCGTTTCGACGCCTTCACCCGTGGGCGCTATGCCACCGATGCCTCGCACTACCAGATCATGCCGCTCGGCGTGGTGACGCCGCGCACCATAGAGGAAGCCGAACGCGCCATCGGGATCTGCCGCGCAGAAGGGGTGCCGGTGACGGCGCGCGGCGGCGGCACCTCCCAGGCCGGGCAGACGGTCAATGACGCCCTGGTGGTCGATTGCTCGCATCATCTCGACCGCGTGCTCGATCTCGACGTTGCCGGCCGGCGCTGCGTGGTCGAGCCAGGCATCGTGCTCGACGAGCTCAATCGCAAGCTGAAATCCTCCGGGCTGTGGTTCCCGGTCGATATTTCGACCGCGTCGCGCGCCACCATCGGCGGCATGGTCGGCAACAATTCCTGCGGCGCGCGTTCGTTGCGCTACGGCAATACGCGCGAGAACGTGCTGTCGATCGACGCCATGCTGGCCGACGGCACGCGCGCGCATTTCGGCCGCATCGGCGACTCCGGCGTCAACGTGCCGCCGGATCTGGTGCGCGACCTCCTCGCCATTGCGGCGCGCGAGGCGGGCGAAATCGAGCGGCGTTTTCCAAAAGTGCAGCGCCGCGTCGGCGGTTATAATCTCGATGCGCTGGTGCCGGGCCGCAACGACATCAATCTCGCTCATATTCTTGTCGGCTCCGAAGGCACGCTGGCGTTCTCGACCAAGATCGAGCTGAAACTCGCGCCGCTCCTCGGCCGGCGCGCGGTGGGCGCCTGCCATTTCGGCAGCTTTCACGAAGCCATGAAGGCGGCGCAGCATATCGTCACGCTCGGGCCCATCGCGGTCGAACTGATCGACCGCACCATGCTGGGGTTGGCAGCCGACATCGCCATGTTCAAGCCGACCGTCACTGCATTTCTGCGCGGCGACCCGGAAGCAATTTTGTTCGTCGAGTTCGCCGAGGCAGATTGGGACGAAAATCTGCGCCGCTTGAAGCGGCTCGGCGAAATGCTCGGCGATCTCGGCATCGCCTGGGATCATAGCGGCGCGAAGTGGGGTGGTGTCGTCGAGGTGCTCGATCCAAAGCTGCAAGCTGGCATCAACGAAGTGCGCACCGCAGGCCTCAACATCATGATGTCGATGAAGGAGGCCGGCAAACCGGTGTCGTTTGTCGAGGATTGCGCCGTGCCGCTGGAGCATCTCGCCGATTACACGGCGCGGCTCATGGAAGTTTTCGAAAGAAACGGCACCCGCGGCACCTGGTATGCGCATGCCGCGGTCGGCTGCCTGCATGTGCGCCCGGTGCTCAACCTGCGGCTCGACAAGGACGTGCGCGCCATGCGCGCCATTGCCGAGGACGCCTTCGCCATGGTGCGCGAATACAAGGGCTCGCATTCCGGCGAACACGGCGACGGCATCGTGCGCTCGGAATTCCACGGGCAAATGTTCGGCGCCGAGCTGGTGCACGCCTTCGAGGAGGTGAAGGACCGCTTCGATCCGCGCGGCCTCTACAATCCCGGCAAGATCGTGCGGGCGCCGAAGTTCGACGATCGTGACAATTTTCGCTACGGCCCGGACTATCGCGCTGACGACTTCGCCAGCGCGCTCGACTGGTCGGCCTATTCGGGCGCCGGCGGCGGGTTCCAGGGCGCGGTCGAGATGTGCAACAACAATGGCGCCTGCCGCGCGCTCTCCGGCGGCGTCATGTGCCCGAGCTACCGCGTCACCCGCGATGAGCGCGACGTCACCCGCGGCCGCGCCAACACGCTCCGCCTCGCCATCACCGGCCAGCTCGGCCCGGATGCTTTGACCTCTGACGCAATGGCCGAGACGCTGAAGCTTTGCGTCTCGTGCAAGGCATGCCGGCGCGAATGCCCGACCGGCGTCGACATGGCCCGCATGAAGGTCGAGGTTTTACGTGCGCGGAGTGAGAAATTAGGCTTGTCGCTGCACGACCGCCTGGTCGGCTATCTGCCGCGTTATGCGCCGACGGCCGCGAAGCTGTCGTGGCTGCTCAATTTGCGCGACGTGATTCCCGGCGCGGGCAAATTGTCGGAAGCCATCGCCGGCTTCAGCGCGCAGCGCAGCCTGCCGAAGTGGCGCTCGGATTGGTTCGACGAAACCGAGCTGTCAGCAAACGGGCAGGGCACAGGTCGCGAAGTTGTTTTGTTTGCCGACACCTTCAATCGCTATTTCGAGCGCGAAAATATCGACGCCGCGCTCGCCGTGCTCGCCGCCGCCGGCTATCGCGTCACGGTGGCAAAACCAGTCGAGGGCTCGCGGCCGCTCTGCTGCGGCCGCACTTTTCTCTCTGTCGGCAAGGTGGCCGAGGCGCGCCGTGAAATGGAACGCACGCTCGCCGCGCTGGCGCCGTTCGCCGCGGCCGATACGCCAATCATCGGATTGGAGCCGAGCTGCCTGTTCAGCTTCCGTGATGAGATACCCTCGCTGCTGAAAAGCGAGACGGCGCGCCAAGTCGCAAGTCGCGCGCTGCTATTCGAGGAATTTTTGGCGCGCGAGGCCGCCGCGGGAAAGCTCAATTTGCCGCTCGCGCCGACTAAGAAGCGGGCACTGCTTCACGGCCATTGCCATCAGAAATCGTTCGATGCGATGGCCGAAGTGACGGCGGCACTGAATCTCATTCCCGAGCTCGACGTCGAACCCATCGAATCGAGCTGTTGCGGCATGGCCGGCGCATTCGGCTATCACGCCGACACGATCGACGTGTCGCGCGCCATGGGCGAGCTGTCGCTGTTGCCCGCCGTACGCAATGCAGCCGCGGACGCCATCATCGTCGCCGACGGCACGTCGTGCCGGCATCAGATCAAGGATGGCGCGGGGCGCGAAGCGTTGCATGTCGCGCGCGTGCTGGCGATGAGTCTCAGATAAGTCTTGCGCGCCTAAGAGACGGCGATTGCCGGGCTCTCGGTCGCGCGTTGCGGCTTTGCGCAATGCCGATCGAGCGCAGCGCTCATTTCCCGGGCGAGATTTTGATCATGCGGATGCTCCCGCATCATCGTGTAGTGATCCCCGGACACCTGGATGATGTCCAGCCCTTTGCCGAACAGGCCGGCCCAACCCAGGCTGTAATCCACGTTGGCCGACGGGCAGTCTTCCGAGCGGTCGGCCCGAAACAGCACGCCGCGGCAGTCCAGGCGGCGCAGCTTGTATGAACGCAGCGAATTGTCGTAGAGCCGCTCGATCAGCGGCCAATGCATCGGGCGGCCCAGTGTATCGAGCTTCGTGGTCAGCTCGCCCGGATCGCGCAACGCGCTCTCGGCGAATCGGCGCTTGAGGAATCTCCCGGCCACCGCGAGCGTCCAACGCACGATGGACAGCGAAATTGCAAAGCGGGACGCGATCGATGCCACACGTTCGTTCGTGCCCTGCATCCAGGTGTCCTGCAGATTCTTCCAGGCGATCTTGTGCGGGAGCAGATACTCCGCCGGCGCATCCAGCAGCATGACCAGATCAACTTGGTTGCCCTTGTCCAGGAGCTGGTGCGCGATCTCGAACGCCATCGAGGCATGGAACGAATAGCCGACGATCACGCATGGCGTGGAGCCGGCGTGGCTGCTCAAAGCCGCCACATAGGGCGCGACCATGTCTTCCAACACGGGCGTGGCGTCGGTGTGGTTTCTGGCCGCGGCGTCATGCCACTCTGCCGGCCAGGCGATCTCGGCCGCAAAGATCGAATGCTGCGGCGGCATCATTTGTGCGGTGTTGAGCTCGTAGAGCCCGGCGCCAATGAAATAGACCGGCGTCTCGGAGGTGCCCTGCCGCAGCTGCACCACTGTGGGACGCTGCCGCAGCGGCGGCGGCGCGCGCTTGCCGAGGTGCTTGGCGGCGCCGAGGATTCCGGTCCACACCGCCGCGCGCGCTTCGTCGGTCATCGGGGACGGGGACGATTTCAGCTGAGAGTCTTGCATTGTTCGTGCGGCTCTCGTGGCAGGCGCGATGTCACGCAACACGGCAGATGCATCGGGGACACTTTCGCCCGGATACATTGGGTTAATCACCCGGGCAAGTTCGCCCCGGGATTATGGTCAATACACCGCCTACCCTTAACTCCCGGCTTCCAGCGCACTCTCGTGCCAGCGGCGCAGCGCAATATGATTAACGAATGCCAGCGCGTAGAAAATCACGATGCCGGCGATGGATAGCAGCACCAGCGCGGCGAACATGCGCGGAATATTGAGGCGGTAACCGGACTCGACGATGCGATAGGCGAGGCCGGAACCGGCGCCCGCGGAGCCCGCGGCGATCTCGGCGACCACGGCGCCGATCAGCGACAGTCCGCCGGCAATGCGCAGGCCGCCGAGGATGTAGGGCAGCGCCGACGGCAGCTTCAGGTTCCACAACACCTGGCCGCGCGACGCGCCGTAGAGCGCGAATAGGTCGGCAAGATTGCGGTCGATGGAGTTGAGCCCGAGCGTGGTGTTGGCCAACACCGGAAAGAACGCCACGATCCAGGCGCAGGCCAGCACCGCCAAAGGCTGCGGCAGGTAGATCAACAACAGCGGCGCGACGGCGACGATCGGCGTCACCTGCAGGATCACCGCGAAGGGATAGAACGAGTATTCGACCAGCCGCGACAGGTTGAACAGCACGGCAAGTCCGACGCCGCCGATCGCCGCCAGCAGAAAACCCTCCAGCGTGGTGCTGAGCGTGACCAGGAGCGATTGCGTCAGCAGCACTCTGTCGGCGATGAATGTCTGCAGGATGAGGCTTGGCGCCGGCAGCACGTAAGGCGGAATGCTGAAGAGCCGCACCACAAACTCCCAGGCCGCGAGGCTGAGCCCCAGCACGATGACCGGCAGCACGACGCGCAGCACCCGGTCGCGGCGTTCCTGCGCGGAGGTGCGCTGAGTCATTGTTCGTCTCCCGCCGCCATGGCCTTGGCCAGCGCGTCCGAGGTGCGGCGGCACAGCGCGGCATATTCGGCCGAGGTGCGGAATGTCTGGTCGCGCGGGTAGGGTGCATCGATCGCGACCTCGGTGAAGACGCGGCCCGGCCGTGCCGCCATCACCACGATGCGGCTCGACAGATAAACCGACTCGAACACCGAATGGGTGACGAACACCACAGTGGTGCGCAGCGCCTGCCAGACCTGCAACAGATCGTTGTTGAGCTTGAAGCGGGTGATCTCGTCGAGCGCCGCGAATGGCTCGTCCATCAACAACAGCTCAGGCTCGGTGACCAGTGCACGCGCGATCGACACCCGCATGCGCATGCCGCCGGACAATTCACGCGGATAGGCGGCGGCGAATTTTTGCAAGCCGACGCGCTCGAGCGCTGCGGCGACGCGTTTTGATGCCTGCTCCGATGCGACGCCCTTGAGCTTGAGCGGCAGCACCACGTTGTCGGCCACGTTGGCCCACGGCATCAATGTCGGCTCTTGGAACACGAAGCCCAACCGGTTCGCGTTTTCGGTCTTGGCTGCGGCTGTCCAATCGACGGCGCCCTGGGTCGGCTCGGTCAGCCCGGCGATGATCCGCAACGCCGTCGATTTGCCGCATCCCGACGGACCGAGCAGCGACAGGAATTCGCCTTGGCGGACGTCGAGATCGAGACCGGCGAGCGCCACCGTGCCGCTTGGAAACGTCTTGCCGACGCCGCGCAGGGCGACGACCGAGGTGCCGGGATGATGGGAAGCAATCGTCATTATCCTTGTCATGCCCCGCGAAGGCGGGGCACCCAGTAGCCTCCGCCACAGCAAATCATCTCGAGCGCCAGTGTATACTGGATCATCCGCCTTCGCGGATGATGACAATAACGGGATGCATCACTTCGGCCGCAGATCGAGCCCGACCTTCTTGCCGACGAATTGCGCCGTGTAGGATTTGCGGTAATCGAGATTGGCCTTGGCGACGCCCGCGCGCACCATCTTGTCGAAAAAATCCTTCATGCGCGCGTCGGTCATGGCGCCGACGCCGAGCGTCGTGGCGTCGCCGGAATCGACGATGCCGTATTGCTTCATCTTGGCGACGCAATAGGCCAACAGATCGTCGGTCATCTCCGGGTTCTGTTTCTTGATCATCGCATTGGCGGCGGAATTGTCGTGGTAGACGTAATTGTACCAGCCGACAATCGAGGCATCGACGAAGCGCTGCACCAGGTCGGGCTTCTTGTCGACCAGATCGCGCCGCGTCTCGATCAAGGTCGAATAATCGGAGAAGCCCTGGTCGGCGAGCAGGAACACTTTTGGCGTGAATTTCGCCGCCTTCTCTATGGCAAACGGCTCCGAGGTCACATAGCCCTGCATCGCGCTTTTCGGATTGACGATGAACGGCTGCGAATTCGAAGTGTAAGGCCGCACTTGCGAATCCTTGAAGCCGTAATCGGCCTTGAGCCATTGATAATAGGTCGCGACGCCCTCCGCCGAGACGAACAGCGTCAGACTTTTCAAATCCTCGAATTTGTCGATGCCCTGATCCGGATGGGCGATGAAGACCTGGGGGTCTTTTTGAAACAGCGCGGCGACCTCGACCACCGGCACATTCTGGGAGACGGCATCAAAACCCTGCAGCGAGTTGGCGCTGAGGAAGAAATCGATCTTGCCGACCGGCAGCAGGATTTGATTGTTCGTGCTCGGCCCGCCCGGCACGATGGTGACGTCGAGGCCGTATTTCCGGTAGGTGCCGTCGGCGAGCGCCTGGTAGAAGCCGCCGTGCTCGCCCTCCGCCACCCAATTGGTGCCGAACGAGACCTTGTCGAGCGCCTGCGCAAAAGCCGGTGCCGCCGCGGCGCCGGCCCAAACGGCGAGCCCGGCCAGCATCGCCCGGCAGCTCTTTACCAATCGCATCGGTTGCTCCTTTTCAACGGCGACGCGACAATAGAGCATGCCGCCGGAAAGTGGGACCCAGATGACGCTGCCCAAACGCAACTGGATGGACATGACCTGGCAGGACGTCGCCGGCGCGGGCGCCGACACCGCCCGCTGGATCGCCGTGCTGCCGCTCGCCGCGGTCGAACAGCACGGGCCGCATCTGCCGCTCGGCGTCGATACCTACATCGCCGAAGCCTATCTGGCGCGGGTCGAAAAAATCCTGCCCGATGACCTGCCGGTGTCGTTCCTGCCGGTGCAGCGGATCGGCGTTTCCGCCGAGCATCTGTCCTACCCGGGCACGCTGACGCTTTCGGCCACGACCGCGATCGCGGCCTGGACCGAGCTCGGCGAGAGCCTGGCGCGGGCAGGCGTGCGTAAGCTCATCCTGATCACCAGCCACGGCGGCAATGTCGCGGCGATGGAAATTGTGGCGCGCGACCTGCGCACCCGGCTCGGCATGCTGGCGGTAACGGTGGGCTGGCATCGCTTCGGCTATCCGGACGGCGCGTTCGGGCCTGAGGAGAAGCGGCACGGCATCCACGCCGGCGACGTCGAGACCTCGCTGATGCTGGCGGCGCAGCCGGATACGGTGCGCATGGACAAAGCGACCAACGCTAAGCCTGAGACCATCGCCATGGCGCGCGAGTTCAAATGGCTCGGCGCCTACCGGCCCGCCGGCTTCGCTTGGATGACGCAGGATCTGCATCCAAGCGGCGCGCTCGGCGATGCGACGCTGGCGACAGCGGAAAAAGGCGAGGCCTCGCTCATGCAAGGCGCGCGGGCCTTCGTGGAATTGCTCCGCGAGATCGATCGCTTCGATCTTTCTCGTTTACGTGAAGGGCCGCTGGCGGAGCCGAAGGGAATCTGAAGCCGGTTCTGGAGCAGCCGTGATGTGCCCTCTCCCCTTCCGGGAGAGGGCTACACGGCAGTTCAGCGACAAGACCGGGTGAGGGGTCGTGCCGCAACCCCTCACCCAACAGAGTTTGTTGAGGGGCCGGCGCTGACCTCTCCCGCAAGGGGAGAGGGCACGGCAAATCACGCCGCGATCTTCACGTATTCGAAATCGCCCGGCTTGTTGTCGATGCCGACGCGCGGCGGGGCGATCCAGCTGGCGAATTGGCCGGGCTCGACCACGCGCTGCATCAGGCTACTGATGAAATCGCCGTCGTCCTTCGATGGCAGCCACTGGCTACTGTCGCGGGTCCAGGTCGCGTCGTCGATCAGCTTGCCGGCCGGTGACACTTTGACGTCCTTGAACTCGCCGATCAGGCGGTGGAAACCGACATGGGGCAGCTCGAGTTTGAACGCGACGCCGGTCTTGTCGATGATCTTGTTCCAACGGTCGAGGCCGCGCTGGCAATCGGCGGTGTAATCGTCGCGCAGCCGCATGTTGATCGCGGTCAGCGCCGGCTCATCGATCCTCTTGATCTCGCCATCGACGAATTTCAGCACCGGATAGGTGGAATGTTCGAGCTGGTGATCGTCGTCGATCTTGGTTTCCTGGAAGCGGCCCTTGACCCCGGCCGTAAACGTGTTGGCGGCGTTGGTCGAAACCTCGGAGCCGAACAGATCGAGCGACAGCGTGTAATGCAGATTTAGCTTCTTCTGGATGGTCGGCAGGTCGATGACGCCGAGGTCGCGCACCTTGCCGATATCGCTCGGGTCCTCGACCCCGGCCGCCTTCATCGCCTCGCAGGTGCGCTGGATGGTGCGGCCGACGCCGGTCTCGCCGACGAACATGTGGTGCGCCTCTTCGGTCAGCATGAAGCGGCAGGTGCGCGACAGCGGATCGAAGCCGGACTGGGCGAGGCTCTCCAATTGCATCTTTCCATCACGATCCGTGAAGAACGTGAACATGTGGAACGACAGCCAGTCCGGCGTCGCTTCGTTGAACGCGCCGAGCATGCGCGGCTTATCGGCATCGCCTGAGCGGCGCTTGAGCAGCTCGGCGGCTTCCTCGCGGCCGTCGCGGCCGAAATACTTTTGCAAAATGTAGACCATCGCCCACAGGTGGCGGCCTTCTTCGACATTGACCTGAAACACGTTGCGCATGTTAGAGCGACGGCGCGGTCTTGCCGAGGTGGCGCTGCTGCTCGACGGAAGCCGGCTCGGTGTCGCCCTGGATGACGACGAGACGGCGCAGCATGGCGCGATATTCGCCCGGAATGTCCTGCCAGACCGGCTCGCCTTTGTGGCGGCCGAACGGGATTTTGCGGTCGTCTTCCTTCGGCGCCAGCAGGATGCCCCAGCGATATTCGGGCATCTTGACGTAATCGAACTTGGCCCAGCCCTTCGGATCGACCGAGATCGCGGTGCGCAGATAGACCTCCGCGTCCTGAAAACCCTCCGGCCCCATGTCCATCCACCAGTCGATATAGCCGGGATGCCAGCTCTCCAGCGCGCGCAGCACCTGGCGGTCTTCGGCGAGATTGACGTTGTTCGGGATCTTGGTGGTGTAGTCGACGTTGTCGATCATGGTGGACTCCATATTTCTTTCCCCTCCCCACAAGGGGGAGGGAGGAAGAACTCAAACTCTCCGCGTATCGAACACCGGTTTCTGGCCGGTGCCGTAGCGTTTCAGCGCGCCTTCCTCGCCGATCGCGTTGGGGCGCTGAAAAATCCAGTTCTGCCACGCGGTCAGCCGGGCGAAGATTTTCGATTCCATGGTCTCCGGCCCGGCGAAGCGCAAATTGGCTTCAAGGCCGGTGAGGCTGTCGGGCGAGAAGCTGGCGCGCTCTTCAAGGAAGACCCGCACTTCGTCGTCCCAATCGATATCGTCGAGCGCGAAGGTGATGAGCCCAAGCCGCTGCGCGGCCTCGGCGTCGAGCATTTTCTCGCGCTCGGCTTTGGCGGCTTCGACATCGGCGGGGTCGGCAAGAAAGCGGCAGCCGAGCCGGGTGAGCCCGTTCGACATCGGGTAGGCACCGAAATTGATGTCGGTCAGGGCGATCGTTGCCGGCGGCTTGTTATCGCCGTCGCGGGCGCCGATCAGCATGTAGGCGCGGTCGCTGGCGAACGGCAGTTCGGCGAGCGTGCCGGCAAAGCATGAGCCCGGCTCGATCAAGCTGACCAGCGAGCGCGAGGTGAGGTCGACGCGCTTGAGCACGCGCTTCCACAAATGGCGGATTTCGCGCGCCAGCCAGTGCTCCTTGTTGGCATCGAGGAAATGGTCGTAAGCGAGAACTTGCGCCGGCTCGCCGGAGGATTTGAACACGATCGCGGCGACGTCGAGTTCGTTGAGCCGGATATTGAGGATCGCATCATCGAGCTCGCGGGCAAGCTGGAGTGGCCAGAATTTTGCGCCGAGCGCCACCATGGCGTCGGCGGAAGCCGGCGGCGGCGCGGTAGGCCCGCGCAGCGTGATGGTGGCGATCCGTTCGGCGCGGTTGATTTCAACCGTGAGCGAGCCGTATTCGACGCCGTCCGCGGCGAATGTGCGCGTCAGTGGCGCGAGCGTGATGCCTTTGCCGGCGCCGTTGCGCGGCGACTTTGCGGCGAATTCCCTGGCGCGCGCCATGACGGTGTCGTCGAATTTCGAGCCCGGCACCACGTCGTCGACCAGCCGCCATTCGACCGCGCGCTTGCCTTTGACGCCTTCTTCGGTGGTGCAGAACACGTCGGCATGGTCGCGGCGCACTTTGCGCTTGTCGGAGACGCGGGTGAGGCCGCCGGTGCCGGGCAGTACTGCGAGCAGCGGCAATTCCGGCAGCGACACCGAAGCGGAGCCGTCGTCGACCAGCATGATGTGGTCGGTGGCGAGCGCCAGCTCATAGCCGCCGCCGGCCGCGGTGCCGTGGATGGCGCAGATGGATTTGAGTCCGGAATGCTCGCTCAAATCTTCGATGCCGTTGCGGGTCTCGTTGGTGAACTTGCAGAAGTTGACCTTGTGGGCGTGGGTGGCGCCGGCCAGCATGCGGATATTGGCGCCGGCGCAGAACACCCGCGGCTTGGCCGAGCGCAACACCACGACGCGCACGCCCGGATGCTCGAAGCGCAGCCGCTCGATGGCGTCGGCCAATTCGATATCGACGCCGAGATCGTAGGAGTTGAGTTTCAGCTCGTAACCCTCGAACAGCGCGCCCTTCTCGTCGACGTCCATCAACAGCGTGGCGACGTCGCCGTCGATCTTGAGCTGCCAATGGCGATAGCGCGCCGGTTCGGTCTGGAAATCGATCCGCGTCTTGCCGTTCGCCAGCGGACGCGCAGTTGCGGTTTCAGCCATCTCTGCCTCGCTCGGCAACGGCAATATGTATTATAGTGCAGCTAGATGCCTAATATGCATTATAATTCATATCGCCGCAACCCCTGAATCGGCCCGTTTTTCGCCCTCGTGGTGGTCGCGAAACAGCCGGTTGATGAAGTCCGCGACGATCTTGAGTGTCAGTTCGGGCGCTTCGCGGAACGGGGCGTGGCGCACGTTCGGCAGCACCGCCGCTTCAACCGGACAGAAGCATTCCTGTTCCGCCGCTTCGACCTGCTTGAGCGTGCCGTATTGATCGTCGGCGCCTTGCACGAGGAGGATCGGCACGCGGATGTAACCGAGCGCCTCGGTGATATCCCACTTGCGGAAATCCGGATGCAGCCACGGCTCGCTCCAGGAGCGGAACGCGCAATCGACGTCGGCATGCCAGCGCTTGAGCTTTTCGCGCAGCGTGCCCGAAGCAAACGCCGCGTTCGCCCGCTCGATCTCGGCGATGCCCATGTCCTCGATGAAGAAGTGCGGCGCCATCAACACCAGCCCGCGCACGCGATGATCCTGCACGCTGCCGGCATAGATCGTAGCGATCGAAGCGCCGTCGCTGTGGCCGAGCAAGAGGCCGCGCTGGAAGCCGATGGCGTCGAGCACGCGCGGCAGCACCGTGCAGGCTTCCTCGTGCATGAACGAGATCGAGCGCGGCATCGCTCCGGGTTTCGACGTGCCGTAGCCGGCGCGCGAATAGACGAAGACGCCGGCGCCCGTCGCCTCGGCGACGGCGTCGGGAAAACTTCCCCACAGGCCGACGGAGCCAAGACCTTCGTGCAGCATGACGATGGTCGGCGCAGCGTCGGGCCGCGGGCCGATCATGCGGTATTCGAGCCGCAGCGCATCGAGGTCGAGAAAGCCGGTGTCGGAGAGCGTGGTGGCCGTCATGGCCGCTATCTCCCTTCCAGCAACGCCGTCACGGTACGCAAAAGCTTGGCGAAACTTTGCTCGATCGCATCGCCCGACGTGTCTATCTCGGCCTCGGCGCGGGAATAGTCGGCGTGGCGCGCCTCGAGGATGGCCACGAGATCCGCCATGGCGGCGCGGTTTTGCGCCATCGGGCGGAAATCGCCCTGGGCCATGACGCGGCTCATGTGATCTTCGGGCCGCGCCTTGATCCAGATCGTGTGGGTGCGGCGCAGCAGCAGCGCATAATTTTCCGGGTTGGCGACGATGCCGCCAGCGGTGGTGATGATCGCCGCGTCTTGCGCGGTGATGATGCGATCGAGCGCGCTGCGTTCATGGCGGCGGAATGTTGCCGTGCCGGCCATCTCGATGAGATCGGGAATGCTGGCGCCGTAATCCTCCTCGACCAGCCGGTCGAGCTCGATGAACGGCCAGCCCAGATGCTGCGCCAACATGCGCCCCAGCGTCGATTTGCCGGCGCCGCGCAGGCCGACCAGCGCGATGCGCCGCGCGCGATCGGCGCTGCTTGGTCGCGCCAAGCGCGTCTCGATGTCGTTGGCGAGCGCCGGCAATTCGCCCTCCGGCACCTGCGCCAACAGATCGAGAATGGCGCCGAGCGCCGCGGTGCGCGCGCCCGCTTCCGGCAGCAACGCGGCGCAGGGCAGGTCGAGCGCTTGCGCGATGGCGCGCAGCACGCTGACGGACGGATTGCCGACGCCGCTTTCGATCTGCGCCAGGTACCGCTCGGAGGTCTGCGAGGCTTGCGCCAACTGCCGCCGCGTCATGCCGCGCTTGGCGCGATTGCGCCGGACCGCGCTCCCGATCGCGGCGAGGAATGCGGCTTCGGAGGCGGCAAGGGTCGGCGATACGGGCTTTTCAGCCGGATTTGGTGTCGAATTGGCCACGGACTATCCGTTAAAGTGCACTATATTTCATGCGGTATAGTGCACTTATGCGCGGCCTTTGGCAAGCCGCGCCGGCAAATCTCACTCGAAAATTTTCCGCCAACCGCTGGGCTTTGCGTCGGGCTCCGTTTCGACTTCTTCAACGATCTCGGCTTCGGGCCCGGGATCGTCCGGCGCGTGGACCAGCGGGATCACCGGATCGGCCTTCGGCTGCGCCGCCTGCAGGCCTGGGTGCAAGGGCGCGGCGTGACCGTTCGTCGCCAGCGGCGGCGTGTGGTCGCTGTCGTGCTGCTCGTTCACCGCGGGGTCGGCCGCGGGCTTGGCCGGGATGGCCAGAACCGTGTCCGACTCGATCACGGGCGCGACGCTGGTCATGGCGGTAAGTGGCACGCGCCATTCGAAGGCGTCGAGCCGGCCGGTAACGGGTGACAGCGGCAGCCAGCGGTCGGAGACGTAGCCGTCGGCGGTCCATGCCGGATCGGGTGCGGCATTGACCGCGCGCGCCAGCCATTCGCGGGCGCGGCCCTCGTCGCCTTCCGCGCGCTCGAGCGCGGCCATCAAAAGCGCGATGCGTTTGGTCGGCGCGTCCAGATAAGGCGCGAGCGCGGTGCGGGCACGGGCGAATTCGCGGGCGTCGATGGCGGCGCGCGCGACGGCCAGCGCCCCCTCGACATTTTCGGGGGCACGTTTTGCCAGCGCGTCGATCCGCTTCAAACGCTCGCGTGCGGATTCGCTCGCGCGCAGCTCGGCAAAACTTTGCGCCAGTTCGGGATGCGGATTGGCGCGCCAGGCGATGTCGATGATGCGGTTGGCCTTGCGCAGGTAGCCGCCGTCGGCAAGGAGGTGCGCGGCGAGCGCCGCCGCCGGCACCAGTGTCGGCGCGAGCTTGACCGCTTCGAGCGCGGCGGCCTTGGCGGCGTCGCGGTCGGAATTCTCGGTAGCGAGCGCCCGCGCCGTCAGCAGCACCGCGCGCTGGCGGCGATAGCTGGCTTTGTCGAGTGCGCCTCGGCTTTGTTCCAACAGCGCCAGCGCGCTGGCCCAGTCGCCGTCCTTGCAGCGCGATTCCAACACCGCCCGGCCGGCCCAGCCGAGTGCGGGCGTCGTGCGCGCGGCTTCCTCGGCATAGGCGCGCGCGCTTACGGCATCGTCGCGGCGTTGCGCCTCGATGAACAGGCCATGCAGGCCGAGCGCCTTGGTGTCGGGACGGCTCGCCATGGCGCGGAAGGCGCGCTCGGCGCCGTCGCGGTCGCCGGAGAGCTGGGCCGCCTGCGCGCTCAGCAATAGCGCGAGCGGCTCGCCCGGCGTGAGGCGGTTGGCATCGGCCGAAAGCTTGCGCGCGGCGTCGATGTCGCCCGAGCCGACCGCAATCAAACCGTTGGAGATCGCCGCATAGGCGCGTGCGCCACGACGCTCGCGCTGCCGCTTGGCCAGCACGGCTGGCGAGCGCACGATGGCGCGAACGATGCTCCAGACGATGGCCAGAACCGCCAGCGTCGCCAGCGCCGCCGCGATCATCACCATCAGCGACGTTTCGATGCGAAAACCCTGCCAGGTGACGACCACTTGGCCCGGCCGGTCGGCGAGCCAGGCCTCGCCGAGTGCCAGCACCCCGACCACAATGAGAAAAAGTATGACGCGGATCATTGCGGGTTCGGCTTGCTGAGCGCCGCGAGCGCGTCGGCGGCAAGTTTTCGGCTCGCCACAATAGCGGCGTTGCGCGCCTGCGCTTTCTCGACCCACGCGGCGGCAAGCGGTTTTGCCGCGTCGGGTAATTTGGCGATATCGGCGAGCGCGGCCACAATGTCGGCATGCGTGGCATCGACGCTGATCCGCGTCACTACCGATGCTGGATCATCGCCCAGCGGCGCATCGATCGGCGTGATGCGGACGAGATGTTGCGCGTTGCTCTCGAGCCGGCTCAAGAACGAGCTATCGCTCGACGCCGGCTCGGCCGCCTGCCGTAAGGCCGGAATGAGGCTCGCGAGTTCATGCGCCAGCGGTCTGGCGGCCGGCACGCCGGCGGCGGCGAAGGGCTCGAGCGGTGCGGTCGCGCTAGGGTCGGCGCCGAGCGATTTGGCGGCTGCAAGCTCGGCCGGATACGGCGCGCCGCGTTCGATCGTTGCGCGCAGCGCCTCGGCGGCGACCGCCAACCGCGCCGCGCGGTCGTCCGCGGTCGCAGTCTCGTGTTTGAGGCCGTCGGCAAGCGTCTTCACGGTGCTTTCGAGCGTCGCGATGCGGGCCGCCAGCGCTTCGAGATCGCTGCGCGCCACGGCCGTCTGCGCGGCGCTCTTCGCCGCATCGGCCGCGGTCGAGGCGCTCTTGGCTTGCGCGAGCGCGGTTTGCGCCGCCGCCGCAACGTCATCGGTGCGGCGGGTGAGAGCGGCGAGTGAATCGCTCTGTGACTTTGTTGCGGCTTCCGCGGCTGCCAAACGGGAGATTAGCGCCGGGTCGGGCTGTGGCGGCGAAACGGGTTTTTGTTGTTGTTGTTGGGTTGCAATGGCGCCTTCGATTTTGTTCAGCCGCGCCGAGATTTCGGCAATCGCCGCGCTGTTCGTCGGCTGCGCACTCGGCGAAGCCGGCAGCAGGCCCGGCGGCACGTAACCACCGAACCAAAGCCCGGCGCCGATCGCGACGACCGCGATCGCGCCCAGTACTGCTCCGGCGACCGTTGCCTTGACGCGCGATCGCGGGCGGCCGGCGGCGGCCCCACCCGATTGTTGGCCGGATGAACCATCGGACGGCGCGTCGGCGGCGGCCGGCTCCTTTGCCGGTTCTTGTGACGGTTCTTGCGCGGCTGCCGGCTTTTCGGCGTCGACCTCTGTCGCCGTCAGATCGATGGTCGGCGGCCGTCGACGCGGTGTGCTGTCAGGCTCGCTGGTCATGCAGTCCCCAATGCGCGGTCGCTGGAATCGTTCAGAGCCGGGCTACAAAACCGGGCTCGCCTGCCGCCACGGCATAGTACGGGGCAAAGATGGCGGCAACAGATCAGGCCGCGGCAATAAGCGCGATCAATACGGCCTCGTTCGGGCGCTCGGCGACACGAATGTCGGCGGCGCCGGCCTGCGCCAGCGGTTCCGCGACCGGCGCCGAAAGACAAAAATGGAGCGGTTTTAGCGCCTCCGCGAGCATGCCCCCGGCCCGCGCCGCCTCGACATACGCCTGGGCGCTGCGACGGGAGAAATGCAGCACGCCGTCGATGCCGCTCGCCAGCGCAAGCGCGGCCGCCACCGGCAGGTCGGTCACCGCGATGGCGCGATAGATCGTCGTGATCTCGACGGCAAAGCCGTGGGCGCGCAGATCGCCGGCAAGATCGCCGGCACGGTCTTCGCCGGCGAGATAGAGGAGCGGGGCTGCCGGCTGCATCCGCGTGGCGACCAGCCGCGCCAGATCGCTCACATCGCCGTCGGCGGACGTCACGTCGGCGAAGCCGGCTGCCGCCATGGCTTCGGCGCTGCGCCGGCCGACGGCAAAGACAGGCAGCGCGCGTAATGCCGTGATGCGCGCGTGCGCCGTGACGGCGTGGGCGGCATTGGCGCTGGTGATCAGGATTGCCGCCCACGGCCCTTCGCCGATCGTCGCATCGGCTGCCGGCTCGATGCGCAGCAGCGGCGCGGTAATCACGTCGTGGCCTTGCGAGCGCAACGCGGTGGCGGTGCGCTGTGCGTCGGGCTCGGGGCGCGTGAGTAGAAGCCGCACGTTTAATCCCGCACGAAGAAATCGGCGCCGCCGCGCGCTTTGAGCTCGCGGCCGGCATCGGCGCCGAGCGCGGCGGCCTGGTCGCGGCGCCCGTTGCGCACAACCTCGAACGCCGCGCTGCCGTCGGGTTTTACGATGATGCCGCGGAAATGGACGACGTCGTTATCGATCCGCGCGTGGCCGCCGATCGGCGTGCGGCAGGAGCCGTCGAGCACGGCGAGGAAGGCGCGCTCCGCAGTTACGGCGGTCACGGTATCGGCGTCGTCGATCTTGGCGACCAGCGCGCGGGTTGCGGCGTCATCGGCGCGGGTCTCGATGCCGATCGCGCCTTGGCCCACCGCCGGCAAAAATTCGTCGACGTCGAGCAATGCCGCCGCGGCGTCGAGCAGGCCGAGCCGCTTCAAGCCGGCGACGGCGAGCAGTGTCGCGTCGGCCTCGCCGGCCTCGATTTTGCGCAAACGCGTTTCCACGTTGCCGCGCAACGGCACGATGGCGAGGTCCGGCCGCAAGCGCTTGACCAAGGCCTGCCGCCGCAGCGATGCGGTGCCGACCACGGCGCCGCGCGGCAGATCGCGCAAGGTTTTGGCCTTAGCGCTGATGAAGGCGTCGCGCGCGTCCTCGCGCGGCAGAAATGCCGACAGCACAAGACCCGCCGGCAGTACGGTGGTCATGTCCTTCGACGAATGCACCGCGAGATCGATGGCGCCGCTCAGCAGCGCGTCCTCGATTTCCTTGGTGAACAGCCCCTTGCCGCCAACGTCACTAAGCGGCCGGTCCTGAATGACGTCGCCGGTGGTGCGGATGATCTTGATCTCGATCCGGCCGGCGTCGAGGCCGCAGGCCGCCACGAGACGGTTTTGCACCTCGCGCGCCTGCACCAGCGCCAGCGGCGAGCCGCGCGAACCGATGCGTAGGAGCGGAGTTTGGGTCGAGGATTGTGCCATGAGCCCTTCAGGTGCTAGGCCGCGCCCAGATGTTGGCAGCCTTATAATATAGAGATGGTCATTCTCGGCATCGAGACGACCTGCGATGAGACCGCCGCGGCCCTGGTCGAGCGGACCGAGGACGGCCACGGCCGGATTTTGTCCAACATTGTGCTGTCACAGGTGGCCGAGCACGCCGAATTCGGCGGCGTGGTGCCGGAGATCGCGGCCCGCGCCCATGTTGAGGCGCTCGATGCCATCATCGCCAAGGCCATGGCCGACGCGCAGATGCGGTTCGAGGCGCTCGACGGCATCGCCGCGGCCGCCGGGCCTGGCCTGATTGGCGGCGTCATTGTCGGCCTGACCACGGCCAAGGCGATTGCGCTCGCCCACGACAAGCCCCTGATCGCGGTCAATCATCTGGAGGGCCACGCGCTCACCGCGCGGCTCACCGACGCGACGGCGTTTCCCTATTGCCTGTTTCTCGCTTCCGGCGGCCACACCCAAATCCTCGCCGTGCGCGGCGTCGGCGATTATGTGCGCTTCGGCGGCACGGTCGACGACGCGATCGGCGAGGCTTTCGACAAGACCGCGAAGCTGCTCGGCCTCGGCTATCCAGGCGGACCGCTGGTCGAGAAGGAAGCCGCCCACGGCGATCCCAAGCGGTTCGCCCTGCCGCGGCCGATGCTTGGGCGTCACGATGCCAATTTTTCGCTGTCCGGCCTGAAGACGGCGCTGCGCCTCGAGGCGGAGAAGATCGCGCCGCTGAGCGATCAAGACGTCGCCGATCTGTGCGCCTCGTTCCAGCAGGCGGTGGTCGACGTGGTGATGGACCGGCTGCGCGCCGGAATGCGCATGTTCCGCGATCGGTTCGGCACGCCGACGGCGCTGGTCTGCGCCGGCGGTGTCGCCGCCAATCAGGCGATCCGAAAAGTCTTGCACCGCGTCGCCTTTGAAGTCGGCACGACGCTGGTGGCGCCGCCGCCGGCTTTGTGCACCGACAACGGCGCCATGATCGCCTGGGCCGGCGCCGAGCGGCTCGCGCTTGGTCTCACCGATCCGCTCGATGTCGCGCCGCGGGCGCGCTGGCCGCTTGATCAGGTGACGAAGGCGGCGGCGACGGCGTAGGCGCGCCTACTGCTCGAAGCGCTCGACGAACCAGCGCAGCAGCCGCATCCAGATCTCGTCCTTGCCGACGACGTCCTCGATGCCGTGTTCAAGGTTGGGGTTGTCGTTGACTTCCATGACGACGATGCCGTTGTCGGTCTGCTTGAGGTCGACGCCGTAAAAACCGTCGCCGATCGGCCGCGCCGCGCGCACCGCGATATCCATCACCTCGCGCGGCGCCTGGGCCAGATCGAAGGCGCGGAAGCCGCCTTCGTGGGACGAGCCGTCGGCCTTGTACTTCACCACCTGCCAATGGCCGCGCGCCATGCGGTATTGGCACACGAACAGCGGCTCGCCGGCCAGCACGCCGACCCGCCAGTCGAAATCGGTCGGCAGGAACTTCTGCGCCAGGAGGAGATCGGTTTCTTCGAACAGCTCCTCGCAGATCCGCTTGAGCGCGGCCGGCGATTCGATCTTGTGCACGCCGCGGGAGAACGAGCCGTCCGGGATCTTGACCACCAGCGGCAGGCCGAGCTCGTCGATTACCTTGGTCAGGTCGGTGTCCTCGGCGAGGATCACGGTCGGCGGCGTCGGCACCTGATTCCCCTGCAACAGCTCCATCAAGAACACTTTGTTGGTGCAGCGGATCATCGAGATCGGATCGTCGATCACCGGCATGCCCTCCTGCCAGGCGCGGCGGGCGAAGCGGTAGGTGTGATTGTCGATCGAGGTAGTCTCGCGGATGAACAGGCCGTCGTATTCGGCAAGCTCGGCGAGCTGGCGCTTGGTGATTGGCTCGACGTCGACCGACAGCTTCTCGGCGATGCGCGCGAAATGCTTGATCGAGCTCGGCGACGACGGCGCGGTCCTCTCGTTCTCGTTCGGGTCGTACAGCACGGCGAGATCGTATTTGGCGACCGAGCGCGCCTTGGGGTCGCGCCATTCGCGCTTGGTGTGATTATTCAGCGACTCGCGGAAGAACTCGCCTTCGCCGTTGGCCAGCCTTGTGATGGCGCGCGGGCGGATGCGGTCGATCGACAGCCGGGGGCCCGGCTCGACGATCACTTCCAGCGCCGGACAGCGGAACCAGTCGAACAGCAGCCGGCCGAACGGCTCGAAGCGCGGGTCGCGGGCGATGCCGAAACAGACCAAAAGCTTGAACTCGCCTTCGGGCTGGAATTCGGCGCGCCGGGCGCAGCGGTTGAGCTCATCCTCGAGTTCCGGCAGCGCGTGCTCGTAGAGCTTCTGCTCGCGCAGCTCCAGCATGGTCTCGACCGTCGGCACCACGCGGTGGCCGCGCGCCTCGGCGAGCAGCGAGGCGTAGTAGCCTTTGGACTGGTAGGCGTAGGAGCGGGCGAGGTTGACGATCTTCGGCCGCCCCATGTCGAACAGGCGCGGTCGCGCCAAATACTCGCCCGTGGAGATGACCTTGTGCGGGGTCTCGGCGTTGGGCAGATCGCGGCCTTGGTCGACAAGGATGACCCAGCCGGTCATGGGCGGGTCCCTTTCCAGTCGCCAGCGTTGTGCAAAATAAGGCCGATCATGCGTTCGAAATCAGGCACGGCGCGATTCGTCATAACCCGATTCAAATCCAATGGCGACAGCACTGGCCATGATGTCCACCGTCAAAACCGGGTCATAATTCGAGGATCAAGCCGCGCTCTTGGAACCTGAGGCGCGGCGCCGGCTTCCGAGCGGCTTGTCGAATCGCAGCGCGTCGCCGCCATCGTCATAATAGCGCTGGCGCCGGCCGAACAGCCGGTAGCCTGATTTTTCGTAGCGCCCGATGGCGCGGGTGTTGTGCTCGTGGACTTCGAGCCGCATGGCGCGGCGCTGCCGGCGCGCCGCTGCGGCTTCCGCCGCCGCGAGCAGCAGCGGGCCGATGCCGCGGCTGGCGATATGCGGGGCGACAGCAATGGAATAGAGCCGGGCCAGCTTTGAGCGCGCCGGGTAAAGCACCAGCGCATAGCCGGCAAGCTTGCCGCCGTCCTCGGCAACGATCAGCGAGCCGTTCGGCGCGGTGAGAAAGTGGCGAAAGCTCCGCCGCGACAGGATGTCGGTGGTGAAGACGGCGTTTTCGAGCGCGACCAGCGCATCGATATCGTTCATTCGGCCGCGGCGGAGTTTGGCCGGCGGTGCACCGTGTCGCGCGGGGGATGCGCTCACGCGACGCGCCCCTGTTCGATCCGCGCGATCATGGTCTCCAGCCGTTCCAACCGGTCAGCCTCGCCGGGCGGCTTATCCCAGCGCAGCCGGCTGATGCGCGGGAATCGCATCGCGAGTCCGGATTTATGTCGCGTGGAGCGCTGCAGACCCTCGAAGGCGACTTCGAGCACCAGGCCCTGATTGGGCTCGTGCACGACTTCGCGCACCGGGCCGAACCGGTCGGTGGTGTTGCGGCGGACGAAACGGTCGATCTGCAACAATTCCTCGTCGGTGAAACCGAAATAGGCCTTGCCCACGGGTACCAGCTCGTCGCCGCTGTCGCCGCGGGTCCAGACGCCGAACGTATAATCCGAATAAAACGACGAGCGCTTGCCATGGCCGCGCTGGGCATACATCAGGACGGCATCGATGATGAAGGGGTCGCGCTTCCATTTCCACCACGGGCCTTTCGGCCGGCCGGGCAGGTAGAGCGCGTCGCGCCGCTTGAGCATGACGCCTTCGACCGCAGGCGCATCCTCGCTGGCACCGGCCGCGGCGGGATTTTTTCGCGCTGCGGTCAGTTCATCCCAGTTCGCAAATGGAATGAGCGGGGAAAGGTCGACCCGTTCGTCGCCGAGCCGCGTGATAAAACTTTCCAGCCGTGCGCGGCGCTCGGCGAAGGGCCGCTCGCGCAAATCCTCGTCGCCGTCGGCGAGCAGATCGTAGGCGCGCAGATGGGCGGGGAATTCCGCGATCAGTTTCGGCGTGACGGTTTTGCGATTGAGCCGTTGTTGCAGCACATTGAACGACTGCACCCGGCGCTCGCGCATGATCAGCAATTCGCCGTCGATGGCGCCGGGCAGGTGCAGCGCGTCGAGGAGATCCGGGAAGCTTTTGGAAATGTCCTCGCCAGTACGCGAATAAAGCCGGGCGATCGTTGCGCCATCTTGCCGTGCGGCCACGGCCTGCACCCTGATGCCGTCCCATTTCCACTCAGCCATAAAATCGCCCGCCTCGAGCCCGGCGAGATCGGCGTCATCGAGCGCGTGCGCCAGCATCGGCGGCCGGAACGGCGCCGGGTCGCTGCTCGCCGGTTTTTCCGCCCGGCCTTCGAGCCAGGCGAACAGGCCGAGATAGGGCGGCGAAAGCCCCGGCCAGAGCAACTCGATGTCCTGCGCATCGGTGCCGGACAGCGCCGCGACCGCGGTTTTGGCCAGCCGCGCCGAGACACCGATGCGCAAGCCGCCGGTCACCAGCTTGATCAACGCCCAGCGCCCGGTCTCATCGAGCGCATCGAGCCAGCGCGCGAGTTGCTTCGGCAGCTGTGCCTTGCCGAGCGTGGAGAGCGTTTCGATGACGACGGTGAGCGTTAGTTCCCCTCCCCCTTGTGGGGAGGGGTTAGGGGTGGGGGTCGGGAGGGGATGAAAAGGCGGAGACGATTGCTCATTTACAACCGTTGACGCTCGCGACTTCACCTCCCGACCCCCCACCCCACCCTCCCCCACAAGGGGGGAGGGAGTTCGCTGAGCAAGCGGCGTCGGCCACATCAGCGCGACGGTCTCGGAAAGATCGCCGACATAATCATAAGACAGCTCGAACAGCACCGGGTCGGTGCGCTCGGCGATCAGGCTGCGGATCAGTCCGGCCTTGGCGTGCGGGAAACTGAGCGCGCCGGTCAGCGCGGCGAGCGCCCAGCCGCGCTCGGGATCGGGCGTCGAGCGGAAATAATCGGTGATCAGCCGCAGCTTGTTGTTGCGCGCCGGCTCGTAGGCGAGGCGGTCCAGAAGTTCGGCGAAGCGGTTCATGCCTCCGCCTCGCCGCTCGCCGGCTCATCGTCCTCGTCGCCATAGCCGACAATGTCGAGCGGCCGCGCTTTGAGCCCGCGGGTCACACACCAGTGCACCAGCGCGTCCTCCTGGCCGTGGGTGACCCAGATTTCTCCCGCGCCGGTGGCTGCGATGGTCGCGGTGAGGCCGTCCCAGTCGGCGTGATCGGAGATCACCAGCGGCAGCGACACGCCCTGCTGCCGCGCCCGCGCGCGCACACGCATCCAGCCGGAGGCGAAGGCGGCGAGCGGATCGGGGAAGCGCCGCGTCCACAGATCGTTCAGGGCCGACGGCGGGCAGATGGTGATGGTGCCGGCGAGGTTTTGCTTGGTGGCGCCGCTGACCAGCCGCAAGTCGCCGAGCGCGATGCCGCGGCTCTCGTAGTAGCGCGTGATCTTCTCCATCGCGCCGTGCAGATAGACCGGGGCGTCGTAGCCGGCCTGGCGCAACAGCGCGATCACGCGCTGCGCCTTGCCGAGCGAATAGGCGCCGACCAGGTGCGCCCGCTCGGGAAACAGCGCGACCGAGCGCAGGAGCTTTGCGATCTCGCCGCCGGGCTCGCCGTGGCGGAACACCGGCAGCGCGAACGTCGCCTCGGTGATGAAGACGTCGCACGGCACCAGCTCGAACGGCGCGCAGGTCGGATCGGCGATGTTCTTGTAGTCGCCGGAGGCGACCACGCGCAGCCCGTCGGCCTCGACGGCGATCTGCGCCGAGCCGAGCACGTGGCCGGCGGGATGGAACGTCACCTTGGCACCGCCGAGCGTGACGCTCTCGCCATAGGCCGCGGCCTGCGTGGAGCCGGCGAAATTCTCGCCGTAACGCAGCCGCATCAGGTCGAGCGTCTCCCGTGTCGCCAGTACCGCGCCATGGCCGGCCCGGGCATGGTCGGAATGGGCATGCGTGATCAGCGCCCGCTCCACCGGCCGCGTCGGGTCGATATGGAAGGCGCCCAATTTGCAGCAGACGCCGGCCGGGGTCGGCACCAATATGTCTTCAGGTCGCATAGCGAGTCATAAATAGTCATTTCGCTGCGCCACGCGAGCATCGCTTATGACCGATACCGGCCCACTCTTCGTCTCCTCCGGCGACCTGATCGCCGACCGGCGCTACAAATGGGCGCTCGATCACGTCGCGCAGGGCGATCTTGCCGGCGCCGCCGACATTTTGGCGCAGACCGTAGAGCTTGCCCCTCGCTTCGCCACGGCCTGGTTCGCGCTCGGCGCCATCCGCGATCAGCTCGGCGACCGCGACGGCGCCATTGCCGCTTTTGAACAAGCGCGCGATGCCGACCCTGAGGATTATCACGGCGCACGGCTGCAATTGGCGCGGCTTGGCGCCGGCGAAACTACTCCGGCCATGACTGAAACCTACGTCCGCCGGCTGTTCGACCAATACGCCGCGCGCTACGACACGGCGCTCACCGAGCGCCTGTGCTATCGCGGCCCGGCGCTGTTGCACGAGGCGGTCGAAGCCGTGATGCGCGCGGCCGCTCGCCCCATGCGCTTCGGCTCGATGCTGGATCTCGGCTGCGGCACCGGCCTCGGCGGCGCCGCGTTCCGGCCGAATGTCGATCGGCTGGTCGGTGTCGATCTGTCCCCCGCCATGATCGCGCAAGCGACGACCAAGGGTTTGTACGATCGGCTCGTCAGTGCAGGGCTCGCGGATTTTTTGACCGACGAAGCAGGCGAAAAAGGGATTTATCACCTCGTCCTGGCCGCCGATGTCTTTGTCTATGTCAACGATCTGGCGTCGATCATCGCCGGCATTGCCCGCGTCCTCGGACCCGAAGGCCTGCTCGCCTTCACAGTCGAGACCCATGCTGGCGACGGCGTAAAACTATTGCCGACGCTGCGTTACGCCCACAGCGAAGAATATGTACGCCGCGTGCTTGGCGCTGCCGGCCTCATGCCGGCGCATCTCGCCAAAGCCGCGGTGCGCAGCGAAAAGGGCGTGCCGGTTGATAGCCTCGTCGTGGTGGCGCAGCCCTCGACCACGATGCCTCGGATCGCTACTTCTGGCGAGTGACCGTTCTCGAACGCCCAAGCCTCCTGCCGGAGCCGTTTACGCGCTGGTTCGCCAGCCGCGGTTGGACGCCGCGCGCGCATCAGGTGGAACTTTTGACCAAGGCGCAGGCCGGGCGCTCGGTGTTGCTGATCGCGCCGACCGGCGGCGGCAAGACGCTGGCGGGATTTTTGCCGAGCTTGGTGGAGCTGAGCGCTCCGGCCGCTCCAGCGAGCGGGGCAGGGCGAAAGCTAGTCTCCATCGGCCGCGGCATCCGCCGCGAGGGCGGGCTGCACACGCTCTACATTTCGCCGTTGAAGGCGCTTGCCGTCGATATCGCGCGCAATCTGGAAACGCCGATTGCCGAGATGGGGCTGCCGATCCGCATCGAGACGCGCACCGGCGATACGCCGAGCTCAAAACGCCGGCGCCAGCGCCGCGATCCGCCGGAGATTTTGCTGACGACGCCGGAGCAGGTGGCGCTGCTGCTCGCCTCCGCCGATGCGCCTTATCTGTTCGGCTCGCTCAAGCGGGTCATCCTCGATGAGCTGCACGCGCTGGTGACCTCCAAACGCGGCGATCTGCTCTCGCTCGGCCTGGCGCGGCTGTTTCGCCTCGCACCGGACCTCACCAGCATCGGCCTGTCGGCGACCGTGGCCGAGCCCGACGATCTGTGCCGTTTCATGGTGCCGCAGCGCGGCGGGCCCGCATTGGCCGATCTCATCGTCGCCGAACCCGGCGCCGCGCCCGACGTCGCCATGCTCGAAAGCAGCGAGCGCGTGCCATGGGCCGGTCATTCCGCGCGCTATGCGCTGGGCGAGGTCTATCAGCTCATCAAGGCGCACCGCACCACGCTGGTCTTCGTCAATACCCGCAGCCAGGCTGAAGGCATCTTTCAGGACCTTTGGCACATCAACGACGATAACCTTGCCATCGCCCTGCATCACGGCTCGCTCGACGTAGCGCAGCGGCGCAAAGTCGAAGCCGCCATGGCGTCTGGCCGCCTGCGCGCCGTGGTTTGCACGTCGTCGTTGGATCTTGGCGTCGACTGGGGTGACGTCGATCTGGTCATCAATATCGGCGCGCCGAAGGGCGCCTCGCGCATGCTGCAACGCATCGGCCGCGCCAATCACCGCATGGACGAGCCGTCCAAGGGGGTGCTGGTGCCGGCCAACCGGTTCGAGGTGCTGGAGTGTCGCGCTGCGTTGGACGCCATCGCCGTGAATGCGCAAGACACGCCGGCCTCGCGCATCGGCGCGCTCGACGTATTGGCTCAACATGTGCTCGGCTGCGCCTGCGGCGCGCCGTTCCTGAGCGATGAGCTTTACGCCGAAGTGACATCGGCGGCGCCTTACGCCGCGCTCACCCGCGCCGATTTCGACGCCGCGGTCGATTTCGTCGCCACCGGCGGCTACGCGCTCAAAGCCTACGAGCGCTTCGCCCGCATCCGCCAGGGCAAGGATGGCCGCTGGCGCATCGCCAATCCTTGGGTCGCGCAGCGCTACCGGCTCAATGTCGGCACCATCGTCGAAGCCGATATGCTCAAAGTGCGCCTCGTCCGTTCGCGCGTCTCGAAAATGATTCCGCGCGGCGGCCGGCTTCTCGGCCAGGTCGAGGAATATTTTGTCGAGACCATGGTGCCCGGCGACACCTTCGTGTTCGCCGGCGAAATTCTGCAATACGAAGCTTTGGTCGAGGACGAGGTCTACGTCTCGCGCGCGGCGTCCGAAGATCCGAAAGTGCCGGCTTATGAAGGCGGCAAATTTCCGCTCTCGACTTACCTGGCCGAACGCGTGCGCGGCATCATCTCCCATCCGCAAGAATGGCGGCCGCTCCCCGCCCAGGTGCGCGAGTGGCTGGAAATCCAGCAATGGCGCTCGCAGATGCCGGGACAACGCGAATTGTTGGTGGAAACTTTTCCGCGCGCCAATAAGCATTACCTGGTCTGCTATCCGTTCGAAGGCCGTCTCGCCCATCAAACGCTCGGCATGCTGCTGACACGGCGGCTGGAGCGTGCGCGGTTAAAGCCGTTGGGTTTTGTCGCCAACGAATATGCGCTCGCGGTCTGGGGTCTTGGCGACGTCGCGGCGTGGCTTGCGCGCGGTGAGCTGTCGCTTGCCACTTTGTTCGACGAGGATATGCTCGGCGACGATCTCGAAGCCTGGCTCGCCGAATCGGCGCTGATGAAGCGTACCTTCCGTAACTGCGCGATCATCGCCGGCCTGATCGAGCGCCGTTTCCCGGGTGAGGAAAAATCCCGCCGCCAGGTCACGATCTCGACCGATCTCGTCTACGATGTGCTGCGCAGCCACCAGCCCGACCACATGCTCTTACGCGCGGCGCGGGCCGATGCCGCAACCGGCCTCCTCGACGTGCGCCGGCTTGGCGATATGCTCTCGCGCATCAAGGGCCGAATCGTCCATAAGGCCCTCGACCACGTCTCGCCGCTGGCGGTTCCGGTGATGCTGGAAATCGGGCGCGAGACAGTCTACGGCGAGGCGGCCGACACGCTGCTCGCTGAGGCCGAGGACGAGTTGGTGAAGGAGGCGATGCAGTGAGGGCCAAGTCTTGGTTGGGCAAGTTTTGCGCGCACTGACCCCCACCCGACGGGCTACGCCCGCCGTCCTCCTCCCTGCAGGGGGAGGTCAAGAAATCGCCATCGCCGGCGCCACCCTCGTCGCCGATTGCGCCGGCGCGCTCTATTGGCCCGACGAAAGCCTGCTCGTCGTTGCCGATCTGCATCTGGAAAAAGGCTCGGCCTTCGCCGCGCGCGGCGTGTTGCTGCCGCCCTACGACACGGCAGCGACTTTGGCGCGGCTCGCCATGCTGATCGAGCGCTACGCGCCGCGTCTCGTCATCGCGCTGGGCGACAGTTTTCATGACGGCGGCGGGCCGGCGCGCATGAGCGACATCAGCCGCGCCGAGCTCAAAGCGTTGCAACGCGGCCGCGATTGGCTGTGGATCGCCGGCAATCACGATCCCGATCCGGCCGACAATATCGGCGGCCGGTTTGCCGAAATTTTGGCGCTCGGCCCGCTGACCTTCCGTCACGAACCTTCGCCGGACCGTTGCGACGGCGAAATCGCCGGCCACCTGCATCCGCAGGCGCGGATCGCGCGCCGCGGCCGCGCCGTGAGCCGGCGCTGCTTTGCCAGCGACGGCAAGCGCTTGGTCATGCCCGCCTTCGGCGCCTATGCGGGCGGCCTCAACGTGCGCGACCGCGCCATCGTGTCGTTGTTCGGCGCGCTATCGTTTACCGCGCACATGCTGAGCGAACGGCGCATCTACGCCGTCGCCGCGGCGCGCTGTTTGGCCGATTGATTGAGGGCATGTACCCGTAAACGCACAGGCAAGGTCGAGAAGCCAGTTTGCGACCCGAAGCAATACCTCGCTCTGTCAGCGCGAAGGAGCCCGACCACGGAGCATCTCACGTGGATCGAATTTTATTTCGAGATCTTTCCACAGGTCGTAATGCTCGGGCAGGAGCATCGTGAATGGCTGGCACCGCAGCAGCGTGTTCTTTGCGCTTTCGGCCAACGCGGGGCCTGATGCAGACGGCTCGCCTTTAAGCTCAACCACGGTTGGATCGCGCGCCATGGTGCCGTCGGGTTTTAGCTGAAAACGAAGAACGACGTAGAGCGTGGTCGAGGCGTCGATGTCTGGCGGCGGAACCCAGCATTGGCTGATACGTGCTCGCAACCCGTCGATCTCGGCCGGCGATAGTATCCGTGATGTTGGCGAATTGCTGAGTTGGCCAGGTTGTCCAGGCGATTGCGCGACCACCTGGGTGAATTCAGAAAACAATGTAATTCCAACCACGAGAATAATGAGCCGGCGCATTGTCCCACCTCCAATACAGTCGCGGTAGGCCACAACAAATCTACCTTAAAGGCGGTTGCCTTGAAATCATCAATCCGTGTGTTGAAGACCGGCTGATCGAACGTCAGCCGATACAGCGCAACGATCTCTCGATGAGGAGACGCCCTAGTTGATCTTTGCGCTTTGCGCCGGCGTTTTGGCCGCTTGCGGCTGGGGCTGTGGTTTCGGCTTCGCTGCCGGCGCGGCGCTTGCGGTTGCGTCCCAGCCGGCGGGCGGCGCCTTGACGTTGATCGCGTCGTCTGGCTGCGGCTGCGCGGTCCACGTCTTCACCGCAAGCCGCGCTGCGGCGAGCGATTGTTGGTCGAGACGGGCGGCAACTTCGTCGCTTTTCTTTGCCGCGTCCTGGTCGCCCTGGATCGCGGCCAGCGCAAACCATTTGTAGGACTCGGCATAATTCTGCGTCACGCCGGTGCCGCGGGCGTACAAGATGCCGAGATTGTATTGGCTGTCGGTGACGCCGTGATCGGCGGCCTCGCGGAACCAGTGCGCGGCGTTGGCGTAATCCGCCGGACCGTCGACGCCCTCGGCATAGAGCACGGCGAGATTGTGCATCGCCTTGCCGTTCCCCTTGCCGGCCGCGGCCAGATAAAGATCGCGCGCGGCGGCGAGATCCTTCTTCACCCCGATGCCTTTTTCGTAGAAGCCGCCGAGACGGAATTGCGCCGGCGCCAAACCCTGCTTGGCGGCGCGTTCGAACCACAGCGCCGCTGCCTCGCTGCTGCGCGGCACGCCGTGGCCGTCGGCAAAGCGCGTGCCGACCTCGTAAGCGGCGGCCGCGTCGCCTGACAGCGCGGCTGCGCGCAGCGCCGGCCCGCCGATGGTGGCCGGCAATTTGTCGCCGAGCGGTGTCGCCGGACGCGGCAGCGCACCGGTGACATCGGTGGCTGCAGCAACCGCCGCGACCGCGTCCCGCGTGCTGTCACGGGCGGCGGTCTGCTGTGTCGGCTTGGTGCTGATATTGGCGCCGGATTTCGGGTTCGGTTGCGGCACGGGCACCGCAGCCGGCGGCGCGCTCGGAACGGGAAGCGGCGCCGGTGCGGCGGCCGCGGGAGGCTGCGGCGCGGGAGGCGGCGGCTCCGGTTGGGGCAAGGCCGTGACCGGCGGTGGCGTTTTCTCGGGCTGCGCCGCTTTCGGTGGCTGCGACTCCTCGGTGGGAGCGGCGGGGGGAGGAACTTGGGGCCCGGCCTCGAACAACCGCGACGCAATCTGTATGCAGCCGAGCACGATCAGGGCGCCGACGCCGGCAATGATCAGCGGGCGCGTGCGCTGACTCGGATTCTTCAGCGCCGCTGAGCCTTTGCCGGTGGCTTCAGCGTTCGACCCGGCCGCGGCAGCCTGGGCGGCGCGCCGTGCGGCGGCGATGAAATTAGGCTTTTGCCCGGGGTCGGCGATTACCGGCGGCTTGGTGGAGCTTACCGCGGCTTCGGAGGCGGCGATTCGGTCGGCGGCCGAAGCGGTCGGCTGGGAGCGGCCGGCCGCGGAGCCGGGCTCGATCGGATGATCGGGCGGCAGGCTGGGATCGATCGGTTTGCGCGCGGCAGTCCGATGCGAGGCTGGCTCCATCGGCACGATCGGCGGGGCTTCGGGGGCGGGCTCCGGTGCCGGTTCAACCGCGAAGGCCGGCAGCTTCAGCTTGGGCTCCGGCGCCGCCGCGGGCGGTTCCGGCGCCGGCACAGGCGCAGTCTCGCGGATGCCGCTTTCGATCATGGCGAGACGATCGACCACATGCTCCACGGTGTCCTGGACCGCTTCGAGCGAATCGAGCGTGCGCTGCTCGCTTTGCTTGATCTCGGCGACTTCGCGCTCGATGGCGTGGACCGTCAGCGGCTCTTCGGCGGCCGGCATGCGCTTGGACAGGGTATCGCCGTTCGAGCCGCGAATCTGCTCGATGTGGACCAGGAGATCGGCGATGCCGCGTTCGATCGCTTCGAGATGGCCGAGCCGCGCGTCGGAGGTATCGAAGCGCTGCACCAATGTCGCGATGCGGTCTTCCAGATGCGCCAGCGCGGCGTGATCGGTGTGCGTCAGCTGCACCCATTCGAGCTTCTCGATCAGCCCTGTGAGCAGCTTTTCAAGCTCGTGCGGCACCGCGGTTCCCGCTTCGGTCGAAGCGGTCAGCGCGTTGGTCAGCGTTTCGATGCGGTTCTCGAGCGCGGAGAGATTCTGTCCGCTCGCCGCGGTGCTGGCGAGCGTATCCACTTTGCCGGCGAGCGAGCGCACGTCTTCGGCGACTTTGGTCAGCGTCTCGTTGGACGCCACATGGGAGACGATGCCGCGCAACGCGCCGATAGCGGTCTCGAGCTGCTGCAGCGCCGCCGGATCGTCCTTGGCGACGATCATGTCGACCTTTTGCGACAGCGCCCGCACCGCCTCGTCGAAGCCGACCAGGCTTTCCGCGGGCTTGAGGTTTTGTAGCGCCTCGCGCACGTCGCTTAAGCCCCGTTCGAGACCGGCGATGGCGCCCGTATCGACGCCGCATTGGCGGCTGTGCTCGATGCGTTGACCCAGTGCTTTGACTTCGATCTCCAGCGATTCCACGGCGCGGCGCGGCAGCGCCTCGGTGATCAAGCGCGCGATGTCGGTGAGGTCGCCACGGATCGCCGCGACCGAGCCTTCGAGGTCGGACGACGGCCCCAGCGATTCGATCCGCGCCGTGATCTGCCGTAGTTGCCGCTCCAGGCCCTCGATGTCGATGACCGGTTCGACGGGCACTTCCCGGATCGCCGGTTGCGGTGTGGGTTCGCTGTCGAGCACGCGTTGCCTGGCGGCGGTCTCGGCAGACATTTCTCGGATCGCGGGCTGCGGCGCGGGATCTCCGTCGAGTACGCGTTGCCGCGCTGCGATCTCTACGGTCGCGTCGCGGGCCGCCGGTTGCGGCGCGAGATCGCCGTCGAGCGCGCGTTGCCGTGCTGCGATCTCGGCAACGGCGTCGTCGATCGACACGCTGTCGGCATTCGCCGCGGGGCGATTGCGCACGGGAGCCGGAGCCGGTGGCCGTTCAATCGGACGACGCGGCGCCGCCGGTGCTCCGGTCAGCCGTCCATTGGCATCGTTATGGCCTTCGCCGAGCGAAGCGGCACGACGCTGCGGCGCCAACTGCCGCGCGGCCGCCTCGCTGCGCGCCAGCCGTTCCAGTTGTTGGGAAAGCTTGTCGAGACGGGAGTGGACCTGATTCAGCGCACCGCGGGTGCGGGCGCTCTCGCGTTGAAATTCGCTGTCGCGTTCCTTGTTGTGTTCTTGGCGGGGCTGGTCGGCGTTATCGCGGCGCCGCTCCTGCGGCTCCCGATCATTGCCGCGTTGCCGCGCTTCCCGATCATCGTCGCGCTGCCGCGATTCCCGATCGTCGCGGCGTTGCCGCGGTTCCCGATCTTCGCCGCGACGCCGCGGTTCCGGCTCGTCGCGCCGGGACCGCGAGCGGAGCGGCCGCTCGTCGTCGGCCTCGTCGTCATAATCGGAGAACAGCGTCGGCGCGTCGTCGTCCTCTTCTTCGTCCGGCTCGATGACGTCGTTGAGCCATTCGCCGACCGACACGCCGGATCGCCGCGCCGCCGTGCGCACGGCTTCGCGCGCCTCGGGGCGCAGTCCTCTGAGATTCCACGGACCGCCAGATTTCATTCTCACGACCAAAGCCACATAGGAGGACCAGGATGTCCCCTCCGAGCCGACCTTGCTGAGGGACGATGCAGCCGGCGCGGTCCTGTTTCCCCGGCTGTGGACTTTTCCGGAATAGGGTAAACATGGGGTTAAAAAGCCGCGCAGCGGGCCAATAAGGCGGGTCGCCGGCCGGCCGGCTAGGCGGCCCGGCGGCGGGAGGGAGCGACGTCATGCCGACCTATAGGGCTCCCGTCGACGAGGTGATGTTCCTGTTGCGCGACGTGTTCCACGTCGAGCGCTACAACAATCTGCCCGGCTTCGCCGAAGCCACGCCCGACATCGTCGAAGCCGTGCTTGCGGAGGCGGCAAAATTCTGCGAGGACGTGCTCACTCCGCTCAACCGCGTCGGCGACAAGGAAGGCTGCCGCCGCCATGCCGACGGTTCCGTCACCACGCCGCCGGGATTCAAAGAGGCCTACAGGAAGCTCGTCGCCGGCGGTTGGGCCGGCGCCTCGGCACCCGCCGAATTCGGCGGCCAAGGCCTGCCGACAGTGCTGACCCAGGCCGTCCGCGAGTTCCTGTACTCATCGAACATGGCCTTTGCCATGTATTCGAGCCTGGCGCTCGGCGCGGTCGCGGCGATCTATAGCCACGGTTCGGCCGAGCAGAAGGCGCGCTACCTGCCAAAGCTCATCAGCGGTGAATGGGCCGGGACCATGAACCTGACCGAGCCGCAATGCGGTACCGATCTCGGTCAGTTGCGCTGCCGCGCCGCGCCGCAGCCCGACGGCAGTTACAAAATCACCGGCACCAAGATTTTCATCTCGGCCGGCGAGCACGATTTGACCGACAACATCATCCATCTGGTGCTGGCGCGCATCGACGGCGCGCCCCCCGGCACCAAGGGCATTTCGCTGTTCATCGTGCCGAAGTTTTTGTTGACCGCCGACGGCGCGCCGGGCGAACGCAACGCGGTGTCGTGCGGCTCGATCGAAGAGAAGATGGGCATCCACGGCAACGCCACCTGCGTCATGAATTACGACGGCGCCACCGGCTGGCTCACCGGCGAGAAGCATCGCGGGCTGTATGCGATGTTTACGATGATGAACACGGCGCGGCTCAGCGTCGGCGTGCAGGGGCTGGCGCTGTCCGAGGTCGCCTATCAAAACGCCGCCGCTTATGCCAAGGATCGGCTCGCCGGGCGCGCGCCGAGCGGCGCGAAATTTCCGCAAAAAGCCGCCGATCCCATCATCGTGCATCCGGACGTGCGCCGCATGCTGATGACCATGCGCGCCTTCAACGAGGCGGCGCGCGCGCTGGTACTTTGGACCGCGCTCAAGGGCGACATCGCGCGGCGCTCCACCGACGCGAAAGAGCGCGAGGCGGCCGACGACCATATGGGACTGATGACGCCGGTGATCAAAGGCGTGCTCACCGATCAGGGTTTTGCCAATACGGTTCTAGCGCAGCAGATTTTCGGCGGCCACGGCTACATCGCCGAGCACGGCATGGAGCAGTTCGTGCGCGACGCGCGCATCGCCATGATCTACGAGGGAGCCAACGGCATCCAGGCGCTCGATCTGGTCGGCCGCAAATTGCCGAAGGACGGCGGCCGCGCCTTGCAGGCGTTCTTTGCCGAAGTGTCCGGCTACATCAAGGAGGCCGACGCGACAATGGCGCCCTACGTAAAACCGCTCGAGGAGGCGCTCGGCGAATTGCGTGAGGCGACGCTGTGGTTTGCGCAAAACGCGCTCGGCAATCCCGACAATGCCGGCGCCGGCGCCACCGATTACATGCAGCTCTTCGGCCTAGTGGCGCTCGGCTATATGTGGTGCCGTATTGTCGATGCGGCGAAAGCGAATTCCGCGACCGCGGGCGACAAGCTCGTCACCGGCCGCTTCTTCATGGAGCGCATGTTGCCGGCAACGGCGACGCACCTCGCGCGCATCAAGGCGGGTGGCGAGAGCACCATGGCGTTGCCGGCCGACGCCTTTTAGAAATCTTCGCGAAAAAAATCGCCGGTCAGGCTGCGGTCAAACCGCCATCGACGACAAATTCGGCGCCGGTGGTGAATGCGGATTCGTCGCTGGCCAGAAAAAGTATGGTGCGCGCGATCTCGATCGGCTGCGCCAGCCGCCCGAGCGGGGCCGCCGCCGCGAAACCGGCGGCGAGCTTCTCCGGATTGCGCGCCGACGCGATCATCGCGTGCAGCATGGGCGTTTCGGCGAACGACGGATGCACCGAGTTGCAGCGGATGTTGTAGCCCTTGCGCGCGCAATGCAGCGCCACCGATTTGGTCAATAGCCGCACGCCGCCCTTGCTGGCGCAGTAAGCGGCGAGACTGCCGTGTCCGATCATTCCGGCGACCGACGACATGTTGACGATGGAGCCACCGCCGCGATCCTTCATGACGCGGACGGCGTGCTTGCAGCCGAGAAACACGCCGTCGAGATTGACCGCCATCAGGTCGCGCCACTCTTCCAGCGTCGTCGCTTCGATGTCCTTGAATAGCACCACGCCGGCATTGTTGACGAGAATATCGATGCGGCCGAAATCGCGCACCACCGCATCGGTGACCGCGACCCATTCGTCCTCGCGGGTGACGTCGAGCCGATGAAAGCGGGCGCGTTGCCCCAGCTCGGCGACCGCCGCTGTCGATGCGGCCACGTCGCGATCGGCCACAATGACTGTGGCGCCTTCCTCCACCAACAGCTTTGCGGTGGCGAAGCCGATGCCCGATGCGCCGCCCGTGATGAGCGCAACCTTGTCCTGCACGCGACCCATGCTGCCGCCGATCTTTGAAAAACCCGTTGCCGATCAGGCTAATACACGCCCCCGCGCCTCGCCAGTACGGGTATCGAGACTGTCGCAAACGTATGGCATTGCCGGCCGGGGCGTTCTAGCCTTTGCCTAAACAGACTCTATATGACTGAACGGAACGCCGACGCGATTGGGAGGATTTTGTCTTATGCCCGACGCCTTTATTTATGACCACGTGCGCACGCCGCGCGGCCGCGGCAAGGCGGACGGCGCATTGCACGAAGTGACCGCGCTCAATCTGGCGGCCCAGGCGCTCGGCGCCATCAAGAGCCGCAACGACCTCGACACCGCGCTGGTCGATGACGTGGTGCTCGGCGTCGTCGATCCGGTGGGCGAGGCCGCCGCCGATATCGCGCGCACCGCGGCGCTGGTGGCGGGCTATGGCAACAGCGTGCCGGGCGTGCAGATCAATCGCTTCTGTGCCTCCGGTCTCGACGCGGTGAATTTTGCCGCGGCCCAAATCATGGCGGGGCAGCAGGACATGGCGGTCGGCGGCGGCGTCGAATCCATGAGCCGGGTCGGCATCGGGGCCGCGGGCGGCGCCTGGTCGATCGATCCGTCGATCGCGGTCGCGCACTATTTCATGCCGCAGGGCATTTCCGCCGACCTGATCGCGACCAAATACGGATTTTCCCGCGACGACGTCGATGCCTATGCGGTGGAAAGCCAGAAGCGCGCTGCGGCGGCATGGGACGAGGGCCGCTTCAATCGATCCGTGATGGCGGTGAAAGACGTCAATGGGCTGACCATTCTGGCCAAGGACGAGCACATGCGGCCGGGAACGACCATGCAGTCGCTCGCCGCGTTGCAGCCGTCGTTTGTGCAGATGGGCGAGCTTGGTGGCTTCGATGCGGTGGCCATCCAGGCGCATCCCGACGTCGAATACGTCAATCACGTGCATCATGCCGGTAATTCTTCCGGCATCGTCGATGGCGCCGCCGCGGTGCTCGTCGGCAATGCGCGGGCCGGCCGGCGTGCGGGCTTAAAACCGCGGGCCAAAATCAGGGCCTTCGCCAATATCGGCTCGGAGCCGGCGCTGATGCTGACCGGTCCGGTCGATGTCACCGCAAAAGTTTTGAAAAAATCCGGCATGGCGCTTGGCGACATCGATCTGATCGAGATCAACGAGGCGTTCGCCTCGGTGGTGTTGCGCTATCTGCAGGCGTTCGACATCGATCCGGCGAAAGTGAACGTCAACGGTGGCGCCATCGCGCTCGGCCATCCGCTCGGCGCTACCGGCGCGATGATCCTCGGCACCGTGCTCGACGAGCTCGAGCGGCGCGATCTGACAACCGCGCTGGTCACGCTCTGCATCGGCGCCGGCATGGGCACCGCCACCATCATCGAGCGCGTGTAGCAAACGAGCGCAGCCATGCCCAAGATCGACATTGCCAAACTCCCCATCGACACCCGGACCGGCTACCCGCCGCCGCTCGACCGCGTCGTCGTCGGCCGCGAGCGAAAGCGCCTCGGCAACGCCGTTGGTCTCGACCAGTTCGGCGTCAACCTGACGACGCTCAAACCCGGCGCATCTTCGGCGCTGCGGCACTGGCACGAGAAGGAGGATGAGCTGGTCTACATCCTCGAAGGTGAGGTGGTGCTGATCGAGGACGAAGGCGAGACCGTGCTCAAGCCGGGCGACGCCGCGGGTTTCAAGGCCAACACGCCGAACGGTCATCATCTCGTCAACCGCACGCAACGCGATGCGGTCTATCTGGAAATCGGTACGCGCTCCAAGCACGAGACGGCGTCATATCCGGACGTCGATCTGGTCGCCGTGCGCGACGACGCCGGCATGCGTTACACGCGTAAAAACGGCGAGCCCTGCACATGAGCTTCATCCACTTCACTCTCGACGTCGATGGCGACGGCGTTGCTTTGGTCACCTGGAATTCGCCAGGCCGATCGATGAATGTCATCGATCCTGCGGTGAAAGACGAGCTTGCGGCGATCGTCGAGCAAGTTGCAGCCGACCCCGCGATCAAGGGCGTGGTCATCACCTCGGGCAAGGAGTCGTTCTGCGCCGGTGCCGATCTGACCATGCTGGAAAGCATGAGCCGCGCTCACGCGGAATTGGTGACGTCGCAAGGTGAAACGGCGGCGAACGAGCATGTCTTCGAAGAAAGCCGCAAGACGTCGCTGCTGTACCGGCGGATCGAGACTTGCGGCAAGCCGTGGGTCGCGGCGATCAACGGCATAGCGGTCGGCGGCGGCTTCGAGCTGACGCTGGCCTGCCATCATCGCGTCGCCGCCGACAACGACAAGACCCGCGTCGGCCTGCCGGAAATCAAAGTCGGCCTGTTTCCCGGCGCCGGCGGCACGCAGCGGGTGGCGCGCATCCTGCCGCCGGCCGATGCGCTGCAATTCCTGCTCAAGGGCGACCAGGTTTCGGCCAATCGAGCCAAGACCATGAAGCTGGTCGACGAGGTGGTGCCGGCCGGCGATCTGGTGAAGACGGCCAAGGCGTGGATCACCACGAGCGGCACGGCCAAAGCGCCGTGGGACATCGATAACTTCAAGCTGCCCGGTGGTCCGGTGCAGTCGAAGGCCGGCATGTTGGCGTTCACGCCGGCCAATGCCATCTATCGCCGCGAGACTTATGACAATTATCCGGCGGCGCGCGCCATCTTGCAGGTGGTCTATGAAGGCCTGCAGCTACCGATGGATCAGGCGCTGCGGGTCGAATCGCGCTGGTTCGCGAAAATTTTGCGTTCGCCGGAAGCGGCGGCGATGATCCGCTCGCTGTTCGTCTCGATGCAGGACATCAGCAAGGGCGCGCGCCGTCCGGCCGCGGTGCCGGCGAAAAAATTCAAGACCATCGGCGTGCTCGGCTCAGGTTTTATGGGCGCCGGCATCGCCTATGTCAGTGCGCTCGCCGGCCTCAATGTGGTGCTGGTCGATCGCGATCCGGAGACCGCGCAGAAGGGCAAGGATCATTCGCAGAAGCTGATGGACGAGCAGGTCAGCCGCGGCCGCGCCACCGCCGCCGACCGCGACGCGGTGCTGGCGCGCATCAAGCCCACGGCCGATTTCGTCGAATTGAAGGATTGCGACCTCGTCATCGAAGCGGTGTTTGAGGACCGCAAGGTCAAGGAAGAAGTCATCGCCCGGGCGCAAAACGTGATCAGCGACAACGCGATTTTCGGTTCCAACACGTCGACGCTGCCGATCACTTCGCTTGCGGAATCGTTCAAGGATCGCTCGCGTTTCATCGGCATTCATTTCTTCTCGCCGGTCGAGCGGATGAACTTGGTCGAGATCATTTTGGGCAAGGAGACCGGCGAGGTGGCGCTTGCCGGCGCGCTCGATTACGTCCGCGCCATCCGCAAGACGCCGATCGTCGTCAACGATTCGCGCGGCTTCTATACGTCGCGCGTGGTCGGGACTTATTTGCGCGAGGGCCATCTGATGCTGGCCGACGGCGTGCCGGCGGCGATGATCGAGAATGTCGGCCGCATGGCCGGCATGCCGGTCGGCCCGCTGGCGCTCAACGACGAAGTCGCCGTCGATCTCGCCTGGAAGATTTTGCAAGCGACCGAAGCCGATCTCGGGCCGCAGGCGATCGATGCGCGGCAAAAGACGCTGCTCGAAGAGATGGTGGAAAAGCGCGGCCGCTACGGTCGCAAGAACGGCAAGGGCTTTTACGACTATCCGCAGAACGGGCCGAAGCGGCTGTGGCGCGGGCTTGCCGATTTGCAGCCGACAAAACTCGATCCGGACACGATCGATATTGGCGAGCTCAAAGCTCGATTGCTGGCGATGCAGGCGCTGGAAACCGCCCGTTGCATCGAAGAGGGCGTCGTCACCGATATGCGCGAAGCCGACGTCGGCTCGATCCTCGGCTTCGGCTTTGCGCCGTTCACCGGCGGCACCATCTCGTATATCGACGGCATGGGCACCAAGGCCTTCGTCGCATTGTGCAACAAGCTGGCCAAGCTTTATGGCGACCGCTTCAAGCCCTGCAAGCTCTTGCTCGACATGGCGAAAAAGGGCGAGACGTTCTACCGCCGGTTTCCGCCGCAGGCGCGCCGAGCCGCCGCATGAGCCGCGTCAAAGTCGCATTGCGCTTTGCCGCGCCCCGTGTGTAAGGTCGCGACCTTTTTTCGCCGGGACCCTGCATGGCGCGTGACCAAGTCGACCTGACGCCGATCGAAGGGCGCGACGATCTTGTCAGTTGGATTGCGCAGGGCGTCAGACCAAAATCGCAATTCCGCATCGGCACCGAGCACGAGAAATTCGCCTTCACGCTCGAAGGTCATCGTCCGGTGCCCTACGAGGGCCGCCAAGGCATTCGTGCGTTGCTCGAAGGCATGGAACACCTGCTCGGCTGGCAGCCGATCATGGAAGGGCCGAACATCATCGGCCTGTTCGATGTCACCGGCGGCGGCGCGATTTCGCTCGAGCCTGGCGGCCAGTTCGAATTGTCCGGCGCGCAAGTCGAAACCGTGCATCAGACCGCGAGCGAGCTGATGGCGCACCTGGCGCAAGTGCGCGAAGTGGCGGCGCCGCTGCGCATCGGCTTTCTCGGCATCGGCATGACGCCGAGTTGGACGCGTGCCGACATGCCGAAAATGCCGAAGGGACGCTACAAGATCATGACCGCCTACATGCCGAAGGTCGGCAGGTACGGCCTCGACATGATGTACCGGACCTGCACGGTGCAGACCAATCTCGACTTTGCGTCGGAAGCCGACATGGTCAAGAAGCTGCGCGTGTCGCTGGCGCTGCAGCCGGTGGCGACGGCGTTGTTTGCCAACTCGCCGTTCACCGAAGGCAAGCCGAACGGCTTTCTGTCGTTCCGCTCGGAAATCTGGCGCGACACCGACAACGCGCGCGCCGGCATGCTGCCGTGGGCGTTCGAGCCGGGCATGAGTTTCGAGCGCTGGGTCGATTACGCGCTCGACGTGCCGATGTATTTCGTCAAGCGCGGCGACGACTATGTCGACGCGGCCGGGCAATCGTTCCGCGACCTGCTGGCCGGCAAGCTGCCCGCTCTGCCGGGCGAGCGCGCCATGATCTCCGATTGGGCGAATCATATCAGCTCGATCTTTCCGGAGGTGCGGCTCAAGCGTTATCTGGAAATGCGCGGCGCCGATTCCGGGCCGCTGGCAAATCTGTTGGCGCTGCCGGCGTTCTGGGCCGGCATTCTTTATGACGATGTCAGCCTCGATGCGGCGTGGGACCTGGCCAAGGACTGGACCGCCGACGAGCGGCAAAAACTTCGCGACGACGTCCCGAAGCAGGCTCTCGCCGCAAAAATTCGCGGCCGCACCGTGTTCGAGCTCGCCACCGACACACTCAAGCTGGCGCGCGCCGGGCTGACGCGGCGCAAGCATCTCGACATCGACGGCCGCGACGAGACGCGCTACCTCGAAGTGCTGGAAGATCGCTTAGCGCGCGGCACCACAGCGGCGCAGGAGTTGTTGGAAAAATATCACGGCCCGTGGGGCGGCTCGGTCGATCCGATTTATACCGAAGACGCATATTGAAATTTGTCCGCCCGCGATACGTGCAGCGGCGCATTTTACATCCACGTGGCGGAAATAGTCGCTCTTGCCGCGAGCTTGCCCAGGTCGGCGCGGAACTCATGGCTGATGTTCGGTTGATTTAATATTTACGACTTTCGGCGACATTGTCGGATCACGAAGCTGCAACCCCAAAGGCCCATGACCAAGACCCTCACCATGGAAGTCCAGCGCAAGAATGCCGAACGGCAGCTCTTCGGCGCCCGTCGCGCCTTGGGCCATCTGGTGGAGCTCTACGACAGCGGCCAGTGGAAGACCCTCTATCGCGAGGACACCTTCGCCGAAGCGGTCCGTCAGGCGCGGCAAGCCGTCGATCATTGGACCAGCGTCATGGCCAAGCCCGAGGACGCCTAGCGCCTCAGCCGGCGGTTAACGAAGCGTTAACCGCCCGCGTCCGCCCTTGCGTGACGCCGCCGCCAACCCTCCCGAAATATTTGCCGCCGCCGATGACATTGACCGCGTCGGCAGGCTGAATGCACATTGCGGGGAAATGAAGCCCCGGACGCTCCATGGCATCGCCCGTCAATGCTGCTCTCTGCGCGTTGCTGGCGACCGCCTTTTGGAGTTTTTTGGGCTATGCGCTGACCCGCCATCTGTTGCCGCGGGCTCTGGCGATCGGTGCTACGCCGGTCATCGGCTGGGCGGTCCATAGCGCCGCGACGCTGCCGATTTTCTTTCTGATCGGATTTTCGCCGCTTGCCGTCGTCGCCCTTGCGGCGCTCTGCGTTGCCACCGCCGTCGGGACGCTCAAGCTTGCGGCGGAAAGCGATGCCGAGGCCGCGCCGGCGATACCATGGTGGGCCTTCGCAGCCGCGGCGGTGCTGGCGCTGGCGCCGGCCGTGGCGATCCTGCCGAAGCTTGCCCCGGGCGCGGTTCATCTCGCCGACCCGATCTTCGATCATTCCAAGATCGCGATGATCGACGCCATGACGCGGCAGGGCCTGCCGCCCGTCGATCCGGTTTTTGGCGCGGTCGGCCCGCATGGTCAGTTCTTTTATTATTATCTCTGGCACTACAGCGCCGCCGCGCTGGCGCTGCCGCTCCATGTCACTGGTTGGGAAGCCGATATCGGACTGACATGGTTCACCGCCTTTGCGTCATTGAGCCTGCTGATGGGGCTTTCGGTATGGCTCAGCAAGCGCTCGGCCGCCGCGATCTGGGTCGTCGTGCTTGCCGCCGCCGCGTCATTGCGTGCGGTACTGAGCTGGATATTCGGCTCCTACACGCTCGAGCCCTTCCTGGCGCCGCCGACCGGATTTGCCGGTTGGCTGTTTCAGGCCGCATGGGCGCCGCAGCACCTGATGTCGGCGTCGTGCGTGGTGGCGGCGATGCTGCTTATCGCCAGCTACGCGCAGCGGCAGAGCGTGCTGTTGCTTTTGACGCTGGTCCTGGTCGTGGTCGCGGGCTTCGAGAGCTCGACCTATGTCGGCGGTATCACCTTTGCGATTGCGGCTTTGGCGGCGGCGCCGCTGCTGCTTGTCGCAATCGAGCCGGCGCGACGCTTGCGGTTTTTAGTTGGCATGGCCATCGCCGCCGTGCTGGTGGTCTGCCTCGCCGCGCCGTTCCTGAACAATCAGCTCATGGCGGTCGCCGTGCGCGGCGGCGACAGTCCGATTGTCTTTCGCCACTTTGACGTGCTCGGCGCGATGTTTCCGGCGGCGCTTCGCCGTGCATTGGATTGGCCGGCCTATTGGCTCCTTCTGTTGCCGCTCGAGTTGCCGGCCACTTATGTGGCGGGCGTGATGGCGCTGATCGCGATGCTGCGAAACGGCATGCCGCCGCCGGAAAAACTCGCAACGGCCGCCTTGGCCTGTCTCGCCGCGGCCGGACTGTTGGCGTCTTGGCTTCTGGCCAGCACGCTCGGCGACAACAACGATCTCGGGCTGCGCGCCGTGTTGCCGGCCGCTTCGGTTTTGATCGCGGCAGCGGCGGGGGGATTGATGCTGTTGCCGCGGCGCGCCGTGATCGCCGCGGCGGCGATCGGCGGGCTTATCCTCAGCCTGCCGGATACCGCCGCGATGATCCGCTCCAACGTCGACGGCACGCCGACGCCGGACGGCGCGGTTTTCGCGCAGGCGCCCGAGTTGTGGCGGGCGGTGCGCCGCTACGCTGCGCCGACCGCGCGCGTCGCCAACAATCCGCTGTTCCTGCAAGATTTGACGCCGTGGCCGGCGAACATCTCCTGGGCGCTGCTGGCGAACCGCAGCTCATGCTTTGCCGGCCGCGAATTGGCGCTGGCACTGGCGCCGTTGTCCGAGGAGACGCGCGAGGCGATCAATGCGCAGTTCGTCCGCATCTTCGCCGGCGAGGGCACGGCGCAAGATGTGGACGACATGGCAAGAAAATATGTCTGCGATGTCGTCGTCATCGTGCCGCAGGACAAGGCCTGGAACAACGACCCGTTCGCCGCGAGCCCCGATTATCGCCTGGCGGAAAATCGCGACGGCAGATGGCGGATCTATGTTGCCTCTCACCCGTCACCCTGAGGTGCGAGCGCAGCGAGCCAACCAAGTCGGCCATTGCCGACTTGGACATTTGAAAATGCGAAATCGGGTAAACCCGATTTCGTTGGGCGACGGCCCGGGCCGTGCATCCTTCAAGGGCCGCTTCGCGGCCACCTCAGGATGACGGTGACGGCGCGGTGTTGCCGCAAGTTTCAAATCCCCGCGAACCAATTGAAACCCTGCTTGCTCCAGAACGTCTCGCGGAAATCGTTCGTCACCTCGATCGCCTTGATCCACTTGGCGTTCTTGTAGCCGAGCTTGGTCGAGGTGCGCAGCCGCAACGGATAGCCGAACGGATCAGCCAGCACGTCGCCGGCATATTTGGTGGCGAGGATGCTCTGCGGATGCAGCGCCGTCGCCATGTCGATGCTCTCGGTGTAATCGTCGTTGCAGATGAAATAGACGTATTTTGCCGTCAGGTCGGCGCCGACGCGTTGCAGGAAATCGCGCAGGTTCGGGCCGGACCATTGCCCGATGTAATCCCAGCCTTCGACGCAGATGTGTTTGATGATGATCTCCTGCGCGGGCAGCTGATAGATCTGCTGCGCGGTCCAGGGTTGTTTGTTGTCGATGCGGCCGGCGAGCTCCAGTTTCCATGTCGCGCCGTCGATCGGCTTGACGTCTTCGATGCCGTAATAGGCGTTGAAGCGTGGCGGCTTGACCACCTGCGACGCGCTATAGGTCCGCGCCAGATGGTGCGGCCGGAAGATCGTCGCCTGGACGCGATCGTTCCACGCCGACACCGTGCGCAGCACTTTTTGCACCGAATCGTGTTCGCTGACGTCGCAGCCCGTCAACAGCGACAGCGCGCCGAGGCTGACGGCGCCGCGCAGCACGTTGCGGCGATTGATGTCGTCGACGAGCGCCCGGTTCTGCGTCAGCACGTTTTGGTCGATGCTTTTGCGCGGGCGGAAAATGGAGGGCGTGCGCGTGCGTATGGACATCTTGGCCCCGCGTCAGTGGGTTGCTTCGGCTTCGACTGCAGTCTCAGGAGGGTGCGTCTCGGGAGGGGGCGTCTCGGCGAGATGTGCCGATCCGTCATCCACCACGGGGCCGCCAGTGACCATGGCGACGAGACTTTGCGGTACCAAAAGCGCAAGCGAAATGTGCACCAGCAAGAAGCCGACGATCGCGGTCATGCACAGAAAGTGCACCACCCGGGTCGCCTGAAAACTGCCGAACAAGGCGGCAAGCTCGGAGAATTGTACCGGCTTCCACAACGCGAGGCCGGAGATCACGATCAGAACGCCGACCGCCATGACGCCGAGATAGAGAATTTTCTGAACCGCGTTGTAGTGGGTGAGATCGTCGTGGGCGAGGCGGAAGTGCAACGCGTCGCTCACGGTCGCCAGGATTTCGCGCAGCGAGACCGGAAACAGCTTTTGGCGAAATCGTCCCGTGGCGATGCCGTAGCTCAGATAAGCTAGCCCGTTGAGGACGAAAATCCACATGCCGAAGAAATGCCATTGCAGGCCGTATTGCGCCCACTTGCCGATCACGATGCTGTCGGGAAAATGCAGCCAGCCGAGGATCGCGTCGTCGTTGTAGATCTTCCAGCCGCTGCCGATCATGATGAAAATGGCGACCGCGTTGATCCAATGCATGACGCGCACCGGCAGCGGATGCAGGCGGCGCTCATGACTTGTTGATTTGACGGCCGGCTTTGTCATCGATGACGGTCCACGATCGATCATACACAGGCAAGCTAAGGTGTGGTCGTGGTGGCAAAGAAGCCGGCGTAAGCTGGTCGTGCAGAGTCGATTCGCCCCCGTCGGTCGCGCGTCATGGACCCTACGGTTGCGTGTTGTCCTTCGCAAGCAAGCTTGGTTCACAAATTCGCGTGGCATTTTTGATCGGGAGGATTGCGGCATGAAGTTTTTGCTCACCGCAACGACTTTGATTGCCGGTTCGAATGCGCCGCTGCGCCGACCTGGCAGGGGCAGGGCGCGACGGCTCTGCCGGACGACCCGACGATCCGCGTAGCGCTGGCCCGCACTTGAACGATCACGACTTGGTGAAGCGGATAACTTTTTGGTGTTTCCCGACTTGTACCGGGTGAGGGGGAAGTGATTGGCGCTTTGGCAAGCGCCGGGCAATCCTTCGCTTATTGCTTCGTTTGGTATTGGGGGAGATCGCATGGATCATGCGAAACGATTGAACGGCAAATCCGATCCGGCTCATGCAATGAAGACGGCAGGCTGCGGCATCGCATTCATGGCTAAAGCCTCGGCGCCGGGCCGTGCCAAGACGCGACTCGTCCCGCCACTGACCTTCGAGGAGGCCGCGGTGCTGAACACCGCGTTCTTGCAGGATGTGGCCGACAACGTGCTGCTCGCCGCCCGCGATGCCGAGCGCCATGGCGGCATTGCCGGCTACGCGGCCTATGGTCCTCCGGGCTCGGAGGATTTTTTCCGCCGCACCTTGCCGGGCGGCATCGGCTTGATCGAGGCTTGGCGGCAAAATTTTGGCGATTGCCTGTTACATACGATCGAGCAGATTTTTGCGCGCGGACACGCGTCCGCCGTGGTGCTTAATTCCGACAGCCCGACATTGCCGACCGCGTTTTTGGTCGAGACCGCGGCAGCGTTGGCGCGGGCCGGCGACCGGGCCGTGCTCGGTCCGTCGAGCGACGGCGGCTATTATCTGCTCGGGCTGAAAACCGCGCACCGCCATATGTTCGAAAATATCGCCTGGAGCACCGAGCAAGTCGCCAAACAGACTCTGGAGCGGGCGCGCGAGATCGGTCTCGACGTGCACCGGTTGCCGGTCTGGTACGATGTCGACGATGTGGACGGATTGCGCCGGCTACACACCGAATTGTCGCCCGATGCGCAACGGAACCGCCTCGACAGGAACCAGCCGCGTTACGCCGGCCACACGGCAACCTTGATGAATAGCCTGTGGCAGAATCATGATTTCAATCGCCGCGCCGCGGCGCTGTTCGAAGCGGAGCCGTTGCGCGCTTAAGGCGCGCGGCGCTTATGTTCGCCAGATGAAAAAATAGGGACGGCGATAATGGCAGTGGCGGCGGCAAAACGTCCGGTCGATCCCAAGCGCTACTTCGAGAGCGTCGACGCGGCCAGCGAAAAGCCGGAGCACGAGCCGGTCTGTCTTTATCTGGAGACGACCAACCGCTGCAATCTGCTTTGCACCACCTGTCCGCGCACCTACGAGGAGCTCGAGCCACCGGCCGACATGAGCTGGGATCTGTTCACCTCGATCGTCGATCAGATCCCCCGCCTGCATCGCGCCGTGCTGCACGGCGTCGGCGAACCGATGCTGGTGAAGAATTTGCCGCGCATGGTGCGCTACCTCAAGGACCGCGGCACCTATGTGCTATTCAATACCAACGGTACCGTGCTTAACGAGCGTAACGGCCGCGCGCTGATTACAGCCGAGCTCGACGAGTTGCGGGTGTCGTTCGACGCGGCCACTGCCGAGTCCTACCTCGCCGTTCGCGGCAAGAATTATTTCAACCGCATCCTGAAAAACGTGCGCGCGTTCCGCGAGCTGCAGGAGCGCGAGGGTCACCTCAAGCCGCGCGTCTCGGCCTGGCTGACGGGCTTGCGCGAAACCATCGAGGAATTGCCGGATTTTGTGCGCGTTGCCGCCGAGACCGGCGTCAAGGAAGTGCATTTGCAGCGGCTGGTGTTCTTCACGGACAACGCAATCGGCAAGGCGCGGCCGGACCAGGCGCTCTACGAGCAGCTCTCCGGCGAGGAGGCGGTGCATATCGACCGCGCCGCGGCAGTCGCCAAATCGCTCGGCGTTACTTTCAGCGCGTCGGGTGCCGCCGCCGAGCCGGGCATGAGTCTCAAGCGCAACGATAACGGCTCGCCGTGGTCGCTGTGCCGGCGGCCGTGGACGGTGATGTATTTCACCGCCAACGGCCGCGCGCTGCCGTGCTGCATCGCGCCGTTCTCGCAGCGCGGCTACGAGAACTACACGCTCGGCGACGCCACCCAGCAAACGCTGCGCGAGATCTGGACCGGCCCGGCCTACGGCGATTTCCGCAAGGCGCTGCTGTCGAACACGCCGCCGGACGCCTGCGCCAGTTGCGGATTGCGATGGAGTCTCTAGCGATGCCCGACGGCGCGCCCGCGGGCGGTGTCGTCGTGGTCATTCCCACGTTCAACGAAGCGGAATCGATCGCGGCCGTGGTCGCCGAAATTCCGCGCGACGTCGTCGGCCGCGTCATCGTGGCCGATGGCGGCAGCCGCGACGGCACCGGGGAGATAGCGCACCACGCCGGCGCCGAGGTGATCGCGGTCGGCCGCGGCTATGGTCTGGCCTGCCTCAAAGGCGCGCAAGCGGCCGAAGCCGAAGATATCGTCGTCTTCATGGACGGCGACGGCGCCGACGATCCGGCCGCCATCGCGACATTGGTCGTGCCGATCCGCGCCGGCACATGCGACTTCGTCATCGCCTCGCGCGCCCGCGGCGTGCGCGAGCCGGGCAGCATGGCCTGGCATCAGCTTGTCGCCGGCCGCACCGCCGGCGTTCTGACCCGGCTGCTTTACGGCGTGCGCTATACCGACATGTGCGCGTTCCGCGCGATCCGCCGCGACACGCTGCTCGCGCTCGACATGCGCGAGCTCACCTACGGCTGGAATCTGGAAATGCAGATGCGGGTGGCGCGTGCGGGCTTGCGTGTCTTGGAAGTGCCGGTCGCCTATCGCCGCCGTCTCGGCGGGCAATCCAAGGTGGCCGGGAGCTTGCGCGGCTCGTTCAAGGCCGGCGTGAAAATCATCTCGACGTTTGCGCGGGTGGCGATGGAGCCAGCACGCGGGCGCGTGTCTTAAGTTACATCGCGACCTTACGCAAAAAGCCATCGACGCTGCCGCGCAAATCCGCCGCGGCCTTTTCGACGGCTTGTGACGCCGTCAAAACGGTGTCGGCCGAGCTTTGCATGTCCGAGATCGCGGTAGAGACCCGTTGCAGAACGGAAACCACCGATTTCGTGCCCGATGCCGCCGCCGCGACGTTGCTTGAAATCTGGCTGGTCGAGGCGTGCTGCTGCTCGACCGCCGACGCGATCGCCGCGGTGAATTGCTCGATGTCCTGGACCCTGCCGCTGATGCTGCCGATGGCGCGAACGGCACTCTGCGTCGAGGTTTGCACCTCGGCGATCTGTGTGGCGATGACGTCGGTGGCTTTGGCGGTCTGCACCGCGAGCGCTTTGACCTCGGAGGCGACCACGGCAAAGCCTTTGCCGGCGGTGCCGGCGCGCGCCGCCTCGATAGTGGCATTGAGCGCCAACAGATTGGTCTGCCCGGCGACGCTGTGGATGAGCTTGATGACGTCGTCGATCTTCTGCGCCGCTTTCGCCAACCCCGCGATGTCCTCGTTGGTCGATTGCGCCTCGGCTGTCGCCGCGCGCACCACCTCGGTGGCGCGGGCCAGCTGGTGGTTGATCTCGGCGATCGATTTCGACATTTCCTCCGCCGCGTTAGCGGCAATCTCGACGCTCTCGAACGCGTCGCCCGACGTCTTGACCGCGCCCGCCGTATGGCTGGTGGTGTCGTTGGAGATCGCCGACAGCGCCGACGCGGTCGATCGCATCGCCGCGACGCTGTCGCCGACCGTCGTCAATACGCCCTCGACGCTTTCGCGGAACCAGGCGATGGCCTCTTCGATGACGGCGCGGCGGGCTTCCTGGGCGCCGAGCAGGGCGTTTTTCTGCTCCACCTTGCGGCGCTCGGTGATGTCGTGGTGGGTTCCGATCCAGTACGCGCCGCCGGGGATCGCGCGGTTGACGACCGCAATGGCGCGGCCGTCGGGCAACTCCGACACGAAGCTGACGACCTTTCCGGCTGCAATGATTTCCATGAGGTCGGCGACGTATTTGTCCGGATCGTCCGGCAGGCTGCCGGATCTGGCGCGCAGCCGGACGATGTCGGCGAGCCTGGCGCCGGGTTTTATGATGTTCGGCGGCAGATCGTAGATTTTCAGATAGCGGTCGTTACAGACGACGAGGCGCGCCTTGGCATCGAACATCACGACGCCTTGAGTCATGTTGTTGAGCGCGAGCTCGAGCAGTTTTCCCTTGTCGCTCAGCCTGCCGGTCTGCGAGCGCCCGAAACGAACGATGACGGCGATGCCGGCCAAGAGGACAACCAGGCACACGGCGGCGAGCAGGCGCCAGTCGAGATCCGGCGGCAAACTGTTCAAGGCCCGCAGCATCGTGCCTGCTTGCTTATTTGCTGTTCAGCTTGCGCAACAGGTAGCCGACATCCATTTACGTTTCGTTAATCAACGGCCGCCGCCCGCGATTCGCAGGCGTCACTCGCTTTCCAGGATGGCCTTGGTCGGATCGATCCAGAACGCCCAAATGGCGGCCCCGACGACGAGAAGGCCGGCGGCGACGATGAAGGGTGCCTGCCACTTGTCGCCGTAGGCCAGGTAACCGAACACGATCGGCGAGATAAAACCGCCGAAATTGCCCGCCATGTTCATCATGCCGGACACGGTTCCGGAATATTTGCCGCCGGTATCCATCGGTACCGCCCAGGATGGGCCGATGGTGCATTCCAGGAAGAACATCGAAGCGGTGAGGCAGCCGACGGCGACGTAAGGGTCTTCGGTCAGCGCCGCCGGCACGATGAACACGGCGCAGCCGAGCAATCCGGTGATCGCCACGCCGCTGCGGGCGAGCCTGACGTTGCCGGTCCGCCGCAACAGCCAATCGGTTGCTAAACCGCCCACCGTGTCGCCGACGACGCCGGCCCACAGCGGCAGCGAGGCCAATAGTCCGCCTTTGAGCAGCGTGAAATGCCGCACGTCGATCAGATACTTCGTCAGCCAAGTCAGGAATATCCACAGGCAATAAACGTAAGTGAAATAGGCCAGCATGATCGCCCACATATTGGGCGAGCGCAGCAATGTGCCCCATGGCACCTCGGTCCGTTCGGCAACCGGCGGCGGATTGATTTCGCCGTTCGGGCCGCGGCCGCGAATAGTTTCCAATTCCGCCCGGTTCACCAGAGCGTGTTCTTCGGGCACGTTGCGGTAGCTCAAGCTCCACCACAGCGACCACGCCAATCCCACCAGCCCGCAAATCAGGAACGCCCAGCGCCAGCTGAGATTGATCATGATCAGCAGCACCAGCGGCGGCGCGATCGCAGCTCCAGCGCGGCTGGCGCTGTGGGTGATGCCTTGCACGAAGCCGCGTTCGCTGCGCGGATACCAAAGCTGCATGGCCCGCGTCGCGCCGGGGAATGCGCCGGCTTCGCCGACCCCGAACAGGAAGCGCAGGACGATGAACGAAGTGGCGCTGAACGCCAAGCCGGTCGCGGCGGTCATGATCGACCAATAGGCGACGATGGTTGCCAGCACGGTGCGCGCGCCGAAGCGGTCGCTCAGCCAGCCGCCCGGCACCTGGAACAGCGCATAGGCCAAGACGAAGGCGCTGAAGATGTAGCCCATCGTGATATTGTCGAAGCCGAATTCCTTGCTGATCTGCGGCGCCGCGGTCGCGATGTTGACGCGGTCGAGATAGGTGATGAGATACATCACGCTGATCATCAGCAAAATGTACCAACGGCCGCGGCTCGGCTGCGTGTGTGCTGGCTCCGCCATGTGTTTGCTCCCCGTCCCATGCCCGCTGTTGCAAATCGCGCGAGCTTTGCGGCGACAACTTGCCCGTTTATGGGGAAGGCGGCAAGGGAAGCGTTGCCGCGGATGAGGTCCATGAGGCTCGGTGCGCTATAATCGGCAAAGGCCAAATCTGGGGCAGTCAAATGATCAAGCGCTACACCGACCACGCCGCCAACGAGCGGACGTTTCTCGCCTGGGTTCGCACCGCCATTGCCATCATGGCATTCGGTTTCGTGATCGAACGCTTCGATTTGTTTCTCCAGCTCGCTGCGCCGCAATTGGCGTTGAAGCAAGCCGCGCCGCACGGCCAGGCCTTTGCCAATGCGGCCGGTTTGGCCTTTATCGGCATCGGCGTGGTGATGATCGTCATTGCCGGCATTCGCTTCTTCAAAACCGGCAAGGACATCGAGACCGAGGACACCGTGCCGAACCCCGGCGAGCGCTCCGATCTAGCGCTCGCCGTTTTGCTCGTGCTGTTGGGCCTGGCGCTGTTTCTTTATCTGTCGCGGGCCGTGCTGCCGGCGATCTGAGTGGCCGGCTGACTTGCGAGACGGCGCGCTTCGCGATAAACGAATCATCGCGCGCCACCCATCGCGCCGTAAGCGTTCACGTCAACCAACGCGTTCCTTTGACGGTCGGCCGCATTCCGCGCCGAACGCGCCGGGAGCGCATGGAGTGTCGACGTGAAGCGGTTTTTCCAAATCCTGGTCTCAGCGCCTGTGACGTTCGCGCGTGCGCCGCGCCCGGCGCAGGTCGGCATGGTTTTGTTCTTCGCCGCCGCGGTGGCGGACGGCATTCTGATGCCGTTCTTTGCGCTGTGGGCGCACAAGGATGCCGGCATTCCGATCGAATATATCGGGCTGTTGCTCGGTTGCTATGCCGGCGGCGAGCTGTTGGCGACGCCGTTCGTCGGCGGCATTGCCGACCGGGTTGGCCGGCGTCCGGTGCTGCTGGTGTCGACCTGCGGCGTCGGCTTTGGCTTCTTGCTGCTTTATCTGGTGCACGGCGCCCTCGCGACGGCGGCCGCGCTGATCATCATCGGCGTGTTCGAGAGCGTGTTGCATCCGACAGCGTCGACGGTGATCGCCGACGTGGTGCCGGCCGAGACGCGCCGCGAGCATTTCGCGGCGCGGCGTGTGATGTCGAGTGCCGGCAGCATGGCGGGCCCGGCCTTGGGTGCGCTATTGGCGCTGCATTCGCTCGGCCTGGTCTTTCTCGGGGCCGGTATCACGATTCTCGCCGGTGCACTGGTCGTCGCGATCTTTCTTGTAGAGACCCGACCGCCCGCCGCCGTGCCGGGTGAAGAAGACGACGAGGACGAATCGCTGCTGGCGCTGACGGCGGTGTTTCGCGATTCCCGTCTCGCCGGACTGATCGTTCCGGTGGCGCTCATGGAGATCGCCGCGAGCTGGATCGCCGCCATCACGCCGCTCTATGCCGACGCCGGCGGCACGCTGACGGCGTCGGGCATCGGTCTTCTTTTCACCTATGCGGGCGCGCTCGGGGTGGTGCTGCAGATGCCGATCACGCAAGCGAGCGAGCGCATGAGCGGCTTTTCGATCGTGCTGTGCAGCGGCGCGGTGCAGGCCGTGGCATTTGCCTGCCTGTTCGTGTCCGCAGGCCTGCCCTGGCTCGTCGCCGCGGTGACGCTCTTGGCGCTGGCGCAAATGCTGGCGGGGCCGCTGGTTCAGACCATCATCACCGAGCTCGCGCCGCGCAGCGGGCAAGCGACCTATCAGGCGGCCTTCGGCGTGGTCAACGATCTGAAAGATGCCGCGGGGCCGGCGATAGGCACCTGGCTCTATGCGCTCGCGGCCGGATTGCCGTGGGCGAGCGGCGCCGTCATATCGCTTGCCGCCGCGCTCGGCCTGGCGGTAGCCGCGCGCCGGCACGATAAACACTGAAGCTCCGGAAGAAATTTTTCGACGAACGAATTCGTCGTCCCGCATTGCCCAATGATTGGTCCGGGAGCGATCATCCGTTGGCGGACCGGTGCGGCGGCGCGACCGAGTCACGTCCGCACAGCTGCTCCGCTTCGAGCCAAGCCATTTCCAGCAGGTGCACCAGGGTGGTGAAATGCTCCGACGCCGCCATTTGCGCCATTTGCGCCGTCATGGCGGAAATATAGTCGGCGACATCATGATTGGACTTGCCGCTTTGATCATTCATGGATTTTGCTCCCAGTCAAAACCGTGAACGCATCACGCCACAAGCATGGCGCAAGCTCGGGGGCTTGGGAAGCAAATAGAATTGCTTGATCTGTCAATTTCGCGGGCGTCCCGCGTCGATCTGGCGGTCAGCCCGGGGCCACAGGACGACGCCGTGCGCAAGTATTTCTTAAAGAACTGAGAGTGGTGCCCAGGGGCGGAATTGAACCACCGACACCTGCATTTTCAGTGCAGTGCTCTACCAACTGAGCTACCTGGGCACACTTTAGGCGCTCTCCGCGAGAGCGCCGTCTTATAGAGGCTCGAATTTCGGCTGTCCAGAATAGGTCTTGGGTCATTTCAAGGCTTGGATCGATTCAAGGCTTGGATCAATTCGGCGCGTCCCCGCTGTCGTCGCGCCGCTCGTCTTCTTCCTCGTCCTCCGTCACCGGGATCGCATAGCTGCCGACCAGCCAGCGGTGCAGATCGACATCGGCGCAGCGTTTCGAGCAGAACGGCTTGACCCGCTCATCGGTGGGTTTGCCGCAGATCGGGCAGGCCTTGCGGACTTTGGCGTCTGTCATGGCGACAATATGGGCTGCGCCCGCGGCCCCGCCAAGCTCACACCGCGTTCAACCAGCCGAAATGGATCGGAAAACCCTCGCCGCCGAGCAGCGTTATGGTCTCGTAGAGCGGCAGGCCGACGATGTTGGAATAGGAGCCGACGATCTTGACCAGAAAGGTTCCGGCGATGCCCTGCGCCGCATAGCCGCCGGCCTTGCCGCGCCATTCGCCGGAGGCGAGGTAGGATTCGATGTCCTGGTCCGAGAGCCGCTTGAAGCGCACCCGCGTCTCGACGTGGCGCTGCCGGAACGTCTCCTTCGGCGTGATCAGGCACACCGAGGTATGGACGCGGTGATTTCGGCCGGACAAAAGCCGCAGGCATTGCGCCGCTTCGTCGAGCAGCTCCGCCTTCGGCAAAATGCGCCGGCCGACGGCGACCACGGTGTCGGCGGCGAGGATGTAGGAGCCTTTGAGCTCCTCGTCGATGCGCACCATGTTCAACGCCGCTTCGGCCTTGTTGCGCGCGAGCCGCGTGGCGCAGGCGCGCGGCAGCTCGCCGCGCTTCGGCGTCTCGTCGATATCGGCCGGGCGCAACGCATCGGGCTCGATGCCGGCCTGGTTGATAAGCGTAAGCCGGCGGGGCGAGCCGGAAGCGAGCACGAATTTCGGACGGCCGATCACGGCTGGGCGCTCTTGTCGTGAGGAAGTTTCGGCGACGATATCACTTGAAGCGATAGGTGATGCGACCTTTGGCCAGGTCGTAGGGTGTCATTTCCACCAGCACCTTGTCGCCGGCCAGGACGCGGATACGGTTCTTGCGCATGCGGCCCGCCGCATGGGCGATGATTTCGTGCTCGTTCTCGAGCTTGACGCGGAAGGTGGCGTTCGGCAGCAGCTCCGTCACCACACCGGGAAATTCCAGCGGTTCTTCTTTGGCCATTCGCGGACCGAGATGCTAGCATTTGACCGCGACCATGATCGAAATCCCGGCCAAAATTGGCGCGGAAACCTAGCGGATGACAGGCCATTCCACAACTGCCGTAACGCGGCGGAGCTTTATTCATTGCCGGTCCGCGGCCCGGCGAAACGCTCGCGGATCCGCGCCAAGAGCTGGTCGCGCACCTCGCGATAGGCATCGAGCCGTTGCGCGCGGCTGCCTTCGACGGCGGATGGGTCCGCGGTCGGCCAATATTCGACTTCGACGCCGCTGGTGCGGGTCAGCTCCAGCGCCCGATGATGCGCTTCCGGCGCCAAGGTGACGATGAGATCGAAGTTGAGACCTTCCCATTCGTCGAGCTCCTCGAAGGTGACCGGCTTGTGCCGCGCAATGTCGATGCCGATTTCCGCCATGACGGCGACGGCGAACGGATCGAGCTCGCCTTTGCGCACGCCTGCCGAACCGACATAGGTCGAGCGGCCGAACATCTGCCCGAACAAACCCGCCGCAATCGGCGAGCGCACGGAATTGAGCCCGCAGGCGAACAACACCGCGAGCGGTCGCGCCACCGCCATCGAACCGCTCAGCCCTTCCAGTGCAGCACCGTGATCAATGTGAACAGCCGCCGCGCAGTGCCGAAATCGACGTCGACCTTGCGCTTGAGCCGTTCCATCACGATGCGTGAGCCCTCGTCGTGCAGGCCCCGGCGGCCCATGTCGAGCGCTTCGATGCGATCCGGCGTCGCGGTGCGGATCGCCGAGTAATAGCTGTCGCAGACCGTGAAGTAGTCTTTGACGATGCGGCGGAACGGCGCCAGCGACAGCATGTGGGCGATCACCGGCGTGCCGTCGGTCAGGCGAATGTCGAACACCAGGCGGTCGCCGCGCATGCCGAGATGCAGCGCATAAGGCCCGCCGTCGTGATCCGCGGGGCGGAAACTGTTCTCTTCGATCAGGTCGTAGATCGCCACCCGGCGCTCATGCTCGATGTCGTCGGTGGAGCTGCCGAGGGAAGCTTCGTCGAGCGTGATGGCCGCAAGGCGGTCGGTTTGCGCTTTGCGGGGCGGGCGGGCCATCAGAGCATGATCCGGAAAAGTGGGAACCGGTTTTCCGAAAAGATCATGCTCCCGCTCATCTGTTAAGCCGGATGGCGATGGAGCGGGCGTGGGCGTCGAGCCCTTCGGCCGTGGCGAGCGTGATCGCGGCGTCGCCGAGCGCGCGCAATTGTTCGGGGCCGCATTTGAGGATCGAGGTGCGTTTCATGAAATCGAGCACGCCGAGGCCGGAGGAAAACCGCGCCGAGCGCGCCGTCGGCAGCACGTGGTTGGAGCCGGCGACGTAATCGCCGATCGCTTCGGGCGTGTGCGCGCCGATGAAAATGGCACCGGCATTGCGGATGCGCTTGACGAGTTCGTCGGCATTGGCGGAGACGATTTCCAGATGCTCGGGCGCGATGGTGTCGACCAGCGGCATCGCTTCGTCGAGATCGCGCACCATGATGGTCGCGCCGAAATCGCGCCACGACGCGGCGGCGATTTTTTCGCGCGGCAATCGTGCCAGCTGAATCTCCACCGCGCGCTCGACCGCGCCGGCAAGCTTTTCGTCGTCGGTCATCAGGATCGCCTGCGCGCTGGCATCGTGCTCGGCCTGGGCCAGAAGGTCGGCGGCGATCCAGTCCGGGTTACCGGTGCGGTCGGCGATGATCAGCACCTCGGAGGGGCCGGCGATCATGTCGATGCCGACCTTGCCGAACACCAGGCGCTTGGCTGCCGCCACATAGGCGTTGCCGGGCCCGACGATCTTGGCCACCGGCGCAATCGACTCGGTGCCGTAGGCCAGCGCCGCGACCGCCTGCGCGCCGCCGATGCGATAAATCTCGTCGACGCCGGCGAGTTTTGCCGCGGCCAGCACCAGCGGGTTGAGGACGCCGCCCGGCGCCGGCACCACCATCACGATCCGCGGCACGCCGGCGACCTTGGCCGGCACCGCATTCATCAGCACCGAGGACGGATAGGCGGCGGTGCCGCCCGGCACGTAAAGGCCAACCGCGTCGATCGCCGTCCAGCGCGACCCGAGCTCGACGCCGAGCGGATCGGTGAAGCGATCGTCCCGCGGTATCTGCCGGCGATGAAAAACCTCGATGCGGTCGCGGGCGAGCTTGAGGGCGTCGAGCGCGGCTGGCGCGCAGTCACCCAGCGCGGCGGCGATTTCTTCCGGCGTCACCTTGAGCCCGGCCCGGTCGAGATCGAGCCGATCGAATTTCTGCGTGTACTCTTTCAATGCCCGATCGCCGCGCGCGATGACGTCGGCGACGATGGCGCGCACCACCGCTTCGACGTCGGCGGATGTCTCGCGTTTGCCGTCGAGAAAAGCGCGGAACTTTTGCGCAAAATCGGCTGAACGTGTGTCGAGGCGGATCGCCATTGCTTTGACCTGTCGGGTGCGATGACGCCTATCAGCACTCGGTTCTTATAACAATTCTAATATGGGGCTTTTCGATTGACAAAAACTCCCTTGTTGCCCAACTCCATGGAATAATCCCGACGCGGCGGAAGTCCATACGATGGCCGTCATGACCGGAGGAAAAGCGTGAAGTTCGGCCGCAGCATCGGCTTGTTCGCTTTGGCGTCGCTCGCGGCGGCGGCGGGTCTCACTCCGCGCGCCGCGGCAGCCGACGATACGGTGACGCTGTCGTTAACCCTGAAGGATCGCAAGTTCGATCCCGCCGAACTGCATGCGCCGGCCGGCAAGCCGATCGAAATCCATATCAAGAACCTCAACGGCATCGTCTCCGAGTTCGAAAGCAGCGACCTGCATTTCGAGAAGATCGTGCCCAACGGCGCCGAGGCCGTCGTCCATGTGCGGCCGCAGCAGCCGGGCCGTTACAATTTCTTCGACGACTTCCACCGTGAGACGCAGGGTTTTCTGATCGTGCCATGAATCGTAAGATGAGGTGCCCGTGCTCGCCGCGCTGCTGATCGTCTTCCGCGAGGTTTTTGAGGCCGGCCTGATCGTCGGCATCGTCATGGCCGTGACCGCGGGCGTGCCGGGCCGCGGGCTGTGGATTTTTGGCGGCGTCGCCGCCGGCGTGCTCGGCGCCTGCGTGGTGGCGCTGTTCACCGGCGGCTTGTCGGAATTGTTCGGCGGCAACGGCCAGGAAATCTTCAACGCCTCGATCCTCGGCTTCGCCGTGCTGATGCTGACCTGGCACAACGTCTGGATGGCGCGGCACGGCCGCGAGATGGCCGCCGAGTTGCGCGCGGCGGGCGAAGCGGTGGTGGAGGGTTCGAAGTCGCTGGCGGCGCTCGGCGTCGTGGTGGCGATCGCGGTGCTGCGCGAGGGCTCCGAAGTGGTGCTGTTCCTCTACGGCGTGGCGGCGGCGCAAGGCGGCGCCAGCCTCGCCATGGTGTTCGGCGGCTTTGTCGGATTGATCCTCGGCTCGCTGGTTTGTCTGGCGACCTATCTCGGTCTCGTCACCATTCCGACGCGCTATCTGTTCGGCGTCACCAGCGCCCTGATCGCGCTTCTGGCCGCGGGCATGGCGGCGCAGGCCATCGCCTTCCTCGAACAGGCCAACATCCTCACCGCGCTCGACGCGACGGTGTGGGACACGTCGTGGCTGTTGAGCGATTCAAGTTATCTTGGCCGCGCGCTGCATACATTGATCGGCTATGTCGATCAGCCGACCGCCATGCAGCTCATCGTCTATGCGGCGACGCTCGCGGTGATCGTCGTGCTGATGAAGCTGTTTGCGTCGCCGACGGCGCACCGGCCGCACGTCGCCGCCGCGGAGTAACAGCTCAAGCCGTTACCGATCCGCCGGCAAAGTGATCGGGGCAGATGGCCGCCGTGGTGACCTCGCCGAGATCGGCAAGCTCGGCTTCCAGGCATTCGACGTCGAGACGCATGACACCGCCGCCGGAGAAGATCAGCGATACGACGCCTGCCGGCGCATCGCGCTCGGCGAATTCGACGGCGAGCAGATTGAGCCGCGCCTCCTTGTCCGACTGATCCAGGCCGCGGCACTTGCAGCCGAGCACGCGCTCGAACCGCAGCGCGGTGCGGCAGCGCCGGTATTCCGCGGCATGCTTGGCATCGACCACCGCCATCCAGTCGAAACGGTTGAGCGCCATGACGAAGCGATGTTCGAGCGGCTGCCAAAGCATGTCGCCGACTCGCACCAGCGCATCCTGAACATGGGCCGAGACGACCTCGATGTCGTCGCGGTCCAGCGCGACGAGCTTGAGTTCTTCGGGGCAGACGCTCATGCGCGGCTCGCTTCCTCTGTGGGCGTTCCTGTGATTGAAAGTTAGGAAGATGCCCCGCAGGCCGCAAGCCCCTTTGGCCTTATTTCAGGCGGGCGCTTGCGGTCTCGCTAAAATGCCACGCAGGCCGGCCGCACGATGACGCCCACCGAGTGCTGGCGGAATGCGCGCTTATAGGCGTCGACCACGGCGTCGAGGCGCGCATCGTCGTCATTATTGCCGGGCATCACGATCTCGACGTGCTTCGACGGCTCATGCACGATCCTGCCGCTGTCGCGATCGCGCCACTGTCCGGTGGCGTCGATGATGGTCAGGCCGTCGGGAAAGCGCGACACCAGTTCGCGCGTGACGAAAAGCTGCCATTCGGATTCAGAGACGCCGCCGCCGTCTCCGATATCGCGGCCGAACATCAGTTCGGCGACCATCTTGGGCTGTTGCGTGCCGTGGCACGGCGGCGTCGCGGTTTGCGCGCCGGCGCCGGTTGCCGTCGCGGCGACGAGAGTAAAGCCGATGGCGAAAAGACAGGCGATGCGCATCGAGCAACAACTCGCCGGGCTTAATTAAAACTCCTCGGGCGGAAGCAGCTTGCCGCCGCGCCGGATCATCAGGTCGCGCTTTGCCGAGGCCGAGCCGACCACCCAGAGGACCATGGTGCACACGGCGCCGAACAAGCAGCTCAGAATAATGGTTTGCATCAAACTCAAAACCTCCGGGATCGCATTGCAAAATAGCCCGAGGACCTTTCGCAATCGTTAGGGCAGCGTGCGGTCGCGCACGGCGCCGGAAATGTCGCGGGCCGGTGACGCCGATGGCGTCAACCGGCCCGCAACCGTCGTCATTATTATCCGCGGGCTATTTGCAGCCCTCGGGCGTCGGCCGTTTGCCGGGCGGGCACGGCGGCGGCCTGCCGGCGGCCGCTGGCGGAGCCGCTGCCGGACGCTGCTGGTTCTGCGGCGGCGGCGGTGGTGGCGGCGGCGGTGCCGGGTGCACCGTTACTGGTGCCGGCGGCGGCGGCGGGTGGAAAGCCGGTGGCGGCGGTGGTGGGGGCGGTGGCGCCGGGTGCACTGTCACAGGTGCCGGTGCCGGCGGCGGATGGAAAGCCGGTGGTGGCGGTGGTGGGGGCGGCGGCGCCGGGTGCACTGTTACAGGTGCCGGTGCTGTTGCCGGCGGCGGTGGCGCCGGATGCACCGTGGTCGGCGCCGGCGGCGGCGCGAAGGTGTTGCGCGGCGGTGGCGGAGACGGCTTTACCGTGCTGGGCTGCGGCTGACTGCCGGGAGGTGGCAGCGGCGCAGGTTTCACCGATGCCGGTCCCGGACCGTTCTGTGGCGGCGGCGGCGACCCCGGTTTCACGAAGGCATTCGACGGCGGTGGGGGCGGCGGCGGAGGCCCGCCCGGTCCGGCACGCGGCGGTGCCGGAAGCGGCGCCAAGGTCGAGGGGCCGGCGCCCGGTGCCGGACGGAATCCCGCTCCAGGCGGCGGGCCGGGCGGCGGCGCGTGCGTCACCGCGGTCGGCAGCGAGACGCGCAGTTCTCGTCCTCCTGCCGCTCCGCCGGGTGCTCCCGGCGGCGGCCCACGGAATTCGACACCGCGCGGCGGCCGCACGAAAGCGGGCACGGCGGGGCCTGCCGGAGTCGGCAGCGAGAAGCGTTCGCGCTGCGGCGGTGGCGGCGGCAGCACTGCGAATTCGCGCGGCCGCGGCGGCAGGAAGAACAGCGGCGGCCGCGGTGGCGGCGCGTAGCGCGGCCCGGCAAACATGATGACCGGCTGGTCGACATAGCCGAGTTCGTACGGCGGCGGCGGCGGCACGCCGAAATCGTAATAGGCGAAATCGGGCGGCGGGTCGTAGGCCGCCGCGAGCATCGCCAGGCGCCGCCGTGCATCCCAGACATGGGGCCCGTTCGGATAGCGGCGCAGATACGACCAATAGGCTGGCGGCGTGTCGGCGATCACGGCGCGGCGCCAGATGATCGCCTCGCGGCGCACCGCCAGCATGCCGCCGATGCGCTCGGAGTACGGGCTGTTCGGATAGATGGCGAGGAATTGCTCATAGCCGTCGATGGTGTCGCGATCCAGCGCCGCGGCGTAAGCGTCGTCGACGTTCGGAAAATCGCGAATCGATTTCGCGCGCACGTCGACGATCGGCATGACGTTGGGCGGTGGCGGCGCGCCCGCGGCGAGTTCCGTCATAAAGAACGGGCCGTCGATCTGCGAAGCGTACCAGGGAATTTCGGCGCCCTGGGTGAGATCGCTGACGCGCAGGCGCAGCCGCGCGAACAGATCGTCGAGGCCAAGCCCGCCGGCCGCGATCATTTCCGTAAGCGACGTCGCGTAAGCGCCGTACGGACCCTGCTCGTCGGGAGCGACCGTGCCCGGCGCGGCGTTGAACGCGATCGCCATGCTGCGCATCGGCTCGACCAGCGCCAAGCCGCCGGCCAGCGGCTGATTGCCGCCGCCGAACGGATTCTGCCGCGCGGCGTCGAGAATGACGATCTTGACGCGCCCCGGCAGCGACGCCAGCGGTTGGGTGAAATCCGAGATCCGGATCGCCTGCAGCGGAACGTCGACGTCGCGTTGGATATCGGCGTCGACCGGAACGAAATAATTCTCGCCATTGAATTGCAGACCGATGCCGGCGAGATAAACGAGCGCCACCGCATCCGGTCCGGCGGCCGACACCTGGCCGATGAATTCACGGAAGGATTCCCGCAGCGTCGTCTGATCGAGGTTGCGCGCGCCGGTGACCGTGAAGCCGGCGGACTGCAGCGCGTCGGCGAGGAGCCCGGCATCGTTGGCGGACGTGGCAAGTTTCGCCGCCCGGTATTCGTCGTTGCCGATCACCAGCGCGAAGCGCTGTTCCGCCGCTTGGCTTGCCTGCTCACCCAGCGTCAACGCCAGGATGACCAGCAGCCACAAGGCTGCCGCCCGCGCGAATTTTGTCATTCCGATCTCCCGGATGTCCCGTCGAGGGCTGGTCAATGTCCCGATCCGATTCGCCGCCAATTGACGCTCGGCCGACTTGAAGCTTGTTCCACAAGCATCCTGCCGATCAATAGGTCCAAATAATGTCAGGAGCGGAGATTTGCTCGCTATTTGCCGCAGCGGTCCAAATCTTTTTGCTTGTCATGGTCATGGCGCCGGCTGCGCCGATGATGGCGATATGTCAAGAATGGGTAGGGCAGTCGTGAAAGTTGCAATTGCGTCCGCGTCTGCGGCGCGCTAAGAACCATCTAACAAACGATTTCTTAACTTGACTTGCCTTAGGTGCGGCCCTGTCGGCAAGTTATGGCTCGACAACAATCGTCGTGATGACTATCCATCATGATCACATCCTATCTGGTCACTTTTCATCCACTCCCGTAAGGGATACAAACTGTCTTTGTTGAAAGGGAGGTTTTATGGCCAAGAGACCAAAAAAGCGGCGCGCGTGGACTGCAGGCGAGCTCCGTGATCTGAAATCGATGGCACGCAAGAAGACGACGGCGGGCAGAATTGCCAAGAAGCTGCGCCGGTCTGAAGGCGCGACGCGGCAGAAGGCGTTCAGCATCGGGCTGTCACTCGACTCCCGTTCCTGATCTAACAACAGCAATTCAAGCTTCTTAAGTAGCGGCATCGACCGAGGTCCTTAGGCCTCGGCCGGTGTCGTAATACTTCTTTTGCAGCGATGAGTTGCGCGAGTCGGCGTTGCCAGCGCCGCGCGATGGCGGCTGGGCGTTCGCCGCCGTCGGCGTCATAGGAATATTTCCGGCGATATTTCTGGAAGCCTGGTGCGCGATCCCGCGCCGGTTCCGGCTGTCCGCGGTCGGTCGCGGCCGCCTGCCGCCGCCGTTAACTAATGGCGATGAACCGGCCCCACTGCTCCGTTAACTAAGGGTATGATAATCCCGGCACTCTTGCTCGGGGCCTGTCGCATCGTAGCGCTTTGTGCATCCGCGGCCCGTCTTTTGCAGGCCGGAAGTGGTTTTGGGCCCCTTAACGGTGGTACGCAGCCCTGATGGCTTCATCCCTCGGTCCGCTTCGCCAGGCGCCGGCAGGTTCCGAACTTGCCGCGGCGCTGATTGCGTGCCGGCGGGCTTTCATCGCCATCGCCGTGTTCAGCGGCGTGAGCAACCTGCTGATGCTCTCCGGCGCGCTGTTCATGCTGGAAATCTACGACCGCGTGCTGCCGAGCCGCAGCGTGCCGACGCTGATCGCGCTGGTGATCCTGGTCACCGGCCTCTATGCGGCGCAGGGCGTCATCGAAACCATCCGCAGCCGCATCCTGGTGCGGGTCGGCAACAGCCTCGACGAGGCGATGAGCATGCGCGTCTATGACGCCGTCGTGCGGCTGCCGCTCAAGGCCGGCAGCAGAGCTGAAGGCGCGCAGCCGATCCGCGACCTCGATACGGTGCGCGGCTTTCTGTCCGGTGTCGGCCCGGTGGCATTGTTCGATCTGCCGTGGATGCCGGTCTACCTGATCGTCTGCTTCGTGTTTCATACCTATCTCGGTCTCACCGCGCTCGCCGGCGCGATCATTCTGGTCACGCTCACGGTGCTCACCGAATTGAAGACGCGGCGGCCGACCCGCACCGCCACCCAATTCGCGGCGGCGCGCAACGCGCTGATGGAGGCGAGCCGGCGCAACGCCGAAGCGATCACGGCCATGGGCATGGTCGGCCGCATCGCGCAGCGCTGGGGCGACCTCAATCGCAAATACGTGGCGTCGAGCCAGGCTGCCAGCGACGTCGCCGGCGGTCTCGGCGCGATGTCGAAGGTGCTGCGCCTCTTGCTGCAGTCCGCCATTCTCGCGGTCGGCGCCTGGCTGGTGATCAATCAGCAATCGACCGCGGGCATCATCATCGCCGGCTCGATCCTGGGCGGCCGCGCGCTGGCGCCAGTCGATCTTGCGATCGCCAATTGGCGCGGCTTTGTCGCCGCGCGGCAAAGCTGGGCGCGGCTGGCGAATTTGCTGGCGCATCTTCCGGTACAGAATGCACCGATGCCGTTGCAGCCGCCGGCGCGCACGCTGGTGGTGCAGGGCGCGGCCGTCGCGGCGCCGGGCGGCCCGACGATCGTCTGCCAGGACGTCAATTTCTCGCTGACCGGCGGCAAGGCGCTCGGCGTGATCGGGCCGACGGCGTCGGGCAAATCGTCGCTGGCGCGCATGCTGGTCGGGGTGTGGTCGCCGGTGCGCGGCAGCATCCGGCTCGACGGCGCCAGCATCGACCAATGGGCGCCGGAGGCGCTCGGCCGCCACATCGGCTACCTGCCGCAGGACGTCGAATTGTTTCCCGGCAACGTGGCGCAGAACATCGCCCGCTTCGAGGATCCGCCGCATCCGGAGGCCGTGCTTGCAGCAGCCCAAGCGGCCGGTGTCCACGACCTCATCGTCAATCTGCCGCAAGGTTACGAGACCAATGTCGGCGACCACGGCAATGCGCTCTCGGCCGGCCAGGCACAGCGCATCGCGCTGGCGCGCGCGCTCTATCGCGATCCGTTCCTGATCGTGCTCGACGAGCCGAACTCCAATCTCGACGCCGAAGGCGACGAAGCGCTGACCCGCGCCATTCTCGGCATCCGCGCCCGCGGCGCCATCGCCGTGGTGGTGGCGCACCGGCCTAGCGCCATTGCCGGCGTCGATTACATTCTGGTCATGGCCAAGGGCCGCCAGCAGCAGTTCGGGCCGAAGGAGGAGATCCTCAACCGCGTGATCCAGCCGACGCCGCCGCCGCGGGCGTTGAAGGTGGTGCCGGAAAAGGGTGGGCCGGCATGATCGACAAGCTCCGCAACCTCAAGTTTCCCGATCTGAAAATCGGTCGTCTCGAGCTCGGCAGTCCGTCTTCGAGCTCCGAGGTTTCGATCCGAAAGCACATTGTCATCGGCAGCGTGGTGGTGGCGGTGCTGGCGCTGGGCTTGGGCGGCTGGGCTTCGACCGCGGAAATCTCCGGCGCCCTGATCGCGCCGGGCAGCATCGTCGTCGATTCCAACATCAAGAAGGTGCAGCACCCGACCGGCGGCGTCGTCGGCGAGGTGCGCGTGCACGACGGCGACCGGGTCAAGGCCGGCGATATTCTGATCCGGCTCGACGAGACCGTGACGCGCGCCAATCTCTCGATCGTCACCAAGGGCCTCAACGAGCTCTATGCGCGCAAGGCCCGCCTCGGCGCCGAACGCGACGGCGCCGACACCATGGCGGTGCCGCGCGAGCTTGCCGGCAATATCGACAATCCGGACGTCAAGGACGCGATGGATAGCGAGCGCAAGCTGTTCGAATTGCGGCGCACCGCCCGGCTCGGGCAGAAAAATCAGCTGCAGGAGCGCATCAAGCAATTGCAGGAGCAGATTACCGGGCTCGTCGCCCAGCAGGAGGCCAAAGCCAAGGAGCTCGGCTTCATCGCCCAGGAGCTCACGGGCGTGCGCGACCTTTGGCAAAGGAATTTGGTCCAGCTCAATCGGCTCACCGCGCTCGAGCGCGACCAGGCCAAGATCGAGGGCGAGCGCGGCGCGCTGATCGCCAATGCTGCGGAGGCCAAGGGCAGGATGGCCGAGATCCAGCTGCAGATTCTCCAGATCGATCAGCAATTCACCAGCGACGTCGCCAAGGAATTGCGCGAGACCGACAGCAAGATCGGCGAAGCCGTCGAGCGCAAGGTGACGGCCGAAGATCAGCTCCGCCGTATCGACATCCGCGCGCCGCAGGACGGCACCGTGTTCCAGTCGACCGCAAATACGGTCGGCGGCGTCATCGCTGCCGGCGACCAGATCATGCTGATCGTGCCGGAATCCGATTCGCTCTCGGTCGAGGTCAAGGTCGAGCCCAAGGACATCGATCTGGTGGCGTTCAACCAGCCGGTGGTCTTACGCTTCTCCGCCTTCAACCAGCGCACGACGCCGGAGCTCAACGGCACCATCTCGCGCGTCGCGGCCGATACCAACGTCGACCAGCGCACCGGCCAGAGCTACTATCTGGTGCGCATCTCCATCGACGCCGACGAGGTCGGGCGCCTCGGCCAGGTCAAGCTGACGCCGGGCATGCCGGTCGAAGCCTTCATCCAGACCGGCGACCGCACGATGGTGGCCTTCCTGATCAAGCCGCTGCGCGATCAGCTGATGCGGTCGTTCCGCGAAAAATAATATAAGCTCACGCCGTCATTCCGGGGCCGATCGATCATGAAGACGCTAGCGCGCTGGGCGCGACAGTTCGGTGTGGCGCGGGCGGTGTGCGTGGTGCTGCTGTTCGCGCTGGTCGCGCTGCGCGCCGTCGATCCGCAACCGCTGCAGGAAGTGCGGCTACGCACCTTTGATCTGTTCCAAGTGCTGCATCCCCGCGAGCAGCAGGGCTATCCGGTCGCCATCGTCGATATCGACGAGCCGAGCCTGAAAGCGATCGGGCAGTGGCCGTGGCCGCGCACGGTGGTGGCCGATCTGGTGACGAAGCTGAAGGAGCAGGGCGCGGTCGTCATCGGCTTCGACGTCATTTTCGCCGAGCCCGATCGCATGTCGCCCGCGGTAGCGGCGCAAAACTTCCGCGGCCTTGATGACGAAACCCGCGCCAAATTGGACAGCCTGCCCAGCAATGACGCGGTTTTCGCCGAAGCGATCAGCAAGGCGCGCGTCGTCGTCGGTCAGGTCAGTGCGGCAACACCTCAGCCGCGCGCGCCCGAGGAAATGACGCTGCAAACCGGCGTCGCTTATATCGGACCGGACCCGGCGCCGTTCCTGGTGACCTCACCCGGGCTGCTGCGCAACGTCCTGCCGATCGAGCAGGCGGCGGCCGGCCGCGGCTCGTTCTCGATCAATCCGGAACGCGACGGCATCGTCCGCCGCGTGCCGATGATCCTGGCGGCGCAAGGCGGGCTGGTGCCGTCGCTGACCACGGAAATGCTGCGTGTCGCCACCGGCGCGACAGCGGTGCTGGTGCGCGTCGACCAGGCCGGCGTGCGGTCGATTTCAGTGCAGCGCAATGTGGTGCCGACCGACAGCGCCGGTCAGATCTGGACCCATTTCAACAAGAGCGATAAAACGCGCTATGTCTCGGCCAAGGACGTGCTGCAGGGCACGCTGTCGCGGGACCGGCTGCTACGCAAGCTGGTGCTGATTGGCACCTCGGCGACGGGTCTGCTCGATATCAAGACGACGCCGGTCGATCCGGCGATGCCCGGCGTTGAAGTACACGCGCAAATCCTGGAAAGTGTGGTGACCGGAGCCCAATTGTCGCCGGTGCCGGACGCCCTCGGCGTCGAGGTCGTCCTGGCGGTGCTGCTCGGCATCGCCATCATCATCGCTGCGCCGCTGCTGTCGCCGACCGTGGTCGTCGGGCTCGGCGCCGTGCTGATCGCCGGCCTCATCGGCGCATCGTGGTTTTTCTTCGTCGCGCGCAGTCAGCTGCTCGATTTTACTTATCCCTTGATATCCAGCTGGCTGATCTACCTGGTGCTCACCTTCGTGAATTATTTCCGCGAGCAGAAGCAGCGCCAGCAGATCCGCTCCGCGTTCGGCTTCTACCTGTCGCCGCATATGGTCGAGCAACTTGCCCGCTCGCCGGAAAAGCTGGTGCTCGGCGGCGAGGAGCGCCGCATGACCATCCTGTTTTCCGACGTGCGCGGCTTCACTACCATCTCCGAGCACTACAAGGACGATCCGCAGGGTCTTACCCGGCTGATGAACCGCTTCCTCACGCCGCTGACCAACGCCATCATCGAGCGCAAAGGCACCATCGACAAATATATCGGCGACGCCATCATGGCGTTCTGGAATGCGCCGGTTGATGACGACGAACAGGAGGTGAATGCCTGCGATGCGGCGCTGGAAATGCAGGAGCGGGCCGCGGCGCTCAACGTCGAGCTCAAGCAGGAGGCCGACGCCAATGGCAGCGCTTTCATGCCGCTGCGCATCGGCATCGGGCTCAACACCGGGCCCTGCGTGGTCGGCAATATGGGCTCCGATTTCCGTTTCAACTATTCGGTGCTGGGCGACACCGTCAACGTCGCGGCGCGGCTCGAGGCGCGGACCAAGGACTATCGTTTGCCGCTGGTGATCGGTTCACGTACCGCGGAAAAGGCCAAGCAAAAGTTTGCCACGATGGAGATCGATCTGATCCAGGTGAAGGGCAAGAAAGAGCCGGAGGCCGTGTATGCGGTGCTCGGGCGCGCGGAAGTCGAGCAGGATCCGCATTGCCAGGAGCTGTGCGAGCTTAATGCGAGCATGATCGCCAGCTATCGCAAGCAGGAGTGGGACCAGGCGCTCGATCTCATCAATCGCTGCCGCGAGCCTGCGAACAGCTTCAATGTCGCTGGACTTTACGACATGTATGTAGAGCGCATTGCGAGCTATCGCGCCGATCCGCCACCCTCCGATTGGGACGGCGTTTATGAGGCGGAATCGAAGTAGCGCAACGATCCGTCGATTGCCTGTACAGCCTCACTTATCTGCGATTAAATGCGTAAAATTAAGTTTGCAACGAACAGTTTATCGGGAGGACATCATGCGCCAGACGCGCCAACTGAAACTGTGCTGTCTTGCGGCGCTTGGCCTCGCGCTCGGTTTCGGCACCGCCTCCGCGCAGGACAAGACCTTCGAGCTGAAACTCTCGCACTGGGTGCCGCCGTCGCATCCGTTGCAAAAATCGATGGAGGAGTGGGGCGCGTCGATCGAAAAAGAGTCCGGCGGCACCATCAAATTCAAGGTCTATCCGTCGCAACAGCTCGGCAAGGCGTTCGACCATTACGACATGGCGCGCGACGGCATTGCCGACGTCACTTATGTCAGCCCCGGCTACCAGCCCGGCCGCTTCCCGATCTTCGACGCCGCCAACCTGCCGTTCATGCTTGCTAATGCAAAAGGCGGCACCGAAGCGCTCGACGACTGGTACCGCAAATACGCCGCGACTGAGATGAAGGACGTCAAATTCTGCTTCGCCTTCACCCACGATCCCGGCAGTTTCCATTCCCGCACCAAGAAGATCATGGTGCCGGCCGACATCAAGGACATGAAGATCCGCCCGGCGCACGCCAGCATGGCGGCGCTGGTGACGTCGCTCGGCGGCACCAATGTGCAGGCCTCGGCGCCGGAAGTGCGCGACATTTTGGAGAAAGGCGTCGCCGATGCGGTCACCTTCCCGTGGGGCTCGATCCTGCTGTTCGGCATCGACAAGGTGACGAAGTACCATATGGAAGCCGCGCTCTACACCACGGGCTTCGTCTGGGTGATGAACAAGGACACCTATGCGGCGATGTCGCCGTCGCAGCAAAAGGTGATCGACAATCACTGCAACAAAGAATGGGCGGAGAAGATCGCTTCGCCGTGGGCCGATTTCGAGCATGATGGTATCGCCAAGCTCAAGGCCGAGCCGGGCCAAGAGGTCTATCCGATCTCGGACGCGCAGCTCGATCTATGGAAAGCGGCGGCCGTGCCCGTGGTGAAGACGTGGACTGATGCGGTGAAAAAGACCGGCAACGATCCGGAGGCCATCCTGAAGGAATTTAGGGCCGATCTCACCAAGTACAATTCCGGGTATTGACGCTCCGTTTCTTCACCTCCCCCTGCAGGGGGGAGGTCGCCGCGCAACGCGCGGCGGATGGGGTAGTGCAAAACAGTACGGCCCCACCCCGCCGCTTCGCGGCCAACCCTCCCCCTGGCAGGGGAGGGTTGCTCAGATGTACAGCCGCTTCTTTCTGCGATTAAATGGGAAAGTTCGGCTTGCAACTAAATCCCATGGGGAGATTCTGATGGACAGCACGCGCCACTTGAAACTCTGCGGGCTCGCCGCGCTCGGGCTTGCGCTCGGTCTCGGTACGGCGTCGGCGCAGGACAAGACCTTCGAGCTGAAACTGTCGCACTGGGTGCCGCCGTCGCATCCGTTGCAGAAGGCGATCGAGCAATGGGGCGACGACATCCAGAAGGCCTCGAACGGCACCATCACCTACAAGGTCTATCCGTCGCAGCAGCTCGGCAAGGCGTTCGACCATTATGATATGGCGCGCGATGGCATCGCCGACTTCGTCTACGTCAATCCGGGCTATCAGCCGGGCCGCTTCCCGATCATTTCAGCCGGCGAGCTGCCGTTCCTGGTCGGCCAAGCCAAGGGCGGCAATCGCGCCATCGACGCCTGGTACCGCAAATACGCCGCCGCCGAGATGAAGGACGTGCATTACTGCTTCTCCTTCGTGCTCGATCCGGTGGCGTGGCATTCGGTCTCCAAGAAGATCGTGGTGCCCGACGACATCAAGGGCATGAAGATCAGGCCGGCCCAAGGCACCATCGCCGCCTGGGTGACGCAGCTCGGCGGCACCAATGTGCAGTCGAGCGCGCCCGAGGCGCGCGACATTCTGGCCAAGGGCGTGGCCGACGCCATCACCTTCCCCTGGGGCTCGATGCTGCTGTTCGGCATCGACAAGGTGACCAAATACGACATGGACGAGCCGCTCGGCTCGGTGACGTTCCAGTGGCTGATGAACCCCGCGGTCTACGCCGCCATGTCGGCCGCGCAGAAGAAGGTGATCGACGATCATTGCACCACCGAATGGGCCGGGAGATTCGCCGATCCGTGGGTGGATTTCGAGCATGGCGGTATCGAGAAGCTCAAGGCCGAGCCCGATCACGAGGTCTACAAGATCACCGACGCGCAGCTCGACTTGTGGAAGAAGTCGGCTGAGCCGCTCAAGCTGAAATGGGCGGCCGATGTGAAGAAGGCCGGCGGCGATCCCGATGCGATCTGGAAAGAGCTGCAGGCGTCATTGACGCAATACAGCGCGGGTTTCTGACACTTAGCCTCCCCTGCCAGGAGGGAGGCCGCCGCGAAGCGGCGGGTGGGGAAGTACAAGAGCTAGCTGCCGTACTTCCCCACCTGCCGCGCTTCGCGCGGCGGCCTCCCCCTGCAGGGGAGGTTGGTTTCAATCACTGGACCTCGTCTCATGGCGGAAGCCGAAACTCCCGTTTCCGGAATTCCCGAGCCGCAAGATGCGCCACCGCGCAATGCGATGGACGTTTTCATCGACGGCATCGAGCTGATCGCCGCCTTCTTCGTCGGCATCGTCGCGCTCGATATCTTCGCCTCGGTGATGCTGCGCAAATTTTTCAGCATGCAGATTCCCGACAGCTACGATTTCGGCCGGCTTCTGCTCGGCATTCTCATTTTCTGGGGCATCGCGGCGACGTCGTATCGCGGCAATCACATCACCGTCGACCTGCTCTATGCCAATGTCGGCGATCGCGCCAAAAGGGTCATCGATGTGTTTGCCACCTCGGTGCTGCTGTTCGTGGTGACGGTGCAGACCTATACGCTGTTCGACAAGGTGCGCGGCACCTATGCGGATCACGTGCTCACTTTCGATTTGCGGCTGCCGGTGTGGCCGTTCTTCCTGGTCGCCTGGCTCGGCGACGTGTCGGCGGTGCTGCTGATCGCCGTGCGCACCTACCGGCTGATCTTCCACCCGGAGCTGCTCGGCGGCCAGTACCAGATCAAGCCGGTCGAGTGAGGCGATGCCGCATTTGAGCACCGACGTGGTCGCGATCCTCGGCTTTGTCGTGCTGTTCGCGCTGATGCTTTTGCGCGTGCCGGTCGGCATGGCCATGGGGCTCGTCGGCGTCTCTGGCTTCGCCTACATCGTCGGCGGCACCGCGGCGTTGAAAAGCGTCGGCCTCACCTCGATGCGCACGGTGACCGATTACACCTTCGGCGTCATCCCGATGTTCCTGTTGATGGGCGCCTTCGTGTCGAACTCCGGCATGAGCCGCGAATTGTTCCGCGCCGCCAATTCCTTCCTCGGCCATTTCAAGGGCGGGCTCGGCATCGCCACCATCGCCGCCTGCGCCGGCTTCGCCGCGATCTCGGGCTCATCCGTCGCCACCGCCGCCACCTTCGCCACCGTCGCCTATCCGGAAATGCGGCGCTACAACTACCCGAAGTCGTTTGCGACCGGCGTCATCGCCGCCGGCGGCACGCTCGGCGCCATGCTGCCGCCTTCGACGGTGCTCGCGGTCTACGGCATCATCACCGAGCAGGACATCGGCAAGCTGTTCATCGCCGGCATCGTCCCCGGCATTCTCGCCGCCGCGATGGACATGCTCACGGTGGTGATCATCGGCAAGGTGCGGCCGAATTTCCTGCCCGCCACGCCGCGCCACAGCTGGGCCGAGCGGCGCAAAGGGCTGATCGATATCTGGGCGACGCTGCTGCTGTTCGTCTTCGTCATCGGCGGCCTCTACGGCGGGCTGTTCACGCCGACCGAAGCCGGCGGCGTCGGCGCGTCGGGCGCCTTGCTGATCGGAATGGCGCGCGGAAAACTGACGGGGCCGGAAATCCGCCGCTCGCTCTTGCAAGCGGTGCGCACCGCCGCCGCCGTGCTCACCGTGCTGATCGGCGCGCTGTTGTTCGGCTATTTCCTCACCGTGACGCAGACGCCGCAGAAGGTCACCGCCTTCATGACGGGCTTAGGCCTCGGCCGCTACGGCGTGCTGGCGCTGATCATGCTGATGTACATCGTGCTCGGCTGCCTCATGGACTCGCTCGCCATGATCATCCTGACCATCCCGATCATCTTTCCCGTGATCATGCAGCTCGGCTTCGATCCGATCTGGTTCGGGGTGATCATCGTCATGACGGTGGAGCTCGGGCTCATTCACCCGCCGGTCGGCATGAATGTCTTCGTCATCAAAAGCGTGGTGCAGGACGTGAGTTTCTCGACGATCTTCGTCGGCGTGCTGCCATTCATCGTCACCGATCTGATCCGTCTCGTCATTCTGATTGCATTTCCGATTTTGGCGCTGTGGTTGCCCTCGCATATGTGATTTCTTGATACGAACGCAGCAGGGGCTGGCGGCCGACGTTATTCGAAAATGTTGCAATACGCTCATGGACAACCACAGGTTTATGACGGTAGCATCAGGTGGTGCTTGATCGACATACAGGAGTGAGGCCATGAAGGATTGGGCGCCGCTTTTTCAGACGCTCGTTTGGCCGCTCTTTCTCGGCATTGTATTATTTCTCGGCATTGTATTATTTCAATCAAGGGGTCTTTTGACCCAGCTATTTGAGGCCTTTGAGAAGCGTATCGTGGCCGGAGCCGAATTCGAAGCGGGGCCACGCGGCATCAGGTTGGGGCCAGCGCCGAAGGCAGGAGAATCGGGCCCTGCTCCGGCCGTGAAGGCGGAGTCCGGGGAAGCCCCGAGACCGGGAGAAGAAGCTCCGACACCTGGGGACATTTATCTGGTTCATACTGTACGGCGAGACAGGGCTCTCAGTACCAAAAAACTGCCCTATTATAGTATACGGCTTTATCTTGATGCTGAGGAAGACACGACACTCGATAACGTGTCGGAGGTCGTTTATTATATTCATCATACGGCTGAGGAACCGGTAGTAGTGGTTCGCAATCGTGAAACTTCCTTTGAGGTTCTCTTTAGTATCTGGGGTGAGTTCAACACTGCGGCGTACGTTTATTTTAAGGATGGGACAAAGCGCAAGCTGGAGCGCTATCTGAATATCTAAGTGTTTGGCCATCCAGACTGCGGCAGCGCAAATTGGCACAGTTCCGTACGTATATTTTCGTTCGCTAATTCGGGCCGCACTGACGACGTGTCTGCATCAACACATCGAGCGCGGTTGCGCCTTTGGCAAAAACCCGCACCGGCTACGCTTTGCGGACGCCGTCCCAGGCTCGCATCAGCGCTGCGTCTTGGCGCCCGGCCCGGCGCCGGGCACTCACGCCAGCGGGATCATCCCGCTCCACCACTGCGTCAGCTTGCCGACGTCGAGATCGTATTTGCGGACGAAATCGAGCTTGCCGTTGGCGTTGACCTTGAAGACGGTGATGCCGGCCGGGATGACGACGACTTTGCCGTCGCGGCGGATGGCCGTCGGCGCCAGCGCTCCCACCGCCATCATCCTGCCGGAGGCATCCAGGCCGAATGTGCGCGGATGCGCGGCGCGGATATCGGCATGCTGGAACGCGGTCGGCTCGCCGGTCTTCGGGTTGATGGCGAATGCCGCGATATTGCTTTCACCGGCGCTGAACACCTTCACGCCGTCGACGTCCTCGATGCCGGGTCCCACCGCCGGCGCGACGCCCGAGCGGTTGCCGAGATAGACGACCTTGCCGTTGGGATGAACGTGAATCGGCCCGGCGCCCTGGACCGGGATGCGATGGTCGGGATCGCCCAAGGTTTCCTTGGTGAACAGCGGCTCGGGATCAAGATCGCCGTTCGGCTGGAGCTTGTAGACGATGAGCCTGCTCTGCCGTTCGACCGACAGATAGACCCACGGCTTGGTCGGATGGAAGTCGAGGTGCCGCGGCCCGAATCCATAGCCGCCGTTCGGCTGGATCTTTCTCAGGTTCGACAGCACGCCGTCGTTGAAACCGTAGACATGCAGCGAACCGGGATCTTCCGGCTTGCCGCCTTCGGGATTGTTGCCGCGCGCGACGACCAGCACGGTCTTGTTGCCCGGTGTCGCCCGGACCTGATGGAAGTAAATACCCTTCTCCAGATTGTCCGGCTGGGGCACCTCGTCGCCGATGCCGCCGTCGGCCTTGATCCGGTGCACGCTGATGCCGGACGGAAAATTGTAGGCGACGAGGACGTATTTGCCGCTTCTGTCGACGCTGTTGTTGATCGGCCGCCAGCGCAGCTTGACCATGTCGCCCTGTGGCGTGAGCTCGCCATCGTTGCCGACCTGGAAGGCCGCCAGGTAATGTTCGTTTCCGGAAAAGCCCGGACCACCTGTGCTCGAGGTCACATAGAGAAACTTCCGCGACGGACCCGGCCAGGCATATTGGATGCCGCCGGGCATTTTGACCGAGCCGCGCTTGGTCAGCGTGTCGGCGTTGACGTCGACATCGTAGTGGGTGAGCTCGCTACCGACACCGGAATAGAACGCCATTCGTTGCGCCGCTGCCTGGGCCAAGGAGCCACGCATGGCTGCAACACTGCCGGCCAGCATGGCGGAGAATGCGCGACGGCTGAACATGATCTCCTCCCGCAATTTTGTGTTGCAACGATCTAACGCCCGGATCGGACGATCTGCAACCGCGAAGTGGCGGCGGCCAAGCTTGCTCGACCTGCATCGGGTGGCGATGGACAAGGCCCGCAAAACTCGGCATGGCAGTGGCGCAAAAAGGCGAGGGGGAAACGATGGATTTGAAGCTTGCCGGCCGCACCGCGCTGGTCACCGGCAGTTCGAAGGGTATTGGGCTTGCGGTGGCGCAATGGTTTGCGCGCGAAGGCGTCAATGTCTGCCTGGTGGCGCGCTCGGGCGATCGCCTGGAGCAGGAAGGCGCCGCGATCGCCAGGGAGACCGGGGTGACCGTGCGCACGCTGGCCGCGGACCTCGCCGACGCCGCCGCACGCGAGCGCGTGTTTCAGACGTTTCCGGACGTCGACATTCTCGTGAACAATGCCGGCGCCATTCCCGGCGGATCGCTCGACGATGTCGACGAGGCGGCTTGGCGCGCCGGCTGGGACCTCAAAGTCTATGGCTATGTCGGGCTGACGCGGCTTTATCTGCGCATGATGCGCGAGCGCAAGCGCGGCGTGATCGTCAACATTATCGGGCTCGGCGGCGAGCGACTCGACGCCACCTATATCGCCGGCGCCATGGGCAATGCCGGCCTGATGGCGTTTACCCGCGCCATCGGCGGCAGGAGCACCGCATCCGGCGTGCGTGTCGTCGGCGTCAATCCGGGTCCGGTGTTGACCGATCGCGTCGAAGTCTTAGGCCGCAAGCGCGCCGCGACGCAGTACGGCGACGAGAACCGCTGGCGCGAGAGCTTTGCCAAAATGCCTTACGGCCGGCCGGCGTCAACCGACGAGATCGCGGCGACAGTGGTGTTTCTCGCGTCCGATCTGTCGTCCTATACGAGCGGCACCATCGTCACGATCGACGGCGGCATCGCCAACAGTGGTGGCATGCCGTAGCGGCGCGTCATCGCCTCATTCGGGGCCACCGTATTTCGGACCGAGGTCGCGCTGAATCATCGCGCGGATGAATGGATCGGGATCGGTGCCGAGATAGTCGGTCGAATTGTAGATCGGGCCGCAGTGATACAAGTTGGCGCCGCGGCAGAGCGCCGCACTGTTGGCGGTTTGCGGCGCCGCCGGCTTCTGTTTCTTGGCCGCCGCCGCGGCGTTCGCCGCCAGCATGACGGAGACGCCAAGAAAGCCGACAAGAACACCGACCAGGAGCTTCAAGGCGTTTGTCGACGCGCAAATATGCTTTGGCATAGCGGTCTCCTCTGCGTCACCCGATGGACCGGGCCGCAAAAATAACACCGCTGCGTGTGAATTAGTCCGGCGAAACGGAACGAGGGGGCTTCGTCGCGAATGATGCTTAGTTGCGTCCGCCGCCGGCGAGAACGGCGCGGGTGGGCCGGTCCGGCCCGAAATCATCGACGCTGTCGATGGCGAGCAGGTCGGCAAGCCGGGTCCGGGCGCGGTTGACGCGGCTCTTGATGGTGCCGACGGCACAGCCGCAAATCCCTGCGGCATCCTCGTAGGAAAAGCCTGAGGCGCCGACCAGGATCAAGGCCTCGCGCTGATCCGAGGGCAGCTTGGCCAGCGCGGTGCGGAATTCCTCGAATTCGACCTTGCCGGTCTGCTCCGGATGCGATTTCAGCGTCTCGGCATAGCGGCCGTCGGCGTCTTCGACCTCGCGGCGGCGCTTGCGATATTCCGAGCGGAACAGGTTGCGCAAAATGGTGAACAGCCATGCCGGCATGTTGGTGCCGGGCTCGAAGGAATCGATGTGCGAGAGCGCGCGCAACAACGTCTCCTGCACCAGATCGTCGGCGCGGTCGATATTGCCGCACAACGAGATGGCGAACGCGCGCAGGCTCGGGACGGTGGAAAGCACTTGGTCGCGTATGGTGGGGTCGAGCTTCATTGCGACGAGCCTCTGGCTTTCAGTCTTGATCGCCCAAGCGGCGGACCAGGTCGGCGATATGCTGCGGCACGCCCTGATTGACGACGTCGTCGTACATCGACCGCAGCTGCTGGCCGATCTTGGCCTGGACCTCACGGCCCAGCCGTGCCTCGGGTTTAGGGGGGGTAACCGGCGCGCCCATGGAATCTCGAGTTTCTGGCTTGTCCGAAGCTGGCTTGTCCGATTCCGGCTCTACCGCTTCGAGATTGTTCCTACGGTGTTTCATTTCGTCATTTTTCCCCCGTTCGCCCATGTCAGACCCGCCCTTGGTACGCACAAGCCCCACCGATAAGCGGCCAACGCCCGGTTTTGCGCATGGTTCCCGGGTTCCGGAACTTTTTTTGGAACTTTTTTCGCGCGGCCACGTTTTTGTCGGTTAGCCTCGGGAAACCGTGAAGGGGAGGGCGTAGTGCCTAATTCACAAGCAGTACTCCAACATCTACCGTTTTTGCGCCGTTATGCCCGCGCCCTGACCGGCAGTCAGGCCTCCGGCGACGCCTATGTGGCGGCCACCCTGGAATCGCTGATCGCCAGCCCGGATATGCTGGCCCAAAGCGCCAATTCGCGGGTGGGGCTCTATCGCCTCTTCACCAAGATCTGGGGCTCATTGGCGGTCAACGGCAAGCCCGAGGCGGGCGAGAACGTTCTGGCGCCCGAGCAGCACATCACCCAGCTCACGCCGCGGCCCCGGCAGGCCTTCCTGCTGGTGGCGCTCGAGGGCTTTTCCGAGGAAGACGCCGCCCAAATCCTCGACTGCGACTTGGCGAGCTTGCGCAATCTGGTCGAGGAATCCGGCCGCGAGCTGGCGGCTGAAATCGCCACCGATGTCCTGATCATCGAGGACGAGACCTTCATCGCCATGGATATCGAGGCGCTGGTGGAAAGCCTCGGCCATAACGTCATCGGCATCGCCCGCACCCATAACGAAGCCGTGGCGCTCGCCAAGAAGAAACGGCCGGGCCTGATTTTGGCTGACATCCAGCTGGCCGACGGCAGCTCGGGCCTCGATGCCGTCAACGAGCTTCTCGACACGTTCGAAGTGCCGGTGATTTTCATCACCGCCTATCCCGAGCGTTTCCTCACCGGGCAACGGCCGGAGCCGGCGTTCCTAATCGCAAAACCGTTCCAGCTGGCCGTGGTCTCGGCGGTGGTGAGCCAGGCCCTGTTCTTCGGCCGCAAAGCCCGCCATCGCGAGCGGCAGCCGGTCGAGCGCCAGCCGACGGCGTAACGCCTACAATCGATCTGTAGCTGCATGGCCGGGCTTAGTCCCGGCCATGTGCGTTTTGGGTGACTGAAAGAGCAAAAGGCCCGGCGGCTCTGAAAAAGTCAGGGCGCAGCCGATCGGCATATCGGCTGCGCCCAACATGACCGGCCAAGCACGGGGGGAGGGGGGAAAGGATGGCCGGCCGCTTTGATAAAGCGCGACGGCATTCTTTGTTCCGCTTTGGCCGGCGTCCAACAGGCGCCCCAGCAACACACCAGCAAAATTATTGCCGATCTGGATCACGACTCGGTGAATTCGAGGAAACCTCGGAACGGCTCAGCCAGACAAATGTTGCAGCAGCGTTGAATGGGCTCGGGGGCCATTCGCATGTCCGGGACGTGGTTCCGGCGCGCTGGAGGCGGTCCGATGGCAAGGCAGTTATACGTTCGTATAATCAGTGCGCTGGGTCTTGTGGCGCTTGCCGCACTGTTCGTGGGTATCGACCCATTTCTGAGCGCCGGCGCCAGCCTGAGCAGCCAGACGCCTGCCGTTTCGGTCAATCGGACGCTCAAGGGCGACCGGCTGCCGACCGCCAATTCGGCCATCCTCGACCTTCCTGACGGACAGGCGCGATTTGCCCAGCAGCCGAGCACCGAGAGACGCGCGCAGACGCCGTTCGCATGCGACCCCGCCTTTAGTCTGATCCGCTCGCCCAATTCGGCTCCCGCTGGAGCGAACGTCTACCGCCGCTGCATGGCCTAGGCGCACCGAGCGCCAATCGCTTCAAATTTAAGGCGATTGCGAGCTTTTTGGTGGGGCGGGATCTTTACGGGAAACCGCTATCTGTCCCGAAACAACTTCGGGGCAGGCCTTTTCAAATCATGCTCAAGCCGACTCCTCCCCCCAGCGCTGGGGCAGCCTCCTTTTCGCGCCCGCTCGCAGAGAACCATTCCCGGCCGGGAGGCGACTAATGAAGGACACCAGCGAAAGGGGACGCTGCAGCACATTCCAATTTGTCGGTTCGACCGGCTGTTCAGCGTGCTGCGGAACCTTCCAACGATGTCACGGCTTAACAGAACGGCACTTCAGCAGGGTGGAGAGTATCATGGCAGCGAGCGCTCGATTCCGACATCTCGGTAGTATCGCTCTTTTCGCGAGCGTTATGACGATCACCGCAGCTCCGGCTTTTGCGCAAACATTGTCGTATCAGCCGGCCGATCGCGGTTTGGCTTTCCCGCAATACGCGCCGCAGGCACAGCAGCCGAGTGACGCGACGCAGAGCACCGACGAAATGCCGGCAGCGCTGCGCCGTCAGGTCGTGTCGTATCAAGGCAACGAGCGGGCCGGCACCGTCATCGTCGATACCGCGCACACCTACCTTTATCTGGTCCTCGGCGACGGCAGGGCGATGCGTTACGGCATCGGCGTCGGCCGCGAAGGCTTCACCTGGTCGGGCACGCAAACGATCACGCGCAAGTCCGAATGGCCGGATTGGATCCCGCCGGCAGCGATGATCGCGCGCCAGCCGTATCTGCCGCGCTGGGTCGGCGGCGGCCCCGGCAATCCGCTCGGCGCCCGCGCCATGTATCTCGGCAACACCGATTTCCGCATTCACGGCACCAACGATCCGACGACCATCGGCAAGCACGTTTCGAGCGGTTGCATCCGCTTGGCGAACGCCGACGTGATCGATCTCTATAGCCGCATCAATGTCGGCACCAAGGTCATCGTGCTGCCGAACGACGATCGCAACGCCGCGATCGAAAGTGGCCGCCGCGCTTCGCTCGGCGCCCCGATGACGGCGCAAATCCAAGTCAGGCCGGCGGCCGAGCGGCCGTTGCCCCCGGTGTCCGCCAACGCTCCGATGCGCGTGAGCATTCTGGGCGTCAACTTCTCCGGCAACGACTGACGATATCGATATTGATGTTACGGCCGGCCTTCGGGCCGGCCGATTTATTCAAGTCTTATTGCAATGGCCGAAGCGCGCGAGATCGAGCTTCGGCCTATTCTATTTGTCGAAACGAATGGCGATATGAGGAGAGGAAGCCCGGAAGTGTAAAAGTATGGACGCGTCGAACCGCAAAGAGATCGAGACAACTCGACCGGATGATCGGCCGGCGGACGCCGCAAAAAGCGGCCGCGACGACGGCACGGAACGTCGCAATCTCGAGAACGAGTTACGCAGCCGCGCCAAACAGCAGGAAGCGTTGGCGCAGCTCGGCGAGCGCGCCTTGTTCGAGCCGGATCTCGAGCGGCTGCTCAACGACGCGGTCTCGACGGTCGCGCTCACGCTGTCGGTCGATTTCGTCAAGATCCTCGAACTGTTGCCCGGCGGCATCGAGCTATTGTTGCGCGCCGGCTTCGGCTGGAGGACCAGTCTGGTCGGCTCGATCCTGACCTCGACGGATGCCGGCAGCTACGCGCACTACACGTTGAATTCCGCCGCGCCGGTCGTCACCGCCGATTATGCGGCCGAGACCAGGTTCGCGCTCGCGCCTTATCTGAAGGATCATCACTGCGTCAGCGGCGTCACCGTGACCATCGCCGGCCGGGACGGCCGCGCCTACGGCATCCTCGGTGTCTGCACCGGCAAAGCGCGCCATTTCGGCGCGCCGGACACCTCGTTCCTCGCCGCCGTCGCCAATATCCTGGCCGGCGCCATTCAGCGCCGCCAGCTCGAGCAGCGCCACGAATTGATGATCCGCGACATGCGCCACCGCTCGGGAAATCTGTTTTCCCAGCTGTTGGCGCTGTTCTCGCAGACCGCCAAGAACGCCAAAAGCATCGCCGATCTCGCCAGCAAATATCAGGCGCGCGTGCTCGCCATGGCCAACGCCCACCGTCTGATCACCGAAGGCGGCTGGACGTCGATCCCGATCATGGAATTGCTCTATGTCATCTTGGGGCCCTATCTCGATCGGGTCTCGTTCAGCGGCCCGAACATCGATCTCGAGCCCGACCCGATCTTCAATCTCAGCGCGGCGCTGCACGAGTTGGCTGCCAACGCCATCAAGCACGGCAGCTTGTCGCGTCCCAAAGGGCAGCTCGATCTGAGCTGGTCGGCGAGCCGCACCGAACGCGGCATGACGTTGATTCTCGACTGGGTCGAGAAGAACGGTCCGCCGGCGCGGCGGCCGCGGCGTCTCGGTTTTGGCTCGCGGCTGGTCGGCATGGTCATCGAGCGGCAGTTGAACGGCGAAGTGCAGCGCTCGTTCACGCGCAACGGCTTGTCGGTGCACATGGTGGTGCCGCTGACCCACGAGCGCTGGCCGAGTGCGGGAGCGGCCAAGAGCGATGAGGCGGAAAACATCCGTTCACCGTCATCCTGAGGTGGCCGCGAAGCGGCCCTCGAAGGATGCACGGCCCGGGCCGTCGCCCTTCGAGGCTCGCTGCGCTCGCACCTCAGGGTGACGGAAGTGATTCAGCGCTGATTGTCGCAGGTAATTTGTTCTTTAAGGATGCACGTCTTCCGTGAACCAATCGGTCGGCAGATCGTGCCCGGCACCGCTTGCCTTGGCCTTGCGGTAGAGCAGCGCGCCGGCGGCGGCGAATTGATAGCCGAGCCCGATATTGTTGAGGAAGCAGGTGACCTCGGCATCGGACTTGCGGCCTTCGGCGCGGCCGACGATCAGTTCCGGCAATGTCGGCAGCTTGGAAAAGTCGAGCGCATCGGCGGTCGCCCAGCCGCTGCCGCTGCCGGTTTCCGCCGGCGCGATGCCCTTGGTCGCCGCATGAATGGGCTTGGTGTCATGGGCATGAACGGCGACGCGATCGGCGCGCTTGACGGCATTGGGCTCGATCTCCGGGATCTTGATCGAGCTCAAGTGCACGCCCGGCTCGATCCAGCGCTCGAAGAAGATATGGTCGACACTATTGGTCGCGCACATGACGATGTCGGCGCCTGTGATCGCCTCCTCGGGCTGTGCGACTGAAATGACGTCGATGCCGAGCGCCTCGTGCATCTGCCGCACGAACGCATCGCGGTTTTCCGCATTGGGGCTGAAGCAGCGGATGGTCGCGATATCGCGCACGGCGCAGACCGCCATGAGTTGCGCGCCGGCCTGCCAGCCGGAGCCGAGGATGGCGACCGTGGTGGCGTCGCTACGCGCCAAATATTTGACGCCCAGCCCATTGGCGGCGCCGACCCGCATGCGCTGCATGACGCCGTCGGGAAAGATCGCCAGCGGCTCGCCGGTTTCGGTCGAGAACAAGAGCACCAGCCCGACATAGCGGTTGCCCGGCGCCGCCGGTATTTTTTCGCGGCGGACATTGTTGCCGCGCTTCGGCCAGGTGACGATGTCGGAATTGATGCGGACCGCGCCGACGCCGAATTTCGGGATGATGCCGTCCATGGATTTCAGGCTGTACAGCGCGTCCTCGCGCGAGGTCGGAGCAAAACAATCGGAGCGCGTGCGCGACACGCCGCGGCCTTCGGCGAGCTCGGCATAGGCCTCTTCGAGCACGTCGATGCATTCCGGCATGGTGAGCAGCTTTTCGGCATCGTCGTTGGACAGGATCAGGGTCATCTGCGTTGCACGCTCGTCATTGACTGGTATTGGCTAAAATTTACCGCGCGCATCATAATGGCAGCGGGCCGAATAGATAGCGGCCGCTACGCCTCGCCGGTCAGCCGCAAAGGAGACGCACGTGTCGCAGGATTACGAACCATTCCGGCTGTTTCCTTATCAAGCAATCGTCGACCGGCCGCATGTTGAATGGCCGAACGGCGCGCGCGTCGCGGTGTGGGTGATCCCTAATATCGAGCATTTCCATATCGAAATCGGCAATGCGGCGCCCGACATCCGCAATCATTCACGCCGCGATTACGGCAACCGGGTCGGCGTCTGGCGCATCATGGAGGTGCTCGCCAAGCATAATGTGCGCGGCACGGTGGCGCTCAATGCCGAAGTCGGCCGCTACTATCCGCGCATCATGGAAGAGGCGACGAAGCTCAAATGGGAATTGATGGGTCATGGGCTCACCAATTCGGTGATGCTCACCGGCTTGAGCGCCGAGAAGGAAGCCGCCGTGATCGCCGAGGCGCGCGAGGTCATCGAGCAATGGGGCCAGAAAATGCGCGGCTGGCTCGGGCCGGGCCTCGGCGAGACCTGGCACACGCTCGACCTCTTGCGCCAACACGGCGCCGACTATGTCTGCGACTGGGTCAACGACGATCTGCCCTACCGCATGAACAACGGGCTTTATTCGATTCCTTATTCGATCGAGCTCAACGACATGCCGCTGTTCAACATGCCGAGCATCAGCGTGGACGATTTCTACCGCCGCATCTGCGAGACCTTCGACGTGCTTTACGAAGAAGGCGAGCGCAACGGCCGGGTGATGGCGATCGCGCTGCATCCGTTCCTGATCGGCGTGCCGCATCGCATCCGCACGCTGGACCGGGCGCTGAAATATATCGCCGGGCACGGCAAGGTCTGGTTCGCGACGGGCTCGGAGATCATCGACGCTTATCGGGTGCAGGTAGCGTGAAAGCCGCCGCGTCGTCCCCTTCCTTCACGCGCGTAATCCGTTAGAGTGCCGGCCCCTAAAGCCGGGCAGGGAGAATGAGCCGCCATGAGTCAAGACGTCGTCAGCTTTCAATCGGCGGGCCTGCGCCTGCATGGCGTGCTCAGTGTGCCCGACGGCATGCGGCCCGGCGAGCGGCGCGCGGCGTTCCTGGTGCTGCACGGCTTTGGCTCCAACAGCGAAAGCCCGACCTGCATCACGCCGGCGCGGGTGCTTGGCGAGTTCGGCTTCGTCACGCTCCGCTTCGATATGCGCGGTTGCGGCAAGAGCGAAGGCGAATTCGGCCGGGTCATCTGCCTCGAACAGGTCGAGGACACCGGCAGCGCGCTCGATTTTTTGGCCAAGCATCCGGCCGTCGATCCGGATCGCATCGGCGTGATCGGCTCGAGTTTCGGCGGCGCGGTCGGCGTCTATGCCGGCGGCACCAATCCGCGCATCGCCGCCGTGGTCTCGAACGGCGGCTGGGGCCACGGTGAGCGCAAATTCCGCGGCCAGCATCCGACGCCGGAAGCCTGGGCGAAGTTCACCAAGATGCTCGAGGAGGGCCGCGAGCATCGCGCCCGCACCGGCAAATCGCTGATGGTGCCGCGCTACGACATCGTGCCGATCCCGGGCCATGTGAAGGACAATCTCGACAAGCAGAAGGTCGGCATGCTGGCGCCGAATTCGGTCGAAATGTTCCCGGCCGAGACCGCGCAGAGCATGTTCGATTTCCGCGCCGAAGAGGTGGTCGGCAACATCGCGCCGCGGCCGCTGCTCCTCATCCATGCGGCCAAGGATTCGGTGACGCCGACCGAACAGTCGGTGGAAATGTTCAAGCGCGCCGGCCAGCCGAGCGAGCTGCATTTGTTCAGCGGCCTCGACCATTTCTTGTTCGCGGAGAAGTCGACGCGGGTGTGGACCATGATGCGCGGCTGGCTCGACAATTATTTCCCCGCGGTCAGGCCATGATCCGGAAAAGTGGAAGCCGGTTTTCCGAAAAGATCATGGCCCAACAAAATCCTTCGAGGCGTTCGTGAGTCGCAATAGTATTGCTGTCGGCCACGACGAACTCGGCCGCTTCATTCGCGAAGTGCTCATCGCCAACGGCGCGCGCGCGAAGGACGCCGCCATCGTCGCCGAGGGATTGGTCTGGGCCAATCTGCGCGGCGGCGACGGCCATGGCGTGTCGCGGCTGCCGCGCTATCTCAACATCATCGCGCACGGCGAGATCGACACCAAGGCGGAGCCGACGCTGTCACACGATCGTTCAGCAACTTTCGTACTCGATTGCCACCATGGCTTCGGGCCAGTGGCGGTGATGCAGGCCGCGGCGCTCGCGGTCGAGCGGGCAAAAAAGGCCGGCGTTTGCTTCGGCCTGGTGCGCGAGACGACCCATACCGGCGCCATCGGCCGCTACGCGCAATGGATCGCCCAGCAGGGCTGCGCCGCGATCCTGATGGGTGCCGGACCGACCCTGATGGCCTATCACGGCACGCGGGTCGCGAGCCTTTCGACCAGCCCCATTGCAATCGCGGTGCCAAGCGGCAACGGACCGATCCTGCTCGACATGGCGTCGAGCGCCATCGCCAACGGCAAGATTTTGCAGGCGCGCAATACCGGCGAGCCGCTTCCCAAAGACACCGTGCTCACCGCCGAGGGCGAGCCGACCACCGATCCGAAAAAGGCCGAGATTTTGTTGCCGCTCGGCGGCCCGAAAGGCTCGGGGCTCGGCCTGATGTTCGAAATGCTGGCAAGCATACTTGCATCGGCGCCGATCCAGGCCCGCGCCCTCGGCCCGGAAAAGCGCGACCGTCACACCGGCAATACCGCGATGCTCGCCATCGACATCGAAACCTTCCGGCCGCTCGCCGGCTTCACCCATGATGCGGACGCATTGACGGCGATCCTCAAAGCGCTGCCGCGGCAAGCCGGCTTCGACGAAGTCACTATGCCCGGCGAGCGCTCGCAGCGCACCGAAGCCAAGCGTCGTAAGAGCGGCATCCCGATTCCGGCAAAACTCTGGGAAGAGCTGGACGGGATCGGCAAGAAATTTTCGGTCAAATTGCCGGAGACTTTACCCGCTTCGTAGGGTGGGTAGAGCGAAGCGAAACCCACCATTGGCTTGCGCAGCGGACGATGGGTTTCGCTTCGCTCTACCCATCCTACGGTCTTACATCTCACCCTGCATCACCGGCACAAACGTGTAGCCGTCGCCAGCTTTGGTCGCACGCCCCAGTCCCGGAAACGGCAGGTGACCGCCGGAGAACAAGAGCTTGTCAGTTGCCACCATGTCGAAAACTTTTTTGCGGTTCGCTAGCGCCATCGCCGGATCGGTATCGAACGCGACCCCGCGATTCGGGTCGGCGAATTGCAGCGCCGCGCAGTGCACGATGTCGCCGAAGATCAAGAAATCGCTGCCCGCCGACCCGACTCGCACCATGCTGTGGCCGACCGTGTGCCCGTAGCATGCAACCGCGGTGACGCCCGGCGCGAACTCGGTGCCGTCCTTGTAAAGGCTGAGCTTGCCGGCCGCCGCATAAGGCTTGATGGCGTTGACGGCGAGATCGAAGAAGCCGCGGAACTCTTCCGGCGCCTTGCCGCGGATCTCGGACGATGTCCAGAAGCCGTGATCGTTCTCTTGGACATGGAGCGTGGCGTTCGGAAACAGCATGCTGCCGTCGCTGGCTATGACGCCGGGGATGTGATCGGGATGCGGGTGGGTGATGACCACGGCGTCAATTGCGCTCGGGGCTATTCCGGCCGCGGCGAGGTTTTGCGGCAACCGGCCGACACTTGGGGCAAAATGCGTGCCGCCGCCGGCGTCGACCAGAATGAGCTTCTTCCCGGTATTGATCAGCCAGGTGTTCAGCGGCGTCGGGATGCCCATCTTGGGCAGGTGGGCGTCCTTGAGGAGTTTTTCGGCGCCCGCTTCGTCGCCGGCGAACAGCGTGTGGTCGAGCGTGAGGCTGCCGTCGCTGACCACTGTCACCTCGTAGTCGCCGACCTTGAGGCGGTAATAGCCGGGCGCTTGCGTGCCGGAGATTGGCGCAGCCATGTGTTACTCCCTTACGATGATTGAATGAGGCGCCGATTGATCTGGCCAGACTAGCAAAAAACGTTACGCCTCCGCCAGCCGCAGCCCGATATAGCGGTCCAGCGTAGCGTGGTCGTCGAGCAGTTGCGCCGATGGCCCCGCGTGCACGATGCGGCCGCGTTCCAGCACCAGCGCCGATTGCGTCAACGACAGCGCGATATCGGTATGCTGCTCGACCAGGATGAAGGCGTTGGAGCCTTCGCTGGTCATGCGGCCGATCGCTGCGGCGAGCTCTTCGACGACGATGGGGGCCAGCCCTTCGAGCGGCTCGTCGAGCAGGAGCAGCGCCGGATTGGTCATCAGCGCGCGGGCGATCGCCAGCATCTGCTGCTCGCCGCCGGACAGCTGATTGCCGAAATTGCGGCGGCGCTCGGCGATGCGGGGGAAGAGGTCATACACGGCCGGCAGGTCCCAGCGGCCGTCGCGCGCCGCCACGGTGAGATTTTCCTCCACCGTCAGCGTCGAAAAAATTTCCCGCTCCTGCGCCACCCAACCGATGCCGGCTTGGGCGCGGCGATGCGGCGGGCGTTGGGTGATGTCCTCGTCGCGCCACAACACGCGGCCACGGCCAACCTGGGTGTAGCCCATGATGGTGAGAAGGAGCGTCGATTTGCCGACGCCGTTCCTGCCCAGCACGGCGAGCCCGCCACGCTCCGGCAGTTCGAGCGAGATGCCGTCGAGCACGATAGACGAGCCGTAGCCGGCACGGATGTCGCTGAGCGCAAGCAGGGGCCCGCTCATGATGCGGCCTCATGGCGCGCCTTGCCGAGATAGACCGCGCGCACCCGCGGGTCGGCGGCGATTTCTTGCGGCGTGCCTTCGACCAGGACGCGGCCGCCGACCATGACGATGACGCGCGAGGCGAAGCGGAATACCAAATCCATGTCGTGCTCGATAAACAAAACCGTAATATCGCGCGACAAGCCGGCAATGGCGGCCAACAGTTCGCGGCTTTCCTCGCGCGGCACGCCGGCGGCCGGCTCGTCGAGCAGCAACACCTTGGGTTTGGTGGCGAGCGCCAGCGCGATCTCGACCAGCCGCTGCTGGCCGTAGGCAAGCTCGCGGGTCAGGCGATGACAGACCGGCGCCAAGGTCAGCGTCGAGAGAATGTCGTAGGCCTCGTCGATTTCGTCCCGATAGGCCGTGAGCCGCCGCCACCAGGTGCGCGCCACCTTGCGCCGTTCGCACACCGCGAGCGTCACCGATTCCAGCGCCGTGAGGTGCGGAAACAGCTGATTGATCTGGAAGGTGCGGACCAGGCCGCGCCGCACCCGCTGCTCGGGCGGCAGCGCCGTGATGTCGTCGTCGCCGAGGAAGATGCGGCCGCCGTCCGGCTGCAGCATCCCGGTCATCAGGTTGATCAATGTGGTCTTGCCGGCGCCGTTGGGCCCGATCAAGGCGTAGCGCACGCCCTGCGGCAGGTTAAGTTCGATGTCGGAGGCGACGACCAGCGAGCCAAAACTTTTGTTCAGGCCGCGCGTGGCCAGGGCGTTGGCGCTCACGACACAACCTTCAAGCGGCGTGCCAGAAGCGTCAGGCCGCCGAGAATGCCGTTCGGCAGCAGCATGACGACGCCGATCAGGAGGAGCCCGATCCAGAAATACCAATATTGCGGATTAATTCCGGAGAACTGGTCGCGCGCCACCATATAGACCGCGGCGCCGATCAGGCCGCCGTAGAGCCGCCCGGTGCCGCCGAGGATCAGCATCACCAGTACGTCGGCGGAACGCTGAAAGCCCAATGCTTCGAGGGAGACTGTCTCGGTGGTCTGCGCAAGCAATGCGCCGGCGATGCCGGCGATGACGGCGGCAATGGTGTAGATCGTCTGGATATGCGCATGCACCGATGCGCCGATCGCCGGCATGCGCAGGCCGTTCTCGCGGATGCCGCGTAGCGCCAGCCCGAACGGCGAATGAATGAGCCGCCGTGCGACCAGGAAAACGAGGAACAGTGCGGCCAACGCGTAGCTGTAGGCAGTATAGCCGTAGAGATCGAAACGAATTTTTCCGAACAGCGGCCAGGTATGAATGCCTTGCAGGCCGTCGAAGCCGCCGGTGAGCCAGCCGACGCTGTTGGCCACTTCCTGCAATACCAGGCCGATGCCGAGCGTGATCATGATCAACGCCAGGTGGCGAAACCGCGCGATGATGAAGCTCGTCAGATAGCCGAACAGGCCGGCGACAATCGCCGCGGCCACAAGCCCGGTCAGCGGCTCGCCCCAGCCATATTTTGAAAGGAGCCCCGCCGTATAGGCGCCGACACCGAAATAGGCGGCGTGGCCGAGCGATACGATGCCGCAAAAGCCGAGAATGAGATCGAGCGACAGCACGAACAGCGCCGTGATCGCGATCTGGCTCGCCAGCACCAGATAACTGGGCGTCAGCACGAACGGCAAAAGGGTGGCGAGCCAGAACGCGATCTCGCTCCACTGCCAGCGGTTCTGCGTCTGCAGATATTGAACCGGATTGGCTTGACCGGCGGTCGTCGCACTCGTCACGCCTAGCGCCTCCCGAACAGGCCGGTCGGCCGCCACATCAGCACCACGATCATCACCAGATAGATCAGAAAGGCGCCGAACGCCGGAACGTAATATTTGCCGGCCACGTCGGCGACACCGAGCACCATGGCGGCGGCGAACGATCCGAAAATCGAACCCAGCCCGCCGACCGAAACGACGATCAGCACGTAGATCAGATAGGTCAGCGCGAACGACGGATCGAGCCCGATGATCTCGATGGCCAACGCGCCGCCGAGGCCGGCAAGCCCGCTGCCGAGCGCAAACGTGATGGCGAACAATGCGTCGACATTGATGCCGAGCCCGCGCGCCATGCGCTGATTGTTCACGGCGGCGCGCACCTGCGCGCCAAAGCGCGTCATTTCGATGGTGACGACCAGCAAGACCGTGATCGCCATGGCGATGGCGATCAGAACCAGCCGGTAGACCGCCAAATTCAATCCGGCGAAATCGATCGAGCCGTGCAGATAGGCGGGCAGCTGCACCGGCTGATTGGTGGTGCCGTAGATGTAGGCGGCGGCGGCAATCGAGATGAAGACGATGCCGATGGTCAGCAGGCACTGTTCGAGATCGGTGGCGCGATAGAAGCGCCGGAAAAACACCCGCTCCAATACGACGCTCACCGCCGCGGCGACGATGAACGCCGCCGGCAGGGTGGCGAAGAACGGCCAGCCAAATGCGTTCATCAGGGTGACGGTGACATAGCCGCCGACCATGGCAAAACTGCAATGCGCCAGGTTGACGAAATTCATCATGCCGAGCGTCACCGACAGCCCGACCGAGAGCAGGAACAACAGCATCCCGTAGGCGATGCCGTCGAATAACACGCCGAAGACAGGAGGCATCGCCGGCAGCCTACGGTGCGAACGAAAAAACCGCGTCAGTGCGCCATGCGCGCCTTGGCGGGGTCCTTGACGTTCTCGACCTTGTCGAACTCGATATTTTGCAGCTTGTCGCCGACCTTCTGGACGCGGCGGATATACACGGTCTGGATGATGTCGCGGGTTTCCGGATCGATCGAGATCGGGCCGCGCGGGCTCTCCCAGGCCATGCCCTTGGCCGCCGCGATCAGCGAGTCGCCGTCGGTCTTGCCGCCGGTCTTCTTCAGCGTCTCATAGATCAGGTGCGTGCCGTCGTAGCCGCCGACCGCGAAGAAATCCGGGTTGCGATGGAATTCGTCGTTGAAGGCTTTGACGAATTCCTGGTTCAGCGCCGATTTGTGGCTGTAGTCGTAATCCGACACGGTGATGATGCCGAGCGAAGCGTCGCCCATGCTCTTGAGCGCCGTCTCGTCGCCGAGCGCGTCCTGCCCCATCACTTTGATCTTGGATGGATCGACGCCGCGCTCCGCCAGCGCCTTGCCGACCGCGGCCGGCTGCGTGCCACCGGGAATCCAGATGTAGATGGCGTCCGGGTTCTTATCCTTGGCGGCTTGGACGAAAGCAGAGAAGTCCGGATTGGCCACGGGGAAGCGCACCGAGCCGATGACTGTGCCGCCGCCTTCCTTGAAGCCGGTCTGGAACCAGGTTTCTGCGTCGATCCCGGGACCGTAATCGGAGACCATCGTGTAGACCGTCTTGACCCCGTTCTTGGCCGCCCATTGCCCGAGCACGTAGTTCAATTGCGGCGTGGTCGAGGAGGTGCGGGCGATATAGGGCGACTTGGTGGTGATGATGGCGGTGGCCGCGTTCATGACCACCATGAATTTTTTCGCCTCGGCGGAAATATCGGCCGAAGCGAGCGCATTCGGCGTCAGCGAGAAACCGCCGAAGATGTCGGCGTTGTCGCGGACCACGAGCTCTTGGGCGAGGCGCTTGGCGACGTCGGGGGCGATGCCGCCGGTGTCCTTGCGGAGCACCTCGAGCTTCTTGCCGGCGACGTTGTCGCCGTGCTGCTTCATATAGAGCTTCAGCCCGTTGTCGATCTGGGCGCCGGTATCGGCGAATTGCCCGGAATATTCGTTGATCATGCCGAGCTTGACCGTGTCCTCGGCCTTGGCCGCGCCGCCGAGCAAAGCCAGTGCCAAGCCGGCAACGCCAATAAAGAACTTTTGCATCGCTCCCTCCCAATTCTCGTAATGCTTAAACGCGTTTCGGGTCGTATCCTCGTTCAGGTCGCCCGCAAGTGCAATGCGCGTTTATTGTCGCGGGTGGCGGTGGGCTGTTGCCCCTTGAGCGGGAAGGTTGAGGGAGTGAACGTTTCCGAGCCGGCAACGTCGTTGCAGGCCGCGCAAGCCAAGGTCGCGGCGCTGCTTAACCCGCGCAACGTCGTCATCGTCGGCGCCAGCGATGCGCCCGGAAGCTGGGCGCTGCGCGCGTTCCAGAACCTGCGCCGTTATGCGTTTCCCGGCGCGGTCTATGCGGTCAATCCGCGCCGCGATCAGGTCTGGAACATGCGCTGCTATGGCGGCTTCGCCGACCTGCCAGAGCCGCCGGATCATGTTGTGGTGGTGATCCCGGCAACCCAGGTGCCGGACACCTTGCGCGCCGCTGCCGCGGCCGGAGCGCGCAGCGCCACCGTCATGTCGTCGGGCTTTGGCGAAGCCCAAAATCCCGCGGCAAAAGCGCTCGCCGAGACGTTGCACAAAACGATCGCCGAAACCGGGCTCGCGGTCTCCGGGCCGAACTGCATGGGCAATATCCACGCGCCGTCGCGGTTGATGACGCTGACCGACGATCGCCCGCACCACATTGCCGCAGGACCCGTGGCGATCGTCGCCCAGTCCGGCGGGCTCGCCATGGCGATCAAGCGCACGCTCGAAGAACGCGGCATCGCCACTGCCTCGCTGGTGACCTCCGGCAACGAGGCGGGGCTGACCACCGCCGATTACATCGCCTATTACGCGACGCTGCCGTTCGTTCGCGTCATTGTCTGCTATCTCGAAGCGGTGAAGGATGCCGCGCATTTGCGCGCCGCCTGCGCCGTGGCGCGAAGTGCCGGCAAGCCGGTGATCGCGGTGAAACTCGGCGCGTCGGCGGAAGGCCGCGCCGCGGCGCTGGCGCATACCGGCGCAGTCGCCGGCACGATGGCGGAGTTCGATGCGCTCGCCGCGTCTGCCGGCATCGTGCGCGTGCGCACGCTCGACGACATCGTCGAGGCGGTGGAATATTTTACCCACGTGCCGCTGCCGGCCGGCGCCAATCTCGGCGGCATCACGTTCTCCGGCGCGTTGCGCGGGTTGTTGCTCGACGCCGCGGCAGCGAACGGCCTGGCCTTCCCTGCGCTCGCGCCGGCAACGCTTAAGCGCCTCGAAGCCGTGCTCGGCGTTGGCACCTTCATCGGCAATCCGCTGGATTCCGGTTTCGCCGGGCTCGGCAGCAAGGAGGTTTATATCGAGTGCGTCTCGGCGCTGCTCGACGATCCGGCCATCGATATCCTGCTGCTGCAAGAGGAATTGCCCCGTGGCCCGGGCTCCGAGCGCAAGGAGGCCAACCTCCATGCCGTCAACGCGCTTGCCTCGAGCAGCAAAAAACCGATCGTCCACGTCACCATGATCTCGCACGGCCTGAACGACTATAGCCGTGCGTTACGCGAGCAATTGCCAAACATCGGCTTCATGCAGGAGGTCGACAAGACGCTGCGCGCAGTGCGCGCCATTGCGACCTACGCGGAATGCGCAAGGCAGGCGACGTGATGCCAACCTTGTCTCGCCCGGCCAACACCTGTTGAATGCGCCGACAAGGGACACAAAGGGAGTGCGCCATGCCCGCGGCCAAAAAATACGAAGCGATCCACGTCGAGAACGAAGGCGGCATCACCTGGCTGATGATCAACCGCCCCGACAAGCGCAATGCCATGAGCCCGCAGGTCCATCTCGAAATGGACGAGACCCTCGACGAGCTCGCCGTCGATCCGGCGACCGAGGTGCTCGTCCTCACCGGCGCCGGCAATGCGTTCAGCGCCGGGCAGGACATAAAGCTTTATTTCCGCGCCAATGCCGGCGACGCCGCGGCGCGCCACAAGCTGCGCCGCGCCTCGAACAATTGGCGTTGGCAGAAGCTGTCGACATTCCCGAAGCCGACCATCGCCATGGTCAACGGCTATTGCTTCGGCGGCGCCTTCACCCAGGTGACCGCCTGCGACATCGCGCTCGCCGCCGACGACGCCATGTTCGGCCTGTCGGAAGTCAATTGGGGCATCCTGCCCGGCGGCATCGTGTCGTGGAACGTGGCGCAGACCATGAACTACCGCGACGCGCTCTATTACGCCATGACCGGCGATTCGTTCGACGGCAAGCAGGCCAAGCAGATGGGTTTCGTCAATTTCTCCTACCCCAAAGAGAAGCTGCGCGAAGAGACCGTCAAGCTCGCCAAGAAACTGATGGAGAAGAGCCCGGCGACCTTGCGCTACACCAAGGAAGCGATCCGCGCCGTGCGCTTCATGAACGAGCCGCAGGCGCAGGATTATCTCGCCGCCAAGAGCGACGCGTTGCGCTATAACGACAAGGAGAACAGCCGCGAGGAGGGCATGAAGCAGTTCCTCGACGAGAAGAGCTACCGCCCCGGCTACGGCCACTTCAAGCGCAAGCGGGCGAGCGCGTAATTTCCCTCCCCCCTTGTGGGGGAGGGTAGAGAGGGGGGTCGTGAGGTTACGAAGATCGTCGACGCTCTCACGTCACCTCCCGACCCCCACCCCTTCCCCTCCCCACAAGGGGGAGGGGACCAGGTAAAGCCACGGCAGCGAGAATGGATCGCCAGCAAAGCACCATCGACGAGGAAGAGGTCGCGCGATTTTCGCGCATGTCCGGCCAATGGTGGGATGCGCGCGGGCCGATGGCGGCGCTGCATAAGTTCAATCCGGTGCGGCTTGCCTATATCCGCGATCGCGTGGCGGAGCATTTCGACCGCGATCCGAAGCGGCTCGATAGCCTCGCCGGCTTGCGCATCCTCGATATCGGTTGCGGCGGCGGTATTCTCTCCGAGCCGTTGGCGCGGCTCGGCGCGTCGATGGTCGGTGCCGATCCGTCGGCGAGCAACATCGCCGTGGCGCAGCATCACGCGGCGCAGGCCGGGCTATCGATCGACTATCGCAGCACGACGGCGGAGGCGCTGGCGGAAGCGGGCGAAAGTTTTGACGTGGTGCTGGCCATGGAGGTGGTCGAGCACGTCGCCGATGTCGGGCTGTTCGTCGAGCTCGCCGGCGTCATGGTGAAACCCGGCGGCTTGCTGTTCGTCGCCACCCTCAATCGCACCATGAAAAGCTTCGCGCTCGCCATCGTCGGCGCCGAATACATTCTGCGCTGGCTGCCGCGCGGCACCCATCAATGGGATAAGTTCGTCACGCCCAACGAGCTCGAAATCGCCATCGAGCAAAGCGGGCTGCAGATCACCGGCGAGACCGGCGTGATGTACAATCTGCTCGCCGACCGCTGGCAGCTCACCACCGACATGGACGTCAATTACATGGTCGTCGCGGAAAAGGCGGCCTGATGATCGCCGGCTGGCTCTGGATCGTCTTCACCGTCACGGCCGCGTTTTTCCAGACCTTGCGCAACGCGATGCAGCGCGAGCTGACGACGAGCCTCGGCACCGTCGGCGCCACCCATGTACGGTTCCTGTTCGGGTTTCCGTTCGCATTGCTGTCTTTGATCGGGGTTTTGCTGGTGACCGGCGTGCCGCTGCCACGCCCGTCCTTGAGCTTCTGGCCCTGGGTGATCGACGGCGCGGCTGCGCAAATCGCCGCGACCGCGCTGATGCTCATGGCCATGGGGCAGCGCTCCTTCGTCGTCACTATCGCCTACATCAAGACCGAACCGATCCAGGTCGCGATCTTCGGACTGATCTTCCTCGGCGACGCCGTCACGCTGCCGATGATGGCGGCAATTCTGGTGGCGACGACGGGCGTGCTGATCATGTCGTTCAAGCCCGGCGGCATGGTTGGCGGCGTCAAGCCGACGCTGATCGGCTTGGCCTCGGGCGGTATGTTCGCTTTGTCGGCGATCGGTTATCGCGGCGCCATCCTTGACCTGCACATGGCGAACTTCGTCATGGCGGCGACGTTTACGCTGGTGGTCGGCCTGGTGATGCAGGCGGTCATTCTTTCGCTGTATCTGTGGCTGCGCCAGCCGTCGGCGATGATCGCCATTCTGCGCGCCTGGAAGCCGTCGTTGTTCGCAGGCCTGATGGGTGCGCTGGCCTCGCAGTTCTGGTTCTTGGCCTTCGCCATCGCCACCGCCGCCAGCGTGCGCACGTTGGCTTTGATCGAGGTGCTGTTCGCGCAAATTGTTGCGCGCGTCATGTTCGGTCAGCGCACTACGGCGCGCGAAGCCATCGGCATGGCGCTCGTCGTCGCCGGTGTGGGACTGCTGATTTTTGCGGAAAGATAGAAGTTAATTCTGATCGTCCGGCAGCATCGGCAGGGGATGAAACTCGATCCCCTCCTCGTGCAGCGCCTTGGCCTCGTCGGGCGAAGCCTCGCCGTAGATCGAGCGGTGCTCGGTCTCGCCGTAATGGATCTTGCGCGCCTCTTCGGGAAATTTTGGGCCGACGTAGTTGGCGTTCTTGGTAACGTGGTCGCGCAGCTCCTTAAGTTTCTGGCGCAGCTCGCGCTCCTGCGTCGACATGATCGCGACCGCTGTCTTGGCTGGCGCAGGCGATACTGCGGCGGGAGGCGCCGGGATGGGCGGCGGCGGCTCGGGCACATCGGCGCGCGCCAGCCGCGGCGCCATGATCGCTTTCTCCACCTTGGGGGAGCCGCAGATGGGGCAGGTCACGAGCCCGCGCTTCGCCTGCTTGTCGTAAGCGGTCGAGTTCTGAAACCAGCTCTCAAAACTGTGCTGACGCTCGCAAGCGAGCGTGTAACGGATCATGGCGAGCCCCGCACCGCGTGCAGGTAGGTCGGCTCGGCCATCGGCTCGACCAGCTCGAAGCGCCGGCCATGGCTCAGCGACGGCACGCGGCTGCGCGCCGCGGTGACTTCCGCCGGATCGATCTCGGCGAAGATCACGCCCGGCTCGGTGCCGCCCTCGGCGACGATCTTGCCCCACGGATCGACCACCAGCGAGTGGCCGAAGGTCTCGCGGCCGTGCTCGTGCCTGCCGCCTTGGGCCGCGGCGAACACGAAGCAGCCGTTCTCGATGGCGCGCGCGCGCATCAGCACGTGCCAATGGGCCTCGCCGGTTTGTTTGGTGAAGGCCGAAGGGATCGCCAGGAACGAGGCGCCGGCCTCGGCCAGCGCGCGATAGAGCGCCGGGAAGCGCAGATCGTAGCAAACCGTCAGACCGAGTCTGCCCCACGGCAAGTCGGCGGCGACCGCGAGCTCGCCGGGACGGTAGGTGTTGGATTCGCGATAGCTCTCGCCACCGGCGAGATCGACATCGAACATGTGGATCTTGTCGTAGCGCGCGGCGATGTCGCCCTTGCGGTCGATCAGGAACCCGCGGTTCGCCGCCTTCTCAGGAGAAGCCTTGACCGCAAGCGAGCCGAGATGGATGTAGATCGACAGCTTGCGCGCGACCTCGCGCAACGTCGCCAAGGTCGGATCCTGCTCCTCGCCGAAGATTTTCGTGAACAGCCGCTCGCGCTTGTTCTCGAGCACGTTGGTCATTTCCGGCGTCTGCACGTAATCGGCGCCGCCGCGCTTGGCTTCGTCGACGCCGGCCAGCACGGCGGCGAGATTGGCCTCCGGCTCCAGGCCCGAGCGCATCTGGACGAGAGCGACCTTGAACGTCGAAGCGCTTGCCATGCTCATCAGCTCATTCCTTGCGCTTATTCCTTGGCCGCGGCGAGCAGCGGGTCGAGCCTGCCGGCTTCGTCGAGGGCATAAAGATCGTCGCAGCCGCCAACATGGGTCGTGCCGATGAAGATCTGCGGATAGGTGCTCCGCCCGCCCGCGCGCTCGATCATCTGTTTGCGTATGTCCCGGTTTCCACTGGCGTCGATCTCGTGGAAGCTTACACCCTTCCGCGACAGCAGTTCCTTCGCATCCTGGCAATATGGGCAGTAGCGAGTGGTATAGATGTCGACGGCGGCCATGATGATGCGAAAGGTCTTGTTGATTGGTTATATGGACGTTCGCCCCGGATCGGCAACCCTGGCGAAAATCAACACGTCGACATTGGCAGCGCCGGCCCGCATGAGCGCCCGGGCGCAGCCGTCGACCGTGGCGCCGGAGGTCAGCACGTCGTCGATCAGGACCAGCCGGCGGCCGGCGACAGCGGCCTTGTCCTCGTCCGGCACGCGGAACGCGCCCTGCACGTTGGCGGCACGCTCGGGCCGCGACAGCCCGACCTGCTGCGCCGTCGGCTTGACGCGCTTCAGCGCCGCCGCGGCAACCGGGACGCCGCTGTTCCCGGAAATAGCCGCCGCCAGCACGGCCGATTGGTTGAAGCGCCGTGCCCAGAGCCTGCGCCAATGCAGCGGCACCGGCACCAGCGCGTCGGCCTCGGCCAACAGTTCGCGGCCGGCCTGGCTGATCCAGCGCCCCATCATCGGCGCCAGGTCGAGCCGGTCGCCATATTTGAGCGCATGGACCAGGGCGCGTGAAATCTCGTCGAACCGCACCGCGGCGCGGGCGCGGTTGTAGGCCGGCGGGTCGGCGATGGCTTCCATGGACAGGATGCCCGGACCCGGGTCATAGACGAAGGGAATGCCGAGCCGCTCGCAATAGGGCCGGGTAATGAACGACAGTTTCGACCAGCACGCCGGACACAGGCCCTTGCCGTCGACCGGCTCGCGGCAGGCGGCGCAGAGCGGCGGCAGAGCCAGATCGAGCGCCGTGCGCAGCACCGCGCGCGCCGCCGCGGCGGCGCGCCTGACCCGTGAGGGAAATGCGATGGTGCCTAAGTCCGACATGCCGCAACGCTACCGCTCCGCGATGCCCTTGTCATCGCCGCAGAGGTGACCACCGGATCATGGCCGAGAGCCCTACGATTTTCGATCGCGCCCTGCTGCGGCAGCGCCGCCGACGCGCGGCCGCTTTGGGGCCGGCGACGTTCTTAGTCGACCGCGTGGCCGACGATCTTGCAGAGCGGCTCGCGACCGTGCTGCGCCGCTTCGAGCTCGCGGCCGATCTCGGCACGCCGGGAGAAGCGGTGCGCAACGCGCTGGCGCGTCTCGAATCGGTTGGCAGGATTATCGCAGCCGATGTCATGCCGGATGCGGCGCGCGGCGAAATATTTGTTGTCGCCGATGAGGAGGCGCTGCCGTTCGGCGACGCCACCCTCGATCTCGTGGTGTCGGCGCTGGCGTTGCAGTTCGTCAACGACCTGCCGGGCGTGCTGGTGCAAATCCGCCGCGCCTTGAAGCCCGACGGTTTGTTGCTTGCCGCCCTTCTCGGCGGCGAGACGTTGACCGAGCTGCGGCAGAGCTTTGCCGAAGCCGAAAGCGATATCGAAGGCGGCGTCTCGCCGCGCGTCGCGCCGTTCGCCGACCTGCGCGATCTCGGCGCCTTATTGCAGCGTGCCGGGTTTGCGCTGCCGGTCACCGACGTCGATCGCGTCACCGTGCGCTACGATTCGGTGTTCGGCCTCATGCACGATTTGCGGCGCATGGGCGCGACCAATGCGCTGTTGGCCCGCCGCCGCACGCCGCTCAAGCGCGCAACGCTGCAGCGCATGGCGGAAATCTACGCCCAGCGCTTTGCCGACGATGACGGCCGCCTGCGCGCGACATTCGAGATCGTCTGGCTGTCAGGCTGGGCGCCGCATCCGGATCAGCAGCAGCCGCTCAAGCCCGGTTCGGCGAAAACACGGCTCGCCGACGCATTGGGCACCCGTGAAATTTCGACGGGAGAGAAAGCTCGTCGTTAAAGTTTTACCGGTTCCGATGCAATCGGAGTCGTGTTGCAGCCGGCCTCAGAGCGCACCCGGCCGTGATCCGAACGATGCTGTGCATGATATAGCCCGGCACCCGTATTTCATTTCATCCTAACTATGTTGACCGAAAGCCCGGTCGGCAACCGGTCGAACCGGCGCATTTTGCGTTGTCACATATCGCGGGGACTTTGCACGCCGGGGCTACGCATTGGCCGGGGAAAAGGAGCGTGTTGCGAGCAAGATAAACCAAATTCGTCTTGGCGCCATTTTCGGGATGGCGGCGTGGCACAATCGTCCCATCCGCTATCTCATCCTCTGCGGCGTGACGTTGATTGCAGCGATTGCGATCGGCACCGCGATAATGGCCGGCGATCTTCGCGAACGCGCGTTGCTCGAAAGTGAGCGCGAACTCAAGAACACCGCGTTGATACTTGCGGAACAGATCGACCGGACGTTTCAGGGGATCGATCTGGTTCAAAGCAGCGTGTTGGAGAAAATACAATCACAGGGAATCGCTTCGAGCGAGGACTATACGCGCCGCATGTCGGGTGAAGACGTGCATCAGATGCTCAAGGCGAGCACCAGCGGCTTGGTCCAGATCTATGCCATCTCGCTCATCAACGCCGAGGGACGCCTGCTCAATTTCTCGCGCTCTTGGCCGGGTCCGCAGCTCAGCGTCGCCGATCGGGATTTCTTTATCGCGCTTAAGACCAACCCGGAAATGACGTCGTACATAAGTCAACCTGGGCACAACCGCACCAACGGCGCGTGGACGCTGTTTCTCGTCCGTAAGGTCACGGCTGCGAATGGCGAGTTTTTAGGTCTTGTTTTGGGAGCCATCGAACTGTCCTATTTCGACAAGCTCTTCGCTTCCGTTTCACTTGGCGAAGGCAATTCGATCACCTTGTTTCGCAGTGACGGCACCCTGCTGACGCGGTATCCGCAAATCGAGTCCGCCATCGGCAAATATTTCAAATCCACCGTCGGCGCCATAGGCGACGGCGATAGTGGTACAGTTCGCTTCGTCGGCCATTTTGGAGGGAAGGATCGTCTGCTGGCCGCTCACCGCCTCGCCCATTTCCCGGTTGTAATATCGGTCGCAATAGACACCGCCGCCGCTCTCGCCATCTGGCAAAAGGAAACGGACGTACTTCTCGGTGCGGGAGGTCTCGCGGCTCTGACGGTCGCGTTCATGATCTTCCTTATCGCGCGACAGCAGGCACAGGCAAATAATTCGTCCATGCAAATGCTGGCGTTGGAAAAGCAGCGGCTCGATTCCGCCCTCAACAACATGTCGCAAGGCTTGATCATGTTCGATGCGGCGGAGCGAATCGTTCTTTTCAACGATCTTTACATCGAGATGTACGGATTCTCGCGGGAGGTCGTGAAATCGGGTCTCTCATACATCGAACTGCTCCGGTACCGGGCCGAGGCCGACAATTTGTTGGGTCATGAGCCCGAGCAGTATCGCGCCGAGGTCTTGGCGAGGTTGAAATCGGGCAAGGTCTCGAGTTACATTTTTGAAACGCCGGATAATCTTGAGGTGTTGGTGACCAACTCACCGATGACTTCCGGCGGTTGGGTCACAACCCACAAGGACATTACCGAGCAGCGAAAAGCAGAGGCGAAGATTGCCTATATGGCGCACCACGATGCGCTGACCGATTTGCCCAACCGATTGCAGCTTTACGAGCAGTTGCGGCAAATGCTGGCGCAGACCAGGCAAGGCGTAAACGTCGCCGCATTCTGTCTCGATCTTGATCGCTTCAAGGACGTCAACGACGCGCACGGCCATCCGGTCGGCGATCTTCTCCTCAAGGCGGTGGCGGACCGGCTGCGTCAATGCATTCGAGATGCCGACATGGTGGCGCGCCTTGGCGGGGACGAGTTCGCCATTCTGCAAGCCGGCGCCTCTCAACCGACGGACGCAACCTCGCTGGCATCACGTCTCATCGAGGTGATTGGCGCCCCCTATGAGCTTGACGGCAAACAGGTCGCGGTCGACTTGAGCATCGGCATTGCGCTCGCGCCAGGCGACGGGCTGGATCCGGAACAGCTTCTGAAAAACGCCGACACGGCGCTGTATCGGGCCAAGTCGGACGGTCACGGCCTGTATCGCTTTTTCGAGCCGGGAATGGATGCCCGGATGCAGGCTCGCCGGACTCTCGAGATCGACCTGCGCAAGGCGATCGCGAATAACGAATTCGAGCTGTTCTATCAGCCCTTGGTCGATATGAAGACGGAATACGTCACGGGCTTCGAGGCGCTTATTCGCTGGCACCATCCCGAGCGCGGCATGATCCCGCCGCTCGATTTCATCCCAATTGCCGAAGAAACCGGGCTCATCGTGCCCATGGGAGACTGGGTGTTGCGTCAAGCCTGCGCGGAAGCCGCGACTTGGCCGAGCAATGTGAAGATCGCCGTAAATCTGTCGGCGGTTCAATTCAAGAACAAAATTCTCTTGTCGTCCGTCGTATCGGCGCTTGCGGCGTCCGGGTTATCGCCGAACCGCCTGGAATTGGAAATTACCGAATCCGTCCTGTTGCAGGACAGCGGCGCGACTCTCGCCGTCCTGCACGAATTACGAGGGCTCGGAGTGCGGATATCGATGGACGATTTCGGAACCGGGTATTCCTCACTCAGCTACCTGCGCAAGTTTCCTTTCGACAAGATCAAGATCGATCAGTCTTTCATTTTCGACATGTCGGACCATGACGACAGCCTCGCGATCGTGCGGGCCGTGATCGCCATGGGCAGCGGGCTTGGCATCGCGACGACCGCCGAGGGCGTAGAGACAGCCGAGCAATTCAAGCGATTGAAATTGGAAGGTTGCACCGAGGTCCAGGGCTATCTCTTCAGTCCGCCGAGGCCTGCGGCGGACGTCAAAGGGCTGCTGGCTTCGATCAAACCCAAACTCAAGGCGATAGCCTGATAAAAGCGTCGGTGTCGTTCTTTCAACTGCGCGATTTATTTCATCGCTTGGGCGACGTTACCGTAGAGATTGTTCTTGACCGCCGAACCCAGCGACACGACCGTGGACGCGATCGCAACCGCGATGCCCGATGCGACCAACGCATATTCGATCGCGGTAGCGCCGCGCTCGTCGCGCATGAAGCGCGCGACGGACGTGATGATCGGGGAACTCAGGTTCTTTAACATGGTCTTTGGGCCTTCTGCCGTTCGGATCATATGAGCGTCGTAAGATGCGAGATCAGCGGTTCGTCGGCGGGCGGCATCGGATAGTCGCGGAGCTCAGTCGGCCGCACCCATTTGAGCCTCTGTCCCTCCTGCGCAGTCACGAAACCTTCCCAGCGCCGGCAGACGTAGAGCGGCATGAGAAGGTGGAAGTCGGGATAGCGGTGGCTCGCAAAGGTCAGCGGCGCGAGGCACTCCTCCTTGACGATGATACCCAGTTCCTCCTTCAACTCTCGGATCAAGCTTTGTTCCGGCCGCTCGCCGGTTTCGATCTTGCCGCCTGGAAACTCCCACAACCCTGCCATCGACTTTCCCTCCGGCCGTTGTGCGATGAGCACGCGGCCATCGGCGTCGATGAGGGCGCAGGCGGCAACCAGGACAAGTTTGACGCTCACGGCCCGGCCCCAATCTAAGCGACGTAAGGTAAAGGCACTTTCAATGCGTTCGCGCAGAGTGCAGCAATCGCCGCAACGGTTAAAGCAGGTTTAACGCGCGAAATCCCCAAGTGGGGCGCGCTTCTTGGGGCGCGTTATTTGGCGCGGGCCAGTTCCAGGACCGCGTCCGCCACCGCAAACGGCGCCTCCTGCGGCAGATTGTGCCCGATCTTCGGCAGTACGCGCCGTTGGTACGGCCCGGCAAAAAGCCGCGCATGGGCTTCCGAGCCTGCCGGCGGCTGGATGCCGCTCGACGCGCCGTGCAGCACGATCGATGGCACCGTGATCGCGGGCTGGGCGGCGAGGCGCTGCTCGACCGGCTCCAGCGCCGGATCGCCGGCCGCATAGCCGAAGCGGTGGCGATAGGACTGGATCGTCACCGCGACGAAATCGGGATTGTCGAACGAGACGGCGCTGCGCTCAAAGGTGGCGTCGTCGAACGCCCAGTCCGGCGACCAGATTTGCCAGATATAGCGGCACAGCGCGCGGCGGTTCTGCTCGAGCCCGGCGCGGCCGCGCTCGGTGTGGAAATAATACTGGTACCAGAAGCGATGCTCCTGCGCCGGCGGCACCGGCTTCACCGAGGCTGCGATGTTCTGGATGTTGTAGCCGTTGCCGGTAACCAGGCCGCGCACGCGCTCCGGCCACAGTGCGGCAACGATGCACGCTGCGCGGCCGCCCCAGTCGTAGCCGGCGAGCGTTGCGCGCGCGATGCCGAGCGCGTCGAGCAATTCGCGCAGGTCGTTGCCGAGCGCAGCCTGTTGGGCCGAGCGCGGGGTCTCGGCGGACAAAAACCGCGTCGCGCCAAACCCGCGCAGATAAGGCATGATCACGCGGCAGCCGGCAGCGACGAGCGGCGGCACTACGTCGTCGTAGCAGCGCGGATCGTACGGCCAGCCGTGCAAGAGCACGACGGGCGTGCCGCCGGCAGGACCGCTTTCCTCGTAGGCGATATCGAGCGTCGCGGTGCGGACGCGTTTGGTGGTGGCACTCATGATTTAGCGAATGTTAACTGCGAACGGGCGTGGACTGTATCACACTGGAACCCTCGGTGCTGCCGTTCGCTTAATTGTCGGCACACAGCTTTGTTGACGGCGGTGGCTACGACCCGTGTGGTCGGGGTCGATTGCAGGCCGTGGTCATGCCGGGGAGATCATGACCGCGTTTTTCAGCACTCAGCTCGACTTCATCCTGTTCTTCTATGGGCTGGCTTTCATTCTGCTCGGCGCCACCTGCGTCGCCATTGCGCGAGTAGGCGGGCGGGTCGAATCCTGGACCGTGCTGGCGCTGTTCGGCTTCGCCCACGGCGGCAGCGAATGGCTGGATTTAACGGCTTTGGTCGTCGGCAACACGCCGGCATTCGCGATCGTTCGTACCGTCGTCCTGACCGGATCGTTTGTTTTGCTGATGGAGTTTGCCCGCCTGGAGGCGATCCGGTTCGGCGCGAAATTGCCAGGACGATGGCTGTACCTGCCGTTGTTCGCGCTGGTCGCGCTCGGCGCGGTGATCGATGGCGTGAATGCGGCCGGCATATTTGCGCGCTATGTCTTCGGCTTTATCGGCGCCATGGCCACCGCTCTGGTCTTCGCCCGGTTTGCCAAGACATTTTCCGGCGTCACCCAGCGCCTGGCGATTTACGCCGCCGTGGGATTCGCATTTTACGCCGTGACCGCCGGGCTTGTCGTGCCGGCATCGTCGTTCTGGCCGGCATCTCAATTGAATTACGGCTCGTTCGAGCGCGTCACAGGGATACCCATTCAACTGGTACGCGGGCTGCTCGCTTGCTGGATTACGTATTCGATCTGGGCGGTTTGGGGACAAGAGCTTATCGCGGAGGTCGCCTCCGCGCGCTACACGCGTTTTCTGCACCGCCAGTTCATTTGGACACTGACTGCGATGGCGGCCATTCTCGTCGCCGGCTGGATTCTGACCGAAGTTCTTGGCGGAATTTATCGGCAGAACGTCCAGCAAGACGCGAGCGGTGAAATCGACCTCCTCGCCGGCCGGATCGCCGGCGAAACGGCCACCGTCGACGGCATGGTAAGGGCGCTCGCCCGTTCGCGCCCGGTGCGGGCGCTGGTGGCCGGCAGCGGCATAAAAGACGATGCGCGGGCCAATCTCATCCTGGACTCCGACGTCGAGGCGTCGGATGCGAGACTTGGCTTGATCCTGAATAAATCTGGCGCGGTGGTCGCGGCGTCGGTCCCGCAAGACACCGCCGTACCCGATGCGCCGGATTACCGCTCCGCGTCGTATTTTCAGACCGCGATCGCCGGCGAGGCCGGCCACGTCTTCGCCTTCGACGCGCGGACCGGGGAGCGGGCTTATTATGCGAGCTATCCGATCCGTGACGACAATGGCGCGGTCCTCGGTGCGGCGATCTTGAAAAAATCCCTCGCCGCTCTTGAAGCGAAGCTGCGGCAATTCGATCACGCTTATTTCCTGATCGATCCTGACGGCATTGTCATGTTGACCAATCGTCCGGCCATGATGCTGCAAAACCTGTGGCCGCTAGCGGTGCAAAAGCGGGCGGCGTTGTCGCGACAGTTCGGGTCGCTGAGTGACCAGCCGATGCTGGGGGGCGAAGTTTTCGATGGGGCATGGGCTAGCTTCGGCGGCGAGCGCGAATATGTGCTGCGGCGAAACATCGAACATAGCCAGTGGTCTTTGGTGATCCTGACCCGGCCCCGTGAAATTTACGCCAGCCGCGTCCTGGGCATCATCATCACGCTCTTGGTCGCGGTCATGGCGCTGATTTATCAGTTCAGCCACGAACGCTGGATCCACGACAATATCCAGATGGAGAAGCGCCTGCAGCTGCAGGAGCTGGCGCGCGACCTGCGCTTCAAGGCGACCACCGACCCGCTCACCGGCATTTTCAACAGGTCGAAGCTCGACCAGACACTGGTGAGCGAGATGCTGCGCTCCACACGCTACAAGTCACCGTTGTCGCTGGTGCTATACGACGCCGATCACTTCAAGGCGATCAACGATACCTACGGCCATCAGATCGGTGACAAGACCTTGGTACAGATGGCTAAACTCGCCGCTGACAACATCCGCAACACAGACGTGCTGGTCCGTTGGGGCGGCGAGGAATTCGTCATCGTGGTTCCCAATTGCGACGGCTGGACCGCGTATCAGGCCGCGGAAAAATTGCGCGCCACGATCGAGCAAGCCGTCTTTGACCGCGTCGGCAAGGTGACGTGCAGCTTCGGCGTCGCCCAGTATGTCGGCGGCGACACTGCGGTCACCTTGATCTCGCGTGCCGACGAGGCGCTCTACCGCGCTAAGGTCAACGGCCGCAATCGCGTGGAACTGGCGGCGCTACCGCTGCGCGTGAGGCCCGACCTCGTGTCGGTTGCGTGATCTCCGGCCCGGCGCAATTCACGAGCGGTAATCGCCGTTGATGGCGACGTCTATGGAATGTCGGCGCAGCAGGCGACCGGCCTCAATCCGGTTTGATGCTCGCGAACTTGATGACTTTAGCCCATTTCTCGGTTTCGGCGGTGATGAACTTTTGGCATTCGGCCGGCGTCATGGGCATGGGTATGATGCCGAGGTCGGCAAACCGTGCCTTGAGCCTCGGGTCGGCAAGAACGGCATTGACCTCCTTGTTGATCGTCGCGGTGATCTCGGCGGGCGTGCCTTTCGGAGCACCCAGCCCCTGCCAAGTGCGTGCCTCGAACCCCGGTACGAATTCGCCCACCGTCGGCAAATCCGGCAGCGCATCTGCACGCGATGCCATCGTTACCGCCAAGGGCCGCAGCATTCCGCCCTTGATATAGCCGAGCGTGGATTGGATTGGCTCGAACACGACCTGGACTTGGCCGGCGATCAGATCGACCAACTCCGGGGCTGAGCCGTGATAGGGGACGTGCACCATGTCGGTGCCGGTCAACATCTTGAACAGTTCGCCGATGACGTGTTGCGGCGTGCCAATGCCGGCCGACCCAAGATTGATCTTGCCCGGATTGGCCTTCGCATAGGCGATGAACTCGGGAAGCGTGGCGGCCGGTACTTTTGGGTTCACCTCCATGACGGCCGGTCCCTGGCTGAAGCCGGCAACGAGCGTAATGTCGCGGATGAAATCATAATTGAGATTTTGGTAGAGCGATGCATTGATCGCGTTGACTGTAGCGAGCTCCATCACCGTGTAGCCGTCGGGCTGGGCCCTCGCGACCTGTTCGGTCGCAACATTGCCCGCCGCTCCGGGCCGGTTCTCGACGGCGAATTGCTGGTGCAATCGCTCCGACAGAAACTCGGCCATGATCCGTGCCGTAATGTCGTTTGGACCTCCGGGCGGGAAGCCGACGATCCAGCGCACCGGCCGCGTCGGATAATCGAGGGCCGACGCAATACGCGATAGCGCCGGCAGCGCGAGCGCGCCCGCTGCCAGATGCAAAAGTTTGCGGCGGGGAAGTTTCATGGCGGTCCCTCCCATTTAATCGCAGGGCCGCAGCATAAAGGTTGTGGGCACGTTGCGCGACAGCTTTGCTCTTCCGCCCGTCGGTCAGGACCTGTAGTCCCCGTTGATCGCCACGTACTCCTTGGTGAGATCGCAGGTCAGCACGCGGTCGCGGCCTTTGCCGAGGCCGAGTGCGACTTTCAGCGCGATCTCCGGCTTCTTCATTGCCGCGGAAACGGCGGCTTCGTCGTAATCCGGATCGCGCGCGCCCTTGTGGGCGACGCGGATGCCGCCGAACCAGATCGACAGCCGGTCGCGGTCGGCCGGCTCGCCGGCCTTGCCGACCGCCATGACGACGCGGCCCCAATTGGCGTCCTCGCCGGCGATCGCGGTCTTGACCAGCGGCGAATTGGCGATCGACAGCGCGACGCGGCGCGCCGAAAGTTTCGACACCGCGCCCTCGACCACGATCTCGACCAGTTTTCGCGCGCCTTCGCCGTCGCGCGCCACTTGTTCCGCAAGATTGGCGAGCACGGCGTTGAAGGCTTTGCGGAACGGCACGAGGCGCGGATCGTTGGCGCGGGCAATGCGCGGTGCGCCGCGCGCCGCACCGGTGGCGAAGGCCAGCAGCGTATCGGAGGTCGAGGTATCGCCGTCGATGGTGACGGCATTGAAAGTGTCGACGACGCCCTCGCGCAGCAGCGTTTGCAAGGCCGGCGCCGCGATCGGCGCGTTGGTGAATACGAAGGCGAGCATGGTAGCCATGTCGGGCGCGATCATGCCGGCGCCTTTGGCGAACCCGTTGATGGTCACCGTAACGCCGCCAAGCCGCGCGCTCGCGGTGGCGAGTTTTGGGAACGTGTCGGTGGTCATGATGGCGCCGGCAGCGTCGACGTAGCCTTCGTCGGTAGCCTCCTCGACCAGGCGAGCCATGACGCCGCCAAAAGCTTGCGCCGGCAGCGGCTCGCCGATGACGCCGGTCGAGGCGAGAAATACCTCCGTCGTCTTGCAGCCGACGGCGTTCGCCGCGAGCTTGGCGGTGAACGCGCACGCCTCGCGGCCGTTCTTGCCGGTGAACGCGTTGGCATTGCCGGAATTGACCACCAGCGCGCGGGCGCGCCCGCCCTTGATCCTGGCGCGGCACCACTCGACCGGCGCCGAAGGACATTTCGAGCGGGTGAACACGCCGGCGACGCTGGCGCCTTCATCGAACACCGCGAGCATGACATCGGTGCGGCCCTGATAGCGGATGCCAGCGGCCGCGGTCGCGAGCCGCACGCCAGCGATGGCCGGCATGGCGGGGGTTGTTTTCGGAGCGAGGGGGGAGATGGCGGAGGACACGGCGATGCTCATTGCTGCGTCATGGCCGGGTTTATCCCGGCCATCCACGTCTTTGAGCCGCTATCTTGTAAAGACGTGGATGCCCGGCACAAGGCCGGGCATGACGCATAAATGACGCGTCACTTCTTCGCCGGCGCCGCCGGGTTGAGCGTCGCGGGATCCGGCGCCGGCGCAGGCTTGTCGAGGCGCTCGATTTTTGCGGACTTGCGCAGGCTGTCGACCAGCTCGGCCTGAGCGCGGTGGGCGACGTAATTCTCGAGTTGGACTTTGACCTGATCGAAAGTCGGCGTCGGCTTGGTGCGTTTGTCCTCGACCTTGATGATGTGCCAGCCGAACTGCGTATGGATGGGATCGGAAACTTGGCCCTTGTCGAGCTTGAACGCGGCCTCGGCGAATTCCGGCACCATCTGGTCCTTGGTGAAATAGCCGAGATCGCCGCCGTCGGCGGCGCCGGGGTCTTTCGATTTCTCCTTGGCGAGCGTGGCGAAATCGGCGCCCTTCTTGAGCTCGGCTTCGATCGCCTTGGCTTCGTCCTCGGTCGGCACCAGGATGTGGCGGGCGTGCACTTCCTGCTCGGCCGGCATCTGCTTGACGGCGTCGTCATAGACCTGCTTCATCGCCGCGTCGGTGAGGGCGGCTTTGCCGGCTTGCTGCAACAGCGCTTCCATCAGCACCCGGTTGCGGTCGAAGGAGAGCCGACGCTGGACGTCGGGATTGTCGCCGACCTTCTTCTGCTCGGCTGCTTGCGACATCACGATGACGTCGGCGAGATAAGTGATCAGGTAATCGCGCTTCTGGTCCGGCCCCATTTGCGGCATGTTGCCGCCGATCTCCTCCTCGGCGAAGGTGAGATCGCTCTCGTGAATGTCGACGCCGTTGGCGCGGGCCACCACCGGACTGGAATCCTCCGCCCGCAGCGGTGCTGCGGCTGCGCACAACAGCGCCGTTACGGTGAGCACACAGGAGATGATAAGGCGAGTGGAGGCCATGAAAAGCAATCCTTTGGCAAAGGGGCAAATCGCCGGGTTATGTTAAGCGCTCGGACTTAGGCGCAAATCGGTCCGGGCTTGGCATTTTTAAGTCGGTCGGGCCTCTTGTTAAGGCGCGAATTTCGGCGCGGACACTCGCGCAAAACGCCTGCCCTTGGCAATGGCAGAATCGCAGCTCCGCCTAACGAGCGCGTGAAGATGCCCTTTGCATTGACAACAAAACCACCCCCTCCTATCTCTCGACAGAATCTGGGCCTCCATGCCGCCTTGCATAAGCCAAAATAACGCAGCATTTTCCGCTGCTTGGATGCGTTTACGGGGTGGTGCCGGGTGCGGAACTGGCGCGCATGAATCCGGTCATGCTCGATCAAACTGGCTTATGGCGCGGCGGAGCCGTGGAAGGATGATGCGATGATCGGCGCGGTCGCCCGCAAGCTGTTCGGTTCCTCCAACGACCGGCGTATCCGCGCCTTCCGGCCACGCGTCGACGAAATCAATGCGCTGGAAAAGGAGCTGGCAGAGCTCTCCGACGAGGCATTACGCGCCCGGACTGACGAATTTAAAAAACAGCTCGCCGAAGGTACCTCGCTCGATGACCTCCTGGTGCCGGCCTTTGCCACGGTGCGCGAGGCCGGCAAGCGTACGCTCGGCCAGCGGCATTTCGACGTGCAGATGATCGGCGGCATGGTGCTGCACGAGGGCCGTATCTCCGAAATGAAAACCGGCGAAGGCAAGACGCTGGTGGCGACGCTGCCGGTCTATCTCAACGCGCTCGCCGGCCGCGGCGTCCATGTCGTCACCGTCAACGATTACCTCGCCAAGCGCGACGCCGAATGGATGGGACAGATCTACACCTTCCTCGGGCTGACCGTCGGCGTCATCGTCCACGGCCTCGACGACGAGCAGCGCAAGAAGGCCTACGACTGCGACGTCACCTACGGCACCAACAACGAGCTCGGCTTCGACTATCTGCGCGACAATATGAAATACCGGATCGAGGACATGGTGCAGCGCGGGCACATCTACGCCATCGTCGACGAGGTCGACTCGATCCTGATCGACGAGGCACGCACGCCGCTCATCATCTCCGGCCCGCTCGACGATCGCTCCGATTTCTACAATACGATCGACACCTATATTCCCAATCTCGACAAGGCCGACTACGAGCTCGACGAAAAGCAGCGCACTGTCACTCTCACCGAAGTCGGCATGGAGAAGATGGAGCAAGCGCTACGCCAGGCCGGCCTGCTCAAATCCGATTCGCTCTACGACGTCGAGAACGTCTCGGTCGTGCACCACGTGAATCAAGCACTGCGTGCGCATAAACTGTTCCAGCGCGACAAGGACTACATCGTGCGCAACGGCGAGGTCGTCATCATCGACGAGTTCACCGGCCGCATGATGCCGGGCCGGCGCTATTCGGAAGGCCTGCACCAGTCGCTCGAGGCCAAGGAGCACCAGCCGATCCAGCCGGAAAACCAGACGCTGGCTTCGATCACGTTCCAGAACTATTTCCGCATGTACGAGAAGCTTGCCGGCATGACCGGAACGGCGTCGACCGAAGCCGACGAGTTCCAGGACATCTATAACCTCGAAGTGCTGGAAATTCCGACCAACATGCCGATGGTCCGCATCGACGACGATGACGAGGTCTATCGCACGGCGGCGGAGAAATACCGCGCCATCATCACGCTGATCGAGGACTGCAAAAAACGCGGCCAGCCGGTGCTGGTCGGCACGACATCAATCGAGAAATCGGAAGCGCTCGCCGAATTGTTGCGCAAGCAGGGCTGGGAGCAGCACGACTTCACCGATCCGAACGCGTTCGCCGCGCTCTATTCCGGCGACGAGGGCGCCACCAAGGTCAAAGTGTTCGCCATCCTCAATGCCCGTTATCACGAGCAGGAGGCCTATATCGTTTCGCAAGCCGGCGTCCCCGGCGCGATCACGATTGCGACCAACATGGCCGGCCGCGGCACCGACATTCAGCTCGGCGGCAATGCCGACATGCGCATCCGCCAGGAGCTGGCCGATATCGAGGATCCCCGCGAGCGCGAGAAGGGCCCGCGCGCCGACGAAATCCGCGCCCAGATCGCGCGCCTCAAAGACAAGGCGCTGGCCGCCGGCGGCCTTTACGTGCTCGGCACCGAGCGCCACGAGAGCCGCCGCATCGACAATCAGTTGCGCGGCCGTTCCGGCCGCCAGGGCGATCCCGGCCACTCCAAATTCTTCCTGTCGCTCGAAGACGATTTGATGCGCATCTTCGGCACCGACAAGCTTGACGGCATGCTGACCAAGCTCGGGCTGAAGGAAGACGAGGCGATCATCCATCCGTGGATCAACAAGGCGCTGGAAAAGGCGCAGCAGAAAGTCGAGGCGCGCAACTTCGACATCCGCAAGAACATTTTGAAATTCGACAACGTGATGAACGACCAGCGCAAGGTGATCTTCGATCAGCGCGTCGAATGGATGGAGGAGAAGGTGGTGGCCGAAGTGGTCGGCGACATGCGCCACACCGTGATCGACGATCTGGTCGCCAAGCACGTGCCGGAAAACGCCTATCCGGAGCAGTGGGACACGCCGGGGCTTAAGGAAGAGCTCAAGCGCGTGCTCAATCTCGAACTGCCGGTCGACGAATGGGCCAAGGAAGAAGGCATCGCCGACGAGGAGATTTTCGCCCGCGTCGAGCGCCGCGCCGACGAGCACATGGCGTCGAAGGTGGCGCAGTGGGGCACCGACGTCGTCCGCTATGTCGAGAAGTCGGTGCTGCTGCAGACGCTCGACCATCTGTGGCGCGAGCACCTGGTGATGCTCGATCATCTGCGCCAGGTGATCGGGTTGCGCGGCTACGGCCAGCGCGATCCGCTCAACGAATACAAGGCTGAAGCCTTCAACCTGTTCGAGGCGATGAGCCAGAGCCTGCGCGAAGCGGTCACCGCGCAACTGATGCGGGTCGAGATCCAGGCGGCACCGGCGCCGGAGCAGCAGCCGGCGCCGCTGCCGATGATGGCGGCGCAAAAGCTCGATCCGACCGCCGGCGAGGACGAGATGGCGCTGGCGACCGCCGGCGCGGAAACGCTGGCCCGCCACGGTATCGGCTCGGGCGCCGGCCTGGCGGCGGCGCGTGCGCCGCAGGCCCCGGCGCGCAATCCGAAGGACCCGGCCAGCTGGGGCAAGGTCGGCCGCAATGAGACGTGTCCCTGCGGCTCAGGCAAGAAATTCAAGCATTGTCACGGGCGTTACGCTTAGGCAGACGACAGACGACAGATGACGGAGGACAGATAGGAGCCTTCCGTCCTCCGTCGTCAGATGTCCGTCGTCTGCTTACTGGAATCCCCAGCGGCTATTGAACGAGCCGGACGGCACCACGGGTTGCGCGCCGTTGAGCATGCCATTGTTGCTTGGCGGCGGCGCGGCGCCGTTGGCCTCTTTCTGAGGCGCGGGCGCGGGCGCCGGCGCGGTCTTGGGCTTGGTCGTGTCGGCGACCTGCGGCCCGCTTTTTTGCGAGTCGGTGTTAGGCCGCGGCCGCAAGGCGGCAGGTTTGTTAGGCTTCGCCGGCGCCGCGGTCGCGGTCGCGGTCTGCTCGGTATCGCCGGACGCATTCGCCTGCTGCGCGTTGTCGCGGCTCGACGAGAACAGGCTAGAGAAGAAGCCGGTATGCGTCTGCGAGCTCGCGGGGCTCGTAGACGCAGCGCTCGTAGACCCTGTGGAGCTCGTGTCGGTCGAGGCGACGCGTGTGCTGTTCTTATTGAACAAGCCGCCGAAGAAGCCAGAGACGGTGCCGCCGCCGGTGCCCGATGGATTGTTGGCCGCGTAGGATGATTCCTTGGTCGAAATCTGCGGCGGCAGCCGGCCCGGCTGCAACGGCGGCACGTGCAAGTGGCCTTCGTTGTCGTAACTGTAGGTCGGATTTTCCAGCTTGCTCATGAACACGCGGTTCATGCCGCCGTCGGTGCCGGTCTCGATCGGCACCGTCGACACGTTCTGCATTTGCGCGAACTGGTAGTCGTCGTTCTTCTGTTTCGCCATCGCCTGCTCGGCGACGTTCGGGTCGGTCTCATAGACCGGGCAGCGGCCGGACGGTGTGAAGGCAAGCGGCTTGGTCGAACCGGCCGGCGGCACCGCATCGAATACATAATGCTTTTCGCAAACGTCGACCTTCGGCTCCTGATGCGATACTTCGAAATGGTCGTTGCCGACCTTGATCGTCTTCCAGTACGCCATGTTCGGATTGTCGCGGTGGCGCGCCAGATTCGCCGGCGTCATGCGGAACGGATAGGCCTGGACCTGAAATGCTTTCTGCCCGCCGAGAAACGCTTCCCGCGCCAGCGAATAAATCTCGCCGATCTGCTCGTCGGTCATGGCGTAGCAGCCGCGCGAGGAGCAATCGCCGTGGATCATCAGGAAGGCGCCGGAATAGCCGTTCGCCTTGTCGAAGGCGTTGGGGAAGCCGATGTTGATGGCGAGGTAGTAGCTGGAATTCGGATTCATCAGGCCGGGCGAGATCGGATAGAAGCCCTCAGGCGCCTGACGATCGCCTTCCTTGACCTTCGGACCAAGGCCGCCCGACCAGCGGCAGATCGGATAGACTTTCACCAATTCGTAGCGGGCGGTGGAGTCCTGCTTCCAGACTTCGAGTTCGGACTCTTCCTTGAAGATGCGGACCAGGATCGGCGATTCTTTCGGCATGTTTTTCTGGTCGAGCAGCGTCAGCATCTCCGGCGACAATTCCTTCATCGCGCGGGTGGGCAGCTGATAGCCGTCGTCGCCGTAGCAGCCGGCAAGCGTCAAAGCACCGGCGAGAACCGCCGACGCCATAAGCGCGCGGACAAAGCTGGCGCGAATCAATGCAAAGCTCCCCGAACTGATGGTCCAACCCCATGCCATCACTGGATAATCGTTATCCTTAAGAGGTGGCTTTCGCAAGGCAGCCCAAGGCCGGTGCAAAGATTGCTCACCGCGGCGATAAAGAATGGTAAATTTGCACTGAATTTGCAGCATTAAGCCAAGGAAATAGCCACCTTGATACCGTCGGCGGATTGCGCCGGGCGGCGGTCCTGGATCAATCGCGGCAAGATTGTGGCAAAGCCGATTGTGGAAGCCGCCGGCCGGTCAGCCGATGGTCCGCCCGATGGATAGGAATTTCTCGCGGCGCAGTCGCGTGATGGTCGGTCGATCGAGGCCGCGCAATTCGCCGAGCGCCTTGGCGATGGCGCCGCCGGTTGCCGCAATCGTCGCGGCCGGATCGCGATGGGCGCCACCGGTCGGTTCATGCACGACGGCATCGACGATGCCGAACCGCACCATGTCGTGCGCGGTGATCTTCATGCTCGATGCGGCGTCCTGGGCTTTGGCGGTATCGCGCCACAGGATCGAGGCGGCGCCTTCGGGCGAAATCACGCTGTAGATGGCGTGCTCCAGCATGATCACGCGATTGGCGGTGGCGATGGCGATGGCGCCGCCGGAGCCGCCTTCGCCGATGATCGCCGCCACATTGGGAACGCCGATTTCAAGGCAGGTTTCGGTCGAGCGCGCGATGGCCTCGGCCTGGCCGCGCTCTTCGGCGCCGATGCCCGGATAGGCGCCCGCGGTATCGATCAGCGCGATCACCGGCACGTCGAAGTGGTCCGCCATGCCCATCAGGCGGGCCGCCTTGCGATAGCCTTCCGGCATCGCCATGCCGAAATTGTGCTTGAGCCGGCTGTCGGTGTCGGAGCCCTTCTCATGGCCGATGATGCAGACGCTGTCGCCGCGGAAGCGTCCGAAGCCGCCAACGATGGCGGCGTCCTCGCCGTGCTTGCGGTCGCCGGCGAGCGGCACGAAATCCTCGATCAGCGTCGCGACGTAATCGAGGCAATGCGGCCGCTGCGGATGCCGCGCCACTTGCGTCTTCTGCCACGGCGTGAGCCCGGCATAGAGCTCCTTGAGCGCCAGCGCCGCCTTGCCTTCGATGCGGCTGATCTCGTCGGCGATGGCGTCGCCGTCGCTGTTGAGCGCGCGCAATTCCTCGATCTTGGCCTCGAGCTCGGCCACCGGTTTTTCGAAGTCGAGATAGCTACGCATCACTCAAACCAACTCGCGCCAAATCGATTGCCGGCGTCCGCCGCGCATCTGGGCAAAACTCCCTGCGAAGCGCGCACAAGTCAAGCAAGGGCCCAATGGCATTTTGTTCCCGGTCATTCCTGTCCCAGAGGGTGCAAATCACGTACGAGGCTTTTCAGGCGCTCTTCCAGCACGTGGGTGTAGATTTGCGTGGTCGAAATGTCGGCGTGGCCGAGCAATGTCTGCACCACGCGCAGGTCGGCGCCATTGTGCAATAGGTGACTGGCGAAAGCGTGACGGAGCACGTGCGGGCTCACCTCTCTTGCGCGTAGCCCCGCGGCGGCGGCGAGTGTTTTCAGGTCGCGGGCGAGATGCTGGCGCGTGAGATGCCCGCTCTCGCCGAATGAGGGGAACAGCCATTTCGATTTTGCTTCGCGACCCGATTGCGCGAGCAAATCGAGATAGGCCGCCGTTGCGCGCTTGGAGGCATCGTTCAGCGGCACCAGCCGCTCCTTGTTGCCTTTGCCGCGCACGACGATGACGCGGGCGTCGTGGCGCGCGGCGGATGCCGGCAAGGCGACGAGTTCCGAGACCCGCAGCCCGGTGGCGTAAAGCATCTCGACCAGGCAAGCGAGCCGCGCTACGCGCAGCCGCACGGTTAATGGCGCCGCCGGATCGCAGATCGTCGCCACCCGCAGGAGGCGATCGACTTCGGAAAGCGTCAGCGTCTTGGGCAGTGCGCGCACGCGCTTCGGGCCTTCCAGCACGGCGGCGGGATCGTCCTTGCGCTGGCCTTCGGCGTAGAGGAAGCGATAGAGCTGCCGGATCGCCGAGAGACGCCGCGCCACGGTCGCGGCGGTCATGCCGCGCCGCGCCAGGTCGCCGAGATAGGCGCGCAAATCCTCGGTCGAGGCGGTGGCGATGGAACGGCCGGCTGCGGCAAGGTGCTCGGAGAAATCCGCAAGGTCGCGGCCGTAGGCGTCGAGCGTGTTCTTGCCGGCGCCGCGCTCCGCCGCCAGCATGTCGAGATAAAGCGCGGCGAGCCGCTCGCTGGAATTACGTCCCGCGCGCGCCGCGCCACGAACCGTTCGAACTATCGTTCTGGGGGGCATTGTTCTGAAGGCCATCCTTCTGGGGGCCATGGCGGCGCCCTCAGCGGTTCTTGAAGAACTTGTCGGGCGGAATCGACACCGTGATCTCGCGCGACTTCGGCTGCACGTAATGCGACAGCGCATAGATGCCGCCATAGACGGCGGCGCCAAGGACGGCGATGACGGTGAGTAACCGGAACAGGCTCGGCATCGTCAGTTGCTCGCGCGCATCCCATTGGTGCCGGTGAACGGGACCGAGTACGATCATGTTCGCCCAACCCTGGCAAGTCATCTGGCGACCCAGCCGGGCGGTCTTGGCGGGGGCAACAGGGGGCCGGACAGCGGACCGCAAACGTAAGTATAAATGACTGATATTGCTTTACAAAACGGCACGGCCGAGCAGCCTTCGGCGGCCGCGATTTTGAGCCTTCTGGGCAGCCGCTCGATCGTGCTGGTCGGCATGATGGGGGTGGGCAAGTCGTCGATCGGCCGCCGGCTTGCGGCGCGCCTCGGCGTGCCGTTCGTCGACGCCGATACCGAGATCGAAAAGGCCGCCGGCATGAGCATCGCCGACATTTTTGGCCGCCACGGCGAAGCCTATTTCCGCAGCGGCGAGGCCCGCGTCATCGCCCGCCTGCTCGACGGCGGCCCGCAGGTGCTGGCGACCGGCGGCGGCGCGGTCATGAACGCGGATACGCGCACGGCGATCAAGGCCAAAGGCGTCTCGATCTGGCTCAGCGCCGAACTCGATGTGCTGATGCGGCGGATCAACAAACGCAAGAACGACCGGCCGATGCTGCAAACCGCCGACCCGGCGGCGACGCTGCGCGAATTGTTGGTCGCGCGCGAGCCGGCTTATGCCCAGGCGGATTTGACGGTGCAGTCGCGCGAAGTGCCGCACGACGCGATCGTGTCCGAAATCATCACGGCGCTCGCCACGTTCCTCAATGCCCCGGGATCGCCGCAGCAAGGGGACGGCGCATGACCGCGCTTGTTCGTAACGATCCGACGATCGTCAATGTCGCGCTCGGAACGCGCAGCTATGACATCGTCATCGGCCGCGGTCTGTTGGCCTCGCTCGGCGCCCGCATTGCGGCGCTACGGCCGGGCGCCAAGGCCGTCATCGTCACCGACGACAATGTCGCACGCTATCATCTCGATCCGGCCGAAGCGGCGCTGCGCCATGCCGGCGTGGCGTCGAGCCGCGTCATCGTCCCGGCCGGCGAAGCCTCGAAGAGCTATCGCGTCTTCGAGCAAGTCTGCGAGGCGGTCATCGCCTCGCGCATCGAGCGCGGCGACTTGGCGATTGCGCTCGGCGGCGGCGTTATCGGCGACCTCACCGGCTTCGTCGCCGCGGTGGTGCGGCGCGGGCTCGATTATGTGCAGGTCCCGACCACGTTGCTCGCCGACGTGGATTCCTCGGTCGGCGGCAAGACTGCGATCGATTCCGCCCACGGCAAGAATCTGATCGGCGCCTTCCACCAGCCGATCCTGGTGCTGGCCGACACTGCGCTGCTCGACACATTGCCGGAGCGCGAATTCCGCGCCGGTTATGCCGAACTCGTCAAATACGGGCTGCTGGGCGATGCCGATTTCTTCGCTTGGCTCGAAAAGAACTGGCGCGACGTTTTCGCCGGCGGGCCCGCGCGCGAGCACGCCATCGCGGAGAGTTGCCGCGCCAAGGCGGCGATCGTGGCGCGCGACGAGCGCGAGACCGGCGACCGTGCCTTGCTCAATCTCGGCCACACTTTCGGCCACGCGCTGGAAGCGGCCTGCGGTTTCTCCGACCGGCTCCTGCACGGCGAGGCGATTGGGGCAGGGATGGCGCTGGCCTTCGAATTCTCGGCGCGGCGGCAGGGTTTGCTGTCGATGGCCGAGGCCAAGCGCGCGATCGGTCACTTGGCCGAAGTCGGCCTGCCGACGCGTTTGCAGGACATTCCGGGCCCGCTACCCTCCGTTGACCAATTGATGGATTTGATCGCACAGGACAAGAAAGTGAAGCGCGGAATGCTTACATTCATCCTGGTGCGCGGCATCGGCTCGGCCTTCATCGAGGCTGGCGTCGATGCCCGCGAAGTGCGCGTATTTCTCAGCGAGAAGCTTGCGGAACGATGACTGCGCTCGATTGGTTGACCGTTGCGGCGATCCTGATTTGCTTGTTGGTGTCGGCGTTCTATTCCGCCAGCGAGACGGCGCTGACCGCGTCGTCGCGCGCAGCCATGCTGCGGCTGGAGAAACTGGGCAACCGCGATGCCGGCATCGTCAACCGGCTGATGGCGACGCGCGAGCGGCTGCTCGGCGCCATTCTGTTCGGCAACAATCTGACCAATATCGCCGCCTCGACCTTGGCGACCGGCGTGCTGCTCGAAATCTTCGGCAGGACCGGCATCCTCTACGCCACGGTGGTGATGACCGTGCTGATCTTTGTCGTCGCCGAAGTGCTGCCGAAGACCGCCGCCTTCAACGCGCCGGACCGTATGGCGCTGGCGGTGGCGAAGCCGGTTGAAAGCACGGTGCGCCTGTTCGCGCCGGTCCTGCGCAGCGTCGAGTGGCTGGTGCGGATCATTCTGCGCGGGCTGGGCATGCCGGTCGGCAAGATCCAGTCGATCCTGTCGCCGCGCGAGGAATTGCGCGGCGCCGTCGATCTGATGCATCGCGCCGGCGTGGTGGCAAAACACGACCGCGACATGATGGGCGGGCTGCTCGATCTGGGCGAGCTCACGGTCTCCGATGTGATGGTCCACCGCACCAAGATGGTGATGCTCGATGCCGACGAGCCGCCACGGGAGCTCATCGACGCCGTGCTGGCCGCCGGCGTGACGCGGCTGCCGCTATGGCGCGGTTCGCCCGACAACGTCGTCGGCGTGCTGCATGCCAAGGAGGTCTGGCGCGCCTTGCATGCAGCGGGTGGCGATGTGTCCAAGGTCGATATCGCCGCGCTGACCAAGCCGCCATGGTACGTACCCGACACCATGCCGCTCGCGGAACAGCTCAAAGCATTCCGCCACCGCAAGACGCCGTTCGCGCTGGTGGTCGACGAATACGGCGAGCTGGAAGGCCTGGTGACGTTGGAGGACATCGTCGAAGAGATCGTCGGCGACATCACCGACGAGCATGACATCGCGGTGCCCGGCGTGCGGCCGTTACCCGACGGCTCGGTCAATGTCGACGGCGCGGTGCCGGTGCGCGATCTCAACCGGGCGATGGACTGGAACATTCCCGACGACGAGGCAACGACGATTGCCGGCGTGGTCATTCACGAGTCACGCTCGATCCCGGAGCCGGGCCAGAGCTTCACTTTTCACGGTTTTCGCTTTCACGTGTTGCGCAAGACCAGAAACCGCATCACTGCCTTGCGCGTCACGCCGCTGGTGCGCAAGGTCACCGCGAAGGCAAGTTAGCCGTCAGGATCAAACAGAACACGGGGAGACGCGAACCATGGCGAACGGCACCTACGAGACAGTCAAGATCGAGCGCGACACCGGCGCGAACGCCGGCCTTACTTGGGTCATCCTGAACCGGCCGGAAAAGCGCAATGCCATGAGCCCGCAGCTGCATTTCGACATGGCCAATGTGCTCGACGAGCTGGAAAGCGATGCGCAGACCAGATTGATCGTGCTCACCGGCGCCGGCGAGGCCTGGTGCGCCGGGCAGGACCTGAAACTTTATTTCCGCGAGCTCGACAACAAGCCGGCCGAACGCGCGCGTGCATCGTGGGCCAGCCACTATTGGCGCTGGCAGAAACTGTTCACCTATCCGAAGCCGACCATCGCCATGGTCAACGGCTTCTGTTTCGGCGGCGGCTTCACCCAGCTGATCGCCTGCGACTTCGCCATCGCGGCGGAGGACGCAAAATTCGGTCTGTCCGAGGTCAACTGGGGCATCCTGCCGGGCGGCTTCGTCAGCAAGGCGCTGACCGATGCGCTCGGCCTGCGCGACGCGGTCTGGCTGGCGATGACCGGAGAGACTTTCGACGGCAAGATGGCGGAGAAGATCCGGCTCATACACAAGGCAGTGCCGCGAGAGAAATTGCGCGAAGAGACGATTGCGCTGGCGCAACGTCTGATGAAGCTCAATCCCGAAGTGCTCAAGGCGACAAAACTCGCTATCAAGAACGTGCGCGCCGTGCCCCATGAGCAGGCCGCCGATTATCTGCAGGCCAAGAGCCAGGAGATGCGCTTCCAGGACAAAGAGGGCGGCCGCGCCAAGGGCATGAGCCAGTTCCTCGACGACAAGAGCTACCGTCCGGGTTACGGACCGTATTCGCGTACCTAGCGCGGCCGGGACAGCACATGGCGACGCCAACCGACACCGATGTTACGGCCGCAATCGCCCCGATCAATCCGGGCGTTCGCATCGGCCATGTGCATCTGAAAGTCGCCGACGTCGATCGTGCGCTTGCGTTCTATTGCGGCGTGCTCGGCTTCACGCTGACGCAGCGGATCGGGCCGCAGGCGGCCTTCATTTCCGCCGGCGGTTATCATCACCACATCGGGCTCAACACCTGGGAGAGCCGCGGCGGCCCGCCGCCGCCCGCGGGTACGACCGGCCTTTATCATTTGGCGATCCTCTATCCGACGCGCGCCGAGTTGGCCGACGCCTTGCGTCGGCTGATCGAGGCCAAGATTCCGCTCGAAGGTGCCTCCGATCACGGCGTCAGCGAGGCGCTCTATCTGCGCGACCCCGACGACAACGGCGTGGAGCTTTATTGGGACCGGCCGAAGCAAGCTTGGCCATTCACCGTCGACGGCAAGCTCGCGATGTTCACCCGCCAGCTCGATTTGACGAATTTGCTCGCCGGGAACGGTGGCGCGCTGCAGCCACAAGTCGCCGCGCCGCTGTTCGAGCCGTCGCGCAACGCGTGAACGGCGCGCCGACGCGGCATCTTTTCGCGCCAGTCCGGGATTTGCTAACGTCTGCCGTGGATTGAGGGCGGGCCGATGGCTGCGGATACAGAGCGAGCGGGTGGGGCCGAGCCGAAGGCCAAAATCTTCATCTCCTATTCGCGCAAGGACATGGCTTTTGTCGATCGGCTCGAGCCGGCGCTGAAGGCGCGCGGCTTTGAGCCGCTAATCGATCGCGCCGAAATCTATGCCTTCGAGGATTGGTGGAAGCGCATCGAGGCGCTGATCGGCCGCGCCGACACCGTGGTGTTCGTGCTGTCGCCCGACGCCACCGCGTCCGAGATTTGCGCCAAGGAGGTGGCGCATGCGGCAGCCCTCAACAAGCGCTTCGCGCCGATCGTCTGCCGCCGTGCCGACGACAACGCCATCCCCGATGCGTTGCGCCGGCTGAATTTCATCTTCTTCGACGACTCGGCCAAATTCGACTCAAGTCTCGACCGGCTCATCGACGCGCTGCAAACCGACATCGGCTGGATCAGGCAGCACACCGCCTACGGCGAAGCAGCGCGGCAATGGTCGGCGACAGGCCGCCCGGGCGGCCTGTTGTTACGCTCGCCGGCGCTGGAGGAGGCCGAGCGCTGGATAGCCTCTCGCCCGGCCAACGCGCCGGCGCCGACCGAGGAGACGCAAGCCTTCATCGCCGAGAGCCGCAGCGGCGCAACACGCCGGCGCAATATCCTCACCGGCAGCCTCGCCGCAGGCCTTTTGATCGCTCTTGTATTAGCCGGCCTCGCCTACTGGCAGCGCGGCATCGCCGTGCAGGAGCGGCAGATCGCCGACCAGCAGCGCCAGCGCGCCGAGGACACGCTGGCCGCGGCGACCAAGACCGCCAACTCGCTGGTGTTCGACATGGCCCAGCGCTTCCGCAACACGATCGGCATTCCCGCGAGCGTCGTCAAAGACATCCTCGATCGCGCGCGCGGCCTGCAGGAGCAGCTGACCAAATCCAATCAGGTCACGCCGGACCTCAAATACAGTCAATCCGCGGCGCTCAACGAGATGGCGGGCTCATTGCAAGCGATTGGCGATACGGCCGGTGCGCTCTCGGCCGCACAGCAGGCTCGGCAGATCATGGCCGATCTGGTGGCGGCAAACCCCAACAGCACCGATTGGCAGCGCGACCTCGCCGTCGACGACGACCGGATCGGCAACGTGCTGGTCGCGCAAAATAACCTGGCGGACGCGCTAGGCTCCTATCTGGCCAGCCTTGCTATCCGCCAAAGCTTGGCCAAGTCCGATCCCGACAATCGCGCCTGGCAACGCGCCATCGCCATTTCCGAAGAGAACCTGGGCAACGTCGCGCAGGCACAGAACGATCTCAAAGCCGCGCTCGCATCGTACCAGGACAGCCTCGCCATCAGACAGCGCCTGGCCGAGGACAATCCTGGCAATATCCAAGCGCAAACCAATCTGTCGCTGGCTTACGACGAGGTCGGCCGGGTGCAGCTCGCGCAGGGCAATCTGGCGGACGCGCTCGCGTCATTTCGCGCCGCGTTTGCGGTCAGGGAGAGCGAAGCCAAATCCGCGCCCGACAATGGCGAGGTGCAGCGCAATCTCTCGGTCTCCTACGAGCGGATCGGCGACGTGGAGCTGCAGCAGGGCAATCTGCAAGAGGCGCTCACCTCCTACCGCGACGGTCTGACAATCCGGCAACGGCTCGCCAGGTCCGACCAGAGTAACACCGATTGGCAGCGCGCGCTGTCGATTTCCTACGCCAAGATCGGCGACGCGCAGCTCGCGCAGGGCAGCTTGCAGGATGCGCTCGCATCCTACCGCGACAACTTTGCCATCATGGAGAAGCTGGCCAAGTCCGATGCCGGCAATGCTGACTGGAAGCACGGCCTGTTGACCGCGGACACCAAGATCGGCGACCTGCAATTCCTGCAGGGCAATCTGAAAGACGCGCTGGCGTCCTTTGGCGCGGCGCTTACCATCACGCAGGCTCTGGTTACGGCCGCCCCCGACAACGCAGCCTGGCAGCACGATCTCTCGATGGTCTACGGCAAAATGGGCGACGTGCAGACGGCGCAGGGCGATATGAAAGGCGCGCTCGCATCTGACGGCGCCGGCGTTGCCGCCATCGAGGCGATCGCCAAGGCCGATCCCGACAATACGACGTGGCAGAGCGATCTTTCGCTGGCGTATCAGAAAGTCGGCTTGGTTCAACTGGCGCAGAGCGACGTGAAAGGCGCGCTCGCCTCACTTCAGGCCAGTCGCGACATCATGCTGGCTCTGGTCAAGACAAATCCAGACAATGCCGCCTGGCAGAGCAGCCTTTCGGCTGCTTACACCACGTTGGGCGATATCGCGGTTGCGCAGCGCGATGCTCGAGCCGCGCTGGAATCGTATCAAGCCGCGTTCGCCATCGACGACCGGCTCGCCAAGGCCGACCCCAGCAACGCCACCTGGCAACGCGCTTTGATCATTTCCGACCTGAGGATCGGCGACTTTTGGGACGCTGTCGGCCACCTGCCGGAAGCGCTCGCCGCCTTCAATGCCGCCCTGCCTATCGCTCAGCGGCTGGTCGGCGCCGACGTCAACAGTGCCTTCGCGCAGAGCGATCTGTCGACCATCTACGAGCGGATCGGCTTGGTCCAGGAGGAACAGAAGGATCTATCGGGTGCGCTCGCCTCCTATCGCGACAGCTTGGCGATTTCCCAGCAATTGGCCGCAGCCAAGCCGGACAATGCCGCTTCGCAGCACGATCTCGCCGTCGCCATTATGAAGGTTGGCGACGTGCAGATGGCGCAAGGCGAGCTTGCGGACGCGCTGACATCCTTTCGCGACAGTCTCGCCATCAGGGAGCGGCTGGCCAGCTCAAATCCCGGCAATATCGGCTGGCAACTCGATCTTGCCCACAACTATGGCAAAGTCGGTTTGCTCTATGGCCGGGCCGATGATCGCGACAATGCACTCGCAGTATTTCAGAAGGGCCAGGCGATCATGGACAAGCTGATCGTGCTGCGGCCGGACAACGACGGCTGGAAGCAGGAACAGGCGTGGTTTGCCGGCAACGTCGCGGCGCTGACGAAATAGGCGAGTTCGTTACTGCGTTTCTCCCGGCGCCTGCGCATGAATCGCCAGCGCATGCACGCTGCCCGCAAGCTCACCCGCCAGCGCCGCATTGATCATACGGTGGCGCTCGATCCGGCTCTTTCCACGGAAGGCTTCCGACACGATATAGAGTCGGAAATGGGTTTCGCCGCCCGGCCGGTGTCCGGCATGGCCTTGGTGGTGATGGGATTCATCCTCGACGCGCAGGCTTTGCGGCGCGAAAGCCGCGGTCAACTTTGTCGTAATAATATCGTGCATAGCCATGACGTATGGCTTAGCGCATGATCCCGAAAAGTGGAAACCGGTTTTCGGATGAGATCATGCGCAAAGTAAGAACTCTATCGTGAGGGTGCTGCGGTCAACAAAGGCGCCGCGCGCATTTGCGCTCTGTCAAGTCTTGCAGGTTCCATCGCGGCAACCGCATAATCGAAGACAATGAAACCGAATTCGCCGCTGTTTGATAGCATCAGGGTCAAGCCCGACAAGGACCGCAGGCTGCGTACCGACCTGCCGCCCTGTCAATGGCCGCGCTGCGAGGCGCCGGCGACCCATCGCGCGCCGAAGGGCCGGCTGCAAGCCGCCGAGTATTGGCGGTTCTGCCTCGAGCACGTGCGCGAATACAACAATTCCTATAATTTTTTCGCCGGCATGACCGACGATGCCGTGGCGCTTTATCAAAAGGAAGCCGTCACCGGCCACCGGCCGACCTGGAAAATGGGTTCGATCGGCGGCAAGCGCGCGTCCCCCCGGCGCGCCCGCGGCGGCTTTCGCGCCGCCGAGTGGGAAGCGGCCGACCCGTTCTCCATGCTCGGCGAGACCGGCGCGCAACCCGGCCATGCGCGGCCGGCGTCGGAGGGTCGCAAGATTCTCAATGCCCAGCGCCGCGCCTTCGACGTGCTCGGCCTTGAAGCCGACGCCAAACGGACCGATATCAAGGCTCGGTTCAAGATGCTGGTAAAACGCCATCATCCCGACGCCAATGGCGGCGACCGCGGTTCCGAGGACACGCTTCGGGAGATCATCCAGGCCTATAATTACCTCAAGTCCGCGGGCTTCTGCTGACCTGGGGATGGCCGCCGCGGTGGCTTTCGCGGCGTTAGGCCTTTCTGCTAGATGTACCGCGATATCCGACCGTTCCCCCTCCCTACCTTCCCCCGTAAGCGGGGAGGGTAGGGAGCGGGCCGCGCCTCGGATTTGCCGAGGCCACGGAGGAGCAATGACTCTCGCAGCACGTACCGAACCCGGCTTGCCGGACATGAAGGTGTCGATCCGACAGCAGTTCGGCATCGACAGCGATATGGAAGTGCCGGCTTATTCAGAGCCGGCCGAGCACGTGCCGGAAATCGACGCCGACTATCGCTTCGACAAGCCGACCACGCTCGCCATCCTGGCCGGCTTCGCCCACAACCGCAGGGTCATCGTCACCGGCTATCACGGCACCGGCAAGTCGACCCATATCGAGCAGGTCGCGGCGCGGCTCAACTGGCCCTGCGTGCGCGTCAATCTCGACAGCCATATCAGCCGCGTCGATCTGATCGGCAAGGATGCCATCGTGATCCGCGAGGGCATGCAGGTGACCGAATTCCGCGACGGCATTTTGCCGTGGGCGCTGCAGAACAACGTCGCGCTGTGCTTCGACGAATACGATGCCGGCCGCCCCGACGTGATGTTCGTGATCCAGCGCGTGCTGGAATCCTCCGGCCGGCTGACGCTGCTCGACCAGAACAAGGTGATCAAGCCGCATCCGTCGTTCCGTCTGTTCGCCACCGCCAATACGGTTGGGCTGGGCGACACCTCCGGCCTCTATCACGGCACCCAGCAGATCAACCAGGGCCAGATGGACCGCTGGTCGATCGTTACCACGCTGAATTATCTGCCGCATGACAACGAGGTCGAGATCGTGCTCGCCAAGGCGCGGCACTATCGCAACGCGGAAGGCCGCGACATCGTCGGCAAGTGGTGCGCGTCGCCGATCTCACCCGCAACGCCTTCATGAACGGCGACATCTCCACCGTCATGAGCCCGCGCACGGTGATCACCTGGGCGGAGAACGCCGACATCTTCGGCGGCGATATCGGCTTCGCCTTCCGGCTCACCTTCGTCAACAAATGCGACGAGCTGGAGCGGCCGCTGGTCGCCGAGTTCTATCAGCGCTGTTTCGGGCAGGAGCTGCCGGAGAGTGCGGTGAACGTGGCGCTCAGCTGAGCCGTCGCCGCCGTGGCCTCCAACATCAAGCCAAAGACACCGGCCAAGGAAGCGCCGACCGAACCGTTCAAGCGCGCGGTCAGCGTTTGTCTGAAGGCGATCGCCGGCAAGGGCGATCTCGAAGTGTCGTTCGCGGCCGAGCGACCGGGGCTTGCCGGCGGCAAGGCGCGATTGCCGGAGCCGCCGCGCCGGCTCAACGAACGCGAGGCAGCCATCGTGCGCGGCCACGCCGATTCGATTGCACTGCGGCTTGCCTGTCACGATCCGACGGTGCACCGCAAGCTGGTGCCCGGCGGCCAGCAGGCGCGCGCGGTGTTCGACGCCGTCGAGCAGGCCCGCGTCGAGGCCATCGGTTCGCGCCGCATGGGCGGCGTCGCCAAGAATCTCACCGCCATGCTCGACGACCGTTTCCATCGCGGCAAATTCGATGAGATCTCCGACCGTGCCGATGCGCCGATCGAGGATGCGCTGGCCATGATGGTGCGCGAACGGCTCACCGGCGAAGCACCGCCCGTCGCCGCGCGAAAACTGGTTGATCTGTGGCGGCCGCTGATCGAGGAGCGCGCCGGCCGCAATCTCGATCGGCTCGAGCGCGTGCTGACCGACCAGCGCCGCTTCGGCGACGTCGTGCACGACCTGCTCGATTGCCTCGACATGGGCGAGGATCGCTCCAGCGAGTCCGACGAGGATGAAGGCGAAGAGGGCGACCAGGAAAACCAAAAAGACGAGCAGGGCGAGAACGGCGACGCGTCCGATTCGGCCGACAGCGAGCGCATGAGCGCGGAGGCGGAAGCATCCGCCGACGAACTGCCCGACAGCAGTTCGGAAGCCGTCGATGCGCCGGCCGCCGAGATGGCCGACGACGCCGAAATGGGCGATTCCGAGACCGCGGCCGAGCCGTGGCGGCCGCGCAATCAGCGCAACGAGCCGCGGGGCCCGGACTACAAGCCCTATACCGGCAAGTTCGATGAAATCGTCGGCGCCGAAGATTTGTGCGAGCCGGAAGAGCTGGAGCGGCTGCGCGGCTATCTCGACAAGCAGCTCTCGAATCTACAGGGCGTCGTCGCGCGGCTTGCCAATCGGCTGCAGCGGCTGCTCCTGGCGCAGCAGAATCGCGCCTGGGAATTCGATCTCGAAGAAGGCCTGCTCGACCCGTCGCGGCTACCGCGCGTCATCGTCGATCCGATGCATCCGCTGTCGTTCAAGCGCGAGAAGGACACCGATTTCCGCGACACCGTGGTGACGCTGCTGTTGGACAATTCCGGCTCGATGCGCGGCCGGCCGATCACGGTTGCCGCCACCTGCGCCGACATTCTGGCGCGCACGCTGGAACGCTGCGGCGTCAAGGTCGAGATTCTGGGCTTCACCACCCGAGCGTGGAAGGGCGGGCAGTCGCGGGAATCCTGGCTCGCCAACGGCAAGCCGGCCAATCCCGGCCGCCTCAACGACCTGCGCCACATCATCTACAAATCCGCCGACGCGCCATGGCGTCGTGCGCGCAAAAATCTCGGGTTGATGATGCGCGAGGGGTTGCTCAAGGAAAACATCGACGGCGAGGCGCTCGACTGGGCGCATAAGCGGCTACTCGCCCGCTCGGAATCGCGAAAAATCCTGATGATGATCTCCGACGGCGCGCCGGTCGACGACTCGACGCTGTCGGTCAATCCAGGAAATTATCTGGAGCGCCACTTGCGCTGGGTGATCGAGGATATCGAGACGCGCTCGCCGGTCGAACTGATCGCCGTCGGCATCGGCCACGACGTCACGCGCTACTATCGCCGCGCAGTCACCATCGTCGACGCCGAGGAGCTTGGCGGCGTCATGACCGAAAAGCTCGCCGAGCTGTTCGAGGAACATCGAACCGAGGAACGCGTGCGCCCGGCACGGCCGCGGCGGCTGCACTCGTAAATAAAAATAACGTCGGTAAAGGAGTGACCCATGAATACTCGCGGGTATTTGTCGTGCATTGCCGTCCTGTGCCTGGTGGCGTTGCCGGCGGCCACGTCGGCATTCGCGCAGGCCACGAAATATCCGGAAAAGGCGGTGATGATCATCTCCGATGCCGGCGCAGGCGCCAGTCCGGATGTTGCCACGCGCATCGTTGCCGACGGCTTGAGCAAACTTTGGGGACAGCAGGCCGTCGTGGTCAATCATCCCGGCGCCAACGGCAGCATCGCCGCGCGCGCGGCGAGCGAGGCATCAGCCGACGGCTACACCCTCTATTCGCCCGCGCTGTCGACCTTCGTGGCGCTGCCGACGGTGGCGCCCAACCTGCCGGTCAAGCTGCCGCGCGATTTTTCGCCGATCGGTTTCATCGCCGAGCAGCCGATGTTCCTTTCGGTCGATCCTAAAAGCGGCATCACCACGCTGCCCGAACTCATCGCCCGCGCCAAAAAAGCGCCCGATACGCTGTCGATCGCAGTCTCCGGCGTCGGCCGCATGACGCATCTGACAGGCCTGCTGTTGCAGCAGAAGGCCGGCATCAAACTTATTCCGGTGCCGTACACCGGCGGTCCTTCGGCGGCGCTGGCCGATGTGGCCGGCGGCCGCGTCACCATGATCATCGAAGGCTATCCCGGTATCATCGGCGCGGCGAATGCGGGACAGGTGAAGCTGATCGCAGTGGCGTCGCCGCAGCGGCTCGTGGAATTGCCCGATCTGCCGACGGTGGCGGAAACCATTCCTGGTTTCGCCGCGGCTGGCTGGCTCATCGTCGCGGCGCCGGTCGGCACGCCGGTGCCGATCATCGCCAAGGTGAGCGCGGACATTGCCAAGGTCGTCGCCGATCCGGACGTGAAAAAGAGACTGGCGGCCACCGGCAGCTATACGCACGCCATGACCCCTGACGAGACCGGAGCCTTTGTCGCCAAGCAGCAGGAAACCTGGCTGCCGGTGCTGCAGACGATCTCGACGCAATAAAGCAATCGCGCGTTTACGCCGTTGCGACGTCGAAGCCGTCCAAGCTTCCGCGCTCGATGGTGCGTCGCACGAGGCCCGTCGTTCTTGCCTCTGCGGCAAAGTCGGACAGATAGGATAGCAATCCGGCGCTTCCCTTCGCGACGGCAATGCCTACGCGATTGACGCCGTAACCTTTCGCCAGCACGCGAGCCCCGGGCAAGCGCTCGGCAAACGCGATGAGCTGGTCGCGCGGAAACGCCAGCGCGTCGACCTTCCGATCTTTCAGCAGATCGAACGCGCTCTCCGGCAGCTCGACGCCGATCAGCTCGGCTTGATTTACGATACGGCGCAACGCCAACGCCGAGGCATGTCCGTCAACGAGGCCTATGCGCCTTCCGGCCCGATCGGCGTCTTCGAGACTCTCGATCGTCGAGCCGGCCGGCACCAGCAGCGAATAGTCGAACTGGAAAAGTGCCGGCGAGAAATCCACCACGGCGACACGCGATGGTTCGATGCCGAGGAATATCACGTCGCAAGCGTCGTCTTGCAGACCGGCGACCGCGTCCTTGGGCGAGGGATATTTGATGACCCGCGCCACAATGCCGAGCCGTGCCGCGAGTGCCCCCACGATCTCAATTGCGATGAATCCAGTGCCGATGCCGCGAATGCCCGCGGCATCCTCGGCGTATTGCGGCAGGAACAGCGCCAGACGAATGGCGCCGGCCGCCGCAAGCGCGGCGACCCGCGGATCGGCCGCTGGCACGCTCCGCGCTTACCGCTCGCCCGCCTCGGTGAAGAATTTTTCGCCATAGGCAAAACGGTTAGGCTTGAGGAAGAAGCCGAGCAGAATTGCGCCGTTGGGCGCCACCGCCTCGTGCTGATTGCCGGCCGGCCGCCAGACGAACTGGCCCGGTCCGCATTTGCCTTCGTGATCTTCGAGCGAGCCTTCGATCACGTAAGTCTGCTCGAGCGCGGTGTGCTCGTGCAGCGGCACGATGGCGCCGGGCGCGAGCTTGAACAGCGCCGTGGTGACGCCGTTGCCGTCGGTATAGAGCACCTTGATCTGGATGCCGGGGAATTTGGTGTTCTCCCACGGCAGGTTCGGCGCATCGACAAAGTGCGCGGCGCGCTCCGGCGGATTGTCGGGCTTGATGTCGGAATGCACGACGTTGCGGGCTGGCGCGGACATGGGTGTCTCCTTCGGTCCAGGGCGTCGGTTGCCTCAAGCATATTGCGCCCGTTGGAGCGCCGCCAGGGCGTATGCGGCGAGCCGCAAAAACGCCAAGGCTCATGCGCCAAGGCCCGCGCGCGGCGGGCCTCGAAGGTCGACCGGAAATAAGTTGAAGCGATTACGCCGTCGCCTTGCGCTTCTTGACGACTTCGCGCTTGAGCTCGAGCACCCGCGGCGACAGCTCGGCGTCCTTGGCCTTGAGCAGGAAGGCGTCGAAGCCGCCGCGATGATCGACGGTCTTGAGCGCATTGGCGCAAATCCGCAGCCGGAACGAGCGGTTGAGCGCGTCCGACAGCAGCGTGACATTGAGCAGGTTGGGCCGAAACCGCCGCTTGGTCTTACGGTTCGAATGGCTCACCCGGTTGCCGATCTGGCGTATCTTTCCGGTCAGTTCGCAACGCCATGACATGGCTGTCGTTCCTCAAAGGGTCCCGTGCGTGCAGCGCCGCTTGACGACGATGTGGGATATGCGCGGAGCTATAATCAGGGGCCCCCGCAGCGTCAAGCATATGTCGGGGCAGGCCTTTCCGGCCGCGCCAAACCACACAAACGACGCATTCCCGAACGAGACAGGACTTGGGGGTTTCAAGCCAAGGCCGCATCCGGCCGGCAAAGGTCCCCATAGGTTCGAAACCGCGCCAGTGACCCGCCGACCCGGCGGCATTTGAGGAAAACACTGCCCGTGTCCTTGCTGCCGCACCGGTTTCCTTTTGCCGCCGCCCCCGCCACCTTCGCCGCGGCGGTTTGCGTCATGGCGGCGCTTGCCGTCGATGCCGGCCATGTCGCCGCCGCCCAAGCGCATTTGGAAGCCGAGTACACCGCCACGCTCGCCGGACTTCCGATCGGTCACGGCACCTGGGCCATCGAGATTGCCGACGACCAGTACACCGCGGCGGCCAGCGGCGCGACCTCGGGACTGCTGCGGATTTTTACCGGCGCACGCGGTACCGGCGCCAGCCGCGGCAGCTTCAGCGGCGATCAGACGATGCCGACGAACTATATCGCGACCATCGATTACGAGCACGGCAAGATCGACGACGTGCGCATGGCGCTGGCCGGCGGCAATGTGAAGGATTTGTTCGCCGATCCGCCGCTGTACCCACATCCCGATCGTATTCCCGTGAGTGACGCCGACCGCCGCGGCGTCGTCGATCCGATGAGCTCGACGCTCAACCGCGTCGGCGGCAACGGCGATCCGGTGTCGCCTTTAGCCTGCGCCCGCAAGGTCGCGGTGTTCGACGGCCGCGTGCGCTACGACCTGCGCAGCGAGTTCAAGCGCATCGAGACGGTCAAGGCCGAACGCGGCTACCAGGGACCGGTCGCGGTCTGCGCGGTGTATTTCGAGCCGATCTCCGGCTACGTGCCGGACCGTGCGGTGATCAAATATCTGGTCGCGCTGCGCGACGCCGAGGTCTGGCTGGCACCGATCGCCGGCACCCGCGTGCTGGTGCCGTTCCGCTTCTCGATGCCGACGCCGCTCGGTCTGGGCGTGTTGCAGGCGACCCATTTCGTCTCAGCGCCGCCGGCGGGTCATCCCAGCGTCAGCGCGAAAACCCAGTAATCGCGGCTGTCGCGCCGGCGCCATACAGGTGTTGCACAATCTCGACGAAGCCACGCCGGCTACCCATGTTGGGTCATGTCCGCGGGCTTCCCCGTTATCCACAGGAGGCTATCCCTTGACTCGCCGAGGAATCGTGATCTCCCGCCGCGTTAACGTTTTGGGCGCCAAAATGACGCCGCAAAACCGCTCGTTACACCCGATCTGGTGTTCAACGGCGGCGCCGCCGCCACATATCGCGGTGAACGAACTCGAACAGCTTGCGCGTCGCCGATTCGGCCGCGATTTGTTCCAGACTCGTTCCACATGTTAAGCACAGGCCTCTCCAGCGTCACGTTGTGATACACAAGCACTCTGCGCCATGCCGGACTGTTGATGCCGATTTCCTTCTCGCCGCCTGCCGATCGTGACTTGCGCGCCCGTGGCGCCGGTGTCACCGCGGTGCTGGGGCCGACCAATACCGGAAAGACCCATCTTGGGATCGAGCGGATGCTGGCGCATTCCTCGGGCCTGATCGGCTTGCCGCTGCGTCTCCTGGCCCGCGAAGTCTATAACCGCGCCGTCGAGCGCGTCGGCGCCGATGCGGTGGCGCTCGTCACCGGCGAGGAAAAGATCAAACCGCCGAATCCGCGGTTTTGGGTCGCCACCGTCGAGGCCATGCCGCGCGACCTCGACGTCGCCTTTCTCGCCGTCGATGAAATCCAGCTCGCCGCCGATTTCGAGCGCGGTCATGTCTTCACCGACCGCATGCTCAACCGCCGCGGCCGCGAGGAGACGCTGGTGCTCGGCGCCGCCACCATGCGGCCGATCGTCGAGCGGCTGTTGCCCGGCGCCAGCATCGTCAGCCGGCCGCGGCTGTCGCAACTGACCTTCGCCGGCGAGAAAAAGCTGACGCGGCTGCCGCGCCGCTCGGCCATCGTCGCGTTCTCGGCCGATGAAGTTTACGCCATCGGCGAATTGATCCGCCGCCAGCGCGGCGGCGCCGCGATCGTGCTCGGCTCGCTGTCACCGCGCACGCGCAACGCCCAGGTCGAGCTCTATCAGGCCGGCGAAGTCGACTACCTGGTGGCGACCGACGCCATCGGCATGGGTCTCAATCTCGACGTCGATCACATTGCGTTCGCCTCCGACCGCAAGTTCGACGGCTACCAGTTCCGCAAATTAAGCCCGTCGGAATTGGCGCAGATCGCCGGCCGCGCCGGCCGCGCGCAGCGCGACGGTACCTTCGGCACCACCGGGCGCTGTCCGCCGTTCGAGAACGAGCTGGTGCAGGCGCTGGAGTCGCACACTTTCGAGCCGGTGAAGATGGTGCAGTGGCGCAATACCGATCTCGACTTCTCCTCGATCGGTGCCTTGCAAGCGACACTCGCGATGGCGCCGACCGAGGCCGCGCTCGCCCGCGCGCCGACGGCGGAAGATATCCTGGTGCTCGATCACGCCTCGCGCGAGGACGATGTGCGCGCCTGGACGACGAAGCCGGCCGACGTCGAGCGGTTATGGGAAGTCTGCCAGGTGCCCGACTATCGCAAGATCGCGCCGGCGAACCATGCCGAGCTTGTGGTCACGCTCTATGGCTATTTGCAGCGCGACGGCAAGGTCGCGACCGATTGGTTCGCCCGCCAGATTGCGGAGTCGGACCGGACCGACGGCGATATCGACACCCTGTCGGCGCGCATCGCGCATATCCGCACCTGGACATTCGTGGCGAACCGACCGGATTGGCTGGCCGATCCCGAACATTGGCAGGGCGTCACTCGCGGCGTCGAAGACAAGCTTTCCGACGCGCTGCACGAGCGGCTCACCGAGCGTTTCGTCGATCGCCGCACCAGCGTGTTGATGCGGCGGCTGCGCGAAAACGCGACGCTGGAGCCCGAAATCAACAAGACCGGCGACGTCGTCGTCGAAGGCCACGTCATCGGCCGGCTCGACGGCTTCATGTTCGTTGCCGACGCGTCGTCGGGCGGATCCGAAGCCAAGGCGTTGCAGAACGCCGCGCAGAAGGCGCTCGCCGGCGAGATCGGCGCGCGCGCCATGCGGCTCGCCGAAGCGCCCGATGAGCAATTCGCCCTCGCCTCCGACGGTGCGATCCGCTGGACCGGCGCCGCAGTCGGCAAGCTCATCGCCGGCGAGCAAGTTTTGAAACCGCGGGTTCGCGTCATCGCCGATGAGCATCTCACCGGCGCGCCGCGCGATGCGGTGGAGGCGCGGCTCGATGCTTTCGTCAAATCCCATCTGGAAAAACTGCTCGGACCGTTGTTCGTGCTGTCGGCGGCCGAGGATGTGACCGGCATCGCGCGCGGCGTCGCCTTCCAATTGGCCGAAGCGCTCGGCGTGCTCGAACGGCAAAAAGTCGCCGAGGATGTCAAAGGGTTGGAGCAGCCGGCGCGCGCGTCGTTGCGCAAATACGGCGTGCGCTTCGGCGCCTATCACATCTACATCCCGGCGCTGCTCAAGCCCGGGCCGCGGGCGCTCGCCGCGCAGCTGTGGGCACTGGCGCATGACGGACCGCAGACCAAAGGCCTCGACGATCTGTTGCATCTCGCCGGCTCCGGCCGCACCTCGATCCCGGTCAATCGCGAGATCGACGCGGCGCTTTACGGCACCGCCGGCTATCGGGTCAGCGGCGAGCGCGCGGTGCGCGTCGACATTCTGGAACGATTGGCCGATCTGATCCGACCTGCGCTGTCGTGGCGCGAAGGTGCTCCTGGAATGAAGCCGCCGGGCGCGATTGCCGGCGGGGGTTTTACGGTCGTCAACGGCATGACGTCGCTGACCGGCGCCTCGGGTGAAGACTTTGCGTCGATCCTACGTTCGCTCGGCTACCGCATGGAGCGCCGGCCAAAACCCGCGGAGCCGGCGCAAGCCGCCGCGCCAGCCGAGCAAGTCACAACGCCGGCCGAACAGGTCGCCACGCCGGTCGAAACCGCAAGCCTGGCGGAAAGCGATCCAGAGGTTCAGACGCCGTCAGCTGTCGAAGGCGAAGCGGCGGTGGGCGAGAGCGCTCCCGAAGTCAGTCACGCCGCTGTCCAGGAACCCGTGGAAGCGGCGCTGCAGCCGGCGGCGGATTTGGTGACCGCGAGCCCGACGGCGGAACCCGAAGAAACTGAAACGACGGCAACGCCATCGAGCACAGTGGTCGAGGCGAGCCCCGACGTTGCGCCGGATAAGCCCGCCGAAGAACCGGTCATGATCGAAGTCTGGCGGCCGGGCCGGGCAGCCCGGCCCGAAGGCGCGCGCCGTCCGCGCTTCAAGCGTCGCGAAGCGGGCCGGCAGAAAGTCGCGGAGCAGGGCGCGCCACGACAACCGGACGAAGCTATTCCCGCCGTTGCCGCAGCGCAGACCGAAGCTTCGGCGCCAAGCGCGGAAGGCGCCGCGGCCGAGCAGCCGCACGCCAAACGTCATCAGCGTCACCATCGCCGGCCCAAACCCGAGCAACGGTTCGACCGGCCGCCGCGCGAACGGGACCGGGAGCGGCCGGCCCGTCCGCCGCGGTTCGAACGCCGCGAGCGCGACAAGGCGCCCGATCCGAATTCGCCCTTTGCCAAGCTCGCCGCCTTGAAGGCGCAGCTTGAGGCCGACGCCAAGGAGCGCCGCTGAGTGCCTGCCGAAGACCGCCAGCGCATCGACCGTTGGCTCTGGCACGCCCGGCTGGTGCGCACCCGGGGCGCGGCGGCGGCACTGGCGGATGCCGGCTATGTCCGCGTCAATGGCGCCCGGATCGCCGCCCCAAGCCGCCAGGTCCGGACCGGCGACGTCGTCACGGTGGCGCTCGACCGCAGCGTCCGGGTGCTCAAAGTCAGGGGTTTTGTCGAGCGCAGGGGTCCCGCCGCCACCGCGCAAGCGCTATATGAGGACCTGACCTGAAAACCCCGGCGAGGGATCGCGAAACTTGCGTGCGCATGACCCTTGCGATAGGAGCAAGGCTCGCAAAAAGTCCGTTCAGAGTGTGGATATGACCTACATCGTCAACGACAATTGCATCAAATGCAAATACATGGACTGCGTCGAAGTCTGCCCCGTGGATTGCTTCTACGAGGGCGAGAATATGCTGGTCATCCACCCCGATGAGTGCATCGATTGCGGGGTCTGCGAGCCAGAATGCCCGGTCGACGCGATCAAGCCCGATACCGAGCCCGGCGTCGAGAAGTGGCTGACAGTCAACGCCGAATACGCCAAATCATGGCCGAATATTACGGCCAAAAAGGAGCCCCCAGCCGACGCTAAAGAGTGGGAGGGGGTGGCGAACAAATTCGAAGGGCATTTTTCGTCGAATCCGGGTTCCGGCGACTGAAAACAGCGCCGAATCCGTATCGTTAACCACCATTAAGATTTTCGGCGCGCGGCGTTTTCGCAGCGCCATAAGGCTTTGATTTTAGCTGAAAATGTGATATAAGGGCATTTCATAATGAGAACTCCCCCGATATGCCGCTCTCGGTCCGCCGGGAGCTTATTTTTCCGAGGGGCGTTTCCGAGGAACCGTCAATAGAGGCGTGAGATCCACGCGAGAGCTGTGGCAGAGAAAACTCGTCATCGGTCGAAGACTAATCGGTCGAAGAAAAGTGCGGCCGGCATGAGTCGGAAGCCTGGAAAAACGTCCTCCCGCGTCAGTCGGAGGGCATCACAGTCCACGCGGAGCGTCCCCGGGAACCGGGTTCGCGTGGCCAAGCCCCCTCACCGGCAAAAGCCGGAGGCGGAAGGAGCAGCTTTGGGAATGATTGCGAAGAAGACGACCCAACGACAAGGCTTCAAGACCAGCGAATTCATCGTCTATCCGGCTCACGGTGTCGGCCAGATCGTGTCCATCGAGGAGCAGGAAGTCGCTGGCGCGCGGCTTGAGCTGTTCGTCATCAACTTCGTCAAGGACAAGATGACGCTGCGGGTGCCGACGTCGAAGGTGGCATCGGTCGGCATGCGCAAGCTTGCCGAGACGCCGATGGTCAAGCGGGCGCTCGAGACGCTCAAGGGCCGCGCGCGCATCAAGCGCACCATGTGGTCGCGCCGGGCGCAGGAATACGAGGCCAAGATCAATTCCGGCGATATCGTCGCCATCGCCGAGGTCGTGCGCGACCTGTTCCGGTCGGATACCCAGCCGGAGCAGTCCTATTCGGAGCGCCAGCTCTACGAGGCGGCGCTCGACCGGCTGTCGCGCGAAGTGTCGGCGGTGCAGCGCATCACCGAGACCGAGGCGATCAAGGAGATCGAGGCGGCGCTGGCCAAGGGCCCGCGGCGCGGTCCCAAGCCTGAAGCCGAGGAAGAGGCCGTGGTCGAGGAAGAGGCGGCCTAAACCCGTTCAGACCGACGAAATCATGCGAAAGCCCGGCAGAAATGCCGGGCTTTTTCGTTATGTTCTGTGGATTCGGCTTTTGTTCCCGAGGCTTCCCCACACATGCCCTGTCTTAGCCATAAATTAATCTTCATTTGAAAGGACATAAGAGGCGGTTACGCGTGGGGAGACGCGCGGGAAGACAGGGGGCGGCCGAGTATGCGGCGGAAGCAAGCGTTCAAGCGCGGTCGGGTGCTTTCAATCGTTGTCGCGGGTTTTGCCGGTTACGCGATCGGCGGCTGGAACGGGTCGGTCCCGCGCAGCCCCGAGCTTTCGGCCGCCCAGTCCGTGGCGCTGCGCTTCCCGCAAGATTTGGCTGAGGCGTCGCCGGTTACGGTCGCATTCGCAACGTCTGCAAACGCCGCGGCGATGGGCAATACCCGCCTTGCCATGTTCAGTCCGCAGCCCATGGTGGCATCGGCTCGGCAAGCACCGGTGCAACAGGCTTCCGCTGCGCAATTGTCTACGCCGCAAGCGCCGTTGCAGATGGCATCCGCGGAACAGGCGGTGCCGCAACCGGCACCTGCCGCGAAGCGGCCGAACGGCATCAAACCGACCGCGGCCGCCGTGCATAATCGCGAAGACCGGGCTGCCGGCCTCATGCTCAATGACGCGCAGATCGCCAGCATCAAAACGCGTCTGCATCTGACCGCCGATCAGGAGCAGATGTGGCCGGCGGTGGAAGCCGCGCTGCGCAATATCGCCTATACGCGTTCGCGCGAAGCGCACCAGCGCAGCGCGCCGGCGAACACGCAAGTTGCCTCGGCTGACGGCGTCGATGTGCGCGATCTCAAGTCCGCGGCCATCCCGCTGATCATGAGCTTCAATTCCGAGCAAAAAGACGAGGTGCGCAATCTCGCCCACGTCATGGGCTTGGATCAGCTCGCCACGCAGTTCTGATTTTGACGGCCTTATCATTGCCCGGGCTCGACCCGGCAATCCAACTTATTTTTCGTGTAAAGATGGATCACCGGGTCAGGCCCGGTGATGACGAGAATAATTACGGCCGGCCGTAGCGCGATTTCGCTGCGGGGATTTTTTCCGAGGGCCGGAACAGTTCGCTGGCGCATTTGACGGTGATCAGGGCCAGCAGCGAAAAACAAGTCAGGTCGCCGAATTCCACCCGACTTGAAATGAGGAATGAATAGATCGGATCGTAAAGGAAAAAATCGGCGCAGAGGGCGGCGGTAAAAACGGCGAGCAAGGCCGGCCGGCTGCCGTAGAGAAGCATCACCACGCCGATCGGCAGAAGATAGAAAAAGACCGGATGCTCCGGGCCGACGGTGGCGAGCTTGAAGTACCAAAGCACCGCCGTCACTGCGGACACGACCGCAAGCGTTACGGTGACGGACACCGCCCCCTTCAACACCGACATGCGCATTTCCCCTGAGCCGTTCGGCCCATTGTTGTTGGAACAATAGCAGACCCGCCGGCAATGGAACAGGCGGCGGAAGGGGATTACTCGACGACGATCTTAACTTCGCTGCCCGGCCGCAACTTTTCGCCGGGTTCGAGGCCATTGAGCACACGGAAACGCTCGACGGCGCGGTCGGTTACCGCCATGCGGCCGGCCAGCTTCTCGACCGTATCGCCCGGCGCAACCGTTGCTACCACAAGATGCAGCGGCTTGGCCTGCTCGATCTCCGCGAGACTCATGCGGCGGAACGTGCCGATCGATTCGCGAAACGCGCGGTCGATCTCGGGCGTGCGATGCTTGGCGGCGAAGATGAAGCGATAGACGTCGCTGCCGTAGCGGATGGCGTAGAGGCGGAAGTCCCACTGGTCGCCTTTCGCCGCCGCAGTGGCGCCGGGAAAACCGTTGATGACGATGTCGTCGACGGTCGCCGGATCGATGTTCTCGATCCAGCCGGAGGTGAGGTAGGCGGCGAGCGTCTGCTCCGCCGGCACGCGCACGACGTCGAGGCGCAACGCCTGGCCGCCGCCGTGCTTGACGCCGAGCACCGCCTGCGCGGTGTTGTCGAGCGCAAAACCGTCTGGTGCGGTGAAGGTGAAGCCGAGTTTTGGATGCAGGAAGCGCCGGCCGCGCACAAAACCTTCGCTTGGGTCCTCGCCGAATACGATGCCGTCGATATTGCCGAAATAGGTGGCCTTGGCCTTGAGCAGATCCGCCGGCGTGTCGGCGGCCGGCGCCCGATATTGCCGGGCATTGGAAAGCGCATTGGTGATGCGCTCCGGCGTCGCCGGGTGCGATGACAGAAAGTCGGGCGCGGCCGGATTGATGGCGCCGCTCTGCTGCGCTTTGAGGTCCGAATTGTGCTCCATCGAGGTGAGGAAGCGCACCGCGCCGTACGGATCGTAGCCGGCGCGCGCCGCGATGCCGATGCCGACCGCATCGGCCTCGAATTCCTGCGACCGCGAAAAGTTGACCAGCTTGAGCTTCGATTTCGCCAGCGCCAGCGCGCCGACTTCCGGATCGCTGACCACGTCGGTGATGGTGCGGCTGGCGAGATCGGCGTTGCGCGCTTCTTCCTCGCGCTGCTCGGCGTGCCGCGCGATGACGTGGCCCATCTCGTGGGCGAGCACGGAGGCGAGCTCGGATTCGTCGTTGGCGAGCGCGACCAGGCCGCGCGTCACATAGATCTGGCCGGTCGGCAATGCGAAGGCATTCACCGACTGCGAATTGAGCATCGTGACCTTGTAGTGCTGGTCGGGCTTTTCCGAAGCCGCGACCAGGCGCTCCACGGTCTGCTCGATCATGGCTTGCAGGCGGGGATCGTTGTAGACCCCGCCATAGGCGGCGAGGATGCGCTGATGCTCGCGCGCCACCGCGGGCGGCAGCTCGGTCTGCGCCGGCTTGACCGGCGCCACCACGGCGGCCTGCGGCGCCACCGGTGGCGACGAGGAGGTGCACGCCGCCAGCAGCAGCGCAACGATTGCTGCGCCGGCATGCCGTAAACCCGCGATCCCCGAACGTCCCCGTTGCACCGTCACGTCACCAACATTCACCTCACGTCGGCAGTCTCGATCTGCTCCGGATAATCCGCTTCGATCCAAGGGCTCCGCCCCGTCCCGCCGCGGGCCTCGATAAAGCCGCGGACCCGAATGCGGCGGCCCGCGAGTCCCTTCAAATCGAGACCCGCAGCCGTGAAATTGCGCTCATTTCGTTTCAGGACCGTAACGGTGAAATCCTCGGACCAGCGCCGCCCGAAATTCACGTAGATCGTGGCTCCGCTTTCGCGCACGGAGACCACCTTGCCCTCGACCAGCGCAAATCGGCCTCGCCGCGCCAGCACGTCGGCCGCAGTCTCGGCGTCGAGCACCTCATAATGCGAATCGGCCCATAGGCCAAGCTTGGCCGCCCGCGCCGCATTTTCGCTTTTGAGGAGCTCCAAGGCGCAGGTGCGGCTGCCGACATGGTCGCCGACCCGGGCAAAACCCGAGGCGATCAGCTCGCCTTGCGCGAACAGCTCGTCGCCATCGCGCACGGCGTAAGCATAGGCGATGAGGCGGCCATAGCGGTCGGCGGCGACGTCGGCGCGCCGCAGCACGATGTCGTCGCCGCCGATGAGCGCATCGAGCGCGGTCTCGGCGGCAGCACCCGGCGCCGCGCCAGCTTCAAGCGGCAGCACTTCGATCGCCGCCAAGCGAACTTCGCGGCCGTCATCGAGCGTGAAAGTACGCCCGTCGATGACGCGTTTGGCGATGCCGCGCGCAATCACGTCGCCGCCGCAAATAGCCGCAGGCTTCGGCTGCTCCTGCGCCATCGCGCCGGAACATCCGCAAAGAGCTGCAAGCTTGACCGCCAGCGCAGCGGCCAAAAAGACCCCACGACGCCGTCCCACCATCGCCCTCAAGCGAAGAACCGGAATGCGGCGTTACTACGGCGTACCTGGATGCCGGCGCGGCCGCTTATGCTATATCGGCGCGTCGATCGCGGTCCCGTAGCTCAGCAGGATAGAGCAGCGGTTTCCTAAACCGAAGGTCAGAGGTTCGAGTCCTCTCGGGACCGCCACTTTGGCGCTCGCGCAAACACCTTGGCGCTCGCGCAAACACTTGGGCGCTCGCGCAAAGCAAGGCCGCTGCGGCGGCAGAATCGACCAATCTTTGAAGCTTGCGATTTGGGGTCGTTATTTCGGTCTTCGGCGCGAATTTCAGCGAAACGCTGCAGGAAGTTTATGCAGCGTCCGCCTGCGCCTTGTGCAAGAAGAAATAAGCTATTGATATAACTGCATAAATATCGATAGCGCCACCGTGTCTCTCTTGCAACAGCAGTCGGAAAAGCGAATGTAAAAGCCCTATCCCCACTCGCCAACGTGAATTCGCTGAGTTCTAAATCATGACAGTTCGGGACTTGGAATCGATGGGGGTTGTCATGAAATTCGCAACGTTCGGCCGGATCGCTGTTACCGCTCTCCTGATCGCCGCGCCTCTTGGCGTCGCCAGCGCCGCCGACATGGCGGTCAAGGCGCCGAAAGCGCCGCCGCCGCCGGCGTTCGATTGGAACGGCTTCTATGTCGGCGCCTATGCGGGCGCCGCGTTTATGGACCAGGCCAATACGACCGATCCGTGCCTTTCCACCGCGCTCGCCGCTTGTCTCGCGGCCGGCAGCGGTACCTACAACGGCGTGCAAACCACGGCCTACGACATGAAGTCGAGCTTCGTCGGCGGCTTCACGGTTGGCGCCAACTGGCAGCCGACCCCATTCACGCTCATTGGTATTGAGAATAACTACGGGTGGCTGAACCTGAAGGGATCGATCACGCAGAATCCGCCTCCGATCGGCAATGGCGACACCACCGCATTCACCAAAATGGGCAATTGGTATGACGCGTTGACCGCGCGGTTCGGTGCGGTCGACGGTCATGCGATGTTCTACCTGAAGGGCGGCGCCGCAGTCGTGCGCGAGCAGACCGGCGTGGTCGATAATGGCCTCCCGGTGACGATCAATACCACGACCACCAAGACACAGACCGGCTGGGCTGCCGGCGGCGGTGTCGAATACGGCATCGACATGCATTGGAGCGTAAAGGCGGAATATCTGCTCCTGGGCGTTCAGAGGAACCTCCAGAGTTGCGCGCAGGTCGGCGGCTTCCCCGCGGGAACCATCGATTGCACCACCACGCACACGCCTGGGATCCAAACCATCACGCTTGGTCTGAACTACCGCTTCCACTAAGACCGGAACGTTCGAACCGCATCATTGCGGCATCGACAGAGCAGGCCCCGGATGGTTCCGGGGCCTGTTGCTTTTTGGGCTATCGGCACACGCAGGAGGGGGTCTTTCTTAAAGCAAGGCTCACGGGCTAAAGTCCGCAACCTGCCCCGCAACCAGCAACGCGTACCCCCACAATGACCACTCAGAAATTGGACGAAGCCGCGATCCTGAAGGCTGCCTCGGAGCGCAATGAATTCCTCAATCTGCACGAGGTCGTCGCCAAGGCGCGGCAGAATCTCGACCAGAACGCCTGGGACTACATCGTCGGCGGCGTCGAGACCGAGACGACCTTGCGCCGAAACCGCATGGCGCTGGACACCGTCGCGTTCCGGCCGCGCATCTTGCGCGACGTCAGCAAGGTCGATGTCACGACCGAATTGCTCGGCCGCAAGCTGCGGCTGCCGATCGTGCTGTGCCCGGTCGGCTCGCTGGAAAGTTTTCACCCCGAAGGCGCAACACCCGTCGTCAAGGCGGCGGGCGAATTCGGCTGCGCCCATATGCTGAGCTCGGTGTGCGATCCTGGCCTCGAAGGCGTTGCCGAGGCGGCGCCCGACGCACTGCGCATGTTCCAGCTCTACGTGCGCGGCGACGCCGCCTGGGTCGACGACCACGTGGCGCGCGCCATCGCCAACAAATACAGCGTGTTCTGTCTCACCGTCGACACCGCCCATTACAGCCGGCGCGAGCGCGACATCGCCAAGCGCCATATCACCGGCGGGCGGCGGCGTGCTTCGGGGCGCGAATTCCAGGCGGCGCTCGATTGGAAGACCGTCGACCGCATCAAGTCGAAGTACAAGATCCCGCTCGCCATCAAAGGCATCGCCACCGCGGAGGACGCAAAACTCTGTCTCGATCACGGCGTCGACTTCGTCTACGTCTCCAATCACGGCGGCCGCCAGCTCGATCACGGCCGCGGCTCGACCGACGTGCTGCCCGAAGTCGCCGAGGCGGTCGCCGGCCGCGCCAAAATCGTCGTCGACGGCGGTTTCTATCGCGGCAGCGACATCGTCAAGGCGCTGGCGCTGGGCGCCGATCTGGTCGGGCTCGGCCGCATGCAGTGCTATGGCCTCGCTGCGGCCGGCCAAGCCGGCATCGTGCGCATGCTCGAATTGCTCGAGGACGAAGCGATTCGCACCATGGGACTTCTCGGCGTCACCAGCTACGGCAAGCTCGATCCGTCGCATGTGCACGCGGCGGCGTCGACCCATGTGCCGGGCGTGTTCTCAGCCTTCCCGCATCTCGAGATCGCGCCTTATCGCTATTGAGAATGGTCGGTCATGGCTGACGCGGTGCGCTATGCGGTTGCCAAACGCGTAGCCCACATCGTTCTCGATCGTGCGCCGGTCAATGCATTGAGCCTCGACATGATCCGCGCCGTCATTGCCGCCTTGCGGCAAGCCGCGGCCGATGACGAGGCGCGCGCCGTCGTGCTCTCCAGCGCCGTCGCCCGGCATTTCTGCGCCGGTCTCGACCTCGCCGTGCTGCTCGGCAAATCCCGCGAACAGGTTTTCGAATTCGTCCACGCGCTCTATGTCGAGCTGCATGAGTGCCAATGCAATCTCGGCAAGCCGTCGATCGCGGCCGTCGGCGGCTCGGCGCGCGGCGGCGGCATGACCATGGCGATTTCCTGCGATGTCATTCTCGCGGGGCAACACGCGACATTCGGCTATCCGGAAATCAATATCGGCGTTCTGCCGGCCATTCACTTTGCCCATCTGCCGCGCATCGCCGGCCGTCACCGCGCTTTCGAGCTGTTGTTCAGCGGGCGGACTTTTGCCGCGCAGGAGGCGTACGAGCTTGGCCTCGTCAGCAAAGTCGTTGCGGACGCCGAGCTCGATACCACCGCCAATGCGCTGGCGGCGGATTTCGCCGCGAAATCGCCGCTAGTCATGCGGCTCGCCCGCTCGGCCTTCATGCGCCAGAATGACGATCGGCGCCGGATTGCCGACGCGGTCGAGGATTTCTGCAACGTCGTGACGACGGACGCGGCGCAGGAGGGTATTCGCGCCTTTCTGGAGAAGCGCGCGCCGAATTGGTGAGTGAGTCCGGCGCTAGCGCGTGCCGGCAACCGGCTCCATGCCGGCGTTGCGCCAGGCGTCGCGCGCTGCCGGCGCGGCGAGCGCCTGGATGAAGGCTGATGCCGGCTCCGGCGCGGTATTGCTGGCCGGGATCGCGGCGCTGAATACGATATAGGACTGCAATTCCGCTGGCAGCGGGCCGACCAGCTGCACGCCCTGGATCGGCAAGATCTCGCTGATGTTGAACAGGCCGACCTCGGCATTGCCGCCGGCGACCAGCGCGACGCCGCCGCCGATCGCCGATGCGCGCGTCAGCTTCGGCCGGATGGTCTCGGTCAAACCCATCTCTTCGATCATGTGGGCAATGGCGCGTCCCGCCGAGCCGCCGCCCGAGGTCGGGTCGGGATAGACGATCGAGCGCGCGTCGAGCAGCAGCTTGCGAATGGCCGCGGCATTGGCAATATCCGGCGCGCTTGCGCCGGTGCGAACGACGACACCGATGCCTACGCGCGCAAGATCGACGGCGCTGCCGGCACGCAAGGCGCCGGTGCCGCCCAGCATCGCCACCACCGGCGACGGCAGGATGACGACGTCGGCCTTGGCGCCGGCGTCGAGATCGCTCTCGATGGTCGCGGGCTGCCCGACGGTGAACGTCAAACGATGGCCGGTGGCTTTGGCAAAATTCTCGGCGACCTCCTTGGCCGCCATGGCCGGAGCGCCGGTTGAGTAGACGTGAATGTCCGCCGCGCCGGCAAGGCGCGCGGTACCGATGAAAGCAAGCATCGCAATGGCGCGAGCGCCCGTTGCAGCCTTCATCCATGCCCCCTCAACTGCAGGTGCGATTATCGCATGAGGCACGGACGAATGGTACCGACCGGCGCGTGCTGCATGTTAGCCATGCATCGCCCGGCAAACCGCCATGTTATGATCCCGCTCCCGCCCCACCGACGAGACCCCCATGAACCTGCAGTTGAGCATCGGCATCACCAATAATCCGCGCACCTGGCCGATCCTCGACGGCACGGTGAAGCCGGAAGGTATTGATCTCATCCCGACCATCCTGCATCCGTCGGAGCTGTTCTGGCGGCAATTGCATTTCGCCGAATTCGCCGTGTCGGAAATGTCGTGCTCGTCGTTCATGATCGTGACCGGGCAGGGCGATACGCGTTTCGTCGGGCTGCCGATCTTCACCACGCGGCGGTTTTTCCACACCACGATTATGGTCAGCCGCAAATCCGGCATCGAGAAGCCCGCGGATCTCAAGGGCAAGCGCGTCGGCGTGCCGGAATATCAGCAAACCGCGGCGCTATGGACGCGCGGCGTGCTGCAGCACGAATTCGGCGTGCACCCGAAGGACATGGAATTCTGGATGGAGCGCACGCCGGAAAAAAGCCACGGCGGCGCCACCGGCTTCAAGCCGCCGCCCGGCGTCGTCGTCCATCAGGTGCCGGCCGACTCGAGTCTCGGCGCGATGATGCTGGCCGGCGAGCTCGATGCCACGGTGCATTATCTGTCCGGCCGCAATCTGGTGGATCGCAGCCGCGCCGATCTCGCGCACCATCCCGATTTCAAATATCTGTTCCCCGACCCGGCCGCGGAGGGCATCCGCTACTACCGCAAGACCGGGATTTTCCCGATCAATCATCAGGCGGTGGTCCGGCGCGATATCTATGAGAAGGAGCCATGGGTGGTGTTGAACTTGCTCAAGGCTTTCAACAAGGCAAACGACATCGCCAATGCCCAGCGCATCGAGCACGTCGAATATCACCTCGCCACGGGGCTACTCTCCGGCGACGCCAACACCGCCTTGCTGCACCACGGCGTCAAAGCCAATCGCAAGGTGATGGAGACCATCGCGCAATATTCGCTGGAGCAGGGGCTCACCCCGCGGCTGATCAAGATCGACGAGCTTTACGCGCCGAACGCGCTCGAATCGTAACTGTTTCCCGTCACCCTGAGGTGCGAGCGAAGCGAGCCTCGAAGGGCGACGGCCCGGGCCGTGCATCCTTCGAGGCCCGCCTTCGGCGGGCACCTCAGGATGACGGATTAGAGGCTATTCAGCCGCTTGCGCTTTCGCACTTCCGTCAACCGTCGCGCCCGTGGCCACCAGCGCCTTGATCTCACCCTCGCTGAAACCGGCCTCGCGCAACACCTCGAAACTGTGCTCGCCAAGCCGCGGCTGCAGCCGCTCGGTCGAGGGGGGCGTTTCGCTAAACCGCACCGGCGGATCGGTGAACATGATCTCGCCTTCGCTCGGATGCGTAGCGTGCTTGAAAAAGCCCGTGGCCTCGAGCTGCGGATCGGTGAGCAGGTCGTCGAGGCTCGCCATGCGCGCGCATGGGATTTCAAGCTCGCGCAGCAGCGCTATCCACTCGTCCGTGGTTTTGTCGAGCAGGCACGCGCCGGCAAGCTCGTAGAGCGCGACGACGTTGTGGCTGCGCGTGGCGATGCTGTCGAAGCGCGGATCGTCGCAAATTTCCGGCTTGCCGACCACCGGCCAGAATTTGCGCCAGTGCCGCTCGGTATAGGCCATCATGCACAGATAGCCGTCCTTGGTCTTGTACGGCCGGCGCCAAGCGCCGGTGACGCGCGTATAGCCGAGTGCTCCCATTGGCGGTACGAAATTGTGGCCGAACAGATGCTCGGCGAGCACGAACGACACCAGCTGCTCGAACATCGGGATTTCGACGAACTGGCCGCGGCCGGTTTTCTCGCGCGCCAAGAGCGCCAGCGCGATGGCATTGGAAATCGACAGCGCGCAAATCTTGTCGGCTAAAATGGTCGGCGCGTAACGCGGCTCGCCGGCCACCGACATCAAGGCGGCGATGCCGGACTGGCCCTGGATGACGTCGTCATAGGCCGGCTGGCCGCTATAGGGCCCGCCGTCGCGGTAGCCGTGCAGCGCCGCGTAAACCAGGCGTGGATTGCGCGCGCGTACTGCCTCTTGGCCGAAGCCGAGCTTTTCGATCTTTTGGGGCCGCATCGAATGGGCCAAAACATCGGCGCCGGCGATCAGTCGCCACAGTGCGTCGGCGGCAGCGGGCTTCTTGAGATCGAGCACCAGCGAACGCTTGCTGCGGTTGAGCCCCATGAACAGCGCCGCCATGTTCGGCGAGCGCGCCGGGCCGGTATGGCGCGGCGCATCGCCCTCGGGCGCCTCGATCTTGATGACGTCGGCGCCCATGTCGCCGAGCATCTGCGTCGCCAGGGGGCCTGCGACGACGGAAGTGAGATCGAGAATGCGAATGCCAGCGAGAGGTCCTGCCATGGTTGGTCTATGTCCCTACACATTACTAACACCCTCCCCTGCAGGGGGAGGGTCGGCCGCGAAGCGGCCGGGGTGGGGCCGTGCGCGGAGTAGCACTACCCCCACCCGCTGCACTTCGTGCAGCGACCTCCCCCTGCAGGGGGAGGTGGAAGCTAAGAAAACGCCGGCATCACTTCCTTGGCGAACAGCCGCATCGATTTTTGCGCTTCGGCGAAGTCCAGCGTGCCGAAATTGATTTGCAGCGAGGCGTGCTCGAATTTGCCGATGACGCCTTCGAGGCGGCGGATGGTGGCTTTGATCTCGTCGGGCGTGCCGACCCAGGCGCCGCCGGCTTCGATCTGGGTTTCGAGCGTAAAGTTCTTCATCCGGTTGATCGAGACATCGTAGCCTTTGTAATCTTTCGAAGAGGTGCCTTGGGTCCATTCGCCGGCGGATTCGAACAAAGCGGCGAAATAATCCTCGAACTGCTTGCGCGGAATTTCGCGGGCGAGCTTTGCGTCCTCGTGGCAGAACATGTGGAACGCGATCATGACCTCGCCGTTGCCGGGATGGCCGGCGTCGCGCCAGGCGTTGCGGTAGATCGGGATCAAATCCTTCAGCGGGCCGATCGGGATCGACATCAGCGCGTGGCCGGCACGGCCGGCGAATTCGAACGAATCCGCGGTGCGGGTCGAGGCGATATAGAATTTAGGCCGCGGCTTTTGCGTCGGCCGTGGCAGCGACGTGACGTTCTCGAAGGAATGAAACTGGCCGCGGTGCGTAACGTTCTCTTGTGTCAGCAGGAGCTCGATCTGCTCAAGACCTTCGCGGAAGCGCGCGACGGATTCGTCGGGCGAAATGTTGAAGCGCCGGAATTCGTGCGGCAGGAAGGCGCGGGCAAAGCCGACATCGAAGCGGCCGCCCGAAATGGCGTCGAGCATCGCAATCTCGCCGGCAAGTTTTAGCGGGTTGTTGAATGCTGGTACGACCGCGCCGGTGACCAGCCGCATTTTTTTCGTCCGCGCCGCCACCGCCGACAAAAACAGGATCGGGTTGGGGCTATAGCCGCCATAGCGCTCGAAATAATGCTCGACCGAGCGGGCGTGCGTGTAGCCGAGCATCTCGGCCTCTTCGGCGACGGTGAGGCTTTCCGCAAAATACTCCGCGGCGCTCTTGTCGCTTGGCCTGAAATTGGGAAAGAACTGAACGCCGAACTGCATTGTATTCCGTCATCCTGAGGTGCGAGCGGAGCGAGCCTCGAAGGATACGGCCGAGGCGCCGAGGCCGTCGCCCCGCCCGAAATCGGGTTTACCCGATTTCGGATTTTCGAGGTCCAAGTCGGCAGCGCCGACTTGGTTGGGCCGCTGTGCGGCCACCTCAGGGTGACGGGTCGAGGGCTTGCGCCCGATGTACCTGGATAGCTCAGCAAGATTTTTGCGCAGCGTAGCAGTATCGACCACGTGCGGATCGAAATCCGGCGCGTCGAAGTCGAGCATGCCCTCGTGGTCGACGCTGTTCGGATCGGCGATGCTGCGCAGATAGGTCTCGTAGCCCACCGGGCCGCCGATATCGGCCGGCGGGCAGCGGCCCTCGGCGCTGACGAGGTTTGGATAACGCAAGACAGGCTGCGCGCCGGCGCGCGCCAGCAGCGTTACCGTGTGCTGCCAATCCTCGCCGAACACGTAGTCGTATTTGAACGCATCGCCGTGGGCGAGGATATCGGACAGCGTCGCGCGCTCGGCCGGTGTTGGACTAACATCCGCGTCGCGATCGGGCTGCCCCCACACTTTGTCGCCGATGCGGAATTCGAACGGATGGCCGTTCTGCCAGCCGATGGCGATTTGCAGCACGAAATGCAGATCGTCGAGGCGGATGTCGGCGGGCACCTCGACGAGGCGCACCACACGCGGCGTCACGTCGTCGATCTCGACACTCAACCGTGCGATTTCGCTCATGTCAGGGGACGGCAAGCCGTCATTCCGCAGCTTGCTGGAACGTCAGCATCTCGTCGCGCCCACCGAGATCGACGATCCTGCCGTCCTTGATCACCCAGGCGAGGTTTTTGCTGTCTTGCAAGATGGCGATATCGGCGATCGGGTCTTTGTCCCACACGGTGATATCGGCGAGCTGTCCCGCCATCACCTGGCCGACTTGGCCGTCGAGGCCGACGGTCATGGCGTTGTCGCGGGTCGCCGCGACGATCGCCTCCATCGGCGTATAGCCGCCGTGCTTGACGAAAATCTCAAGCTCCTTGGCGTGCAGTTCACCATGCCGCGTGAACGAATTGTTGCCGGTGTCGGTGCCGACCAAAAGCTTGATGCCGAGCTTGCGCGCCTTGTGCATCAACTCGCCGAGCAGATCGTAATGCCGCTGCATGCGGTTTAAATCGAGCTGCACCTGCTCGGCGCCGACCTTTTGCTGCTTGCCGAGCTCGACCACCACGGCGAGGAACGTCGCCGTCGGCAGGATCGGCATGCCGGCCTTGGCCACCGCGTCGAGATCGCGGTCGGTGGCGAGATCGGCATGGACGATCCAATCGACGCCGGCTTCCGCCGCCGCGCGCGTCGAGCCGGCGCCGCGCGAATGGATGGCGACTTTCAGGTTGCGCCGGTGCGCTTCGCCGACCACGGCGGCGATCTCGTCCTTTGCCAGCATCTGCGATTCGCCGGAGCGGCTATCGGCCATCTTGATGAAATTGACGCCGTGCTTGCCCTGGCGGCGCACCTCGGTGACCATTTCGTCGGCGGTGTTGCACAGCTTGCCGATGGAGTGGTCGGGCGTGCCTTCCCATGACGGCTCGTCGTCCTCGATGCAGCCATAGGTGACGATCATGCGGCCGGCGACGAACATGCGCGGGCCTTCCATCAGGCCAAGCCGGATGGCATCGCGCACGCCGACGTCGGTGAACCAGGTGCCGCCGGGCACCGAAATGCTGGTGACGCCGGAGCGCAGCACTTTCTGCGCGCTGCGGGCGGATTTCAGCGTCGAGAATTCCGGCCGCGTCGTGCCCTTGCCTTTGCCCTCGCCCTTGATCAGCGGATAGCCGTAGGACATGTGGCAATGGGCGTCGATCAGGCCGGGCATGATCCATTTATCGGCGGCGTCGACCACGTCGACGGTCTTGCGGTCTTCGAGGTGCATGTCGCCCGGCAACGCACCGACGCTCTTGATGCGGTTGCCCTCGACCACGACGGCGTCATTACGCGCCGACGGTTTTCCGGAACCGTCGATCAGCGTGCCGTTGCGGATGACGAGTGTTTTCTTGGCGGCGCTCATGGGCCCTCCGGCGAAATTGCTTCGTTTGCGCGATTATACCGTAGCGCCGGGGGGTGTCATGCCCCAGCCAGCGCGGTGAGGCCATGCGCGGCGACGATATCGCCGACCTGCTCGCTGCGGTCGATATGGGCGCGCACCACAGCGCCGATGTCGCGGTGAAGCTCCGCAGCGCTGCGGTCCGCCTTGGGCTTGGTCTGGGCGCTCAGATAAGCGCCTTCGGCGCGGTTGACCTCGACCAAAGCGCGGCCGAACGGCATCTGCATGCGCTGGTAATGCTGCAGTCCGGCATCGAGGTCGCCGGCATCGCGGATGCTGTCGGCAAGACAAGCCGCATCGAGCGCCGCCTTGGTGGTTCCGGCGCCGGCATGGGGGCGGGCGACAAACGCCGCATCGCCGGCCAGCGCGACCCTGCCGAACACGATTTGCGGTGAGATCAGATCGTAGATCGGCTGAAAGAACGGCGTCGTGCGCGCAAAAATCTCGGCGATCTGCGGCGCGATGATGGCTTTGGCGTCGGCTTTTATTTTGGCGATGACGTCGGGCCGGATCAGCGGCGGCGGAATGCCGGCGGCGTGGTGGCGGCCCACGGCGTCGGTGCAGATATCGGCGAGCGCGTCGCGGCCCACGGGCCGGTACCAGACGATGTTGTAGGCGCGGCGGCCGACCGCGGTGTCGTTGTCGCGCCCCGGCACCGCATAGCTGATCAATTGCTCGCCCTCGGGCAGGCAGAACGCGTAGAGATCGACCATCTCCCGCCACAGATTTGGCGGCACGTCGGCTTCGTCGATCGACGCGCGCCAGGCCACATAGCCGGCGTAAGCCGGCTCGACTTCCGGCAAAAATTGTGCGCGCACCGTGGAGCGGACGCCGTCGGCGCCGACCAGGAGATCGCCGCGCTCGCGCGTGCCGTCGGCGAATATCGCGGTGACGCCGGCGCCGTCTTGTTCGACGCGAACGAGCTTTTTGCCGAGCCGATAGGTTTGCGCCGGCAGCGCGTCGAGCAAAGCGCGATAGAGCCGCGACCAGCCGCTGAGCGTGCGCGCCGTCGGCTGCTCGATCAAAATCTTGCCGTTTGAGTCGAGGCAGACCGCCCGCGTTGGCTTGATCCCCATCGTCTCGTCGAAGTCGATGCCGGCGCGCTTGAGGATGGCGATGAGCTGCGGGTGGGTGCCCAGGCCAACGCCACGGCTCGCCAGCTCCTCGTCATTGCGCTCGAACACGGTCGCGTCCCAACCGGTCGAGCGCAGCAGATGCGCCACAATCAGCCCGCCGAGAGAACCGCCGATGACGAGGGCGCGACGTGCACTCATCTTTTCCCCTCCCCCTTGTGGGGAGGGGCAGGGGTGGGGGTCGAGAGGTTTAGCGCGATCATTGACGCTCTAACGTCACCTCCCGACCCCCCACCCCACCCTCCCCCACAAGGGGGGAGGGAGACGCAGGCCGTGCCAGCTTTCACGACAACGCCCAGGACATGCTGTCATGCCCGGGCTTGTAATCCATGTTGGTCACCGCCGGATTGCGGTTGACCAGCGGGCGGCCGTACATCGGATTGGTCTGGCTGCGGGTCTCGTGCTCGACGGTGAACAGCACTTCGCGGGTGTCGAGGTCGATCACGTCCTTGAAGCGGTATTCGTAGTCGTTGGTCTCCACCGTGATCAGGCCGAGATCGAGCAGCTTGCGGTAGGGCCGCGAAAAATTGCTGAGATAGATCTGCACGTGATGTCGGTCGTAGTGCGCTTCCGGCGCGTCGGTCTCGCGAAAATAAAAGTATTGCTTCTCGCCGACCTGGACGCGGGTCTCGGGACCGGCGCCGTTTTTCTTGACCTCGGCCGGCACGTCCATCACCTCGCGATAGAAGCGCGCGATGCGCTCCGCGGTGCCGGGGCGCACGTCGAAGCGGACATAGGGCATGCCGAGCTGGATGCGGCCGAAGCGCTCAACGTCGGGCGTGTGCACGGTGATGCGGTTGCCCCATGGGCACACCGTCTCGACGCCGTCGTTGCTCTCGCGAAATTCGAATTTGGTGCCTTCGAGCGGCTTCTTCACGCGCTTGAGCCGGTTCAGGAGCGCTTCACGGTCCGGCATGACCAGGCCGGTGACGCCGCGCAGCACGTCGGGCTTGCCCATCGGCAGGTGAAACTGGCTCATGCCGACATTGACCCACATATTGCCGGCGCCGGTGTTGAGATAGGGGTCGCGGGTGTAGCCGAGCCCGGTGATGTAAAAATGCGTGGCGAGGTGCTGATCGTCGATGCAGACATTGACGTGTCCGATGCCGACGATGTTGCCGAAGTCCTGGGCGGCGCGGTCGTATTGTGGTTGGGGCATTGCAGTGTCCTGGGCGCGGTTTCTTCCTAGGGCGATACTAGGCGCGGGCCGGGGCACGCTCAACCGTTGTCTAGGGTGTAGGGTAGTAGGACGCAGCCGGAGGACGAGAAATGCCCTGGAGAGGTCTGAGTGTGACCCGGTTCGAACGCCGCGGCCAACCGCTCGCGCCCCGTCGCAAATTCCTGATCCGCATGGCGATCGCGATCGGGTTGTGGATCGTTTTGACAATAGTCGGCCTCGCGATCGGCATTGCCGGCTATGCGGCGTTCGAGGGCATGTCCTTCGTCGATGCCTATGTGAACGCGGCGATGATCCTGTCCGGCATGGGTCCGGTCGGCGAACTGAAGACCACAGGCGGCAAAGTGTTCGCCGGCTCCTACGCGATCCTGTCTGGTCTCATCATCGTCATCGCCACCGGATTCGTGCTGGCGCCGATTTTCCATCGCATCCTGCATTCCTTCCACGTGGAGACGACGAAGGAGTGAGGCGGAAACTCACTGCGGCTCAATCCCCGCAGCCTTGATTACCTTGCCCCATTTCTCGGTTTCGGCGGCGATGAAGGCGCGGAATTCTTCCGGCGTGTCCCATTGCGCGACGATGCCCATGGTGTTGAAGCGCGTGGCGGTCTCCGGCTTCTTGAGATCGGCGACAAGCGCGGCGTTGAGCGCGTCGACGATCGGCTTCGGCGTGCCGGCGCGGGCGAAAAAACCCTGCCAGCTTTGCCCCGAATAGCCCGGCACGGTTTCGGCCAGCGCCGGGACGTCCGGCATGTCGGGGTCGCGCTTGGCCGCGAGCACCGCGATGAGCTTCAACTTGCCGGCCTGGATCAGCGGCAGCGCCGGCGTAAGGTCGGAGAATTCCATGGACACATTACCGCTCGCCACGTCGGTCAATCCCGGCAACGTCCCCTTGTAGGGAATATGCCGGAGATTGACACCGGTCATGATCTTGAATTCCTCGGCGAAGATCTGATGCGGCGTGCCGTTGCCGGAGGACGCGTAGGTCAGCGCATCGGGCTGCGCCTTGGCGAGCTTGATCAGGTCCGCCACCGAATTGACTCCCAGTGACGGCGACACCACCAGGCAGAATTTGGTCAGGCCGACCAGGACAACCGGCGTAAAATCCTTGGCCAGATCGTAGGACACCGATTTCATCACGAACGGCAGCAGCGTGATCACCGACGGCGCATGCATCAACGTATAGCCGTCGGGATTGGCCTTGGCGGCAAACGAGATGCCGATCTCGCCACCGGCGCCGGGCTTATTCTCGACGACGAAACTGCCGTGCAGCGCGCGTCCCAGCACGTCCGCTTCATAGCGGCCCAGAATATCGTTCGATGCGCCCGGCGGGAACGGCACGACGATGGTCACGGGGCGGTTGGGATAGTCTTCGGCGCCGATGGCGTGCAGCACCGGCAATGCGAGCAGCGCGCAGGCGAGCGCCACTGCCGAGCCGGCGCGAATGATAAGCATTGTCATGGATGATCTCCCGAAGCCGGCAAGCTTAGACCCGTGCGGCGCGCCCGGACAAGGCGACGCCGCAGCCATGCTGCCGCAGCCTGACTGACGGACTGCCGCGGCACGGGCAGGGGTGATACACCTTGCCGGCAAATCACTTTGGGTGTCGCGGCGCGGTGTCGAGTTTTAGGGAAAAATTGCAACCGGCCGCGGGCGGCGAGGCGGGCAAGAGCGACGTCGATTATCGCCTGCTGGTGCCGCTGGTGCTCAATTCGGCGATCATCCAGGCGGTCTACGCCATCATGCGGGTGACGACGTCATACCGTGCCATCGAGCTCGACCTGCCGGTGATCTGGATCGGCGTGATCTCGGCGACCTTCGCGATCCTGCCGATCTTCCTCGCGGTCTGGGTCGGCCGTTTCATGGATCGCGGCAATGACGCGCAGGCCTGCTGGATCGGCGCCGCGCTGATGGTCGTCGCCTGCGCCGGCTTTCGCTACGGGGCCGGATCGGTGACGACGCTGTTGCCGCTGATGGCGCTGCTCGGCATCTCGCATCTGTTCATGATGGCAAGCCAGCAGATGCTGTGCATCCGCTGCGCCGGGCCGCGCGGCCGCGACGCGGTGTTCGGCAATTATCTGGTCGCCAGCGCCATCGGGCAGGGGCTCGGCCCGTACATCATCGCCTGGTCGAGCGGCACGGCGCGGCTGCCGCCGACCGACCGGCTGTATGCGATCGGTTTTTTGATCTCGTTGGCGTCGCTGGTGACCGCCGCCGCCATGCGGCCGGCGCCGAAGCCGAAAGCCCACGAGCACAGCGCCGCCGTCGTGCCGGTACGCACGCTAATGCGCCAGCGCGGCTTGATGGCGGTGCTGATCGCCAGCGTCATTACCATCACCGCGCAGGATCTGTTGGTGATCTACCTGCCGCTCTTGGGCGCCGCCAACAACATCACCGCGCGCGACGTCGGCACCTTGCTCACGGTGCGTTCGGTGTTCTCGCTGGTGTCGCGCATGGGCTATGTGCGGGTGATCCGCCTGGTCGGCCGCGGGCCTTTGACCCTCGCCAGCATGATGGGGGCGGGGATCAGCTTTGCCTGTCTCGCTCTGCCCATTCCACTTTCGGCGATGTTCGCAGCGATGGTGCTGATGGGATTTTCGCTCGGCATCGCCACGACGTTGAGCCTGACCAATGTGGTCGATCTCGCGTCGGCTGCCGCCATGGGCACGGTGATGTCGCTGCGCATCACCGGCAACCGCATCGGCCAGGTCGCGGTGCCGTTCATCGCCAGCTTGATCGCCGCCGCGGCCGGCGTCGGCGGCATTTTCGTCATCATCGCGCTGAGTCTTGGGGCGTCGGGCGCGGCCGTGCATTTCAGCCGGCAGGATTCCTAAGCGCCGAGACGACGGCGCGCGCCGACACTACCAACGCCGGTAATAGTAGCCGCGCCCATAGGTCCCGTAATAGGGACCGTAGCCGTAATAGTAATAGGCCGGCGGCGGCGGTCCGACATAGACGGGCGGACCGATGGGCGGCGGCGCTCCAGGGTAAACGGGAATCGGCGCGTCGGGATCGACGCCCGGCGGTGGGCCGGCGTAGCCCGGAGGCGGAGGAGGTGCATAGCCCGCCGGCGGCGGCCCCGCAGGCGGCCCCGCGTAGCCTGCAGGTGGCGGCCCAGCCGCGCCGGGTGGCGGTGCGCCACCGCCCTGGTCGAAGCTGGTGGCGATCGCGTAGCCATTCTGGCCCTGGAACGTGACCTGGCACCATTGGCCGCTGCAGCCGCTGACGTCGACATTGCTGCCGCCGGGAATGGTCATGATGACGGTGTAGGTGGTGCCCGGCCCCTGCCGCAAATTCACGTTGTTGGTGGCGAGCGCGGGCGCCGCTGCGGCGCCTACCGCCGATAACGCCAACAGCATAGCGACGGACGCTGTGATCTTCCCGAAAGTCATCGCTAACCTCCTGGGCTGCAAAACGATATTTCGCCACCGATTAAAGTCTCGACGGTGCCGGTTTTCAACCCGCTTCGCGGCAGGATTTTGTTATTTTCAACGCGCGAGCTTTTCCAGTTCGGGGAACGGCGCATAGGTGGCGCCAGCGCACAGGTCTTTGGGCGTCTCGATGAACTGGTCGAAGCGGCCGCCGACGAAAACGGCGGCGACCTCGCGCATGCCCTCATAGACGGTGGCGGTCTTCTTCGGATTGAAGCGCAGGCAGACCATGTAACGTTGGTGGCTGAATACGCTCTCCGACTTCATCGCCGGCTCGGAAATGCTGGCGTCGCGAATGGCGGACGGATCGTTGAGATAGGCGTGCATGGCGGCGAGGATGTCGGTCTTGTAATTCGTCGGATAGGCGTTGACGCCCTCGTCTTCGCCGGAGGCGTCAGACTGACGGTGATGCCCGGCGCAGGCGCCGAGTAAAAGCGCCACGCCGATGATCAAACCGACATGCCGCCGGCATGCGCCGCCGCCGTTCATTCGTTGCCCGCGCCATCCTCACATTCGCCGCCCCGCTCGGTTTAATCGCAATTCGTGACCAGCGCCACTGCCATGTCATCAGGACTGCGTTATTGCGTGTCGCCAGGGCGGAAAATCTCCTGTAAGTACGCCCCAAATTCCCGCCCATGGAGGAAGCGACCATGCCCCGCATCGTGCACATCGCGCTCAAGGTTCCCGATCTCGAAAAGGCGACCAAGTTCTACGCGACCGTATTCGGCTTCAAGGAGACCAAGACCAGCTACGATCGCGGGCATGTGTCGCGCCACATGACCGACGGCAATCTCGATCTGGCGCTGATGGTCTATGACAGCGAGGACGTCGAAGAAGCAAAACTCTCCGGGCCGGGTCCGTGCATCCATCACTGGGGCATCGAAGTCGACGACCGCGACGCCACCGCGGCGCAGATCGAGGCCGGCGGCGGCAAAATCATCTCGCGCGAGGAAGGCAACGCCTGGAAATTCCGCGCGCCGGACGGCACGGTGGCGGAGATCGTCAAGGCGGGGCGGTACAAGAAGAAGTCGGAAGCGAGCGCGTAACTCTTTCCGCCCGTCATTCCGGGACGCGGGCGAAGCCCGCGGGCCCGGAATCCATAATCACGGTTCGTGAGGGCCTCGCGAAGGCCGAGCTATTCCTGACGCGGCGGTGGCTATGGATTCCGAGCTCGCGCTTCGCGCGCCCCGGAATGACGATTAGATCGGCACCGCCATTGCCTCGAAGGCGCCGTCGCAATTGATCAGGTCGACGCGCTTCTGCACGATGCGGAAAGTTTCGCCGTGACGCCTTAAGTGGTGCCGCTGGCGGCCGGCGAAGAGGCGTTGCGTGTCGTCGCGGTATTCGGCCATGATCAAAGTCGAGCCGACGACGTATTCGCCCTTCGCATGATCTGATTCCTCGACGATGACATTGCCAATGAGATGCGCGGTGCGCGACGGCGGCGTCTGCACGTGGATGCGCGGATGTTCGAGCCGCTCGACGCGGGTCTTCATCAGCTCGCGGTCGTCGTAGAACAGCGACGCCTGGTCGAATGGGCTGTTCTGGTCGGGCACCGCCGGCACCCAATAGGTGCCGTCGTCGGCGAACAGCGCCATCCAGTCGCGAAAGCGCCGCGCATCGAGGAGCCGCGCTTCGTGGATGATGAAGTCCTCGAAGGCGGCGCGGCCCAACTCGTCAGCCGCCATTACGCCGCCTCGTGCATATAGCCGAGCCAGGCTTTGTATTGCGCGCGCACCACCATCTCATGGGTGGCAAGCTCGCGGGTGGCGTTGTGCTCGCGGTCGGGCTCCTCGGCGCCGAGCCCGCGCGAGATGTCGACCCAGTCGGTCATGGTGCTTTGCAGGCCCTTTTGCGCGCGCACGAACGATTCCAGATCGTCGGTCTGCACGAACGACGCGGCCGAATGGGTGACGTTGAGCAGGCGGATATTGCCGAAATTCATCGCTTCCGGCGCGCCGACCAGGCGGATCGGATAGATCGTCACCTCGGTGCGGTCGACCGCGATCGGCTTGATGACGCGGACATGGATGTTCAAGCCCATGATCGACATGTTCGGATAAATCAGCGAATTGTGCAGCCGCGGCGTCAGAATATCGTTGGCCCGCGCGGCGCCGACTTTCTCGGCCAGCACTTTTTTGTATTCGTCGAACGCGGGGCTCGAGCGCTTGCCGTCGTCGAGCGAGGTGTTGCTGGTCCAGCCGTGGCCGTTGCCGGCGATAAAGCTCTTGCGGTCCTTCCAGGATGCGGCGGTTAGTTTCTTCTCGGTCTCGACAACCATCGCGCCTTTTTGATCGCCCTCGCGGCGGGCAAACTGCACGCCGTCCTTGTTGACGGTGGAGGCATGGCCGAACGGCACGTGATAGGAATCGAGCACGTTCTCGACCTGAAGCTTCCAATTGCCATTGTAGACGTAGCGGTGCATGCCGGCGTCGAGCGCCAGTGCGCCGTCGGGCGCGCGATCGACCAGATCGTCGATATTGCCCTTTACCGGGCCGATATGGTCCTCAAAACTCGTGCCCTTCACCGCTAGGCTCGCGAACACAAAACCGCGGTATTCGCCGACGCGCGGCGCGCGCGCCAAACCGAACGCGTCCTTGTCGAAATTTTCGGCGCAACCTTCTGGCACCGGCACCGTCATGAGGCGGCCGTCGGTGTCGAACGTCCAGCCGTGATAGCAGCAGGTCAGGCGCGGAGCGTGGCCGCGGCGCTCGTTGACCACCTTGGCGCCGCGATGGGTACAGCGGTTGAGCAGCACCTGCACCGAACCGTCGCGATGCCGTACCATGATCACCGGCTGGCGGCCGAGATCGGTGGTGATGAAGTCGCCCAGGTTCGGCACTTGGCTGGTATGGCCGACGAATAGCCAGGCACGGCCGAAGATGCGTGCCATCTCCAGGTCGAACAGATCCGGATCGGTATAGACGCGCCGGTGCACGCGGCCGGGCTCGATGAGCTTTCCGATCTCGTCGGCGTGGCCGTTGCGCATGAGACGCTATTCCGCCGCCTGATGCGCGCGGTCCTGCACCTGGGTGTTGATGAGCTGCAGCGGCGACGCGGTTTCTTCCAGCATGCCCCAGCTCTTGAGCCAATCGTAGGTGCGCTGCATCTCGTCGGCCGGGATCGGCGCCGGATCGCAGACCACGAGGCGGCTCTCGCGCAAGTCCTCGACCTTGAGCGCCGCGATCTCCGGATCCTTCTTGGCGTAATAGTCGATGAAATAGTGCATGTACGCCTTCTTGTTCGCATTGATGCGGCGCACCGCCTCGCGCACTGCGCGATTGAAGGCCGCATAAGTCTCGGCATCGACCCGGTCGGAGGCGACTTCGGTGCCGTGGAAGAACGCCGAGCAGATGACGCGGCAGCCCTTCTTCTCGGCGAGCGTGATGTGCGGCTCGGTCAGCGTGGTGGCGTCGATCTCGCCCTTCATCATCGCGTCGAGGCGATAGCGCGAGCCGTTCGGCGCGCGGCAAAGTTTTATCATCTCGCGCGGCATAAAACCTTCGAGCAGATGCAGTGCGATATAATGGGTGCCGAAATAGAACGGCACGCCGATGGTCTTGTTGGCGAGTTGCTGCGGCGTATAGACCGGCGAGTCCGGCGGCACCACCACGGCCGAATAGGCGACGATGGCGCGGCGGCCGAGCTGCCGGCTGCCCTGGCCGGTATCCTGGACGCGGCAGTAATTGCCCCATTCGCAGGCGTTGTACATGTCGGCCTTGCCCTGTTCCAAGAGCTTGCCGTGGCTGGCGAACGGGTCGACGCCCTTCGGATTGGTGACGTGCGCTTCGACCTTCTTCTCAACGCCGGCTTCGCGGTCGGCCCATTCGACCTCGATGCCCTCCTTGGCGAACAGGCCTTCGTCATAGGCGACGAGTTCCGGCAGACCTTGGAACGGCGCGGTCGTTTCCAATACGAGTTTTTTCATCGGCGGCTCCGGGCGGCGTTTGTGCGGCAAATCGGGTGGCGAACTTTAGGCCTGCGGGCAGGTCGAATCAACGACAGCCGCATGCCGCTTGCGCATGGCCGCGGCACGGCAGCGCTTACTTTTGCGGCCGCAGCCGCTGCATCTGCAATTGCGCCAGGAACGGCACCAGCGGGTGCGCGCCCATTTTCACGATCGAGGGCATGTCGAGCTTGATCAAGGCCTCGCGCTGGTCGGGCGGCAGCTGGAATTTATCGGCAAACGCCGCCGCGTCCGCCAGGTATTGCTTGCGCATACCGGCGTCGTGGGCGAGGCCGTGCAGCGCCGTTGTCAACTCCACCAACTCCGGCTTGATCGAAGGATAATGCGCCGCGTTGTTCTGCGTTGCATCGCCGCCGATCCAGGCCAGCGATGCATAATTGTGATGCCAGCTCGGATCCATCGACACCACGTCGGGCTTGCGCTCGCCCAAGGCGCCGGCGGCGCAGGCCCAGCAGCGCAATTCGATATTGCCGGTGTCGTCGAGCTCGGCTTCGTCGTAGCCGATCAGCGATTTCAGATTTCCCGCCGCGAGCTTTTCCAGCACGCGCCGATCCCAGGCCAGCTCGGGATTCGAGTAGCGGTCGGTGCCGGGAAAATGCGACATGCCGCCGCTCGACAGGATCACGGTTTTGAGCCCAAGCGCGGTGACCGTGCGGGCCACCGCCTGGCCGAACTGGTAGCAGCGCTCCATGGTCGGCTGCGGCGGCAGATAGGCGTTGACATAGATCGGCAGCACCGGGCCGGTGTGGCCCAAATGGGTGAGCGGAATGCCGATGGCGTAGTCGATCTTCGCCGTCGAGGTGAAGGCCGGATCGAAATTCTGCCGATACAGCTGGCGCACCAGCTCGAAACCGATCTCGCTTGGAATCTTCCAGTGGAATTTACGGCCGGCGAATTCGCCGGTGGCCTCGCCGCCGACATGGACGGTGAACGGCGGTGCGGTGGTGTGGAAGAACTGTTCGGCATGATCGTTGGAGAAGATGATCCACAGGTCCGGCTCGAGCGCGCGCAGCCTTTTGCCGACGTCGGCCGCGACCTCGCGGACTTTGGCGACCAGCGCCTTGTCCTCGGTGTCCGGCATGGTGAAGAACTGCGGCGCATGGGGCAGCATGGCGCCGCCAATCACGGTCGACATCATCGCGTTTCTCCTTGTCGGCAAGGCTATCGCGCGGGGGGACGAACAACAAGCGCGGGCGCGGCGTCGCGGCAGCCATGCGCGCGCTCGCTTCACAGGTCCGCAGGAAGCCGATAGCTTCGCGCCGGCGCGTAAGAATGCTTTTGAGGGGACGTGATGGTCGAAGTTCCGGTAACGATCGCCTGCGGCAATTACGATCGCACGCAGGCGATCAGGGACGGCAGGGTGAAAGTCGAAGGCTGCGCGGTGACCTACCTGCCGCTGTATCCGGAGGAGATTTTCCATCGCGTCTTCAAATTCCAGGAATTCGACATTTCGGAAATGTCGTTCTCGAGTTACCTGCGCACGGTGTCGGCCGGGACATCGGCCTACACCGCGGTGCCGGCCTTCGTGTCGCGGATTTTCCGCCATTCCGGCATCTACATCCGCAAAGGCGCCGGCATCGCCAAGCCCGAGGATCTGCGCGGCAAGCGCATTGGCGTGCCGGAATATCAGATCACCGCGGTGGTCTGGATGCGCGGCATGATGCAGCACGAATACGGCGTGCCGCCGTCGGAGATTCATTGGCGCAGCGGCGGCCAGGAGCAGGCCGGCCGCGAAGAGCGCACGCCATTGAAGCCGATCCCGGGCCTCGATCTGCAGGCGATCCCGCATGACAAGACGCTTGTCGGCATGCTGCGCGACGGCGAGCTCGACGCGCTGTTCACGGCGCGCGCCCCGTCGTCGTTCCTCGCCGGTGAGGCGCATATCACGCGACTATTTCCCAACACCCGCGCCGCCGAGCAGGCCTATTACAAGAAAACCGGCCTGTTTCCGATCATGCACCTCATCGGCATCCGCAAATCCCTGGTCGAGCGCTATCCGTGGCTGCCGACCAGCGTCTACAAGGCGTTCTGCGAAGCCAAGGCGCTGGCCATGATCGACCTGCGCGACGTCAATGCGCTGATGGTGACGCTGCCCTGGCTCGAAGCCGAGACCAAGGAGACGGCCGCGATCATGGGCCAGGATTTCTGGAAATACGGCGTCGCCGAGAACATGCCGGAGATCGAGGCGCTGTCGCAATACGTCTACGAGCAGGGCTTGACCGACCGCAAAGTGAAGGTCGAGGAATTGTTTCATCCCGCGACATTCGATATTTCGAAAGTATGAGCATGGCGGCACACGACGATCGCGTCATCATTTCCGGCTGCGGGCCGGTCGGCGCGGTGATGACCTTGGCGCTGGTCAAAAAGGGCATCCCGGTCACGCTGATCGAGCAGTTGCCGGACGCCGCCGAGGATCAGCGCGCCGCCACCATCCATCCGCCGACCGTGGACATGCTGGTCGCGCTCGGGCTCGAAAAGGAGATGTTCTCCACCGAGCCGACCGGCGGCATGGAAGCGCCGCTGTTCCACTTCCGCGACCGGGCGACGGGGAAATTGATCGCCGTGTTCGACATCAGCCTGCTCAAGGGCGAGGTGCCGTATCCGTATGTGCTGCAATGGGAGCAGTACAAGCTGGTGCACGCCGCGCTGCCTCACATCAAGGCGAGCGGGCTCGGCGAGGTGCGGTTTTCGACAAAACTCACCGGGCTGGCGCAGACCGCTGATCACGTCGAGGCCACGGTCACCAATGCCGCCGGCGAAACCGAAACGCTGCGCGGCAAATATCTGATCGGCAGCGACGGCGGCTCGAGCACGGTGCGCCGCCTCGCCGACATCGCCTTCGATGGCTTCACCTGGCCCGAGCGCTTCATCAAGATCGGCACCAGCTTCGATTTCGGCACCACCGGCCAGGGCTATTGCACGCGGAATTATTTTTCCGATCCCGACGAGTGGATCAATCTGTTCAAGGTCAAAGGCAAAGGCCCGCCCGGCATCTGGCGCGGCGTGTTTCCGGTACCGGAAGAGGAAACCGATGAGGCGGCGCTGAGCATGGCCGGCATCCAGCGCCGCCTGCAAGGCATCCATCAAAAGAGCGGCGAATACGAAATTCCCTATTACGCGCTCTATTCCGTGCACCAGCGCGTCGCCGCGACCTTCAACAAAGGCCGCGTGTTGCTCGCCGGCGACTGCGCCCACGTCAACAACCCGATCGGCGGCATGGGCATGAACGGCGGCATCCATGATGCGATTAATCTTGCCGAGAAATTGTCCGACGTGTGGTTCGGCCGCGCTGAGGCAAGCGTACTCGACCGTTACACCCGCCAGCGCCGCAAGGCCCAGGTCGATTACGTTCAGGCACAGACCATCCAGAACAAGAAGGCGCTGGAGGAAAAAGACCCGAAGGTGCGCTGGCAACATCTCGACGAGTTGCGACGCACGTCGGAGGATGTGACGCTGCACAAGAAGTTTTTATATCGCTCGTCGCTGATCGACAGTTTGAATTCGGCAAATGCGGTGGAGTGAGCGTAGGGTGGGTTGAGCGGAGCGAAACCCCACCATCACGGTCTAAGGTCAAACTCCGCAGGTGAAGTTGCGTCCATTGCGAGCCTCACGCCGCTCGCCATCAGATCAAACGCCTCAGGTCCTATAAAATATTCCCTCACCTTCTTGAAATCTTTGCGGAAGGCTCTTGCAACGAAGGTGTACAAATTTTTAGACGCCACACTGGGCGGCGGTGATAACGTTCCGATCATTCCGTAAGCGTTTCTTTTTCGAACTGGAATTACCCAAGTAACCCAAATGGAGCGAAGGAAAATCCCGGAGCGTTTGAGCAGCGCATCTTCCAATATCAAATTCTGAGGTCAAACTCCGCAGGCGAAGCCGCCCCGATCGTCAACCTGGCGCCGCCTCTTGCAAGACTCAGCGCCTCGGGTCCAACGAAGAACTCTCGCGCTTTCGCAAAATGTTCGCGAAACGGCTTGGCAATGAAATTGTACAGATTTTTGGACGCCACGCTGTTTGAGACCGTTCCGATCATTCCATATAAAATGACATCTTCGTTGTGCCGACCCCCCGGGCTAAACGCCACGGTGTCCTCATTTAGTATTTGGTCATAAAAATAACGGACACCGCCAGCCCTCTGTGGCACTTCGCGCGCCCGTATTTGCGTTCCCTGGAGCGATATCAGATATGACGGATTTGCCACTGCGGTGGGATGATGCGCCTGGCCAAGTTCTGGAATAGTGACGTACGACAAGTAAGTTCGGGCTCTATTCTCCTTGAATGATCCGGTCAAAGTGTATTGAAGCCTCTTTTGGGCTTCCAGCGAGGATAGCGCCGGACCAAGATCCTGCGCTGTTGCATAAAACATAAGTTGGTTTCTGGTCATGGGTTTGTCTTTTTGGGGATTAAAATCAGCCTGTCATTGGGGAATGCGTATCTAATTCTGGCGGCGGCAGCAGCTTCTCTTGGAGTTGGACTTCCGTCAGCGAGAGTGTCAATAGTTTGAATGCGCGTAGTTGCACCAGTTTCATTGTTCACGGCCGTAATATCCACGAAAGTACCACCTCGAGTTCCCGGGCCTGGCCCGGGAATGTATTCTTCGGGCAAGCCGCCGCCGTGGATGACCGTGAAATCTTCATTTTCAAGCTTCGCCCTGATCGCGGCATTCTGCGCGCGTGTTGCGGGACTTCCAAGACGCCCGCTGCGACTCGGACTTGTCGCTGGGCTGCTCTCCGGCAATTCAGCCGCGCCGGACTCGGTTGCCACCGTCTCAGCCGCTTCGGTTTCGCGCGCGATCGGTGGAACGCCGCCGCCGGCAAGCGCGAAGGATGACGCGAACCCAAATATTTCGAGGTATTCCGCCGGGTCGACGCGAGTGTATAGGTCGAGCCTGTCGAGATATTGCTGCCGATCCTCTCTGGTGATGCCCGGCCTTGTTAGGACTGCTAGCATGTTCTTCAAGTCTGTAGCGGCAGCTTCCCAGCCAACGTTTTTGAAATGCCGGTCGATCTCCGCCGTTATCGCGGGCACATCCTCCGCCTTAGCATTGGCTATCCACTCAATGAGGTCGGCGAGTTCATCGATCCGCTTCGGTCCGGGCCGTAAATGAACCCAATCGTTATCCGGACCGGACGACGCGTCGGAGCGCCGCGTCGGATCGTCATTTTGTGCTGTCCGCACCGAAAATGGTTCGCTAGAACCTTCGGTCGGTGCGAACCAGCCGGGGTTCGGGGGTGTGCCGGTGCGCGGATGCAGCGCTGGATTCCAGTCGCCGCCGCCGCCGCCCCCTTCGTCCCGCGCATATTTGATGAGGACATCCGTCGCCTCCATCGCGTCACGCGCAGTTCGGTCCGGAATGTCGGAAATACGAAGATGCACTGCGGCGATCCGGGCTAGGCATTGATCGTCGGCATTCAACGCGCGCGCCACGCTGGTAAGGCCGGACATGAGCCCGTCGGCGCGGATTTCAGTGCTATACGCGCGGCTGAGCAGCCGCTCGATGTCATGCTGTTGACGGACGAAAAACTGTCCATCGCGTTTTTCGATCAGCGGCGTTCGCCCAATCAAAAGGCCATCGTCGCTGCAGGCGAGGCCGAGGTTATCTTCGCCGGCTTCGCTGAGACGCCACATGTGCCAAGCGGCGTGGCGGGTCATCACCTATGTAGGATTATATTCAGCAAGCCCTGTCAACAGAAAAGTGACGCCACAAAATGGTGCCGGGCATCATTTAGCGCAAGCCATTGTAGTTGCTGATGAAATCACGCCTAGCCGCTGGGCCGTCTTCTGTTGTATTTGCCGCTTGTTGAGCGCACGTTTCGCATCAGCGACGGATTCGCTCGAAAAGATTCGCACTCTATCGGGCGGCGGGCTTTGCGCGGGACGCGACTACAAAATCTTCCCCCATTTCGCCTCGATCGCCCGCGCCTCATCGGTCGACAGCGCCGAGGTCGGCGGAAACTTTTCGCGCCACGCAAACGGCCGACAGGCGTCAATGATCGCCTTGGAGTGCGAGGTGACGCCGCGTTCCTTGTCGTCGGGCGAAATGCGCGGATCGAGCGCCGAGCTCCAGGCGTTGCGCACGATGTCGATGCCTTCGGCCGGCTCGCAGCGGGTGGCGACCGCCCACATCACGTCGGCGAGGTTCGACGGATCGATGTCGTCGTCGACCACCACGACGATGCGCGCCATGTAGCTGTGCGCCGCCGCCACCAGCGCGGCGCGCTTGGCGTGGCCGTCGTAGCGCTGGCGCAGCGCCACCACGGTCATGAGCTGCGAAACGTGCTGCCAGGCGCCGACCACGTCGGTGACGCCTGAGGCTTCGAGATTGCTCCAGATGGTCGCGGCGCGAAATGGCAGGCCGAAGTGAAAGCGCGGCGGCTTCATTGGCGGCGAGCCGAGCAGGATCGGATCGTTGCGATGATGGATGGCGCTCACTTCCATCACCGGCCCCGGCCGCGCCGCGGCGGCGTAATAGCCGGTGAATTCACCGAACGGTCCTTCGGGCAGCGTCGCTTCGCTCATCGGCAGCAAGCGACCTTCGAAAATGATTTCCGCCAGCGCGGGAAGCGGCATCCCGGTCTGCGGGCCGTCGAAAACTTCGATCGGCGCGCCCTTGATCGAGCCGGCGAACTCGTATTCCGAGCGGCCGTCGGGCAAATACTCGAAGCCGGCGATGAACAGCGCCGGATCTTCGCCGTGCACGATGACCACCGGACAGCTCTCGCTGCGATCCCAGTATTTTTTCGCGATGATGGCGCCGTGCCGACCGCCGTGATCGAACTGCACGGTGACCCGGTTCGGGCCGTGCACCTGGACGCGATAGATCGAGGCGTTGATCCAGCCGGAGTCAGGATCGCGCATGATGACGAGCGAGCCCGAGCCGATGAACGGCCCGCCGTCGTGGCGGTGCCAGATCGGCGCCGGAAAGCGCGCGATATCGACGTCGCGCCCGGCCATCGTGTTGTCGAGGAACGCGGCGGTTTTGACGGTAACCGGCGGCTGCGGCCGCAATGTCTTGCGTTTCTCCATCCAGGCCTTGAGCGCGTCGAGCGGTCGCAGCCCGGGATCGAGCCCGAGCGCAAGGCTAGCGCGTTGCACATTGGTGGTGGCATTGGTGAAGACGCGAAAGCCGGGCGGAAAGCCTTTGATGGCGTCGAACAGCAGGGCCGGGCAGTCGGGCAGGCCGGCCGCGACCTCGGTGATGCCGCCGATCTCAAAACGCGGGTCGGCGCCGTCGATGCGCCGCAAGGCGCCAAGCTTATCGACGAGATCGATGAATTCGCGCAAATCCTTGTACATGTCGTCGCACCCGCAATTTCGGCAAACCCCGCCCCGCCTGCGCGAGACTAAGCTGGGGAGTCAAGGAGTTCTCTTTCCTAGCGAATATGTATAAGTGAGCGGTGCCCGGGTACACAGCCTTCATGCCATCCATTGCCCATCTCATTCATGCCTACGGCCTGCTCGTGGTCGCCGGCACCATCGGGCTGGAAGGCGTCGGTTTTCCGGTGCCCGGCGAGACGGCGCTTATCATCGCCTCGGTCATTGCCGGCACCAAGCACGAGCTCAACATCGTCGCGGTGATCCTGACCGCGGCGGTCGCTTCGATCGTCGGCCGCAGCGTCGGCTATCTGATCGGCCGCAATTTCGGCTATTGGCTGCTGCTGCGCTACGGCAGCTACATCTGGGTCAACGAGGCGCGGATCAAGCTCGGCCAATATCTGTTCCTGCGCCATGGCGGCAAGATCGTCATCGTCGCCCAGTTCGTCCCGGTCCTGCGCACCATCGCCGGCATCATGGCCGGCGCCAATCGCATGCCGTGGCCGCGATTCCTCTTGGCGAATATCTTCGGTGCATTCGCCTGGGCGATGTTCTTCGGCATCGCCGCCTATACGCTGGGCCGGCAAGTCGAGCGCCTGGCCGGCTGGGGGGTGGTCGTGCTCGTCATTGCCACCGTCATCGTCGTGGCTGTGGCCGCCCACTTCGTGCGCGGCCACGAGGCGCAGCTTGCGGCGGAAGCCGAGCGCGCCTTGCCGGGTCCGCTGCAGTCGCCTTGACGCGGCCGCCCCGCCGGTGCCGATAATACGCGAAATGCCCAAGGAGCCGACGCCGTGACCGCGCCCTGGTCGACGATCGATTGCGACGTGCACGTCAATGTGCCGAGCATGCAGGCGCTGTTGCCGCATCTCGACGAATACTGGCGCGACAGCGTGGTCGACCGCGGCATGAATTCGCTGGAGTCGATCAGCTATCCGTCGAATGCGCCGCTCACCGCGCGGCCGGATTGGCGCGGCAAGGGCGGCGCGCCGGCCGATACGCTCGACGCCTTGCGTACCCACGCGCTCGACCGCTGGAACATCGACGTCGCCATCTGCCATTGCCTCTACGGCGTGCAGCTTCTGTACAGCGAGGACATGGCGGCGGCGTTCGCCAAAGCGGTCAACGACTGGGTCGCCAAGGAATGGCTCGACCGCGATCCGCGGCTGCGCGCCTCGATCGTGGTGCCGATGCAGAACACCGAACTCGCCGTCGCCGAGATCGAGCGCTGCGCAGCCGACAAGCGCTTCGTGCAGGTCTTGGTACTGTGCATGGGTGAGATGCCGCTCGGCCGCCGCCAATACTGGCCGGTCTACGAAGCGGCGGAGCGCCACGGCCTGCCGCTCGGCATCCATGCCGGCTCGAGCTACAAGCATCCGGTGACCTCGCTCGGCTGGCCGTCGTGGTATGTCGAGGATTACGTGGCGCAATCGCAAGGCTTTCAGTCGCAGCTGGCGAGCCTGGTTTGCGAAGGCGTGTTCGTGAAATATCCGAAGCTCAAAGTGGTGCTGCTGGAATCCGGCGTCACCTGGCTGCCGGCGTTCCTGTGGCGGCTGTCGAAATTCTGGCGCGGCGTGCGGCTCGAAGTGCCGTGGATCGACCGTTCGCCGGCGCAGATCGTGCGCGATCACGTGCGGCTGACCATCCAGCCATTCGACGGCCCGGACGATCCGGCCGCCGTCGCAAAACTGATCGAGCACATGCAGTCCGACGACATGCTGCTGTTCGCGTCGGACTTTCCGCACTGGCAATTCGACGGTGATGACATCATGCCGGCGGGTATTCCGCAAAAACTGCACGGCAAGATCCGGCGCGACAACGCGCTGGCGACCTACAGCCGTCTCGCCGAGCAGGCCGTGTAACGCCATGGCCAGACACGTCATCGCTGCGTTGCGCGAGTTTCCGGCCGGCACCCGCAAGCTCATCGACATCAAGGGGCGCCAGATCGCGGTTTTCAACATCAAGGGCGAGTTCTTCGCGCTCGCCAACCGCTGCCCGCATCAGGGCGGCAGCCTGTGCGAAGGCCGCTTGACTGGGCTGGTCGAATCGACCGAGCCCGGCCAGTACCGCTATTCGCGGCAGGGCGAGATCATCCGCTGCCCGTGGCACGGCTGGGAGTTCGACGTGCGCACCGGCAAATCCTGGTGCGACCCGACGCGTATCCGGGCGCGGCAATTTTCGGTTTCGGTGGCGCCGGGCGCGACGCTGGTCGAAGGCCCCTACGTGGCCGAGACGTTTGCCGTCAGCGTCGAAGACGAATACGTCGTGCTGGACGCATGAGGCAATTTGGAATGGCGCAGGGGCGATTGCGGCTGGCGGCGGATATCGGTGGCACCTTTACCGACATCGCGGTGTTCGACGAAAAATCCGGCAAGCTCACCTTCGGCAAGGCGCTGTCGACGCCGGCGCATCTGGTCGAAGGCATTTCGGCGGGCGTCACCAAGGCCGGCAGCGATTATCGCTCCGCCGGATTGTTCCTGCACGGCTCGACCATCGCCATCAATACGATGCTGGAGCGCACCGGCGCCAAGACCGCGCTGCTGATCACCGAAGGCTTTCGCGACATCTACGAGATCGGCCGCATCAACCGGCCGGATGCCTACAATCTGTTCTTCCAAAAACACGTGCCGCTGATCGAGCGGGCGCTGCGCTTCGAAGTGCACGAGCGCATGCTGGCCGACGGCGAGATCGACAAGCCGCTCGACGACGACGAGATCGCGGCGCTCGGGCGCGAGCTTGAAAAGCTCGGCGTCGAAGCCGCCGCGATCCTGTTTCTCAATTGCTACGCCAATGCCGATCACGAGCGGCGGGCAAAAGTGATTTTGGAAAAAAATCAACCCGCGCTGTTCGTCTCCGCCTCGCACGAATTGTCACAGGAATATCGCGAGTTCGAGCGCTGCGCGACGGTGGCCGCCAACGCCTATATCGGTCCAAAGGTGCGGCGTTATATCGGCGAGATCGACGCCCATATGCGCAAAGCCGGGTTCGCCGGCTCGTTCCTGGTGGTGCAATCGACCGGCGGGCTCTACGAAGCCGAGCAGGCGCAAGACCAGTGCGTGCGCATGCTGGAATCCGGGCCGGCCGCGGGCGTCATCGGCACGCAAGCGCTGTGCCGCGCGCTGAAAATCGACAACGCGATTGCCTTCGACATGGGCGGCACCACGGCCAAAGCCGGCGTCATCTATCACGGCGAGGCTTTGACCACGGGCGCGGCGCTGATCGGCGGTTATGAAAAGGCGCTGCCGGTGCAGATCGCCATGATGGATATTTTCGAGGTCTCCGCCGGCGGCGGCTCGATCGCGCGCGTCGACGACGGCGCGCTCCGCCTTGGTCCGCAGAGCGCAGGCGCTTCGCCGGGCCCGGCCTGTTACGGCCTCGGCGGCACCGAGCCGACGGTGACCGACGCCAATCTGATGCTCGGCCGGCTCGGCGCCGAGCGCTTTTTGGGCGGCGAGATGAAGCTCGACGTCGCCGCCGCCGAGCGCGCGCTGAAAGAAAAGATCGGCGATCCGCTCGGCATGAACGCGGTCGAAGCGGCCGATGGGATCTTACGCATCGCCGCCACCGCGATGTCCTACGCGGTGAAGGGCGTCACCACCGAACGCGGTTTTGATGCCGGCGATTTCGTGCTGTTCGCCTATGGCGGCGCCGGTCCCCTGCACGCCGTCGAGGTGGCCCGCGAAATCGGCATGCGCAAGGTCATCGTGCCGTTTGCGCCCGGCGTTTTTTCCGCTTTCGGCATGCTGTTCTCCGATCTGCGCTACGACTTCGTACGCACTTGGTTCACGCCGCTGGAAGACGCCAAGTTCGAGACAATCGAAAAAGTCTATCGCGCGCTGGAGAAGCAAGGCCGCGACGCGATCGCCGGCACCTCGATCAAGTCGCAGCAGATCGCGGTCAAGCGCGCCGCCGACATGCGCTATGTCGGCCAGGAGCACGCCGTCACCGTCGACCTGCCGATGGCAGTGTTCGCGCGCAAGGACCGCAAGGCGATCAAGCGTTACTTCGACGCGATGCACGCGCAGCGCTACGGCACATCGGCACCGCAAGAACGCGCTGAGATCGTCAGCCTGCGCTCGACCGTGACCGGGCTGATGCGCAAGCCGCCGCAGCGCAAGATCGGGCGCGGCCAAAGGGCGCCGGCGAAAGCCGCGTCCAGCGGCAAACGGAATGTCTATTACGGCGGCCGCTTCCATTTGACGCCGACTTTTCGGCGTGACGCGCTCGTCGCCGGCAATAAGATCAAGGGCCCAGCCTTGATCGAAGAATACGCCTCGACCACGGTGCTGATGCCGGGCGACACGATGGAAGTCGATGCCTTGGGAAATCTGGTGATTGCAGTCGGAGGACGTTGAAGTTCGACAACTTTGGTCTGGGAGGACCACGCCATGACATTGCCTCGTCGCAAATTTCTGCATCTGACCGCGAGCGCCATGGCGCTGCCGGCGCTGTCGCGAGTGGCGCGCGCCGACACTTATCCGTCGCACCCGGTGCGCCTCCTGGTCGGCTTTGCCGCCGGCAGCACGACCGACATTCTCGGCCGCCTGATCGGGCAATGGCTGTCGCAACGGCTCGGTCAGCAATTTATCATCGAAAACCGTCCGGGTGCCGGCGGCAATGTCGCTGCCGAGGAGATGATCAAGTCGACGCCCGACGGCTACACGCTCTACATGGTGCCACCGGCGGTCGCGGCCAATGCCGCGCTCTATCCGCATCTGAATTTCGTTTTTCTCCGCGATGCGACGGCGGTCGCTGGGGTGGTGCGCGTGCCCAACGTCGCCGAGGTCAATCCCTCGCTGCCGGTCAAAACGATCCCTGAACTGATCGCCTATGCCAAGGCCAATCCGGGCAAGCTCAGCTTCGAGTCGGCCGGCATCGGCACCGCGAGCCATCTGGCCGGACAATTGTTCAACGCCATGACCGGCGCCAACTTGCAGCACGTGCCCTATCGCGGCGACGGGCCGGCCATGGTCGATCTCATCGGCGGCCAAATCCAGGTCGGGTTTGCGACCATGACGGCGTCGATCGGCCATATCCGCTCCGGCCAGTTGCGCGCGCTCGCGGTGACCACGCTCAAGCGTTCGGATGCGCTGCCGGGCGTTCCGACGGTGGCGGAGACCGTTCCGGGCTTCGAGGCGAGCTCGTGGTTCGGTATCGCGGCGCCGAAGGGCACGCCCGCCGACATCGTCGCCCTCATCAACCGCGAGACCAATGCGGGCCTCGCCGATCCGACCATTAAGGCGCGGCTCGACGACATGGGCGGCATGGCGCTCACCGGCTCGCCGGCGGACTTCGGCAAGCTGATCACCGACGAAACCGAGAAGTGGGGCAAAGTCATCAGCGATGCCGGCATCAAGGCGGAATAAGCCATGACATTTCACCGTCGAAAATTTCTGCACCTCGCCGCTAGCGCCGCCGCGCTGCCGGCCGTCGCGCGGATCGCGCGCGCCGACACTTATCCATCACATCCGGTGCGCCTCGTCGTCGGGTTTGCCGCCGGCAGCACGACCGACATTCTGGCGCGCCTGATGGGGCAGTGGCTGTCGCAAAGGCTCGGCCAGCAATTCGTCATCGAGAACCGGCCGGGCGCGGGCGGCAATATCGGCGCCGAAACCGTGGTGAAGTCGGCGCCCGACGGCTACACGCTGCTCATGGTGCCACCGGCTGTCGCCGCCAATGCCGCGCTCTACGAGCATCTCAATTTCGATTTTCTTCGCGATACGGCGGCGGTCGCCGGCGTGGTGCGCTTGCCCAACGTCGCCGAAGTCCATCCGTCGGTGCCGGTGAACACCATTCCGGAATTGATCGCCTACGCCAAAGCCAACAAACTCAGCTATGCCTCGGCTGGCATCGGAACGCCGAGCCATTTGGCCGGCCAATTGTTCAACGTCATGACCGGCGTCAATCTGCAGCATGTGCCGTATCGCGGTGACGGGCCGGCGATGGCCGATCTGATCGCCGGACAGGTTCCAGTCGCATTCGCGACCACGATTGCATCGATCGAGCACATCCGCGCCGGCCAGCTACGCCCCTTGGGGGTGACCACGCTCAAACGCTCGGATGTGTTGCCGAACCTGCCCAGCATCAGCGAATTCGTGCCGGGCTACGAGACAAGCTCATGGTTCGGTATAGCCGCGCCGGCCGGTACTCCCGCTGACATTATCGAAACGCTCAACCGAGAAACCAATGCCGGCCTCGCCGATCCCGCGATCAAAGCGAGACTCGCCGATATGGGCTGTATGGTGCTGACGGGTTCGGCGGCGGATTTCGGCAAGCTCATCGCCGCCGAAACGGAAAAGTGGGGCAAAGTCATTCGCGACGCCGGCATCAAGGCAGGTTAAGTCTTTGGCTTACGCCGGGCAGACTTCAGTCGGGGATTGGAAGGATCATTATGAAATTGCTCCGTCGAGAATTTCTGCATCTCACGGCGGGCGCCGTTGTGCTTCCGTTCGCGACGCGGCTCGCTTGCGCGCAAGCCTATCCGTCGCGGCCGGTGCGCCTGCTCGTCGGCTTTGGCGCCGGCGGCGCGCCTGACATTTTGGCGCGCCTGATGGCGCAATGGCTGTCGGATCGGCTCGGCCAGCCGTTCGTCGTCGAGAACAGGGTCGGCGGCAGCAGCGGTATCGCTACCGAGGCGGTGGTCCAAGCGCCTGCCGACGGGCAGACGCTGCTGCTGGCGTCACTCGCCAACGCGGTCAATGCGACGCTCTACGACAAGCTGAATTACAATTTCATCCACGACATCGCGCCGGTCGCCGGCATCAGCCGCGATCCCAACGTGATGGTCGTGGTGCCGTCGTTTCCGGCCAAAACGGTTCCGGAGTTCATCGCTTATGCCAAGGCCAATCCGGGCAAGATCAACATGGCGTCGCCCGGCGTCGGCACGTCGCCCCATATGGCCGGCGAATTGTTCAAGTTCATGACCGGCACCGACATGGCGCATGTCGCCTATCGGGGCTCGGCGCCGGTGCTGACCGACCTGCTTGGCGGCCAAGTGCAGGTCTACTTCGCGCCGATTGCCGCCGCGATTGAATTTATCCGGGCCGGCAAGCTTCGTGCGCTGGCGGTGACCACGGCAATGCGCACGGATGCCTTGCCGGATGTTCCGACCATGGCCGAGTTCGTGCCGGGCTACGATTCGAGCGCCTTCTACGGCATCGGCGCGCCCAAGAACACGCCAGCCGACATCGTTGACAAGCTCAACAAGGAGATCAATGCCGGCCTGGCCGATGCCACGCTGAAAAAACGGTTTGCCGATCTCGGCTCCGTGGCATTTCCGGGCTCACCTGCCGATTTCGGCAAGCTCGTTGCCGACGAAACCGAGAAATGGGCCAAGGTGATCAAGTTCGCCAACATCAAGCCGGAGTGATCGGCTTTAGACGCAGGCCATTATTTGCGTTTCGCCGATACTGGCCCGAGTTTTTCGACGGACCGGCCGACAATCTCCGTCACGCGCAACAAATCCTTGAGCAATTGCTCGTCGGCGTCGAAGTGCCCTTCGTATTCGGCGAGGTTGCGCACGCTGTGACACTTGTCCAAGACGCGCCACAGTTCGGGCTTGAGGCCTAGAGAGTGCTCGAGACTTTGGAAAACCACGTAACGCTTGTTGTCCGGCCGAAACCCTTGCCTGCGCAATGCCGCAAGCGCAAAGGCGTGCGCTGCATTGTAGGCGAGGTCGAAACGGCTTTCCGGCGAGAGCCCCGGCGTCCCGGCGTCGTTCAGGCGCACGCGGCCTGACTTTACCAGTCCGTCGAATTCGCCCTGGTCGCCGGGCTCCTTCTTCAACAAGCCGACCCGGACGAGATTATCCAATTCCTTGGAGCTCATGGTCCGTTCCTACGACGAACATCTTGGGCTGCTCGGCTATTTTGGTCACGAAAGCGCTCTTGTTCGCTCGACGTTTGCGCCAGTCGTCGACCGTCATGAGGTTTGGGTGGATGGGTCTGTGCAGATTTTTTTCGGCGCTTTGCAGCGCCGCGAAAATATCCGCATATGAGATATCTTCGCCGATGATCATGAGATCGATATCACTCTTTGCAGTGTCGGTGCCTTTGGCCACTGAGCCGTATACGAACGCGAAATCGATGTTCGGTCGGTAAGGCTTGAGCGCTTTCTGCAGCGGTTCGACCAAGCCCACGGTCTTCAGGACGAGCCCGTATAATTCTTCAAAAATAGGCGACTGTCGATTCGCTCGGTAGAGTTTTTGGCCTCCAGTAGAACTTACCGTGAAAATTCCAGCCGCAGTCAAAGCTTCAAGTTCTCGTTGCACGGCTCCCGAGCCTGAACCGACCAGCCGAATAATTTCCGATATGCGGAACGAACGATCCGGCTGCCCGATCAATAGGCCGAGCACGCTTAATTGCACCTTGGAAAACAAGGCGCCTGCCAGCCCGTTTGCGGAGCGCTGCTTTATACCCATTTTGGGCATTATAATACCCAATTTGGGTAGTCGCAATAGGCCGATGCTCGCTAGCGTTGGCCCTCGACACGGGCGTCGGTTTATCGACAATGCGGCCGAAGATTACGGATGAGGCGAACGACTGATGGCCCGCAAGCGCAAAATAAAACGAACGCCCCGCGGCATCGATCCGGTCGTCACCGAGATCGTGCGCAACGGCGTCATTGCGGTGACCGAGGAAATGAAGACCAACCTCATGCGCACCGCTTACAACATCATCATCTACGAGGCGCTGGATTTCACCACCGGGCTGTTCACGGCCGACGGCGAGACGGTGTCGATCGGCATCGGGCTGCCGATGTTCATCCGCGGCATGGCGGAGACGGTGAAGGCCAAGATCAAGCATTTTGGCAGGAAGAACATCCGACCGGGCGACATCTATGTCACCAACGATTCGTATCTCACCGGCAGCCATCTCAACCACGTCACGCTGACCTTGCCGATCTTCCACAAGGGCGCACTCGTCGGCTTCTCCTGCTGCATGGCGCACTGGCTCGACATCGGCGGCACGCTCGGCGGCATGACCACCGATATCTATTCCGAGGGTCTGCAGATCCCGATCCTAAAACTGCACGATCGCGGCAAGGTCAACGACACGCTGGTCGAGGTGATCAAGCAGAACATGCGGCTGCCGAGCCGCGCCATGGGCGATCTGCGCGCACAGATTACCGCAGTGAAAACCGGCGAGCGCCGTTTCCTCGAACTGGTCGAACGCTACGGCCGCGACGCGGTGTTGGGCGCGATCAAAGCCATCATGGATCATTCCGAGGCGATGGCGCGCGCCCGCACCCGCTCGATCCCGGACGGCGTCTATGAGGCGGAATCCTACATGGACGACGACGGCATCGACGTCGGCAAGAAGGTGCCGATCAAGGTGCGCGTCATCGTCAAGGGCGACGAGATGACGGTCGATCTCACCAACGTCTCGCGCCAGGTGCGCGGCTTCTACAATTCCGGCATCACCACGGGCTTCGCCTGCTCGCAAGTGGCGTACAAATGCCTGACCTCGCCGACCGACTATCCGATCAACGACGGCTCGTTCCGCAGCCTCAAAGCCATCGTGCCGCCGGGGCGCATCATCAGCGCGGTGCGGCCGGCGCCGATGCGCTGGTGGATGACCTATCCGATGACCATCGTCGACACCGTGTTCAAGGCGCTGGCGCCGGTCATTCCCGACCGCGCCATCGCCGGTCATCACGCCGATCTTCTGATTGCGGCGCTGCACGGCATCAACACCAAAACCTCGGAGTTCTTTCTCGCCAATTTCGGGCCGCTCGGCGGCGGCTGGGGCGCCAAGCGCAGCGAGGACGGCGTCTCGGCGACCGTCTGCATCAACGACGGCGACACCCACAACTCACCGAGCGAGCAGTCCGAGGTGAAATTTCCCATCGTGGTCGAGCGCTACGCGCTGGTGCCGGATTCCGGCGGTGCCGGGCGCCATCGCGGCGGTCTTGGGGTCGAGCGCGTGGTGCGGGCGCGTGTGCCGATGACCTTCAATACCCAGGTCGAGCGCGCTCATTGCAAGCCGTGGGGCCTCGACGGCGGCGGCGATGCCACCGGCAATGAGGTGGCGCTGCGGCTCGACGGCAAATGGAAGACCGATTTCCCCAATGCCAAGGTGTTGGTGGCGATGCTCAAGACCGGCGACGCCTTCCGGCTGCGCTCGGGCGGCGGCGGCGGCTACGGCTCGCCGCTGCAAAGGCCGGCCGCCGACGTCGCCGCCGATGCCAAGCAGGGCTACATTTCGGTTGCTGCGGTGCGGGATTTTTACGGCGTCGTGCTCGATCCCGAAACATTCGCAGTCGACCTCGCGGCGACCGAACGTCTGCGCGACACTATGCGCCAAGCGCTCGCCGGCTAAACTCTAGGCAAATCGGGAACAATATTTCTCCAAGGTGATTGTCTGTTGGGCGCGCAGCATGTGCGTGGACGCCCTTTTGGAGAGGAACAATGGACAAAAAAATTGCTGGACTGTTGGGAGCTGCGGCCGCCTTGGCCACGGTAGGCGGCGCCAATGCTGCCACGGGGGTGCAAGGAGCTCCGCAGAATCCGACTACGGGTTATCGGGACCTGTTAAACCCGGTGCCTAATGCGATGGCGGCGCTGAAGGCCGAGGATGCACGGCGCGACGCGGAAGCGCGCAACGTGAAGACGGCCCAGGTCTCGGTGCAGTTCGGTCATCACCATCATCACCACCATCATCACGCCGCGCCGCGCGTCATCATCGTCCCGCCCCATCGTCACCATCATCATCACCACCACCATCACCACCACAACGGCTATTACGGCCGCTGAGCGTGGTCGCAGCTAGGCCGGGTTCACTCGCGAGCCCGGCCTTTTGCTGCGCGCAGCAAATAGCGATAAGTGCCGTCAAAGACGGTGTCGGTGTCCGACGTCCACGTGGAATCCGCAGCCAGCGTCGGCCGGGTGGCGTGAATCCGGCGTCCGCGCATCTCACGCTCGGCGGCTTCCTCCTCGTCCATCGGTACGAGATTGAGGTCGCAGGTGATCGGCAGCACCAGGATTTGCAGCATCGGTTCGCCGGGCCGGAAGATGTGGACTTCGCCCTCGCGGGGCGATTTGAACACGATGAATGAGATCATCGGCCACCACTCGGTGCGCAATAGCGCCGGTACGGCGATCGGCACCGTGCCGGTGGTGTCGGTATAGAACCGCGGATGCGGCTCCGTCCGCACCGCCCAGTCCGCGCCGACTTTCAGATCGAGCAGCAGCTGATGGGTATAATAGTCGCTGCCGAATTTGCGGAACGGCGGCCATTCCAGGTCGTCATCGGGCGCCTCCCCAAAATCACCGTCGAAATGCAGCACGCCGTTTTTCTGTGAGACGTGCAGCTCGTTCTCGTAGGGGTAAAAGACCTCGATGCCGTATTGCGCGCTTTCGGTGAAGGGCGCGCAATGCCAGGCATATTCGTGCGAGCCGTCGGTTCGCGGCGCCGGCTGCCCGCCCCAGCCCGGCATTTCGAGCTTGGTCTTGCGCGGCCGCAGACCCGGATTGACCAGCCTGTATTTGATGTCCTGCATCTGCAATCCCCCATGCGGCCGCGCCGTACTCGGCTGCCCAGGGAAATCGGCGCCGCCGCAAAGAGTTCCATATCCCCTTGCGGCCGGTCGGGCAAAACGCAGCAAAAGCGCGAAAAATCGGGTCTTTGGCGCTGCTTGAACCCCTTGTTCCACAACGCCATATTACAAAAGCCGCCTAGAATCGTTCCGGGCGGCACATTGGGGTGCCGTAAGGGCCCCGCAAAGTCGCTTAAAAAGGGCTTTGAAACCATGTCCAGGGTTTCGTCGCTATCGAGTCCCTTCCTGCTTGGCTTCGACGAGATCGAGCGCGTGCTCGATCGCGTCGGCAAGGCTGCGGAAGGCTATCCTCCCTACAACATCGAACGTATTGCGCTAGACGGGAACAGTCCGGAACGCCTGCGCATTACACTTGCGGTCGCGGGTTTCACCCGCGATCAGCTCGATGTCAGCATAGAGGAGAGCCAACTCGTCATCCGCGGCCGGCAACAGGACGACAAAAGCCGGCAATACATCCACCGCGGCATCGCCGCGCGCCAATTCCAGCGCACCTTCGTGCTGGCGGACGGCATGGAGGTATTGGGGGCGGATTTGAAGAACGGATTGCTGTCGATCGACCTGGTGCGCCCGCAACCCGAGCGCATCGTTAAATCGATCGCAATCAATGCGTGCGATGATTGAAACCCGGTAGGACTCGACAAAAAAGGAGTCGAGGGCCATGTCTACTGAAATGAATATGCCACTTGAGATGAACCGTACAGAAAACGACATAACTCCCGAAGCGCTCGCCCATCTCGGCGACGGCCGCATCGCTTACGTCAAGGCGGTCCGCTCCGAGGACGTCGCCGCGCTGTTCCCGCAGATGCAGGTGCCGAAGCTGGCGCCGGGCGTAAAGCTGTTCGCGTTGCACGCCGCCGACGGCACGCCGATCATGCTCACCGACAGCCGCGAAGCCGCGGTCGCCAATGCCTGGAGCCAGGAGCTCGAGACGGTCAGCGTGCACTGACCAGGGATCAGTTATCAGGGATCAGGTATCAAGATGCCGAGGCAAGCGACGGACACCGTCGCTTGCCTTCTTGATTCTTGATCCCTGATTACTGATACCTGCGGCCGCTACGCGGCGGAAGCCGACGGCATCGCCAAGACAGCGTACAGCGATTCCGCGTCGTGGGAGGCGCGCAGCTTGTGGGCCACCGCCGGCTCGCGCAACAGCCGCGCGACGCGGGCCAGTGCTTTGAGGTGATCGGCGCCGGCGCCTTCGGGCGCGAGCAGGAGAAAGATCAGGTCGACCGGTTGGCCGTCGAGCGCCTCGAAATCGATCGGCCGGTCGAGCCGTGCGAATAATCCGAACAAGCGGCTGAGGTTCGCCATCTTGCCGTGGGGAATGGCGATGCCGTTGCCGATGGCCGTGGAGCCGAGTTTTTCGCGCTGCATCAGGATCTCGAAAATGGCCTTCTCGCTCTGGCCGGACAGCACGGTGGCGCGTGCCGCAAGCTCGTGCAGCGCCTGCTTCTTATTGTTGACCTTGAGCGCAGGCAGGATCGCGTTCGGTGCAACGAGATCGATGAGCGGCATGAAAGTGACCTGGAAAGCGTAACCGGAGCCCGGAAGGCTCGCGCGTTATTAATGCAGATGGACCTGTACCCTAACTGTCATGGGGCATGATCGTTTCCCGAAAATTGTCGCTCGTTTTTCGGTTCATGCGTCGTAAGGGCGGCGGACCATAGGGAGCGGCCATCGCGGCGTCAATGGGCATCCGCAGCCACCGCGGCCGGCGGATCGATCCAGCCGAAATGCCCGTCGGCGCGGCGGTAGACGATATTGATGCCGCCATGGGCGGCGTGGCGGAACACCAGGACCGGGGCGCCGGTCATGTCGAGTTCCGTCACCGCGTCGCTGACCGAGAGCTGCTTCAGCCGGGTGGTGGATTCGGCGATGATGACCGGCGTGAAGCCGTCGATTTCGGTCTCGCTCTCCGGCTCGGGCGCGGCGATGACATAGGTTGCGGCATCGATGCTTTCGGCATCGATCGCAGCCCGGTCGTCGACCCGCTCGGCGCGATGATCTTTGAGCCGGCGATGATAGCGGCGCAGCCGCTTCTCGATCCGCAACGCCGCCTGATCGGCGCTGGCATAGGCGTCGGGCGCCATGCCTTCGGCGTGCAGGGTGATCTTGGAATCGAGATGGATGGCGCATTCGGCGCGGAAACCAAAACCGTCCCGCGCCAAGGTCAGGTGCCCGGAATAGCCGCCGTCGAAATACTTGGCCATGGCCTCGGCGACGCGGTCGTTGATGCGATCGCGCAAGGCCGTGCCGACGTCGAGGTTCTGTCCGGAAATGCGAAATGACATGCCAGCCTCCGCTTCAGCATGATCCCCGCTTAACTTGAGCTATGTATTGCGTTGGGTGGTGTCAACGCGTGCCTGGTTGGGCGGAGCAGGGCGGTGCTCGCAATGACGACGAGGATCACCCCGCGGCCGCGCTTTGCTTCTCGCGCCGGCGTTGCACCGATGACGGAATGCGCATCGCCTCGCGATATTTGGCGACCGTGCGCCGGGCGATATCGACGCCGGCCTCGCGCAGCTTCTCGACGATGGTGTCGTCGGACAAAACGTCGCTTGGCGGTTCGGCGTCGATCAGCTGCTTAATACGGTGGCGCACGGCTTCCGCCGAATGCGCCTCGCCGCCGTGGGAGGCGGCGATCGCCGAGGTGAAGAAATATTTGAGCTCGAATATGCCGCGGCTGGTCGCCATGTATTTGCTGGCGGTGACGCGCGACACCGTCGACTCGTGCATGCCGATGGCCTCGGCGACGGTTTTGAGGTTGAGCGGGCGCAGGTGCTCGACGCCGCGGGCGAAGAACGCATCCTGCTGGCGCACGATTTCGTTGGAGACCTTGAGGATGGTGCGGGCGCGCTGGTCGAGCGCGCGAACGAGCCAAGTGGCGCTCTGCAGGCATTCGGCGAGATAGGATTTTTCGGTGTCGCGCCGCGTCGTCGCCGAGACCTCGGCGTAGTAGCTCTGATTGACCAGCACCTTCGGCAGCGTGTCGGAATTGAGCTCGACGATCCAGCCGCCGTCGGGTCCCGGCCGCACGAAAACGTCCGGCACGATCGGCTGCACCAGTGCCGAACCGAACGCCAGGCCGGGTTTTGGATTGAGGCGGCGGATTTCCGCGATCATGTCGGCGAGGTCCTCATCGCCGACGCCGCAGATTTTCTTCAGCGCGGTGAAATCGCGCCGCGCCAACAGGTCGAGCCGCGTGATCAAGGCCGCCATCGCCGGATCGTAGCGATTTTGCTCCTTGAGCTGGATCGCCAGGCACTCGGCGAGATCGCGCGCACAGACGCCGGGCGGATCGAAACTTTGCAGGATGCCAAGCACGGCCTCGATCTCGGTGACGCTGGTGCCGAGCTTTTCCGCGACCGTCGCCAAGTCGCTGCTCAGATAGCCGGCCTCGTCGACTAGATCGATCAGGTACTGCCCGATCATGCGCCGCACCGGATCGACGATCTCCAGAGTCAGCTGCTCGCGCAGCCAATCCGCCAGCGTCGTTTCCGCCGACACGAAAGCTTCGGGGTTGTAGTCGCCGTCGTCGCGGCCGCCGGAGCCGACGCCGGCCCATTCCGAATAGCCGCCCGGCGCGTCGGCTGTGCGCTGGCGGCCCGGCGCGGCGTCATCGGGAACGGAGGTGTCGTCGATGTGGTCTTCGGCGCGCTCTACTTTGGCCTCGCCGCTCGGCTCGCTGTCGCCGCCGTTCCAGGTCTCGCCGGTCTCGGCCGGCTTGTCGGCTGATTGGGGGCCGTTGGCGCCGGGCGCCGCCTCGCCGTCGGCCGCGCCGGGCTCGAGCAACGGGTTGCGCTCGAGTTCGGCGTCCACATAGGCGACCAGGTCGAGATTGGAGAGTTGCAGCAGCTTGATGGCTTGCATCAGCTGCGGCGTCATCACCAGCGCTTGGCTTTGCCGGATCTGGAGTCTTTGGGTCAGCGCCATGAAAACAGGGGGTAATTGGTCCGATTCTTGCTTGTCTGCCCCTTGTACAGCATACATTCGGCGCTGTCGCCAGCCGATTTTCGGCAACCTTAAGGCTCATTCTGGGGGCATGATCTTTTCGGAAAACCGGCTTCCACCCCGGATCAAGTCCGGGGCAGGCTTTTTCCGGATCATGCCTAGAGCCGGAACTCCTCGCCCAGATAGAGCCGGCGCACGTCGGGATTGTTGACGATGTCGTCGGCACGGCCCTCCATCAGCACTTCGCCGGAATAGATGATGTAGGCGCGGTCGGTCAGGCCCAAGGTCTCGCGCACATTGTGATCGGTGATCAAAACGCCGATGCCGCGATTGGTCAGGTGCCGCACCAGGGTCTGGATGTCGCCGACGGCGATCGGATCGATGCCGGCGAACGGCTCGTCGAGCAGCATGTAGTTCGGCCGCGACGCCAGCGCGCGGGCAATCTCGACCCTGCGGCGCTCGCCGCCCGACAGCGCGATCGACGGCGTCTTGCGCAGGCGGGCGATGTTGAATTCCTCGAGCAGCGAGTCGAGATCGCGCTCGCGGCGCTTGGCGTCGGGCTCGACCACTTCGAGCACGGAGCGGATGTTCTCCTCGACATTGAGGCCGCGAAAGATCGAGGCTTCCTGCGGCAGATAACCGATGCCGAGCCGGGCGCGCTGGTACATCGGCAATTTGGTGACGTCGCGGCCGTCGAGCTCGATGCGGCCTTTGTCGGCTTTGATCAGGCCGGTCGCCATGTAGAACACGGTGGTCTTGCCGGCGCCGTTGGGGCCGAGCAGGCCGACGGCTTCGCCCTTGCGCACATAGAGGCTGACGCCTTTGACCACCATGCGGCCGACGAAGCTCTTCTCGACGCCGTGGACCGCAAGCACGCCCTTGCTGCGCTCGCCGCCCGGGAACGCACCGTTGCCGTCGCTGCGGCGGCGCGGCCGCGGCGGCCGCTGATCGCGCTGCGGCGCCGGTTGGCGCTCGGCTTGTCGCTCGGCTTGCCGCTCGGGTTGGCGCTCCGGTTGACGGTCGAATTGGCGTTCGGGCGGTCGCTCCGGCTGGCGCTCAGGTTGACGGTCGAATTGGGGTGGCCGTTCCGGCTGGCGTTCAGGCGAACGCTCGCGCGGCGGCCGCTCCGGCGCTTTTTTGCGCGCTCTCTTTTCCGGCGCCGGCGAACTTGCGATGTCGAGATAGGTGCCGTTGATCTCGCCGCCGATAGTCTCGAGATCGATGGCGACATCACCCAACTCTTGGCCCAACTCTTGGCCGAAATCGCCGGCTTCCGGCGCGCGCGATGCCGGAGGTTTTGAGCGGCGAAAATAGGAAAGAATATCCAACGCACCAATCTCGTGAAGCTCGCCGTCGAATCGGCGATACGAATCGTCGATGATTTGACTCTAGACCGGCAATTCTAACCGATTTTGCCACCCAAACCATGATCCGATTCGATTGAATCGGATCATGGTCTGGAATTTTGATTGAGCATGATCTTATCCGAAAACCGGTTCCCACTTTTCGGGATCATGCTCGAAAAGGCGAGGGGAGGTTCATCAGTTCGGCTTGGCCGGCCCGCCCGGCGCGCCTGGCCCGATCGTCATGACATTGCTGCCACCGCTTTGGCCCTGGCTCGGCTGGATCAGCGCGCGGACGCGGCTCGGCGTGGCGCCGCCGCCTTGGTTGTTGGATTCGACGCGGGCGTTTCCGGTCACGGTGTCGACCACGACGCGTTCGCCGTGGATGACGTTCTGGCCCTGGCTGACCACGACATTGCCGGTCAGCGTGATGGTCTTGGCAGCGAGGTCATAGACACCGAGATCGCCGCTGGCGTTCTGATCCTTGGTGATGACGGTGACGCCGCCGCGCGCTTCGATGCGCCGGATGTTCTGCGCGCCTTTCGGCCCCGCTGGCCCCGCCGCCGCAGGCTTGGCGTCGGGCGCCGGAGCGCCGCCCTGAGCGATGCCGACCTCCTGGCCGTAGAACACGACCAGCTTCTGGCATTTCATCGTGGTATCGCCCTGCACCACTTGGACGTCGCCGGAGAAGGTCGCCTTCTTGTCCTTGTCGCGCACTTCCAGCGACGTCGCTTCGATCTGAACCGGCTGATCCTTGTCCTGGCCCCCCTGGAGCAGGCTCTGCACCGGCGGCCCCGCAGCCGGTCGCGGCGCCTGCGCCACGGCCAATCCGGGCGCCAGCAGCGCAGCCATCACGGCGCAGAGCGACAGCTGGCGTGTCATTACATTTTTACCTTGCTGTGGCTGACCACGACATTGCCGGTCAGCGTGATGGTGTTGGCAATGAGGTCATAGACGCCGAAATCGCCGCTGGCGTTCTGGTCTTTGGTGATGACGGTGACGCCGCCACGCGCTTCCATGCGCCGGATGTTCTGCGCGCCTTTCGGCCCGGCCGGCGCTGCGGCCGGTTTGGCGTCGGGCGCCTGGTCGATGCCGACTTCCTGGCCGTAGAACACGACCAGCTTCTGGCATTTCATCGTGGTATCGCCCTGCACCATCTGCACGTCGCCGGAGAAGGTCGCCATCTTGTTCTTGTCGCGCACTGCCAGCGACGCCGCTTCGATCTGGACCGGCTGATCTTTGTCCTGGCTCCCCTGGAGCAGGCTCTCCACCGGCGGCCCCGCAGCCGGCCGCGGCGCCTGCGCCGCAGCCAAGCCCGGCGCCAGCAGCGCGACCGTTACGGCACAGAGGTGCAGCCGGCGCATCATTGGGTTTTTGCTTTGTCCGCATCCTGGTCCGGATGCAGCACCATCGAAACCCCGCCGTCGAAATGGATGACGTTGCCGTTTTCGCTGATGGTCATGCGCTTGGCGTTGAGAAAGCCATTGAGCAATTTCACCGCGACCGGCTTGTCGGAAATCACATTGCCGCTGTGCATGTCGACGACAGCCTCCTGGAGGCGCGCCGCATAGCCGGTGGAGGAGGCGAGCGCGATGTCCTCGTAGAGCACCAGCTTGTCGGCCTTCATGTCGTAGAGGCCCGACGGCGCGGTCATTTCTACCGTGCTCTTGTCCGCCATCTCCAGCCGGGCGTGCATATGCTGCAGCTCCACCAGATCGGGCTTGTTGATGTCCTGCGCCGCGGTGTCCGCGGTGAACTCATAGGGGCGGGAATCGCTGGTGTACCCGGTGAGCTTGGGCGCCTGCATGGTGATCTTGGTGCCCTTGATCACCAGCTTGCCGAGCTCGCCGGGCAGGCGGATTGGGCCGACCGCGGGCATGTAATTGGCCGCGATCACGCCGAGCAGAACCACGGCGATTCCGGCCAGCACGATCACGCGTAGCGCACGCACATACCGGCTGTGCCGCCGCGCCGCCCGATAGGCGCCGTCGGCGTCGCCGCGCGACGTGGTCGCCGACGTCGCGGCGAAGGACGCGTCGCGTACCGCGTCGGCGGGATAGGCTGTGCTCACGTCATCGTCCCTCTGGCCGTTGCCGCGATTGCCCCCGATTCGGCCGGCAGAGCTGCATTTTAGCGGTTCTGCCCAGGCAAAGTCGCCTGCGAATGTGGCCCCGGCGGGGCCGGCTAACTCTCAAGCTTTACAAGCCGTTGGCTTTACAGGTCATTGCCGGCGCCGGGCCGGTCCTCGCCTCGGCCGCCGGGGCTCAGGAATGGGCAAAAATGTCCTCGGCGGCAAAGCCGGCGAGATCGAGCCGCACCCGGTCGGGCAGGAAGCGGAAGCAGGCCGCGGCCAGCTCGGTGCGGCCCTCGCGCACCAGCATGGCGTCGAGCCGCGCCTTGAGCGCATGCAGATAGAGCACGTCGGCGGCGGCGTAGGAGGTCTGCGCCTCGGTCAGTTCGGTCGAGCCCCAATCGGACGATTGCTGCTGCTTGGAGATTTCGTGGCCGAGCACTTCGCGCACCAAATCCTTCAAGCCGTGCTTGTCCGTATATGTGCGGGTGAGCCGCGACGCGATCTTGGTGCAATAGACCGGCTCCGGCATCACGCCGAAGGTCTTGTAGATCATGCCGAGATCGAAGCGCGCAAAGTGAAAGATTTTCAAAAGCCGCGTGTCGGCAAACAGCCGCTTGAGGTTCGACGCCAAGTGGGGAGTATTTTCCGCGTGCGGCGCGATCTGCACGACGTCCGCCGAGCCGTCGCCGGGTGACAGCTGCACTACGCACAGCCGGTCGCGGGCGAGATCGAGCCCCATGGTCTCGGTGTCGATGGCAATCGCGCCCGTATAGCGGGACGGGTCCGGCAAATCGCCGCGGTGCAGGCGAATGGTCATGCGGTGCATTGAATATCGCAGTCGCCAGCGCACGTCAAAAAACCTGACGCGTCAAAAAGCAGACGCTCGTCAGCGGCGGTGCTAGGATCAGGTTGCCCGGCGGCGATCGGGCAAAACGGGCCGGCGCGAAGAGCTAAGGGGATCAAGCCCGATGAATCCACGGATCGTCCTGGCAACAGCGGCCGCGCTGACTATTTTGGTTTCGCCGGGCGCCACCCAGACGCTGACGCAGCCCAGCCCACAGACGAAGACACCGCCGCCCGCGGCTGCCACGAAGTCGCGACCGACTGGGCATGTGAAAACGTGCGACGCCTACGGCGCCGGCTTTAGGAATATCCCCGGCACTGATGCATGTCTCAAAATCGGCGGTGGCGTGACGGTCGACGTCGGTCGCTGAATTTTAGCAAACGTAGCCCGAAGCGATATCCGGAGTTTATCTCTTCACGCATGATCCCGCATCTAGCTCCGCTCATGCGGGCTACCGGCGTCATGCTCAAGAACGCGCAACTTGCGCACCGTCAATTCATCGACTTCCAGCGCGCCGAAACGTGCCTTCTTGATCACCAGGCGGCCGACCGCAAGGCGGCCGATCGCCAGCGCCCCGATGGCGACCGCGCCGAACGCCGCCGCGCCCAGCGCCAGCGCCAACAGGCTGGCTGCGGGAACGGCTTTGGATGGCCCCGTTATGTCGCGCGCCATTTGTGACCTCCGTAAACTTAAGCCAGTTGTCGTCGTTAGAGCGCGCAGTTAGAGCGCGCACGCTTAACCGAGAGGCGGGAACAAAGTTCCTCAGGCCGCGTTGTCTGGCAATATTGCTCTCGTCGGTGCTGTCCAAATTCCGGGCCTTCTGTCTAAAACTTAACCTCGCAACTGCGCTAATCAGTCTTACATATCTATCATCACCGACAGCGGCCCCGTGCCAGGCGTCGGCGGCTGAGAGTCCGGTAGCGCTCCCGCCTGGCTACGAAGCGCTGCTTATCCAGAATAGGACATCTCGTGCGTATCCATCTCGGTTGCGAGCTCCGCTTCGAATTTCCGCAACCGACGCCGATGATCTTGACGTTGAACGTGCACTTCTCGCGCGTCTCCGAACTGGAGCGTCCGGATTATCTGATCACGAATCCTCCGGTTCCCGTTGCCAGCTACCGTGACAGCTTCGGCAATTGGTGCAACCGCCTCGTTGCGCCCGGCGGGCATTTCAGCCTCGGCACGGACACCATCATTCGTGACTCAGGTCTGCCGGACCCGGTCGATCTGGACGCCGTGCAGCACCAGGTTCGGGACTTGCCGTCGGAAGTCATACTGTTTTTGCTCGGCAGCCGTTACTGCGAGACCGATCGTCTCGCCGACGAGGCGTGGCGCCTGTTCGGCAACACGCCGCCCGGCTGGCCGCGGGTGCAGGCGATCTGCGATTTCGTCCAAAATCACATAACATTCGGCTACGAGCATTCCCGCGCCACCAGAACGGCCTGTGAAACATATGCCGAGCGCAAAGGCGTGTGTCGCGACTACGCGCATCTGGCAATCGCGTTTTGCCGTTGCTTGAACATCCCGGCGCGCTATTGCACCGGTTACCTGACCGATGTCGGCCTGCCGCCGCCCTATCCGGCCAATGATTTTGCGGCGTGGATCGAAGTCTATCTCGGCGGCCGTTGGCACATGTTTGATCCGCGCAACAATGCGCCGCGCATCGGGCGCGTCCTCATCGCGCAGGGCCGCGACGCCGCGGACGTGCCGCTCACCCATACCTTTGGCCCAGGAACCCTATCGGGATTTCGCGTCTGGGCCGATGAAGTGCCGGCAGTGTGAACGCTTAGAGCATGATCCCGAAAAGTGGAAACCGGTTTTCGGATAAGATCATGCTCAAACAAAATTCTAGGCTGTGATCCAATTCAATTGAATTGGATCACAGCCTAGGCGCTGGAAGCCGCTGCCACCGTGACCTTCACGGCGACTTTCATGGCCAGGTAATCCGCCGCGGTCCCGAACCACGTGCCTTGTAGCGGAATCGCCTCGCGCGGGTGATGCGCGACCGCGACACGGATGAGTTTTTCATTGCCGACGCTGCCGCCCGACGGATCGAAGTCGACCCAGCCCGGACCGGGAACGTAGACCTGGACCCAGGCGTGGGTGTTGCCGCCGGCGGCACGATCGTCGTCGTCATCATCATCGGCCAAATGCAGATATCCGGATACGAAGCGAGCGGCCATGCCGCGGGCGCGAAGCGCCGCTATCATGAACACGGCGAGGTCGCGACAACTGCCGCTGCCGAGATTGAGCGTGCAGACGGGAGGCTGGATACCCTTCTCGTGCCGCGAGACGTGCTTGAAGGTCCGCTTGATGGTTTGCGTCATGTTGCCGAGCAGCTCGTGCGTGTCGGCAGAGCCATCGTCGCGGAAGAACGCAGCGCTCCAGCGATCGATCGCAGGATGCGGCGACAACGGCTGGATGAAAAGTTCGAGACCGGGCCGATCCTCCGGCGCGTAGGCAAACGGATAGGTGCGGGCAAAATCCGTTATATCGGTTGCGCGAAAGCCAGCCGGCGCATGGTCGAGACGAATAGTGCTGACAAAGCGCAGCTCGCAGGCGCGGCCGCCAAAATGAGCGGTCGCCACGTGGTTGCCGAGGCTGTCTCGCGTCCAGGTAAGCCGCTTCGGGCTAGGCGTGATTTCGAGTTCTGCTTCGATCACCTTTTGATCGTCGTCGTCGCGTGGACGCAACATCATCCGGTGCTCGCCGAATGCGACCGGCTGGTGATAGCGATAGGTCGTGACGTGCCTGACGCTGAGAATCGGCATTGCCGCCCCAAGATAAGGGATGCGCCGGCAACATCCACCGCGGCCGCAATCCTCTCCACAACATGCATGTCTTGGGCCAGATATTCTTGGGCCAGATATTGTGCATGTTTTTCTACATCAGCCGCGCAATCGATATGGCGGCGTCATCTCAAAGCCGATACCGCCAACTGAGACTCAGTTGGGGTTTGGCTCGGCTTTTTCTGGGTGGGACTTTCGCGGCAAAAAGCTAAGTGGAATCAAAAACCGAATTTTGGCTTTGGTGCCCAGGAGAGGACTCGAACCTCCACGCCTTGTGAGCGCTAGTACCTGAAACTAGTGCGTCTACCAATTCCGCCACCTGGGCTCGCCGGGATAGGTACGGAGCGGTTTTAGGCTTGTCAATCGAACGGCTTATACATCTGTACAGCGGTTGAATGATCCTGTATTTCCGCCGCCAATGACCGCAAAAAGCAAGCTCGAAACCCTCGTCACCGTGTTCGGTGGCTCAGGCTTCCTCGGCCGCCACGTGGTGCGGGCGCTGGCGCAGCGGCAGTACCGCATCCGCGTCGCGGTGCGCCGGCCGGAGCTCGCCGGCTTTCTGCGGCCGATGGGCCGGGTCGGGCAGATCCACGCGGTGCAGGCCAATTTGCGCTACCCGCAGTCGATCGCGGCCGCGGTGCGCGACGCCGATATCGTCATCAACCTGGTCGGCATCCTGTCCGAGCGCGGCCGGCAGCGTTTTGACGCGGTGCAATCCGAAGGCGCCGAGGCGGTGGCGCTCGCCGCCAAGGCCGCCGGCGCCCAGCTCGTTCACGTCTCGGCGATCGGCGCCGACGCGGACGCGCCGTCGCACTATGCGCAGGCGAAGGCGGAAGGCGACCGGCGGGTTCTTGCCGCGCTGCCCGAGGCCACGATCATGCGGCCATCGATCGTGTTCGGCCCCGAGGACAATTTCTTCAACCGCTTCGCCGCGCTCGCCCGCATGGTGCCGGCGCTGCCGCTTCCCGGCGGCGGCCATACGCGGTTTCAGCCGGTGTTCGTCGGCGACGTCGCCGAGGCGATCGCCAAGGCGGTCGACGGCGACACCAAGCCGGGCACGATCTACGAATTGGGCGGCCCGGACGTGCGCACGTTCAAGGCGCTGATGGAATTCACGCTCGCGACGATCCAGCGCCGCAGGCTCTTGGTGCCGGCGCCGTTCGCGCTGTTGAAATTGCAGGCGGCGTTGCTGCAGTTCCTGCCGAAGCCGCCGCTCACGCCCGACCAGGTCGAGCTGCTCAAGCGCGACAATATTGTTTCAGACGATGCCAAGCGCGACGGCCGCACGCTGGAAGCGCTCGGCATCGTACCGGAATCGATCGCCGCGATCGTGCCGACTTATCTGTGGCGCTTCCGCAAGGCCGGTCAGTTCAATCCGCACACAGCATAGCTGCGGCGGCGCCAAGCGAACCGCATCAAGCCTCGTACTTGAACGACAGCGCTACGCGGGTGCGAAACGCCAAAACCTTGCCGTCCTCGACCCGCATGTCCATCTTGGTGACTTCGGCCACGCGCAGATCGCGCAGCGAGCCGGCGGCGGTTTCCACCGCGCGGCGGCCGGCATCCTCCCATGATTTCTCGCTGACGCCGACGACGTCGACAATCCGGTAAACGCTGTCCGTTTGTTTCTTCGCCATTGAAGCGGTCCTTTCAAGCTGGATTTTCCTTTTGAGCATGATCTTGTCCGAAAACCGGCTTCCACTTTTCGGGATCATGCCCGAAGCGGGCGCGCAAAATGGCGCCGCGCAACGTCATCTTAGCTCAGACCCGGGCCGCTTTCACATCCCCATTGCCAGCGCGATCAGCCCGAGCGCGCCGACGGCGATCCGCCACCAGGCGAACAGCGCAAAGCCGTGCCGCGAGACGTAGCCGAGCAGCGTCTTGACCACGAACCAGCCGCAGATGAAGGACACCGCGAAGCCGATGGCGATCAGCATCAAATTGCTGCCGCCGGTGAGCTCCGCCCGGCTTTTGTACGCTTCATAGACGAAGGCGCCGACCATGGTCGGCATCGCCAGCCAAAAGGAGAATTCCGTCGCCGCCCGCTTGTCGGCGCCGAACAGCATGGCGGCGACGATGGAGGCACCGGAGCGCGACACGCCCGGGACCATGGACAGGCACTGCACCACGCCGATGCCGAAATACATCGGCAGCGAGAATTTGGTGGCGTCGTGATAGCGCGGTTTGAGATCGAGCCGGTCGATCCACAGCAGCACGAAGCCGCCGATCACCAGCATGGTGCAGACGATCCAGACATTGAACAGCACGCTCTTGATGAAGCCGTAAAACAGCGCGCCGAGCACCATGGCCGGAAAAAACGCGATCAGCACGCCGATGACGAAACGCCGCGCCTCGGGGTCGGTGAACATGCCGAGGAACAGTTTCCACAGCCGCCCGAAATAGATCGACAGCAGCGCCAGGATGGCGCCGAGCTGGATCAGCACCGCGAAGGACTTGCCGAAATCGTCGTCGTCGAAGCCGAAGAAATGGCCGACCAGCAGCAGGTGCCCGGTCGAGGATACCGGGATGAACTCGGTCAGCCCCTCGACGATACCGAGGAAGATCGCCTTGATTACGTCCAACGTCATAGGTAGCTCCGCGGCGGGGAAAGGGCCGGCGAGGTTGCCTGCGCCGTGTCGTCGCCTATAAGGGGATGATCGCTCGGTCGGGGATCAGGCATCAGCGATCAGGGATCAAGAATCAAGGGGGAATGTATCAGCCGTCAAATGTCGAGTCTCAGCGGCAAAGCAGGTTCTTGATGCCTGATGCCCGACACCTGATGCCTGATCCGGGTATGCTGACATTGTTTCATCATCCATTCTGTCCGCACTCGCGTTTTGTCCGGCTCGTCCTCGAAGAGCTCGGGCAAACGCCGCGGCTCGTCGAGGAGCGCACCTGGGAGCGGCGCCAGGACTTCCTGGTGCTCAATCCCGCCGGCACCACGCCGGTGCTGGTGGAGGAGGGCGCGCCGCCGGTTCCGGGCGCGGCCGTCATCGCCGAATATCTCGGCGAGACGCGCGGCAGCGAGCTTGCGAAACTGGGGCTCTTGCCGCCCGAGACCGGCGCCCGCGTCGAAGTCCGCCGCCTGACCCATTGGTTCAACGACAAGTTCTTCGAGGAGGTCTCCGGCGCGCTGGTGATGGAGCGCATCTACAAGCGCTACATTCCGGCCGCCCAAGGCGGCGGCCCGCCCGATACCGACACGCTGCGTGCCGCGCGCGTCAATATTCGCTACCATCTAGCCTATATCGGCTGGCTGGTGCGCACCCGCGACTGGCTCGCCGGCGAAAGCCTGACTTTTGCCGATCTGGCCGCGGCGGCGCATTTGTCCGTCGCCGATTATCTGGGCGAAGTGCCGTGGGACGAAGACAAGACCGCGAGGGCCTGGTACGCGCGAATAAAATCGCGGCCGTCGTTCCGCGCGCTGCTCACCGAGACGCTGGCCGGGCTGCAGCCGGCGCCGAGCTACGCCGATCTCGACTTCTGACACCGGCTGAGCTGAAGGCCGCGCTCGCCGAGGCCGCCCGCGCGCAGGGCTTTGACGTCATCGGCGTGGCGCGGCCGGATGCGATTCCTTTGGCTGCCGAGCGCTTGCGCATTTTCCTCGCCGAAGGCGCCCATGGCGACATGGATTGGATGGCGGCCAAGGCCGATCGCCGCGGCGATCCGCGCGCGATGTGGCCGGACGTGCGCTCGATCGTGCTGCTCGGCGTCAATTACGGCCCACGCGGCGATCCGCTCGCGATCCTCAAAGAACGCACCCGCGGCGCCATCTCGGTCTATGCCCAGGGCGACGATTATCACGAGGTGATCAAGCCGCGGCTGAAAACTCTCGGCCGCTGGCTGATCGAACAAGCCGGCGGCGACATCAAGGTGTTCGTCGACACTGCGGCGGTGATGGAGAAGCCGCTGGCCGAAGCCGCCGGGCTGGGCTGGCAGGGCAAGCACACCAATCTGGTTTCGCTCGAGCTCGGCTCCTGGCTGTTCCTCGGCGCCATCTTCACCACGCTCGACTTACCCCCTGATACACCTGCGCGCGATCACTGCGGCACCTGCCACGCCTGCCTCGACATCTGCCCGACCGACGCTTTCCCGGCGCCGTACCGGCTCGATGCGCGGCGCTGCATCTCGTATCTCACCATCGAGCACAAGGGCGCCATCCCACGCGAACTGCGGCCGCGCATGGGCAACCGCATCTACGGCTGCGACGATTGTCTTGCGGTGTGTCCCTGGAACAAGTTCGCCCAGGCCGGCCGCGAGATGAAGCTTCACGCACGCGATGTGTTGCGCGCGCCGCAACTCGCCGCGCTGGCGCGGCTCGACGACGCCGGCTTCCGCGCGCTGTTTGCGAAAAGCGCGGTCAAGCGTATCGGCCGCAATCGTTTTTTGCGCAACGTGCTGATCGCGATCGGCAATTCCGAAGATGCAAGCCTCGCGGTCGAGGCCGAGCGATTGCTCGGCGATACATCGCCGCTGGTGCGCGGCGCCGCGGTGTGGGCGCTCGGCCGTCTCGATCGCACGCGGCTTGAACGATGCGCGGCGGACCATCGCGAATCCGATCCCGAGGTCGTCGCCGAATGGGCCGCGGCGTGCGAGTGACACCATGCTGATCTGTTTGGGCCTCGGCTATTCGGCGCAACATTTCGTGGAAATTTTCGGCCAAAAATTCGACCGCATCGTCGGCACCGTGCGTGGTGCTGAGCGCGCCGCCGCGTTGAACGCGCATCCGGCCGGACGGCTGAGAGCGCTCATTTTCGACGGCAGCGCGGTGGCGCCGGACTTGCGCAGCGCCATTGCCGCGGCCGACGCCGCGCTGGTTTCAGTTCCGCCGGACGAGAACGGCGATCCGGTGTTGCGCGCCTGCGGCGATGTTTTGGCGCACGCGCAACGGCTGCGCGCAATCGTCTATCTCTCGACCATCGGCGTATATGGCGACCGCGGCGGCGCCTGGGTCGACGAGGCAACGCCGCCGCAGCCGGGCGCTGAGCGCAGCCGCGAACGGCTCGCCGCCGAGCAAGCCTGGCTGGATTTCGGCGCGCGCCACAACATCGCGGTCGCCATCCTGCGCCTCGCCGGCATTTACGGACCCGGACAGAATGCGCTGGTCCAGATCGCGAGCGGAAAAGCCCGCCGCATCGTCAAGCCGGGCCAGGTCTTCAACCGCATCCACGTCGGCGACATCGCCCAAGCGATCGACGCCGCCTTCACGCGCCGGGCTTTTGGAATTTTCAACGTCGCCGACGACGAACCGACACCACCCGCCGATCCGATCGTCTTCGCCGCGCGGCTCATGGGCGTTGAGCCGCCGCCGGAAATTCCGTTCGACCAAGCGGCACCATCGATGTCGCCGATGGCGCTGAGTTTTTGGCAGGAATGCCGCCGCGTGAAGAACGACAAGCTCAAACGCGAACTCGGCGTCAGCTTGCGCTACCCGACTTATCGCGAAGGGTTGCGGGCTTTATTTGCTGAGCGGTAGGTGCTCGACAGCCGGATACGAGAAGCGCCCGGTGCTATTCACCCCGCGCGACGATTGTCCGAGCGCGGCGCGCACGCTGCCGATCCTACAGCGCAGCAAGACCAATCTCGACGATGTGGACAGTTCCTGCCAGGACCATATCTTCGATGCGAGCCACTTTATGCTACAGGCGGATCGCACGCCGCATATCATCACATCGCGGCGGCAGGTGTGGTGATTATAGCACGTTGAGTTTGAGTTCCCGGACGGGTGGTCAGTCACCTAAAGGCTCGGCAGCCAGGCGCGCTGCCAAAGCCGTCTCTACCCGTTGAGCGCGGAATGTGCTATTCTATAGCGGGAGCAAATTGGAGCTAAAGACATGGATGAATTGTTGCGAGTGCGCCGAATTCAGCGGGACCGCATGGTGGAAACCATCAATACTCTAAGAGCGAGGGAACGGTCATCAATTGGCGCCAAGCACCCATTGATGGGGGAAATCGACTTGACGCCAAATTGGATCGAGACGTTAGAGGGGCGTGCGGCTGAGTTAACCGGCCTGATCGCCACCTTTGGTGGCCGCGCGGCGCGTGAAATCGAAAACTGATCGAGTGATCGGACTAGTCACCGCGGCTTGAGCGCACCAATCGACAATGGCGAACAGAATGCGCGTGCAGTACCGTCCATTGTTGTTTGTGCTAATTGGCGCGGCACTCGACCGAATGGCATTTGCAGTGCGTTGGTTCGCGTTCCTGAGACAAGAGCGCCGGAACCGTAACCCCACAACATACAAATATCAGGTACTCGATTGCCTGCACTCTTTGCTCTACCCCTATCCAGGGGGACGCGAGAACATCATCAAAGACTATCCGGGAATTCTCGACGTGATAAGGATCAAGTTCACGGAGGGCGGCAAACCGGAGCGCACGGCGCTCGACATGGCAGGAAGCATTCTGGCAAAATTGGTCGAGCCGCTGACTGCTGACGACCGCTCTAATATTGTTCTGCAACTTGGCCACCTAGACCTGCGCATGCTCAAGACCATGATGAACGATGCGAGGGACGGTAAGTCACGTGAACTGACAGATACGGTCGTCCAGCGGGCGGCAGAGGATCGCTTTCATATACTCATGTTCGGCAACGCCTTGGTTGTGGCCAAAACTCACTTTGACAATGGAGAAGTTGACCAATCGGCATACGACACGTTCACTTCGGAGGTTTTTGGCGCGCTAGCTGGTAAGCCCTTTGAGCAACGTTCAACCGAAAGAATTTTGAACGCCCTCGACAATCTTATGCCCAAAGTAAGCCGAGCGACGAAATGATCCGGCCTTGCGCCAAAATCAAACGGGGCAGCTATGGGTCAAGGTATATCGCTATCGGAGATTGGTGATATTGTGGACGTGCTAGAAACGTGGGCGGCGTCCACTTAAACCGCCGGTCTCGGTGCTGCGATGTCTCTTCATGGGATTTTCGACCGTATCTGGAACTATGAATTTCACTGGCCCGCCTGGCCCGCCTGGGCCGTTTGGCCTGCCTGGGCACCTGATCCGAAACTGGTCCTCGCGTGCGGCGTAGGCGCGCTCTATGCATATGGAATGATCGTCGGATGCTATCGGCTCACCCTTTGGGTTCGGCGTCGCTTGCGACGGCAATAACCTGCCACGTTCAAAAGAGCCCATTTCCCGCTATCGAGCGTACGACATCACCATCGACTATTACCGCTATTCAAACCGGATGGCGACGCAAAGCCGCATAGATCGCATTCGGGGAGAACGGATCGAAGTGACAGAAACCGAAATCGCCGAAAGCCTATTGACCGACGGAAGGACAGCTAAGGATTTCGATCCGACCAAGGCGCGGTGGGAAGGCCGCGCAACGGCACTGAAGCAATCCAGGCGGAGCCTCAGCGCTGGATTGCTTCGCTCGGCTCGCAATGACGAGAGTCAATGCAAGCTCGGCCCCTTGAGAAACCGATTGCGCTCGCTCGACTTCACGCGCACGTCCATGGTGTCGCCGTCGCGGTAGATCGAGACCGGCACGTCGACGCCGGCTTCGCCTTGCGCCCAGACGCGGCGGAAGAAGCTCGCCAGGTCGCGCACTTCCTTGCCGGCGACCGACAGCACGATGTCGCCGGTGCGCAGATCGGCCTTCTTCGCCGGTCCCTTGTCGGCCAGGCCGACGATGACGAGGCGGTTCTCGACCTCGGTGGCGTATAGCCCGAGCCACGGCCGCGGCGGCGCATTGCGCCGGCCGAATTTCAGCAGGTCGTCGAGGATCGGGTTCAACAGATCGATCGGCACGATCATGTTGATGTTTTGCGCCTGGCCCTTCTCGACGGCGTGCTGCAGCTGCAGCGAGCCGATGCCGAGGAGATCGCCGGCCGGTCCGATCAGCGCGGTGCCGCCCCAGTTCGGATGCGCCGGCGCGGTGAAGATCGCCTCGTCGAGCACGTATTCCCAATAGCCGGCGAATTCCTGCTTGGCGACGATGCGGGCGGCGACCGAGCGCTGCCGACCGCCGGCGCCGGCGACCACGACGCGCTCGCCGATCGCGGCCGCGGCGGATTGGCCGATTTCGAGCCCCGGCATGTCGAGCTTGGCCAGCGCCTGAACGAGGCCGAAGCCGGTCTCCTGGTCGTAGCCCAACACGTGGCCGGGCACCGAGCGGCCGTCGTTGAGACTGAGCCAGATCGTTTCGGCTTCCGTGATCAGGTAGCCGATGGTCAGCACCAAGCCGTTGCCGCGAATGAACACGCCATTGCCGGCCCGTTCGGTGCCGAGCGTTTCCGCAGTGTAGGCGTCGCCCGGAATGATGGCGCGAAGCCCCACCACGGAATTGAAGGCCTGTTCGAGGTCGTAGCCGTAATCTTCCGGCTTCGGTTGCGCGGAGGCCGGCACCTTCCAGTCGCTTAAGGATGGCATCTGGGTTCCCTCGTTCGCGGCACGAGATAGCTGGTTTCCTTGTAGCCGAGAAAGCGCGGCCGCAACATCCGGTGTCGACGCGTAGCGCGCCGATCAAGCCCTTTTGAAGCCGGCCTCCGGCACGGCCGGCATCGGGAAATTCCTTCGACCGCTTGGCATGATCCTTGGCGGAGACGCACTCTCAGTTTTTCTTCTCGGGCACCGGCGATGTCTTTTCCAATTCGTCGAGTTGCTTCTCGAGCGCCGGCAGGCTCGCCACCAGCTGGCAATTGGCCTGGTCGCTGACCGCTTGTTTTTGCACCTGGTCCCAGCGTTCGGTGGCGTCCTGTTCGGTCCACGGCCGGTGCTTCTCGGGATTAAAGACCTGTTGCTTGGCGAGATTTTCCAGCGAGCGGTGATACTCCTCCAGATCGAGGACGCGATCGCGCGCCTGGAAATAAAAATGCTTGCCGTCGAGCTCGTTGCAGAATTTCAACCCGCCGGCGAAGGTTTGCTTCGCCATGCGCGCATCGAAAATCTTGCCCTTGAGGTCGTCGGCGGCCTGATTCTGCGCGCGCACCGGGGCCGAAGGAGCAAGGCAAGCAAGGATCAGGCAAGCGGGCATCAGGCATAGAGCCATGGCGCCGCAGGCAAAGCGCTTCACGTCAATGTCTCCTGGAACTCTGGTCGCGCCTTGTGATTCCCGGCGTTCGTTTCGCATGATAGCAGCCTTGCACATGGTAGCAGCCTTGCGGTGGGACCCAAATCGTTAGGGTTTGATTCACGCTGTCGGCGTTGAAATAGCCCTTGCGCACCCGGTTGCGGCTCCGCGGCTTCGTCTGCTGCTTTATTGCCGCTTTCCTGCCCCATCTTCCGCCAAGGTTGCCGCTAGAAATGCGGTGCCATTTTGGGGATTTGCCTCGGGGGATCTGCCTTGCGTTCAAGCCTCAGCGTTATCGTCGTAGCGTTTGCCCTTGCCGGTTCCGTCGGCGCGGCCGCGGCACAGTATTATCCGCCGCCGCCTCCGGGTTACCCGCCGCCTTATGCGCAGCCAGGCTATTCGGCCGTGCCGCTGCCGCCGCCCGACGCCATCTACGATCCGCGCGGCGACGAAAACGACGCCCCGGTCGGCGGCCCCTACGTGCCATATCCGCCGCCGCCAGCGCCGGCGGGCCGCTTCTATCCCGGTTCGTATAGCGAATTGCCGCCGCAGCCGGCGCCGGCCATCGAAGGCTTTCAGCGGCCGCCGGCCGACGTTGCCGGCGGTCCCGGATCGGAGGACGTCACCGGCACGGTGCGCACGCCGACCTATGCGCCGCCGCCCGCGGCCGGGCAAAACCGCAACGCGGTCATCGCGGCGCTGCCGCCCGACGAGCAGCCCGAGACCGGGCCGCGCAAGGAATTGCCGCCGCAGTTCCGCCGCCAGATGGTTGATTACGTCAGCCGGGAGCCGGCGGGCACCATCGTCATCGATACGCCGAACACCTACCTTTACCTGGTGCTCGGCAACAACAAGGCGATGCGCTACGGCGTCGGCGTCGGCCGCGACGGTTTCACCTGGGCGGGCGCCGAGCGCGTCACCCGCATGAAGGAATGGCCGGACTGGTTCCCGCCCAAGGAGATGATCGGCCGCCAGCCCTACCTGCCGCGCTTCATGGCCGGCGGCGACACCAATCCGCTCGGCGCGCGCGCGATGTATCTCGGCAATACGGTCTATCGCATCCACGGCACCAACCAGCCGTCGACCATCGGCACTTTCGTGTCCTCGGGCTGCATCAGGCTGACCAACGACGACGTCGCCGACCTGTACAGCCGGGTCGCCGTCGGCACCCGCGTTGTCGTGTTGCCTGGCGCGGCGCCGGCTTCGGCCTCGGCGCAGAATACGATCACGCGCTAGCCGATCCGATTTACATCATCCGGCTGGCGCCGCCAGCCGGATTTTTCTTTGCTTTTTTTGCATTGAATTTTCGCCGACTCAGTTAGTGTCGCGCCGTTGGACGCCGGACCGTTGGCCGGCCATAGTGCGTCGAAGACGCGCGTAACCGCGCTAATGGCGGCGTCATCTGCCCTCGCGATGATCTGCATCTAGTGGCGCGTGCTTCGCCGAAGATCGCGCGGCCGTAATGCGAGGTCGAATGTTTCCCAATGTCCGTCTTTTGATCGCGGCTGTGGTCGCCTCGGTCGTCGCGCTGAGTTGCGGCTTTGCCTTGTTCGCCACCTTCCGCGTCAACCACGAGCCATTGAGCCGGCTCGCGACCGGCGCCGCGCCGCTGCAACTCGCCGCCGGAAATCCGATGCCGTCCGCCGCGTTGCCCGCGCCCGCGGATTCGTTCGGCAACCGTTTCCCGGTGCATCAGGCTGACATCGCCGGCGCTTCCGCGGAGGCGACGCCGCCCCAGCCGGAACACGACGACAGCGTCGAACCGCCGAGCGCTGTCGCCAGCACCGCCGCTCCTGAAACCGGCGCCACCGAACCGGCGCAGCCCGCGCCGGTCGCGCAAGCTCCCATAGCCGAGCCGGACGCGAAGCCGAATGAAGTTGCGGCCACACCAAGTGAACCGCCGCCTGCCACGCCGAGCGAATCGGTGCCGGCTACGACGGAGACTGCGGCAACGGAGCCGCCGGCAGAGCAAGCTGTGCCCGCCGAGCCAGCCGCGCCCACGGAACAAGCCAGCCAAGAACCCAACCAAGAATCCAATCCCGACACCACAACAACGACTACGGCCGAACCGCCACCTCCGGAGGCCCCCCGAAAGGCCACCCACCGGCACCGCCTTGCCGCCAAAGCGCAACGCGCACGCCAGGCCCGCGCAATCGCCCCAACCGTCAGCCAGCCAGCCGGAATCGGCGGCCCGTTCGTGCCGCCACCGAGCCGCCTTGTCGCCAGGCCGCAACGTCCCCGCCAAGCTCGCGCGACCGTTCAACCGGTCAGCCAGCCTTCGGGCGTCGGCGGCCCGTTCGTGCCGCCGACCACCCACTGAGCGCCGGCCAATTTTCGGCGTGGGATTGATGGCGGCGCGCACCGAGACCACATAGAGTCGCGCACCCGGCATCATCACAAAACAGAAATATTTCCGCGTGGTCCCGCTTTCCGTCCTCGATCTATCGCCCGTCACCACGGCCACGCCCGGGTCGGTGGCGCTGCGCAATTCGCTCGATCTGGCGCGGCTCGCCGACCGGCTCGGCTACAAGCGCTATTGGGTCGCCGAGCACCACAATCTGGCGAACATCGCCAGCTCCGCGCCCGACATCATGATCGGGCAGATCGCGGCGATAACGTCGCACATGCGCGTCGGCTCCGGCGGCGTGATGCTGCCGAACCACGCGCCGCTGATGGTCGCCGAGCGCTTCAAGGTGCTGGAGGCGCTGTTTCCGGGGCGCATCGATCTCGGGCTCGGCCGCGCGCCGGGCACCGATCAGGTCACCTCCTATGCGTTGCGTGCCCGGCAGGACCCGCGCCAGGGCGACGATTTCCTCGAGCGGTTTCAGGAACTGCTGCTGCTCGAGCGCGGGGGGTTCCCGGAAGGACATCCGTTTCGCAACGTGCACGCGGTGCCCACCGACGTCGCGCTGCCGCCGATCTGGCTCTTGGGTTCCAGCGGCTACAGCGCCGAGCTCGCCGCGACCGTCGGCATGGGCTTTTCCTTTGCCTATCACTTCGCCGATTACGATGCGGCGAGCGCCATGCTCAGCTACCGCGAACATTTCAAGCCGTCGGCGACACTCCAGGAACCCTACGCCATCCTCGGCACCGCGGTGATCGCGGCCGACAGCGACGCCGAAGCCGAGCGCATCGCGTTGAGCGCCGACCTGCATTATGTGCGCCGCGCCAAAGGCGAATATCTGCCGCTGGCCTCGCCCGAGGAAGCCGCGGCTTACGCCTATACGCCGGCCGACCGCGGGCGCATGGCACTGCAGCGCGCCCGGCTCGTGGTCGGCGGTATCGAGAAAGTTATGGGCCGGTTACAGGCGCTGATCGAAGCGACGCGCGCCGACGAATTAATGATTACCACAATGGTTTACGATCACGCGGCGCGAAAACACTCCTATGAGCTGTTGGCCAAGGCCTTTGCGCTGGTGCCGCAATCGTGAACTTCAGCCGGCGTCACGGCTGTGTCTTCTATGAACCATAATGGATTAATTTCGATGGCACCGGGTGCGGCGTGGTGGTGCGGGGCTTCAGTGTTCTGTAAGATTTTGCTGTTCGAATCTAGGTTCCTTTGGCCGGGGGCTGGCATTGCGTACTGAATACAAGCGCGACGTTTTGCGTACTCGCCGGCGTGCCTTGACCGGCAGCGTCTGTGCGCTCGGTTTCGCCGTTGCGGTGACGCTGGGCTCGCCGGCATCGGCCAGGGGCCTGCACAAGCCGGAGCCCAAGGAAACCGAGCACGTCAGCAAGGACCCGTTCGGCACTCTCCCGAAAGGCCCGATGCAAATCGTCATTTCCATCAATCAGCAGAAGCTCCACCTCTACGCCGACGGCAAGGAGGTCGCCGACTCGCTGGTCGCCACCGGGGTGCCGGCGCTGCCGACGCCGACCGGCGTCTTCAGCGTCATCGGCAAGGAGCGCTTCCACCGCTCCAATATCTACAGCGGCGCGCCGATGCCGTTCATGCAGCGCATCACCTGGTCCGGCGTCGCCTTGCACGAGGGCGAGAATATCGGTCATCCGGCGTCGCACGGCTGCATCCGCATGCCGCGCGAATTTGCCATGAAGCTGTTCAGCGTCACCAAGGTCGGCGTTCGCGTCATCGTCGCGCGCGCCGAATTGAAGCCGGCCGCGTTCGCGGATGCGCATCTGTTCGTGCACAAGGCGATGCCGGCTCCCACTCCGGCCGCGGCGGCTCCCGTTGCGCCGGAAGCCACCAGGACCGCGCAGGCCAACGACGACACTAAAAAGACCGATGCCGTCGCCCTGCCGAAATCCGAAACGCCGGCTGCAGCCGCTCTGGCGACGCCGGCGGCGGCGAAGGTGGTGCAGGTCAGCGACAACACTAAAACGACGGATGCCGTCGAGCCGCCCAAGCCCGAAACTCAGGCGACAACTGCGCCTGCCGCGACAGACGCCGCCGCGCAGGCCAGCGACGAGCAGCCAAAACTCCAACCTTTAGCGACGGCCGAAGCCAAGGCGGCAGCCCCGGCGTCGCAACAGGATGGGCTTGCCAAGCTCGTCGCAGCGCCGCCCCCGCCCGCCGCGACCGATAAGCTGCGCGGCACCGCGGCCACGCCGGCGATAGCGCTCGATCATCCGGCCGATGCCGCGCCGGCGGCCAAGCCGACCATACTTGTTGAAACCGGACACGCGACGACCCAGGCGCCGATTGCGATCTTTGTGAGCCGCAAGGAAAAGAAGATTTATGTGCGGCAGAATTTCAGCCCGCTGTTCTATGCGCCGGTGACCATCGACCATCCGGAGCAGGCGTTCGGCACCCACGTCTTCACGGCGATGGCGTATCTGGACGATGGCTCGACGTTCCGCTGGAACGTGGTGTCGTTTCCCGGCGAGCCGCCGAAGGCAAAACGCGATGCCGACAACGACCGGCGTGGGACGCGGCACGGCCGCCGCGAGGAGCCCGTCGCACGGCCGCTCGGCGAGTTGCCGCCGCCGCAGACGCCTGCGGAAGCGCTCGCCCGCATCGACATTCCCCAGGACGCCATCGACCGGATTTCCGCATTGATGGTGCCGGGTTCCTCCCTCGTCGTCTCCGACCAGGGCCTCGGCGAAGAGACCGGCGAAGGCACGGATTTCATCGTCGTCACGCGCTGACCTGCCCTGCCGCCGACACGGCCGACCTGCCATTCAACCGACATTGCCGAAGGTGTATGTTCGGCGGGCAGCCGCTAAGCTGGCCGCTCAGAACTGAATTCACGCACTATCAATCAATGGAGGATCGTCTTGGGTAAGCAATTTTCGCTAGTTTCTTCGGACAGCTTCAAGCTTGGCGCCTATCGGGCCGACCCGGCCGGGCCGGCAAAGGGCGGCATCGTCCTCATTCAGGAGATCTTCGGCGTCAATCACCACATCCGCGCAGTGTGCGACCGTTTGGCCGGCGAGGGCTACGCGGCGCTGGCGCCGGCGGTGTTTGACCGCCAGCAGCCGAACTTCGAATCCGGCTACACGCCGGACGAGATCGCCAATGCGCGAAAATTCGTCGCCAATCCCGATTGGGGCGCGATGTTGCGCGACGTTCAGGCGTCCATCGACGAACTGAAGAAGGGCGGCCCGGTCGGCATCATGGGCTTCTGCATGGGCGGCACGATCTCGTTCCTGTCGGCCTGCAAGCTCAACGGGCTCTCCGCCGCCGTTTGCTATTACGGCGGCCAGATCGCCAAGAACGCCGATGACAAGCCGAAAATCCCGGTGCAGATGCATTTCGGCGAGAAGGACGCTTCGATCCCGATGAGCGACGTCGATCTGATCAAAAGCAAGCGCAGCGGCGATTGCGAGATCTACGTCTATCCCGACGCCCAGCACGGCTTCCATTGCGACGAACGCGGCAGCTATCAGAAAGCCGCCGCCGACCTCGCCTGGCAGCGCTCGATGGCGTTCCTGGCGAAGAACGTAAAATAAGCAAACAGGTGCTGCGGCTATTGCGAAGAGTAGCCGCGGCCGCGTTCTTCTCCCTCTCCCCAGCGGGGAGAGGGCCGGGGTGAGGGGGCTCGGGCCTATCGGAGACTCTCCCGGCTATTCCGAACCCCCTCACCCCCACCCTCTCCCCTTCGGGGCGAGGGAGCCGCATCAGCCATCGCTGATTCCGGCGTATTCCGGATGCAGTTCGGGGAGCAGCATGTCGCGACGTTCGTTGATCGCGAGTCTCTGCATAGTCACCTTCGTGCTGTTCGGCGCGTTGCGCCCGGTAGCCGCCGACGATTATCCGTCGCGACCTATCCATCTGATCATCACCACACCGGCGGGCTCGCTGGTGGACGTGCTCGGCCGCCTCTATGCCGAAGCGATGAGCGCGCGGCTCGGTCAGCCGATCGTGGTCGACAACCGTTCCGGCGGCATGACGATGCTCGGCACCGATGTACTCAGCCACGCCGATCCGGACGGCTACACGCTGATGATAGGTCCGTCCGAGCTGACCATGCTGCCGTTCCTCAAGAAGGACTATCGCTACGAGCCCAACAAGGATTACACCCCGGTGGCGTTGGTCACCTCGTCGTGGACGGTGTTCGCGATCTATCCCGGCCTGCCGGTGAAGACGCTGCCGGAATTCATCGCCTACGCCAAAGCCAATCCCGGAAAATTGCGCTACGGCTCGGGCGGCGTCGGCGGCGCGCTGCACATCGCCGTCGAGGAGCTCAAGCTCAAGACCGGCATCGATCTCGTCCACGTGCCCTATCGCGGCGGCGGCCAAGCCGCGACCGACGCCATGGCAGGGCAGATCGACATGGTGTCGCTGGGGCTTGCCAGCGCGCGCATCGCCGAGGGCGGCAAGCTTTTGATCCTGGCGCAGACCGGGCCGAGCCGGCATCCGCTGTTCCCCGACGTGCCGACCACGGCCGAATACGGCTTGCCCGAGGTCCGCATGGACACCTGGTTCGGCCTGATCGCGCCGCCGAATACGCCGACAACGATCGTCGAGCGGCTGGATCGCGCCACCGCAGAGGTCGAGCAGCAGCAAAGTTTTCGCGACAATCTGGCCAAGATCGGCTGCGCGCCAACCTACCTGCCGCACGCCGCATTCGCTGCCTTCATCGCCGACGATTTGGCAAAATGGCGGCAATTGATTCCGGCGATGGGCATTCCGCCGATCGAGTAAAGGAGCGACGCGACATGGCGAAACAATCAGCTTGGCCGAACGGCAAGAAGATCGCGGTCTCGGTGACCGTGATGTTCGAGACCTGGTCGGAAGGCGCGGCGCCGAATTATTCGGTGCAGACCACGCATCTGAAATCCGGCACCGTCGATCACGCCAGCAAGGCGTGGTCGACCTATGGCGGCAAGGTCGGCGTCTGGCGGCTGATCCGCATGCTCGATCGTTTGCAGATCCCCGGCACCTTTTTCACCAACGGCCGCTGCACCGAGGACTATCCCGACGCCGTCAAGCAGATCGTGAAATCCGGCCACGACCTCGCCGCGCACGCCTATACGCAGGATCAGCTGCTCGCCTACATGTCGCTTGAGGACCAGCAGAAAACCATCCGGCGTAGCATCGACGCGCTGGAATCCTGCGGCGGCAAGAAAGTCACCGGCTGGGGCAGCCCGGTGGTCGCCTTCACGCCGGAGACCGCGGGTTTTTTGGCGCAGGCCGGCCTGAAATGGACCTGCGACGTCACCTATGCGGATCTGCCGATCCTGATCAAAACGCCGCACGGTGCCATCGCCGGCGTGCCGACCACCGATTTTTCCGACAACCGCGTCATGCGCTCGAATCCGCGCGATCTCTACGACGCGCACAAGGGCACGTTCGACTATCTTGCCGCCAACGAGCCGATGTCGCTTCTGGTTTTAGTGATTCACTGCCAGTTCGGCGGCCGCCCGCTGATGACCGCGGTGCTGCAGGAAATCTTGCAGTACATCGCCAAGTCGCCGGATGTCTGGTTCGCGCGCCACGAGGAACTGGCGAACTGGGCGCTGGCCGGCGGCGTCGAGGAGCACACCTATCGAAGCCGGTATTTTGAAGGGGCGTAAGGAAAGACGTCTGACGTCTGTCGTCCGTCAGAACCAGCGCTCTTGCACGTTGATCGTGTCACCCGGCCGCAGCTGATAGCCGAGCGGAACGCTCATGCGCATCTGCTGGCCGTTATAGTTGCGGATCAGGATCACCGATTGGCGTACGGCGCGCGGCGCGAAGCCGCCGGCGATCGCCACCGCGGTCTCGGCGGTCATGTTGGCGATGAAGGGATATTGGCCCGGCGCGGTGACTTCGCCGAGGATGAAGAACGGCCGGTAGGCTTCGACCTCGACCGCCACATGCGGCTCGCGGACGTAGCCGTCTTTCAGCTTTTCGGCGATTCGGACCGACAACTGGTCGGTGGTCGCGCCTTTCGCCATCACCGAGCCGATCAGCGGCATGGCGATGTGGCCGCTGGCATCGACCAGATAGGAATTGGTCAGGCCGTCCTGGCCGAACACCACGATGCGCAGGCGGTCGCCCGAATCGAGCGTGTAGGGCTGTTGCGCGGTGGCGGCGGGCGCCAATACGGGCGCCGTCGCGGAGCTATAGAGCGGCGCGGGGCTGGCAACCGGGGCTGCGGGATAAGCGTAGCGGGGGGCGGCCTGATAAGCCGCGCCGCCAGCTTGATACGCATAGTTGGCGCCACCCGGATAGGCGCCGGTCGCTCCGGGACCAAAGCAAGTCAGCAGACCGGTGCACGCCGCACTGGCGGGATAAGCGTAAGTCGTCGCGGCCTGGGCGCCATAGCCGGGCTGATAACCGTAACCGGGCTGATAGGCGGCCGCAGGCGCGCCATAGGTCATCGTGTCGATGGTGGGCTGCATCTGGCTCGGCGGCGGCATCTGCACATAGGCGACCGGCTGCGACGCGCAGCCCGCCGCGGCGAGCGCCACGGCCAGTAACAGCAGGGAAGAGCGGGTAGCCCGCATACGCGTAAATCCGACCCCGTTCGAGCGAACGTTGCTGCGATTAACGCCGGTTAAGGTTAATAATCCCTAACCAGATGGAAAGACTTGGGAAAATGTCGCGATGCGGGTCGCAAATGCGACAGTCGCGCTCAGCCTGAGTCCTTGTCGCTGCGTCGCCCAAGCCGGTCGGAAATGGCGAGGATCAGCATGCAGACAGCGAAGGTCAGCGGAAACGCCAGCACCCAGATGAGCTTCGTCGTATCGGGCTCTTTTTCCAGATCGAAATACCAGGCCAGCGCATCGACCGCGGCGATCCCGACGATCGAGCCGAGCAGCTTCTGCTTGAGCTCGGCGAAATCGACCTGGGTGAGGCCCACGGGCCAGTCCGGATGTTCGGCGGCATCGATGCGGCGGATGAAGTTTTCGAAAGAGGAAAAGATGACGATGAGGATGAGATTGGCGGTCAGCGCCAGATCGACCAGATTGAGCACGTTGGTGACGAGATCGTGCCAGTTCATCTGCGGCAGCTGGATGGTCAGCACGAACAGATCGGCGAAAAAGCGGTAGAGCAGCAACACTAGGCACAGCAGCAAGCCGAGCAGGAACGGCGCCAGCAGCCAGCGGCTGAAAAAAATTGACGCCTGGATGTAGCGTCCGTCCGGCCAGCGCATGTGATCTCCGGCAATGACTTGTACCCGTCACCCTGAGGTGCGAGCGCAGCGAGCCAACCAAGTCGGCTATTGCCGACTTGGATATTGAAAATACGAAATCGGGTAAACCCGATTTCGCCGGGGCGACGGCCCGGGCGCCTCGGCCGTATCCTTCGAGGGCCGCTGCGCGGCCTCCTCAGGATGACGGATCGAGTATCGATGCTCTTACTAACACTGTGCCGTTACGCAGCGTGTGTGGTCAATGCTACGCAGCCACCCCCGTGCCGATCGGGCAGCTCACGCCGGTGCCGCCGAGGCCGCAATAGCCGTGGGGATTCTTCGCCAGATATTGCTGGTGATAGTCCTCGGCGAAATAGAACGGCGGCGCGTCGCGGATTTCGGTGGTGATCGGGCCCATCCGTTCGGCCGTGAGTGCCTTGGCGTAGGCGGCCTTGGACGCTTCGGCGGCGGCGCGTTGCTCCGGCGTGAACGTATAGATGCCGGAGCGGTATTGGGTGCCGACGTCGCCGCCCTGGCGCATGCCTTGGGTCGGGTCGTGGCTTTCCCAGAACGTCTTGAGCAGGCGGTCGTAGGAAATCTTCTTCGGGTCGTAGACCACGAGCACGACTTCGTTGTGCCCGGTGCGGCCGCTGCACACTTCCTCGTAGGTCGGGTTGGGCGTCAGGCCGCCGGCATAGCCGGCCGCGGTGACGTAAACCGCGTCGCCGAGCTCCCAGAACTTGCGCTCGGAGCCCCAAAAACAGCCGAGCCCGAACATCGCCATGGCGAGCCCATCGGGATAGGGCCCCTTGAGCGCATGGCCGTTGACGAAATGCGTCCGGGCGGTGGGGATCGCCGTCGCGCGGCCCGGCAAAGCTTCATCGGCAGACGGTATTTCCAGCTTCTTGCGGAATGAAAACATGCGGCGCCTCCCTGATTGGTGAGGCAAATATAAGCATTGCTCCGCCGCGACGCACCGGGCACGGCGATCACGATTCTCTTCCCTCCCCCCTTGTGGGGGAGGGAAGGGTGGGGGTCGGGAGGGAGTGTGCGAGCGTCGACGCATTCGCATAACCTCACGACCCCCCACCCCTGCCCCTCCCCACAAGGGGGAGGGGACAACGACTTCCACCTTCAGGTTTTGCACCTTATTCTGCCGCTCACGCGTCGCGGCGGGGCGTCGTTTGAGGAGGCTTTCCAGATGTTTCGAATGTTCGCGCTGGCCTGTGCTTTGGCGCTCTCGGCCGGGTCGGCTTTGGCCCAAGCGCCCGCGGCGCCTTCGGCCGCGACGCTGCCTTACGGGCCGCCGATCACGCTCGACCAGGCCAAGCGCGCTATGGCGGCGGCGGAGCTGGAGGCGGCGAAGAACTCCTGGCAGGTCGCCATCACCATCCTCGACAGCGGTGGCAACATGATCATGTTCCACAGGGTCGACAACGCGCAGCTGTCGGCAACCACCGTGTCCGAAGGCAAGGCGCGCACCGCGCTCGAGTTCAAGCGCCCGAGCAAGGCGCTCGATGACGCCATCGCCGCCGGCGGCGCCGGCATGCGGCTGTTGGCGCTCAAGGACATCACGCCGCTCGAAGGCGGCATCCCGGTCATCGTCGACGGCAAGATCATCGGCGCCATCGGCGTGTCAGGCGCGCTGTCGTCGCAGGACGCCCAAGTCGCCAAGGCCGGCGCCGACGCGCTTACCAGGTGACAGGGATCAGGGATCAGGGATCAAGCCTAATCTTGATGCCTGATAACCTGATTACTGACACCCTGATCCCTGATGCCTGATTACTGATCCCTGTTAAGCTTGCGCAGCCGCGCGACGATCTCCGCCGGCATGGCGTAAGCGCGTTCGATGACGCGCAGCAGTTCCTCGCCGCTGCGCGGATCGTTGAGTGACAAACCGATCTTGTCGCCTTCCGCCAAAAATTCCGGGTCGGCAAAAGTTTCGGCCAGCGCCTGGCGCAGCGCCGCGACGCGCTCGGCGGGCACACCCGGCGGCATCAGCAGCGGCCGGCCGATCGACAGCGGCGCGAACGCCGCCTCCAGGAGAAGCTTGTCGGCGTCGCCCACCAGATCGGGCACGAACGGCACGCCGACGAGTTGCGGCAGTTTGGCGGGACCATATTGCACGATCGCGCGCGCGGTGCCGTCCGCAAGCCAAGTCGGCCGCGTCGACGACAGCGCGCTGTAGAACACGCTCGGATAGCCGTCGAGCTCGCCGCGCTCCATGGCGACCAGCGCGTCGTTCTGGCCGGGATAGCCGGGGATGACTTTCATCTTGGTGCCGAGCGTGGCGTTGAACAGGCGCGCGAAAAACGCCGGCGTCGAATTGGCGCCGGACGCGCCCATCACGGTCTCGCGCCTGCGCAAATCGTCGAGCGAAAACACCGGCACCGATTTCCAGACCAGCACCATCGCGGTCTCGACGCTCGGCGTGCCGAGCCAGTTGAATTGCCGCGGATCGAACCGCGCCTCCGCCGTGCCGAACAGCGGCTCGAACGGCGGATTGTTCTGCACGAGGCCCAACACCGAGCCGTCGCGCTCGGCGGCGGCGAACAGATAATTGGTCGCGGTGAGGCCGCCGGCGCCCGGCATGTTGCGCACGATGACGGTCGGCTTGCCGGCGATATGCTTGCCGATGTGGTGGGCAATCGCACGGGCCAATGTGTCGTAGCCGCCGGCCGCGCTGGTGGAGACGATCAGCGTCACCGTGCGGCCGCCGTAGAAATCGGCGATCGAATCGGCCGCCGCCGGCGACAGGCACAGCCATGCCAACCAGCAGGCGAACAGCGCAAAGGTGGTCGATTGCTTCGTCATCGGCGAAGGCGGATGATAACGCCATGCTGCTGCATGTCATCATTGCCGCCGCGCTCGCACTTGGCGTCACCGCGGCGCGCGCCGAGGAGCCGTTCTACCAGGGCAAGCGGCTGACGCTTCTGATCAACTTCGCGCCGGGCGGGCCGACCGACGTCGAAGGCCGGCTCCTGGCCAAGCATATCGTCAAGCATATCGCCGGCAATCCGCTGCTCATCGTGCAGAACAAGGACGGCGCCAGCGGCATGGTCGGCGCCACCTATCTGGGCGAGGTCGGTCCGAAGGACGGCACCATGTTCGGCTATCTCACCGGCACGGCGTGGAATTCGGTGATCGATCCGGCCGCGTTCCGCGTGCCGTTCGCCTCTTACGCCTTCGTCGGCGCGCAGCCCGGCAACGCGGTCTATTACATGCGCGCCGACACGCCGCCCGGCATCAAAGCGCCGGCCGACCTGATGAAAGCGGAAGGCCTCGTGGTCGGCGGCCTGGGCGCCGATTCCTCGAAGGATTTGTTAGAGCGCCTGACCTTCGACATGCTCGGCCTGCAATACCGCTACGTCACCGGCTATCGCTCGAGCAACACCGCACGGCTGGCTTTGCAGAACGGCGAGATCAACGTGCATTCGGAATCGACGCCGGGCTATTTTGGCGTCGTCGAGCCGAGCCTGGTGAAGACCGGCAAGGTGATGCCGCTGTGGTACGACGCAACCTACAACGGCAAGGGATTTGCGCCACTGCCGGCGATGGCAGGGAAGAACATCATGACGTTCCCCGAATTCTACAAAGCGGTCAAAGGCGGCACGCCGTCGGGCGAGCTCTGGGAGGCCTACAAGACCAATCTCGTCGTCGACGCGCAGATGCTCCGCCTGGTCGCCATGCCGCCGGATTCGCCGCCGGCCGCGGTCGCGGCGTTGCGCCAGGCGCTCATCGCGCTCAACGACGACGTCGCCTACGCCGCCGACGCCATGACCGCAATGCAGTTCGTGCCGCACTACGAAGTCAGCGCCAATCTCGACCAGACGGTGCGCGACCGCCTGACGATTGCGCCCGAGATGCGCAGTTTCATCAGCGGCTATATGAGGAAGGTGGCGAAGTGATTTTAATTCCGCGCGCGGGCTTGCGCAGGCGAACTCCCTCTCCCCAGCGGGGAGAGGGTTGGGGTGAGGGGGCTCGTTGCGCGCGGATAAAAACTCCTCCTCTCCCCGCGTGCGGGGAGAGGGTAGGGTGAGGGGGCCTCTCCGCTGGGCTCAGAACCGAGTTTGATGTACTTGCAATGCTGAAAGCCAAGAAAAACAAATCCCCGCGAAAACCCGCCGCCCCGCCGGCCGAGGACACCGCCGCACTCGCCCCCGACGACCGCATCATCGCCAGCAACCTGACGCTCCACGAACTCTTTCAACGCCAGACCGGCGCCATGCTCGACCGCGCCGATCTCGACGACGAGCAAAAGCAAAGCATCCTCATCGCCCTGAGCTGCCCCTGCTGCGGGGCGGGCGGGATGTCGTTTACGGCGAAGTTGAAGCGGGGGCGATAAGACTCGCCGGCTATTTCTTGCCGTACGGCTTCGGAGTGGTCTGGCTGTGCATGCCGGCGAACGGCGAGGGGGCGGCGGCGCCCTTGTCCTTGTTTTTGTCTTGCTTCGGCTTTTTCTTTTCCTTGTTGCTGCGCATCTGGCCTTTCGCCATGGCGTCCTCCGGGTTGGCGGTGAATGATTCGAAAGCGGATGGCGCAATCTAGCGCATTCGCGGGGCATGTTCCCCTCCCCCTTGTGGGGAGAGGTAGGGGTGGGGTCGGGAGGTTTTGCTCAGGCGTCGCCGCTGCGCTCTAACCTCTCGACCCCCACCCCTCCCTCCCCACAAGGGGGAGGGCGAAGATCAGAAGATCAGCGCCGTCGCGGCTTGAAGCCGCCGTGCATGCCGGGTTTTCCCAAGGTCGAGCGCGGGCCGGAGTGGTCGCGTTTGCCGGGGATGGCTTCGATGCCCGGGCCCATTTCGTCGAGGTTCGGCTTGCGCGGTGCGCCGCGTCGTGCGCCGTCGCGGTGCGGGGCGACTTCGTGGTGCAGCGCGATGCCCATTTCGTCGAGCGCGGGTTTGTGCGGGCGCGCGGCCCCACCCCGGCGCGCGTTGCGCGCCGGCCCTCCCCCTGCAGGGGAGGGCGGATGAAATTTCGCCGTCGGGTCGTCGGTCACCGCCAACTCCGTGGTGCGTAAGCGTTTGATCTCGTCGCGTAGCCGCGCGGCTTCTTCGAAGTCGAGGTCGGCGGCGGCGGTGCGCATGCGGGCTTCGAGATCGCCGATCACGGCTTGGAAATTGTGGCCGATGGTGGCGGCGTCCTCGAACTCGCCTTCGGCGCCGGCGCCGGTGCCGATCAGCACGTGGTCGCGCTCGTAGACGCTGTTGAGGATGTCGCCGATGCCCTTGCGCACGCTTTCCGGGGTGATGCCGTTTGCGGTGTTGTAAGCCGACTGCTTTTCGCGGCGGCGGCTAGTCTCCGCCATGGCGCGCTCCATCGAGCCGGTAATCGTATCGGCATACAGGATGACGCGGCCGTCGATGTTGCGCGCGGCGCGGCCGATGGTCTGCACCAGCGAGGTCTCGCTGCGCAAAAATCCTTCCTTGTCGGCGTCGAGGATGGCGACCAGCGCGCATTCCGGAATATCGAGACCCTCGCGCAACAGATTGATGCCGACCAGCGCGTCGAACGCGCCCAGGCGGAGGTCGCGAATAATTTCGATACGCTCGATGGTGTCGATGTCGGAATGCATGTAGCGCACCCGAATGCCCTGCTCGTGCAGATATTCGGTCAAATCCTCGGCCATGCGCTTGGTCAGCACGGTGATCAGCGCGCGATAGCCCTGCTGCGCCACCGCGCGCACCTCGCCGACCAGGTCGTCGACCTGCATGCGCGCCGGCCGCACGTCGACCGGCGGATCGATCAGGCCGGTCGGGCGGATCACCTGCTCGGCGAACACGCCGCCGGATTCGTTGAGCTCCCACGGCCCCGGCGTCGCCGACACGGCGGTGGTCTGCGGTCGCATCGCGTCCCATTCCTCGAAGCGCAGCGGCCGGTTGTCCATGCACGACGGCAGGCGGAAACCGTATTCGGCGAGCGTCGCCTTGCGGCGAAAGTCGCCGCGATACATGCCGCCGAGCTGCGGCACGGTGACGTGGCTCTCGTCGACGAACACCAGCGCGTTGTCGGGCACATACTCGAACAGCGTCGGCGGCGGCTCGCCGGGTTTTCGCCCGGTGAGATAGCGCGAATAGTTCTCGATGCCGGCGCAGGCGCCGGTCGCCTCCATCATTTCCAGATCGTAGAGCGTGCGCTGCTCGAGCCGCTGCGCTTCGAGCAGGCGCCCCGCGGCATGGAGCTGGTTCAGCCGCTCGCGCAATTCCAGTTTTATGCCGGACAGCGCCTGCAGCAGCGTCGGCCGCGGCGTCACGTAATGCGAGTTGGCGTAGATCTTGACGAATTCCAGCTCGTCGGTCTTTTGCCCGGTGAGCGGATCGAATTCGTGGATCGCCTCCACCTCGTCGCCGAACAGCGACACCCGCCAGGCGCGATCCTCATAGTGCGCCGGGAAAATCTCGATGGCGTCGCCGCGCACGCGGAACGAGCCGCGATGGAAATCGGCGGCGGTGCGCTTGTATTGCAGCGCCACCAGGTCGGCGAGCAGCTGGCGCTGGTTGAGCTGGGCGCCGCGCTTGATCGAGAACGTCATCGCCGAATAGGTCTCGACCGAACCGATGCCGTAGATGCAGGACACGGAAGCCACGATGATGACATCGTCGCGCTCGAGCAGCGCCCGCGTCGCGGAGTGCCGCATGCGGTCGATCTGCTCGTTGATCGAAGAGTCCTTCTCGATATAGGTGTCGGTGCGCGGGATATAGGCTTCCGGCTGGTAGTAGTCGTAATACGACACGAAATATTCGACGGCGTTGTCGGGAAAGAACGACCTGAACTCGCCGTAAAGCTGCGCCGCCAGCGTCTTGTTCGGCGCCAGGATCAGCGCCGGCCGCTGCGTCGCTTCGATCACCTTGGCCACGGTGAAGGTTTTGCCGGAGCCGGTGACGCCCAACAGCACCTGGGTGCGGTCGTTGCGCCGCACGCCTTCGACCAGGTCGGCGATCGCCGTTGGCTGGTCGCCCTTGGGATCGAAATCCGACTTGATGACGAAACGCCGCCCGCCTTCGGACTTGTCCGGCCGCGGCGGCCGGTGCGGCGTCCAGATTTTGGTGGGGCCGTCCTGCTGGCGGAATTCCTCGCGGCCCTCGCGCAGCAAATGCTCGAGCGCCTGCATCGAGGCGGTGACGCCGAGCGTCATCGGCGGCGGCATCGGCCGGCGCCGCTTCTCGCGCTGCGACTGGAAAATGTCGGCAAGCTCGTCGCGCTCGGCGGGCGGCTCGCCGGTCAGCGGCCGGGTCGGATCGCTGTCGCCATAGCCGAGCGCATCGGCCAGTTCCGGATCGATCCCGGCCGGGCCTTTGGCTACGTAACCGGATTGCGGTCGCTCGCCTAACCCCTGCGTCGACTTGCGCGCCCTATGAGCTGCGGAGAAATCTGCGCGGCGGTCGAACGAATTATCCGGCGGCGGCTGCAAGCCGGCCGCTCGCTCTTCCCCTCCCCCTTGTGGGGAGGGGATAGGGGTGGGGGTCGGGAGGTGATGCACAACCGTCGACGTTCGCGACTTCCCCTCCCGACCCCCCACCCCACCCTCCCCCACAAGGGGGGAGGGAGACCCAGTCTGCGAACCGACGCCGGCGCGGCCGTGACCGATGGCGGGATTCAGAATGTCCGCCAGCGCCGGGTCGAGCGGCGAGGAATCCGGCCGCGCCGCCTTGGCGCGGGTCGGTTTGGCCGGGTCCTTCTTCGAATGCTTTGCGGGATCGCGGTCGGGGCGTTTCGCCATGGCCCCAATATGGGTCGAGTCCGGTGGCGAGGAAAGTGCGGGCCCGTCAGTCGATTCGAATATCGGCGCGTCGATGACCTCGCCCCATTTGCACCCGTCCCATTGGGCGCTTGTCAGTTCAGGTTGGTATAACTGCTATAGTATCCGAGGCTCTGACAATTGGTTCCGCCGCAGGAAGCTCCGGTCCCTGAAACCAGTGTCGTGTTGCCCGTCATGTTAGTCGAGTAAGCGGCGGTGGTATTGCTGGTCAGAAATTCGAAGATCGTAATCTTGTTACCGGCTGAGCCTGTGCCGGGATTGTTCATCACGTAGGCCTTCGTATTGCCGATGGCATTGCCCCAGGCGATGCGGACCTGTGTCGGCCCCGTGAGGGGGAAGACGTTGGTATCGACGCCGGTGCCGGTAGTGGTGATGCCGATGTCATTCTCGATGACGTCGGTGTCGACCAGATCCGCCTTGGTGTTCACCACGTTCAAGCCGGTCGACAATTGCTTCAGGGTCGAATGCGACAGCGCCAATTGGCCGCTGTTGAGCTCGATACCCTTGGTATTGCTGCCGCCGGCACCGGTGATGATGAAGTCCTTGATGATGATTCGGTCGCTGGCTCCGGCATTGATGGTGACGCCGGTGCCGCCGGTCGCGACGCCGATCAGGGCGTTTTGCGTACCGAAGATCGAGAGCCGGCCGGTGATGGTGATCGGTCCGAATTCGCCGGGATCGAGTGCAACGATCTCGCCGCCGACCTCGGTGACGGTGTAGGCGGCAGCGAGCGTGCGGCAGGGTTTTGGCCGCGAACAGAACGTCGCGGTGTTGGCGTCATTGCCGAGGCCGCTGACGAAGGTGCGGATCACGCCCTTACGCTCCAGCCCGTGGGCCGCCGACAGCGACAAGGTGATCGCCGCGACAACGAGCACCAGCCAAACCGGTTTGCTCTCTCTCACGTCGCCCTCCCATGATGAGAAGTTGCAGGCGGGAAAGTTACCCGCACACCGTAAACGCGGTCAACGGGCCGTCACTCGAACTTGATGCCGGCGCGCCGGATCACTTCGCCCCACTTTTGGGAGTCGGACGCGATCAATGCCGCGAATTCCTCGGGCGTGCCGCCGGCCGGCTCGTCGCCGATGCTGGCGAAGTGTTCCTTGAAGGCCGCTGACTGGATCGCCCTGTTGATCGCCGCGTTGAGCTTGTCGACGATCGGCCGCGGCACGCCCGCGGGCGCGATAACGCCGCTCCAGGTCGGCGCCGAATAGCCCGGGACGCCGGCTTCGGCGATGGTCGGCAGATCGGGAAAGGCCGGTGACCGACGGTCGCCGCTCACGCCCAGCGCGCGCACAGCGCCCGAGCGCGCGAACGGCGCGATCGAGTTGAGGCTCTCGAACATCAGCTGCACGCGTCCCGCGATCAGGTCGTTGATCGCCGGCGCGCCACCCTTGTAGGGCACGTGCACGATATCGGTGCCGGTCATGAACTTGAACAGTTCGCCGCCGACATGGCCGGGCGAGCCGTTGCTGGACGACGCATTGGAGAGTTTTCCCGGATTCTGCTTGGCGTAGGCGACAAGCTCCGTGACGGTCTGGAACGGTGTCGTCGGCGACACCGCCAGCAGCAGGTGGCCCTTGGCGACGACTACGATCGGCTGAAAATCGCGCTCGATGACATAGGGCAGGTTTGCCACCAGGTGGCGCGTGATCGCCAGCGCGCCGATCGGGCCCATGCACAATGTGTAGCCGTCGGGCGCCGCCTTGGCGGTGAGGTCGAGCCCGACGGTGAGCGCGCCGCCCGGCCTATCGTCGACGATGATCTGCTGGCCGATCTCCTCGGCCAGCGCGGCGCCGAGGATGCGCGCGACCGTGTCGGTGGCGCTGCCGGCGGCCTGCGGCACGATGAGATGGATCGGTCGTTCGGGATATTCGGCGGAAGCGCCGGTCGCGAAGGCGCACGCGAACAGGAGAACGATGAATTGCAGGCGGCGCATATGGCGAATTCCCGGGTCGGCGACAAAGCGATTGCAATCACAATAGCAATTGCGACAAGCTTGCCCAAGAGAGCGGCAAGGCCGCCTAGGGAGAGTACGTCCATGACCGCGCTCGACTTTGCCCCGCTTCTGGTCGCCGGACTGCCGCCGCCGGCGGTCAAATTCAACGGTTTCCCGAAATACAATTTCACCGGCGGCCATAATGACGGCGAGCAGATTCCGCTCGAAGCGATCGTCAAGGCGGCGAACGACGTATTGACGCGCGAGGGCCGGACGCTGGCGACCTACGGCCTCGAAAGCGGACCCCAGGGCTACCGGCGCCTGCGCGAATTTTTGGCGCAAAAGCTCAAACGCACCGCGGGCATCAGCTGCGACGCCGGCGAGATCCTGATCACCTCGGGCTCGTTGCAGGCGCTCGATCTGGTCAACGGCATCCTGCTGGCGCGCGGCGACACCATCATCACCGAGGCCGAGACCTATCAGGGCGCGCTCAATCGCTGGACCCGGCTCGGCGTCAACGCCGTGGGCATTCCACTCGACGGCGACGGCATGCGCATGGATGCGCTGGCCACGGCGCTCGACGATCTCAAGCGCCGCGGCATCCGGCCGAAATACATCTACACCGTGCCGACCGTACAAAATCCGACCGGCACGATTTTGAGCGAAACGCGCCGGCTGGAGTTGCTGCGGCTTGCCGAACAGCACGGCGTGCCGATCTTCGAGGACGATTGCTATTCCGACTTGATCTGGGACGGCCAGCGGCCGCCGGCGCTGCACGCGCTGAGCCAGCACGGCGGCGTCATCCACATCGGCTCGTTCTCGAAGTCGATCGCGCCGGCGCTGCGCGTCGGCTACATCGTCGCCGACTGGAGCCTCATCGCGCGCATGCTGGCGATCAAGACCGATGCCGGCTCCGGCGCGCTGGAGCAGATGGTTTTGGGCGAATTCTGCCCGGCGCATTTCGACCAACACGTGCCGGCATTGACGCGCGGTCTACGCAAAAAACTCGAAACCTTGATGGACGCGCTCAACGAGCAGTTCGGCACCGCGGCCGAATTCGAAGATCCAAAGGGCGGCATTTTCCTCTGGGTCAAGCTGCCGGACGAAGTCGATACGCTAAAGCTGTTTCAGCCGGCGCTGGCGGCCGGCGTCGCCATCAATCCGGGCCCGGAATGGACCACCGACAAAGCCTACGGCAAAAGCCGCACCCGGCTGTGCTTCGCCAATCCGTCCCACGAAGCGATCCGCGCCGGCGTCGCCGCGCTGGCCGAAGTCTGCCGCCGCGAATTCGGCGTGCCGAACCGGATTGCCAATGTGGAGAAGGCGCGGGCGTGATCGCGGCAGCACTGCAGGGCGTGCACCAAAAAAAGGGTTTCTCTTGCGCATTGCGATCATGGGATCGGGCGGCGTGGGCGGCTATTTCGGCGCCCGGCTGCAGCGCGGCGGAGCGGACGTCACGTTCGTCGCTCGCGGCGCGCATCTGGCCGCCATGCGCGCCAATGGCCTTGCGATCGAGAGCGCGCACGAGCCGATCCGGCTGCCCAAGGTCCATGCGACCGACGATCCGGGCACCATCGGCCCGGTCGATATGGTGCTGTTCAGCGTCAAGCTGTGGGACACCGAGAGCGCGGCGCGTTCGCTGTTGCCGATCGTGGGGCCGCAGACCGGCATCATCTCGTTTCAAAATGGCGTGCAGAAGGATGACACGCTGCGCAGCATCTTTGGCGCGGACGCGGTCATGGGCGGCGTCGCCTACATGGCCACGACGATCGGTCGTCCCGGCGTGATCGCGCAAACCGGAACGATGCAGCGCATGGTGTTCGGCGAATATGACGGCCGGCGTTCGCCGCGCGCCGAGGCGCTGCTGGCGGCGGCGCGTGCCGGCGGCATCAATGCGGAGATCAGCGACGATATTCGCCGCGCGATCTGGGAAAAATACGTTTTTCTGGTGGGACTTTCGGGCAGCACCACCAGCACGCGGCTGCCGCTGGGGCCGATCCGCGGCAATCCGCAGACGCGGCAGTTCCTGCTCGATCTGATGCGCGAAACCGTTGCGGTCGGCCGCGCCCAGGGCGTCGCATTGCCGCAAGACTATGCCGAGCAGCGGCTTGCCTTCGTCGATGGGCTTCCCGTCGACATGACCTCGTCCATGCATCACGACCTGCAACGTGGGCGGCCGCTCGAACTGCGCTGGCTGAGCGGCGGCGTTGCCGAGATGGGCGCCGCATTGGGCGTGCCGACCCCGGTCAATCGCGCGGTCTATGACCTGCTTGTCCTCCATGCCGGCGGCCAAGGCGAGAACGCGCCGTCGGTGCGCCAATGAGCGCGTCCACTCCGCCTCTCACCATCCGCGCCCTGCAGGCAACCGCCGTCGACGTGCCGATGACTTATGCGCTCGGCACCAGTCGCGCGCGCATCACCTCCGCGCCGCTGCTCCTGATCGATCTCCTGACCGAAGAAGGGGTGACGGGCCGCGCCTATCTGTTCTGCTACCTGCGCGCCGCGGCGCCCGCCATCGCAAAAATCCTCGAGCACGTGGAAAGCATCGTGAAAGGCGATGCGGTGGCGCCGCTCGATCTCTGGCGCAAGCTTGCCGGACGCTTCGCGCTCATCGGCGTGCAGGGCATCGTGCGGATGGCCATGGCGGGGCTCGACACCGCCGCGTGGGATGCGCTGGCGATCGCCGCCGGCCTGCCGCTCGCGCGCCTGATCGGCGGACAGCCCAAACCTATTCCCGCCTACAACAGTTGCGGGCTTGGCTTGATGGATGAACCGGAAGCCGTGGCCGACGAAGCGGAAAAACTTCTCGCGGGCGGCTTTCGCGCCGTCAAGTTGCGTCTCGGTTACCCGACTGCGCAGCAGGATCTTGCCGCGCTGCGTGCCGTGCGCAAGCGGGTCGGCGATAAAATCGAACTCATGGTCGATTACAATCAGGCGCTCAGCGTCGCCCAAGCGCTGGAGCGCGGCCGCATGCTCGATGCCGAGAATGTTTTTTGGCTGGAAGAGCCGATCCGCCATGACGACTATGCGGGCAGCGCCAAACTGGCGCGCGAGCTCAAAACGCCGATCCAGATCGGCGAGAATTTTTCGGAAGTCTCGGCGATGGCGACAGCGCTGGCGGCGGAAGCCAGCGATTTTGTGATGCCCGATCTGGAACGGATCGGCGGCGTCTCGGGCTGGCAGCGCGCGGCAGCGCTCGCGGCGGTGCGTGGGGTCGAAATGTCATCGCACCTGTTTCCGGAGGTGAGCGCGCACCTGCTCGCGGCGACGCCGACCGGTCATTTCCTGGAATATGTCGATTGGGCCGACAAGATCGTGCAGCGGCCGCTGCGGATCGTCGACGGCTGCGCGGTGCCGTCCGACCAGCCGGGCAACGGGCTGGCGTGGGATGCCGCCGCGGTCGAGCATTATCGCGTGCGATAAGTCGCACGCGCTGGCTTTTAGTGCCTGGTCGTTATCCGCTTAGAATCCGCGGAATGCCTGATTGACGTGCTCGACCTCGGGCGGTGAAGCAAAACAGTGGGCGACGTGCTTACGCCATTCCTGGAAGTCGGCCGAGCCGCGGAAGTCGACGGTGTGATTCTCCACCGTCTGCCATTTGACGAACAGCCGGTAGCGGCTCGGTTTCTCGATGGAGCGCTGCAATTCCAGGCCGTGGCAGCCTTTGGCGCGCTGGAATACCGGCGCGGCGTTTTTCACGCCGGTCTCGAATTCGGCTTCCATGCCGGGCTTGACGTCGATCTGGGCGATTTCGGTGATCATGTTTTTGGCTCCTGACGATTTACGTTTGTGCGATTACGAAGCTGAGGCGGTGCGCTCGCGCGACGCTTTCGCCGCCGCGCCCTGGCCGAGATGGTCGCGCAGCGTGGACCCCGCATAGTCCTTGCGATAGAGACCGCGGCGTTGCAGTTCCGGCACCACCTTGTCGACAAAATCGTCGAAGGCGCCCGGGAAATAGGCCGGCATGATGATGAAGCCGTCGGCCAGTCCGCTGCAGAACCACTCCTCGAAAACGTCGGCGATGCGTTGCGCGGTGCCGCAAATCACCCAGTGCCCGCGCGCCGCGGCGGTGATGTTGTAGAGGTCGCGCAGTGTCATGTTTTCGCGGCGCGCCATGTCGAGCAGCGTCTTCGAGAACGCCTGGCCGCGCTCGGTGGTGGCCGGCAGTTCGGGGATCGGGCCGTCGAGCGGATAGCCGGAAATGTCGTGGCCGAGCCGCTGCGACACCAAGCTCAGCGCATTGGTCGACGACAGCCAGCCTTGCAGCGTGTCGAGCTGGTCCTTGGCCTGCGCATCGGTGTCGCCGATGATCGGCATGACGCCCGGCAGGATCGGCAGGCTGTCCGGCGCGCGTCCATGTCCGATGACGCGCCGCTTCAAATCGTCATAGGCGGTCTTCGCCGCGGCTTTGTCGCCGTTGACGACCGAGAACACCAGATCGGCGGTGCGCGCCGACAGCTCTTGTCCGGGCGCCGAGCCGCCGGCCTGGATGAGGAGCGGATGGCCGTGCGGCCCGGGCGCGATGTTGAGCGGCCCTTTGACCGAGAAAAACCGACCCTGGTGATCGAGTGCGTGCACCTTGGATTTGTCGAGGAAGACGCCGGTCGATCGATCGGCGACGATGGCGCCGTCGTCCCAGGTGTCCCAGAGTCCCTTCACCACCTCGACGAATTCGCCGGCGATCTCGTAGCGCAGGTCGTGCTCCGGCAAGCGCGCCTTGCTGAAATTCGCCGCCGCGGCGTTGTGGGAGCTGGTGACGATGTTCCACGCGGCGCGGCCGCCGGAGATGTTGTGCAGCGTCATGAACGTGCGCGCCACGTCGAACGGCTCGCTGAAGCTGGTCGACACCGTGGCGCCGAGCCCGACGTGACGCGTCACCGCCGCCAGGGCGGCGATCAGCGTGGTCGGCTCGAAGCGCGACACGAAGGCAGGATGATCGCCGGGGTCCATGACCAGCGAATCGGAAATGAAGAACAGGTCGAATTTGCCGCGCTCGGCGATTTGCGCGCCGGCTGCCACCAGGGGCCAACTCGAATTGCTGCTCCAGGCGCCCTCGTAGCGCCATCCGGCGGAATGGTTGCCGGCGCCGAGCCAGAACACGCCGAGGTGCATCTGGCGTTTGACGGGGGCCATGTCTGGCTCGCCCATGTCCGGCTCGCTCCTCGCGACAAGCTGCGCCGTTGCGGCGGCATCAGCCCACCGACCGTAGCCCGGATTGAGCGGCAGCGAAATCCGGGATGGACCGCGAGGCCCTTCCCGGATTTCGTTTCCACCTACGCGCTATGCGCTTCGGCGGACTCAAACCCTCCGAAGCTCGCTGCGCGAGCGTAGGAGGGTCACTCCATCCGGGCTACGATTGCTATCCGAGCGGCGCGCCGAAGACGCGAAAGATCGCGGGGCCGGCGATCAAAAACGCCAGCAGCGCGGCGCGCCAGCGCGGCGCTTTGACGGCGGCGAGCAGCGACAGCCCGGCCAGCGGCACGATGGCGGCGAGCGGCAGGTAATAGCGCGGATAGGCGTCCATCAGCCAGCCGGTCGAAAGGTGCCGGCCGTAGCTATAGGTGATGTGGATCGCAAAGGTCGCCACGAGCGCCACCGTTCCGGCGATGACGACGACGTCGAGCGCGCTGTCCTGCCGGCGCCACAGACGCCGCAGCGACAGCGCGATGCCCGCGAGCGCGCAGCCGAGCGCCGCCACCGGTATAGCCAGCATGGAATATTGCAAGACGTTGCGCTCGCCGAGCGCCGGCATCCAATCGGCGACGAAGGCGATGACAAAATAAATAGCGTAGGCGGGAAAAGATTTGCGCGGCAGGTCGGCCCAGCCGGCGGCGTGGGCGCCGTCTTGCAAGAGCGCGATCTGCGCCGGCGTCTGTGGCGTCGGGCTGCCATATTGCACGGCGTATATAATGTATGGCGCGGCGGCCAGCGCGAACGCGAGCGCGATTGGCACCAGCAAGCTCCAGCGCAGTCGCTGCCGCCATATCAGATATGCGATCACGGCGCCGAGCATCGGGCCGATAAGCAGGAGTCCGGTCAGCTTGGCCCAGCTCGCCGCGATCAAACCGAGCAGCGCGACGGCGAGCCAGCTGGCGCGATCGGTAGTAATCAGCTGCCAAGCGCCGAGCGTCGCTACGGCACCGCCGAGAAACGCCAGATTGTCGTTGTTGACCGCGCCGGCGATCGGCACCAGCACCGGAATGCACGCCAGCGGCACGGCGAACGCGTAGAATTCGTGACGCGGAAAACGCGCGGCGATTCCGAGGCCGAGCAACGCGGCAAAGCCGATGGCCGCGATGGCGATGTCGATCAAGCGATGCGCCAGCAGCGCCTGCGGCCGGCCCTCGAGCCGCGGCCCCAACGCCGCGAGCAGGTCATAGAACGGCGGCGGGTGATTGAGATAATTGGCGTTGCCGGTGAACTGGAAGCTTTGCGGGTCGAGAAGCCGCATGGCGTTCAGGTCCGGCCAGGCATCGCCGCTGTGCTGGATGTGCGCCACATAAGAGGTGTGGGCCACCTCGTCGAAACCGGCCGAAATTCCCTTGCGTTCTGCGCTCATCACCGCCGAGAGAACGAACAGGCCGAGGATCACCGCGGCGACGAAAAAATTTGTCGTCGCGGGGGCGGTCAGTGCGCCGGGCGTCGCATAGGCAGGGGTGCTGGACACGAGGGACACAAATGCGCCCGCAGGGGTTAAATTTTCGCTAGGCGACCGCTAGACTGAGCGTCTCAGCTCCATCATCACGTAAAGGCTTGTCATGATTGACGTACATTACTGGACCACGCCGAACGGTCATAAAATCACGATTTTCCTTGAGGAAACCGGACTGCAGTACAAGCTCATCCCGGTCAATATAGGCAAGGGCGAGCAGTTCAAGGCGGAGTTCCTGGCGGTGTCGCCGAACAACCGCATCCCAGCCATCGTCGATCACGATCCGGCCGGCGGCGGCAAGCCGATCGCGGTGTTCGAGTCCGGCGCCATCCTGCTCTATCTTGCCGACAAGACCGGCAAGTTCGCCGGCAACGATTTGCGCAGCCGCACCGAAGCGGTCCAATGGCTGTTCTGGCAGATGGGCGGCCTTGGTCCGATGGCCGGGCAGAACAATCACTTCAGCAACTACGCGGTCGAGAAATTGCAATACGCCATGGATCGCTATCGCAACGAAGTGAACCGGCTTTACGGCGTGATGGACAGAAGACTAGCCGACCGGCCCTATCTCGCCGGCGATTACTCGATCGCCGACATGGCGAGCTATCCGTGGATCGTGCCGTGGGAGCGCCAGGGCCAGAAATTGTCCGACTTCCCGAACCTGCAGCGCTGGTTCGAGGCCATCAAGGCGCGGCCCGCGGTGGTCAAGGCCTACGAGTGGGCGCCGAAGATCAATCCCGGCCAGGGCGGCATCCGCACCGCGGAAGAACGCGCGATTTTGTTCGGCCAGACCGCGCAGTCGGTCAACACCGCCGCTCAGCGCGCGCAGTAATTCACCACATCGCGACGCTGCGTCTCATGCTCCACCAAAATGCTAGCGCGCAAATCGCTTCAATCTGAAGCGATTTCGCTCTAGCGTGTGGCGGCCAAGAACGCGGCCGGATCAACCGGTCCTCTCGTCGGCAGGAATGGGAGGGACGCGATGAAATGCTTGCCTGCATGTATTGCTGCATGCCTTGCGGCCGTCGTCGCGTTTCTGCTGGCGACGGCCGTGGCGCCATCGGCGCGAGCCGACGATTATCCGGCGCGGCCGGTCACGTTGATCGTGCCGTACACGCCCGGCGGCAGCACCGAGATTCTGTCGCGCATCGTCGCGCAAAAACTCGGGGAACGGCTCGGCAAGCCGGTCATCGTCGAGAACAAGCCGGGCGCCGGCACCGTGATCGGCTCGACCGCGGTCGCGCAGTCGACGCCTGACGGCTACACGCTGTTGATGGCGACGCCGACGCCGATGGCGATCAACGTCACGGTGCACAAGAGCCTGCCCTACGATCCGGCGGCCGATTTTGTGCCGCTCGGCATGGTCGCGAGCGCGCCGTTCTTCCTCGTCGTCAATCCCGATCTGCCGGTGCATACGGTGCGGGAGCTCATCGCCTATGCCAAAGCCAATCCGGGAAAATTGTCTTACGGCTCGGGCGGCGTCGGCGCGCCGCATCATCTCTACATGGAGCTGTTCAAGAGCATGACCGGCACCCAGATGGCGCATGTGCCGTACAAGGGCAGCCTGCCGGCGCTCGACGACGTCGTCGGCGGCCACATCCAGCTGATGTTTTGCGATATCCCGCCGGCGGCCGGAATGGTCGCCGCCGGCAAGGTGCGCGCGCTCGGCGTCTCGACCCGCGAACGCATCGCCGCTTATCCCGATGTCCCGACCGTCGCGGAAGCCGGCGTGCCCGGCTTCGACGTCGCCGGCTGGTTCATGATCGTCGCGCCGGCCAAGACGCCGCGCGGCATCGTCGACAAGCTGCACGACGAATTGCTCAACGTGATGGCGTCGCCCGACGTCAAGGAGCGCATCGTCAAACTCAGCCTGGTGCCGCTGCCGACACCGTCGGTCGACGACATGCAAAGCTTCGTCAAAACCGAGATCGCGCGCTGGGGCAAGATCGTGCAGCAGGCCGGAATTGCGGGAACCGAATAGGCGCTGGACTATGATCCAATTCAATTGAATCGGATCATAGTCCAGCATTTTCGTTTACGCATGATCTTATCCGAAAACCGGTTTCCACTTTTCGGGATCATGCTCTAGTTCTGCCGCACGATGACGTGGGTGCCGACGTTCACCCGGTCGTAGAGATCGGCCACGTCGTCGTTGACCAGGCGGAAGCAGCCCGATGACACCGCTTGCCCGATGGTCTCCGGCGCGTTGGTGCCGTGGATGCGGTAGACGGTGTTGCCGAGATACATGGCGCGGGCGCCGAGCGGATTGCCGGGGCCGCCGGCCATGAAGCGCGGCAGGTAAGGCTGGCGCGTGATCATCTCCGGCGGCGGATGCCAATCCGGCCATTCGGCCTTGCGCGAAATCTGCAACAGACCCTGCCAGGTGAAGCCGTCGCGGCCGACGCCGATGCCGTAGCGGATGGCATAGGTCTCGTTCTGGATCAGATAGAGATGGCGCTCCGACGTATCGATGATGATGGTGCCGGGCGGCTGCTGCGAGCGGTAGAACACCCGCTGCTTCTTGTATTCGTCCGGCAGGGCGGCGTCGGTGTTGCCGTGGTCGATGCCGGGATCGACGTCTTTCATCGTCTCCGGATACTGGAATACCGGCTGCGCCGGCACGCTCACCGACACGGCGCACAGCATCGCCACGCCGATCAGCGCCACCAAGCTATCCCGCCCTCGCTTTAATCCCAACCAAATCATGATCGTACTCTGTTCCTGACGCCGCGACGTTTCAATACCCGAATGCGTGATCGCGGCGTCTGCGACATGCGGGGGGTAGTATTTGCGGGAGTAGTATTATGATGCCTTGTCTGGTGGTTTGTATGGTTCGTTGGCGCGATGAAGCCCTCGTCTACTGGTTCGCGCCGCCGAGAAAGCCGGTAATTTTCCAGCCGCTTGCGTCCTTGCTGTAGCACATCTGGTCGCCGCCGAGCGGCGCGATGGCGTCCATGGCGACGAAGCCGGATTTGCCGGACGGCGTCGCCACACGCAGGAAGGCCGGCGAATTGGCATCGTTCGGCGCCGCGGTATCGGGCAGCACGTGCACCAGGTTCAGGCCGAGCTTTTCGACGACCGGAGAATTCGGTTGGGCCGCGGCGTGCACTTCGACGCCGTCCTTGAGCGGATAGCCCCACTCGGACGGATCGGTCTGCGTCGCCTTGCCGAGTGCTTCGAAGGCCTGCGGATCGATGGTCGGATCGGCCGGCGCGCAGAACACGCCTTTGTGGTCGGGCAATTCGGCCGCGGTCGACTCGTTGCCATAGCCGCCGATGACGGCCCAGCCGGAGCCGTCCTTGGCGGCAAGACCGACCGCGTTGGCGAGATTGTCGATGCCGGGTTTTTTCGGGTCGGCCATGTCCTTGTCCTGGATCCAGAAGAACCCCTGGGCCACGACCAGCTTGGCGAGCGCGGCGCGATCCTTTTTCGCGACGACGTCGGCCAATTGCTTGCGGAAGGCGACGAAGGCCGCGTCGTCGTATGCCACCGGCGGCTTGGCCGCGACCGGCGTATACGGCGTGATCGGCGGCGGCGGTGGCGGCTTGAGCGGCAGGATCTGCGGTGTCTGCTGGCCTTGCGCCAGAACCGGCGCGACCGTGAGGGCGGCGGTGGCCAAAACGGCGAGGATCAAGGTCGGGGCAAGAGAGTAACGGCGCATTACAGAGGCTCCCGGTTCGGTGTCGGCGCAAAAACTTCAGCACTATGGCGGCGGTTTAGCGGCGAAATGCGACCGCGGTGCGGCAGCCCGCCGCAGCCTGGTGGATTTTCGCCGCCGCTGCGGCCGGTGAGGACTGGCCTGCGTCGCATATGGCCTGGCGGTGCCGGCGAACCGCTACGGCAGTCGCGAGCGGCTCATTTCAAAGCATCAAGCATGAGCTTGATATCTTGCGCGTGCGGTCCGCCGGGCGCGAGAACGAGATATTGTTTCAGCGCTTCCACCGTGCCGGGCGGCACGACGAACTTGTTGCTTTTGTCCAACGCGCCCTCGCCATACAGCGAGGAGCCTTTGACGAAATAGGCATCCGCCTTTTTTGGATCGGCGGCGATCGCCTTGTCGCAGAATGGAACGGTCTTCGCCGCCGGCTGGCCCATGTTGAACGTGACCGCGCAGAGATTGAAATAGGCAACGGCCGGATTGGGATCGAGCGCCGCCGCCTTGTTGTAAGCGGCAATGGCCGCGTCGTTCTTCTTCAGCTTCAAGTTGGCGTTGCCAATCGCCGTATACATCTGAGCGATGGCCGCCGGACTGGCGTTCTTTCCCGCGAGCTCGATCGCGCGTTGATAGGAATCGAGCGAGTCCGCGTAGTGACCCTGGTTCATTTGCGCGACGCCTAACGCCTCTGAATATTCCCAGCGCGGCGCGGACGATAACAATTGCTTCAACGCCGCTTCAGCGTCCGGCCACCGCTTGGCGTCGAGCGCCGCCTGCGCTTTGGCCACGAGAGAGTTTTGGCTTTCGCCTTGCGCCGCTGGCAGCGGCGCGGCGACGCCGATCTGTGGCAACACCGTCGCGGCAAGTGCAAGACTCACCAGTAGTGCAACAGCGCTGAGCCTCCGACGCATCGCTTCCCCCAAACCAAAAGCCGGCTACCGCAAATGACGCCGCGCTCACGCGCGCACGAACTCCTTGCCCTTATTGCCGGCTACGAAACCGTTGAACACTTCGTTGACCTCGTGCCACGACTTCAGCTTCTTCATGTTGTCGAGCCAGCGCTTGATGTTGGGGTAGGCTGCGAAGTCGCAATCGATCAGCTCGCCGATCGACACGATGGCGGCGCCGAAATAATCGGCGATGGTCAGTTCGTTGCCGCAGAGATATTGATTTTTCGGCCCGATCCAGTGGTCGTTGAGAATCTGCAGCCAGTTTTTGGCGCCCTGCTGTCCCCAGGCGACGGCGCCGGCATGGGCCTCGTCGCTGCGCCGCTTGTGGTGCGGAAACAGCTGCGGGTAGACCAGCCCGTAACCGAAGTCGCGATAGAACTGGGTGTTGAGCCAGTCCATCACTTCATTGACCTTGGCGCGCTTCTTCAAGTCCTTCGGATAGGACGGCAGGTCGTATTTGTCGGCGAGATATTTGAGGATCGCCGAGCCTTCCGTCAGGCGGAAATCGCCATCCTCGAGCCACGGCACCATGCGGTTGGGATTGCGCGAGGCGTACGGCTCCTGATAGTGCGCGCCCTGGAGAATATCGATCGTCTCCTCGTCGCATGCGATGCCGTTCTCGGCGATGAGCAATCGTACGGGACGGCATGCGGTCGAGACCGGGTGCATGTAGAGCTTCATTGTCATATCCTCCCATTATTCATCGTGATCACGCTGGCCTGAGCTTACCATTTCCGTTGGCGCCGCAACACGATATCCGCTCTGTGGGCCATGTCATTTCCTTGTCATCATCCGCGTAGGCGGATGATCCAGTAATCGCCGCTACGGCGTCTACAGGATGCTCCGCCTTCGCGGAGCATGACAAATCAAGAAACGCGTATGACCGGTGCGACCTTGGTGGCGAACAGTTCGATCACTCGCGCCACTTCGGCAAACGGCACGCCGCCGATGTCGATTTGCGCCAGGAAACGCTGGTGGCCGAACAACTCGCGCTCATACAAGATCTTGTCGATGATCTGCTGCGGGCTGCCGACGAAAATCGCGCCATGCGGAGCGGCGCGTTCCTCATAATCGGCCCGCGTGATCTCCTGCGCGCGGTATTGCGAGGGGGTGTGGGTGAAAAAGTAGCCGGCATAATACGGATAAAACGTGTTCAGCGCGTCTTGCGAATTTTCCCTGATGTGCATGTGGGTGGCGATGCTGACCCTGAGCGTGTCCGCGGCGTGCCCGGCTTGCAGTCCGGCGCGCCGGTAGAGCTCGGCGAGCGGCGCGAGCTTCGCCGGCGGCACGCTGATATTGGCGAGCGCCAACGGCAGACCGAGCGCGCCGGCGCGCGTGACGCTGCTCGGCGTGCCGCCGGTGCCGACCCAGATGGGCAGGCGGCCTTGCACCGGCCGCGGCGGAATTGGCGCATCCTTCAGGGGCGAGCGGAAGCGTCCTTGCCAGGTGACGCGCTCGGCGGCGTTGAGCTGCATGAGCAGCTCGAGTTTTTCCGCGAACAGATCGTCGGAGTCGGCAGGGTCATAACCGAACAGCGGAAACGATTCGGTGAAAATGCCGCGTCCAGCAATGATCTCGGCGCGGCCGCCGGAGATCAGGTCGACGGTGGCGAACTCCTCGAACACCACGACCGGATCCGCCGTACTGAGAATGGTGACCGCGCTCGCCAGACGGATGCGCTCCGTCACCGCCGCGATCGCCGCCAAGACGACGGTCGTGGCCGAGACCGCCATATCCAGCCGATGATGTTCGCCGACTGCGAAGACGTCGAGACCCGCCGCGTCGGCAAGTTTTGCAGCGCTGAGGATTTCCGCCAAACGTTGCTGGGCGCCGACCGTTTTACCCGCCGGCGCGTTCGGCATCAGGTCGCCGAACGTATAGAGCCCCAACTCGAATGCCATCGCCGCCTCTTTGCCGATCATTTGTCATTGCGAGGAGCCAACGGGTCCGGCCCGAAGTGGCCGGCCCGATGACAGGCTCCGCGACGAAGCAATCCAGGCGGTGCCGCAGTACTGGATTGCTTCGCTCCGCTCGCAATGACGAGGTAGGACCTTAGTACGATTTCGGCAGTCCCAAAACTTTCTCGGCGATGAAGCAGAGAATGAGGTGCGGCGTCACCGGCGCGATGCGCGGGATCATGCTTTCGCGGAAATAGCGCTCGACGTGATATTCCTTGGCGTAGCCGTAGCCGCCGTGGGTCATGATCGCGGTCTGGCAGGCTTTGAAGCCGGCCTCGGCGCCGAGATATTTTGCGGCGTTCGCCGCCGGGCCGCATGGCAGGCCGTTGTCGTATTGCCAGGCCGCCTTGAACGCCATGAGCTCGGCCGCTTCCAGCTCCATCCAGCATTCGGCGAGCGGATGCTGGATCGCCTGGTTCTGGCCGATCGGCCGGCCGAACACGGTGCGCTCTTTGGCGTAGGCCGCCGCGCGCCGCAACGCGGCGCGGCCGAGGCCGACCGCTTCGGCGCCGACCAGGATGCGCTCCGGGTTGAAGCCGTCGAGAATGTATTCAAAACCGCGGCCTTCCTCGCCGATGCGGTCCTCGACCGGCACTTCCAGGCCGTCGATGAACACCTGATTGGAATCGACCGCTTTGCGACCCATCTTCTCGATCTCGCGCACCTCGACGAAGCGGCGGTCGAGCGCGGTGAAGAACAGCGTGAGGCCGTCGGTCGGCCGGCGCCCGCTCTCGATCGGCGCGCTGCGGGTGAGGATCAGCATCCTGTCGGCGACCTGCGCCGTGGTGATCCAGATTTTCGCGCCGGTGATGACATAACGGTCGCCGCGGCGTTCGGCGCGGGTTTGCAGCTTCGCCGTTTCCAGGCCGGCATTCGGCTCCGTCACCGCGAAGCACGCCTTCTCCTCGCCGGCGACGATCGGCGGCAGCATGCGCCGCTTCTGCTCGTCGCTGCCATAGACCACGACCGGATTGAGCCCGAAGATATTCATGTGCACCGCCGAGGCGCCGGAAAATCCGGCGCCCGACGCCGCGATAGTCTGCATCATCACCGCGGCCTCGGTGATGCCGAGACCCGAGCCGCCATAGGCTTCCGGAATGCAGACGCCGAGCCAGCCGTCACCTGCCAGCGCGCGATGAAATTCGTCGGGGAACTTGCCGTCGCGGTCGCGCTCGAGCCAATAATCGTCGCCAAAGCGCGCGCAGATCTTTTCGATCGCCGCGCGCACCGATTGCTGCAGGTCTGTGAGCGCGAAGTCGATTGGGGTTACTCCGCCGTGTGCGTACGGGCGGCAAGCGTAGCCTGGATTGAGCGGCAGCGAAATCCGGGAATGACATCCCCGACATACCCGCATTGGCTTCGATCTATCCGGCTATTCGCTCCAAATTGACGATAATATAATCTGGCTATATATTGGCCAGAATGGCCTTTTCGATTATATTGGCCCCAGAGGCCGTCGAGGACTTCAAGGGTCTGAAGGCCAACGTTCGGTCCGTGGTGCGGGCGGCGCTCGATATCTACTTGAGGCATGAGCCGACCAAGACGAGCCGGAGCCGGATCAAGCGGCTTCGCGGCATGGGTCGTCCGCAATACAGGCTTCGCGTGGACGACGTCCGCGTGTTCTACGACGTGTCGAATTCAACCGTCGAGATTTTGGCGATCGTAAACAAGTCGGAGGCCGCAACATGGCTGGCTCGATTCGGAAGCCCCGCGTGAGGGAAATCCCGCTCTCCGAGGTCAAGGACGACCTGTCGAATTTGCTGCGCGAAGCGGCCAAGGGCGACATCGTTATTACACGGCACGGTAAACCGGCCGGCGTGCTGATTGGGTTTGAATCGGAGGACGACTGGTTCGAATATCGGTTGGAAAACGATCCGCGCTTTCTGCGGCGGATCGAGAAGGCGCGCAAAAGCCTGCGGGCGGGGCGCGGCGTACGCTTGGAAGATTTGTGAGCACGCAGCGGCGAGTTACCTGAACGCGTAATCCGCTGTTTTGCAGGGCACGTATTTGCGGGACGCCTGCCTACTCCGCCGCCTGCATCTCGCCGGCATCGTCGATGAAACCGCCGGCCTGGCGCCGCCACATGGCGGCGTAGCGGCCGTCGCGGGCGATCAGCTCGCGGTGCGAGCCTTGCTCGACGATGCGGCCGTGCTCGAGCACGACGAGGCGGTCCATCTGCGCGATGGTGGAGAGGCGATGGGCAATGGCGATCACGGTCTTGCCTTGCATCAAGGTGCCGAGGCTCGATTGGATCGCGGCTTCGACTTCGCTGTCGAGCGCCGAGGTCGCTTCGTCGAACACCAGGATCGGCGCGTCCTTGAGAATGACACGCGCGATGGCGATGCGCTGGCGCTGGCCGCCGGACAGCTTTACGCCGCGCTCGCCGACATGGGCGTCGTAGCCGCGCCGGTCGTTCCAGTCTTCGAGATCCAGAATAAAGTCGTGGGCGTGGGCGAGCTTTGCCGCGCGCACCACGTCGTCTTCGCTCGCCTCGGGCCGGCCGTAGCGGATATTGGCGCGGATCGAGCGGTGCAGCAGCGAGGTATCCTGGGTCACCACCGAGATCTGCGCGCGCAGCGATTCCTGGGTCAGGCTCGATATGTCGACGCCGTCGATGCGGATGGCGCCGTCTTCGAGGTCGAAGAAGCGCAGCAGGAGATTGACCACGGTGGATTTGCCGGCGCCGGAGCTACCGACCAGGCCGATCTTCTCGCCGGGGTTTATCGCGAGATTGAAATTTTGCAGCACGCCGGTCTCGCGGCCGTAGCCGAAGTTGACGTTTTGGAAATCGATGCGGCCTTCGCTCACGGTAAGCGGCTGCGCGCCGGCTGGATCGGGCAGTTGCAGCGGCTGCGCGATGGTCAGCATGCCTTCCTGCACCACGCCGAGATCCTCGAAGATTTCGGTGATGCGCATGGCGATCTGCCGCGACATGTTGGTGAGCTGCAAGGTCAGCGGCAGCACCATGGCGATGGCGCCGACTTCGACGGCGCCGTAGCGCCACAGCACCAGCGCGATGGCGCCCGAGCCGGCGATCAGCAGCGCATTGAGCACGTCGAGCAGCGCGACAAACGCGGTGAGCAGGCGCTGCGATTTGGTGAACAGGTCGACGTGCCGATCGACCGCGTTGCGCACATATTGGTCTTCCTCGTGGGCGCGGGCGAACAGCTTTACGGTGAGGATGTTGGTATAACTGTCGACGATGCGGCCCATCAAGGTCGAGCGCGCGATGGATGACACCTTCGAGCGCTCGCGCATGCGCGGCACGAAATAAACCAGCAGCGCCGCATAGCCGGCGAACCACAACAGGATCGGCAGCGCGAGCCAGCGATCCGCCGACGCGGTGAGCGCGATGGCGGAAAAACCATAGACCAGAATGTACCAGACCGTGGTGATGGTCGCGGTCAGGGTCGAGCGCACCGACGGCCCGGTCTGCATCACGCGGTTGGAGATGCGGCCGGCGAAATCGTTCTGAAAGAACGCCCAGCTCTGGCGCACCACGTGCCAGTGCGACTGCCAGCGGATCAGGCCGGTGAACGGCGCGGCGATCGCCTGGTTGGTGATGAGGTAGCGCGTCAGCGTCACCGTCGGGCGCACGATCAAGATCACGACCGCCATGCCGAGAAGCCACGGCCAGCTTGTGGCGAGGAACTGATCGGGCGGCGTCTTGGTCACCATGGTGACGACGCGGCCCATGAACCACGGCACCGCGCTGTCGGACAGCGCGACGAACAGCTCGATGACGAACAGCGCCGCGAACAGCCACTTCGCCTGGCGGGCAAAGTGCCACAAGAACGCAATGAGCCCGCCCGGCGGCTCCGGGTTCTCGGGCGCCGCCGTCGGCGTCAGGAATCGTTCGAAAAATGCAAACATTTGCGGATGGTTACAGGGCTTATGTGGGAAGCGTCAATCGACGTTCCAACCCCTTCCAGCGCTGCGCCGCAGCGGGGCAGGTTGGCACGGAAAACACGCGCGGCGCTTCGTCACGACGGCATTTTCTCATCTTTAAGGCAGCCGGCGTCCGTGTCATCGTTATGATGGGGAAAACACCAAGGGGATTGCCATGAAACGTTTGGTCGGCGGGCTGATCGTGCTGTTGGCATTTACCGCGGCAGCGCTAGCGCAGGCCTATCCGACGCGCCCGGTCACCATGTTGGTCGGCTTTCCGCCCGGCGGTCCGACCGACACGCTGGCGCGCATCGTGGCCGACGCGATGCAGCCTTCGCTCGGCCAGAGCGTGGTCGTCGAAACCGCCAGCGGCGCCAGCGGCACGATTGCAAGCGGGCGCGTCGTCCGCGCCAGCCCGGACGGCTATACGATCGGCATCGGCAATTGGACGAGCCACGTCGGCTCGCCGGCGATCTACCCGCTCGACTACGACATCTTCAAGGATTTGCAGCCGGTCGCGCTGTTGGCCGCCTCGCCGCTGTGGATCGTCGGCAAGAACGATCTGCCGCCGAAAACGGCGCCTGAGCTGATTGCCTGGTTGAAGGCGCGGCCGGACCCGGCGACTTTCGGAACAATAGGCTCCGGCAGTGCCGCGCATCTGTGCGGCCTGTTCTTTGCGCAGAAAACCGGCGTACGGCTGCAATACGTGCCGTATCGCGGCGGCGCGCCGGCGATGCAGGATTTGATCGGCGGCCAGATCGACCTGTCCTGCCTTGAAGCATCGCAGACAATGGCTAATGTGGAAGCGGGACGGTTCAAGGCCTATGCGGTGATGGGCGAACAGCGCTGGCCGAAATCGCCGTCGACGCCGACCATGATCGAATCGGGCGTGCCGGGATTGAGCATCTCATTCTGGCACGGCTTGTGGACCACCAAGGACACGCCCAAGGCCGTCGTCGACCGCCTCGATGCCGCGGTCGTGGCGGCGCTGGCCAATCCGGCCACGCGGGCGAAAATCGAAGCCCTCGGCCAGGTCATATTCCCGGCCGATCAGCAGAACCCGCAAGCGCTCGCGGCCTACCACAAGGCCGAGCTCGACAAGTGGTGGCCGATCATCAAGTCGGCCGGCATCAAAGCCGGCGACTGATTTTTTGTTCGTTTGTTTGTTTGTTTGTGACGAGGAAGAGCTAATCTTCCGGCGTCTGGCGTTCGCCCGCGGCGATGGCGGTCAAGCCACCCATGCCGACCATCAACGCGCCGAAGAATAGCGCGACCACAAACGGTGTGTGGTCGTGCCGGTCGATATTGGCGAGAGCCTGGGCGCGCGCCATGCCGATCGACACCGCGGTGACGGCAATGATCAGGCAAACGGTGAGCGCCACGGCGGCTATCAATTCGATGCCGAGAATGCGGCGCCGCGACAATCTTCTTTCGGAAACGGGGGACGCAAAACCGACCTTCCCGGTCAGCTCAGTCATGATCGTAATCCTTCGCGAATCAGTTCGTTGCGTTGTCCCAAAGTGGTCCGGGACTTTGTCGAAGCTATTGAGAAATAAAGGCGATTCGGCCTTCTTGGTTAATGGAGTGTTAACGCCGCGGGCCGCGACGGCAATAAAATACCGCTGTGGCTTTGCCGCCACTCACAGCGCCGGCATGGCGGCGGCCGGATTGTGCTCCATGGTCACATGGTCAGGCTCGGCGGCGACGCGATCGAGCCAGGTGTGGATCGCCGGAAACGCCTTGAGGTCGTAGTCGCACAAATGCGCCACGTGGGTGTAGGCGTAGAGCGCAATGTCGGCGATGGTGTAGCGATCGGCGGCGAAGAAGTCGTGGGTGGCAAGATGCTTCTCCATCACGCCGAGCGCGCGATGGCCTTCTTCCATCCAGTCTTCGAAGGCGTGCTGCTGCAAATCGCGGCCGCCCTTGATCAAGGTGAGCCAGAAATAGGCCGCGCCGATATTCGGCTCGAGACTGTGCTGCTCGAAGAACATCCACTGCATCGCCTCGGCGCGGTCGATGCGATCCTCGGGCGCTAGCGCCGAGCCGCCGGCGATGTACCACAGGATGGCGTTGGACTCGGCGAGATAACGGCCCGGCGCGACTTCAAGGAGCGGCACCTGGCCGTTCGGATTCTTGGCCAGAAATTCCGGCGTGTGGCTCTCACCCTTGAGGATGTCGATTTCGACCAGCCGATAGGGCACGCGCAGCTGCGCCAAGGCGAGCCGCGCCTTGTAGCTGTTGCCCGAACGCTGCATCGAATAGAGCGTAAACATCGCCGCTTCCCAAAGTCCCGTGCGGCAGTATCGCGCGAGTATTGCGGGCTTAAGACTTCAACGCGGCGATGTCATGGCCGTAAGAAATCATGGCGGCATGAAATCTTGGCTGCGCGAAGCTCCGCCGGGGCCTGACGATATTGTAGAGAAGTCGGCCGGGAAAGCCATTGGTACACAAGATAAGGTCCGCCGGCCCGGACGTGTTCCGACGTAAAGATTTTCAGGCTTAAGGTCGCCCCTTCAAGCCGGGCGACAGACTGGGCGAGGCGACGACCGGCGGGGATGCGCTATCCGCGGCCGTCTGCCGGACCTGCCAAAATCGAAGAACCCGCTGGGCATTGGTTTGCGACAACTTGAAATAGTCGGTCCGCGCCGATTCGACGTCATGCTCGGAGGCCGCGCCACCAACCGACCGGCAAGACATGATCATGCGAACGGTCGGCCATTGCAGCCCGGCGGCTTTGCAGGGCACGAGAATGGCCTCGCGGCTCTCTTTCTGCATCAGGCTCTCGACCAACGGCAATGGCGCGCCGCAGAGCAGCGCCAGGGCCGCGACAAACTCCGCGTAGCGGCCCGCCTTGGCAAACTCGAAAATTGCCGCTTCGTTGAGCTCTCCCGCGGCCCGCATCGCCAGCGCGTGCGCTTGCGCCTCCGCGTAGTCGTGTTGATTCTGGAATCCCGCTTCGTGCTGCGTATCTTCCGCAATGGCGGCGAGGACTCTTTGGATTTGTTCGCGACTTTCCGGCCCGGCCAACGCCATCAGGCGCGAACGTACCGCCTCGGTGGCGCGCATCAACAGTTCCCGAAACAGCCGTAACGGCACATCGAGCCGAAGCCCGACCTTCTCGGCCAGTTTTTCATCGCGTTCGGAGTGCTTCACCAGGGTTGCGAAGCCGTTCTCGGAAAAGCTTGCGCCGGAATTTCCGGCGAGTTTGTGAAACACGTCACGGTCGCCGCGATGCAGCAGGACGTCGGTCACCGTGGCGCCGATTTGCGCGCGGCCGGAAATCGCCAAGAGATGGGGCTGCGGCTTGGTGCTGGCGATTTCGATGAGATCGCTGTCGGTCAGGCGCGCGGACTGCGTCAAGATCGGCGCCGCCACCGCGATATCGTCGTTTCCGGCGAGCCGACGAACGACGTCGCTCGGCGCTTGATTGATCGGGGCAAGGCGCCGGCTGAGCTCCTCGAGCGCTTTGCCCTCTATCCGCTTGATGAGGTGGCACAGGACGTCATCGAACACATCGATCTGTTGATCGTTGAGCCGATCCGCGTCGGCAACAAAAAGGTCGGTGATCCGCCGCAGCGAGTCGACACGTTTGTCCTTGGAGCCGCTTTGGATCGCGTCCTCAAGCTCGGAGATCAGTGACTGGCCGGCTTCCATGATGTCCTTTCTGGACATCAGCACTCACCGCGAGCGCCGCGCTATTCCACATGCCAAATTCGATATTTATCGAACGGCAAACACATTATTATGGGCTTCTGCGCCTGAAGATCAGGTAAACCCGATTTACGCGTTTATTCCAATTATTCGCGATGAGATTGCTTAATGGCGGCGGCGGAGGAGGGCATCGGCAGGGCAAAAGCCAATCCCGCGCGCCGCAATATCAAAACAAACATCGCCAGCATCGCCGGCACGCCGAGCGGGATCGGGGTCACTTGCGGGACGGTGCGGGCGACGAGCGGCACCAGCCACAGCGCAGCCAGCGTGGTTTTTTCCCACGGGCCGAAACCGCGCGTCATGCCGTCGGCGGCAAGGAAGGCGATGGCCGGCGCCAGCACCATCATGTCGTAGTCCAGGGTGTAAGGCGTGGCGAGGATGGCGGCGAGGCAAAGCCCCGCGGCCTTGAGCGGGTAGGCCGCCTTGCCGTGCCACAGCCACGCCGACGCCATGGCGAACACCAGCGTCGCCGCGCCCTGGATCGCATAGGCCAGCGGAACCGGCGCGCCCCACATGCGCGCCCAAGAGAAGATGCTTTGAATCTTGTGCCAGCCGGTATCGCCCTGCTCCAGCACCACGGTGCGGGTGAACTCGGCGCCGACAAAAAACGCGTGCCAGACCTGTACACCGAAGACCAAAGTGGTCACCAGCGTCAGCAGCACGGCAGTGACCGCGGCGGCGGCGAACGTGCGCCAATAGCCGCCGGCGGCCAGCGCAATGGGAATCATCAGCCCGAATTGCGGCTTGTAGGCCATCAGCCCGAACAGAATGCCGGCGAGCAGCGGCCGGCGATCGAGAATGACAAGTCCGCCGCCCAGCAGCGCCGCGGTGAGAAAGCCGTTATGGCCGTGCCCGACATTGATCAGCACCGCCGGGAAGGCGAGCGCGAGGAGGAGCCAGAGCGGGTCGGCACTTGCTGTTGTCCCGCCTTGCGGGGCGAAAGCTTTTAGGATGGCGCGGATCGCCAGCAGATAAAGGCCGAGCGTGACCGCCTGCCAGACGAACAGCGCCAGGCCATAGGGCATCCACGCCAAAGCGGCGGCGACGAAGAGAAAGTACGGCGGATAGTGCCAGCCGTAGAATTGCGTCGCCGCGCCGAAGATCGCGCGCTCGCGGTCGAATTGCTGCACCGAATCGAACGGCGCTTGGAAGTTGCCCTCCAGCACATAAGTGCCCGCCGCGTAGACGTTGGAAAAGTCGGTTCCGATCGGCCGGCCTTGCAGGTCGACGCCGCCCGTGGCGGTCACCACCAGATAGAGGAAGCCGGCGGCAGAGGCGATCAGGACCGCGACCGCGACCATCCGGATGCGTTCGCGGGTAAGCCACTCGCCGCTCCGCAACGCCCCACGCACCCGGTCCATGGCTGGTTTCCGCTTGTCCTGCCGGGCATTTGGCCTATCGAGCCTTAATGGAGCGTTGCTCGGGCGGCGGCCTTTGTCCGGATGCCGGAGATTTGAGGGCATGTGAGGATTTGGCGCTTGCCTGTGCTTAATGGGCGCTTTAGGAAGCACGCGCCCTAAAGGCACTTGGAGAGCTTGGAGAATCGGAAATGGCCTTCATCGCGGACCAGATCATGCGCATCAAGCCGTCGGCGACCATCGCCGTCACGGATAAAGCGCGTGCGCTGAAACTGGCCGGCCGCGATGTCATCGGGCTGGGCGCCGGCGAGCCCGATTTCGACACGCCCGACAACATCAAAGAGGCGGCGATCAAGGCGATCCGCGATGGCAAGTCGTCGAAATACACGGCTGTCGACGGCATTGCCGAGCTCAAGGCCGCGGTGTCGAGCAAGTTCAAGCGGGAGAACCAGCTCGACTACAAGCCGTCCCAAATCATCATCGGCACCGGCGGCAAGCAGGTGCTGTACAACGCTTTGGTGGCGACGTTGAACCCGGGCGACGAGGTGATCATCCCGGCGCCCTATTGGGTGAGCTATCCCGACATGGTGCTGCTCGCCGGCGGCACCCCGGTCGAGATCGTCACCACCATGGCGTCCGGCTACAAGATGAAGCCGGAAGACCTGGAGCGGGCGATCACGCCGAAGACCAAGTGGATCATCTTCAACTCGCCGTCGAACCCGACCGGCGCCGCCTATACGCGCGCCGAGCTCAAGGGCGTGACCGACGTGCTGGTGCGGTATCCGCACGTCCACGTCATGGCCGACGATATGTACGAGCACCTGGTCTACGACGACTTTCAGTTCTACTCGCCGGCGCAGCTGGAGCCGCGGCTCTACGAGCGCACCCTGACGGTGAACGGCTGCTCGAAAGCCTATTGCATGACCGGCTGGCGCATCGGCTACGCCGGCGGCCCCGAGATTTTGATCAAGACCATGGCGATGATCCAATCGCAGTCGACGTCGAACCCCACTGCCGTGGCCCAGTGGGCCGCGGTCGAGGCGCTCAACGGGCCGCAGGATTTCATCGCCAAGCACAACAAGATCTTCAAGGAGCGGCGCGACCTGTGCGTCTCCATGTTGAACCAGGCCCGCGGCATGCAATGCCCGAAGCCGGAAGGCGCGTTCTACGTCTATCCGTCCTGCGCCGGCACCATGGGCAAAACCGCGCCGACCGGCAAAAAGCTCGCCACCGACGAGGATTTCGTCACCGAGCTTCTGGAAGCCGAGGGTGTCGCGGTGGTGCAGGGCACGCCGTTCGGCGTCGGGCCGGCGTTCCGCGTCTCCTACGCCACGGCGACCAGCGCGCTGGAGGAAGCCTGCACGCGCATCCAGCGCTTTTGCGGGAATTTGCAGTAGGCGTCATTCCGGACTTCTCGCGGAGCCTGTCATCAGGCCGGCCACTTCGGGCCGGACCCGTTGGCTCGGCCCCGGAATGACGCTCACGCGAATGGACGGCAGACGGCGGCATTTTTCTCGCTTACAATCGTACCGAATGGCCCGCGGGCGGGCCGGGTGAGGGGAGATTCCATATGTTTCGTACTGCCATTGGAGCAGTCCTGGGCACTGCAGCACTGGCGACGGTGCTGGCTATGCCTGCCGGCGCACAGCAAGACCGTATGCAGGGTGGCTCGCTCGAATGCTCGCTGTCGTCCAGCATCGGCCTCATTGTCACGTCGACACGCAATGTGGCTTGCAATTTCAAGCCCAGGGGCGGACCGCCCGAGGCCTATGTCGGAACACTGACTCGCGTCGGTCTCGACATCGGCATAACCGGCGGTGGCGCCATCATCTGGGGCGTGTTTACCAGCACCAATCTGTATGCCGGCATGCTGTCCGGGACCTATGTCGGCGCGTCGGCGGAAGCCTCCATTGCCGCGGGCCTGGGCGCCAACGTGCTGGTCGGCGGCTCGAACCGTTCGGTGGCGCTGCAGCCGGTGTCGGTGCAGGGCCAGACCGGGCTCAATATCGCCGCTGGCGTGAGCTCGCTGGAGCTGCATCTCGCCCAATAGATTGCCGTGCGGCGGGGCGCGACCCCGCGCCCAATGTTGCGCCCCTTGACCAGCCCCGCCGACGCCTGAAACGATGGGTTTCCGGCGGCCGCGCTGGAACAAGCGGCAGCCGTGGGAGATGACCATGGCAACGAACGGCGGCAATGGCACAAGAGCGACCGGTCCACGCTGCGTCGCGCTGGTCGGCCCGTTCCAGAGCGGCAAGACCACGCTCTTGGAAGCGATCCTGGCGCGCACCGGCGCGATCCAGCGCCAAGGCACCATGGAAGCCGGCAATACGGTCGGCGACGCCAGCAAGGAAGCCCGCCATCACCGCATGAGCGTCGAGCTCACCGCCGCCACTACGAATTTCATGGGCGACACCTATACGTTCCTCGATTGCCCGGGCTCGGTCGAATTCGTCCACGACATGCGCGCCGTGCTGCCGGCGATCGACGCCGCCGTCGTCGTCTGCGAGATGGACGAGAAAAAGGTGCCGCAGCTCCAGCTCATCCTGCGCGAGCTGGAAGACAAGAAAATCCCGCGCATCCTGTTCGTCAACAAGATCGACAAGGGCGATTCCGGCGTCCATGACGTGCTCAAGCTGTTGCAGCCGGCGTCGCGCACCAAGCTGATCATGCGGCAGATCCCGACCTTCTCCGGCGACATCATCTCGGGCTTCGTCGATCTCGCGCTGGAACGCGCCTTCGTCTACAAGGAGCACGCGCCTTCCGAAGTGGTGCCGCTCGAAGGCGACGCCGCCGACCTGGAAAAGACCGCGCGTTTCTCCATGCTGGAGACGCTGGCCGATCACGACGACGAGCTGATGGAGCAATTGCTCGAAGACATCCAGCCGCCGCGCGACAAGGTGTTCGACGACCTCACCCGCGAATTGCGCGAAGGCCTGGTCTGCCCGGTGCTGATGGGAACGGCGACGCGCGCCAACGGCGTGTTGCGGCTGCTCAAAGCGTTGCGCCACGAATCGCCGGGCATTGCCGAGACCGCCAAGCGGCTGGGCGTGAAGGCGGGCAGCGACGCCGTCGCCTATGTGTTGAAAACGCTGAACACCACCCACGGCGGCAAAATGTCGATCGCGCGGGTGATCGCCGGTCAGGCCGGCGACGGCACGACATTGCTCGCCGGCGACGACGAGGCCGGCCGCGTCGCCGGCGTGTTCAAGCTCGTCGGCCAGACCACCGAGAAGCGCGGCGCTGCCGCGGTTGGCGAGACCGTCGGCTTCGCCAAACTCGACAAGGCCAAGACCGGCGATACGTTGACGGCTGGCAAGCAGGCCCATCCGGCGCTTGCCAACATCGAGCCTTATCCGCCGGTGCTCGCCATCGCCATCTCGGCGAAGGAGCGCAAGGACGACGTCAAGCTCGGCCAGGCGTTGCACAAGCTCGCCGAGGAAGATCCCTCGATCACCATCGTGCACAATGCGGAGACCCACGAGGTGGTGCTGTGGGGCCAGGGCGAGATGCATCTGCGTGTCGCCACCGAGCGTCTCAACGATCGCTTCGGCGTCCCGATCGAGCGGCGCCAGCCCAGCGTCGGCTACCGCGAGACCATCCGCAAAGGCGTCGTCCAGCGCGGCCGCCACAAGAAGCAGTCGGGCGGCCACGGCCAGTATGGCGACGTCATGCTCGACATCAAGCCGATGCCGCGCGGCGCGGGCTTCAGTTTCGAGGAAAAAATCACCGGCGGCGTCGTGCCGCGCAACTACATTCCGTCGGTCGAAGAAGGCATCGTCGACGCGCTGCTACACGGGCCGCTCGGCTTTCCCGTGGTCGACCTCACGGTGGCTTTGGTCGACGGCTCCTATCACACGGTGGATTCCTCCGACATGGCGTTCCGCGCCGCCGGCCGCGTCGGCATCGTCGAGGCGCTGCCGCAGTGCCAGCCGGTGCTGCTCGAGCCGATCCATCTGGTCGAGATCGTCTGCCCGTCGGAAGCCACCGCGAAGATCAACGCGCTGATGTCGGGACGGCGCGGCCATATCCTCGGCTTCGATACCCGCGAAGGCTGGGACGGCTGGGACGTGGTGCGCGCCAAAATGCCGGAAGCGGAAATCGGCGATCTCATCGTCGAAGTCCGCTCGGCCACCGCCGGCTCCGGCACCTTCACCTTCAAGTTCGATCACATGGCCGAGCTCACCGGCCGCACCGCCGACCAGATCATCGCGGCGCGGCGCGCGGCGGAATGAAATAAAGGCTGAACTGAAGTGTTTTTAGTCTGACGGCCTGACAACGATCGTGAGGACCACCATGCGTGCGATGATCGCGGCTGCCGCCTTCGTGGCGGCCATGGGTTGCAACATTCCGGCGTGCTACGCTTTCGGCGATGCGCCGTGGTGCGCGGTGAAAAATTTCGGCAGCGACGTGGTCTGGGATTGCCAATATCGCACGGTCGAAGAATGCGTGCCGCACGTGATCGCCGGCGACCGCAGTTTTTGCAATCTCAATCCGTGGCCGGCGACGCCGGCGCCGCGCGCGGATCGCCACAAGCGCCAGGCGGTTCGCTAACAACCGAGTTATGATTGTGAAATTTGCACTGTCGGAATTTACTCCCCGAAAAGCATATTGCGGACTGCAAACGCCGCGTTAACGCGACCGTCTGACGTCATCTGCCATAACTTGTCCGTAACGATGAAAACGCCGGCGCATCACCGCCGGCCGTTTTGTGAAATGCCATGCTGCGGACCCTGCGCAAGCTGTTCGAACCGGAACCGGAGACGGCCGCGCCCCAGGCGGGCGCCGGCAAGCTGACGCTGCGCGACATCCTGCTGCGCGACTGGGACGAGCTCTGGTATCAGCCGAAGATCGATCTGCGCACCAAGCGTCTGGTCGGCGCCGAGGGTTTGGTGCGGGCGCGGCTGCCGGACGGCAGCATCGTCGCTCCCGGTGCCTTCCTGCCCGGCGCCAAAGAAGAGGAAATGCTGGCGCTGACCGAGCTCGTCATCGTCACGGCGCTGCGCGACTTCGAGGACTGCGCGGTCCACGGCGCTTCGGTAAAACTCTCGGTCAATGTGCCGGTCTCCGCCCTGGTCAAACTGCCGCTGGCGCGGATGCTGCGCGAGCATCGGCCGTCGACGCCGAATTGGCCGGGCCTCATCCTCGAAGTCACCGAGGACGAGATTTTGCACGACCTCAAGCTTGCCAATCACGCCGCCGAAGAGTTGCGCGGCCTGCGCTGCACGCTGGCGCTGGACGATTTCGGCGCCGGCTATTCGTCGCTGGCGCGGCTGCGGCAATTGCCGTTCAGCGAGCTCAAGATCGACCGCAGCTATGTCAGCAATTGCCACGACGACAAGGTCAATGGCGGGTTGTGCGAGACCATCGTCAAGCTCGCCAAGCGCTTCGAGCTGATGACCGTGGCCGAAGGCATCGAAAACAGCGCCGAGAGCGACAAGCTCAAAGCGATCGGCTGCGATATCGGACAGGGCTACCTGTTCGCCAAGCCGATGCCGAAGGCCGAATTCGTCGCCGCACTCTCGCGCCGCCTGGTCGGACCGCCGAAGCTCCCGGCGAAACCGCGCGCGGTGCCGACGATCCTGACGCGCGGCGCATTGGCCGATACGTAATATCTCTTATTCTTCCCCCTCCCCCTCGTGGGGAGGGTAGGGGTGGGGCAGTGCGGCCGGCACATGCGCCGACGTTTGCGCGCAACCCCCCGACCCCCCACCCTGCCCTCCCCCACAAGGGGGGGAGGGAAAACAGTGGAGAACCGTCAATGCCAGCCTATTGGGTCGCGCGCTCGAAGATCAAAGATCCGGTCGCGTACAAGAAATACACCGACCTGGTGCCGGCGATCATCGCCAAACACGGCGGCAAGGTTTTGGCCCGCGGCGGCAAGTTCCAGATCATGGAAGGGCCGCAAAAATTTCAGCGCTTCGTGGTGATCGAATTCCCGACCTTCGAGCAGGGCGTCGCCTGTTTCACTTCGAAGGAATATGACGCGGCCGCCGCGTTCCGCCGCGCCAACGGCGCCGGCGAAGTCGAGACCATCATGGTCGATGGCGGCGACGCGACGAAGTAGGTTCGCCTTGACGGATTTGCGGAATGGCAGACTATGGAATATGCGCGCGCTTGTTCTCGGATTAGTCCGGCTTGATGCCCGCGAACTTCACCACGTGGCAACACCCCGATAGCGCGCTTATTTCAGCGCTGCCGCTGGCAACTTAAAGGGCAGAGGCCTATCGTCATTCATGAGGGGCTGCCGCTTCTCGCAGGCCGAGGAGGATTTACTGGATGGACGTAGCGGCGTGGCTGCGCGCCTTGGCGCTCGAACAATACGCGCCTGCATTCCGCGACAACGATGTCGATGGCGAAGTGCTTTCGGAGCTGACGGCCGACGACCTGATCAGCATCGGCGTGACCTCGGTCGGTCACCGCCGCAAACTGCTTGCGGCGATCGCGGCCCTGAAATCTGAAACAGCATCGACCCTGGCCGCCGATGCCTCGGATGAACTGAGCCCGACGCCGGCCTCGGTCTCCGCTGCACGACCTACCGATGCGGAGCGTCGGCAGCTTACCGTTATGTTCTGCGACCTCGTGGGCTCAACGGAGATATCGGCTCGTCTCGACCCGGAAGTTCTAAGCGACGTCATCGGGGCGTTTCAAAAGGGCTGTGTCAGTGCCGTGACTGGGTTCGGCGGGTCGGTTGCCAAGTATATGGGCGATGCAGCACTCGTCTATTTCGGCTATCCGGAGGCGCACGAAGACGACGCCGAGCGAGCCATCCGTGCCGGGCTTGCACTGATCGACGCGATGGCCGCGATCCGGCTTTCTTTCCCGGTCCTCCCGCAGGTCAGGGTCGGCATTGCCACGGGCGTGGTCGTGGTGGGCGAGTTGATTGGCGAGGGCAGTTCGCGGGAACGCGTTGCTGTCGGAGAGACATTGAACCTGGCCGCAAGGATTCAGGCCGTCGCATCTCCCGATTCCGTGGTGGTGCCGGAATTGACCCATCGTCTCGGCGGCTCTGCCTTCGATTACGAGGAACTCGGGCTGCACGAACTCAAGGGCATCCCTGATGCGGTGAGGTTGTGGCGCGTCGTAGGTGAAAGCACAGAGCGGGGACGCTTCCATAGCAGGGTTGTCGGTGGTCTGACGCCGCTGGTCGGTCGCGCCGAGGAGATCGCACTACTCCACCGTCGCTGGGACCACGCGAAAGAGGGCGACGGCCAGCTCATCCTTCTCTCGGCGCCTGCCGGCTTCGGCAAATCGCGCATAACGCAAGCATTTCGGGAGCGTCTAGACGATCCTTCAGTTACTTGCTTGCAATATTTTGGCTCTCCTTTTCACGTGAACAGTGCGTTTTATCCCTTCACCAGGCAGCTCGAATGGGCGGCAGGCATTGTCCGGACGGATACTGGACCCCGGAAGCTCGACAAGCTGGAAGCCGTTTTGGAAAACTCAGCGGAAGATGGAACAGAAGCTGCCGCGCTAATGGCCGATCTGTTGTCGATTCCATTCGGGGAACGCTATCCGCCGCTGCAGCTCACCGAGGCAGTCCAAAAACAGCGGACTATGGAGGTGCTGGAAGAGCAACTGGTTGTGCTCTCGCGGCGGGATGCAGTGCTGGTGCTTTTCGAGGACACGCACTGGATCGACCCAACGTCTCTTGAGTTGATGGATAGGATTGTTCGCAGGGTGGTGGACCTGCCGGTAATGATCATTGTGACCTATCGGCCTGAGTTCACCGCACCCTGGCTGAACCTTGGCCACGTTACGATGTTGAAGCTCAACCACTTGGGGCGAAGCCAGGTGGTTGACCTCATTCACAAGACCGCGGGCGGCAAAACGCTGCCGGAGGCGATTGTCGAACAGATAGCGACGAAGTCGCAGGGTGTTCCGCTGTTTATCGAGGAGATCACGCGAGCGATTTTGGAGTCGGGCGATCTTGAGAAAGAAGGCGAGCGTTACGTCCTGCGACAGTCAAATCGGAACTTCACAATTCCATCTACGTTGCAGGATTCGTTGATTGCGCGTCTGGACCGCCTTGGCGTGGCCAAAGATGTCGCCCTCACAGCATCGATAATCGGTCGAGAGTTTTCCTACGAACTGCTCGAAGCCGTAGCGCGGATGTCGCAGGCGACGTTGCTGGAAGGACTTGAACAGCTTGTCCGATCCGATCTGCTGGGACAGCGGGGCGTGCCACCTCAGTCGCGCTACATCTTCAAGCATGCGCTGATCCGCGACGCGGCCTTTCAGTCGGTCTTGAACGCACGAAGGCGCGAGTTGCACGAACGCATCGCGGAGGTTCTCGCAAGCCGGTTTCCTGAAGTTGCCGAGACCGAGCCTGAGCTGCTGGCGCACCACTACACCGAAGCAAGTTTGGTTGATCGTGCGCTGACGTACTGGCGCCAAGCGGCCGAGCGCGCGGCGGCACGATTAGCCTACATCGAGGCGCTCGGCCACGTCGACAGGGCGATGAAGCTCGTTGCTGCGTTGCCCGAAAGCACTGCGAGAGATGAATGGGAGCTTATTTTTCTGGTTATCGAGGGACCCTCGCGTATGGCGTTGGACGGCTGGGACAGCCCGCCGGCGAAACTGCTCTACGAGAAGGCGAGGGCGGCGGCTGAAAGACTGGGGCGCCCGGCAGAAGTGTTCCGATCGGTCTGGGGCTTGTGGATGGGGGCGCACAGCAGCGGACAGCACGCGCGAGCCCACGAACTACTCCAGGAAATCTATGCTCTCCAGAAACAGACCAACGAACCGGAATATGTCGTTCAGGCCCATCATGCCGGTGGTTCCCAGATGGTGGCGGAAGGTGAGCCACGTGCGGCGCTGATTCACATAGATCAATTGCTCTCGAACTACCGGGTCGATGTCCACGGCAACCTCGCGCTGACCTATGGTGCCCACGATCCGGGATGCTGTTCCCTTGGCATGCGCGCCTTGAGCTTGATGATGCTCGGCCACCTCGATCAAGTTGAAGACGCACTCAGAGAGGCCCTGGATCTCGGCCATCGCCTTGATCATAAACCCAGCCTCTCGCAAGCACACATGTTCTGCGCGGAAACTTTCATCATCTTAAACCGCTCGAAAGAGGCCGAAGCGCATCTGAACATTTGCGTTCCACTTGCCGAGAAGTACTCGTTGGCGAACTACCTTATACCGGCCAAAATCATGCAGGGTTGGGTCCTCGTGCTGCAGGGCGAGGTCGAAGCCGGTGTCCACCAGGCTGAAGCCGCTCTGGAGACCTTGAAGTCGTTTCCCTCGCGTCGCTTCCACTTGCCGATCCGAATCGGAATTGTCGGGTTGACCAAGGTCGCTGCCGGCGACGCTGATGGCGCGCTTGCCCTTTTCGAGGTCGCGCTCGACGCTGCATCGACGACGGGCGAGCGGTGGTACGAGCCAGAATTGCTTCGCTTCAAGGCTGAGATGTTGCTCATCCAACCAAAACAACGCGCGACTGAGGCAGAACAGTGCCTCAAAGAGGCCATCGCTCTCGCACAGCGGCAGGAGGCGAAGTTCTGGGAACTGCGAGCCACCGCCACGCTCGCCAAACTTTGGGCCGATCAAGGGCGACCCTCTGAAGCTCACGACCTTCTGGCGCCCGTCTACGGCTGCTTCACCGAAGGTTTCGACACGCTCGACCTGAAGCAGGCCAAGGCGTTGCTCGATGGGCTGCACGCCCGATAACCAATTCGAAACGGCCTCTAAGATGACGGTCGAGCGGGCTCGTTACGCCGCGACGCGCGGCTCGCCGCCGCCAGGCGGCGGCACCGGCATGCCGTCGGCGGAGTATTCGTTGAGCTTGTTGCGCAGCGTGCGGATCGAGATGCCGAGCACGTTGGCGGCATGCGTCCGGTTGCCCAGGCAATGCTTGAGCGTTTCCAGGATGAGGTCGCGCTCCACCTCGGCCACGGTGCGGCCGACCAAGGCGCGCGAGACCTGCTCGGCGGCTAGTGCCGCATGCGCCACGCTCGGCGCGCTGCGCTGCTGATCGAGCCGCGCGCCGTCGGGCGCGAGGATCGCTTCGGGGCCGATCGCGTCGCCGCTCGCCATCAGCACGGCGCGATGCATGGTGTTTTCGAGCTCCCGCACATTGCCCGGCCAATAGTTGATGGTCAGCGTGCGGCGCGCCTCCTGCGCCAGCGGCCGCGCCGGCACGCCGTTCGCGACGGAGTATTTCTTGATGAAATATTCCGCGAGCTCGATCACGTCGGCCGGCCGTTCGCGCAACGGCGGCAGTTTCAGGTTCACGACGTTGAGCCGGAACAGCAAATCCTCGCGGAAGGTGTTCTCGCGCACCGCCTCGGCCAGGTTGCGATTCGAGGTGGCGATGATGCGGATATCGATCGGCACCGGCCGGGTGCCGCCGACCCGGTCGATCATCCGCTCCTGGATGGCGCGCAGGAGTTTTGCCTGCAGCCGCACCTCCATCTCGGAAATCTCGTCGAGCAGCAGCGTGCCGCCGTTGGCTTCCTCGAACTTGCCGACGCGGCGTGCGACTGCGCCCGTGAAGGCGCCTTTCTCGTGGCCGAACAATTCGGACTCCAGAAGCGTCTCCGGGATAGCGGCGCAATTGACGCAGATGAACGGCTTCTTGGCGCGGCCCGAGCGGGCGTGGACGTAGCGCGCCAGCACTTCCTTGCCGGTGCCGGATTCGCCGGTGATCAGCACCGAGGCGTCGCTGCCGGCGATCTGCTGCGCCAGCTTGACGACTCGCGCCATGCTGTCGTCGCGATAGATCAGTTCGCGGCTGTCGTCGGCGACGGCGGCGAGCACGGCGGCGATCAATTCCGCGTCCGGCGGCAGCGGGATGTATTCCTTGGCGCCGGCGTGAATGGCGGCGACCGCGGCGCGGGCGTCGGTGGCGGTGCCGCAGGCGACGATCGGGGCGTGAATGTGCTCGGCTTCCAACCGCCGCACCAGGTCGCGGATGTCACCTGAGACATCGACCATCAAAAGGTCGGCGCCGCGGCCCGAACGCAGCACGGCAACAGCCTGGGCGTTGTCCGCCGCATGCGTGACGGTCGCGCCCTTGTCCATCGCGATCTTGGTCGCGGTGGTGAGCTGGCCATTGAGCGTGCCAACGATGAGAAGGCGCATGGTTTTTATCCTTTAATTTCTCTCGGCCTTGATGATTTCCGTCATCGTCACGCCGAGCTTTTCTTCCACCAGCACGACTTCGCCGCGGGCCACCAGGCGGTTGTTGACATAGATGTCGATCGCTTCGCCGACCTTGCGGTCGAGCTCGAGCACCGTGCCGGGGCCGAGCTTGAGCAGGTCGCCGATCTCCATGCGCGCGCGGCCGAGCACGGCCGAAACCTGGACCGGCACGTCGAACACCGCTTCGAGGTCGGCGGCGATGCGCGTCGTCGGCCCCTCCGGCTCCGGCACCATCGGGACATCGGCTTGTCCGCCGCCGTCCTCGAGATTGGGCAATTGAACCTTGCCATCCTCACTCATGCTCGGATCTCCTCAGCATTTCGTGCGCGTCGGCGAAGCTGCGCCGCGCGCTGACATAGTTCGTGACCGCGGCGGTAATCGCCGCGTCGGCGGCGGCGACGTCGCGGCTGATGCCGCCGTCCGCCCATTCGATCCGGCAATCGCCGACGGCGATATCGGGCTCGGCGAGCACGACGAGGCGGCCTTGAAAGCTTTTCGCGCGCACGATGTCGTCGAGTTTTTCGCGCGCCGGGGCATAGAGCGCGTCGTTGACGCGCACGGCGATGTGCGGCGAGGACACCAGCTCGCGGAAGCAATCGCTCGCCAGCGTCGCGATTTCGGCAAACGGCTCGCGCGCGATCAAGGTCGGCGCGAGCTTGCGCGCCACCGCCACGGCGACCTCGACGGCTTCGCATTCGAGCCTGGTTTCGATCGCCTGCAGCGCGTCGTTGGCCTTGCCGAGATTGACGGCGATGCGCTCGAGCGCATCGGCCATGCGGCGGTCGGTCTCGACCTTGGCGTCGGCGTGGGCATCGGCATAGCCCTGGCGGCGCGCGGAGGCTTCCGCCTCGGCGAGCTTTATCGCGTGCTCGGCGAGCGTGATCGTCGCGCCGCCCGGCTTGCGGTCGGTGCCCGAGGCGAAGTCGACGTCGAACAGGAATTTTGCCGGTGCGCCCATCTTAATACACCAGCTCTTCTTCGCCGCGGCTCTTCGAGATGATGATCTCGCCCTTGGCGGCGAGGTCCTTGGCGAGATTGACCAGCAGCGTCTGCGCCTCGTCGACCTCGCGCAGCCGCACCGGGCCCATGGCCTGCATGTCGTCCATCAACATCTTGGCGGCGCGGGTCGACATGTTGGACAGGAAGAATTGGCGCACCGGCTCGGTGGCGCCTTTGAGCGCGACCCCGAGCTTGTCCTTCTCGACGTGGCGCATCAGCGTCTGCGCCGACGCGGTGTCGAGCTTGGTCAGATCGTCGAACGTGAACATCAGGGTCTTGATGCGTTCGGCGCTCTCGCGGTTTTCCTCTTCGAGCGCGGTGATGAAGCGGGTTTCGGTCTGCCGGTCGAAATTGTTGAAGATTTCGGCCATCACCTCGTGAGCGTCGCGGCGGCGGGTCTGCGAGAGATTGGACATGAACTCGGTGCGCAGAGTCTGCTCGACCCGCTCCAGAACTTCCTTCTGCACCGCCTCCATGCGCAGCATGCGGTTGACGACGTCGAGCGCCAGGTCCTCGGGCAGGATGGAGAGCACGCGGGCGGCGTGGTCCGGGCTGATTTTCGACAGCACCACGGCGACGGTCTGCGGATATTCGTTCTTGAGATAATTGGCGAGCATCTCCTCCTGGACGTTGGAGAGCTTCTCCCACATGTTGCGGCCGGCGGGGCCGCGGATTTCTTCCATGACGTTGCCGACCCGTTCGGGCGGCAGGTATTGCTGCAAGAGCCGCTCGGTGGCGTCGTAATTGCCCATGATCGCGCCCGACGCCGACATGCGTGAGACGAATTCGAGCAGCAGGTTCTCGACCAGTTCCGCCTCGATGGTGCCGATGGTCGACATCACCACCGAAATCTGCCGCAGCTCGTCGTCGTCGAGCATGCCCCAGATTTTGGCGCCGTGCTGCTCGCCGAGCGCAAGCATCAGCACCGCGGCGCGCTCCGGTCCTTTGAGCTGGCGCTTGCCGGTCGGCGCCGCCGCCGGGCGGCTGGCCAGGCTCGCCAAGGCGCTGGTGATCTCGCGCTGGGCGGCACCACCCTCGGATTTCTCTCTTTCGCTATAGGCTGATGGCATGGCGTTGATCGGTCAGGCCGCGGCGCTCTCATGCAGCCATTGGCGGATGATTGAAATTGTTTCGCCCGGATTCTTGTCGGCAATCTCACCCACCTTTTGCACCGACTGGGCGTGGACCTGGCCCTGGACTTGGGCCATGTCGATCATCTTCGACGTTTGATTGAGGTCGGCCTTCAGCGGCTCACTGCTGGCGATGGCCGGGATCGGGGGGAGGCCCGGATCGATCGGCAGACCGTCACCAAATGCGCCGCCCGGCGGCAGCGCCGGCATGGCGCGCTCGTCCGGCGTGATGATGCGGCGCACCAGCGGCCGCACCACCATGAAGACCACGACGAAGCCGAGGAGACCCATCACTACCATTTCGATGGCGCGCATGATGTCGTCCTTGGTGAACTGGAACGCCGACAGCCAGCCGCTCGGTTCGGTGATCGGCGCCACCGCCGTCTCGGCGAAGCGCAGATTGACGATCTCGACCTGGTCGCCGCGCTTCTGACTGAAGCCGATCGCCGAGCGCACCAGGGTAGCGATCTGGTCGAGCTCTTCCTTGCTGCGCGGCTGATAGGTGCCTTCGCCCTTGTCGTTCTTGCCGTAGGTGCCGTCGACCAGGACCGCGACCGAGATGCGATTGAGCCGGCCGCCTTCGATCACCTCGGTCTTGGTGGTCTTGGAAATCTCGTAATTGACGATTTCCTCCGATTTGCGGCTCTCGTCGCGTGCCGCGGCACTCTCGGTGGCGCCGGGCGCGGCCTGACGCTGGCCGCCGGGGATTTCGTTGCCGACCGTGACCTGGTTCTCCTTGCCGTCGTTGGTCGCCGAGGTTTCCTCGCGCGTCTGGCTGGAGCGGACGACGCGCCCTTCCGGATCGTATTTGTCCGACGTCTGGGTGACCCGGTTGAAGTCGAAATCGGCGGCGACCTGGACGCGGGCATGGTTCGGGCCGACGACCGACGAGACGATCGCCTCGACCTGGCCGCGCAGGCGTTTCTCGAACGCGGCCTGCCGCTCGTCGGTAGAGACGTCGCCGCCGTTTGCATCGTTGCTGGCGCCGTCGGCCAAGAGCTGGCCGCGCTCGTCGACGACCGACACGCGCTCCGGCCGCAGCCCGTTGACGGCGCCGGCGACGAGGTGGCGGATGGCGCGGACCTGGTGCTGCTCCAGCGTGCCGCGGACCTTGAGCACGATGGACGCGGTGGCATCGACCTTGTCGCGCGAGAACAGCGGCCGATCAGGCATCACCAGGTGCACGCGGGCGTCCTGGACGCGATCGAGCGAGCGGATGGTGCGGGCGAGCTCGCCTTCGAGCGCCCGCACATTATTGATGTTCTGCACGAAGCTCGTGGTGCCGAGCACCTCCGACTTGTCGAAAATCTCGTAGCCGACGCCGCCACCCTTGGGCAGGCCGCCTTCGGCGAACGTCATGCGCAGCCGGGCGACGCGGTCTTTCGGCACCATCACGACGTTGCCGTCGTCGCGCAGCTCGTAGGGCACGGCCTGACGGTCGAGCTCCTTCACGATCGCCGCGGAATCCTCGTAGGCGAGATCGGTGAACAGCGGCGTCATCTGCGGCGTCGTCACCCGCATGATGAGGAAGACGAAGAAGCCGATCAGCGCGATGGTGACGGCGCCCATGGCCGCGATGCGCGAGGCGCCCAGCGTTTTGACGAACTCGACCAGACCTTGCACCGAGCTTCACCCCTTGGCCCCAGCGACGCCATGCGCCGCACTGGGCAAGATTTGCCCGGTGGATGGTTAGCACCCGGTTAATAAGGGCCTGCTCGAGCGCAATAACCCGAGCACTGTGACCTTGCGGTGCGAAAGAATCGCATCGCGAGCGAGCGCGACCGCCAAAAATGCGAAAGCCGGCCAAGACGGCCGGCTGTTCGGGATTTGGTAAGACCTATTAAGCGCGCGTTACTGGCGGTACTGTTGGATGCGCGTGGTGCGCAGGCCGGCGAGGCCGTGCTGGTCGATCGAATATTGCCAGGACAAGAATTCCTCGACCGTGAGCGTATAACGGCTGCACGCCTCTTCGAGCGAAAGCAGTCCGCCGCGCACGGCCGCAACCACCTCCGCCTTGCGGCGAATGACCCAACGCTTAGTTCCCGGCGCGGGCAGATCCGCGATCGTCAGGGGGGAACCGTCCGGCCCGATGACATACTTGACCCTCGGGCGATGAGGTTCGGTCATAGCAACTCTCACGTACTCGACACCACAGGCTGCGACACTACGCATGGCGACTTAAAATTTACCTAAGCGGCCCGCGCAATTGGCCGCAAATTGCCGGCGATCGCCGCGCCGGCGCTTAAAGGTGTTGTTAAGAAGCCGCCCACGGGTCCGCATCTCGGCGGAGCGCTCCACGGATCGTCAGTGCAATAACTGCGCCAGGGTGCTGTTGTTCACGGCGCTGACGCTATTGCCGATGCTGTTGCCGATACTGTTGGCGGTGTTGCCGATGCTGCCGCTATTGATCGATTGGATCGCGCTGATCGGGTAGTTCTGTCCGCCGACCGTGACCTGCAGCGGGTTCTGGCTGACATTGACCGAGCTGATGGTGCCTTGCACCTGCGTGGAGACGGCGACTGGCTGGCCGTTGGCGCCGGTGGCGTTGATCGACAGGGTGTAGTTGCCGTCCGGCCAGGTGACGCCGTTATTGCCCTGGCCGTTCCAGGTATAGGTCTGGTTGCCGGCGGATAGCGGCATGGTTCCTGTGAAGGCGACTTGTCCGGTCGAGCTGGTGATGGTGACGGCGCCGGTGGCCGGCGAGGGCGAGGAGAAGCCCCACGTCGCCGGGCTGCCGGTCGCTTTGGACAGCGTCGCGGTGTTGCTGTTGATGGTGACATTGGCGCCGACCAGTTGCAGAGCCTGCAAGGACGCCGAAGTCTGCTGCATCGAGATCAGGGTTTGCAGGTTCGAGTTCATGTTGACCTGCTGCTCGACGGAAGCGAACTCGACGAGCTGCTGGGTGAACTGATTGGTGTCGAGCGGACTGAGCGGGTCCTGGTTCTGCAACTGCGTGGTCAGAAGCGTCAGGAAGGTATTGAAGTTACCGGCGAGCTGTTGCGAGCCGATGGCGCCGGCGGCCTGCGCAGTGCTGGCATTCGACGTCGTTGTCGTTGGCGTTGTTGCTGTGGTCGTTGTCATGGTCCGTCCTCAAAAAAACCGTTGCTGTTCACACGCGGATATCGACACCGCTGCCGAGGCCGGCGCGGGAATAGATCTGTTTTGCCTGGATGACCGGCTGGTCGGCGTCGGGAATGACGAGCTGCGCCGCGCTCGGCTGCGCGCCGCCGCCGCTGCCGCCGTTCTGGCCGGCGAAGGATTGATCGCGCAGCGTGAATTGCAGGCCGTTTTCGGCGGTTTTCAGCCCGGCCTGCTCCAGCGCGCGTTCGAGCTGCGGCTGCTGGTTTTGCAACAGTTGCAGCGTATCGGCGCGGTCCACCGTGACGTGGGACGTCACCTGGCCATCGCGGTCGACGTCGAGGCGGACATCGATCCGCCCGAGCTCGGGCGGATCGAGCCGGATGTCGAACTGGCTGGAGCCGGCCTGCGCGCGCGAAGCGATGGCGACGGCAAGGCCGGCAATGGGAACCGTCGCCGCCGTGGCGGTGCCGGGCGCTGCTGCGGCCGCGGCCGGCGCGGCCTGGTTTGCGACAATGCCGAAATTCGGCAGGCCTTCGGTAGCCGCCTTTGCCGCGTTCCATCCGCTCTGTGCGGCCGGCGATCCGCCGGCTTCGGTCGCCGGCGTTGTGGCGAGGGCGTCGACGTGCGTCGCGGCGCTGCCGCCGCTCTGCACCGGCATGATGGTGTCGCCGTCGGCCCGCGTTTGAACTTGCGGCGCTGAGCTGCCGTTCCAGGTTTGGCCGTCCGTCGCATCGGCCGGCGATGCTGCATCGGCATTATTGGCATTGACGGCCGGTGCGCTGCTGCCGGTCGACGGTTTGCCTGAAGCGGTCGCCTTGGCGCCTTGTGCCGGCGTGGCGAGCTTGGTGGTTGGTGTCGTGACCTTGGCGTCTTGCGCTGCGACGGCGATCTTGGCGTCTTGTGCCATTGCCGCGGCTTTGGTGTTTTGTCCCGCGGCGGAAATTTTGGCGTCTTGCGTGAGCGCCGCATTTTGGACGTCCTGCGCCATCGGCACGGTGTTGGCGTCCGATGTCGCCGAAGGGGCGCTGGCATCCGGGCTCGATGCGACAGTCTTGGCATCGACAAACTTGGCATCGGCAAACGACAGCGCCGATGTTGCGCTGGCTGTGACCGAACCTCCGATCGCCGTGTCCGGCGTAGCCGCAGCGGCTGCTGCCGGCGGAGTATTGATGACCGTATTGGCGACAACGGCGGCCGCAACGGGCTGTGCCTGGACGTCGGTCGCCGCGGTGGCGACGGCGACGGCAGCGCCGACGTCGGTGTCACTGCCGCTGTCGTCCTGGCCGTCCGATGAGGGTTTTGTCGTGGCATCCGCTGTAGCGGCATTGGCCGCCGCGTCAGTGATGATAGTCGCCGCTGCTCCGACAAAAGTGAGTGCAGTGCCGCCGGTGGTGTCGGTCGGCGCGGCCGTGCCGGGCTGATTGGCCGTCGTGTTCTGAGTGGCGCTCGGATTTACCGTTGCGTTTGAGCTTGCGACGGGAGGCGCGGCGGCATTGGTGTTTTTCGTCGCGCCGGCGGGGGCCTCCGCGCCCGGCGTCGTGGTCTGTGCCGCGCCGGTCGTGGCGTTGGTGCGGCGGGTGGAGAATTTCGCGGGCTGGTCGGCCGTCGTGGACGTACGTGGGGCGGCCGGTTGCGGCGTCGACTGTGTGTTCGTGGTGTCCGGGGCGGCTGCGGCGTCGAGCATGGCCGCGAAGGGGCCGGCACCATTGTCCTGGGAGTTATTGTCCTGGGTCGCCGCCGGCGTTTGCGGCCATGGCGAAGGCGCGACTGCGGGCGTGACGCTGACGTTCGACGCTGTACTCGACACTGCGGGACCTCTGCGATCTCTGGCGCAGTGACCTGCTTGCAACCTGCGGGCCAGCCCGGCGCATATGGAAATTCGCACGAATTCAATGGCTTAAGGGGAGGGGACGGCAGCCGGGCACGGCAGCCCTTGCGCCCGCTCGGCAAATTTTGCCGCTGCCCCCGTCGTTCGCGCCCGCAACCCGCCAAAACGCCCGTGCCATGGCGGAGCCGCAGCCCGGCGCTTATAGTAATGGCTGGATAAAGGAGCGCGGCCCGATCGCCATGCACAACAGTCTCGATATCGAGGGGCGGCCGGCCGACACGCGCGTTGTCGTCGCCATGTCGGGCGGCGTCGATTCCTCGGTCACGGCGGCGCTGTTGGCGGAAGCCGGCTATGACGTGGTCGGCATCACGCTCCAGCTTTACGATCATGGCGCCGCGACCCACCGCAAGGGCGCCTGCTGCGCCGGCCGCGACATCCATGATGCCCGCGCGGTGGCCGCGCGGCTGGGCATTCCGCATTACGTGCTCGACTACGAGAGCCGCTTCAAGGAGGCGGTGATCGACCGCTTCGCCGAGAGCTATGTGGCCGGCGAGACGCCGGTGCCGTGCGTGGAATGCAATCAGTCGATCAAATTCCGCGACCTGCTCGAGACCGCGCGTGAGCTCGGCGCCAAGGTTTTGGCGACCGGCCATTACGTCGCCTCCCGCGCGCTGCCCGGCGGCGGCCGCGCGCTTTATCGCGCCCGCGAGGCCGAGCGCGACCAGAGCTACTTTCTGTTCGCGACGACGCACGCGCAACTCGACCTGCTGCGCTTTCCGCTCGGCGACCGCACCAAGGCGGAGACGCGCGAGCTGGCGCGGCGTTTCGATTTGTCGGTTGCCGACAAGCAGGACAGCCAGGACATCTGCTTCGTGCCGACCGGGCACTACGCTGAAGTGATCGAGCGCCTGCGGCCGGGCGCTGCCGGGCCCGGCGACATCGTCGATCTCGATGGCCGCGTGCTCGGCCATCACGACGGCATCATCCATTTCACCGTCGGTCAGCGCCGCGGCCTTGGCGTTGCCGCGGGCTCGCCGCTTTACGTGGTGCGGCTCGACGCCGGCTCGCGCCGTGTCGTGGTCGGCCCGCGCGAGGCACTGCGCACCAGCCGCATCCGGTTGCGCGACATCAATTGGCTCGGCGACGACAGCATCGGGCAGGCGCTGGAGCGTCCGGTGTTCGTCAAAGTCCGCTCGACGCGGGCGCCGCAACCGGCGTGGCTGCGCGCCGGTTCCGGCGGCGGCATCGAGGTCGAGCTGATCGACGGCGAGGACGGCGTGTCGCCCGGCCAGGCTTGCGCGTTCTACGACGCGGCCGAAGGCCAGGCCCGCGTGCTCGGCGGCGGCATGATCGCCAGCACGGTCGCGGCTACGAAGACACAAAGCGCCGCCGTCGCCATGGCCGCTGCGCGTTGATGGCGGCTGAGCTCGACCAGGCGACGATCGCCAAAGCCTATGCGCGCTGGGCGCCGGTCTACGATCTGGTGTTCGGTTCGGTGTTCGACCGCGGCCGCAAGGCCTCGATCGCCGCGGCCGAGCGCATCGGCGGACGTATCCTCGAAGTCGGTGTCGGCACCGGACTGTCGCTGCCCGAATACGCCTGGACCAATCGCCTCATCGGCGTCGATTTTTCGGCGCCGATGCTGCGGAAGGCCAAAGACCGTGTCGTGGAGCACCGGCTCACCAATGTCGACGGGCTCGCCGTCATGGACGCGCAGCATCTCGGCTTCCAGGACGGTGTGTTCGACGTCGTCGTCGCGCAATACGTCATCACCGCGGTGTCGGCCCCGGAGGCGGTGCTCGACGAGTTCGCCCGCGTGCTCAAACCCGGCGGCGAGATCATTCTGGTCAACCACCTCGGCGCCGAGGCCGGCCTGCGCGCGGTCTTCGAACAATGGTTCGCGCCGCTGGCGCGCCGGCTCGGCTGGCGGCCGGAATTCCGCTGGGAGCGCCTGGCGCAATGGGCCGCGCGCCACGGCGGCGTCAGCGTCATCGAGCGCCGCCCGATGCCGCCGCTCGGCCATTTTTCGCTGATCCGCTTCGCGCGGCTCGGCGGCGATTTCGCGGCGGCCGGCGCGGCGGAGTGAGCATATATAATGGAGCGGTTGGTGGCTGCGCGTTCGGGCGGAATTAGCCCCTTGGAAAGGGCGCTGAACTACCCTAAATCTCGCCCGGCCGGCGGCGGTTTTCCCACCTTAGCCGGCGCGATGTTCGGCCGGTTCCATGGGCGGTTTCATGGACCGAACGTCTTGGTGATGGCGGAGTAGCTCAGTTGGTTAGAGCAGCGGAATCATAATCCGCGTGTCGGCGGTTCAAATCCGTCCTCCGCTACCAACAAATCAAGCACTGACGTATGCTGCCTCCTGGTTTTGGCTCCCATTTGGCTCCCATTAAATAGAGCCGTGATTGATCGAGAGGGAATCGTGCGGAGAAGCGCAGAAGACAAGAAGAAACCCTGCAAAAATTGCGAAGGAAAAGGCACTCTCAAGAAGGGCGATAAAATCGTGAGATGCCAGAGATGCGGCGGCAGTGGAATCAAGCCGTCATAACTCATCCAAATTGTTCGGCACTTCGCCGAACGATTTTAAAATCGTGGCCTCGGTAAAATTTCCCATATTCGGATCGCCGCTGCGCTTGAACGCAAGCGCGCCGGCATTCGCGGCATCCCGCGACATGGCCTCGGCCCGCCGGATCGCCGCCGCTTCGTTCGGCATCTCTTGCGCCTGGCCAGGCGCAACACCGTCTTCCGTTCTCACAAACGGCAGGGCTACGTAGTAGGTGACGGACATTGCTGCCTCCTGTGCGGCCCCGCCTAAACTACGTCTTTACTGTCGAAGCCGGTAGCTCGCACTGCGACGTTCACGCGAAATTTGAGATGTTGTAGAACGAGCGATCCTTGCTCCATCGGGCACCGTCGGCCGTGCGCTTGGATTGCATGAGGTGTATTTGCAACCGCCGTATTCGTATATTGTGCCGGTAGATTGCGGTGGATTGAATGTTGGGCGCGTGTGCCGCACCGTTGCCCGTAATCCGGCGGACGATTTTTGGCATTCACCGTGTGAGCGAGGGGCCATGGCTAAATCACGACGAACGGCTCGCAAGGCTCCGCGCGGCAGGCCAGGGCCGCTCCACGCTTTGTTCGACGCCTCGCCGGGATTGGCGGGCATGAAGGACCCGCCGCTGCCGACCCTGCCCGACATCTACACCACCTCGGACATACCGACGCCAACCATTCGGCCGCTCAATGTCTACGCCTTCGATCCGAGCATGGGCCGTTTCGTCGGCAACTACATGACGGCGTCGGTGCTCTACGAGCCGCTTAAGCCGGGGCCGGTGGGACAGCGATTTGCGGTCGTCGACTACGATGGCGCCAACAAAACCTTCTACAAGCCCGTCGATCTCGATGATCCGAGAGTCTTGATCAAAGGCGGCTTCGATCCGACCGAGTCGGATCCGCGCTTCCACCAACAAATGGTCTACGCGGTCGCCAGCGAGACGCTGCAGCGTTTCGAGCATGCGCTCGGCCGGCGCATTCCCTGGCGATGGGCCCACCGCGGCGGCATGTTGCCTTCGCCGCCCAGGGATTCCTCGCGCTGTCTCAATATTTACCCGCACGCCATGTGTCAGGCGAATGCCTTCTATAGTCCCGAGGCGCACGCCATTCTGTTCGGCTATTTCCGCGCCAGCCGCACTCAGCCTGGACGCAATCTGCCGGGGCAGACAATATTCACCTGCCTCTCCCATGACATCATTGCGCACGAAACCACCCATGCGATCGTCGACGGCACCCGCCAATTCTTCACCGAGCCGACCAATATCGACGTGCCGGCCTTTCACGAGGCGTTTGCCGATCTCTCCGCGCTGTTTTTGCACTTTGCCCACAAGCATGCGCTGCTCGATACGCTGCAAAAGACCGGCGGCAAGCTCTTTCAGTTTCAGCTCAAGCCCGAGGCGGATATTGAAGAGGGCACCAATAGCGCCGTTCAAGCGCTGCTCAATACGCTGCAAAAGGCGAGCGACAAGCTGCTGCAGTCCCAACCCAAGGCGGAAACGGATGCCCAAGACGGCGCCGATAACGCGGTCATTCAAGCGCAGATAGCGGCGGCGAACCCGCTGATCCAGTTGGCCCAGCAGTTCGGCGAAGCCTCCGGCATGCGTGCCGGCTTGCGCAGCGCGCTGGGCACCAAGCCGAACTCGAACGACATCAAGATCAAAACCGAGCCGCACGATCGCGGCTCGATCCTCGTCGCCGCCGTGTTCGACGCCTATTTCACGATTTACACGCGGCGCACCGCGGACCTGTTCCGCATCTACCGAGCCGGCGGCGGCCAAAACAACCCTATCGATCTGCCGGCGCCGATGGCCGACCGGTTGGCCACCGAGGCCAGTCACATCGCCGAGCAATTCTTCGTCATTTGCGCGCGTGCGCTCGACTATTGCCCGCCCGTCGACATTACATTCGGCGATTTCTTGCGGGCAATTCTCACCGCGGACGTGGATCTTCGTCCGTCCGACCCCGACGGCGTGCGCGACGCCTTGATGCAGGCCTTCAGATTGCGCGGCATCGTTGCCGAAGACGCGAGATACTTCTCCGAGGAATCGCTGTGCTGGCCGCGGGTGCAAGAAAAAGGTCTGCCGCCGGTTGAAGGATTGCTATTCGGCGATCCAAACGGCCTCACCGGATTCGAAAAGGGTACCAACGGAAACATCCTTCGTGCCTACGCCAAGACCAATGCAGAGCGCCTTGGCTTCGCCCCCAAAGCCGGGCCCATCGAGGCGCCTTCATTTCATCCCGTATTCCACCTCGATGAGGAGGGTCGCCTATACATCAACATGGTGGTGGAATTGGTGCAAACGGTGATGTTGCCGTTCGACGATCCGACGTTGGGAAAATTTCCCATGCGCAACGGGGTGACGTTGATCATTTCGCAAGAACCCGTCGTGCTTGACGCCAGGCCGCCGCCGAAGGTGCTGTTTGCAATCCGCAAGCCGCACACCAAGGAACGGCAAGAGCGAATAAAGACGTACTATCTGTCCACCGGCCGCTCGCTACGCAAGGACGACCCTTTGCGCTTTCAAATCGATTTTGGCCTTTTGCACGCTGGAGCATGACATGGCAACCCGCAAGAACATGGCAGCTCGCAAGAACATGGCAGCCCGCAAGAAGACAAAGGCGCGCTCAGGCAAACAAACCGGGTCGGCGGCAAAAACTCGCGCCAACAAGGCGCCGCCGCCGGCCGCGCAACCATCGGGCGGCGCCGTTGTCGCGGCGGGGGGCAGCGTGGCCGGCCTGCGGGTGCGGATGTTCCGCATCGGCTTCGGCGATTTCTTTCTGGTCACCGTACCGACCGCGGCCGGGGAAAAACATATCCTGATCGATTGCGGGGTTCATGCCAAAGACCTCGGGACCATGCCCGATGCGGTTTCGCAGATGGCGCAAGCGTGCAATTCGCAGCTGGCATTGATCATCGTCACGCACCGGCACGCCGACCACATTTCCGGATTTGGCACCTGCAAGGATATTTTCCGCAAGATTACCGTCGAGCGCGTTTGGATGTCGTGGTTCGAGGATCCCGACAACAAGAACGCCGTGGCGTTCCAGGCCAGCCTCGCCGCAATGGCGGCGCAAGTGGGCAACAGCCTGGCTGCTCGTCGCGATCCGGGCGTGCGCGAGTTCGCCGACATGGTGGAGAACATTACCGGGGCGATGACGGTGGCCGGCCAAGCCGGCAACCAGCAAGCGCTCGCTGTCATCCATGGCGGCTTTGCCAATACGCCGCAATACAACTACTACAAGGCGGGCGATACGCCGACGCTGCCGCCGGATCTCGTCGCCGCCGGTCTCTCCGCGCAAATTCTCGGTCCGCCGATCGATGCGACGCTGGTCTCGCAGATGACCAACAAGAACCAACAATACCTGTCAGCCACGGACGCGTCGGATGATACATCGCTGAAACCGTTTACCAGTCAATTCAAAAGCAGCGCCGCGGACTATCCCAAGGAGGCGTTCAGGCTTTTCAGTGCGGAGGACATTGCAAAAACGATCGCGAGCAATCAGCCGGACACGCTGGCCGCGAGGGCGGTGGCCGCCGACAAGACGCTCAACAACCAGAGCGTCGTGGCGCTGTTTTCGTTCCGCGGCAAGAATCTGCTGTTTGCCGGCGATGCGCAATGGGGCAACTGGGAGAACTTTCTTTATGGCGGCGCGTACGGCACGCCCGGCCATACCGACCTCACCGACAAGGCCAAGACCATCCTGAGCCAGATCGATTTCTACAAAGTCGGGCATCATGGCAGCGCCAACGCAACGCCAAAGGACGCCGTGAGCGCCATGCGCCATGGTTGCGTCGGCATGTGCTCGACGCAGCCCGGCGCCTACAATGAGGTGCCGCGAATGCCGCTGTTGCAGGCGCTGAGCGACAAGATGGACGGTCAGTTGGCCCGCAGCGATCAAATCCCGGCGAGCAAGAGCGGGGGCGCGAATCAAGCGCCCAGTTCCGATGCCGGGCCGCTGCCGTCGAAATTCACCGATCCGACCGGAGCGCTCTACGTGGACTATGAGTTTTGACGGCGCGAGCCGGACGCGCCTAGACTACGATCCGATTCAATTGAATCGGATCGTAGTCTAGGATTTTTGTTTGAGCATGATCTTATCTGAAAACCGGTTTCCACTTTTCAGGATCATGCTCTAAGCCGATCAGATACTGACAGTCGGGCGGCCGCGCTGGACAGTTCACGGGCCGAGAAAATCGCTCACCGTGCGCGCCACATTCTCCGCCTGCTCGAAATGCGGCATGTGGCCGGCGCTCTCCATCATCGCGACGCGCGCATGCGCGATGCGGCGGCCGAACTCGTCGGCATAAGCCGGCGCGATGATGCCGTCGGCTTTGCCCCAGACGATCAAGGTCGGCGCGGCGATGCGGTGGATGTGTTTTTTCAAGCCTTTGTCGGGGAGCGGCCAGACGAATTTGCCGGTGCAGGCCTGCGACCAGATGAAGCCGACTTGGGCATCGATGCGCTTCGTCGTGTCGCCCGGCAATTGGAAGAATTTCTCCGCATGTTCGCCTTTGGGATCGGCGAACAGTGCCGCGCGAAGATCGGCCGGCGACAGCAGCATCCAGTTCTTGACCGGCATGTCTTCGCGCCACAGTCCGACCGGGTCGATCAGAACGAGTTTTTCGACGCGCTCGGGCATGGCGGCGGCGATCTCGCAGGCGACCAGGCCGCCGAACGAATGGCCGACCAGCACGGGGCTTTTGAGCGCGAGCCGGTCGAGCAATTCGCCATGATAGACGATCAGGTCCCACCAATCGTCGATCTGGTGCACGGCTTCGGAATCGCCTTCGCTGGTTCCCGGATGCTTCGGCGCATAGACTGTGTGGGTGCGCGCCAACAGTTCGAGAAATTCCTGATCGTTGCGCAGACCCCACGAGCCGTGCAGGAAGACGAGCGGCGGCCCAGAGCCGAAGATCGCGACCTCGGTCTCGATCTTGTCCTGCCAGAGACGCAGCTTGCGCATCGGCATCGCAGCCATGACGAGCTTTCCTTGTTTTTGGTTTTCAGGATACGGCGGCGGCTGCGGCATCAGCGACGGGCCGCTTTTGCCTTAAAGTTTCCGGCCACCAGCGGTCTTCCCACTCGTCGTCCCATTGATCCTGCAGATGCGGCAGCACGTCGCGGGAGAACAGCGTGATGTTCTTCATGCACAATTCGTGCGGCATCGAGCCGAAATGCAACAGCGCCAGCAGATGGCCGATACGCAGCCGCTTGATGCCGTCGAGCAGGCGGTCGCGCACCGTCGCCGCGCTGCCGGTGATGACGAAGCCGCGGTCGACGAAGTCCTTATAGCGAAGGTCGCGCACGTCGAAGCGCTCACGCAACGGCGACTTCATGGCGTGCACCAAACTGGCGTGATCCATGTAGCCGGGAATGTCGCGATACTGCGGCGCGGTGCGCAACAGCTTATGAAAGAAATACTCGGCGTGCGGCGCATATTCTTCCGCCGCTTCGTCGCTCTCCGACACGCCGATCAGCTGCAGGAAGCCGAGCCGGTGGGGATTCGCATCGCGGCCGCGCTTGGTCACCCGGTCCCAGTAAAAATCGCCGAGGCTGTGGGCATTCTGCGCGCCGTAATAGCTCAGGTGACAAAAGCTGTCGTCGCGGTCGACGACGAAATCGACCGTGCTGGCGCTGCCGGAGCCGGGAATCCAGATCGGCGGATGCGGTTGCTGGATCGGCCGTGGCCAGAGGTTGACCATCGGCAGCTGATAGTGCTTGCCGTTCCAGGCAAAGACTTCTTTGGCGCACCAGGCTTTTTGCACGAGCTCCAGCGCCTCGCGATAACGCTCGCGCTGCTCGACCGGCACGACGCCGTTGGAAATCGTGGCGTCGGTCGGCAGTCCGGCCGGAAAGCCCGCGACCAGACGGCCGCCGCTGATGCAGTCGATCATGGCGTATTCCTCGGCGATCCGCGTCGGCGGGCTGGTCGAGGGCAAGGTGGAGCCGAGCTGCACGATCGCCACGTTCATGCCGTCGGTGGCGCGGGCGAGCACCGAGCCCATCAGGCTCGGATTGGCCATGAAACCGTAGACGTTCTGGTGGTGCTGGTTGGTGCACACCCCGTTCATGCCCGAGCGTGCCGCATGGATGAACTCGTCCAGCGTCCAGTTATAATACTGGCCCACCTTCTTCGGATCGGCGACGTCGAACCAGACCGGGTCGATATAGGCGGACTTGTAATGCTTGTCGAAATCCGCCGGCAGATCGCGATACGGCATCAGGTGGAACATGCAGGCTTTCACGGCGGCTCCTTACAATCGCAATGGGGCGAACGATGGGTTTCGCTTCGCTCTACCCATCCTACTTGACGGCGCAGTCGCGCAAAATTTCCGGCTTGAACGCCAGCCCGTGCCCCGGCCGCTCAGGCACGGTGATCATGCCGTTCACGACGGGGACGGGATCGACAAACAAATCCTCCGCGAGTCCCATGTCCTCGATCCAGATGCCGTTCGGAATCGAGGCCAGGAGTTGCACGTTCAGTTCGGGAAACAGATGCGGCGCCATGGTCATGCCCCAGGTGTCGGCGACGGTCGCGATCTTGCGCAGTTCGGTCATGCCGCCGCGCATCGGATCGGGCTGCAGGATCGGCAGCCGCGGATTTTCGAAGAACGGTTTTAGATCGAAGCGGGTGAAATGGGTCTCACCGCCGACGATGCGCAGGTCGAGCGCTTGCGCGATGCGCAGATAGCCGGCGAAATCGTCCGGCACCACCGGCTCCTCCAGCCAGTACACGTCGTAGTCCTGGAATTTGCGGCCCATTTGGATGGCGACGTCGGCGGTCCAGCCCATATTGACGTCGATCATGATGTCGATGTCGGGGCCGACCGCCTCGCGCATGCGTTTGACGTTGTCGAGATCGGTGCGCAAATCGGCGGTGTGCGCGACCTGCATCTTGATCGCCTTGTAGCCGCGCTCCTTGTAGTGCAGCGCCTTGGCGATCATGCCGTCGCCGCCCGAGCCGCGGAAGCAGCCGCTGCCATAGGCCGGCAGTTGCGCGCGATAATGGCCCCACAGCCGATGCAGCGGCAGCTTGGCCTTTTTGCCGAGCGCGTCCCACAGCGCGATGTCGAGCGCCGACATCGCCATGGTGGCGATGCCGCCGCGGCCGAACGTGATGGTGGTCTTCCACAAATCCTGCCAGATCGCCTCGACGGCGCTGGCATCCTTGCCGATGACGCGCGGGATGATCACTTCGTCGAGGCAGGCGATGATGGATCGGATACCCGGCCGGAACAGGAACAGATAGCCCATGCCGGCGATGCCGCCTTTTGTCTCGACATCGACCACCAGAAAGTTGCGGGCGTCGCCGAAGGCGTGGCCCTTGAGCCACGGCGTCTGCGGCCACGGCACGCGCAGCACGGTGGTGCGGACGGCTGTGATGGTCATGTCGCTCATGGGCACATTTCCCTCCCTTTTGCGGCGGATGCTGCGGAAATCGCCGCGCGGCGTCAACCGCATCGAATGCGGGTCATCTTGTGCGTCTCGCACGCAGCGGTTCTACTGCACAGGCAGATTTGCAAGGAACCGGGTATGCCCATGCCGAAGACCCAAATCATCTCGCCAAAACTCCGCCAGCCGAGCGGTCATTTTTCCCACGCCACGATGGTTTCCGCGCGCGGCCGCCTGGTCTTCATCTCCGGCATGACCGCGCGCTGCGCCGACGGCACCATCGCCGGCATCGGCGATATCGAGGCGCAGACACGGCAGGTCTGCGAGAACGTCAAGGCCGCCGTCGAAGAGGCCGGCGGCACCATGGACGACATCTGCCGGGTCGACGTCTACGTGCGCAACATGGAGCACTTCGATCTCATTCACAAAGTACGGCGCGACTATTTCAAGGCGCCGGCGCCCGCTTCGACCATGGTCGAAGTCTGCAAGATGACGTCGCCGGACTATTTGATCGAAATAAATGCGATAGCGGTGATCGGCGAATAGGGGAGCATGTTTTGGCCTCGACGGTCATCAACATCAGCAATTA